>JAESFL010000008.1_pt1 | contig 425858 bp, 412 predicted proteins | sample 9269401 | NCBI WGS metagenome assembly JAESFL01 (sample SAMN14506025, study PRJNA617098) | algae metagenome | isolation source: Gloeocapsa sp. UFS-A4-WI-NPMV-4B04 and co-occurring heterotrophs from desert... | place: USA: Utah | collected 2006-10-01 | reverse complement strand
CGATTTGTTCATCTCGCATTTGTATCGTCTGTCGAACAAGGAAGCACTACGCACCTCCGGTGTCCTATCCAAGCACTTTTGGCTGCATCGGATTTTGTCAAAAAAATTCTGATTACCTGCTTAGAGATCCGGCACATGGCCCTTCTTGATACAAAATTTCCCCATTTTCTATGCACTTATTAGATCCCATTACAGTGCCGGCCAAAAACAGCCAGATACAAATACTTAATAAGAAATGGTGCAATTTCACATTAAAACGCCCCACCGGCCGGCCGCCACTGTTCCACGTTTTCCACTGGAATACCGGTAGGACTCCCATCCTCTCGATCGGTCAGGTAGAAGCAACGATTTTCCGTCGGCCAGAACGCCTCCTGCCAATAATGTCCGGTGTAGACATCGCAAACCTGCCCGTCAACGAGCGATGAGATAGAGCGTATTTCCATAATTTATTTGCCTATAACCATCCTGCTATTTACATGGAAAAGCTTGTCGCATTGATCCCCATATCATCATTGCGGCATTCTCGTGCAGGTCTTTGGGATGTAGTTCAAGATATTTTAAAAAGATCGCCCTCTTCTGCCCGTATGTGACAGTTCGTGGGATGCAAAATGGAGGCTTAATTTCGGAAATGACTACTTGTGCGTCAATTCCTTCTAAAGCTCCGAGCACAAATGTCGTGCATGCCAAAAAAGTTTCTTTGCCTGGCATAAGCTTTTAGTATAATTTCCACAGCGTACGTCAGACGCTCCGAGTGCTGCAGTTGGCAAAAGGAGAAGTGTGGCAAGTGCCGTTATTAGAGTTCTCATCGTAGAAATGGAGCATGGAAATTTTTCCATAATATCAAAGTTGCTCCAATCGCCTAAGCATGCTTCTATCAAACTAACCGGTACTTGACTGCTTTGTGATGCGAACGCGGTCAACTATGCAGCTTGGTTGGCGGGCGACCCGGACGGTCACGCTAGTCTTATTCATCCCTGGACGCCCCGGAAGCATATGCTCTACTGTTAGTCCGGCTTGAACTAGCGACGGCCCAGAACCCTCAAAAGCGATCCTGTGGAAATGCTCTTCCCTGATTACCTCGCCAACGCCCAATTTTTTACGCCGGCTACGACGAAGGACGAAGTTCGTGTTCGTTCCTGCTTCTTTGCAGAGCTGGGGCAAGGCTCATCACTATATGATGTCTTGCCGTCTGGGCCGATGCACTTATTCACAGCAAACGAATAAGGCGTCCAAGTTAGCAATACCGTGAGAACGAAAACTGATACCTTCATGAGCCAATATTAACTGAGGTTGACGTTTGGATTGGTCGCTCACCAAGAAGCTGAGCAACTAGCTGACGAAAAACTGATATTCAATTCCGTTCTGTATCGAGCCGATGACTTGCGCTTGATTTTCAGGGCTTTCACTGAACTCCGCCAGCATCGCGTGCCGGCTTACCGTCCCGTTAGAAAGGAGGTTATTCCAATAGTTAAAGCCAGTTTGATCTGGAGCGCGATGGAGTACGTTGTCATACAGGGCGGTGATGAACGCACCGTTTGTGACATTCGATCCGTACAACGTTTTGAACTCTGCGGAGTTGATGAAATTCCATGCTGCATCGTAGAGGCTTAGACCTTTGTCGCATTGTGCAATCCAATAACCAAGACCTGAAGCATCAGGCTTTCTATTGAAGGATGCTTGGTAAAGGCGGTAAGCGGCCGCAGCTGTGCCATCGAGCGCGACGTTAATGTCGTAAAATTGTACCCGCTCAATGTTCAATAATGTATCGGAACCTTGATCTCCCAGTATGTCTGAAACGTTATACCCTAATCCGGACTTAGCGATTTGGAAGTTCTTGCGTTCCCCAACGTATGCAACGACATCTAATCCTGTCCCTCCGTCAATTTGCTGATTACCGGACGAACCAAGAAGCAGATCGTTATCTTTTGACCCTGAAATAAGACGAGGCACAATCTTATAATCAAAGGGTGGCGGGTCAGAAATCGCAACAGCATAATTGCCGATTTTAAAATTAGAAATCGTTATATCGAATATACCTGAGCCCGCAGCATCAAAAGTAAGGTTACCAAAACTAGTGCCGCCTGAAGGAGTATATGTGCCAGATATCTTCACGCTGCCAGAGTCACCATTAGAAGATGCAGAAATAGTTGCGGACAATGTGCCTGCCAGCGTTAGGTCCTTAAAACTGACATTAGACCCTAGATACGTAAAGCTAAGCTCAAAGCTCACCGGCCCAGATGGCAGATCATTGCTATTCATGGTTAGCACAATCTGGTTATTGAGATTCACCGCCTGAGACAAAAAAACTCTCGATCCTCCAGTTGGCGCTGATGTGTCGCCATCTGTTACGGAAAAGCTAGTTTTAATGCCCATTGCAGCCAGTTGGCTGGTCGAATAAGTCGTCATATTGCCAGCAACGTCATAAACCCATACTTGGCTAACGTTGTAGGTCCCTGGCGATGTTGCATTTGTTAGCGTGATGTTTGTACTGCCTTTGGTCGGCGTGCCGTCTTTGAACGAGTCAGTCGAATTATACGAAGCACCGACTGAGAAATTGCTGAATGCCCCAAAGTCAAATGTGACGTTTTTATCCAGCAAAACTACAACACGATCGACACCAGTTCCACCAACACCATCCTCAGCAGTTGCTGTGACCGTAATCTGTTTCGAACCATTGCTTATGTCGACCGAACTGGGGAGCACAAGACTTGTCAATCTAGGTCCTGTGTTATCAGTTACCGTGCCGGTTACGGTAAAGCTAGTTTTAATGCCCATTGCAGCCAGCTGACTGGTCGAATAAGTCGTCATATTGCCAGCAACGTCATAAACCCATACTTGGCTAACGTTGTAGGTCCCTGGCGATGTTGCATTTGTTAGCGTGATGTTTGTACTGCCTTTGGTCGGCGTGCCGTCTTTGAACGAGTCAGTCGAATTATACGAAGCACCGACTGAGAAATTGCTGAATGCCCCAAAGTCAAATGTGACGTTTTTATCCAGCAAAACTACAACACGATCGACACCAGTTCCACCAACACCATCCTCAGCAGTTGCTGTGACCGTAATCTGTTTCGAACCATTGCTTATGTCGACCGAACTGGGGAGCACAAGACTTGTCAATCTAGGTCCTGTGTTATCAGTTACCGTGCCGGTTACGGTAAAGCTAGTTTTAATGCCCATTGCAGCCAGCTGACTGGTCGAATAAGTCGTCATATTGCCAGCAACGTCATAAACCCATACTTGGCTAACGTTGTAGGTCCCTGGCGATGTTGCATTTGTTAGCGTGATGTTTGTACTGCCTTTGGTCGGCGTGCCGTCTTTGAACGAGTCAGTCGAATTATACGAAGCACCGACTGAGAAATTGCTGAATGCCCCAAAGTCAAATGTGACGTTTTTATCCAGCAAAACTACAACACGATCGACACCAGTTCCACCAACACCATCCTCAGCAGTTGCTGTGACCGTGATCTGCTTCGAGCCCTCGCTTATGTCAATTAAGCTTGGAAGTACAAGCCCGGTTAGTAGCGGACCATTGAAATCAACCATTATTATTCCCCTTGAACCGATTTATTGGCGATACGCTTAAAACTAGACGTTTAGGCGTTCAAACAAATTCTTTTTCTACAGATCAGGTATAGCCCAGTTAGCCGATGAACTGCTGATATTCCACGCCGTTAGTAATCGAGCCGATTACTTGCGCTTGGTTTTCGGGACTTTCGCTGAACTCAGCAAGCATCGCGTGGCGGCTTACCGTTCCCTTAGAAAGGAGTTGAGTCCAATAGTCAAAGCCGGCTTGATCTGGGACGCGATGCAGCACATTGTCATAGAGCGCGGCGATGAATGCATCATTCGATACGTTCATACCGTAAAGCGTAGTGAACTCTGTAGAGTTTATGAAATTCCAGGCGACGTCATAAAAGCCAAGGCCTTTGTCGACTTGCGCGATCCAGTATCCAAGACCCTCAAGATCAGGCTTGCGGTCGAAGGCAGCTTGGTATAATCGGTAAGTGCCTGCAGCGGGTCCGTTGATGTCAAGAGCCAAGGACGTGTCTGAAAAATGTACACGCTCGATATTGGTCAGCTTATCTGCCAAAGAGGCACTAGTTTTGTCAGCAACCGTAAATGCATTGCCAGATTTTCCAACCCAATAATCACGATACTTTCCGACGTAATACGCACTGTCCAGCCCTCCCCCGCCGTCAATAACGTCAGCGCCGTCGTTTGAATAGAACTTGTCACCGGCGCTTGAACCGATTAGGTTATCTCCACCGAAATTTGCTTTGTAAACGTGTCCGCTGTCGCGCTGATTGAGCAAGATGTATGCATCGCGGGGTGTTATCGAAATAATGTCTGTGGCACCATCCCCGTTCACGTCACCAATTGTGGAACGCCCGTCTTTGGCAGATGACCAGTCTTTATAAAACGTCCCGTCTCCCCGGTTCATTAACACAGCTGAACTCAACCCGTAAAATGAAGAGGCGAAAATATCCGAATATCCGTCATGGTTGAAGTCGGCGCTCTGAAGTTCAATAAACCAGCCGGTTCCAAATGAATCTTGTTGGAGTTTGGGCAGACGAATAGCAGTTTCGTCATGAAAATGTCCGCCTCCATCGTTCACAAGTAACTGAACGTATGGCGTAGTGTAGAAAGCGCTAGCATCATTTCCAACGGCACCCGTTGTGACCGATAGCATGAGATCAGCTTTAGCGTCGCCATTTAAATCTATAGCTTTAATATCCAAGACAATTTCCGCAGCTAATCCACTAGACGGCAAATTAATCGGAACTGAGTTTGCAAAATTGCCCGTGCCGTCGTTGAGTAACACCTGAGTACCGCGTGTTGAGGAGTCGCCATCCCACTTTCCAAGAATCAGATCATTGTGCCCATCTCCATTCACATCAATCACAGCAGACGTAGTGTTAGTTTGTGGGTGGTCCGAGCCATACAGTGGCACGGTGAACTTTGGCAGCAAATCTGGTCGTTCGACAAAGTGGCCTGATTTATCGTTTAGATATAAGAGGTTTCCAAAATTTAGGGTATTCACCAGAACGTCTAAATACCCATCTCCATTGACGTCACCAGCGCTCCCTGCATGATTTAAAGCCGGCTTCTGTCCCAGCGTATTGGACGCATCCCTCAATCGGTTTTCGGATACCGAGGAAAGAAAAAGGTGATTAATTCCGCCAGGAAAGGGAGGTGCATCATTTCCAAAATCGAACTGAAATATGTCTGTTCTTCCGTCCTTATTGAAATCTGCTGAAACAGCTCGACCGCCGCCGATAACTAGAGCTGGGCCGTTAGGAAACACACTTGACGTCCCATCACTAAAAGTGCCTTTCCCATCACCAAGCATAAAAACGACTGGCGTTGGAGCAGTTCCCGTGCTTACTTGCAAAGCGATATAGAAATCAATATTGCCATCACCATTGACGTCCCCTGCTTTAATCTGAGATATATGAGTGTTTGGCGGAGGATTGAAAGCTACCGTATTAGTTAATCTTAAGAACCCACTTATTGGGACAAACTGATCTTTATAAAATTTGACGCTATCTGATCCAGCCCCAGCAAACGAGATAATGCTAATACCTTTTAGCGTGTCTATACCTTTGTCACCGCTTGGCGCATTCCGAACGACAGTGAAAGTGTCGCTCGGTACGTCATAGGTGATTTTCACGTCTGCTGAATTTAATCCGAAATACACTACTTCGTCAGCCCCCCCTCCCCCGATGATTGTGTCGTTCCCTCCGAGTCCAGCAAATATATCGTTTCCATTGCTGCCTACAAGGTAATCATCGTAGGACGATGCATGCACTACGTGAATATTCACCAGCTCGTCAATGCCCCCGAAGGAATCTTCTGCAAATCCTGTGGCAAGATTGACTTTTACTCCTTTCACAGCACCCCAATACGCAACTGTCGCTGTATTAGAAGTGCCAACCAGCTTGTCATTTCCCCTGCCGCCAACAGCATGAGAACTGCTAAAAATGATGGTGTCATTACCATCACCCCCATAAAAGTGGGTCTGGTCAGGAAGCCCCAATCGGGCCTGATCAATCACATCGTCTTTGTCAGTGCCATGGAAATCCATTGGTACCCCAGATGTTGCACAAAAGAAATTGCATTATATGCATCCATTCCGAATTGCGCTACCGTACCGGGATATTTGAGTTGTGCAAGGACACCTGCCATTGCGCGTAGCGCCTAAGCGAAGAGGCAAGCCTGCACACGCAGCATTACCAAACAATCAACGAGCTTTCCGCCATTCCCACGGCGGCGCAGGGTCAAGATCAGACCATAATCTTCACCGCTCCGACCAAGCATCCTTTTGAAGCGCCGACAGATGATCGGCCATTACAAGCGCAGATCGGGAAGATTCCGGACAAACCTACCCGCTCGACCCGCTCTAGACTTTAACGCCCCTTACACTGTTATCCGCCGTACTACAGCCTCAGCCACCTGCTTGTATTCCTCCGGGATGTCGAGATTGGTCAACCCGTCTATCACTCGCCTGTAAGCATCAGCGCGCATCAGCCGATTACCTCCTCGCATCCCTCTTGAAAGAACCGCAATAGTTCGTTGAGCCGCCTTCGCTCTTCGGCCCATTCTTTTGAGCGCTGGCCGTGTTTGTATGCATTTTTAGCTGCTATGGCTTTTCCTTCGGCGCTTCGTGGCCCCGTTGACCGTTCCCACGGCCGCCATGTCTGAATCAGTGCCGCCTGCCGCTGCCGTCGCTCCAAAGTCCAGCCGTTCGCCATGGGATGCCTCGATTAGTTCGTTTGAAGGGGTTATGTTTTTCTCGTGCGCGCGTGCAGGCGTACTGCTCCAAGAATCAACCGGGGTACCGTTATTCACTTGCTGGTTCTGAGCAATGTTTTGCTGCTTGACGAAAGTGGGCCGTGACGGGTTTTTCACTTCCGCGAGCGTTTCCAACGTTGTGCGGCATTGCGACTGAGCCTTCAGAGCGAGCCGAAGGTATGTTTCACCAGCTCCCATATGTCCGCCGCCTATGTTTTTTCGTGCCCGGATCGCCAAGCCAGTGAAAATGGCATCTAGAGTTTCGGCTTGAGCCAGCAACGTTGCTTCTACTGCCGACATGTCGCCGGACTGCACTTTGTGGACTTTTTCGCGGGTTACAGCGATTGCATCACCAAGACTGACGTCACCGGAGAAGATGTCCTTCGCGTACTCCTTGGCAGTGAACGTGTTTGCTACGACGGGAGACAAGGTTGCTTCAGCCTCCATGCGCCCTTGGGTCTGCCCTGGTGAGATAACCATATCCAACCGGCTGGATGGAGGCGCTTGCGTGGCAGCCTCGGGGTGCTTAGCTGTCTTTTTGGCGGTCATGCTGCACCTCCAATCGTGTAACGCATCGGTATGCCGTCAATCCGCTCCAGGTACTGCATTGACTCTGGATGGAACCAGAAGCCGAGCATGCCTTCCCATTCGCCGTTCCGTTGCTTGTCACATCGCAACATTGCCGTCGGCTTTCCATTGGCGTTATCTCCCCTTTCGGCTTTTTTGTTGCGCCAGACGATAAAAACGTTATCCACCATGTCAGTGACCGCGCCCGCCCCTTTGGCGTCGAACTTGCCCGGAATACGGTCTTCGTCTTCGCCTTTGCGGACATGGTGCACCAGGTGGACATGCACCTTGCGAGCTTGGGCGAATGCACATAGCTCGTTCACGAAGTCCTTTTGGGCGTCATAGTCTGTTTCACCGCGTACACATTTCATCAGGCTGTCGATCACGAACTGCGTTATTCCGAATTTCTCCTGTGCGTAGCGGCAAACCGCCATCACTTTCTCCCACTTGATTGCGCCGTTATGGTCATAGATCCATAACCGCCCATCGGTCCATTTATGGAAATTGGTCAGGAATTGCAGTGGCGGAAAGTCGTCTGCATACCCCTGGCGTGTCATGCGCTGCATTTGCCGGGATGGCAACATCTCGAACGACAGGGACAGCACTCTTTCTCCTTGGGCCATCAGATCAATCTCGACCTGAGACAGGAACATGCTTTTACCGTGTCCGTTTATTCCAGCCCACAGCGAAACCTCCCCAGGGCGGAAAGCAATTTTGCCTTCGCACTTTTCCCATAAAGGCCGGGGAGGCACTGCAGCGCCCTTTGGTGGATAGAACGCAGCGACGGTTTCGGCTAGAAAATCGCTTGCCGGCTGGACTGCATGCTCTTCCGGTTCTGCCATGTAGGCATTGAAGTCAATCGTGTCTTTGATCAATTCCATGCAAACTCCTGGTTTTGTTGCGTCAGCCAAGGCAGAAAGTCGAGGTTCCAGCGCCATTGGTTTTGCGGTTTATCGATGTCGGCTGGATGCGGCAGCAAGTACACGTTTGCACCCTGCCGGTTATCAGCGTCCCAGATCCCGAGGAAGGAAGGCCTTTCGGACGCGATAGAACGCGCTACAGGCTGCCAATCGACATCGGGTGAGGTGTAGATGCATACCAGCAGCCCGCGAGCCTATAGCCAGTCGAATTGCTTTCGGGAATTGGCATACACGGTATGGTTTTGCTCGTTCACCCGGCCGATGAGGGAAACGATGATCATTTCCCCCGGTTTAAGGCCTTTCCGGCGTGCCTCAACGATTCGCTCTGCTCCTTGCGCAATCATTCCCATGACTGACCTCCAGCATTTGCCGCCCCGCCTCCCAGCTCACCGACGTACTGTGCGAACTTGGTTGCATTAAAAAGTGTTGCCGGCCTCAGGAATGGGCGCATCTTCGAGTCGGCAGCCCAAGCCCCGACTTTGGCATCAATTACCCGACGGCATTCGTCGGCCGTAGCCCCCTCTCGGAGCCTGGCAGCAATCAACCCGACGTTTGCGGGTACAGGCTTGTAGTTGCGGCCAGCTTTAGCGTTGAGGTGCGCAAGAATTTCCGCAGCGCCCTTACTATTTGTAGTTGAAGATGAAGATGAAGATGAAGGGGTTGGCTTTTGCTTATCCCTAGTGGTTGGATTTTGCTTAACCAAAACGGGATTTCCCCCTAATTTCCCGGCATCACGGCGAATTTGAACCAACTTTTCATCAGCGACCATACGCTTGCTGATGATGGCGTTATCGCTATCTCTGCGCTTTGCCACACCATAGGTTAGGAGTGTGCTTAACGTTTGGTTGAAAGTTTGGTTATCCAAACCGAGTAGACGAGCAACGACTTCTTCAGGCATTGGAGCATCGTTCAAAAGCAAAACTCCCCTTTCGCTTGACTCGTGCATGAGACAAAGCATTTCAAACCATACACCGCGCTCGAAATAGCCGAGCGCCTGAACGCCAAGATCCTTCCGCCAGTCCGCCGGATAAAACTGCATTGCAGGCATTTTCATGGCGCTATACTCTGCATGCCTTGGCGATCGCTTGCACCGCTAGGGTGTACTGATCGGGCGTCGCTTTGGGGTTTAGGCTTATCCATATGGACTTTTCCGCTTCATACCGTGCGTAGTTCTGGCAGATTGAACGTGTGCGAGCTGCCGAACGCATGCGGGCGTAAAGCACCTGATTTAGGCCTGGGGGGTTTTTGCTCATTGCGCCCCCTCGGACTTCTTGGACATCAATGTGTAGCGGGCTACACCGACGTGCGTATAACCGTCCGAATCTACTGCCCTAACCCGTTCCGTAGTGATGTTGTAGCCTTGATTGCGCAAGAAAAAAATGCGGGCCGCGCACTGTGCAATCCCATGCTTACGGAGGGTGTAAGTAGTTTGGGGTCCGAGACGAAGCATGGCCAACAGCTTGGCGTGCTGGTCGTCCGTCGACGTTGAACGGCTTTTCAGAATGGCCGGTTCGGTGCTAGACTTTGCTTGCAGTGTTTTTTCAGAAGCCGTGTTCTCTTGGCAGGGGGCCACGGCTTTTGTCTTTTCTGCTCCTGCTTGAAAGTCGGTCATGCTGCACCGCCTTTTTCAATCAGGGCGAGAATATCTTCTGCCTTCCAAGCAGTGATGCGCTCAGAGAGCTTATGGCCTTGCGGGAAGCGTCCAGTTTTGATGCCTGCCCACCATGTGGACTTCGAGACTGGATAGACCTTTAGAACCTCGGGGAGACGGAGATACCCCGTCGCGGGGATGGATTGGAACATGTGTGCACTCCATTTGAACCGCGTTGGACTTTGTGCTGTCCGGTGCGTATGAAGTGCACTGTAGGTTGCGAGCCGCTCGATGGGAATCGCATCCGGGAAGTTGGGAAGGTAGTAGGGAAGTCGGGAAGTTAGACGGGAATATATCCTTTCTTCCTTGCCTCGGAGAGAGCACTCGAAACCGTCTTCTTTTTGACGGTCTGACGAGTTCCCATGTCGTCGAGCCAAACCAATTCGTCACTTTCGCCGGAGCGGGTAATTCTTTCTCCGCCGTATTCCTTGAGCCACTTTATCGCTTCACGAACGGTCGCTTTTCCTCCAGCGGCACTGTCTATGTCTTTGATCTTGTCGAATAAGACGATACGCCAAGCAACCCGAGCCTCGGCCGATTCCGAGGAAAAATGTGTTTCGATCCGTCGGTACAAATTATTTGCAGTAGCTGCTTCAACTTCGACAGTGCCGTTTATAGTTTCAATATATTTGCGCAGCGCTGAAATTCGCACCACAGCTCCTTCCAGCATAGACTCAGAAAAAATCTCTAAAGGCCGCCAGGTAAAGCTATTCAATACTTCCAGATGGCCGTCTTCTGCGGCCCGCCGCACCTTATTTTCGTAGTCGATGGCCTTCAGATGAACAGTGAGGGTGTCATCTTTTTTCGGATCGAAGTCCGGACACTGTGCTTTGGTAATCGCCAAGCCAATTAGGTACGGAATATCGTCATATAAGACCGTTTTTTGGTCAGCCGCCAATTTGATGAAAAAAAGCGCGTCCTTTGCATCTGTCATTCTTGCGCCCCTTAGCGTCCCTTAATACAGAAACCATGCCAGCCGGGTAAGGGAAGCCCGGTTTTCGAGTGGCCGCTCTAGGCATGGCTAAACTTGTGATGAATCTAATGCGCCGCGTAAATCAAAAGCGGACAAATACTGCGCGCAATCGACTGCTTCATTCAGTTGGAACCGTCGCAATGGCCGTCTCCGGATCTGCATAAGCGCCTTTGCCGTCACCGTAGCGGACATTGTTGCGGTTTTGCACTGCGATTATGCTCGAACACATTTTGCTTTATTCCGTTGGTTTTGCAAATTATGTCGAAGCTCCTTGCATCATCATCCCAGTGACACTAAAGTGGTGTCATATGATTCAATATAGTCCGACACCAATTTGGTGTCAATACAAATGAACCTTGCCGTGGTGTAATTAAGAAATGGACGAAGACCGCTATACGAGAATTACCCTGCGCATACCGACCGATCTGCACACGAAATTGCAACAATCGGCCGATAAGGCAAGCCATTCAATGAACGCGGAAATTATTATGCGATTGGTGCAAACCTATGAAGCTGCCCAAAGAATTGAGAATCGACAGCTTGATGAACTGGCCGAATTGCTAGCCGAGAAAGTGGCGCAGCGGCTTTTAAAAAAGAAATAAAATACTTGCGGATCTATTCAGTAGCATCGGGGACTGGCGTTCCGCTGCCTTTTAGTAGTGCCAGCACTTCGTTTTTATTCCAGGCTGTGACGCGCGGTCCAAGTTTTATTGGTTGGGGATACCTTCCCGCTTTTACTCCAGCCCACCATGTCGATTTACTAATTGGAAGAATACCCCCAGGGCCTGCAATTTGATTGACTCTCAACAGAAGTTTTTTGTCGCTTTGGAGCTGTCGATTCTTCGTCTCGGAACGGCAAACTAGCCGCAAAACATCTTTATTAAATGGGGGTGTAAAGAAAATACAGGTAGTTTTTCGGGGCGTTCCGACAAAATCACATAATGAATTGTGGCTTGTAGGTGCTATTGCTTTAGATTGTCCATCTGCAGGATTTCCAGGCTTGTCACCATGCGCAGAATAATCTGGCGAAAAAGACTCATTCATATCCCACCTCCAAACCACGACTCCTTCATGTTAGCCGCCATTTCGAGCAATGCAAAAAAGCACAGCGCAAAGTTTGTCCGGCCTCAGACAGAAAGCAAATGGGGGGAAATATGGTGGGAAACTTGATGCATCCCAGCGGGAACCCGCATGAATGCTGATGATGTGGCGGAAGGTGTGAGATTCGAACTCACGGAGGACTCGCATCCTCGCCGGTTTTCAAGACCGGTGCATTCAACCGCTCTGCCAACCTTCCATAGCCGGAATTATACCGAAGTCGCCCCTAATTGCCGAATGATGAATGGAAAATAAACAGCTATTCGCGCAAAAACATTTGCTGCAGGTCGTTCAGGAAACGCCTGCCGAGTTCGGTCGGGCGGATTATCCGGTGGTCGCGATACAGCAATCCTTTCCGTTCCGCCTCGTCGAGCGCATGACCGATCGCATTGATGGTCATGCCGGTTCGCTCCGCGAACAGGTTGACTTCGAATCCATCGTTCAGGCGCAGTGCATTCAGCATGAATTCGAATCCGAGTTCGCCTCGTTCAATTTCAAACTCCTCCTGCACCGGCGATCCATTCGCCGTATTTTCAAGATAGGCTTTCGGTTGCTTGTAGCGCATCTGCCTGATGATGCGATGCGGGAACGACAACTTCGAATGCGCGCCGGCGCCAATGCCGAGATAGTCCCCAAACTGCCAGTAGTTCAAATTGTGTCGCGCCTGACGACCCGCCTGCGCATAGGCGGAAACCTCGTAATGACCATATCCGGCGGCGGCGGTCCGCTCCTGAATCATGTCCTGCATCTCCGCACTCAGGTCATCATCCGGTACCGCAGGCGGATATTTGGCGAAATAGGTGTTCGGTTCCAGGGTCAGGTGGTACAGCGACAAATGCGGCGGCGCGAATCTAATTGCCGTCGCCACATCCTGCGCCGCTTCATCCAGCGTCTGGGAGGGCAAGGCGTACATCAGGTCGAGATTGAAGTTATCAAAGGCAGCATGGGCAATGTCGACCGCCCTTCTCGCTTCGTCACCGTCATGAATGCGGCCGAGCGCCTGCAAGTGATGTGGGTTGAAACTCTGGATGCCGATCGACAGGCGGTTGATGCCGCTTGCACGATACGAACGGAATTTCTCCATTTCAAACGTACCCGGGTTCGCCTCCATCGTGATTTCGGCGCGGCCATCCAGCGGCAGCAAGGTCCGGATATCGGACAACAAGCGATCCAGTCCCGCGGCCGACATCAGGCTTGGCGTGCCGCCGCCGATGAAGATCGTATATATTTTCCGTCCCCAGATCAGCGGCAGCGCAGCTTCAAGGTCAGTGCGCAACGCGTCCAGATATTCCTTTTCAGGAAAGCCGTCTTTGGCTTCATGGGAATTGAAATCGCAATAGGGACATTTGCGGACGCACCACGGGAAATGCACGTACAGTGACAACGGCGGCAGCGCCGCCAGGTGCAGCGTGCCCGGCCGCAAAAATGCCGCTGCTGCCTCGGCAGGAGTCGAAGTACTTTTCGTCGTGGCTGTGGGCGTTACGGGCTTGATGGGTATCATCGCAATTTCTCCACCAGTACGCGCAATGCCTGCCCGCGGTGCGACAGGCGGTTTTTTTCCTGAGCAGATAGTTCCGCTGCCGTCTTTTGCAGCGACGGCAACCAGAAGTGAGGGTCATAGCCGAACCCGCCCTCGCCGCGCGCCGCGCCAATGATTTCGCCATCCCAGCGACCTTCCGCGATGACCGGCTGTGGATCATTCGCATGCCGTACCAGGACAAGGACACAGTAATAGTAGGCCGACTTATCCGCATGCGGCGCAAGCGCTTCAATTAGCTTCGAATTGTTGCGAGCGTCGGACTTCGGTTCGCCGGCGAAACGGGCCGAGAATACCCCGGGCGCGCCTTCAAGCGCATTGGCGCAAATGCCCGAATCATCAGCCAGTGCGGCGAGTCCGGTCAGCTGCGATGCGTGGCGGGCTTTCGCAAGCGCATTCTCTATGAATGTAGGATGGGGCTCGTCGGCCTCCGGCACACTTAATTCGCCTTGCGTGCGAAGGCTGAAACCCAGGGGATCCAGCAACTCGCGAAATTCCTTGAGCTTGCCGGCATTGTTCGATGCGAGAACGACAGTGCGGTTCATGGTGTTAATCCGCTGCGGCTCGAACCGGCGGGGTATGCAAATGAGGTCAGGACAGGCCGAGGGCCTTTTTCTGCAACACGATCAGCTCGCCGATGCCCTTTTGCGCAAGGTCGAGAAGTGTATTCATGGTGGCGCGGTCAAAGGCCGCGCCTTCCGCCGTTCCCTGTACTTCGACGAAGTGGCCGCTGTCGGTCATCACGACGTTCATATCGGTATCACAGGCTGAATCTTCAATATAGTCGAGGTCGAGCACCGGGCGGCCGCCATGCACACCGACCGAGATCGCAGCGACGAAATGTTTTACCGGCATCGTTCCGATTGCGCCGCGCGCCACCAGGCCCGCGAACGCGTCGTAGGCCGCCACCATCGCGCCGGTGATGGCGGCTGTACGGGTGCCGCCATCGGCTTGGAGGACATCGCAATCAAGTTGAAGCGTACGTTCACCGAAGGCCTCGAGGTCAAAGGCCGCGCGTAGCGAACGGCCGATCAACCGCTGGATTTCCTGCGTGCGCCCCGATTGCTTTCCCCTGGCCGCCTCGCGGTCCATGCGTGTATGTGTAGAGCGTGGAAGCATGCCGTATTCCGCAGTCATCCATCCCTGCCCTTTTCCCTTCAGGAATCCCGGCACTTTTTCTTCGATGCTGGCGGTGCAAAGCACGCGCGTGTCGCCGAATTCAATCAGTACCGAACCTTCGGCATGCTTGGTGTATTGACGGGTAATACGGACGGCGCGCAATGCATCGGCGGCCCGTCCGCTGGGACGGTTTTCAAACGACATGGAGTTGCCTAGTTTTTAGAAGTGATGCGGGAAGTTTTTTCAATCGCGCCACGGATTTCCTCGATCGCTTTTTCGATTTCAGAATCATTGAATACATCGGCCTGTTCGAGATCGGCATGACGCGGCGCCTGAATCGTCGTGGTAACGCTTCCCACGGGCAGTGTATGGGTGGTGATGGTGCTGTTTGGATCCTGGAGATTATGGCCGCCTTCCCACATCAATGCCAGCGCGGTGACATTATCGCTGGTCTTGCCGGCGATGCCGGTGGCGGTTGCAAGCAGTTCGGGTACGGCCCTGACAACGGTATTGTTCTGCAATCGCTGTGCCAGCACATGATCAGGCAATACCGACCATAAGCCATCGGAACACAACAGGATCACATCGCCGGACTGCAGGCTGGAACGGCGCGACAGTTCCACGATCGGCATGTTCGGCGCACCAAGGCAATTGAACAGCTTGTTGCGGTCCGGATGGGTGTCTCGTTCGGAAGGATCCACCTTGCCTTGCGCGATCAGCGTCTCGATGCGGGAATGGTCCCTCGTGCGGGCGAGTATCTGGCCTTGCCGCATCCAGTACAACCGCGAGTCGCCGCAATGCGCCCAGAATGCGTTTCCATGCTGGATCAGGCAGGCGACGATGGTTGTCCGCGGCGTTTCAGGCAGATTATTGATGGCGCGATAGCGATGAATTTCGCGGTGAGCAGCAAAGAAACTGTCTTCAAGAAAGCGTTCCGGTTTCTTGACATAGGGATTGGCATTCTGCTGGAACAGGGAGCCCACCGTCTGCAATGCGATGGTGGCAGCCATTTCGCCCTGGATATGTCCGCCCATTCCATCCGCAAGAAGCAGTAGCAGCGCATCGCGCGTGAAGCTGTAACCCATGCGGTCCTGGTTGTTCTTGCGGCCGCCGATATGGCTTTCCTGATATACAGAGAATCGCATGCGCGTGTCCGGTTACTTGGTATGTTCCTGAATCGTCGTCCCGATGGCCGGCGAGTTCCGGCCGAAATTGGCAAACAAGCCCTTCAGCCTGGTCGAGACCTTTCCGAGGATGTCGGCTTCCTTCTTTTCCGAAACCGGTTCGCGCAGCGCCTTCTGAAGAGCAAACACGCTTTGCGGGCGTTCAAGGGGATCGACGCGCAGACTCCACCGGATAACCTGAATCAGCTCGCGCGAGTACATGCTCTCAAGCTTGCGGAAGTGATCGTCCATCTTGTCATTGGTCTTGCGCTGGTCCGCCGGCTGCGGCGGCGCACCGACCATGCAAGCGAACATTGACGCGCCAATACTATAGATGTCGGTCCAAGGGCCGAGATTGCCGTTCTTGACGTAGAGCTCTGGCGGCGCAAAACCCGGGGTGTACATCGGATACAGCTTCGGCATATCGGTTTTCAGCGTCTGGCGTGCAGCACCGAAGTCCAGAAGAATCGGTGTGCCATCCATGCGCAGGTAGATATTGGCTGGCTTCAGGTCAAGATGCAGCAGCTTGTTGGTATGCACTTCCCGCAAGCCGTTCATCACCTGGTTGAACATCTTGCGGATGAACCGTTCCGATACGAGGGGGCGCTCGCCCTTGTCCCGCCGGCGCAGGATATGATCCTGCAGGGAGCGGCCTGACTCGTACGCCATCACCATGTACACCGTGTCGTTGGCGCGGAAAAAATTGATCACACTGACAACATTGGGATGCGAGATGCGCGCCAGTGCCCGGCCTTCCTCGAAGAAGCACTTCAATCCGATCCGGAATACCGGCAAATTTTCAGCCGAGATTGCTGGAACCAGCTCGCCCGGCTGGCGCAGCGCCAGTGAACTTGGAAGATACTCCTTGATCGCAACGGCATTACCGTCCTCGTCATAGGCCAGGTAGACAATACTGAACCCGCCCGAGGCAATCTTCTTTACAATGCGATATCCAGCTATTTCAAGCCCATCCGGTAACGGAGCGTTGTTTTGCGCGGCCATAGTTTCCTAATGATTCACATTCGGTTTCACATGTAAGTTTCACATGCAGAGGTTACCTGCGATTGTGTTGACAAATCCCTGTTTTGTAAAGAAGAAGGCTGAATTTTGACTATATCGAGTATGACCGGATACGCGGTCGTCGCACGTGAAACAACAGCGGGCACGCTGACAATTGAAATCAAGAGCGTCAATTCCCGTTTTCTTGATCTGCAATTTCGCATCAATGACGACATGCGCGCTTTCGAACCCGCGTTACGTGAAGCCATCATGGGCCGGGTTGGGCGAGGCAAGGTCGAGTGCCGCCTCAGCTTCGGACGAAAGGCGGCGAGCGGCACTTCACAAGCTTTGAATGCACCCCTGCTGCAGTCATTATCCAGGCTGCAGGACGCTATCCGTGAACAGTTTCATGATGCGCCGCCGCTGTCTGTTAACGAATTATTGCGCTGGCCGGGCATGCTGGAAGAAGCCGACGCAAACCAGGAATCGCTGCAGGGCGAAGTTGCTGCGACGATGGCTGCTGCTGTTGATGCCTTCGTAGAATCGCGCAACCGCGAGGGTGCAGCGTTGCAGGCAATGTTGTTGTCGCGTGTCGACGACATGGAATCCATTGTCAAACGAATCACACCCATGGTGCCGCAAGCGATCGCGCAGTTCCAGCAAAAAGCAACGGAACGCATGCAGGAAGCGCTGGGCATTGCCGTGCAAACCGGCACGGCAACCACGTCCGCCGTTTCGCGTGAAGAAGCGCTGGAACGCATCAGGCAGGAAGTGACGCTGTACGGCATCCGCATCGACGTCGCAGAGGAATTATCCCGCCTGTCCGCACACCTGACAGAAACCCGACACATCCTCGCCAAAGGCGGCCCGGTCGGCAAGCGGCTGGACTTCATGATGCAGGAGTTGAACCGGGAGGCGAATACAGTTGGCTCCAAGGCCGCCCTCAAGGAGCTGTCGGATGCATCAATGTCAATGAAACTGCTCATTGAGCAGATGCGGGAACAAGTTCAGAATCTCGAATAATTTCCGTATTGGATAACCGCCCAACCTTCTTCGCCGAGTCTTTCATGTCCGATCTCCATCCTTCCTCCGGCAGCCTGTTCATGGTGGTTGCGCCATCCGGCGCCGGAAAGTCGACACTGGTCAATGCACTGCTTGCCCAGGAGCCGTCCATCAAATTATCGATTTCCTACACGACCCGCGCCCCGCGCCCCAAGGAGCAGCATGGGCGGGAGTATTACTTCACCTCCGTAAGAGATTTTCTGACAAGGCGGGAATCCGGGGAATTTTTGGAATCCGCCGAAGTCCACGGTAATTACTACGGAACATCGCGCCTGATGATTTCCGACCAGATGCGAGCCGGCACTGATGTATTGCTGGAAATCGACTGGCAAGGCGCGCAGCAGGTAAAAAAGCAATTCCCCGATGCGGTGGGCATTTTCATCCTGCCGCCGTCAATCGCCGTTCTGGAAGAACGCCTGAACAAGCGCGGACAGGACGACCCGTCGGTCATCACCCGTCGAATTCTGGCTGCCGGAGGGGAGATCGCGCACGCGCCCGAGTTTGAATATGTTATTATTAATCAAGAGTTTGCGACCGCTTTAGCCGAATTGACAGCCATTGTGAAAGCTAGCCGCTGTCGGTATGCGCAGCAAGCTGCACGAAACACTTCCCTGTTCGCCCAACTGGGCTTGCACGGCATATTAAATTAATCCTCTAGGAGCATGAATGGCCCGCGTCACGATTGAAGATTGCCTACAAGAAATTCCAAACCGCTTCCAGCTGACTTTGGCTGCCACATACCGTGCCCGCCAGCTGTTGCAGGGACATACCCCGAAGCTGGAAGCCAAAGACAAGCCGACCGTCATTGCGCTGCGCGAGATCGCCGCCGGAAAAGTCGGAATTGAAATGCTCAAGAAAGTCCCGAGTTAAGTTCCACAACCATGAAGCGGCTGATATCCTCAGTTTATGAACCTGATCCCCACAGATTCGACCTTATCAGTTGCTCTACCTAACCGGGCGGCATCCGACCGCTCGGTCCACAGGAATACCGACCACAACGGCGCCGACCCGAATGGCGCTGTTGCCGGCGTCGCATCCGTCACCCAGCTGAATGCAAAACTCGCCGAATACCTGACGCCTTCCGAACTGAAGAAAGTCAAGGAAGCGTATCGCTTTTCCGACGAGATGCATCTCGGGCAGATGCGCAAATCCGGCGAACCGTACATTTCTCATCCGATTGCCGTTGCTGAAATATGCGCGGATTGGAAGCTGGATGCGCAGGCCATCATGGCGGCACTGCTGCATGACGTGATGGAAGATCAGGACGTCAAGAAGGAAGAACTCATCGAGCGATTCGGCGCACCGGTGGCGACACTGGTTGACGGACTGTCAAAACTCGACAAGATCGAATTTCAGAGCCAGATCGAAATCCAGGCGGAAAACTTCCGCAAGATGCTGCTGGCCATGGCGCGTGACGTGCGCGTCATCCTGGTCAAGCTGGCCGACCGCCTGCATAACATGCGTACGCTCGGCTTCATGTCGCCGGAAAAGAAGCGGCGCATCGCACGCGAAACGATGGAGGTGTATGTACCGATTGCCCATCGGCTCGGCCTCAACAATATTTATCGCGAACTGCAGGACCTGGCGTTTTCCCACCTGTATCCGGTGCGCTACAAGACGCTTTCGAAAGCTGTAAAGGCAGCACGCGGGAACCGGCGCGAAGTCGTCAGCAAGATTCTCGATTCGGTGAAGAACACGCTGACCGCGGCAGGCGTCCAGGCGCAGGTGTACGGTCGCGAAAAAACCCTGTTCGGCATCTATCGCAAGATGCGCAACAAGCACCTGTCCTTCTCCCAGGTGCTCGACGTATACGGCTTCCGGGTGGTGGTCGACAGTTTCGCCAACTGCTATGTCGCATTGGGCACGCTGCATGCGCTCTACAAGCCGATGCCCGGCAAATTCAAGGATTACATCGCCATCCCGAAGCTCAACGGCTACCAGTCGCTGCATACCACGCTGATCGGCCCGTACGGCACGCCGGTGGAGTTCCAGATCCGCACGCAGGAAATGCACCGCGTCGCCGAATCCGGCGTGGCTGCCCACTGGCTTTATAAAAACGAGGATGCCAGCCTTTCGGACCTGCAGCAGCGCACGCATGCGTGGCTGCAATCGCTGCTCGACATCCAGAAGCAGACCGGCGACTCCGCTGAATTCCTCGAACATGTGAAGGTCGACCTCTTTCCCGATTCGGTCTACGTGTTCACGCCAAAATCCAAGATCATCGCCCTCCCCCGCGGCGCGACGGTGCTGGATTTCGCTTACACCATTCATACGGACATTGGCGACCAGTCGGTTGCAGCCAAGGTCAATCATGAGCCCGCGGCGTTGCGCACCGAGCTGCGCAATGGCGACATCGTGGAGATTGTCACCGCGCCGCATTCACGTCCCAGCCCGAACTGGCTCACCTTTGTTCGTACCGGCAAGGCAAGGTCCGCCATCCGGCACCATCTGCGCACTGCCAACCTGTCCGAATCGACCGAATTGGGCCGGCGCCTGCTGGCGCAGGCACTGACCGCACTGGCAATCGAGCCGGAGCTCGACCCCTGCCTGGTGGAGAGATTGCTGAATGAGTCGAGCGCCAAATCGCTCGATGAACTGCATGCCGATATTGGCGTCGGCAAGCGCATGGCGATGCTCGTGGCACGGCACATCGCCGGCCTGCTCGAAGGAGCGCACGATGCGGGCACCCTCACCGACAATGCCGAGATGCGCACGCCGCGGCTGGACCCCGTCATCATCACCGGCACGGAAGGCGTGTCCGTCCAACTGGCGCCGTGCTGCCAACCCATCCCCGGGGATGCGATCATGGGACAATTGCGTCGCGATCAGGGCCTGATGGTTCACGCGATCGATTGCGACACGGCCAAACGCCAGCGTTCCAAGGAGCCAGACCGCTGGATTGAACTGGCATGGGGAAATGAATTGCCCCGCCGCTTCGACTGCCGCATCAAGATTCTGGTGCACAATGAGAAAGGCGTCCTTGCGCGCATCGCCGCCGAGATCGGCGAATCGGATGCCAACATCACGCACGTCGGCATGGACAATGACCAGGATCACTCACTGACCCAATTGCGGTTCACGATCCAGGTGGAAGACCGTGTCCATCTTGCCCGCCTGATGCGCAATATCCGTCGCATTCCGCAGGTTGCCCGCATCCTGCGCGAGCGCGGCTAGAGACCTGTAGGTCAAACTTGCCAAACGACGCCGTGCCGATCCGGCACGTTTCTTGGCGCAACGCCACCTGCCTCAGTGCACCTGCACCCGTCTGTGCATCCGGCGCAATCCCAGCCACACACCGGCCGCGATCAGGGGAAGCAGGACACCGGTCGCCATATCCGGATTCACCGGCCATCCTGCCGCCTTGGCAGCCTTGCCTGCATAGTTGAACAAGCCTGCCAGATAATAGGAAATCGCCACGACCGACAGCCCTTCCACGGCCTGCTGCAGCCGCAATTGCTGGGCGGCGCGGGTGTTCATGGATTGCAGGATCTGCTTGTTCTGCTGCTCCTGGACGATGCCGACCCGGGTACGCAACAGGTCATTGGTATGCGCAATTCGTCCTGCCAGCGTCTGCTGCCGGCGCGCAGTAGACTCGCATGTATTCATCGCAGGCGTCAGGCGCCGTTCCATGAACTCTTCGACGGTCGGTAGTCCTTCGATACGACTCTCGCGCAGTTCCTCGATGCGTGCATGGACCAGCTGCACATACGCCTGCGACGCGGAGAAACGATAGCCATTGTCAAGCGATAGCTTTTCGACCCGGGCAGCCAGGGCGGTAATGGTCCTGAGGAGCCGCTGCTCTCCATCGGCGTCGGCAGCTCCTGCGTTGCCAGCCGTATCCGTATCGACCATCGCTGCGGTGAGCCTTGCCAGCTCGGTTTCGATCGTATTCAGAATCGGCGTCGCATGCTGAGCATGCGGCAGTCCCAGCAATGCCATCATGCGATAGGTCTCGATTTCGAGAACACGCTGGACCAATCGTCCCGCCTGTTGTTCCTGCAGTCCGACGTCGCGCACGACAAAGCGGCTGAACCCATCCGACTGGATCAAAAAATCAGTCCAGATCTCGCCGCCCTGAAGCACCCTGCTGCCGACCAGCAGGTTTCCTTCCAGTATCCGGCGCAATCCGGGAATGAACGATTCGGCCGGACCCGGCGTGCGATCGAGCAGAACATGCGCCGCCACCATGACCTGCCCTTTCAGCGCCAGCATCCACGCTTCGGGCAAATGAAAAAGCGGCGCTCGCGCAAATCCGTCGGCGAGCGTCATGCCGGCATCGATACGTTTTGCGAAGGTATAGGTTGCGAACTCGGTATGGCATTCCCACTTCAGGCGAAAGCGGCCAAAGTCGTGAAAGAAGTATTTGGCATCCAACCCCGGCGCAGACACGCCGAAATGTCTGCACAAGGCCGCGAGAGTCGCATGGTGGTCGGCGGACGCGAGCGGCTGTCCTGTGGCGTCACGCGCGAACACCGCCAGGTGACTGATGCATTCCGGCGCGTCCAGCCGCAGGAACGGTCGTGAATGCACTTCAGCCGCCAGGGGCACGCGCAGGGGATGATCGAGACTTGAGTACGTTATCGGCATGGAGGTATCGCGGTAAAGGACAAATGCCCGAGGCATTGTGTTCCGGATTGGTGACCGCGATTTTACATGATGAAAAAATCAACCCGCCAGCAACGGGTAGTACCTCGCCGGGACCGGCGGAATCACGGCTTGGGATAGCTGACGGTGAGGATGGTTAATTCATCCATGCCTGACGGCGTTTTCAGCACAACGGAATCGCCTTCGCGTGCCTTGGTCAATGCGCGTGCAACCGGGGAAATCCAACTGATCTTGCCATTGAGCGGATCGAGCTCGTCGATGCCGACAATCTGCACGGTGTGTTCCTCGCCCTGCTGGTTCTCATAAGTGACCGTAGCGCCGAAAAAGATCTGGTCGCTGCCGTGATGCACGCTCGGGTCGACCACCTCCGCAATGTCGAGACGCTTGGTGAGGAAACGGATGCGTCGGTCGATCTCCCGCAAGCGGCGCTTGCCGTAGATATAGTCGCCGTTCTCCGAACGGTCGCCATTGGATGCGGCCCAGGAAACGATACGCACGACCTCAGGGCGATCGACGTCGATCAGCTGAAACAACTCATCCTTGATGCGTTTGTGTCCCGCGGGCGTCATGTAATTTTTCGAGCCGGCCGGGATCGCCGGCATTCCGACCTCAAGGTCATCGTCGTCGTTCTCGGATTCTTTGACAAATGCTTTATTCATAGGAGATGGAAAACCCTGGCAAGGCTAACCGGTTGTACCGGCAATGCTGTCGCTCCACTCGAAAGCGGCTATCTGAAGGGCATTGAATTCCTCGATGGGCAAATTCAGCTTGTGCAGCAATGCAGCCACCTGCGGTCCCGACTCTTTAATGTGCTCGATGCACTGAACAAGTTGCAGCATATCGCCATAAGGGCCGGTGCGGGTCAACAATGCCTGACTCACCTCATCCACCACCGAAATCTGCTGGAGGATTTTCTCCATCGGCAATCCGAACAAGGTATCCATAAGGGACATGATGCCGACGGTAAATGCGGTATCGGCCTTGTTGCGATTGTCTGGAAACAACGTCTGCGCCATCAGTTCAAGCAATTTGCCTCGGGTAGTGGCGAGCACCAGCAGAGGCGAATTGACGCTGCCGGATTTCCCCGGGTTTGCGTAAAGAAGTATTTGCAACCAACGCTGCAATTGCCGCCGCCCGAGCACCAGCAGCGCTTGTCCGAGCGAGTCGATGCGCTGGGTCACGCCGGATGCTGGCGTATTGACCAGGCGCAGGAGCGTCAGGCCGAGCGATGCATCTTGCTTGATGGTGCGCTCGATTTCAGCCGTGTCCGCGTCCGATACGATCAATGCAATCAACTGCATGATCGCAAGCTGCGATGGAGACAACTTTTTGCCTGTAAGCACCACCGGCTTGGCAAAATAGTAGCCCTGAAAGAAATCGAATCCGAGATCGAGGCATTGCTGGAACTGCTCCACGTTTTCAACTTTTTCAGCCAGCATTTTCTTATTTGCCTGCTTGAAATGCGTTGCCAGACGGGACAAGTCCGCGGCCTTCATATTGACGATATCAACTTTGATGATGTCCACCAGCGGTAGTAACTGTTGTACGTCATTCGAATCAGCAATCACGTCGTCAAGCGCAAAAACATAACCCTCTTTCACCAGCTCGGCCACCCGCCGAATCAAGACCGGCGTAACTTTCACGGTTTCCAGGATTTCCAGGACGATCTTGTCCTTGGGAAGAAACTGGACAATGTCGCTGAGCAGCACGGCAGCGTCGACATTAACAAAGCCCCGCGAGTTGCCGATGACGTTCTCCATGCCCAGTTCAGATGCATGCGCAATCACCGACGCCGTAGCGGCAAGATCATCCGTGACATTGGCCGGCCCTGCGGCAGCGCTGCGAAACAGCAATTCGTATGCGGCCAGACTTTGGTCGCGGTTCAGTATCGGCTGTCGCGCAAGAAAGAATTCTTTGACACGCTGGGTTTGCAGCGAGGAGTCGAGTGCAGGTTCCGCCATCAGCTATGGATGTTCCGGTTTATTGGGCCGTTGAACCGTCCGGGTTCGAACGGCATGTAAAGCGATTGAATCCGCCGACATGCAATAAGTCGGCAGGTATTGTTGGTTCGATCACATTTGGCCGATTTGGTTGTGTACAAAATGGCATTTAATTAACCGCTCCGGACACTTAGTTGCTGCTGGAAATAACGCTGATGCAGGCTTTAGGCTCATACGCGCCGCTTGCCGGTAAAGACCGCCATGGTCTCCCCGCTCTCAAGCGTAAAACCGGCCCCATCGTCGATGCCAAGCACCGATACCAGGTAAGGCATCACTTCCTTCAGCATCGGTTCCAGCGTATAAGGCGGATTGATGACGAACATCCCGCTGCTATGCAATCCGAAACCGTCGGGAGACGGCGTACTGATCGACAGCGTGACATTCAGCCAGCCATTGGCAGGCAGTCGCTTGAGCTTGTCCGGAAGCTGCCGTGATTCCATGCGCTGCAAAACCGGATACCACACCGCGTAGGTGCCGGTGCTGAAACGTGTCAGCGCGTCGGCGAGCGTGTCCTTTACGCTGCGGTAATCCATTTTGTTTTCGTATGGCGGATCGATCAGGACCAGGCCCCGGCGCGACGGTGGCGGTAGCAAAGCCTTGAGCCCGGAGAAGCCATCTCCTACCTGCACCATCACACGCTTGCCGCGCACCGTCGGCCGCTGGCCCTGCGCAGCGGCATGGGTTTCCAGCTTGCGAAAGTTTTCCTCCAGGATCTTGCTGTCGCTTGGATGCAGCTCGAACAGCCGCAGCCGATCCTGTTCCCGCATGGTCTTGTCTGCACAGTAAGGCGAACCGGGGTAGTAACGCATTTTCCCGCTCGGATTCAGCGATTTGACCAGCTGCACATACTCCGCCACGGGCGCCGGCAAATCCTTGCGGCTCCAGAGGCGGGCGATGCCGGTTTCGTATTCGGCATTCTTGGCGGCATAGCCGGTATCCAGCGCATACACACCCGCGCCCGCATGGGTGTCGATATACATGTAAGGCGTATCTTTTTGCGCCAGATAACGCATCAACTGGATAGTGACGATGTGCTTGAGCACGTCGGCATGATTGCCCGCGTGGAAGGCGTGGCGGTAACTGAGCATGGGGAGCTAACGTGAAGAGGATTGGAAAGAAGCGCGCATTGTAACAACTCTCCTATTTTTCCAGCGCCGAATGTTCGGAATGGCAGATGCATTCGCTGCTGGTGGCTGCCCGCTCCAGGTTTTGCAGAATGCCGCATTGGCGTGCATCAAGATGGTCACGGCATGCGTTCCGCAGGGTTTGCAGTTGTTTCTGCAGCCGCTGGAGGGTATCGATCTGGGTCTCTGTCTGGAGGAGGTGACGGTCCAGCATGGCGTCGATCTGATCGCAGGCCATTTCCGGATTGGCCTGGAAGCGTTGCAGAACACGCACGTCGTCGAGGGACATTCCGAGCGATCTGCAATGGCGGATAAAATGCAGGCGCTCGGCATCCGCGTCGCTGTATTGCCGATAGTTGCCGTCGGATCTGGGCGGCGTCGGCAGCAAATGTTCCTTTTCGTAATAGCGGATGGTTTCGACTTCGCAGCCTGTGCGCTTTGCCAGTTCGCCGATTTTCATGATTTTTTCCTTGAGGACGCTTGACTCTATAGTAGCTACAGGGTCTTAAATAGGCAATCATCACAAGGAGATTGTCATGTCCGACCATTGCTGCGCCAGTTCGTGTGCACCCGCCGCCACCCAGGATCCCCGCTACCGCCGCGTCCTGTGGATCGCCCTATTCGTCAATGTCGCGATGTTTGCGGTCGAAATATTCGGGGGAGCACGTTCGGGCTCCGTCTCCCTGCTCGCCGATGCGGTCGATTTCTTTGGCGACGCGGCCAATTACGCGCTATCGCTGGCGGTGCTGTCGATGGGCATGTTGTGGCGCAGCCGCGCGGCGCTCCTCAAGGGACTTTGCATGGGCGGGTTCGGCATTTTCGTCCTGGGACATGCCGCCTGGAGCGTTGCGACAGGCACCACGCCGGAAGCGTTCACCATGGGAGGCATCGCACTGCTGGCGCTTGCCGCGAACCTCGGTGTCGCGCTGCTGCTGTACGCCTACCGCAGCGGTGACGCCAACATGCGCTCGGTGTGGCTATGCACTCGCAATGACGCCATCGGGAACGCGGCCGTCATGCTGGCTGCGCTCGGCGTATTCGGCACCGGCAGCGGCTGGCCTGACTGGGCAGTGGCAATCCTCATGGGCGCACTTGCCCTGAGCGCCTCGGTGAGCGTCGTGCGTGCCGCCCGGTCGGAACTGGCAGCAGCGGCGCCGTCGGTCGTCGTTCGGCATCACGTCGGCCATAAACACTGAACTTTCAATCCAATCAGGAAGATGAATATGGAACGCTGGCTGCTGCTTTGCTTTTTCGTCACCTATTTTTCGCTGACGTTCGCCTGGCGCTCCTGGAGGGTGTGGCGGGAAACCGGAATCAACCCGTATGTGCTGCCTGCCGGAGACAGCCTGCAGAGCTTTTGCGCGAAGGCCTTCAGGCTCGTGCTGTGCACCGTCGCAGTCTACGCGGTCGTGCAAGCCTTGATGCCGGGCATCGACGGTATTCTAGGTGACATTGAATTGCTCGCTGCACCGCCCGTACAGCTATTTGGATGGACGCTGCTGATCGCCTCATTCGTGCTGGTTGGCATCGCTCAAATACAGATGGGTGCTTCATGGCGTATCGGAATCGATACGCAACGGAATACTGGCCTGGTGTCAGGTGGATTATTTTCTTTGTCGCGTAACCCGATTTTTCTGGGCATGCGTATCAGCTTGCTTGGGCTGTTGTTTGTCAGACCCAATGGATTGACGCTCGCACTGCTGGCGACCGCAGATCTGTTGATGCAGATGCAGGTCCGGCAGGAGGAAGAATTCCTTCTGCAACGACACGGCGCTACCTATATCGATTACTGCGAACGCACGCCGCGCTGGATATAAAAAAACCGCACCCGAAGGTGCGGCTTTTTTTGTTCTGCAGAGTCAGCGGGCAAACCGGTGAAGGTGCCCGCCGATGATCAGTGGAACTGCTCTTCTTCGGTCGAACCGGTCAGGGCCTTCACGGAAGATGTGCCGCCCTGGATCACGGTCGTCACTTCGTCGAAGTAGCCTGCGCCGACTTCCTGCTGGTGCGACACGAATGTGTAGCCCTTCTCGCGCGCTGCGAATTCCGGCTCCTGCACCATGTTGACATAGTGCTTCATGCCTTCGCCGCGAGCATAAGCGTGCGCGAACTGGAAGGTGTTGAACCAGTTGATGTGGATACCGGCCAGCGTGATGAACTGATACTTGTAGCCCAGTTCGGACAGCTTTTCCTGGAATTCGGCGATCGACTTGTCGTCGAGGTTCTTTTTCCAGTTGAACGACGGCGAGCAGTTGTACGACAGCAGCTTGCCCGGGCACTTGGCGTGGACTGCCTGTGCGAATTCACGGGCAAAGCCAATATCCGGCGTACCGGTTTCGCACCATACGAGGTCGGCGAACGGCGCATACGCAACACCGCGGCTGATTGCCTGCTCCAGGCCGTTCTTCACGCGATAGAAACCTTCAGCAGTACGCTCGCCGGTCAGGAATGGCTTGTCGTTTGCATCGTGGTCGGACGTGATCAGGTTTGCAGCTTCTGCGTCGGTACGCGCCAGGACGATGGACGGAACGCCCATGACGTCAGCGGCGAAGCGAGCAGCAGTCAGCTTCTCGACAGCTTCCTGGGTCGGAACCAGCACCTTGCCGCCCATGTGACCGCACTTCTTCACGGCGGCCAGCTGGTCTTCGAAGTGCACGCCTGCAGCGCCGGCGGCAATCATGTTCTTCATCAGTTCGAATGCGTTCAGCACGCCGCCGAAGCCAGCTTCCGCGTCCGCTACGATCGGCAGGAAGAAGTCGACATAGCCTTCGTCGCCCGGATTGATGCCACGCGACCACTGAATCTCGTCAGCGCGCTTGAATGTATTGTTGATACGGCGAACCATGGTCGGCACGGAGTCGTATGCGTACAGCGACTGGTCCGGGTACATGGTTTCGGATGTGTTGCCGTCGGCGGCGACTTGCCAGCCTGACAGGTACACAGCTTCGAGGCCTGCCTTCGCCTGCTGCATTGCCTGGCCGGCAGTGATGGCGCCGAATGCATTTACGTAACCTTTTTTCGCGCCGCCGTTGACTTTCGCCCACAGTTTTTCAGCGCCTTCCTTGGCGAGTGTGTATTCGACTTGCTTGGAACCGCGCAGACGGACGACATCTTCGGCGGTGTAATTACGCTTGACGCCTTTCCAGCGTGGGTTTTCAGCCCAGTCTTTTTCCAATGCTTGAATTTGCTGTTCGCGAGATGCCATGGTCATTCTCCTGTGATAACGCGGTAAAAAGAAAAGAAAACTCTGTAGACGAATAATAGGCGCTTTTTTGCGGGGCAACAAGGTCTTATATAAGACATATAACTAAATTTTAATCTTTATAATTCATATACTTAAAATATATTTTTTGCGATATGAAATAAGATTCCTTTCCGTGAAATAAATCCATGATGCTGTGCGTCGTCGAATTTCACATTGCAAAATATCCGTTCCGGTTTATGAAAACCGCTGGCAAAACGTCTTCAGACAATCCTCCTACAATGCGGTTCTCATTATTAATTTGCCTGGATGTATCGGGTATTCAACGGAGCGCACATGAGCAATAGGGAGCAAACACTGGCCGCCTGGCAAGCACGGGAAGCCGAAGTCAGGGCATCACTGGGCGCGCCTGGCGTGGCATCGATCGATCAGATCAAGGCATCAAGCGGGATGGAATTCCTGCAACGGATCTGGTCAGGCGAACTGCCATCCGCCCCGATCGGACACACGATGAATTTCGTGCCTGTAGAGGGTGAGCCCGGACGCATCGTCTTCCAGGGCACGCCCGGACGCGAACATTACAACCCGATCGGGTCGGTACATGGCGGCTACTTTTGTACCTTGCTCGACTCTGCGGTCGGTTGCGCGGTTCAATCGATGTTGCCGAAAGGCATGGGCTATACCACGGTTGAATTGAAAGTGAACCTGATCCGCGCAATGACCGATAAAACCGGCCCGGTCCGTGCGGAAGGAAAAGTAATCCAGGTTGGGAGCCGCGTCGGCATTGCGGAAGGTCGCATCATCGACGCTGAGGGCAAGCTGTATGCGCACGCCACCACAACCTGCCTCGTCTTTCCCCTGCCCTGATGCACGATGAAAGGAAAATGACCGTCAGCGGTACATTTTCCTGCTGGTGAATTTGAAGGCGATGCCGGCTTAACCAATCAGCCGATTTTTTCCGCGGCCACCAACACGCCGTCGGCATCCGCATAGATCCAGTTGCCCGGCCTGACAGTCACGCCTGCGATCAGGACTGCGATATCGCGATCACCCACGCCTTTCCTGATGCTGCGCTGGGGGTGGGTCGCCAACGCGCGCACACCAATATCGCAGGCGTCGAGCTCTTCGGAATCACGGACACAGCCGTTCACGACAATCCCTGCCCAGCCGTTTTTCTCCGCCAGAACGCCGAGGTTGCCGCCTACCAGAGCGCAGCGGAGGCTGCCGCCGCCATCAACAACCAGGACCCTGCCGTCTCCCGGCGTTTCCAGCGCCGCTCTTACCAGCACATTGTCTTCAAAAACCTTGAGCGTTGCAGCAGGTCCGGAAAATGCCTTGCGCTTGCCGAAGTGCCTGAATACCGGAGGCAAGACCGCGAGCCCTCCGGACGCAAGCTTGTCTTCATTTCCATCGCATAAATCGCAGGTCGAAAAACTCATTGAATCTCCTCGCAATAAAGTGAAAACGACATTGTATGCGAGCCAAAACAATCAATTTCTTGCCGATGCCCGGAAATGGTCAGGCTGCCTGCGCTTCCACGCCCTTCTTCGCGGTGTTGGTGCCGACACTGACAGCAGTCACGATTGCCAATGTCTGGAATGCCCCGATACAGATGAACACCCATGACGGATGGCCGCCATCCATCAATGCCCCGAAGAGAACCGGCGAGACGGCAAGCCCGATATCCAAGCCCGAATACACCACGCCATAGACGCGCCCGGTGGCATTCTTCGGTGCTGCGGCGCGGATCAGCAAATCACGCGAAGGGCCTGCGACGCCCGATCCGAAGCCAACCGCTCCCATCAGCAATACGGCCACCAATGCCGGAACGACGCCTGCGGCAATCAGGATCGTGGTGGCGCCGGAGGCGGCAAATGCGATGGCAATCGTACGTTCATGGCGTGTGGTCTTCGACGCGATGAAACCGCCCCATATCATGCCGCCTGCCGACGCGAGCATATAGGCGGTGAAGCCGGCAGTCGCCAGCGGCAGTGACATGCCGTACAAGCTGCGCAAACCGGCAGAGGAAAAGCTCTGGATGCCGCCAAGCGCCATGGCGGTGATGAAGAAAAACGCGAAGCACATCCACACCGCCGGCACGCGAATGAAATCAAATTGCCGCCCGTCGGAAGCCTGCGTTTTGTCCATCCCCGTTGTCTTGGTACCGCCGGCTTTCATCACGTTGTCCTGCAGCAGATCACGATGTACAAATAATAGCGCCAGCACCGCCAGCGGAAGCAGAGACGCCGCCAGCAAGGCGGTTCGCCAGTCATACAACCCGGCGATCGTGGCGAGAAATACCGGTGCCGCCGCCCAGCCGAGATTGCCGGATATGCCATGTACCGAAAAGGCGTGACCGAGCCGCGGTGGGGACACTCGCTGGTTGAGCAAGGTGAAATCGGCCGGATGGAATACGCTGTTTCCCAACCCGGCGAGCATCGATCCCGCCAGCAGCGTGGCATAGCTGTTGGCCTGCGAAAGCACGATGGCTGATAGAGCGAGGAAGCCGATGCCGGCAAACAATACGGTGCGGGCACCAATCCGGTCGACGACAAATCCGGCGAGCGCCTGGCCGATGCCGGACACAACGAAAAACATCGTCATCAGGAAGCCGAGCTCGGCGTAGGACAAGCTGAACGCGTCCTTCAGCCATGGAAAAAGCGGCGCAAGTATCAGGTGAAAGAAATGGGAGACGCCATGGGCAATTCCGACCAGGGTGATCACCTGCGCGTCCGCGCGAAATGACGAAGCGGCTGTCGACATGCTGTACTTTCCGGGGAATGGATTACGAAAGTGTATGCAAGAACGAATCGTCTGTTTTAAGATAGCCGGACAACATTTATCGAATTTTTGACAAGGCACAAGCGTATGCCGGTAAAAGCAGTCACTCACACCCGCCCTTTACTGTCCGACATCGCTCCCACCCCGACGCGCCCCGTGCGGCTGGTCGCCCGCGACCTGGATGCATCCGAGTTGCTGGCCGCGCACTCCCATGCGTGGGGCCAGGTTACCTATGCGATTGACGGGGTAGTCCGGGTGACTGTTGCGCGCAGCACCTGGATCGTGCCGCCGATGCGTGCCATCTGGATTCCGCCGCAGGTTGTGCATGAAGTGGAAACGCTTGAAAAGGCGCGCCTGCGCGCACTCTATGTTCATGCCGATGTGCCGCTGTTCAAAGGTGGCGGGTGTGAGGTCCTGGATGTATCGCCCTTGCTGCGTGAGCTGATCGTAGCGCTGGCGCAGGTTGATCCGGGCGATGACCGGGAAACCAGAATCGCTGCACTGCTCATCGACGAAGTGGGCAGGTCTGCAACCTTGCCTATCCGCGTTGCACTGCCCGAGGACAAGCGACTCAAGGCGCTCTGCGAAAAGTTGATCGCGGACCCCGCTTCGTCGCTTACCCTGGATGATTGGGCGCGCCAGGCCGGGGCGTCGGGACGCACGCTGGCGCGGCTGTTTGAAAAGGAGCTGGGGATGAGCTTCAGCCAGTGGCGCCAGCAAGTCCGTCTGGCGCACGCAGCCCCGCTCATTTCGCGCGGCTTGCCGCTGTCACGGGTGGCCGCCGAATTGGGTTATGCCAGCCAATCGGCGTTTTCTGCCATGTTCAGGAAAACCTTCGGGCAATCGCCGTCGGCGTTTTTTGCACACAAGGAAATCCGCTAAACGACCGCAAGAAAGAAACCGGCGAGGCCGCTTGTCGCAGCCCCGCCGGGATTTTTCGGCTTCCGTAGTTTCGTTGCGTTACTTCTTCCGGAACACCAGTTCGCCGCCGTCTACCGTTGCAAGAATGTGGTCCTTCGGCCCGAAGGTGCCGTCGAGGATGCGCTTCGACAGCGGGTTCTCCAGCTCCTGCTGGATCGCACGCTTCAAAGGACGTGCCCCGTAGACCGGATCAAAGCCCGCCTCGGCGATTTTTTGCAGTGCGCGGTCGGACACTTCCAGACCGATATCCATCTTCGCCAGCCGCTGCTCCAGGACCTGGAGCTGGATTTTCGCGATCGAGCCGATGTTCTTCTCATCCAGTGCATGGAACACCACGATCTCATCCACCCGGTTGATGAACTCCGGCCGGAAATGGTTCTTCACTTCCGCCATCACCGCCAGCTTCACCACGGCCGGATCGCTATCCTCCATTGCCTGGATCTTGTGCGATCCGAGATTGGACGTCATCACGATCACGGTATTCTTGAAGTCCACCGTGCGTCCCTGGCCATCGGTCATGCGCCCATCATCCAGCACCTGCAGCAGGACGTTGAACACATCGGCATGCGCCTTCTCGATCTCGTCGAGCAGGATCACGCTATAGGGCTTGCGCCTTACCGCTTCGGTCAGATAGCCGCCTTCCTCGTAACCCACGTATCCCGGCGGCGCACCGATCAGCCGTGCGACCGAGTGCTTTTCCATGAATTCGCTCATGTCGATGCGGATCATGGATTCCTCGGTATCGAACAGGAAGGATGCCAAGGCCTTGCACAGCTCGGTCTTGCCCACGCCCGTCGGGCCGAGGAACATGAACGAACCGTACGGCCGGTTCGGATCGGCGAGTCCGGCGCGGGAGCGGCGGATCGCATCCGACACCGCGACGATCGCCTCGTGCTGGCCGACCACCCGCTTGTGCAGTGCTTCTTCCATGTGCAGCAGCTTTTCGCGCTCGCCCTGCATCATTTTCGATACCGGGATGCCGGTGGCCCGTGACACGACCTCCGCGATTTCTTCTGCGCCTACCTGGGTGCGCAGCAGCTTGGGCCTGGCGCCGGCAGCATCGCCGTCTTCCTTGTCCGCCTGCTTGAGCTGCGCTTCCAGTTGCGGCAGCCTGCCGTACTGCAGTTCCGACATTTTCTGCCAGTCGCCCTTGCGCTTGGCTTCTTCCATCTGCAGCCGTACCTGCTCGATTTCTTCCTTGATCTGCTGGCTGCCCTGCACCGCCGATTTCTCCGCGGTCCAGACCTCCTCAAGGTCGGCATATTCGCGTTCGAGCTTGGCGATCTCTTCCTCGATCAGGCCGAGACGGCGCTGCGACGCCTCATCCTTTTCCTTCTTGACCGCTTCGCGCTCGATTTTCAGCTGGATCATGCGGCGGTCAAGTTTGTCCATCACCTCCGGCTTGGAATCGATTTCGATCTTGATCTTCGATGCCGCTTCGTCGATCAGGTCGATCGCCTTGTCCGGCAGGAAGCGGTCGGTAATGTACCGGTGCGACAGTTCGGCGGCGGCAACGATCGCCGGGTCGGTGATGTCGACGCCATGGTGGACTTCGTACTTTTCCTGCAATCCGCGCAGGATCGCAATGGTCGCTTCGACGCTCGGCTCGTCCACCAGGATTTTCTGGAACCGGCGTTCGAGTGCGGCATCTTTTTCAATGTACTTGCGGTATTCATCGAGCGTGGTGGCGCCGAGGCAGTGCAGTTCGCCGCGTGCGAGCGCGGGCTTGAGCATATTGCCCGCATCGATCGCGCCTTCGGCCTTGCCGGCACCGACCATGGTGTGGATTTCATCGATGAAGACGATGGTTTGTCCTTCATCCTGCGCGATTTCCTTCAGCACTGCCTTCAGCCGTTCTTCGAACTCGCCGCGGTATTTCGCACCGGCGAGCAAGGCAGCCATGTCGAGTGACAGCACTCGCTTCGATTTCAGGCTGTCCGGCACTTCGCCGTTGACGATGCGCTGGGCGAGGCCCTCCACGATGGCGGTTTTACCGACACCGGGCTCGCCGATCAGCACCGGGTTGTTCTTGGTGCGCCGTTGCAACACCTGGATCGCCCGACGGATCTCATCGTCGCGGCCGATCACAGGATCGAGTTTGCCGGACCGGGCACGCTCGGTGAGGTCAAGGGTGTACTTCTTGAGGGCTTCACGCTGTCCTTCCGCATCCTGCGAAGACACGTTGCCGCCGCCGCGTACCGCCGTGATGGCCGCTTCCAGCGCCTTGCGGGTAAGGCCGTTATCCCGTGCAAGGCGGCCGGCTTCGGACTTATCTTCCGTCAGGGCGAGCAATACCATTTCGCTGGCGATGAACTGGTCGCCGCGCTTCTGCGCTTCCTTGTCCGCCAGGTTCAGCAATGCCACCGATTCGCGGCTAATCTGGACTTCGCCGCCGTTTCCGGTGACTTTCGGCAGCCGCTCGAGCCCGTTCTTCAGTCCGCCGCTCAGCCCGCCTACGTTGACGCCGGCGCGCTGCAGCAGCGAGCGTGCGCTGCCATCGTCCTGGTTCAACAGGGCGATCAGGATGTGCACGGGGTCGATGTATTGGTTATCATTGCCGACGGCCTGGCTCTGGGCGTCGGAAAGCGCTTCTTGTAGTTTGGTTGTCAGTTTGTCGAGACGCATGGATCTATCTCCGTATAAATCAATCTGACAACAAAATTGGGCCGCAAGACCACTTTTCAAGAAAGGATTTTGATCTCGCTCACCCGGGCATCAAATTGCAATGGATTTACACCAGATTCAAATCAGTTTCCAGCCGAATGAAGACAGGATTCTTTATCGCGCGTCGTTCAAGGGTGACGACGGCGCCTTGCAGGAGATCCGCGCATGGCTGACACGCCGGATGGTACGGGCATTGTGGTCCGGCATCATCGATTCGCTTAAAACGCAGATAAAGTTGGACAAGCCGATGGCAGCACATGCCAGCGCTGAAATTGTGTCCATGGAATACCACACCAACATTGCAGTTATGAAAGAAAGTGGCAGTTTCGGCAGCTCCTACGAATCAATAGTACAAACCTATCCCTTGGGAGAAGCACCACTCCTTGTAACCACTGCAAACTTTACGGCCAACCCAAATCAGCCTTTGTGCATCAATTTCGTTTCTGATTCCGGCAAGGGATTCGAGATCGCGTTTTCATCCCGGATACTGCACGGCTTTTGCAAGCTTCTGATGGAGGCGGTAGACAAGGCGGAATGGAATTTAAATTTGATCTTGCCGGGCGAAGCGTTGTTACCCAGGACATCGGCCACGCTTAATTGATCGCAGAAATAGCCGCCCGGTAAGTGGCAAAGCCGGCGCAGCACAAAGCCACCGACCCGGCCAGATGCAAGGCGGAATGGCCGAACGCCCACACGTAATCGCCCCGTTGCAGTAAATCCATCGATTCGGCCGAGAATGCGGAAAACGTTGTAAGTCCGCCGAGAAAGCCGGTAATCGCGAAGAGCCGCCACTCGGGTGCGATGCCCGGATGCGCGGCGAAAAAGCCGACTGCCATCCCGATCAGATAGCCGCCGCCAAGATTGACTATCAGGGTCCCGACGGGGATGTGTGAATGGAGGGTATTGCCCCAGATGCCAAGCGCCCAGCGGATCCATGCACCGATTGCCGCGCCAAACCCGACCGCCAGCCAGCTCATCGGCTGCTCCCTGCGGCATCCATGCCGGTATTCCACTTTGCCATCGCGTCGTCATCCGTTGTCCGCGCATCGACCCAGCGCTCGCCTTCCGGGGTCTGTTCCTTTTTCCAGAACGGCGCGCTGGTCTTCAGATAATCCATGATGAATTCGCAGGCCGCGAACGCTTCGCCCCGATGGGGCGAGGTGACCGCCACCAGTACGATCTGATCCAGCGGCAGCAGCGGACCGATGCGATGAATCACCAGCGCGTCGAAGATGTTCCAGCGGCTCTTCGCCTCGGCGACGATGTCTTCAAGCGCCTTTTCCGTCATGCCGGGGTAATGCTCCAGTTCCATCGCGGCGACGTTGGCCCCGTCGTTGATATCGCGCACCGTGCCGGTGAAACAGACGATCGCGCCGATTCGTGCATCGCCTGCGCGAAGCCTTTCGATTTCGGAACTGATATCGAAGTCCCCGGTTTGAACGCGGATCGGCATTGTGTTCTCCTCTATGGATCGCCGCTCAGCCGCCGCTCAGCCGCCAGTTACGGGCGGAAAGAAAGCGACTTCGCAACCATCGGTAATGCGCGTTTCCGGACCGGTCATCTGCTGGTTGTAGGCCATGCGCAATGCACGGCCGTCGGCCAGCACATCCTGCCAAGCCCCGCCACGCTCGCGCAGTAAGGCCCGCACATCGCCGACCGTTTTCACCTGTTCCGGCACGGCCAGTGTCTCTTGGCTGGTGCCGAGAGACTCGCGGACGCTGGCAAAGAAACGAAGTTGAATATTCATGTGGCCGCCCAATACGAAGGAAGCTTCATTATGCGTCAGGAAAGCAATGCATCGAAAGGAATGAAACGCACCACATCGCCCTGCGCGATCGCCTGGCCGGGCGGATTATCGATCAGCCCGTCGCCCCACACGGTGGACGTCAGCACGCCGGAGCCCTGGTTGGGGAACAGGTCGAGCCCGCCATTCTCATTGATCCTGGCGCGCAGGAATTCATTGCGCCGGTCCGGTTTAGGCCAGGCGAAATCGGCACGCATCATGAACGCCCGCGGTGCGACCTGTTCCACGCCCTGCAAGCGCAGGATGAACGGCCTGACCAGCAGAAGGAAAGTCACGAAACTGGACACGGGGTTTCCCGGCAGTCCCAGGAAAAAAGCAGGTGCAGTGCCGCCGGCGCGCGGAATCTCTCCAAATGCCAGCGGCTTGCCGGGCTTGATGGCAATCTGCCACATGTTCAGGCGCCCTTCCGCCTCGACTGCCGGCTTGACATGATCCTCGTCGCCGACGGAAACACCGCCGGACGTGACAATCAGGTCGTGGCCAGCGGCGGCCCGGCGCAGGGTGTCCCGCGTGGCATCCAGCGAATCCGGCACGATGCCGTAGTCGGTGATGTCACAGCCCAGGTTTTCGAGCAAGGCCCGCAGGGTGAAGCGATTGGAATTGTAGATTGCGCCCGGAGCAAGGGCCTCGCCCGGCATGGCAAGTTCATCGCCGGTAAAGAACACCGCGACGCGCGGCCTGCGCAACACCGGCAGTTCCGCCAGGCCGACCGACGCGGCCAATCCGAGTTCCTGTGATCGCAGGCGTGTTCCTGCCGGCAGGATGACGCTGCCGGCGCGGATATCTTCGCCGGCACGCCGGATCCACTCGCCCAGTTGCGGCGCATGATTCACCGTAACGCTGTCGCCGTTGGCGGTGCATGCCTCCTGCATCACGACCGCGTCGGCGCCTTCAGGAATCATTGCGCCGGTGAAGATCCTCGCGGCCGTGCCGGGCTGCAGCGGCTGACCGACATGGCCGGCGGGGATGCGCTGCGACACCTTTAGAACGGCGTGCCCGCTGGCACAGTCGCCCGCCCGCACTGCGTAACCATCCATCTGGGTATTGTCCGCCGTTGGCACATCAAGACGCGACGCCTGCGCCTCGGCAAGTACTCGGCCATTGGCGTCGAGCGTCGGGACCGTCTCGCGATCCGCGATGGCCGTCGCTGCAGAAAGCAAGGCGTGGAGCGCTTCGGCGAGGCTCAACATCGGTTTCCTGTCTGTCATACCCGGCTCCGTGGAAGCAATCGCTGCGCGATCAGGCCAGCCCGGTGTGGGCGGCGATGAAGGCCTTGACATGCCCGACATCCGCCGACATCACTTCGAAACGCTGTGGCAGCGCCTCGATGTTTTCAAATCCGGCTGGACGTTCGGCATCGCGGCCAAGAGCTTCGCGGATCGTCTCGTTGAATTTCGCAGGCAAGGCGGTTTCCAGTACGATCATCGTCGTCCCGGGCGACATATGCTCACGCGCCACCTTCACGCCATCGGCGGTATGGGTATCAATCGTGACGCCATGCTTCGCATGCACGTCGCGGATCGTTTGCACCCTGTCCTCGTGCACCGACTTGCCGGAGGCGAAGCCGTATTGCGCCACCTTCCTGAATTCGTCGCCGTCGCTGCCCGGCGCACCGGACAGGTCGAATCCGCCATGCGTTTCCACTTTCCTGAACAGCGCGCGCACCCGGTCGGCGTCGCGGTCCAGCAAGTCGTAGATGAAGCGCTCGAAATTCGATGCCTTGCTGATGTCCATGCTGGGGCTGGTGGTGTGATACGTCTCGGAAGATTTGCGCACCCGGTAGACGCCGGTGCGGAAGAACTCGTCGAGCACGTCGTTTTCATTGGTGGCGGCAACCAGCCTGTCGATCGGCACGCCCATCATGCGCGCGATATGACCGGCGCAGATATTGCCAAAGTTACCCGAAGGGACGGTGAACGATACTTTCTGGTCGTTGCTGGTGGTCGCACTCAGATAGCCGCGCACGTAATACACCACCTGCGCCACCACGCGCGCCCAATTGATCGAATTGACCGTACCGATTTTCTGCCTTGCCTTGAACTCCAGGTCGTTCGACACCGCCTTCACCATGTCCTGGCAATCGTCGAAGACGCCTTGCACTGCAATATTGAAGATGTTCGGGTCTTGCAGGCTGAACATCTGCGCAGTCTGGAAGGCGCTCATCTTCTTGTGTGGCGACAGCATGAAAACCCGAATGCCTTTTTTGCCACGCATCGCGTATTCGGCGGCGCTGCCGGTGTCTCCCGACGTGGCACCGAAGATGTTAAGTTCCGCATCCTGCCTCGCGAGCGTGTACTCGAACAGATTGCCAAGCAGCTGCATCGCCATGTCCTTGAATGCCAGGGTAGGGCCATTGGAGAGCGCTTGCAGGACCAGCTTGCCGCCGCCCTGCTCTTCCAGCACACGCAGCGGGGTGATATCGGCCGCTTTTTCACCGTTGCGGACGTTGCGGTACACATCGGCGGTATAGGTTTTGTGGGCCAGGGCCTTGAGGTCCTGCTCGGGAATATCGGTGGCAAACTTCTTCAGAACCTCGAACGCCAGGTCGGCATAGGACAGCTTGCGCCACGCATCCAGCTCGGCGCCGGAAATCTGCGGATAGGCGGCAGGCAGGTACAACCCGCCATCGGGCGCGAGGCCGCCAAGAAGAATCTGGGAAAACGACTGCGGTGCGGCCTGGCCGCGGGTGGACACGTATTGCATAAAAGGATCGATTGGGAATGGCGGCAAGGGCGACATTATACCCTCCGCCTGCGCGCGGTCAGCAGGCCGCGTGGTTGACGGAAATGACATGCACCGCAAGGCCGCCGAGCGAGGTTTCCTTGTATTTTGCCTGCATGTCGGCGCCGGTCTGGCGCATCGTCTCGATCACCTGGTCCAGGCTGACGTAGTGCATGCCGTCGCCGCTCAGAGCCAGCGAAGCGGCGGTGATCGCCTTGACCGCTCCCATGCCGTTGCGCTCGATACAGGGAATCTGCACCAGTCCGCCGATCGGGTCGCAGGTCATCCCGAGGTGATGCTCGATGCCGATCTCCGCCGCCGCCTCGATCTGGTCATTGGTGCCGCCGAGGGCGGCCGCAAGTCCGGCCGCAGCCATCGCACAGGCAACGCCGACCTCGCCCTGGCAACCTACCTCTGCACCCGATATGGAAGCATTGCGCTTGCACAGCATACCGACCGCCGATGCTGCCAGAAGAAAATCCCGTACTCCTTTGACAGGGTCGCCCGGACGGCAATCCACGGCGTAGTACCGCAGCACTGCCGGAATGATGCCCGCGGCCCCATTGGTCGGCGCGGTAACCACGCGCCCACCTGCGGCATTTTCCTCATTGACCGCCATCGCATACAGGCTGACCTTGTGAATCGCATCATGCGGCAGGCCGGGCGCGTCGTCCTGTGCCGCCTGCCAAAGCGCGGCTGCACGCCGCCTCACATTCAGGCCGCCCGGCAGTTCGCCCTGCCGGCTCAGGCCGCGCTCGATGCAGGCCTGCATGACTTCCCAGATTCGGTCGAGGCCGGCATCCAGTGCGTCGTTGTCGGCATGAGTGCATTCATTGGCACGGAGCATCTGCGCGATGCCAAGTCCCGATCGCCTGCCATGGGCCAGGAGCGCGGCCATGTCATCAAACGGAAACGGAAGCGTCCGCGGCGAGCCGGCGCCTGCGGTAGCGGCTTCATCCTCCGCGTGGATGAAGCCACCACCGGTTGAATAAAAAACCCGCTGATGCGAGGTGCCGTCATTCAGTGCCAGGGTAAATCGCATGCCGTTGGGATGGTCCGGCAAGGTATGTTGCCGATGCCAGATCAGGTCTCGCTCCACATCGAAAGGTACCCGGTGGCGGCCGAGGAGCCGCACCGTCTTGCTTGTGACGATCGCGGCCAGTTTCGACTCGATGGTTTCCGGCTCGATCCTGTCCGGCAATTCACCGGACAAACCCAGCAGGATCGCCTTGTCGGTGGCGTGACCGGCGCCCGTCAGCGCCAGCGACCCGAACAACTCCACCGTCACGCCCTTTGCCTCCGCAAGTGCGGGACTCTCGTGCAAGAACCGCCGCGCTGCCAGCATCGGACCAACGGTATGCGAACTGGAGGGGCCGATGCCGACCTTGAACAGGTCGAAAACACGCATATCCATGAATAAGTCCTCGCGGTCGGATCGCGGCTACGCCACGCGATGCAACTTGCCGGCTACTGGCGGAAGATTACGCAGCATGTCAACGACCAGCGTCTCCAGATCTGTAGTCGCATGCCAGCCCCAATCGGCTCGCGCATGGGTATCGTCCAGGCTGTGCGGCCAGGTATTTGCAATCGCCTGGCGGTCGTCCGGCTGATAATCGACCTCAAAGCCAGTCACGCGCAACTGGATTGCCTGCGCAAGTTCCGCAGGACTGAAGCTCAACCCAGCGATGTTGTACGAGGAACGAACCCGAAGGTCCCTGGCCGGCACTTCCATGAGTTCGATCGTCGCGCGGATTGCATCGGGCATGTAGATCATCGGCAAGGTGGTGTCCGGCCCGAGATAACAGACATAGCGCTCGCCTCGCTTGGCAGCGGCGAGCATAGCGATAGCGTAATCGGTGGTGCCTCCGCCCGGCGGCGATTTATAGCTAATGATGCCGGGATAGCGGATGCTGCGCACGTCGACGCCGAATTTGCTGAAGTAATATTCACACAAGCGTTCGCCCGCCTGCTTGCTGATGCCGTAGATGGTGGTTGGGTCCATGACGGCGAGCTGCGGCGTATCGACAGCCGGTGTGTGAGGCCCGAAGGCAGCGATCGACGACGGCCAGAATACCTTGATCGGCTTGCCGGCCTGTCGCCGCTCGCGTGCAATTTCCAGGATATGCAGCAAGCCGTTCATGTTCAGTGTCCATGCCTTCAGCGGCGCCTGCTCGCCGGTGACCGATAGCAGCGCCGCGAGCTGGTACACCTGCGTGATGCTGTATTGCTCGATGACCTGCGCGATACGGCCGGCATCCAGCACGTCGAGGCATTCGTAGACAGGCGCGCCGAACAGGCTGCTCGGGCTGATGTCGGCCGCGACGACATTTTTTGGTCCATATCTGTCCGCAAGCGCATCGAATAGTTCGCTGCCGATCTGGCCATTTGCACCGATGATCAGAATTTTTTCCATAGCACCCTCTCCTATTTTCCAAGCAGGCCAAGTTCATCGCCCGCCTGTCTGAATGCTGCCAATGCACTATCCAATTGTTCACGGGTATGCGCGGCGGACAATTGCACGCGCACGCGCGCCTGCCCCATCGGCACGACCGGATAGAAGAATCCGCTCACCAGCACGCCAAGCGCATTCAGCTTTTGCGCAAACCGCTGCGCCAGCGGTGCATCGAACAGCATCACCGGGACAACCGGATGCGTCCCGGGCTTGATGGTGAAGCCGAGTTCCGTGATCGCGGCACGAAAATAGCGGGTGTTGTCATGCAGCCGGTCCCGCAGGTCGGATGACGACGACAGACGTTCGAGCACCGACAGCGACGCACCTGCAATCGCCGGTGCAAGAGAATTGGAGAACAGGTAAGGCCGTGACTTCTGCCGCAGGGTTTCGATCACTTCGCGTCGCGCAGCGGTAAAGCCACCCATTGCCCCGCCAAGCGCCTTGCCGAGGGTTCCGGTGATGATGTCGACCCGCCCCATGACACCGTGATGTTCGTGCGTGCCGCGCCCGTTCGGCCCCATGAAGCCGGACGCGTGCGACTCGTCGATCATTACCAGGGCGCCATACCGGTCCGCGAGGTCGCAGATGCGGTCCAGCTGGGCGATCGTTCCGTCCATCGAAAACACGCCGTCGGTTACGATCAGCTTATGGCGCTTGCCTGCTGCAGATTGCAATTGCACTTCGAGATCACTCATGTCGTTGTGCTGGAAGCGGTAGCGCGCCGCCTTGCACAGCCGTATGCCATCGATGATTGATGCATGGTTAAGTGCATCCGAGATGATCGCGTCCTCTTCGTCAAACAGTGGCTCAAACAAGCCGCCGTTCGCGTCGAAGGCCGCGGCATACAGGATCGCGTCTTCCATACCGAGAAAATCAGCAAGCGCCCGCTCCAATTGTTTGTGGACGGTCTGGGTACCACAAATGAACCGGACCGATGACAGGCCGTAACCGTATTGTTCGATGGCCCGGATCGCCGCATGCGCTAACTGGCTGTCGCCGGACAAACCGAGATAATTGTTTGCGCACAGATTGATGAGTGTCCTGCCATCGTCCGATTGCACCGTGGCGCCCTGCGGGGAGGCGATTACCCGCTCGATCTTGAACAGCCCTTTCTCCCTCAAATCCGACAGATCGGTAGCCAGTCGACGGTGAAAATTCGCTGCCGCGTGGGTTTGTTCCATAGCAACATCCTTCTGGATTTGTTCAATTGGGCGTTCAATTCGGACTGGTCCTGCAGTCGGAGCCTCTGCTACGATACGTTCGATATAATTCACTAAATCCTCAAAATTTCACTATATCGAATTTATTTCTACTATATTGAATAGTATGCGCACCCGATTAGAATTGCAAGGACAGGAATGAACGCAACGCCACCCAGCACGCCGCCGGAAGTTGGCGCAACTCTGCTGCAGATTCGTCAAAAACGTGGTTTGACACTGGAAGACTTGTCACGTGCCGCAGGCGTATCGAAATCCATGCTGTCCCAGATTGAGCGGGAGAAAGCCAATCCGACGATTGCTGTTGCATGGAGGCTCGCCAATGCGCTGGGAATTGGCATACAGGAACTGCTGGCCGGAGAAGCCAAGGAAGAAGAAACGGTAAGAATCGTTGAGGCACATGAGACGCCAACACTGCCGGGAACGCACTCCGGCTATGTCTTGCGTATCCTCGGACCGATGGAGCTTGCCGGAAAGTACGAATGGTACGAATTGACGCTGGCACCGGATGGCGCGCTGGTATCAAATTCCCATGATCCGGGCACCATGGAGCATTTGACTGTCACACATGGCACGCTGGAATTGGAAGTGGCCGGTATCAAGAAGAAATTGAAGAGTGGTGCTACGGCGCGATACCGGGCGGACCGTGATCATGCGATCCGCAATACTGGAAAGACAGAAGCAAAGGGCTTGCTTGTCGTCATCCATCGGTGATGACGATGGATGACGACATGGGTACGACTCTGAGCTGATCAGGCCAGTTGCTCGAGACGGATCTTGGTCACCTTACTGACGACGGTCGATAGCGCTTCGATTTTGACGATCGCGGCATCGACATGCTTCTCGCGCGCCTGGTGCGTCAACATGATGATATCGGTCTGGGTCTCACCTTCGGCCGGCTCCTTCTGCAGCATCGCATCGATGGAAATCGACGAATCCGCGAGGATGCGGGTCACGTCCGCCAGGACACCGGGTTGATCTGCCACCTGCATGCGCAGGTAGTAGCTGGTGACCACTTCGGACATCGGCACAATCGGAATATCCGTCATTGCATGCGGCTGGAAAGCAAGGTGCGGCACGCGGTGTTCCGGATCTGCGGTGGCAAGCCGGGTAATGTCGACCAGGTCGGCAATGACCGCCGAGGCAGTCGGTTCGGAGCCTGCGCCCTTGCCGTAGTACAAGGTCGCCCCCACTGCATCACCCTGCACCAGTACCGCATTCATCGCCCCTTCCACATTGGCAATCAGCCGCTTGGCAGGGATCAGCGTCGGATGCACCCGCAGTTCGATGCCGGCCTTACCGTCGACTTCGGTGCGCTTGGCGATGCCGAGCAACTTGATGCGGTAACCGAGTTGTTCCGCGTACTGGATATCAGTCGACTGCAGGCTTGTGATGCCTTCCACATGTGCCTTGTCGAACTGCACCGGGATGCCAAAGGCAATCGCCGACATGATGGTCGCCTTGTGAGCCGCATCCACGCCTTCGATGTCGAATGTCGGATCCGCTTCCGCATAGCCGAGACGCTGCGCCTCCTTCAGGACCACATCGAAATCCAATCCCTTGTCGCGCATTTCGGACAGGATGAAGTTAGTGGTGCCATTGATGATGCCGGCGATCCACTGGACGCGGTTCGCAGTCAGCCCTTCACGGAGCGCCTTGATGATCGGGATGCCGCCTGCAACAGCCGCTTCAAACGCCACCATGACGCCTTTTTCCTGCGCGGCCTTGAAGATTTCGTTACCGTGGGTCGCCAGCAATGCCTTGTTGGCGGTGACAACATGCTTGCCGTTGGCAATCGCCTTCATCACCAGGTCCTTGGCAATGCCGTAACCACCGATCAGTTCGATCACGATATCAACATCAGGACTGCTGACCACCAGGTTGCCGTCACTGACCACTTCGCATTCGCCATTGGTCAGTTCCTTGGCACGCGCAGTATTCAGGTCAGCCACCATCGTGATGACGATGCCGCGGCCTGCGCGGCGCATGATTTCTTCCTGGTTGCGTTTCAATACGTTGAATGTGCCGGATCCGACGGTGCCGATCCCGAGTAAGCCTACTTTGATGGGTTTCATATGGTCTGGAAAGTTGATAGCTTTTAGTGGCAAATGCCGCGCGTCTTGCACGATGGCTCTCAAGCCGCCTTGCTGTAACGCCGGCGGTAGCCGTCGAGGAACCGTGCGATGCGACCGAATGCCTCGGTGAGATCGTCGGAGTTGGGAAGGAACACTACCCGGAAGTGATCGGGTGTCATCCAGTTGAAACCGGTTCCCTGCACAATCAGCACCTTTTCCTCGGCCAGCAGTTCGTAGGCAAACTGCTGGTCATCCGCAATCGGATACATATTGGGATCGAGCTTCGGGAACATGTAGAGTGCTGACTTCGGCTTGACGCACGTCACGCCCGGAATATCGGTCAGCAGCTTGTGTGCAAGGTCGCGTTGTTTCAGTAGTCTACCGCCAGGGCCGACCAGATCGTTGATGCTCTGATAGCCGCCCAGTGCTGTCTGGATGGCGTATTGACCGGGTGCATTGGCGCACAGGCGCATCGAGGCCAGCATGTTCAATCCCTCGATGTAGTCTTTCGCATGTTTTTTCTCACCTGACACCACCATCCAGCCCGCACGGTAGCCGCAGGACCGGTAATTCTTCGACAAGCCATTCAGCGTCAGGAATAGCACATCGTCCGCCAATGAGGCGATCGAGGTATGCGTCATGCCGTCATACAACGTCTTGTCATAGATCTCGTCAGCAAACACGATCAACTGGTGCTTGCGCGCAAGCACCACGATCTCCTGCAAAAGTTCAACCGGATAGAGTGCGCCTGTCGGGTTATTCGGATTGATGACAACGATTGCCTTGGTGTTCGGCGTAATTTTTTTCTTGATGTCGTCAATGTCCGGATACCAGTCGGCCGCCTCGTCACAGATGTAATGCACTGGCTTGCCGCCGGAAAGGCTGACTGCGGCGGTCCAGAGCGGATAATCCGGCGCCGGGACGAGCACCTCGTCACCGGTATTGAGCAGTGCATTCATGCCCATCACGATCAGTTCGGATGCGCCGTTCCCGATGTAGATATCATCGATCGTGACACCGGCAATATGTTTCTCCTGCGTGTAGTGCATGATCGCCTTGCGCGGCGCGAACATGCCCTTGGAGTCGGTGTAACCGGAAGCATTGGACATGTTGATGATCATGTCGTGCACGATCTCGTCCGGCGCATCGAAACCGAATACGGCAAGATTGCCGATATTCAGCTTGATGATCTTGTGGCCTTCTTCCTCCATCTGCTTGGCCTTTTCAAGCACCGGCCCGCGGATGTCGTAGCAGACGTCTGCCAGTTTCTTTGATTTCTGAATCGGTCGCACGTGTGCAATCCCTTATCGTCGATAGAATACTTGGGATGCAATGCTGCACCGCCAAAAGGGTTCATTTTGCCGAAAGCAACCTGTTTTATCAATGCATACCGGTCTTGCAACGCTTTGAAAGCGCTACAATGCGGCATCTTTTCGCTCCGATGCAGGAATTTCAAGCGCATCTTCCTGTCGTAGCAGGCAGAGAAAAACGCTTGCCGAGCACGTAGCGACATCAATATTTTGCCTCCGCAGCCTCCATTTCGCCATGAAACTGCATACCACCCCGACCCAGCATTACCAAACCGTAACCGCTTATGACAAGGATGGCGTGGAAATCAATGCCATTCGCTTTGACTACAGCTTGCTGGTCATGCCCGAAACCGCCCCGGCTCCCTGGCCCCCGGTTTCTTTCGAAGCACTCACCATCGACGATTTCAAGCAGATCGACGCAGCGATGCCTGAAGTAGTCATTCTCGGCACCGGCGAGCGCCAGCGCTTCGTTCATCCCAGGCTTACCGCCCCGTTGACATCGCGCAGGGTCGGTGTGGAATGCATGGATAACCAGGCGGCATGCCGGACCTACAATATCCTGATGGCGGAAGGCCGCAAAGTCGCCCTTGCGTTGATATTCGATCACTCGGTGCCAGCCTGAAAAGCACCGTTGGGATTCGAATCCACATAAAATAGCCGAACTACAATTGGCCGGCGCACGGCAAGGCAAGAAACAACAATGGATCAGGAGAACAACTTGGCAGATCGTCCACCGGCACTCAATAGTGCCGTCCCGGAATTTTCGGGCCTCATGACCGGCGACCGCACTTTCGAGCTTTCAGACTTTCGCGGGAAAAAACTTGTCCTGTATTTTTACCCGAAAGACAACACTCCCGGATGCACAACGGAGAGTTTGCGCTTTCGCGACTTGTATTCGGACTTTCAAGCCGCAAATACGGAGATAATCGGTATCAGCCGCGACAGCCTGCGCTCCCACGACGGATTCAAGTCCAAACTGGAACTGCCGTTCCAGCTTATCTCGGATCCCGATGAGGCGTTATGCAACTTGTTTGATGTCATGAAAATGAAAAACATGTATGGCAAGCAAGTGCGTGGCGTAGAACGGTCGACATTTATCATTGACGGAGCCGGCAAATTGGTGAAAGAATGGCGTGGAGTGAAAGTGCCTGGGCATGTCGATGAAGTGCTTGAATTTGTAAAGGCTCTGCCGTAGTTGCGTAACCCATTGAACATAGAAATTCATTCTTTGCAAAAAGCCGTTCGTGGAAAGGGTATGGCACCCTCCAGAACGGCTTTTTCATTTTTCAAGCCATTCCTCCTGCGTTTCATTCCATCCCTCCTGTCGTATTTCACTTATTCCCGTCTGTGCTTTACCCCGCTGGTAATCTCAAGTTGTACGTCCCGAAATTTTTCATATTGAGGTCCTGATGCCACTGCCCAAAATTCCGACCAAACCCGCAGTACTGCTCTCCCCTAGCGACTATCCCAAGGCAGAAAAAGGCAAATCCGTCAAACCCGTCATGAGCCTTGTCGAATCGGCTCCGCAAGAAGCAGAAGCCGCACCGAAAGCACGCGCCAAGACCACCGAAAAAGCGATTGCCACGAAACAGCGCGCCACGCCGAAGGCGTTGGACAGTGTAATCAAGTCGAGCACCAGCCGCGTCGCCGACAAAATGGGCGTTACCAAGCTGTTTGTGCTGGATACCAATGTGTTGATGCACGATCCCACCTCCCTGTTCCGCTTCGAGGAGCATGACGTCTATCTGCCGATGATGACCCTGGAGGAACTCGACAACCACAAGAAAGGCATGTCCGAGGTCGCAAGGAATGCGCGCCAGGTATCCCGATCGCTCGACGCACTGGTTGCGGATGTTGGCGAACACGATATCGAAGACGGCATTCTCTTATCCAAGCTCGGCAATAAAGACGCGAAAGGGCGCCTTTTCTTCCAGACCAAGCTGCAGAACACCACATTGCCGGAAGGGCTGCCGATCGGCAAGGCGGACAATCAGATTCTCGGCGTGGTACGGGCATTGGGTGAACAATTTCCCGGCCGTCCAATTGTTCTGGTGTCGAAAGACATCAATATGCGCATCAAGGCGCGTGCGATGGGTCTGCCGGCGGAAGAATACTTCAATGACCATGTTCTTGAAGATACCGACCTGCTGTATTCAGGCATCCTGCAATTGCAGGATGACTTCTGGAACCGCCATGGCAAGGGAATGGAATCCTGGCAAGAGAATAAGAACGGCACTGGCTACACGTTCTACCGGCTGACCGGCCCGGCGGTGCCCTCGTTCCTCGTCAATCAGTTCGTTCATCTCGAGCCCAACAACGGCGAAGCTCCTTTCTACGGGCAGGTCAAGCAGATTAACGGCAAGACGGCTGTGCTGCAGACCTTGCGCGACTACACGCACGCGAAGAACAGTGTCTGGGGAATTACCGCACGTAACCGCGAGCAGAATTTTGCATTGAATCTGCTGATGAATCCGGAATGCGATTTCGTTACCCTGCTGGGGCAGGCGGGTACCGGTAAAACATTACTTGCGCTGGCCGCCGGTCTCGCCCAAGTATTGGAAACCAAGCTGTATAACGAAATTATTGTCACGCGCGTAACCGTGCCTGTTGGCGAAGACATCGGCTTCCTCCCCGGCACTGAGGAAGAGAAGATGTCCCCATGGATGGGTGCCTTCGATGACAACCTGGAAGTGCTCAATAAATCCGACACCGACGGCGGCGAATGGGGACGGGCGGCGACGCAGGACCTGATTCGCTCGCGCATCAAGATTAAGTCGCTCAACTTCATGCGTGGCCGGACATTCGTCAACAAGTTCCTGATCATCGACGAGGCGCAAAACCTGACGCCGAAACAGATCAAGACGCTTGTGACACGCGCGGGCCCTGGCACGAAGATCATCTGTCTCGGCAATATCGCGCAGATCGATACGCCATACCTGACAGAGGGATCGAGCGGGCTGACTTATGTGGTCGACCGATTCAAGGGCTGGTCACATAGCGGCCATGTCACACTGGCGCGCGGTGAACGTTCGCGTCTTGCCGACCATGCCAGCGAGGTGCTTTAACGAACGAGAAGCTGGCTTGAGCCGGTGAAACAAAAAAGCCTGCATTTCGATGCAGGCTTTTTTTTGGTTGCTTCACGTGGTGAAAGACAATCTCTTAAAACAAATGCGAACCGATCCACCAAGACACTGCCGCAATGAATGCCGATGCAGGAATGGTCAGCACCCATGCCCAGACAATATTTCCTGCGACGCCCCATCGCACGGCCGACATTTTCCTGGATGAACCGACCCCGACAATTGCACCCGTGATCGTATGGGTTGTCGACACCGGAATACCCAATCCGGTAGCAAGGAACAAGGTAATCGCACCCCCTGTCTCTGCACAAAAACCACCGACCGGCTTGAGCTTCGTAATCTTTTGTCCCATCGTTTTCACGATCCGCCAGCCTCCGAACAATGTGCCGAGTCCGATGGCGGCATAGCAACTGATAATCACCCACCAAGGCAACGCCGAATCGGCAGTGCTGTATCCAGCGGCAATCAACAGCATCCAGATGATGCCCATGGTTTTCTGCGCATCATTCCCGCCATGGCCGAGGCTATACATTGACGCTGACACAAGTTGCATGCGGCGAAACCATTTATCCACCCTTCGCGGTGTGGACCGGACGAAAATCCATGACACCAGCACCATCATTATTGACCCGAAGATGAAGCCGAGCAGTGGAGAAAGCACGATGAAGGAAATGGTTTTGAGAAGACCAGAGGCAATCAAAGCGCCGGTTCCAGCCTTCGCGACAGCGGCACCGACCAAACCGCCGATCAATGCATGGGACGACGAGGACGGAATGCCGTAGTACCACGTCACCACATTCCAAACAATCGCGCCGACCAGTGCACCGAACACGACATAGTGATCGACGAAAGCCGGATCGACTGTTCCCTTTCCGACTGTTGTTGCCACCTTGAGTTGGAAAAAGAAAATTGCGATGACATTGAAGAATGCCGCCATTGCTACTGCGGTCTGGGGCTTGAGAACCCCCGTGGAAACGACCGTTGCAATTGCATTGGCCGCGTCATGAAAACCATTCATGAAGTCGAAAATCAGGGCCAATGCGATCAGAAAGGCAAGCGTGTAGATACTGATCTCGAGGGTATTCATGAGTAATGTCTTATTCTGTTTTGAGTCCTACGAATTCACAATGTGCGGACCTCCCGGCAAACACCCTTCATTGAAATCAATGTCGATGGCCGCTCCGCATCACCTCTGTGCTACCTGTTAAGACTCATCACGCGTTTTCCACGATGATGCCTTCAATAATGTTGGCAACGTCCTCGCAACGGTCGGTCACGGTCTCGAGAATTTCGTAAATTGCTTTCAGTTTGATCAGGTTCCGCACGTCCGGTTCGTCCCGGAACAGTTTCGACATGGCGGCACGCATTACATGATCGGCATCCGATTCCAGGCGATCGATCTCCTCGCAGATGAGGAGGATCTGGCTGGAATTATCCATGTTGCTCAAAAGTGAGACCGCGGCTTTTACCTTTTCTGTACAGCCCAGGCATAGTTCAGCCAGCCGCTTGGCTTCAGGTGTGATGGCCTTGATGTCGTAGAGGGAAATGGTCTGGGCGGCATCCTCAAGCAAGTCCAGGATGTCGTCCATGCGTGTAATCAACTGGTGGATGTCATCACGGTCCAGCGGCGTGATGAATGTCTTGTGCAACATGTCGAGCGTAGTGTGTGTCACCTTGTCCGCTTGTTTCTCAATGCCCTCAATCGCATGCACTCGATTTTCGAGGTCGTCGAAGTTTGTCATCAATGCGACCATTTCCTTGGCCCCTTTGACGCACAGGTCGGCGTGCTGAACAAACAGATCAAAAAATTTGCCCTCGGTGGGCATTAATCGTCCAAACATGGAAGCACTCTCTCAGTTGATATATGTCTTTAATCCGCGACTGTTCTCCGCTCAAGCATCCATTGTAGGAAGCTGGACTAACGATCGCTATTCGCCGCCGAAAATTGCTTGGCCGCCAGTGTAATTATCGAATTTCGTGTATTGGCCGAGGAATGTCAGGCGCACAGTGCCGATCGGGCCGTTACGCTGCTTACCGATAATGATTTCGGCGGTGCCTTTGTCCTGCGAATCCGGGTTGTAGACTTCGTCCCGGTAAATAAACAGAATTACGTCGGCATCTTGCTCGATAGCGCCCGACTCCCGTAAATCCGACATCACCGGACGCTTGTTGGGCCGCTGTTCAAGTGAGCGGTTCAGCTGTGACAATGCGATGACCGGGCAATGAAGTTCTTTCGCCAAGCCCTTCAGGTTTCGTGAAATTTCCGAAATTTCGGTCGCACGGTTTTCACCAGCGGAATTGGCCGACATCAACTGCAGGTAGTCAATGATGATCAGGCCGAGCTTGCCGCACTGGCGTGAAAGTCGCCGCGAGCGCGCGCGCAATTCGATCGAGCTCAGAGCCGGGGTCTCGTCGATATACAGCTGGGCATCGTTCATCTTCTGAATCGCATGCGTCAGCCGCGGCCAGTCTTCATCGACCAATCGCCCAGTCCGCAACCGGTGCTGATCGAGACGCCCCACCGAGCCGAGCATACGCATCGCCAGCTGAGTGCCGCCCATCTCCATGGAGAACACGGCGACCGGCAAACCACTTTCGATGGCGACATTCTCGCCAATGTTGATGGAGAAGGCCGTCTTACCCATCGACGGACGACCGGCAACGATGACCAGGTCACCCGGCTGAAGCCCGGAGGTCATGCGATCCAGATCGGCGAATCCGGTCGGCACGCCGGTGATTTCGTTCTGATTGTCGCGGTTGTAAAGCTCGTCGATGCGTTCGACCACCTGAGTCAACAGCGGCTGGATTTCCTGGAAACCTTGGGCACCTCGCGCCCCCTCTTCCGCGATGGCAAAGATCTTTGATTCCGCTTCATCCAGCAACTGTTTGACTTCCTTGCCTTGCGGGTTGAAAGCCTGGCCGGAAATTTCATCCGAAACCGTGATCAGCTTGCGTAGAACGCCGCGGTCACGAACGATCTCAGCATAGCGACGGATGTTGGCTGCAGATGGCGTATTTTGCGCCAGCGCGTTCAGATACGATAAACCGCCGACTTCTTCTGCCTTGCCCGAACTGGCAAGTGCCTCAAACACGGTGATAACGTCCGCCGGCTTGGTATTGTTGATTAGTTTGACGATGTGTTGAAAAATAATACGGTGATCGTATCGGTAAAAATCGTCATCGCGTACGAAGTCGGCGATGCGGTCCCACGCGGCGTTATCCAGCAGCAGCCCACCGAGAACGGACTGTTCTGCCTCGATAGAATGCGGCGGTACACGAAGGGATTCAAGTTGCGGATCGGCGCGGTTGTTCATGGCGCGAATTATACCTGCTCGCCCTGCTGCAAAGAGTTGGAAGGAGCGGAATATTGAACAGTTTTTCTGAGCTACAACATTGGAAATATTTTGTGAGACGGCAACAAAAAAGCCGGGAAATCCCGGCTTTTTTGCAACTGCTACTGAACTTCCAGTGATTAAGCTTGCTCGCCAACCACCGAGATCGTAACGTCAACAACGACATCCGTGTGAAGAGCAACCGACACACCGTGGTCTCCAACAACCTTCAATGGGCCTTGTGGCATACGGATCTGTGCTTTCTCAACCGGGAAGCCTTGCTTGGTCAGCGCTTCAGCGATGTCGTAGTTGGTTACTGAACCAAACAAACGCCCATCAACGCCGGCCTTTTGTGAAACCTTGACGGACAGGCCGCTCAGCTTTTCACCTTGAGCTTGCGCAGCTGCAAGTTTCTCGCCTGCGACTTTTTCGAGATCGGCACGCTTTGCTTCGAATTCCGCAACTGCAACCGCCGTCGCACGGCGGGCCATGCGCTTAGGAATAAGAAAGTTGCGAGCGTAACCGTCCTTGACACGGACCACTTCACCGAGATTGCCGAGATTAACGACTTTTTCCAACAGAATGACTTGCATGTTTTTCTCCTAATTCAAGCCGTTAATTACGCGTTGTGCAGATCGGTGTACGGCAGCAGCGCAAGGTAGCGAGCGCGCTTGATGGCCGTATCGACTTGACGCTGATAATGTGCCTTGGTGCCGGTCAGGCGTGCCGGCATGATTTTGCCGTTTTCCTGAACGAAGTCCTTCAGCGTATCAACATCCTTGTAATCCACTTGTTCCACGTGCGCTGCGGTGAAACGGCAGAACTTTTTACGCTTGAACAACGGGTTTTGCTGTTGACGCTTTTGCTTGAGCTTGCTTTTATCGAATTTTTTACCGAATGCCATGATTGGCTCCTGTATTTAATGATCTATGTGATTGCCTCGAAATCGGCAATATGAAATACGAGACTTTTGCTGTTGCGGTTCTTGCGTGCAAGGAAGCCGGCGAACCGAAAAGGTTTGCCTAGTTCCGCCTGATTGAAGCGCCCAGAGATTTCGCCTGCTGCCAGTGCAGAAATCTCAAACGTCACCGAGCGGGGCACACCCGCTTCAACCTGTTCCGAATCGTGCAGCAGTTTTGCCGACACAATCGGGATGCCTGCCGGGGTGTAGCGCAATACATCGCGCTCGGCAACAGTGGCAACCAGGCAAAGCTGATTCAAGCTCTCCAAGCCGTAATACGTCGCAAATTAAGCAGCCGGCGCCTCGGCTCGCTGAGTCTTGACGGCATCTTCCTTCTGGACAGCCTTCATCATCGGCGAAGGTGCAGTTTCAGCTTTCTTCATCTTGACTGTCAGATGACGCAGAACGGCGTCATTGAACTTGAATCCGGTTTCGATTTCAGCGAGCGTTTCGCTGTCGCATTCAATATTGAGGCAAACATAATGGGCCTTGGCCAGCTTCTGGATCATGTAAGCCATCTGGCGACGGCCCCAATCTTCAACGCGATGCACTTTGCCGCCGCGTGTGGTCACAATACCCTTGTAACGCTCGATCATTGCGGGCACTTGCTCGCTTTGATCAGGATGCACGATAAATACGATTTCATAATGACGCATGTAATCTCCTTAGGACGGATTGAATAATCGCCCACCCCGGCGTCAAGACGAGTGTGGGAAGAGGAAAGCCGGCGATGATAACCTGAAACTCGGGAAATTTCAATGCATTCAACGTCTTATATGAAGCAAAGGCACTGATTCTCAATGAAAATGCGAAGTTGCTTGCAAACCGGTGTGTACTGTATAAAAATACAGGCTGTTATTACAAACAGCGCTTCCAGAAAGCTAATACGGCCATGCTTAAACTTACTGCACGCCAAGAACAAATCTTGAATCTCATCAGGGAAGCAATCGACAATACCGGTTTCCCGCCGACCCGTGCCGAGATCGCCACTGAACTTGGCTTTCGTTCTGCCAATGCCGCCGAAGAACATTTGCAGGCGTTGGCCCGTAAAGGTGCAATCGAGATCTCACCAGGCACGTCCCGAGGGATCCGGCTGCTCGACATGGCGACAGGCGAGGCACCAAAACGCGGTGGCCAGCAAATGTCCCTTCCCCATGCATCCCTGATGCAACTCAGTTTGCCGCTGATAGGCCGGGTAGCTGCAGGATCTCCGATCCTGGCTCAAGAGCATGTCGAGGCAACCTATGCGGTAGATCCATCACTGTTCCCTGCCAAGCCGGACTACTTGCTCAAGGTACGCGGCTTGTCGATGCGCGATATCGGGATCATGGACGGTGACCTGCTGGCAGTAAAAAAGGCGGATTCCGCCAAAAACGGCCAGATCGTTGTCGCACGCCTAGGTGACGAGGTTACGGTGAAACGTTATAAGAAAACCGGGTCGTTGATCGAATTGCTGCCTGAAAATCCCGATTTCAAGCCAATTCGGGTCGCCGCTGGCCAGGAAGACTTCGCGCTTGAAGGTTTGGCGGTTGGTCTGCTACGAGCCTGGGGTTAAATTCCTTCACAATAGCCTTACCGCGACCGCGTACGTAGAATCTGTGTTGCGATGCCGCGCAAGATGTTGACTTCTTCGGTTTCCAGTTGCGTTCTTGAAAATAAACGCTTCAGTCTGGGCATCAATTTTTTCGGATTTTTTGGATCCAGGAAATCGATGGCAATGAGTGCCTCTTCAAGATGGGCATACATGCCATCGATTTGCGCGATGTCGGCCGCTTGACCATGAAAGCCAATGGGTGACGACGACAATGCAGGACGCTCATTGGTGTCAGTTCCGATATGAGCCATACGGCACTCATACGCCAGTACTTGCACTGCCTGAGCAAGATTCAACGAGGAATATGCCGGATTCGCCGGGATGTTGATCAGAGCATTACATTTCTCTACCACTCCATTGGGCAATCCGTAGCGCTCGTTGCCAAATACGAGCGCGGCCTGCAATCCTGCTTCGCCGGTTAGTTGACCGGCAAGCGTGCGCGGTGTCAGGACTGGCGGCGAAAACTCGCGAAGCCTGGCACTTAATGCCGCCGCGAAATTACACCCTTCCAATGCCTCCTCGATCGATCCAACAACCTCAACGGCGCTCAGTACATCCGACGCGCCACTTGCAAATGCAATGGCCTCCTCGTATTCTGCAACATCGGAGAAGCGGGGATTGACCAATACGAGGCGGGAAAACCCCATAGTTTTCATCGCTCGGGCGGCGGCACCAACATTGCCTGGATGACTGGTTTCAACCAGCACGAAGCGCAGTCGTCCGGACAGATCGTTACTAGTTTGAGTCAGGTTCATTTAAAATAGCGTCATCTGCGGTCGGGGCACACGCCTTCGTTGCCGCTTCGCTCATTAATCGATCCATGCGGTTCCGTGCGGCAGAAGGCTACGGTGCCGCCATTTTAACGGAACCTCTATGCATCCCATGCTCAATACGGCGGTCAAGGCAGCCCGCCGTGCCGCTTCGATCATCAATCGCGCCTCCTTTGACATCGACCGAATCAAGGTAACCCAGAAGGGGCACAATGATTTCGTGACAGAAGTGGATCAAGCAGCCGAGCAGGCAATCATCGATGTCCTTAAAACGGCCTATCCGGATCATGCGATCCTTGCTGAAGAAACCGGCGCATCGAGCAATCTCCACGATGAAAACGACAACGTCTGGATTATCGATCCGCTTGACGGCACCACAAATTTTATCCACGGCTTCCCGCAATACTGCGTATCGATCGCGCTTCAGCAGCGTGGCATCATTACACAGGCCGTGATCTTCGACCCAACCCGCAACGACCTGTTCACGGCGACAAAAGGCAGCGGCGCCTACCTCAACGAAAAGCGTATTCGTGTCAGCCGCCGCGACAAGATGGCCGATGCGTTGCTTGGCACTGGGTTTCCATTTCGAAATGGTGACGGATTGGAGGAGTACATCAAGATGTTTCGCATCATGACGGAGAAGTGCGCAGGACTGCGCCGTCCTGGGGCTGCCGCCCTGGATCTTGCCTACGTCGCAGCAGGCAGGCTGGATGGATTCTTCGAGCGCGGACTTCAACCTTGGGACATGGCCGCAGGTTCCTTGCTCGTCACCGAAGCCGGTGGCATCGTAGGAACGTTCGCTGGAGAATCCGACTACCTGTACAAGAACGAAGCAATTGCGGCGACACCCAAGGTGTTCGCGCAAATGGTGAACGTTTTGTCTCAATTCAAGAAGTAAACCGCCTGCTTCGCCATCGCCCGGTTTGCCGCGCCCATCCCACGAAGCGGCGAAGACCGGGCGCTGTTATACTTCGCGCACGCGGCATTGCGTACCAGTCCCCTGCCGCTGTCTATCCGACTCTCTGCATCCTAACCCGTTTGCCTGCGACTGGCGCCTCCATTGGCGACAGGCCGATACTTCCTGATTGAGTTTTCATGTCTTTTACCCAGCTCGGCTTGTCCGACGATATCGTTCGTGCTGTCAGCGAACAAGGCTATACCATTCCCACACCAATTCAGACCCAGGCCATTCCTGCTGTTCTGGCAGGCGGTGACCTGCTTGCCGGCGCACAAACCGGGACCGGCAAGACTGCAGGATTTACCCTGCCCATCCTGCAGCGCCTGGCAGCGAAATCCGTCAATCCGGCAGCGACCCGCCGCCCGATTCGTGCGCTGATCCTTACCCCGACACGCGAACTTGCCGCGCAAGTCGAAGAAAGCGTTCGTGTTTATGGCAAGTATCTCAAACTGAATTCCGCCGTGATATTCGGCGGTGTTGGCATCAACCCGCAAATAACACTGTTGAAACGAGGCGTCGACATCCTTGTAGCAACACCGGGCCGTTTACTGGACCACATGCAGCAAGGTACCGTAGACCTGTCGCAGATCGAAATCCTGGTGCTCGATGAAGCCGATCGCATGCTTGACATGGGTTTTATCCGCGACATCAAAAAGGTACTCGCCGCCCTGCCGAGGCAGCGTCAGAATCTGCTGTTTTCCGCTACTTTTTCTGACGAGATCAAAACCCTTGCCGATGGATTGCTGAACGCGCCAGCAATGATTGAAGTAGCACGCCGCAATTCAACGGTTGAAGTGATCGCGCAAAAGGTGCATCCGGTAGATCGCAACCGTAAGCATCCACTGCTCAGCCACCTGATCAAGACGCAGCAATGGTCGCAGGTGCTGGTATTCACCCGCACCAAGCACGGCGCAAACAAGCTGGTGGAGCAACTCGGCAAGGAAAGCATTTCCGCACTGGCCATCCACGGCAATAAGAGCCAGGCCGCCCGTACACGCGCATTATCGGAATTCAAGGATGGCAGTCTGCAGGTGCTGGTCGCCACGGATATCGCCGCGCGCGGTATCGATATCGATCAATTGCCCCATGTGGTCAACTACGATTTGCCAAACGTGCCTGAAGACTACGTGCACCGCATCGGCCGTACCGGCCGTGCGGGCGCGACAGGCGAAGCGGTATCGTTGGTATGCGTCGATGAACACGGATTGCTGAAGGATATCGAAAAGCTGATCAAGCGAACGTTGCCTCAGGAAGTCGTAGCGGGATTCGAGCCGGATCCGAATGCGACACCGCAGCCGATACAACTGCGTAGCGGCAACGGCGGTGGCGGAAGACGGCCGCAGCAACAGAAAACGTCGGCTAGTTCATCCCGCACCGGCCATGGCGGCGGCGCGAAGCCTGCCGGCCCGTCTAAAACCGGCACAAGTAACAGGCCGGGTGGAAAAACCGCGCCGCCGCATCGGTCCGGCGGGCGGGGACGCTAAGCACCCTGCGTCTTAGGCGCAGCAAGTAACGCGGAATGCGTCTTGCGCGCCTGAGGCCTGTGCAATGAAACTGGCAGCCCTACAGTCTGCGGAGTTCATTGCCCCCTCTTCCTATTAATTCCCGCCTACCACGCCACCATCGCATCGGGACATGTGTTACCTGAATGGCTGCGCGTTAAAATGGCGGATTATTCAACACGCCTTCAAAGGGTTGGAATGGCTTCAAAACCAGTTCTCTTGCCGGATCAAACCGATACTGCCGGTGAAGCTCAGCCGCGCTTTCAGGAGCCAATCGAGAAGCACACGCCGATGATGCAGCAGTACTTGCGCATCAAGGCTGATCACCCGTCCACACTGCTGTTTTATCGCATGGGCGATTTTTATGAACTGTTTTTTGACGATGCCGAAAAAGCGGCACGCCTGCTCGGCATTACACTGACGCAGCGGGGCGCATCCAACGGTTCTCCGGTCAAGATGGCAGGCGTACCATTTCATTCGGCCGAACAATATCTCGCCAAGCTGGTTCGAAACGGCGAGTCGGTAGCAATCTGCGAACAAATCGGCGATCCGGCGACCAGCAAAGGGCCGGTGGAACGAAAAGTGATTCGGGTCATCACCCCGGGAACCTTGACCGATGCGGACCTGTTGCCCGAAAAGTCGGAACGGCCGCTATTGGCCATCCATGCGATTGCCAATCGAAAGGCTGTAGTTTTCGGCCTCGCCTGGCTGTCGATGGCCAGTGGCGCGCTCAAGCTGATGGAGATTTCCGGCGATGCCAAGTCAGCGGATGACCGTATCAAGCAAGAACTGGAACGCATCGCACCGGCGGAAGTACTAATTGCCGATGATGCCCAATCTCTGCAAAAACATATTGTGACGGGCAAGATGACTGCCGTTCCGGGCTGGCACTTCGATTTGCGCAGCGGCGAGACGGCGCTGCGCGAACAGCTTTCCGCCGCAAGCCTGTCCGGTTTCGGCGCCGATCAGCTGAGCGCCGCAATTGGCGCCGGCGGCGCCCTCCTTCGCTATGCGCAATCAACCCAGGGAAAAGGGCTTCAGCATGTCCGGGCACTTGCGGTCGAGTCTGAGAATGAATTCATCGGCCTCGACGCCGCGACCCGCCGCAATCTCGAACTGACCGAAACCATACGCGGCCAGGACGGTTCGCACGCATCGCCAACCCTGTTTTCCCAGCTGGATCACTGTCGCACGGCCATGGGTTCCCGCTTGCTGCGGAATTGGCTGCATCATGCCCGCCGTGACCAAGTGGTTGCCAAGGCGCGCCAGGCCGCGATCAATGCCCTTATGCGCACGGATGCGTCCGCCAGTTTGTCGGCGACTCTGGCGCAGGTACCGGACATTGAACGTATCACCACCCGTGTCGCCCTTCTTTCGGCCAGGCCACGCGATCTGGCAGGCTTGCGAAGCGGACTACAGCAACTGCCATCCCTGCGCGACTGCGTGGAGACGTGCAACAAGGATGCCGATGCCTCGTTGCTCACAGCATTGCAGCAAGCATTGGCGACACCGCATGATTGCCTGGACATCCTTGAACGGGCGATTGCGCCGGAACCTGCGGCAATGGTGCGCGACGGTGGCGTAATTGCGCGGGGCTTCGATGCGGAGCTGGATGAGTTGCGCGGCCTGTCCGAAAACGCAGGACAATTCCTGGTTGAACTGGAAGGCAGGGAGCGCGCCAGGACAGGGATCGCAAACCTTCGGGTGGAATATAACAAGGTACACGGTTTCTACATCGAAGTGACCCATGGCCAGACAGCCAAGGTGCCGGACGACTATCGCCGGCGCCAGACGCTGAAAAATGCGGAACGCTACATCACTCCCGAGTTGAAGGCGTTTGAGGACAAAGCCTTGTCGGCCCAGGAACGTGCACTGGCACGGGAAAAGTATTTGTACGACAAGCTCCTCAATGACCTCGCGACACATATCAGCGTGCTGCAGGATATCGCCGGGGCGATTGCACAAATCGATACGCTGGTTGCCCTCGCCGTGCACGCCATACGTAATAACTGGTGCGCGCCCAGCCTGGTATCGGAACCGGCCCTCATCATCGAACAGGGCCGCCATCCCGTTGTTGAGAATCAGATCGAGCGCTTTATCGCCAATGATTGCAGACTGGACCACGAACGGAAGCTCCTGCTGATCACCGGACCGAACATGGGTGGTAAGTCGACTTATATGCGACAGGTGGCATTGATCACATTGCTCGCTTATGTCGGAAGTTTCGTGCCTGCCGCCAGCGCAACCATCGGCCCGATCGACCGAATCTTCACGCGTATCGGCGCAGCCGACGACCTTGCCGGCGGACGGTCAACCTTCATGGTCGAAATGACCGAATCTGCAGCAATCCTCAATGGCGCCACTTCGCAATCGCTCGTGCTGATGGATGAAGTCGGGCGCGGCACGTCCACCTTCGACGGCCTTGCATTGGCCTGGGCGATTGCCCGGCATCTGATAGAACACACCTGTAGCTATACCCTCTTCGCGACCCACTACTTCGAGCTGACGCAACTTCCGGAAACGCATCCGACCGCCGCCAATGTGCACCTGTCCGCAGTTGAACACAAGGACAAGATCGTGTTCCTGCACGCGGTGCAGCCTGGCCCGGCATCGCAGAGCTACGGACTGCAAGTAGCCCAACTTGCCGGCGTGCCGCAATCAGTCATCCGGGCCGCGCGCAAGCACCTTGCCGCCCTGGAAGCGCAATCAGTGCAGGCCACGCCGCAGTTCGACTTGTTTGCCAGCAGCATGCAGTCGACCGAGCCTGCAGATGATGAACCAGCGATGCAAGACGGTTTCTCGGAACTGGCACAAGCCTTATCGGACCTCGACCCTGACACTTTGTCGCCAAGGGAAGCGCTGGATGCCCTCTATCGCCTCAAAAGCCTCGCCAAGAATCAATAAGATGCAATCGCATTTCCTATTCAGGATTTTTGCATGCAGTGTATGCCTTTGGATCGGTCCGGCAGCCGCGACGGACACATTCAGCTTCGGTGTTATTGCGCATCCATACCGGACGATGACGGAGGAAACACAATTGCGGGAGGCGATCAGCGAGTCCGATGCCGACAATCTCGCATTCGTGGTCGCGAATGGCATCAAGGCATTGGACGAACCGTGCAGCGACGAACTTTATCAACGACGCAAAGCGCTTCTCGACAGCGCCAAGAATGGCGTGGTCGTATCGCTCGCCGGGAGCGATTGGACGGGTTGCAGGCATGCGAACGGCCGATCGGCCGCCATAGGCAGACTGAACCGGCTGCGGGAACTGTTTTTCACTGATGACTTTTCGCTCGGCGGATCCCGGCTGCCGCTGGTTCGTCAGTCCGCAACAGCAAAATTCCGCAACTACGGGGAAAATGCACGCTGGGAGGTGGGCGGCATTCTGTTCGTCACGGTCAATGCGCCCGAAAACAATAATCACTATCTGCTAGATGCAGGTCGCAATGGTGAATTTGAGGACCGCGTAATTGCAAACCGCGAGTGGCTGCATAGGGTGTTTACTTATGCCGCGCTCCGGAAAATGGATGGCGTCGTGCTATTCGGCAGTGGAAATCCTTTTGCGCCGGTAAATCGCGGGCCGGCGAAACATGATGGCTTTGCAGAATTGCGCAAGCAGATTCTTGCACACAGCACCAAATTCCACGGGAAGACCTTGTTCATTCACGGCCACGGTGGCATGCCAAAAAAAACCAAGCCGAGTATCCGTTGGCGCGGCGACTTCGGCGTGCTGGAAGCCGGGGTGCCTTGGACCAAAGTGAACGTCGACCCGACAGAGGCAGCGCTTTTCAATGTCAGCAAATCAGCTACCAGAATGAAATCCATCGTGCCTGCAGGTCGATAACAGAAGCGGCGGTGGGCCGCTTCCGTTTTGCAGGGTTTAATGAATGGGGCGGCTGCGATAGTGGTCGCTGCTTTCATCATCCTGACTATCATGATGATGACCGTGCGCGCCATGCACATGCTCATGGGCGATTTCTTCTTCGCTTGCGGCACGCACTTCCGCCACATTCAAATCAAAGCGCAGTGCCATGCCGGCAAGCGGATGATTGCCATCCAACACCACCTTGTCGTCCGCAATATCCGTCACAGTAAAGATCAGCGAACCTTCGGCTGAATCGGCGCCATCGGGCGTACCTTCGAATTGCATACCGACCTCCAGGGGTTCCGGAAGGCGATTGCGCGGCTCGATCTTGACAAGTGAGGCGTCATATTCACCGAACGCATCGTCCGGCTCGACCTGAATGGTGGTTTCGTAGCCTACGTCCTTGCCCTCCAGCGCTTCCTCGATTTTGGGCAGCGTGTTTTCGTATCCACCGTGCAGATAGACCATCGGCTCGCGGCTCTCCTCGATCAGATTGCCTTGCGCATCTGACAGTTTGTAGTGGAGCGTCACTACGGTGTTCTTGGCAATCTTCATATTGATTCCTTTCCATGGTATTCGAAAGATTATACCTTTTGATACGAAGAGCAATCGGAGGTGCCCGGCACGTCGAACCTTGCAGCGGCCGGCCTATATAATGCGCCCATGAAAAAAAGCACACTACTTGGCGGCCTGTCTCCGCAACGATTCCTCCAGGATTATTGGCAAAAAAGACCACTCTTGATTCGTCAGGCATTCCCGGCGTTTCAACCATTGATCGAGCGCGATGCCTTGTTTCATCTCGCATCGGAAGACGAAGTTGAATCCCGGCTGATTTCTATTGTCGACAATCAATGGCATTTGCAGAATGGCCCATTCGAGCGCCTGCCTAAATTGAAGCAAAAGGCATGGACGCTTCTCGTCCAGGGCGTCAATCTTCATTCCGACTCGGCGAACGCCTTGCTGAACCAGTTTCGCTTTATTCCGGACGCGCGATTGGATGACTTGATGATCAGCTACGCGACTGACAACGGCGGGGTCGGCCCCCATTTCGACTCGTACGACGTATTTTTGTTGCAAGCCCATGGCAAGCGGCAATGGAAAATCAGCGCCCAGGATGATCTTTCGTTGATCGACGGCCTGCCGCTGAAAATCTTGAAAAATTTCCAGCCTGAAGAGGAATTCATTCTTGAACCGGGAGACATGCTTTATTTGCCGCCGCAGTATGCGCACGACGGCGTCGCGATTGGTGAATGCATGACCTATTCAATCGGTTTCAGGGCACCGTCCTACCAGGAACTTGGTGAAGCATTTCTGCAGTTTATGGCAGATTCGATCGACCTGCCGGGTCGCTATACGGATCCGGACCTTAAGGCAACACATCGTCCGGCCGAAATAAGCAGCCTGATGTTTGACAAGGTTGCCGCCGAACTTGCCAAGGTTGAATTTACCGATGATGACGTTCGCATATTTCTTGGCGAATATCTATCGGAGCCGAAAGCGAACGTATTCTTCGATCCGCCTGCCCAATCGATGTCGCTCGCGGCATTTAAAAAATTGGCGAGCAAAAATGGCGTGATGCTGTCACGGAAAACCCGCATGCTTTACCGCGGCAAATTCTTTTTCGTCAATGGCGAGTCTCTTGTCGCCGATAGAGACGATAAAACTTTGCTTGCTACGCTTGCCGATGAATGCCGGTTGGATGGTCATGCGATTCGCGCCTTATCGACCGACGCCATTGAAACCCTCCATGCGTGGCATGACGATGGGTGGGTTGTGATTCCATAAACCAGTTAAAGACAACAGCGTTACAAAACCTTACCAAAACTCAACAGCTGTCTGTCTTGCAGGAAAAAAAATCGCTATAATTGCGAGTTGGGAAGTTTTCAATCTACCGCAATGCAGCATTGCCGCCGGGTAAGTTATTGAAACACCCCCATAGAGCGATAATTACCGGTAATTATTCATCGCAATATTTTTTATAAAAAATCTCTGAAGGAAAATCATGAAAAAGACTCTGTTGATCGCATCCCTGATGGCTGCTGTTGCACTGGCCGCTTGCAGCAAGAAAGAAGAAGCTGCTGCTCCTGCTCCTGCTGAAGCACCAGCTGCTGCCGCACCGGCACCAGCAGCTCCTGCAGCAGAAGCACCTGCCGCTGCTGCACCTGCAGCGCCTGCCGCTGACGCTGCTGCACCTGCCGCAGCTGCTCCTGCAGCACCTGCCGCCGATACAACTGCAGCTGCTCCTGCAGCAGCCGCTCCGGCACCAGCAGCAACTGACACAACGACATCCAAGTAATTTCGGATTTCGGAATCAAAAAGCCGACCTTCTGGTCGGCTTTTTTTTGGGCTACTCTGCTTCGATAACTCCACATCACGGCTGATTGGAAAGCTCAATCCAGTCAAATCCTTCTTCCTGGCATGCGATACGCACCTCCACCGGTACTTCCATAGGGTTGGTTTCGAGCGCACTACACAGTGCCTGATGCGCAAGCGCTGGCGTATTGTTCTGCTGGCTGAGGTGAGCGCCGACGACTATCTTCAAACGTGAAATGTCGAGCCCTGCGAGGATTTCGGCGGCAGTTTCATTCGACAAATGACCGTAGCTACCTCCAATACGCTGCTTGAGCGACCACGGATAGCTGGAATTGGCAAGCATGTCTTTATCGTGGTTACACTCAAGCATAAGCGCATCACACCCGCTTAATGCATTGATCAAGTGAGGCGTCGCCTGGCCGGCATCGGTCAGCACACCGAGGCGAAAACAGTCATCATTGAGGACGTACTGGACCGGCTCGCGGGCGTCGTGCGGCACCGTATAAGGAACGATTTCGAGGCTGCCAATCGCCAATCGCTCTCCATCCCGGCAAAACCGAACATCGACTCCGTCACTATCCTTCTTCACAGCCTGATATGTGCCATAGGTCAGCCACACGGGCACATGATGACGGCGCGCGAACTTGAAAACTCCGCCGACATGATCCTGATGCTCATGCGTGACAAGAATGCCGGCAAGATCACCGGGCACTATGCCCCGCTTCGCCAGCCGCCGTTCGGTCTCGCGAATGGCGAAACCGCAGTCGAGCATGACGGTGGTGCGAGAAGACTGGAATGAAGCGGAGATCAGCAGCGAATTGCCTTCGCTGCCACTCCCAAGGCTGGCAAATTTCAAAGAGAATTTATTTCAATTGCTCATTTAACAGGGAAAGAATGCGGTTCGCGGTCTGGGAAGATTCCGGGCGACCTTCGTTATTGAGCACCGCAACCTGCGTCACGGCGCCGTTGCCCTTTACTGCAACCTGGTAGCGCTGCGCCGCTTTCGCCTTGTCGTCGCCCCCAAATGAGAACAGCTTGGAGAAGAAACCTTTTTCAGCGGCCCGGCTTGTCGCGTCATCTGCTTGATCAACATATCGGACGAAATACAAACCCTGGGTACGGTCGCGGTCTTCGACTGTAAATCCTACCCGGTCGAGTGCCAGCCCGACGCGGCGCCATGCACGATCAAAACCTTCATCGACTTCAACGTAACCAGTGCCACTGCCGTTCACCAGTTTCGCGCGTGCTTGTTGCGCTCCGGCATTGGCCACCACCGCTTTGGCCCGCGTGCTGTCCGTTCCAAGCCGAGCCATCAGGCGCGCCAGAAATTCGGCTTCAAGTTCCGGATCGGCCGGACGCGGGGTCCACATCGTCGACTCTTTCTCCTGCCCGACGAGCACCTCTTGCGCCCCGCGATGGCTGATGTAGATTTCCGTGCCGCCGTTTGGCGAACGCTCGAGACGGGTACGGAATTTATCGCGCTCGCCCGTGGAGTAAAGGGAATCAAGTGCCTTGCCAATGGTATTGCGGATGAAGTCCTGAGGAATCTTGGCGCGATTTTCCGCCCAATCCGTCTCCATCAATCCGGCTTGAGGCGCTTCAAGATTGATCAGAAAACCGGAATCCTGCCAGAAGTCCTTGATCTGCGGCCATAGCACCTCTGGGGATTGCTGCACGACCAGCCAGCGTTGTGTACCGGCACGCTCGACTCGCATGTCCTGCGTCGCGGTGGGAGCAACGGTCGTCGTGACAGTGGGACGCGCGGTTTGCTGCAAGTTATAACCGGACGCAGTCGCCGTGCCACGGGTTGCTTCCGGAATTGCATAACGATTCTCGCGCTCGAGTTGCGTCAGGTCGGGTGGAATTTCCAGGGAAGGCGCTTTGCCGGCGCTTTTGTAGTCGATACGGTCCGGTTCCAGCAACGAGCCGATGGAACTGCAACCGGCCAGGCCGGCAAGAGCCAATGCGCAGACCAGACCGCGTTGAGTCAGATGAAGTTGCTTGCGAATAATCATGTCGATGCTGAAGTGGAGAAGTTCGAGGTGGCGCTGCGGCAGCCTGTTTTCATTATTGTGTGCAGCTCTTTGCGGTGCTTATTGTAATACACCCGATTCGCGCAACGCCTGACGCACAGTCTGATGGTATTCGGCGGCCAATGGCGCAAGTGGCAGGCGCATACCAGAGGATATCAGCCCCATTTCGCTCATCGCCCATTTCAGCGGCACGGGATTCGGCTCGACGAACAATTTATTGTGCAAAGGAAGAAGCCGGTTATTGATTTCCACCGCTTCGGCGACACGTCCGGCCATCGCAGCGGCGCACAGCAGATGCATGCCGCGCGGCGCGATATTGGCAGTTACGGAAATGTTCCCTTTTGCGCCGCAGAACATGAGTGCCATGGCAGTCGGATCATCACCGGAATAAACTGCGAAAGATTCGGAAGCGAGTCGGATCAGGTCACTTCCGCGACCGATATTGCCGGTTGCATCCTTGATGCCGACGATACCCGGGATTTGGGCAAGGCGGAGCACCGTTTCATTGGACATGTCCGCTACCGTACGTCCGGGCACGTTGTAAAGAATTGCAGGCAAATCGACCGATTCCGCGATCTTGCGGAAGTGAAGGTACATGCCTTCTTGGGTGGGCCTGTTGTAGTACGGGACAACCTGAAGCGATGCATCCGCCCCGACCTGCTTGGCATATCGGGTCAACTCGATGGCTTCGGTGGTTGAATTGCCGCCGGTGCCGGCAATGACCGGAATGCGTTTCGCCGTATGCTGGACGGCGACCTTGATCAGTTCGCAATGCTCGTCAACTGAAACGGTCGGCGATTCGCCGGTGGTACCGACGATGACGATGCCATCCGTGCCTTCGGCAATATGCCAATCAATGAGTTTGCGCAGACCCGGCAGATCGAGACTACCGTCCTCATGCATGGGGGTGACGATTGCGACTATGCTGCCCTGAATCATGATGATGTTATTGCAGAAAGATGGAAAAAGTCGATTGTAGCGGATAGACCGCTTTCATGGGCATTTCCGGCGGCAAGAGGCGGGAAAGCCGGTTAATTTAGCCGCAGCATTCCCGGATCCCGGCCTTCGGATGGCCTAACGGCGCAGATTCGCTGCACCATCGCAGGAGACGGCTGGTTGACATATCCATCTTCATAAGCAACTACTCTGAGCGGATCTGGTTTGGCTGCCAGTGCAGCATGGAACAACTCGCCAGTGCGCAACAAGAAATCCGGATTCGACGGCTTGCCGAATTGTTGATTACCGTCCGCAAAGGTTTCGTAAATCAGCACCCCGCCGGGCATGAGGCTCGACATGATTTCGTCGAACAGCGGACGGTGCAAATAGTTGGTCACAACCACGCCAGCAAAACGGCCGGGAACGAGCGGCCAGGATGCCGGCCGATCCCCTTCCCGCTCGAGATCGATCCGTAAGGTCGTGATCCTCTCGCCGGCGGCCCTGGCAAGCGCTCCGTCGTCGCGGTCAACCGCAAGCACCGTATGCCCAAGAGCGGCCAGCATTTTCACGTGGCGACCGCCGCCGCAGGCAAGATCCAATACTTCGCCTTTCGGTATCAGCGGCGCAAACCGGGTTACCCACTGCGACGGCTGTACCATGGCGGCATGCGGATTTAACATGGTCAGCGGTAATGCAATCCCATGGCGTCGCGCACTTCGCGCATCGTTTCCTGTGCCAGGATACGTGCCTTGGCACAGCCATCGGCGACAATGGCACGAACCAGCGACGGATCGTCGACGTACTTCTGCGCCCTTTCACGCATCGGCTCCTGCTCTTTCAAAATACCTTCGATTACAGGCTGCTTGCATTCCAGGCAGCCGATACCGGCCGACCGGCATCCCTTCAGAACCCATTCCTTGGTATCGTCGTCCGAGTACACCTTGTGCAGTTGCCATACCGGGCATTTTTCCGGCTCGCCGGGATCCGTGCGGCGTACTCGCGCCGGATCGGTCGGCATGGTACGGACTTTCTTGATGATCGATTCCTTGTCTTCACGCAACGCGATCGCGTTGCCATAACTTTTTGACATCTTCTGGCCGTCCAGACCGGGCAGCTTCGATGCTTCGGTCAGGCGCGCCTGCGGCTCAACCAGGATGCGCTTGCGGCTGCCTTCCAGATAGCCCGACAGGCGCTCGCGGTCGGCGCTGGACAGTGATTGCGCATTGTCGATCATCGCCTTGCCTTGCTCCAGCGCTTCATGCTTTCCCTGCTCCTGATACGCAACCCGCAACTCTGCGTACAGCTTCGCCTGCTTGCCACCAAGCTTCTTGGCCGCCGCGAGCGCCTTTTCCTCGAATCCCTTTTCCCTGCCGTACAAGTGATTAAACCGGCGCGCGAGCTCCCGCATCATCTCGATATGCGGCACCTGGTCTTCGCCGACCGGTACATGGGCCGCGCGATAAATCAGGACATCGGCCGCCTGAAGTAATGGATAGCCGAGAAAACCATAGGTAGCGAGATCACGGTCAGCCAGCTTTTCCTGCTGATCCTTGTAGGTCGGCACTCGTTCCAGCCAGCCGAGCGGGGTCGCCATCGACAGCAGCAAATGGAGTTCGGCATGCTCGGGCACTTGCGACTGGATGAACAGGGTCGCTTTGGACGGATCGATACCCGCCGCGAGCCAGTCGATGAGCATGTCCCAGGTACTGGTCTCGATGATGCTCGGATCGTCGTAGTGCGTCGTCAAGGCATGCCAGTCGGCGACGAAGAACAGGCACTCCTGTTCCGATTGCATCTTTACCCAGTTTTTGAGCGCCCCGTGATAATGGCCGAGGTGCATGGCGCCGGTCGGGCGCATGCCGGAGACAACGCGTTCAGAAGACATAATCGTTCAGCTTAAAAAAAGTGTCAGGGGAGTGGTAATCAATTGCAGGGCAATGTTGGCGATCGCCATGACGGGAATGATCCAGTAATGCAGCAGCTTCAGGAACAGCAAGCCAAGCACGATGAAAAATCCGTAGGGCTCAATCTGCGCAAATTTGTAAGCATACTGATGCGGCAATATGCTGGTGAACACGCGGCCGCCGTCGAGTGGTGGAATCGGCAGCAGGTTGAATGCGAAAATCAGAAGGTTGATCCATACGCCTGCTTCTGCCACTTGCATGAAGAATGCTTCCTCGACGCCGGCACCGCGCAATACGATGGACAGGATCATCCACATCAGTGCCATGATCAGATTGGCACCGGGTCCGGCAAGTGCAACCCAGGCCATGTCGCGTTTCGGCTTGCGCAGGTTGCCCCACTCCACCGGCACCGGCTTTGCATAACCAAACAGGAAGGCTCCGGAGGTCGCGACATACATCACGACCGGGATCAGGATGGTGCCGATCGGGTCAATATGTTTGACCGGATTCAGGCTCATGCGTCCTTGCATGTAAGCCGTCGCGTCGCCGAAATACTTTGCCGCGTACGCATGTGCCGCTTCGTGCAGGGTGATTGCGAAGATGACCGGCAATGCAAACACGGCAATCTTTTGAATGATGTCTTCCATGGGGCGAATTTTATCAGAGGGGATACTGCGGCCCGCGAGGGATGGATAAACCGGTGCGAATGACCATGCGCAGGGTGAAGATGCCGCCCGCGCACCGGCGGCGCTAGTGCGTCAAAGCGTCAGAGACCAAACATCCGGGCATCACCGCGCCCCTGGCGCAACAGCACCGGCTCGTCGGCGGTGAGGTCGATTACCGTGGTCGGTTCGAGGCTGCAGGCGCCGCCGTCAATAATCAGTTCCACCTGACGCTCCAGGCGCGCACGGATTTCGTCAGGATCGGTCAGCGGATCGTCCTCACCTGGAAGAATCAGGGTCGAACCCAGCAAAGGCTGCCCGAGCTCTTCCAGGAGTGCATGGGCAATCGGGTTTTCGGGAACCCGCAGGCCGATCGTCTTGCGAGCAGGATGGCTCAATCGCCGCGGCACTTCCTTGGTCGCTTCAAGGATAAACGTGTAAGGCCCTGGCGTCGCAGTCTTTAACGTCCGGTATTGCCGGTTGTCGACACGCGCGTACTGGGAAATTTCGCTCAAATCGCGGCACAGCAGGGTCAGGTGATGCTTGTCGTCCACGTCGCGGATCCGGCGCAAGCGTTCAACCGCATTTTTGTCGTCGAGATGACAAACCAGCGCATAGCAGGAATCGGTTGGCAAGGCGATGATGCCGCCGGCATGGATGATTTGGGCCGCCTGCTTGATCAGCCTGAGTTGCGGATTTTCCGGATGAATCTGAAAAAACTGGCTCATAAAAAAGAACGGCGGTCATTATGTAACCGCCGCCGTTGCAATGAAATTAGGATTAATGTGTGCCGCGCAAGGCTTCGATGCGTTCCTCGATCGGCGGATGGGTAGCAAACAGCGACGAGAATCCGGACCGGCCGCCATTGATGCCGAGCGACCTGAAATTCGACGGCAGAGGCTCCTGCGATTCCAGCCCCCCCAAACGTGCAAGTGCTTTGACCATCGGCTGCGGACTGCCGAGCAGTTTTGCAGAACCGGCGTCGGCGCGGAACTCGCGATACCGCGAGAACCAGGCAACGATGATGGATGCCAGAATGCCGAACAGGATTTCGCAGACGAATACGGTGATCATGTACCCGATGCCCGGAGCGCGGTCATCACCGTTGCGGAACACCATCTTGTCAACGAAATAGCCGACGACACGCGCCAGAAACACAACGAAGGTATTCACCACGCCCTGAATCAACGTGAGTGTGACCATGTCGCCATTGGCAATGTGTGCGACTTCATGGCCCAGCACCGCCTCGACCTCGTCCTTGGTCATGTTTTGCAACAAGCCGGTCGAGACCGCGACCAGTGCGGAATTCTTGAAAGCCCCAGTAGCAAAGGCATTCGGCTCGCCTTCGTACAGGGCCACTTCCGGCATACCGATTCCGGCCCGGTCGGCGAGTTTTTTCACGGTATCTACCAGCCAAAGTTCGGTAGATGTGGATGGCGTTTCGATGACGCGCGCCCCGGTCGACCATTTGGCCATCTGCTTGCTGATAAGCAGGGAAAAAATGGCGCCAGTAAAGCCGACCACCAGCGAGAAGATCATCAGTGTGCCGAGGTTGAGCCCGTTGGCCGTCAAAAAGCGATTGACGCCCAGCAGGGACAACACCACCGACATGACCAGCATGACCGCGAGGTTGGTTGCAACAAACAGCACGATTCGTTTCATTCAGAGCCTCCTAAGTTGAAAGCGCTACTTAAGTGTGGCTGATCCGACAAATTTCAAGTCCGCGCCCTTCCGCGCGAAAATTCTCCGCATTGCCAAAGACTGGTGAGAGAAGCGGAATTAAAGTTGCCAATTGTGCCAGACAGGCACGACGGTCGCCGGCAAGGGAGGGAGTTTGCCCAGGTCGACGTTGGATTCGCCCGGCGCATGGAAATCTGAACCGCGGGATGCCAGCAAGCCGTAATTGCGCGCCACGTTGGCGAACTGGTCGTATTCATCGACGGTATGACTGCCAGTGACGACTTCCACTCCGACCCCGCCCAGTTGCTTGAATTCGTTTAGCAAGGCGTCCAGCTGAAGATCGGTAAAGGCATAACGCCCCGGATGAGCGACGATGGCGATGCCGCCTGCCCCGCGAATCCAGCTTACGGCTTCTTTCAGGGTCGCCCAGCGATGGGGCACATAGCCTGGCTTGCCTTCCGTCAGGTAATTGCGGAATACCCCGCCGATATCTTTCTGAAGGCCGAGTTCGATGATGTAGCGGGCAAAATGCGTTCGGGAAATCAGATCGGGATTGCCGACGAACTTGAGAGCGCCTTCGAAGGCGCCCGGTATGCCGGCATCAGCCAGTTGCTGCGCAATTTCCTGCGCCCGGCGTTCCCGGCCCGAACGGGTCATCGCCAAACCATTGACCAGTGCGTCATTCGTTTCATCGATCTGCAGGCCGACGATATGCACTGTCACCCCAGCCCAGGTGATGGAAATTTCCACGCCCGGAATATGCTGCATGCCAAGCGCTGCTGCGGCTTCGCGGGCTTCTGCAATGCCGCTGACTTCATCGTGGTCGGTCAACGCCCATACCTGTACGCCATTTGCACTGGCGCGCGCGGCGACCTCCGCGGGCCGTAACAGGCCGTCAGAGATAGTGGAATGGGAGTGAAGATCGACGTTAAGCATGTGCAATGGTACGGGGAGCAATGGAGTACGAACATTGTACGCCGACTCGCGCCAGTGGATGCGGGCCCCTTCAGGCGAGGAAGCGCTCGATCAGCTCCGCCAGCGCTTCCGGCTGGTCATGATGCAGCATATGGCCGGCATCGCTGATCACCGCGGTTTCGACCTTGGGTATGAAGCCGATACGGCGGTCGATTTCGATGCGGGCTGTTTCCTTCGGCCCCATCCAGCGCCACACATCGGTATGGTCGGCTTCCACCCAGAGAACGGGCGCGGCAATCTGCTTCCAGCAGGCCGTGACCTCCTCGACGTGGTACAGAATCGGGCTGATCAGCTTATGCGCGGGATCGCCCAGTATTTCCCATTCGCCAGTCGCGTTTTGCGCTGACCAATGCAAGGAAAGAAATGCCGCGCGGTCATCCTTCAGGCGCGGATTGGTCTTCTGCAATCGGGCGGCAACATCGGAACGCGTTGTATAGGTTCGCATGCGCGGCGGCTGACGCAATTCGTCGAGCCAGTCGGCGTAGCGCTTCGGCGCCTGTTCCGGCTGGGTGACGGCCAGCCCGAAACCTTCGAGGTTGACCAGTTTGCTGATCCGGTGCGGACGAACTCCCGCGTAGATAGTCACGACGTTTCCGCCCATGCTGTGGCCGAGAAGGTTGATCGGCTGCTCCGGCGAATAATGGTCGAGGATCGCATCCAGATCGCCCAGATAATCAGGAAACCAGTAACAATCCGCATCCGGTTTGTCCGTCATGCCGAAGCCGCGCCAGTCTGGTGCAATCACGTGCCAGTCACGACGCAGGCAATCGACGACGAACTGGAAGGAAGCGGACACGTCCATCCAGCCGTGCACCATGAATAGTTTGGGCGCATCCTCCGCCCCCCAATGACGGATATGGTAGTTAAGGCCGCGGACCTTGATGAATTCCGAGCGAGAAGATTTCATTGCTGTTTCCTGGAGACCGATACGGGCAAGGCGGCTTAAAATTGCCGAATAGTTTTGCCGCCATGGCGAAGCAGTCATTAATAGAACGATCGTTCGATAATTATACTGGAGACCGCATGAGTTCCGCCGCCAACACCGTGTCGGGTGACAATTATGATTCCCTGTATCAGGAATTTCGCTGGCATGTACCGGCCACGTTCAATATCGCCGAGGTGTGCTGTTCGCGCTGGGCCGACGACGCCTCCCGGATTGCGATCCATTACGAGGACGAGTCAGGCAACACCTCTACCTTGACGTACGCGGCTTTGCATTCGCAAGCCAACCGGTTGGCCAACGTGCTTGCACGACTCGGGGTCCGGCGCGGCGACCGCATCGCCATCACTCTGCCGCAACGGCCCGAAACCGCGATCGTGCATATGGCCTGCTACCGGCTTGGCGCCGTCGCCATGCCGCTGTCCATCCTGTTCGGTCCCGAAGCGCTCGAATATCGCCTGCAGAACAGCGAAGCCGGTATTGCGATCGTGGATGGCGCAGGGTATGAAAATCTTGCATCGGTGCGGGAGGCATGCCCTGCCCTCCGCCACGTAATTGCTATTCATGCGGATGCAGGCGATGCGCTGGACTGGCATGCGGAAATCGCGAATGCGGACGACCAATTTACGCAGGCCGTGACCGCAGCGAGCGATCCTGCGGTGCTGATCTATACCAGCGGCACGACGGGCGCACCCAAGGGCGCGCTGATTCCTCATGCCGCAATCGTCGGCAACCTTACCGGCTTCGTCGCTTCGCAGAACTGGTTTCCGCAGCCGGGCGATGTGTTCTGGTCGCCGGCCGACTGGGCCTGGACTGGTGGATTGATGGACGCCCTGCTGCCGACCTTGTATTTCGGCATGCCGATCGTCGGCTACCGGGGGCGCTTTTCGGCGGACACAGCGTTCTATCTGTTGGAAAAATACGGCGTCACCAACACGTTCCTGTTTCCGACCGCGCTCAAGATGATGATGAAAGCCCATCCATCGCCGCGCGAACGGTACTCGCTGAAATTACGGGCCATCATGAGCGCGGGCGAAGCAGTCGGCGACGCGGTATTCAACTGGTGCCGGACTGCGCTGAACGTCATTCCGAATGAAATGTTCGGGCAGACCGAAATGAACTACATCGTCGGCAATAGCGCCCAGAAATGGCCCGCCAAACCCGGCAGCATGGGCCGTCCCTATCCCGGCCATCGCGTGGCCGTGATTGACGACGACGGCAATACGGTACCACCCGGTGAAATCGGCGAGGTTGCCCTGCATCGCACCGACATTCATGGCACGCCCGATCCCATATTTTTTATCGGCTACTGGAAGAATCCCGAGGCAACAGACAACAAATTCACCGGCGACTGGTGCCGTACCGGCGATCTTGCCATGATGGACGAGGACGGCTACCTCTGGTACCAAGGCCGTGCGGACGACATGTTCAAGGCCGCTGGTTACCGAATCGGCCCGTCCGAAATCGAAAATTGCCTTGTCAAACATCCGGCGGTGGCAAACGTTGCCGTCGTTCCCAAGCCGGACACGGAGCGCGGCAACATCGTCAAGGCATTTGTGGTGCTCACAGCGGACACACCACGGGATACGGACCGGGATGCTGCGTTGATAGCGGAACTCCAGGCGCATGTCCGCGGCAAGCTGGCCCCCTATGAATATCCGAAGGAGATCGAGTTCATTGACGAGCTTCCGATGACAACGACCGGGAAAATCCAGCGGCGGGTATTACGCCTCCTGGAGGCGGACCGGGCGAAGAAGTCGGGTTGACCCGGCAACTGCACGCGTTGAATGGACAGGAAAAGTAAGGTATCGCGCCTATTTTTCCTGTGGCTCGTTCTTCTGCGCTTCCTGAGCCGCGCTTTGCAGTTTCTCGCCTGCTTTCTCCAGCCCTTTTCCGGCCTGTTCGGCAAGCTTGTTCAACTGCTCGCCCGCCTTGACTGCGGCCTTGTCGATCTGGGCCCCGGCAGCCTCGGCCGGCCCCTCCGCACCCGCTGTCGTGTCGGTTTTCTGGCAACCAGCCATCGCTGTCACCAGGCAGGCAAGCGATACGAGTTTCGCCACGCTTCGGAAAGAATTCGTTGTACTCATTGTTTTCTCCCACAAACGCAAGTCAGTGATTTCCATCAGGAGAGACCGTGTCGTTGCGGTTTGGTTTCCGCTTAGGCAATGAGACTGTGCATTCTTTGCACCACGTCAGTTGGCAAGGGCAGCCAGTTCGGCATCAGTAAAACCGGCAGCACGGCGCGCATCCAGGTTGAACGGGCCGCGAAGCAAAGGTGCCTTGAAATGCTGTGCAAGCATTGCATAGGTTGCGACTGGATCAAGACCACGCACCTGGCATAGCCAGTTGTACCAGCGGTTGCCGACGGCGACGTGGCCAATCTCGTCCCGCAGGATGATGTCAAGAATTTCCGCCGCGCGTGCATCGCCGGCCTGGGCCAGTTTTGCGCGCACTGCCGGCGAAGCATCCAGACCGCGGGCTTCCAGGGTTCGCGGCACGAGGGCGATGCGGGCCAGAACATCGCCACGGGTTTTCTCGGCCATTTCCCATAAGCTTCCATGCCCGGGAAAATCGCCATAGCAGAATCCAAGCGTCTGCAGATGCGCCGACAGCAAGGAGAAATGAAATGCCTCCTCCGCGGCGACATTCAGCCAGTCTGTATAGTACTCGGGCGGCATGCCGGGGAAGCGCCAGATCGCATCCAGTGCAAGATTGATCGCATTGAATTCAATATGCGCCAATGCATGGACCAGTGCCGCACGTCCCTCCATGGTGCGCATCGAGCGCTGCTTTACCTCCAGCGGCGGAACGAGCAGAGGCCGATCTGGACGGCCAGGAATATCCATGGTGGCGTCAATACTTCGCTGCGGATCGAGCGATACCCCGCCGGCATTCCACGCTGAACGCAAACCCGATACGCAGTCAGTTTTACGAACCACATCGCGCTCGCACAAGCATTCCAGCGCTGCGTCGCGCAGCTCTTTCATGACGGAAACGGCATCAATCAATGGCGATGGAATCATGCAGGCGGCGGTAAAATGGCGTTTTAAGAGTCCGACATTCTACGATCATCCATGGCCATCTACCAATTGGGCGAACATGCGCCCGACATCGACCCCTCCGCCTTTATCGCCGACTCGGCAAACATCATCGGAAAAGCACGCATCGAAGCCAACGCAAGCGTCTGGTATGAGGCGACGATTCGTGGCGACAACGAACTTATTGCCATTGGTGAGAACAGCAATGTGCAGGAAGGCAGCGTACTGCATACCGACCCGGGTTTTCCGTTGTCCGTGGGAAAGAATGTCACCATCGGGCATCAGGCGATGCTGCACGGTTGCACCATCGGTGATGGCTCTCTTGTTGGGATCCAGGCAGTGATTCTCAACGGCGCGAAAATCGGCCGCAACTGCCTTGTCGGTGCCGGGGCCCTGGTTACTGAAGGAAAGGAATTTCCTGATAATTCGCTGATCATTGGCTCGCCCGCAAAAGCGGTGCGCACATTGGGCGACGATGACGTGGCGCGACTCGGCAGGAATGCCGACAGCTATGTCAAACGCGGCCAACTGTTCAAACAGCAACTTAAGCGGATCGGATAATGGACACGCTGCAAAAATTCATGTTCGACAACGGCGCGGTGCGCGGCGAATTGGTGGACGTTTCGGACACCTGGAAACAGGTACTCGCACGCCAGCAACATCCTGCACCGGTCAAAGCCTTGCTTGGCGAGATGCTCGCAGCCGCGGCGCTGCTGTCGGCCAATCTTAAATTCAACGGCGCCATCATCATGCAGATCCACGGCGATGGACCGGTACGCCTGCTGGTCGTGGAATGTGACTCCAGCCTGCAGTTGCGTGCGACCGCTAAACTTTCTGCCGAAACGAAAATCGATGCAGACGCCAACCTGAGACAATTGCTCAATCAGAACGGCCATGGCCGATTCGTGATCACGCTCGACCCCCAGGACAAGTTGCCGGGGCAGCAGCCATATCAGGGTATTGTTCCACTGGACGGCGATTCCATTGCGGAAGTCATCGAAAATTACATGCTGCGTTCGGAACAGCTGGATACCAGGCTATGGCTTGCAGCCAATGACAGCGTTTCGCATGGATTGCTGCTGCAGAAATTGCCGAAAGAAGGCGGCGTGGACATGCCTGGATCATCGGATGTCGAGATCTGGAATCGCACCGTCATGCTGGCGTCGACTTTGGGCAGGGAGGAATTGCTGGCCACCGATATCCAGACGCTGATGCATCGCCTGTTCTGGGAAGAAACAATCCGCCTGTTCGAGGCGCAGCATCCGAACTTTCATTGCTCCTGCTCTCGTGAAAAAGTGGGCAATATGCTGAAGATGCTTGGCAAACCGGAAGTTGATTCAGCGCTGGACGACCTCGGCAAACTTGGGATCAACTGCGATTTCTGTGGTCAGCACTATGAATTCGACAGGGTCGATTGTGCACAGCTTTTCGCTACCGAAACGTCCAGTGATGGTCTGCAGGCGCCGGGGAAACTAAAGCATTGAGAGCGTGGGGACGAGTTGCAGTACTGCCTGACGCGCCGAACGCAGAAACGGCCGGCCGTCAAATCACTTCTTTACCGTATCGGAAACGACCGGCGGTACGCTATTCGGCTCCAGGACCTGAACGAAAAGCTCGCCTTGCTTGATCATGCCGAGCTCGTAGCGAGCCCGCTCCTCCACCGCGCCGGTGCCTTCCCGCAGGTCGCGCACCTCGGAATTGAGCTTGGCGTTGCGCGCTTTCAGATCGTCGTTTTTCTTTTGCGCGGCCACCACCTGATTGTCGAGGTCCCACACGCGGAGCCATCCTCCCTTGCCAAGCCAAAGCGGGTACTGGATCAATAACAGCAGGGCCGCAAGGCTAAGGGTGATCACGCGCATTGGATTGTTACGTTCGACGGCCCGCCAACGGCGGCGGGTCGTCAAACCCTCGTACTTATCTCAGGTTATAAAATGCGCCACGGCCGGGGTAGCTGGCGATATCGCCCAGATCTTCCTCGATGCGCAGCAACTGGTTGTACTTTGCGGTACGGTCCGAACGCGACATCGAGCCGGTCTTGATCTGCAACGCATTCGTACCCACCGCGATATCGGCAATGGTAGCGTCTTCGGTCTCGCCGGAACGATGGGAAATCACAGCCGTATAGCCAGCCCGCTTCGCCATTTCGATGGCGGCAAAGGTTTCCGTCAGCGTACCAATCTGGTTGATCTTGATCAAGATCGAATTGGCAATGTTCTTCTGAATCCCTTCACGGAGGATACGGGTGTTGGTTACAAACAGGTCGTCGCCCACCAGTTGCACCTTCTTGCCCAGCGCCTGCGTCAGCGTTGCCCAGCCTTCCCAGTCGTTTTCCGCCATGCCGTCTTCGATGGAAATGATCGGATACTTGTCGCACCAGGTTGCCAGCAGGTTCGTGAAATCTCCCGACGACAGGCTCAGGCCTTCGCCGTCAAGACGGTATTTGCCATCCTTGTAAAACTCCGATGCTGCGCAGTCCAGGCCGAGGGCGATCTGGGTGCCGGGCTCGTAGCCGGCCTGCTCGATGGCTTGCAGAATCAGCTTGATGGCCGCTTCGTGGTTGTCGACCGACGGCGCAAAACCGCCCTCATCGCCTACCGCCGTCGTCAGGCCCTTGTCGTGCAGGATCTTCTTCAGGGTGTGAAATACTTCGGCGCCGTAGCGCACCGCTTCACGGAAGCTCGGTGCACCGACCGGAATGATCATGAATTCCTGAAGATCGAGATTGTTGTCGGCGTGCGCACCGCCGTTGATGACATTCATCATCGGCACCGGCATCTGCATTGCGCCGGAACCGCCGAAATAGCGGTACAGCGGCAGACCGGACTCTTCAGCCGCGGCCTTGGCCACTGCCATCGAGACCGCCAGCGTGGCGTTGGCGCCGAGGCGGGCCTTGTTGTCGGTGCCGTCGAGATCGATCAGGGTGCGGTCAAGGAAAGCCTGTTCATTGGCATCCAAGCCCATGATGGCTTCGGAGATTTCGGTGTTGATGTTCTCGCAGGCTTTCAGCACACCCTTGCCGAGGTAGCGGCTCTTGTCGCCGTCGCGCAGCTCGATGGCTTCACGCGAACCGGTGGACGCGCCCGATGGCACGGCGGCACGCCCCATCACGCCGGATTCCAGCAGAACGTCGCATTCGACGGTCGGATTGCCACGCGAGTCGATCACCTCGCGGCCAATGATATCTACGATGGCACTCATTCAAAGCTCCCTAGTCAAAAAGAATTCTGTCGCGCAGGCCTCGATGCCTGCTCCGGCGCATAGCTGGAATCGCCTGCGCATGCCGGTCTTGTAATCGGAAATCTCAGGAAAAATCGGCTTCCAGGAAGCCGGCTTCCTTGACGGACCGGTCGAGTTTAACCAGCGTCGCCAGCAGTTCCTTGATACGGAGCAATGGCACCGCATTCGGGCCGTCCGATTTCGCCTCGGCCGGGTTGGGATGGGTTTCCATGAAGAGACCCGCAATGCCGACTGCCACAGCGGCGCGTGCCAGTACCGGCACGAATTCACGCTGTCCGCCCGACGATGTTCCCTGCCCGCCCGGCAACTGCACGGAATGGGTCGCATCGAACACGACAGGACAACCCGTCTCGCGCATGATGGCGAGCGAGCGCATGTCGGAAACGAGATTGTTGTAGCCGAATGACACGCCGCGTTCGCAGGCCATGAAATTATCTTCCGGCAGCCCTGCTTCCCGTGCCGCATCACGCGCCTTGTCGATCACGTTTTTCATGTCGTGCGGCGCGAGGAACTGGCCCTTCTTGATATTGACCGGCTTGCCGGACTGCGCACAGGCCCGGATGAAATCGGTCTGGCGGCACAGGAAGGCCGGCGTCTGCAGCACGTCGACGACAGCGGCGACCGGCTTGACCTCATCGATCTCATGAATATCGGTCAATACCGGCACGCCGATTTCCCGCTTGACCGTGGCGAGTATCTCCAGACCCTTTTCCATGCCCAGCCCGCGAAATGACGTGCCGGACGAACGGTTGGCCTTGTCGAACGAGGATTTGTAGATGAACGGGATGCCGAGTTCAGCTGTGATTTCCTTCAGCCGCCCGGCGGTATCGAGCGCCATCTGCTCGGATTCGATCACGCATGGACCAGCGATCAGGAAGAATGGCTTGTCGAGACCGACATCGAAACCGCAGAGTTTCATGCTGCCTTCCTTTCGGACGATGCCTGTTTGCGGGCCAGCGCTGCCTTGATGAACGAAATAAACAGCGGATGTCCGTCGCGCGGCGTGGATTTGAACTCCGGGTGGTACTGCACGCCGACATACCATGGATGCGCATTCTCACCGGTACGGGGCAATTCCATGATTTCACACAGTTCCTCGGTCGGCGTTCTGGCTGACACGATCAAACCAGCTTCCTCCACCCGGCTGAGATAGTGATTGTTGGCTTCGTAGCGGTGGCGATGGCGTTCCGTCACTACCGGACCATAGATCTCCGCTGCGAGGGTGCCGGGCTTGACGGCGCAGGTCTGGGCGCCAAGTCGCATCGTGCCGCCGAGGTCAGAGTCCACATCACGCCTTTCCACCTTGCCGTCATGGTTTTGCCATTCGGTGATCAGTGCAACGACCGGCTGGTCGGTATCCGGATCGAACTCGGTGGAATTCGATTTGGTCAATCCGGCCTTGTGACGCGCGAATTCGATCAGCGCGACCTGCATGCCGAGGCAGATGCCGAGATAGGGCACCTTGTTTTCGCGAGCGTATTTTGCAGCTGCAATCTTGCCTTCCACACCACGCTTGCCAAACCCGCCCGGGACCAGGATGGCATCGTACTTCACCAGTCCGGCGGTGCCGCTGGCTTCGATTTCCTCCGAGTCGATATACTCGATATTGACCCGGCTCTCAGTATGGATGCCGGCGTGCCGCAGCGCTTCGGTCAGCGACTTGTAGGATTCGGTGAGATCGACATATTTGCCCACCATCCCGATGGTGACTTGTTGCTTCGGGTTTTCAAGGGCATGGACAAGCCTGGTCCAGACGGAGAGGTCAGCCGGCTTCGGTGACAGACCGAGCTTTTCGCAGACGATCGCGTCCAGGCCCTGATCGTGCAGCATCTGCGGAATCTTGTAGATCGTATCCGCATCCCAGACCGAGATCACGGCGTCTTCCTGCACATTCGAGAACAACGAAATTTTGGCGCGTTCGTCGTCAGGAATCGGACGGTCGGCGCGGCACAGCAGCGCGTCGGGCGAAATACCGATTTCACGCAGCTTCTGCACACTATGCTGGGTGGGTTTGGTCTTGAGTTCGCCGGCCGATGCAATGAATGGCACCAGCGTCAAATGCACGAATGCCGCCGCATTGCGGCCTGCCCTCAGGCTGAGCTGGCGGGCCGCCTCGAGAAATGGCAGCGACTCGATATCGCCGACAGTGCCGCCGATTTCGACCATTGCGACATCGAAACCCTCGGAACCGCGATAAATGTAGTCCTGGATCTCGTTCGTGATGTGCGGAATCACCTGCACCGTCTTCCCGAGATACTCGCCGCGGCGTTCCTTGCGGATCACCGATTCGTAGATTTGGCCGGTGGTGAAGTTGTTGACCTTCCTCATCTTTGCGGTGATGAACCGCTCGTAGTGGCCGAGGTCGAGGTCGGTTTCCGCACCGTCATCGGTCACGAAGACCTCGCCGTGCTGGAAAGGACTCATCGTGCCCGGGTCCACATTGATGTACGGATCGAGTTTAAGGAGGGTGACTTTGAGGCCGCGCGATTCGAGGATGGCGGCCAGAGACGCGGCGGCGATTCCCTTGCCAAGGGAAGATACGACGCCGCCTGTGACGAATACAAACTTGGTCATTGCTGAATGTGCCGGACGGCACGTGCGGGAAATTCAAATTATAACGCAAACCGTTTGCCGGATTCCCGGCTTTGCCGTCCGCCTTGCCCGGCGCAGGAAAGTATTTGCGGTTTAAGGGGTGTAGGAAAACTGCAGGCGAATAAAGTTCTGCGCCCCGGCAGAATCCGGCAACGCCCTGATTTCATTGCCCCTTCGCACGATGGAAAACAGCAAGCCGTAAGAACCGCCCATCCACGCGACGCCAGCCTCCACCTCACCCACAGCGCGTTTCGGCTTCACTGTATGCGGATCGCCGCTGGAGAAATAGCCACCTTGCAAGGTGGCATTATGGACAACCGCCCTGCCGTCGAACCGAAGAAAGCCGTGCAGTGTCGATGCGCCCGGCAACGCCGCCAACCGTCCAGCCCGCACCAGCAGGCCGGCGCCGGCATCCGTATGGATATTGCCGAAGCGGCCATGGAAACTGGGCGTGATGTCCAGTGACGGCGAAAGGGCCCAGCGTATCGGCGCAATCTCGCCATGAAGAATGACGCCAAATTCATTTTTCACCTGGCGACTCCATCCCTGAGGCAGGGGCTGATTTAACAGCCGATGCAGATTTTTCTGCGTCCATTCGCCGCCGGCGCAAGGGCCGAGACAACCGATGTCGATTCCCGCCTGCACATGGCTACCGTCGGATCGATGCGTTTCCTTGAAAACGCCGCCAAACAGCCATGCGGCATAAGGATGATCCGGCCCGCGTACGCGGGCCGGCGGCAGGTTGATGTCGGAGGCGGTATAGAGCTGTTGCCCGATCCGCCAGCCGACGCTCGTTGTTGAAGATGGGCCTGCAACGGTGGCGCGCCAGGTATAGCGCAAGCCGCTGGAATAAAACCCATCATCCCGGTTCAGCAACAAGCTGTCATTGTCGATATCCAGCACGTGGCTGGCCTTGCCTTCGACGGCATGACGTTGAAAATCGTTGACGAAATCGCTTACGAAGCCGGCAGCATGCAGCGGCGCGCATATCGCTGCCATCAGGAGAAAGGAGCCGATTGCCGGGGCGGATGGATGAATTGTCATGATCAGTGCCGTGAAGGAAGCAGGGATTGAACCATCTGGTGCACCGCCTGTGCTGCCGGTGCGGGAGACTCCATCGGAAACAGGTGGCCGCCAGGGATCTGCATGAAATGCTTGCCGACCAGCCGGCGAGTCGCCGACATGCCAGCCTGGCGGCATTCCACCGAAGCGACACCACCGATGAAACCCACAGGGACTGGAAAGGATCGGTGTACGAGGCGGCCGAGATGATGCGGAAGGCTGCGGTATACCGCGGTCTCGGTCTCGCGGGTGAACCGGAGTGTAACGCCCTCCGGATGCGGCGCCAGTCCGTGCTCAATGTAGTCACGCAGCACTTCCGGCGGCCATGCGGCGAAAATTTTCTTGGCCGCGTAATGCTGATAGGCGCTTTCGGCATCCGGCCAGTGATTGCGGCGTTTCGCAGAAAACTGGGCTGGCGAGAATCGGTCATCGATGCCGATATGTTTTGCAATGCGCAGCATTCCCGCACGCCACCCTGCTACCACCGGCGCATCCAGCAGCAGCACGCAGCGAGCCACTTCAGGCCGTGCCCGGGCTGCCATCAAGCTGAGCATGCCGCCCATCGAATGTCCGACCAGGATGACCGGCTGATCGTAACGGGCGGCCAATTCATCCAGCAGTTCGCGCTTGAGTGCAGACCAGCCGTTGCGCACTGGATAGTTGGGATTATGGGCGTGCATGTCGAGCGCCTGCACGTCGTAGTGGCGGCCCAGATGCTTGAAAAATTGGCGATAGGTACCGGCCGGGTAACTGTTCGCGTGTACGAAGTGGAGAATCGGTTGTGTCATCGGTAGCACCGGCCGGCTGGGCCGGAAAATCGGTCGGCATAAAGAAGCCAAGATTGTAAAGGCAATGCCGCCGGACCGTTACTGCCTCGTCGTGACGACATCGTGTCAACGTCCATGCCAGTAGCGGGCGTGTTCCGTGCGGAATTCACTTGTCTCGATGTGTTGCCCGAACCGAAAGCTGACCGCGCCGGATTGGTCGCTGCGAAGGCGCTTGATATCCATTTCGCCATACCGGTCGAACACTTCCTGCTTCGGATGACGATACCGGTTGCGATACCCGACCTGGAATACGGCAACGGCAGGTTTCACCGCTGCCAGGAAAGGCTGAGTGGACGATGTGCCGCTGCCATGATGCGGCGCAAGCAACACGGTTGCATGCAGGCTGTCAGCGGATTCGCTCACCAGGGCAGCTTCCTGGGCGGCCTCGATGTCGCCGGGCAGGAGGATCGAATGCTCGCCAATGTTGATTTTCAGCGTGCAGCTGCGTGCATTCGGTTTCCATTTTGCGCTGCTGTAACTGGCGGCCGGCGGATGAAGCATTTCGAACCGTGCGCCGTCCCAGGTCCATGCCTGGCCGGCTTCGCAACGTCGATGCACGGGCGCGTTCTGTACGATCGCATGCTCGGCTGGAAGCGACGACACTATCCAGCCTACCTTAACCTCGTCGAGGACAGAGCGAGCGCCCCCTGCGTGGTCGATGTCGCTATGCGAGATCACTATGCCGTCGAGCGCGCCGATGCCTCGTCCCCGCAGGTACGGCAGGATGACGCGGTTGCCGCCGTCGGACTCGGGGGAATATGCAGGGCCGGTGTCATACAGCAGGCGATGATGCGCGGTCTCCACCAGGACGGCCGTTCCCTGCCCCACGTCGAAAGCAGTAACCCACATCTGCCCTGCTTCAGGACGGGTCGGTTGGTTCAGGAGCAGCGGTATCCAGGCTGCCAGCCCGAGCCAACGCAGCGGCCAGCCGGGCGGGGCCAGCAGCCAGAGTGCGCCGATCAAAGCACAGGCAAACATCCACCAGGATGGTGAGGGCGCGGTCCAGACGGCCGACGGCAATTGGCTGATCCAGCCGAGAATACGTGCCAGCCACTCGACCTGCACATGCGCAGCGCCAAGCACCCAGTTCGATAGGGGTGCGGGCAGGATGCTGCCGCAGAGTGCCATCGGCGTTACAAGAAAGCTGATGACGGGTATGGCCACCGCATTGGCGACCGGACTGATCAACGATACCTGACCGAACAGCAGCAAGGTAAAAGGCACGAGGCCCAGCGTGACGACATATTGCGTGTGGCCGGCCGAGCGTAACGAAGCCAGAAGCCGCTCCCACCTCGTCAGGCTACTGCCCGCATGAATCTGGATTCTGCCGACGGTCGCGAAAAGGATCATCGCCACCGCGCCGAATGAAAGCCAAAATCCCGGACCGAGCACCGCCCATGGATCCAGGAGCAATACGACGAACAACGCGCAGCACAGCACATGCGACACACTGGCGATACGTCCAAACCATAACGCCAATGCCACCACCGACAGCATGTACAGCGTGCGCTGCGCGGGTACACCGAAGCCCGCCAGCAATACATAGATCAATGCAATGGCAACGCCGGCAAGCGCAGCAGCTTTCTGAGCCGGGAGCAGCAAAGGCAGACCGACGGAGGTAAAGAAGGAGCGGCGCCAAAGCTGAAACATAAAAGCAGCAAACAGGCCTGCGATCATGGTGATATGCAGTCCTGAGATAGAAATCAAATGCCCGACACCGGTCCGGTTAAATACCTTCCAGTCCGATTGACTGACCGCCCGTTGGTCCCCAATTACGAGTGCTACCAGTACGCCCGCATACCGGCCGTCCGGAAGCGCGTCGTGAATGCGTTCCCGCAGCAAGCCCCGCAGGCGCTCCACCACGTTTCCGAAATTCCAGACAAAATCATCAAGGCGCAGGTTTTTTGTATCGGAGCGCTGGTCGGGTCGAACATATCCTGTGGCACGCAATCCCTGTTCCAGCAGCCAAGCTTCATAGTCGAAGCCATGCGGATTCGCATTGCCATGAGGCCGCTTCAAACGTACGGTCAGCTGCCACCGCTCGCCAGGGCGCACTTTGCCGACAGCCTGCATCTCGTCGGCATGGAATGCCGAATACCAGGAAAGCGCAAGCCGGCGTGGAATGACGGTGAGTTCGCCCCCCTCCGAAGTCGCCTTTTCAACATCGAAGTTGAAACGCACACCCCGTTCGAAATGAAATGGCAGACTGTCGATGGTGCCAACGATGGTAACGTCTCGCCCCTCCCACTCCGATGGTAGTTCCTGTACCAGATGGTGCTGCGCAATCGAGGCCGCCCAGGCAAAACCGGCCAGCACGCCACAGGTAACGAACAAGGGCAGTCTCAGGAAAATTCGTGCCGACAGCAGTCCTGCCATGGCGGCTGCGATGCCGAGGCCGCCAAGCAACCCGATCACGCTCCATGAAGGCAGGGCAGACTGGATTTGCAGAAGCCAGACGCCGATGACAAAACCGATAACGCCGCTACGCATTTACCCGAAAAGCGAAGCAAGTCTCGGCATCGCTGCGAGCGCATTCGCTCTCGTGGCGCTTGCGACTTCCTCTGCAGTTTGGCAGCGCAATTCGGCAAGTGCATTGCCGATACGCGGTAGTTGCTCGGGGCTGTTGCGCTGCGGATGCAGCCAGGCAGGAGAAATATCCGGCGCATCGGTTTCCAGCACGATTGCGTCAAGCGGCAAGGTAGTTGCCAACCTGCGAATCTGCAGTGCGCGGGAAAAAGTCATCGCGCCGCCGAAGCCCAGCTTGAAACCCAGATCGATGAATGTCTGCGCCTGCTGGAAACTGCCATTGAACGCATGGGCGATGCCGCCGGCAACCTTGATGCGGCGAAGATACTTGAGCACGGTGTCCTGCGAGCGCCGCACATGCAGCAGCACGGGAAGGTCGAAATCACGTGCAATCTTCAGTTGCTCGGCGAAGAAATATTCCTGCTTCTCGCGCAGCGCACCGTCTTTCAACTGCGGGATGAAAAAATCCAACCCGATTTCGCCGATCGCGACGAAGCGGGGATCGCCTACGGACGCCGCAACTTTGCCTCGCAACAGGACAAGATCGTCCTCTGTTGCCTGCGGCACGAAGATGGGATGAATGCCAAGTGCGTAGCTGCAATTAGCTGCGGTTCCGGCAAGCAATGCGACGCCCTCGAAATTGCCCCGCTCCACAGCAGGAATCACGATCATCGACACACCTTCCGCACCGGCGCGCGCCGCCACCGCACCCGACGCACCGCCAAACTCGGCCGCGTCCAGGTGACAATGGGTATCAATCCACATAGGGCAGCAGCCCGTCTTCCGACAGGCGCAGAACGCGGTCACAGTGACGCGCGAGCTCGATATCGTGGGTGACGATGACGAAGGCGGTGCCGAGGGTGCGCGATAGTTCGAGCATCAGGTCAAAGGTTTTTTGTGCGGTGGCGCGATCGAGATTGCCGGTGGGTTCGTCGGCCAGAACGCAAGCCGGTTGCGTCACCAGCGCACGCGCCAGCGCAACGCGCTGCCGCTCGCCGCCGGACAATTCACCGGGCACGTGCGATACGCGGTTAGCCAGGCCGACACGTGACAGCACCTGTGTTGCGGTCGCATGCGCGTCGTTACGATGCACACGTTTAATCATGAGCGGCATGCCAACGTTATCGAGCGCGGAAAATTCCGGTAGTAAATGATGAAACTGGTAGACGAATCCCAGTGAGGTGTTGCGGAGGTCTCCCCGGGCTTTTTCGCCAAGGCTGGCAAAATCCTTGCCGAGCAAGGTGACACTGCCGGTGCTTGGCGTGTCCAGACCGCCAAGCAAGTGGAGCAGCGTGGACTTCCCCGACCCGGATGCGCCGACGATGGCAACCCGTTCGCCCCGCGCTACGTCGAAATTGATATTGCTGAGCACTTTGACCGAGTACTTACCCTGGGTAAAAGTTTTGCCTAGTCCACGGCAGGACAATACGACTGGCTGCATGTTCTGTTCCGGATTATTCATAACGCAGCGCCTCCGCCGGTCTTACGGCCGCTGCGCGCCAACTTGGGTAAAGGGTCGCCAGGAAAGCAAGGATCACCGCCACGCCACCGATGGTGTAAACATCCGGCCAGCGCAGATCGGATGGCAGCGTGCTGATCAGGTAAATGTCTTTGGACAGGAACTGGACACCGAGCAGGCGCTCGATGAAGGGCACGATTACATCAATATTCAGTGCTACCAGTATGCCAAGGCCCACGCCGATCGCGGTACCCAGCAATCCGACCAGCGCACCCTGGATCATGAAAATCTTCATGATCGACGGCGGGGACGCCCCCAAAGTGCGAAGGATGGCGATATCGGCCTGCTTGTCGGTTACCGTCATTACCAGAGTAGAGACAAGATTGAACGCCGCCACAGCGATGATCAGCGTCAGAATGATGAACATCATGCGTTTTTCGGTTTGCACGGCGGCAAACCATGTCCGGTTCTGCTTCGACCAGTCCAGAATCAGCACATTACCGGTCAGGATGCGTGACAGGTCGAGCGCAACTTCAGGCGCGCGCTGCATGTCTTCGATTTTCAGCCGCAAGCCGGAAGGTGCATCCATCTTGAACATCCGCATCGCATCATCGAGGTGGATGAAGGCAAGGCCGGAATCGTATTCATGGTGGCCCGCCTCGAATATGCCGACTACCGTGTATTGCTTCAGTCGTGGCAGGACGCCTGCGGGTGTGACCTGTCCCTGCGGGGCGATCATGGTTACTTTGTCGCCTACTTCGGCGCGCAGCCCGAGCGCCAGTTCCTTGCCAAGCACGATATTAAATTCACCCGGTACCAGGTCATTGAAACTACCCTGGCGCACCTGTGATGCGACATCCGATACCTTCGGCTCCTCAGACGGCAACACGCCACGCACGATGACGCCACGCACCGTATCGTCCCGTGTCATCATCGCCTGGCCCGCGACATAGGGTGCCGCGCCGCGCACTTCCTTTTGCAGGAAGGCTTCCTTGGACGTTGACTGCCAGTCGGACATGGTGCCAGATGCATCGAACACCTCGATATGGGCCAGCACCGACAACATGCGATCCCGCACTTCCTTCTGGAATCCGTTCATGACTGACAGCACGACGATCAGCGCGGCGACGCCCAATGCGATACCCGCCATGGAGATCAGCGAGATAAAGGAAATAAAGCTGTTACGCCCTCCGCGTCGGCCGGCGCGCGTATAACGCATGCCGACCAGCCACTCGAATGGCAGGTTCTTGAAAATACCCAATGGAAAAGCTCCTGATGGAGACCATCGAAACCGGATGGCTTGGATGAGCGGCTACGGCACGTCGTTGCAACGGCGGCCCCGCACGAAGCCCGCAGTTTGCCACACAACCACATTCATGAACAGCGGCCAGCGTTGTCAGGACGGATGCCATGCTCACCAAAACGGCAATAAGCCGACATACAAAAATCAATCGGGCGACATCGATAGAATGTCGCCCGATTGGAGTGGACCACTATAAAACCATGTCAATCGATATCAACAGGCTTTCGTTCCACGTCTACTGCCACATGCTTATTGCTTCCTCGCAATGAAGCCACCGATTACTGTCGCACCGGCAGTATTCGACAAGGACATTGCGCCAGCGACCTCTGCAGGACCTGCACCCGATCCGCCAGGTACGACCGGACCGAAGTAGCGTCCGCTCAATCCGCCGGTCAGGCCGGCATTACTGATCGCGCCGGTCATGTAGTTGGCAACGCTGATACCTGCGGCACCCATGTTGACTGTCGAAGTGAATGACAATGGCAGTGCGGCGTTATTGTCACGATTGACCACGTTACGCAGTGCAACGGTGACTTGACGGGTTGCGAAGTTGGCGGTGATGGTTGCCTGGCCGCGGATAGGCACCGGATCATTGGCGCCGTTAGCCGCATACCAGCCGGTCACGAAACCATCGTAACTTGCAGCACCAGTCGTCGGGACTGCGGCAGGATCGGTCACCGCGCCGAAGGCGACGGCGCCGCGGCGATTTTTGTTGTGCTCCAGTGCACCCGGACCGCCCGTCCACTCGACGATTTGCACCGTATCCTGGCTGAACCATGTCGAGAGATTGCCGTACTGAAGGCCTTCATTGGAATATTGACGGTAACCCTTCGAGCCCGGGAACGGGACGCCAGGCCCTGTGCCGCCGGATACGCCGTCGCCGGCGTGGATATCGCCGTCACTATGCAGACGCATGCCGAAAGCCAGGTCCGGCGTACCGCCGCCGGTACGCCAATCGCCCACTACGAACTGCAGTCCGGCAGTTTCCGTGGTCTGGCAGCCGCCGCCCGTGCAGCGTACTGGCGCAGTACGGGGGAAGTAACGGTTGTTCGCGTAATTTACTTGCGTACCGGCCGCGCCTCTGGTTGCAACATCAAAAAAGCCAGTGTCCGTGTTTGGCGGCAATGGTGCGGCGGAGACGACGCCATTTGCGCCCAGAACGCTGCGGCCCGACGTCGGATCGAAGGTTTCTACAATTGCCGGGCGCTCTGTCCGTCCATCCCAGGATAATCCCAGACTGCTAAGAATCAGGCGCTGCGCCGCCAGGCGGCCATCCGCGCCCTTGGCGATGCGAATGTCAGCCACGCCGCCTGATCCGGTTGCGAGCGCAAGGCCGGTGGCGTTGGTGGTGTCAGGATTCGGATTCCTCAGATCGCTCGTCGAGCGGCCGTACACCTGAACGCCGGAACTGGTCAGGGCAACACCGTTATCGACGCGAATGATGCTGCTGCCGGTGCACTGATACGTTGCACCATCGGCGCAGGTCATGGTCATGGGCGCGGTCACCGGAGCCGGTGAATTCGGAGACGGCGTGGGGGCCGGTGCTGGCGATGGTGAAGGAGACGGCGAAGGGGACGGCGAAGGGGATGGTGCTGGTGCAGGTGCAGGCGTACCCCCTGGATTGGTGGTCGTATCCGATCCTCCGCCTCCGCCGCATGCGGATAACACGCTCGCCGCCAGTAAAGCGCCTGCTACAGGTTTAATATCTACGGAGAAAATCTTCATGTTTATACCTTTAAGTAAAATGCCCTAACACCTGGCTTCGTCATAGGAAGCGCAATGTGTTTGCATGCAAATAAAAAATAATCGTCCCAGTCCGCCTACTGAATAATTCATTTCCCATGTCGTGTGTGTCTGGTGATCGTCTTTTTCAAAAGACGAATTGCGAAGACACTCCAACAACAGGTTTCTAAAAATATGTCAGGTAATCGGGTGTTGAATCGCCGCACATCCGGCTTGAGAACCATTTTGGAATCTTGCCGGTTTTGAACATTGACGCTCGTTAAGTCCGTTGCCGGTAAGACTAGAGATGCATCAGACCAACTGATGTTTTGTTTCATGGATACGACATGTTCAACACGTCTCCACGATGCGGCATACTCCTAAATCCACATGAAGCGTTACAAGGTGTAACTAAATCCCCAAAACGTGAATACAAAGGGACTTTGTCGAACCCCGCCGCGTTTGCCCTACAATCGCGGCATGAATCATCTCGACATTCTTATACCGTTCGCGTTGCCCCCACCGGAATTGGCAACGGATCTGCTCCGTGAACTGAAAACTCCTTGCCTAGCAATGCTTATATCCCGTGCGAAAGCAGTCGTTCTTGATCACGATGAACAGATGCGCGCGCTGCTTCCACATGAAGCATGGGTTTCCAGGCAACTTGGACTTATCGACAGCGCTTCTTTCGATTCACCCAACAGTCCTTCCGTTGCCATTGCGGCGATGAAAGCGATCGGCATGGCGGTGCCCGACGGCTTCTGGTTTGCTCTGAATCCGGTGCATATTCATATCGCACGCGACCACCTTGTATTAACGGATCACCGACAGTTGCATCTCTCAGAGGAACAATCGCATGCCTTATTCGACATTGCCCGGCCGTTGTTCGAAGAGAGCGGTAAGCTGCTGCTTTACGGAAACAGCTCTACCTGGTTCGTGCGCGCTGATGATTGGAGCGATTTGCGAACCTGCACACCGGACGCCACCTGCGGACACAACATCGACCTCTGGATGCCGAAAGGAAAGGGAGAGCGGGATTGGCGCAAGCTGCAAAATGAAGTCCAGATGCATTGGCATGGCCATCCGATCAACGAGGAGCGCGAATCTCGCGGCATGAAACCCGTCAATTCACTTTGGCTGTGGGGTGGCGCGTCCACTGCAATGCGTGTGGCGGCAACACCTTATGACGTGTTCTTCAATATGGGTGGATGGACGGATGCACTCGGCATGTCTACCGGGTTAAACAGGCAGGCCGGTTCCGCATCTACCGTCATTGCTGCAACCGGCACTCGCGGCTTGCTCAGTCTCGATACACTGATCGAACCGGTGCTGGCACATGATTGGAGCAGCTGGCTCCAGCAGATGCAGCTGTATGATGCCGATTGGATCGCACCGCTGCATGAGGCATTGAAGTCGGGCAAAATCGGCACCATCTCCATTATTGCAAGCGGCCATGCCAAAATCGCGGTCTTCAATGCCAGCCGGCACTCGCTGCGCAAGTTCTGGGTCAAACCCTCACTCATGCCACTTAGCTCATGACCCGTATCGCCACACGTTCCTATCCGTTTCGCACCGCTGAAATGCTGCGCCAGCAAGGCGTACACCCGGTGCTTGCACGACTGTATGCGGCGCGCGGTTTATCCGATGCACGCGAACTTGCCAGTGAACTGAATGCCTTGATCGCCCCTGCCGGCTTGCTGCATATCGACGCCGCTGCAGTGTTCCTTGCCGACGCCATTGCCGCCGGAAAAAAGATGACCATCGTGGCGGACTACGACTGTGACGGCGCCACTGCCTGCGCCGTTGGGTTGCGCGGCCTGCGGGCGCTCGGAGCGCGTGTCGACTATATCGTGCCGAATCGATTTGAATACGGTTATGGCCTTACACCCGAAATTGTCGAACTTACTGCAAGGGAGAAATCGCCCGATATCATCGTGACGGTAGACAACGGCATTGCCAGTATCGATGGCGTGGCGGAAGCCAACCGGCGTGGCATCGAAGTAGTCGTCACCGACCATCATTTGCCAGCCGCCATCCTGCCGGCAGCACGGGTGATCGTTAATCCGAACCAGCCGGAATGTGGATTCCCGAGCAAGAACCTGGCGGGCGTCGGCGTCATGTTCTATGTGCTTCTGGCGTTGCGGGCCGAACTGCGTCGCCGCGGCGTGTTCGATGCACAGAATCAGCCGAAACTCGATGCGCTGCTCGATCTGGTCGCACTCGGCACCGTTGCCGACGTCGTCAAGCTCGATGCCAACAACCGCATCCTGGTCACCCAGGGCCTGAAGCGCATGCGCGCCGGACGCATGCATGCCGGCATCGCCGCGCTTTTCCGTGCTGCCGGCCGCGAAGCGCGAAAGGCCACCCCGTTTGATCTCGGCTTTGGTGTGGGTCCGCGCCTGAATGCAGCCGGACGGCTGTCCGATATGTCGCTGGGTATCGAATGCCTGACCACCGATGACGAGGGCCGTGCGTGGGCCATTGCCCAGCAGCTCGACGGCATCAATCGCGAACGGCGCGATATCGAAGCCGGCATGCAGGATACGGCGCTTGCCCTGTTGGAAAGCTTCAACCCTGAGGATAAAACCACCATCGCCGTATTCGATGCGTCCTGGCATCAGGGTGTGATCGGCATCGTCGCCTCGCGCCTGAAAGACAAGTTCTACCGGCCGACGATTACCTTCGCGCCGGCCGGTGATGGAATGATCAAGGGATCCGGACGCTCGATTTCCGGCTTTCACCTGCGCGATGCACTTGACCTCGTTTCCAAGCAGGCGCCGAGTCTCATTGACAAGTTCGGCGGGCACTCCATGGCGGCCGGCCTGTCGATCCGCGCCGACATGTTCGAAGGTTTTCAGGCCGCTTTCGAAGCCGTAGGTCAAAACCAATTGAGCAAGAATCAGCTGGAACGCGTGCTGGAGACCGATGGCCCGCTTGAAGACGCTTATTTTTCGCCGCAATTTATCGAGTTGCTCGATAACCAGGTCTGGGGCCAGGGATTTGCGCCGCCAGTATTTTGCGATGAGTTCCGGGTGCTGAATCAGCGCATATTGAAGGAAAAGCATCTAAAACTGCTGTTGGAAAAGAATGGCAGGCAATACGATGCCATCTGGTTCGGCCATGTGGAGAGCCTGCCGGACCGCGCAACGGTAGCATTTCGGCTCGACGCAAACGAGTTTAACGGCATAACAAGGGTGCAACTGATGGTAGAGCATGCGGAGCCTGCGTAAGCCGCATTTGCTCGCCAGCCAACCCGCCTCCGCCCTGCTGCGGCGGGCACCGCTCGGGTATAATTCCCGGTTTGACCGCACAAGAAATTATCATGGAAGCCGAACGCCTCAATGCCCTCTCCGCCCTCCTCGCGGACCTGACGACCCGCGAAGCCGAACTACGGAGGTATCTTTGACTTCGATGTGAAGTCCGAGAAACTCGAACAAGTCAACGCCGAGTTGGAAGACCCCAACGTCTGGAACGACCAAAAGCGCGCCCAGGACCTGGGCAAAGAAAAAAAATCGCTCGAAGCGATCGTACATACCCTCACCAAGATTGATACCGATCTTCGCGATGCCAGCGACCTGTTCGCGATGGCGCGCGAGGAGCAGGATGAAGACACGCTTCTTGCCATTGAGCAGGATGCCGACGAGTTGCGGAAACTGGTGGAAGGCATGGAATTCCGCCGGATGTTTTCGAATCCGATGGACCCCAACAATTGCTTCATCGACATCCAGGCCGGCGCCGGCGGCACCGAGGCACAGGATTGGGCATCGATGCTGCTGCGCCAATACCTGCGCTACTGCGAACGCAAGGGCTTCAAGGCCGAGATACTTGAGCAATCCGACGGCGAGGTTGCCGGCATCAAGACCGCCACTCTCAAGATCGAGGGTGAATACGCCTACGGGTTCCTGCGCACCGAGACCGGCGTGCATCGCCTGGTGCGGAAGTCGCCTTTCGATTCCGCCAACGGGCGGCACACCTCGTTTTCGAGCATCTTCGTCTACCCGGAAGTCGACGAATCCATCGACATCGACATCAACCCAGCGGATGTTCGCGTGGATACCTACCGCGCATCGGGCGCGGGCGGCCAGCACATCAACAAGACCGACTCCGCCGTGCGCCTGACGCATGCCCCTTCCGGCATTGTCGTCCAGTGCCAGAATGACCGCAGCCAGCACCGCAATCGTGCTGAGGCATGGGAGATGCTGAAGTCCCGCCTGTACGAACTGGAGCTGCGCAAGCGCATGAGCGAACAGCAGAAACTGGAAGACTCGAAGACCGATGTCGGCTGGGGTCACCAGATCCGCTCCTATGTGCTGGACCAGTCCCGCATCAAGGACCTGCGCACCAATTTCGAAATGGGTAACACCAAGGCAGTGCTCGACGGCGACCTCGATGGTTTTATCGCCGCATCGCTCAAGCAAGGTGTGTAAGCAAGCTTCCTATCTCAACCTAATCATTTCATGACAACCGATAACCAGAACACGGCGCCAGTCGAAGACGAAAATTCCATCATCGCGGAAAGACGCGCCAAGCTCGCCGCGATCCGCCAGAAAGGCGTCGCATTCCCGAACGACTTCCGACCGCAGCACAAGGCTGCCGATCTGCAGGCGCAATACGGCGACATGGGTCGTGAAGAGCTTGAAGCGCTGTCAGTTCAGGTCAGCATCGCCGGCCGCATGATGCTCAAGCGCGAAGCGGGAAAGAAGGCTGCGTTCGCCACCTTGCAGGACGCCTCGGGACAAAAAGCGGACGGCCGCATTCAGCTTTACGTCACCTCCGACAAAACCGGCGAAGCGGAAATGGAAGCCTTCCGTCACTACGATCTCGGGGATATCCTCGGCATTGAAGGCACGTTGTTCAAGACGAAGACCGATGAATTGACGGTGAAAGTCACGACACTGCGCCTGCTGACCAAATCGCTGCGTCCGTTGCCGGATAAGTTTCACGGCCTGTCTAACCAGGAAATGAAGTACCGGCAGCGCTATGTCGACCTTATCATGAGCGAAGAAACCCGCCGCACGTTCAAGGCCCGCACGGCTGCGATGTCGTCAATCCGCCGCTTCATGTCCGAACACGGCTTCATGGAAGTCGAAACGCCGATGCTGCATACCATTCCGGGCGGCGCGGCGGCCAAGCCATTTATCACCCACCACAATGCGCTGGACATGGAAATGTTCCTGCGTATCGCACCGGAACTGTATCTGAAGCGGTTGGTGGTCGGCGGCTTCGAACGGGTTTTCGAAGTGAACCGGAATTTCCGCAATGAAGGCGTCTCACCGCGTCATAACCCGGAATTCACGATGATGGAGTTCTACGCCGCCTACGTGGATTACCGCTGGCTGATGGACTTCACCGAAGCCGTGATCCGCCAGGCCGCAATCGATGCGCACGGCACTGCCTGCCTTACTTATCAAGGGCGCGAACTCGATCTCGGCAAGCCGTTTCATCGGATGACGATCGTCGAAGCGATCAATAAGTTTGCCCCGCATTACAGCAATGAACAATTGCAGGATGCGGCGTTCCTGCGGTCGGAATTGAAAAAATTTGGCGTCGCGCCGCTGGCCAACGCCGGCCTCGGGGCGCTGCAGCTTGCGCTGTTTGAAGAAACGGCTGAAGCACAGCTCTGGGAACCGACTTATATTGTTGACTATCCCGTCGAAGTATCCCCCCTGGCACGTGCGTCCGACACGATACCCGGGATCACGGAGCGGTTCGAACTGTTTATTACCGGCCGCGAAATTGCCAACGGTTTCTCGGAATTAAATGATGCGGAAGACCAGGCCGCACGTTTTCAGGCGCAGGTCGCCGCCAAGGACGCCGGCGACGAGGAAGCGATGTACTTTGATGCCGACTATATCCGGGCACTTGAATACGCATTACCGCCGACCGGCGGTTGCGGCATTGGCATTGACCGTTTGATGATGCTCATCACCGATTCGCCGAATATTCGTGATGTAATCCTGTTCCCGCATTTACGGCGTGAAGACTGATTCTGTCTGAGCAGCGAGAAGGACGTCCTTGGATGTCCTTTTTTTATGTATTTTGCAGACGGGAAAGAGGGTTACAAAGGCTTACAGCTGACACACTAAAGGGCTTTTTTCATTTGCCGCCACCTCCGATAATTTGTTCACGTGCATGGTTCAGAAGATGCACATCAAAGGAGGTTCCTCATGGAAGCAAGCAAAACAACAAACCGCATTCATCCACTTATCGCCGGCGCTGCCGTATCGGTCATGCTGGTCAGCCTGACAGGTGTCGCGGCCATCACCGGACTCATTCCCAATTCCCACAGCACAGCATCTCCTTCAGCCGCGATTACGCCAGCGACAGCGCCGGCAGTCGCAACGGCCGCTACATCTCCGGCTGCGCTACTGGATTCAAAGGACACCAAGCTTGCAGCGGTTGAACCAACCGAGGAGAAACCCAAAGTCGCACCCGCACCGCAGCCTCGCAGCTATGCTCCCCGTCCGGTCCAGAAGTCCCAGCAGCCACAAGACCGCTCGAGCTATGGAAGCGGAACACAAGTCGCGCAGGCGCCAAGCGTTTGCGGGAGCTGCGGGCGTGTCGAGTCGATACAGGCCATTCAGCAGCAGGCACAACCAAGTGGCATCGGCATGGTTGCCGGCGCAGTTCTCGGTGGCGTATTAGGCAATCAGGTTGGAGGCGGCAACGGCCGCAAGATCGCTACTGTGGCAGGAGCAGTCGGTGGCGGCTATGCAGGTAACGAAGTGGAAAAGCGGACGCGCTCTGTGACATCGTACCAGGTTCATGTTCGGATGGAAAATGGCGAAGTGCGCAGCTTCCCGTATTCCCAGCAGCCGGTATGGAATAGCGGCGATCGCGTACGCGTCGTGAATGGTCAGCTGACTACTCGCGCTTAAGCAGGCCGTTTAATCCAGCAAAAAGGCGGCAATGCCGCCTTTTTTGTTACCGCCCGTTGCGGACAGGGTGCCGCAGCAGGAAGCTACGACTAATCGACGCAGGAATTATTCACTTTCCTCGATCCAGGCCATCTGGATCGCTTCCAGAATTTTCTCACCAGATCGGTTTGGGTCGTCATCAAACTCATCCAGTTCACAAACCCACTTATGCAAATCGGTGAAACGGACGGTTAAGGGGTTAACGTCCGGAAACTTGTCATGCAATGCTTCCGCAATGCGAATGGTATCGGTCCATTTCATGATTGCTCCCGCCTGGTTTTCTCTTTTCCAGTGAATTAGTGATTTTCACTGGCGTGGTTGATCGTGTATTTCGGAATTTCCACGACGAGATTCTCGTCCATCAGAATCGCCTGGCACGACAATCTCGAGGTCGCTTCAAGTCCCCACGCCCGGTCGAGCAAATCTTCCTCTTTTTCAGCAGGCTCGTTCAGCGACTCGAATCCTTCACGCACCACGACGTGACAGGTTGTGCAGGCACATGATTTTTCGCATGCATGCTCGATATCGATGTCATTGTCTAGCAATATGTCGCATACCGATTTGCCGGCTGGCGCTTCGATGACTGCGCCTTCCGGACACAGCACCGCATGGGGAAGTACAACGATTTGGGGCACTTGAAACCTCTTTACTTATTAATGTCTTGAAGAAGGGCTGCTATCAGATATTCACTGCGGGCCTTGCGTGACCTCATCGAGCGTCTTGCCCGACAATGCGGTACGCACACTTCGGTCCATGCGCCGGGCAGCGAATTCCTCGGTACCGCGCGCCAGCGCCTCCACTGCAGCCTTGATGGCAAGATGATCTGTCCCTTGAATCTGACCACGAACTATGTCGAGCAATGAGAGAACTTCGCTGCGCTCTGTTTCTGACAGGAGTTCGCCGTCCGCTTCCAGTGCAGACTGCGTCGCGAGCACGATCCTTTCCGCCTCCACCTGTTCCTCGCGCAGAGCGCGCAACTGCATATCGACATCTGCGGATGCAAACGAGTCTTGCAGCATTCTCGCGATATCGCCGTCGTCCAGTCCGTACGATGGCTTCACCGAAATCGATGCTTCGACACCGGAGCGCAGTTCGCGCGCCGACACGGACAGCAGGCCGTCCGCATCGACCTGGTATGTCACCCGGATACGCGCGGCACCGGCAGCCATCGGTGGTATGCCGCGCAACTCAAATCGCGCCAGGGAGCGGCAATCACTGACCAGTTCACGTTCACCCTGCACAACGTGAACCGCCATTGCAGTCTGGCCATCCTTGAAGGTCGTGAATTCCTGAGCGCGGGCGCAGGGAATTGTGGAGTTACGTGGAATGACCTTTTCTACCAGTCCGCCCATGGTCTCAATGCCCAACGAAAGCGGAATCACGTCAAGCAGCAGCCAGTCATCGCCGGCCGCGCGATTGCCCGCCAGGAGGTTGGCCTGTATCGCGGCACCGAGCGCGACCACCTTGTCGGGATCGATATTGGCCAGCGGCGTGGTTTTGAAAAACTCGCCGACCGCCTTGCGGATGTGTGGCATGCGGGTGGCCCCGCCTACCAGGACAACGCCATCGACATCGTCCACCGACAGATTCGCGTCGCGCAACGCTTTTCGCGTCGGCGTGATGGTTTTATTAACGAGGTGCGCCGTGATCTCGGCAAAGACCTTCGCAGTCAGTGTCAGATGCACTTCTTCGCCGGAATCCAGCACTGCGTCGATATGTGTTTCGGCATTCGACGAGAGCAGTTCCTTCGCCTCCCGCGCCTTCACCATCAACAGACGGGTATCGTAATCCGACAACGGCGCCAGCTTCGCCTGTTCGATCATCCAGCACAGAACACGATGGTCAAAGTCATCGCCGCCAAGCGCCGAATCGCCACCGGTGGCAAGGACTTCGAATACGCCTTTCGTCAGCTTTAGAATGGAAACGTCAAACGTGCCGCCACCCAGGTCATATACGGCGTATACGCCCTCAGACGCGGTGTCCAGGCCATAGGCAATCGCCGCAGCGGTTGGTTCATTCAGTAAACGCAGGACGTTCAACCCTGCGAGCCTGGCCGCATCCTTGGTAGCCTGCCGTTGTGCATCGTCGAAATAGGCAGGCACCGTGATCACCGCGCCGACAAGCTCATCGCCAAGCGCATCCTCTGCCCGCTGCCGCAATGTCGCGAGAATTTCCGCAGATACCTCTACCGGACTTTTGACGCCTGCAACGGTTTTCAACTGCACCATGCCAGGTGTATCCAGAAAATCGTAAGGAAGGTTTTCGGCGTAAGCAATATCCTTCAAACCCCGACCCATGAAACGCTTTACCGAAACAATGGTGTTCTTCGGATCGTTCGTCTGCATCGCTTGCGCCTTGTAACCGATGTGCGCATGGCCATTCGGCAGATAGCGCACGATGGACGGCAGCAAGGTTCGTCCTTCTTCATCGGCCAGCACTTCCGGAATACTGCTGCGCACGGTGGCAACGAGCGAATTGGTCGTGCCGAGGTCGATGCCGACGGCCAGCCGATGCTGGTGAGGCGCCGTCGACATGCCTGGTTCGGAAATTTGAAGTAAAGCCATTTTTGTATTCGCCAGTTGCGCGCACCATCAAAGGGCGCTCGTATAGTAGAGATCAGGCATCCAGAACTTCAAAGACGCGCCCGATCTCTTCGCTGAATTTTTCCAGAAACATCAATTGCCGGACGGCCTGTCCTGCCTGGTCAAAATCCCTGTCGTCAAGATGCGCGGCGACGCGGTCGACCTCCGCTTTGCGAGCAGCACGCAAGTCCTTTTCGAGGTGCTCCAGCGCGGCCACATCTTTGGCTGCCTTGGCATCTTCCAGCGCCTCACGCCATTCCATCTGCTGCATCAGGAAAGCGGCAGGCATTGCCGTATTCGATTCGATCTGCAGGTCGACACCGTTCAATTCGCACAGATAGGCGGCGCGGCGGAAAGGATTCTTCAGCGTCTGATATGCCTCGTTCGCACGCGTCGCCCATTGCATTGCGACTCGCTTCTCGGCATCACCTGCGCTGGCGAACTTATCAGGATGGACCTGATTCTGCACTTCGAGATAAGCCTTATCCAGCGCCGCCAGGTCGATGGCAAAGCGCTGCGGCAGGTGAAAAAGGTCGAAGTGGTTTTGCATGATTACCTAAAACAAAAGCCTGTCCATACTTCAACAGGCCTTGTCAAAACAATGCATCCCGGCATTACCGGAATGCGGATCTTCAAATACGGAAGCTTTCTCCGCAACCGCACTCGTCTTTCACGTTCGGGTTATTGAATTTGAACCCTTCATTCAGGCCTTCTCGTGCAAAATCGAGTTCCGTCCCATCGATGTATGGCAAGCTTTTCGGATCGACGAATACCTTCACTCCGTGAGACTCGAAGACGCTGTCTTCCGGCGCGTTTTCATCCACATACTCGAGCTTGTACGCCAGTCCGGAACAACCAGTGGTTCGAACACCAAAACGCAAACCGATACCCTTCCCGCGCCGTTCGATATAGCGGTTGATATGCTTCGCAGCTTTTTCAGTCAGTGTAATTGCCATAATCGTGAATGCGTTCAACAAGTAAGGTCATTCAAATCCGAAGCAATCCGTTTATGCCGCTTGCTCGGATTCCGTTGCGTGTTTCGCCTTGTAGTCCTGAACCGCCGCTTTGATGGCATCTTCAGCCAGGATGGAACAGTGAATCTTCACCGGCGGCAAGGCAAGTTCTTCGGCAATCTGGGTGTTCTTGATAGACAGCGCCTGATCCAGCGTTTTGCCCTTCACCCATTCGGTTACCAGCGAAGAAGATGCGATTGCAGAACCGCAGCCGTAGGTCTTGAACTTCGCATCCTGGATGACGCCGTCCGAACCAACCTTGATCTGCAGTTTCATGACGTCGCCGCATGCCGGAGCGCCGACCATGCCGGTACCGACCGACTCGTCGCCTTTCTCGAAGGCGCCGACGTTGCGCGGGTTTTCATAGTGATCGAGAACTTTTTCAGAGTAAGACATTTGATGCTCCTTAAGTAATTCAGTTGTCGCCTTCCGCAAGGCGGGAGCGGCAGATCAGTGCGCCGCCCATTGAATCGTGCTGATATCGATGCCTTCCTTGTGCATATCCCACAAGGGTGACAGATCACGCAGCTTCGCTACTTTCTCCTTGATCAGCCTGATCGTGAAATCAATGTCCTCTTCCGTCGTAAAGCGACCGATCGTGAACCGGATCGAGCTATGCGCCAACTCGTCGCTGCGACCGAGCGCACGCAACACGTAGGACGGCTCGAGGCTGGCCGACGTGCAAGCCGAACCAGACGACACGGCAATATCCTTGATCGCCATGATCAGCGATTCGCCTTCGACATAATTGAAACTGACGTTCAGGTTATGCGGAACACGGTTCTCCATGTCGCCGTTGACATATACCTCTTCGATTTCCTGCAAGCCCGTCGCAAGCCTGTCGCGCAACGCTTTGACACGCTCGATTTCATCCAGCATTTCTTCCTTTGCGATACGGAAGGCTTCGCCCATGCCGACGATCTGATGCGTCGGCAATGTACCGGACCGCAACCCGCGTTCATGACCGCCGCCATGCATCTGCGCTTCAATGCGAACCCGCGGCTTGCGTCGGACATACAGCGCGCCGATGCCTTTCGGGCCATAGGTCTTGTGCGCGGTGAACGTCATCAAGTCCACCTTCCACTTTTCAAGATCTATCTCCATCTTGCCGGTTGCCTGCGCTGCGTCGCAATGGAAAATGATGCCTTTCGAGCGGCAGAATTCACCAATCTCCGGAATCGGCTGGATGACGCCGATTTCGTTATTCACCAGCATGACGGATACCAGAATGGTGTCCGGCCGCACTGCTTCCTGCAGTTGTTCGACAGTGATCAATCCATTGTCCTGCGGCTGCAAATACGTCGCCTCAAACCCTTGGCGTTCGAGCTCGCGTATCGTATCAAGCACAGCCTTATGCTCGGTCTTCACCGTCACGATGTGCTTGCCCTTGGTCTTGTAAAAATGCGCGGCGCCCTTGATGGCAAGGTTATTGCCCTCGGTTGCACCGGAAGTCCAGATAATCTCGCGCGGATCAGCCTTCACCAGCGCGGCAACATGTGCACGCGCTTCTTCGACCGCCTTCTCGGCGCTCCAGCCGTACATGTGGCTACGCGAAGCGGGGTTGCCGAACTGCTCGCGCAAATACGGAATCATCTTATCGGCGACGCGCGGATCGATCGGCGTTGTTGCCGAATAATCCATATAAATCGGGAAATGCGGCGCTTTGATCGTGTCCAACAACTTCTTTTCCAGGGGGGCGTTCATTCCATAAACTCCAATTAAGCAGCCACGTGCGGCCGGTGGAGAACCACCACGTTCTTTTGTTTTTGCTGATCTACCAAATCTTTCAACGACACCGAATCGAGATACTCCACCATCTTTGCATTCAGTGTCGCCCACAGGTCATGCGTCATGCAGCGCGCACCCTGCTCATGGTCCGAACCATGGCAATTTTCCTTGCCGCCGCATTGCGTTGCGTCCAGCGGTTCGTCAACGGCAATGATAATGTCGGCAACTGTGACCTCTTCCGCTCGCCGTGCGAGCGTATATCCGCCTCCGGGACCACGCACCGATTCCACAATCGCATGCCGCCTGAGCTTGCCGAACAACTGCTCGAGATAGGACAACGAAATATCCTGGCGCTGGCTGATCGCCGAAAGTGTGACCGGGCCGTTGTCCTGACGCAAGGCGAGGTCAATCATCGCTGTCACCGCAAAGCGGCCTTTTGTCGTCAGACGCATATTTTAATTACTCCAAGGCTAGAAATTGCCTTAATTCAAACAATGCCCGGTATTCCCGAACAATTTAGTCAAGTATACCAAACTTGAGTAAATTCGTCAGGTATTGAATGACGATTTCCTATTGGTGCAAAGGGAGATGCCGTTCGCCCAGTGGAGTCTGCGAACGGGGTATATGGAACGGAGGTAAAGGCGGTTACTGCAATTTCAACCGCACGAACATCATGAAAGATGTGGGGCTTGTGCCATAGGGATTGGTTTCAGAGGAAACAAGGTGCTTGCTTATCAGGCCGCCCACATCGAAGCGCACTTCCTGGTTGAAGCGCACATCATGAAAATAGCCGATGGTCGCTTTTTTCACTTTGAATAGCGGAAGCTGAGAGGACTGATTTTCCCGGTACAAGTCGTCGCTTCCCACCTGCTCCAGGCGACCGAAAAACGAATGCGCTTTCTGAACCTTGAATATTGATTCCATCAGATAGCCGGTATTTCGTTCGCGAAAACGTCGGACATTTCGCCCCCATGCGAACGTTGTTTGCCATTCCGCATCGCCGACCAACTGCTGATAAGTCGCCGCGATCGCTGTGCGCCTGACCTGATCATCGGCGCGAAGCTGGTCAAGGTTACTGACATAGCCACGACCAATCCTGAAGGTCCAGTTTTCGGACGGGCTGAAAGAAAGACGGCGGGAGGCGGACTTCAGTTTGAGACCTTCATAGGTCGTTGGCTGAAGGTCTTCCGCAGCCGATATTGTAGAGCTCTCGTATTTCAGTCCGCGCCACGCATAACCGAGGGTTAGTCGTCGGTATGGCGCGTTGGCGGTGTCAAGCCAGTGCTCGGCAAGTAAATTTCGCAGGTCGCTGATTTCTGAAAATTGACCTGTTTCGCTTATCGGCGATCGCGCGTAAAAATCAACGCCGGAAGTGGCAAGGCCAAATGAGGGAGACTGTCCCGTTTCGGCGCCCGCCCTTTCACCCGCTTTCTTCATCTTGTCATCCGGCTTTCCCGGAAGCGACGCCGTGTAAAGGGAATGCGAAATGTCTGACTGTGTTAGCTCTGCTTCTGCCAGGACCTCAGCCCATACCGGGGCAAAAGTGAGCAAACCCGAAATCGCCAATGCTGTGCCAGTTTTTTTCATAGCTCTGCTTTTATGATGACAACCCGACAAGTAATGACATTAATGCAATATCCATACCATTCGTGTTTTCAGCAATCGGCGAAAAAATCGACCCTGTAATTACAGTGTAGAGGGGCTTTTTTATCCTACAAGAAACAAATGCTTGTTGAGATCTTGTACTTTTTACATTGATAGGGGTGGCCTTACATTCTGTTTGTGCTTGCTCAAGAGCTGCACCAAACATTTTTTATCTCCGTGTTATCCGGCCATACATAAGCAAATCCATCAAGCCTATGCAAGCCTCTTCGATATGGCCCAGCGCTGTTTCAAACTGACGGGCGGTTCCTGAAAACGGATCCTCCACGACTGCAGGGCTTTCGCGGCGGGCATAGTCCATCAACAGGCGGACTTTCGGCAGATAGCGCTGCGGGCACATCGATTTTAAAATCGCGAGATTGTTCATATCCATAGCAAGCAGCAGGTCGAAAACCTCGAAATCAGCTGACTGGATCTGTCGTGCGCGAAGCGAGGCCAGATCATAGCCATGCCTGCGCGCGGCGGCCTGTGCACGAACGTCAGGCGGTTCACCAACGTAGTAGTCATGCGTTCCAGCCGAATCAAGGATGATGCGGTTCTTCAACCCTGCCTCTTCGACCTGCTTGCGCATGACGCTTTCAGCCGTCGGTGAGCGGCAAATATTCGCCGTACAGACGAAAAGTATTGAAAACGGTTCCTTGGGAAGCAGAAGCTTCTTTTCCCGTTCCGGTCCTGTCGCTGTATATGCATTCAACACCGCATTGCCCTCCGCAAGTTCTTAGATACCATTACTATGCGAAAACGCTGAATCGGCATCCGTGATGAGACAATCATCGCCAAAATCGACGTATAAAGACATGATGCAAAACAACTTATTCGTGTTTGAAGGAAGCTAATCGGACGAGACGATTGCTGTATTAGGTTTGCTTATGCAGCAATTTCATTGGCCCGAACAGCGATTGCATGATTTCATTACGAATGAATGAAAGGTTGTAAGGATGTTCAGAAACAGCGCGCGGAAAAGCGGCGCTTGATGGGAGGGCATGAAGTTGTTCTGCAATTTTTCCCCAAAGAACGAGCGTTGGCAACGCCCTGCCTTGCCCGCCCGCACGCTGAGCCAGCGCCTGGAAAACAGTTTCCATGAACGGCTGCCATGCCCTTGCATCCTTGACCGGCGGCACATCCGGGCGGAACACCAGCGACGCGTTGAGCAACAGAAAACCTTGGCGAGTGAGATTTGCTTGCAGTTCTGTCAGCGATTCTATGTAAGTTGATGCTGGCGAAAGCGCTTCAGAAGCAATTGCGGTTACCGCGCCTCCGGATGTATTGTCCGGCTGCAAAAGTCCGTCCGCAACGAGCAGCATTTTCATGAAATTGCGCAGTGAGGTTGCGCGATTGACTTGCTTGGACAGTCCTGTCTCAGACCACAGTGACTTGACAGCACCATCCATGAAGCACACGCCCGTGGCGCTTTCCTCCCTGGGGTAAGGGCCCTCTCCGACGAGAACATACTGGACCGCGTCGAGAGGGATCATGAATGCGGCGAACAACCTTCCTTGGGTCGGAAGGAACGGCCCTTCGACCAGCCCAGGCAGATAATCAGGATTCGCCTTCGCCATGGCCGCCAACGCTTGCGTCAGGATTGGTTGCCAGGAGGGATCGGCTAGTTGCACCGCGTCGCGTATCGGCTTTGGTACGGGATCAGTCATGACAAGTGCATCTACGCTGATTAGGACTTGCCGAGGAGCGACACGACGTCGTCAGAACCCGGAGCACCGAAAAGCTGCTCCTTCATGATCCTGAGTTGGTCGCGCACTTGTGCTGCCTTCTCGAATTCCAGGTTCTTCGCATGGTCGATCATCAGCTTTTCCAGCCGCTTGATTTCCTTGCTGACCTGCTTCTCGCTCATCGATTCGTACTTCACCTGTTCCTGGGCAACCTGCAGTTCAAGGCGGGCCTCCTGCGGACTGTACACACCGTCGATCAATTCGCGGATTTCCTTGCGAATTCCAATCGGCGTAATGTTGTTGGCCTTGTTGAACGCGATCTGCTTCGCACGACGCCGGTCCGTTTCGTCGATTGCACGGCGCATCGAGTCAGTGATCCGGTCGCCATAGAGGATCGCCATGCCGTTTAGATTTCGTGCCGCACGTCCGATCGTCTGGATCAGGCTGCGCTCGGATCGAAGGAAGCCCTCCTTGTCCGCGTCCAGAATCGCCACCAATGACACCTCGGGAATGTCCAAGCCTTCCCGCAGAAGGTTAATTCCGACCAGCACGTCAAATGTGCCCAACCGAAGGTCACGAATGATTTCCACTCGCTCCACTGTGTCAATATCGCTGTGGAGATACCGGACTTTTATGCCATTGTCGCCGAGGAACTCGGTCAACTGTTCGGCCATGCGCTTGGTGAGCGTGGTGACGAGAACGCGTTCATTCTTCTTCACCCGCTCGGTGATTTCCGACATCAGGTCATCGACCTGCGAGCTGGCAGGCCGGACTGAAATCAACGGATCGACGAGGCCGGTTGGCCGCACCACTTGTTCAACCACTTGTCCGGCATGCTGCTTCTCATACTCCGCTGGCGTGGCGGAAACGAAAACTGTCTGACGCATCTTGCCTTCAAACTCTTCGAACCGCAGCGGCCGATTGTCCAGCGCCGACGGCAGCCGGAAACCGTAATCAACGAGATTCGTCTTCCGTGCCCGGTCGCCGTTATACATGCCATTCAGCTGCCCCAGCAAGACATGCGACTCGTCAAGGAACATGATCGCGTCTTGGGGGAGGTAATCGACCAACGTGGGTGGCGGTTCTCCGGGTTTCGCGCCGCTCAGATGCCGCGAATAATTTTCAATACCCTTGGTGAAGCCGATCTCGGCCATCATTTCCAGGTCGAAGCGGGTACGCTGCTCGAGTCGTTGCTCTTCGACGAGCTTATTCTGACTGCGGAACCACTCAAGACGGTCCCGCAATTCTTCCTTGATGCTTTCAATCGCGCGCAAGACGGTCGTGCGTGGCGTGACGTAATGCGAGCCGGGGTAGATGGTAAAACGGGGAATCTTCTGCCTGACGCGTCCGGTCAACGGATCGAACAATTGAAGGCTGTCGATTTCGTCATCGAAGGTCTCGATGCGCAACGCGAGTTCCGCGTGCTCCGCTGGGAAGACATCAATTATGTCGCCGCGAACCCGGAAAGTACCGCGTCCAAAGTCCACTTCGTTGCGGGTGTATTGCATCTGGATCAAACGTGCAATCACATCACGCTGGCTGACCTTGTCCTTGGCGCGGAGGGTCAGAATCATCTGGTGGTATTCATTCGGATTACCGATACCATAAATGGCGGATACGGTAGCGACGATGACGACATCACGCCGTTCCATCAGTGACTTGGTGCATGACAAGCGCATCTGCTCGATATGCTCGTTGATCGACGAGTCTTTCTCGATGAAAAGATCCCGCTGCGGGACATAAGCTTCAGGCTGGTAGTAATCGTAATAACTGACAAAATATTCCACCGCATTCTGCGGAAAGAATTCCCGGAACTCGCTGTACAGCTGGGCAGCCAGCGTTTTGTTCGGGGCAAACACGATCGCGGGCCGCCCCATTCGGGCGATCACATTGGCCATCGTGTAGGTTTTGCCGGAACCGGTGACGCCCAACAGGGTCTGGTATGACAAGCCATCATCGATGCCTTCCGCCAACTTGGCGATGGCGGCAGGCTGGTCACCCGCAGGCGGAAATGGCTGGTACAGACGATAGGGGGAGTCGGGGAAAGTGACGATTTTCGCTTCGTCAATCGTGCTGGGAACTTGGGATAAATCTGCCATCTGGTTTCGACCTTTGGTAGAATAATAAGTTGCACTTCGGCGCGAGACATACGGCCTTGCACCGCATACAACCCGCTGCAAAGCAAAACTTCCGCAGCCAACTTTTCATGTTATCACGATGAACCAATCCTCTTCCGCTTCCCTGTTTTCCGCCATCGAAATGGCGCCTCGCGACCCGATCCTGGGAATTACTGAAGGATTCAATGCCGATAAAAACCCGAATAAGGTTAATCTCGGCGTAGGTGTTTATTACGACGACAATGGCAAGGTGCCGCTGCTCGAATGCGTGCGGAAAGCGGAGTCGCAGTTGATGGAAAAAGCGGCTCCTCGCACCTACCTGCCGATCGAAGGATTGGCTGCGTACGATAAGGCGGTGCAAGAGCTTGTATTTGGTGCCGATAGCCCGGTAGTTCAAGAGAAGCGTGCAATTACCGTGCAGGCACTTGGCGGTACCGGCGCATTGAAATTGGGCGCCGACTTTCTCAAGCGCTTCTCACCTGCATCCCAGGTCTGGATCAGCGATCCGAGCTGGGAAAACCATCGCGCCCTGTTCGAGTCCGCCGGCTTTACGGTCAATAACTATCCCTATTACGACCCTGCAACCCGCGGCGTCAACTTTTCCGGCATGCTCAGTGCGTTGAACAGCATGCCGTCCGGCGCCATCGTAGTGCTGCATGCCTGCTGCCATAATCCGACCGGTGCCGATCTGACTGCGGATCAGTGGACAGATGTTATCAAGGTGGTGACGGAACGTGGCCTTATACCCTTCCTTGACATGGCTTATCAGGGCTTTGGCGATGGCATCGACGCCGACGGCAAAGTCGTCCGACGTTTTGCGGATGCAGGCGGACCCCTTTTTGTTTCCAATTCATTCTCAAAATCGTTTTCGCTGTACGGCGAGCGCGTCGGAGCATTGAGCATTGTTGCGGTCAGCAGCGAAGAAGCTGCACGCGTTCTCTCGCAATTGAAGCGCGTCGTGCGCACCAACTACTCCAATCCTCCAATTCACGGAGGGCAAGTTGTTGCGACTGTACTGTCCACGCCCGATCTGCGCAAGCTGTGGGAGGAAGAGCTTGCCGGGATGCGCGTCCGCATTCGCGAGATGCGCCAGGCATTGGTAGCGAAGCTGAAAGAAAAAGCACCGGGTCATGATTTTGATTTCGTGATTCAGCAACGCGGCATGTTTTCGTATTCGGGCCTCACCAAGGCGCAGGTTGAGAAGCTGCGCAACGAACACTCGATCTATGCCGTCGATACCGGTCGCATCTGTGTCGCGGCACTGAACTCGCGAAACGTGGATACGATTGCTGGTGCAATCGCAAGCCTGCTTTAATTTCTTCGAACAAAGAAGCGTGTTCAAAATTTTGCTCGCAAAATTTTGACAGGAGCAAGGAAATCCGCCTATAATAGCTGCTCTGTTCCCTGATAGCTCAGTCGGTAGAGCGACGGACTGTTAATCCGCAGGTCCCTGGTTCGAGTCCAGGTCGGGGAGCCACAGAATACAAGGGCCTACATGCAAATGTAGGCCCTTTTTCTATTGGGTTTTGGAAGTTTTATTAGACACTGGTCTAACATCTTTTCGTCATATCGTACTTAAGGAATAAATGGGACGCGCCGAAGATCTGTTTGCCCGCATCGAAAGCGAAGGCGTATCAGCGATCGACACATTGATCGCTGAACGTGCTTCTGAAGAGTTGTTCCTTGATTTCAAGCGATCAAGATTTAATGGGGAAGGTGCCTTACTACATGACCATGATCGTGGTTCTTTGAAAAAGGCAATTGCAGGCTTTGCCAATTCTGAAGGTGGTGTAATTGTTTGGGGGGTGGAATGCTCAAAGCAAACCGAAAAAGGAGACGTTGCGAGTACCAAAGTTCCATTGGTCAATCCACGTCGTTTTGTAAGTTGGCTTGAAGGCGCAACCTCAGGATGTACTGTGCCGCCAGTGATAGGCGTTCGCTCGATCGCTGTGTTGAGCGGTGACGAAATGGGATTTGTAGCAACATACATCCCAAAAAGCTCATTTGCGCCACACCAACTAGTGAATGAAGGAAAATACATTATCCGGGCCGGTTCCGATTTCGTTCCCGCACCTCATGGCGTCGTCGCTGGCTTGTTTGGAAGGCCGCCACATCCTGTAGTTTTTCCAAATTATGAGTTTCGGCCATTTTACGATCAATCGGCTCAGCTTCAATCGACATTCAGTATTTTGTTGGTCAACAATGGACAAATTGCTGCTGAAGATCTATTTGTATCATTAATGACTGAAAATGGAGCAGCGGAAAGCGCATACATTACTTTTCAAAAACTCATAGACTGGCCAACTACGTCAGGCCTTGGCCTAGATTCATCATTGATAAGTCCACGTGAATTCAGACTGGCGCCTCGCGGCCTAGTAAAAGTTGCATCAGTCACATTGTGGTTGAAACCGCCGATTCAAAATAATGTACGGCTAACCCTCACTACGGGTTGTCGCGGTGCGATTCCACATTCCCAGGACATTCGTATTTCTGCGACGGATATTCAAGCAGAACTCGATAACTCTTTAAGTTCGAACCGGGTTATCAAACCTGGCGTCGACCATTACGAGATTTCCACGAGAATCTTTAAAGACCTGCAACATTTTTAGCTAATGCACGGCCTGCCCGTCATCAGAAACATCTGCAACGAAGTTATCGAAGCGCAGCATGAGGGCAAGGAATGGAAGGCCAGCTATTGTTGCGTGGTCAACCCTCAGGTTGTACTGGGGATGGTGGCAGAGATGGAAAAGCCGCCACGCATCATCGACGAAGAGTTGCACGATCTGTGCGCACTGGTTCGGCACCTGACCGGCTACATCAAACGCAAAACAAGTGATGCGCCAGATCCAGTCCGCGACGATCTGCTACTGCAGGCGCGACAATTACTTGGCGTAGCCGGGATATGACGTCATGCCGTTCAAACCCCATTCACCCGCGAAGACCTGATGGAAATACAGGCGCGCAATAAAGCCAATGAAAATGTCTGGAAACTCCTGTGGGAAATCAAGCGCCTGCGCGGCATCGTCCTTCAAGCAAATCAGGTACAGCGGTTAATCACTCCAGGCTCCGGCGCTGAACTGGTCGTCAGCGTATTGCGTAAGGAGCTGGAGGGAGAGTCCTGCATCCTAGAACAAAAAGGGTTAATTGATATGGAAATACGCTCTATCTCCTCGCTCGTTGACGGGCAAATCTGCGACGTGTATGCAAGGTACTATTAGTAGGAAGCTGCATGGTCGACGCATGACCAGCGCTTCTACGTGACTGACAAGGAAGAGGGACACCCTCCAGGCATTCCGGCAGATGATGCGGAACAGTGGCGGCCAGCAAGCGTGGCGTTTTAACCCGACCTAATTCGACGAAGCCAAACTATTTTTTAATCCAGAACGGCGGAAAGTCGCCACACGTGTTGGGAGAGTACATACATTTTTGCTGGTTTAACCCCACACTCTTTTCTTTGCTGTAGGCGAAGTCAGGAAAATCCAACTTAGTTCTATCGTATCTCATCTCGGCTACTGAAATGAATTCAGGGTTTGGCTTATACCCACCGTCTACCATGCATTTGTAAAAAATCTTATCCTTCATCTTTCCTTGCATCGCCTTCTGCAAATCTCCTTCAGGTATTGATGCTCCCGTTTCGATTCGAGAATGTTCGACGCATTTTGCTATTTGGTCTTCTACGGTCGTGCATCCAAGAATGGCGATATTTAAGAAAAAAACCGCCACTTTTTTAAATGAAATCATCTTCAGGGCATCAAGTAATATTTGAACCGATAATACCCAGAAGCAACTCATCGAGTCAACGGCTTCTATGCTTGAAGATCTTTAGGCCTATCAAACCTATAGCCTACAGAACACTTCGTAAAGCATTGCAACAAGGTAGCTTGTAGTTTTACATTTCGTAGGCGCTCAATCCGGCCACACTTCAACGGTTCGCGCGTATCGGACAGCACAGTCTGCACAATTCGGCAGGACCACCTCCACTACCCAGTTTAGCCAGGCGTCGTAGTCATCAGCGGCGGGACTACCCTTCTGCTTGCACGGCACTGCGAGGCTTTGATCCAGCAACGGCCTTGGCAACAGCGCTGGACGAGCTCCTGCAATATCACCATCACCGAAGCATGCGAGCGCATGCTAGACGAACTGGGCCATATGCGCAATACAGTTACCATTACGAGTTACACCATCGATTTATAGAATACCGGTCTGCTCTTCCAATGCGTCTTGAAGCTTTTGATAGTAACGCTGAATCAGACCGCAGTTTGCCACTATCGTGATTTTAAGATCGTCCCTGAAGGTCTCGCACGATTCTCCAGATGCATTCATTTCAGAAGCCGCTTTTAAGTCTTTATCGAGATGCTTATGGAGATACACCGTGCTGGTCTTAATTTGCAGGAGGGCGAAGACCGCTTCAATTGAACCGAGGTCATGCATTGGCACCACATCAATAGCATTAATGACGTGCCCCAGAGTTTCTGAGTCATATTTGAATTGGAGTTCCATAAGGTTTGGCGGCCCAAATTGATACATAGCCTCCATCGCTACAGCATATTCTCGCGCCGTCGCAGCAATAGAAAGAATGGACTTATTTTTTCGTTCAAGGTCTCTTTGCCGGATTTTCAACTCGTTCGCCAAAGAAGATCGGGCTTGAATCTCACCCAGGACAAACGCGCCACCGATTGCCGTTATAGATCCAACCGCTTGCACCCATGCCGCCCACTCAGATTTGTTCAAGTCAAAAGTCGCTCCGATTCGCCATATAGCAAGCAGCAAAGCAGCGCCTGCCAGCGAATAGCCTACGAAGAACTCCCATTGCTTCAATTTTTTCATGCTCTTTCCTTTCGGGAAAGGATCGTAGCATGATGGATCGCCCTATTCTCTTCTGCGCGCCGATGGTGCACGCCATTCTCGATGAATTGAAGACGCAGACGTGGCAGGCACTGGCAACCCAGCGGCTGGAGGTCGTGCCAATGAAGGCTGAAATCGGCAAACAATGGGTTAAGCTAAATGGAACGGGATCCGTCCAAGGGAACGGTCTTTCGCTCCACAAGTAGGGTGAGCTAGGTGAGCTAGGAGACCGACTTTGGGTTCGGGAGAATGGTTGGGAGCGCCCCGAACGGACGCCGCATATGATGCGCGAAGGTGCCGCCACTTGGGAACCCTATTACTACGACGCGGATCCTTGGAGCGACCAAGATTTCACGGACTTCAAGAGATAGGGTTTCAGGCGCCGCCCATCGATCCACATGCCATGCTGGCTAACCCATCTCCTCCTGGAGTTAACTGCAGTGCGCATCAAGCGGCTGCAGAATATCAGCGAGGGAGATGCGATCGCCGAAGGCTGCACCGGGAAAGTGGCTGAAGAATCGCTGGCAGCGGACGATGCACGCACAGAGTATCGCGAACTTTGGGAGCACCTGAACAAACAAATATGTCTCGCTACTAGAAGAAGCGACTTGGCGGAGTATGCACTTTAAATGCGACGTAAGTTACGTATTGCTTGCGGTAATTTTGCGGGTTGAAGGATGTTTGTTTAAGTCTTAAAACGGACTTGCATACATCTTCTTCCCACTTCTCACGTGGCATCAAATCTCGCTCAATAACTGTAGCTCCTGGGCCAATCATCCTTGCAAAGGCTAGACGGCCGGAGCCGGTTTTGCTTTGGTCAAGTATCTGTCGTTCAAAAGCGTTACTGGCAAGGCTAAGAGCAGATTTTTTTGGATATTCCAACGAAGTCGTTACTTTAGTCTGTAGCCGCACTTTTTCGCAGGTTCCATCACAATGAACGAAGTCAGCGTAGAAGTGATCGATAAAATAATGTTTAGGGTCGCCCCAGCCAGGAAGGTCGCGATCTGTCGTTACGCCGGAACGGTCACCCCAACATCCGAAGTATTCTTCAGGCATGGCCTCACGCGGTGGATCGTAATGTACTTTAATTGGGGATCCAACATATCCGTAATCATCGTCATCTTCGGCATAGCTACTACTACCACCACGTGAACTGTAATAAGCAGAATTATTTGGATTCAGTTGATTAGCTCGGTTATCACGATCTGATTTTTCGGACATTTTTTAGAATCTCCTTTTCAACATCCAAGTCATTTTTATGAAGTCATTCTGGTTGTGCAAAAGTATAGCTTTTATAAATTTTATGTACTGTGGCCCCTAGTTCTCAATCACTACAACTATAGAGAATGGATACTATGAAAAAGACAGAAGCAATATCCTCGCCATTAGATGAATAGAAATCTCAGGTCTAATATTGCAATAGGTAACTAGGGTATATGTAAAATGCTGGTGGTGTGCACCGTGCTATTAAACAAAGCAAATTTAGAGAAAGCAGAATGAAAAGAGAGTGGGATTTAATTCGTAGAATTCTGACAGCAGCTGAAGAAAAGCAAGCTGGTCAAGTATTAAATGCAAAGGAAATAGACGATATTGAAGTTGCAATCGTTGGTGCGCACATAGCAATGCTCCAAGACGCGGGATACGTGAAGGCGAAAGTCATGAAAACAAATAGCGGAGTGTATGCCGCCGCATTTGTTCAAGAAATCACATTGCCGGGATACGACTTACTCGACACAATCCGCAACGATACGGTTTGGAACAAAATTAAATCGATTTCAAGCCAAAAAGGTTTAGAACTTACCTTCGAGGTTATCAAAAAAGTAGGTCAACTCGCATTAGACCAAGTATTGGGGCCTTAAAGGCCCATCAAGCCAGCGGGATAAGTAGTTAAAGAGCCATGTAACGGTTGTACCATTTACCAAACAAAGAGTTTCATGAGCAATTTATTGTATTATTGCAAACTACAAATGCAATCTTCTTTGCAAATAGTATTCACATGTAAATTTCTCTAATTACAATCATTTCGAATTTGAATTTCTAGTAAAAATGTTCTAAGAAAGAGATAAAACGGTGGCAACAAAACAGACAAAGTCAGTAAGCTACCCATGCTTGGTTATGACCCAGAACAACCATAGGTTCTTTTTAACTTCCATCCCAGTTTCAGACCTCTTTTCTCATTGCTTTGTCTCTACAAGAGACGACGACAATCTCAAAGGATTTCAAAGGCAACTTACAAGATCTCGTGCAGAAGATATAAGCAGTTATCTTAATCAGGGTACTGGATCGATCCCTACGAACATTGTACTTTCTGCCCAAGAAGATGCTGAACTTACTTATAACTCAAGGAGCAAAACTCTTTCCTTCAAACGCTTGGACAAAGCATTTCTTGTACTTGACGGGCAGCACCGCCTTTGGGGATATGCTATATGCCTTGATCGATTCAAAAAAGACCATCGTGTACCAGTGTCGGTTTATGAGAAACTCTCCCGATCAGAAGAGACACGCCTGTTCATTGATATAAATACAAAGCAAGTCGGGGTCCCAGCGGCCCTACTCCTCGATATTAAACAGTTAGCTCAAATCGAAGGTCCTCGCGACGCAGTTTTACGAGATCTATTTGATGGGTTAAGAAAGTCTCCAGACCTTACTTTCAGCTCGTTATTAAGTCCATCTAAATCTGTAACCGGAAAAGTTTCTCGCGTAACTTTTAATAGGGCCATTGGACAAGCTTTGGACTCATCGATTCTCCAAGGCCTTGACAAGAAAAAAAGCTTAATGCTTTTGAAAAATTATATAAAAGCTTTTGAAGAAACTTTGGACGATCCAAAACTCTTGGCGAGAAGTGCCTTCTTGGAAGCAATTTTTGATGTTTTTGAGCAAGCGGTACGGCAAAGCCTGCTGAGTCATAGAAATGCCAAACCAGAGAGCATTAAAAAGGTAATCAGTCCAATCGCGAAGTATTCATATAGTGATGCCACTCTTCGATCCGTCGGTCAAGTAAAGAAAGCCGTTCGAACAGCGCTTGCCGGCTCAATTGATATTGCGCCAAATATGCTGTAAAAGTCGACGATATGGCTTTGATTACCAGTGTAGGTGCTCGATACTTACTAACTCATCTCTATTACCTCACTCCAGATTTCACCACTATTGAGCCGTTTAGGGACCGCAATTTAAATGTGTGGAGAACCCATGGCAGTTATGCTTTAAAAAGCTCTTCCACTACATCCTTCAAGCTCTCTGTTAGTCAAAGAGAATATGCTGCGACCCTAATATCAGAAATTGAGCACCTTTTAAACCATGCAAGCGAACACCGCGCACACCTTTTTGCTTGCCAGGCAACCCAGCACGACCCTAGTCCAAGCTGGATGTTCGTTTCCCTTTACTACTTCGCGTTGTATATCGGTATGGCGTGGACACGTGCCACAAACGCGGCAATTATCTACTTAGATAAAGATTCAATAAGGGAATACTGTAGAGGGGCACCTTTCTCTCCAGGAGGAGGCGCATTTCGCTCTTCATTAGCAATTAATGAGGAAACCAACGGTGCAGAGGTAGAAATTCGCAAATGTAACACTAGTCACTTTCACGAGGCTGTCTGGAATCAGGTATGTAATGAAGCATCCAGTGCTACAACCTGGATAGAATCGCTTTCACAGTCCAGAAAACCAACAAATGAAGAACTCAGTTCGATACGGGCATTTCGCCTGTTTGGCGGCCAGAGCTTCAAAGATCCTCTTGTATGGCCCAGTAAGTTAAGAAATGCAATAAATTACCGACCTGGATTTAGTTATAGATCAGTAGTTAACAATAATCTTCTTAATATAAAGTCGAGACTCGGCAAGCCAGCTTTTGCGAAGTTTGAGCATCTTCTACAGTACGGCGAAGACGCAAAAACAAAAATAGGAAAAGCAAAAGACCCCAGCTTAGTACCTAATGAAGCAGTAGATTTGCTGATAGCCCAAAGTCTAGTACTCGAAGCATTTGTGGAAGAAGCCTTGACTGAGCTTCAAGCCGTAAAAGATATTAATTCCTCTGCCAAAAGGCTACGACAAAGATTTAACAAAATTCACTGCGCCCCCTCCAATATTTTGAGTAAAGTAAATCTCTCCTAGAAAGCTCGCAGTGGCAAGATCTTTGGCTTGAAAGAGCGACACACTCTATTTCAAAACTTCAGGACAGCTCTCATGCTGAGAAGAGTAGCCAATGTCACTCAAACTTTCCGACTACAAAATTTGCACTAGGCGAAGAGCTAGCGCTTAGGAGGCGAAGCGCAGGCCCTCCATTTTCGTATAGCAAAACTATATATTGAATCACGTGAAGCTCGTACACCATTCGGTGCACGGGCTTTTTTTTGTTTGAACCATAGGAGTGGGTATGCGACTACGTCATCACAACTTTACAATAATAGTCAATTGGATGGAAAAAGGTTTTGGTTGCACCAAACTATGCAGCTATTGCAACTGGCGCGCTTCACCACTGTTGCCACAAGGTGCGCAATCACACAAAGCAGTTTCTGCATTTATTCAGCAATGCAAAAAATCCTTCATCACCATCAGCGGCGGTGGCGATCCTTTATATCGGTTGGAGGAAAACTACCTCAATCTACTCACAATGATAAATACCATCAAGGCACAAAACTTTAATACACGTATTATTACGCGTGAATTACAACATGTAGCGAAACTGAAAGGAATTTCCGATCACATCTCTATCTCTCTCGATGAGGACGTCATGCAAGGTATCAGCGCTTATCGCAATCAATGGCATGGAATGGACGTCGAATTCTCTTTAGTGTTGCCTCCACTACCAGCTGAAGCGCTCGTCGCATTGAAACCGCAGTACGCAGCTTTACATAAGCAACTTCGCCGTCGGCTTGTCCTTCGAGAAAATTTTAATAGCGTCTTTCCATTGGACCCAAGGCTCATGGCCTTCGGGCACAAAGGCATTGTGTTGGTACCGAAGTCTGTATGTCTGAACAGCCGATACCTTTCCACAGTCGATTGTGATGGACATGCCATCGTGCAGGACAACGCTGTTCTGGCCGGATATCTCATGAATGACCCTGACGTCTATCTTTTCGGTGGATTTGCTAAGCACTTGATGGATCCCATAGTCCACTTGGAATACGGCGATATCGATGTCATCTCACGAAACTTCAACGTCATGGCAATCTTGGCCGAACAGTTTGCTTTCACGTTCAAGGAAGTATCCCCACCGAATAGCTATCCGCGTTATTTCCTTGGAAAGTCTGTTCGTGCCGGCAAAACCGTTCAACTGGTATTGGTGAAATCGGACGAAGACGCAAGAAAGTTCATCTTTAATGCCCAGTACTCGGTGGACCGGTTCGGATATAACCAAGGATTTTTCTTTGATCCTCTAATTGGTGAAGCCAACATCCGGCATGCTATTCATACCAAGACAGCGCAGCTTGCTCAAGGACCCCGCTCTATGGAGTTATTTCACACCGATCGATTCTCCATTGAACAACGGCACAGATCCAAGCTGCTGAAAAAAGGCTTCATGATCATCCAATAGAACCTCCTAGCAGTACATCAACTCTGTAATTAAATCACCCCGCAATACACCACCTCCGCAGTTCCAATACGTATTTCCCCTATCGCAGTCCGGCCCATGTCGGGTCAATCAATTCTCCCACTTCAAGCAATTCGAATACTCAATCACTCACTGAGAGGAATCTCTATGCACGCAACCATTTATGTCACGAAAGAAGCCTATGAAACCGCTCAGGCTATCAAGGACCTCGACTATTACGACCGCGCAGAACTTTGTGACGCATTGCCCGACCTTCCCAACCGGCCAGGGTATCACCTGAAAAACGCTAATAAACTGAAACTGGCACCGCTTCCGGAAGATGCCAACATCGCCCTTCGTTTGAGTCACAAAGACACAGAACAAGTCTTCATGCCGGCAAACTTACGCGGCTGTATTTTTGAGCGAGCGCCCAACCTCCCGCCTGGCTATGCCGACATAGTCACCTACTGGTCGGGGGAAACCGTGAACCTCAGTACAAGTGGTGCGGTGTATTTTCAATGTCAGCTCAATGAATACATGGTGGACCTTGGTGCCGATCCGGTTCTGGGACCGGTTGTAAACGACCGCCTATTGTCTGAGGGAGTCGTTGTCGCAGTAATCGGCTTAGCTGAAAAACTCCCCGGCTTAACATCTGAAGATTTCATAGAGCTTACATTTCCGGTCGATCCAGACATGCTTGGTGTAGAGGATGACACCTTCCGGTCACCTAAGGAGTATGGCGTTAGGGCAGATCGGTATGAACGGGTATTTCTGAAAGTTGCTGACATCTTGGCTTCCCCTGACTGCGACAGGGTCTACATTGATTTGATCTGCAATGAGCTGCTCGATTACGGCTATTGGTATTGATCTACTAGAGCGCTCTCCTTCGAAGCAGTGGCGTCATACAACCCTGCTCCCGCCACTTGCGCAATTTTGAGCATCTTATATAGAAGAGCGCAATCTTTACCTTCCCAGTCCACAGTTTGAACAATCTATTACAAGGAACCACTTGCAATGAAAAGCACATCGATTAAGCCAATAAGTAGGAAGAACAACGATCTCGAAAACATCGCCACAACGAACGAAAGCTCGTCCATACGAATTCTTAAAATCGCAACCTGCCCTTCCCTTTCGGGCAATTCGACCTTGACTTACCACATCGGATGCAAGGGAAACTCACCTTCCAACCATGATATTCAGTTTCGCATTTACGCAAATACGGAGAGAGGATTTTTCAGCAAGGAATGGGTCTCAACGACTGCAATTCAGAAGGCGTTCGAAAAACTTCCTACGGATACGTTGATTACGTCGTCGTCATTGATCCCGATTTTTCAGGGAAGGTCAGTCAATACATCAGGCTTCTTGCTAGCAGTATTAAAAGCCGAGCGGTTGATTTGTCCAGTGAAAGGTAAGCGACGCTACTACCAACGAACAGAGTCCGAAGCATTTGTTACTGAAATCAATGGCTTGATCGCGTCGTCAGTAGCTTTAAAAACGGACAGCAAACTGGTAGCACCACGAAAGCAAACAAAGAATGCCATTCAGACAGGAAAGGCTCGAAAGGCCTGAATCACACTACTGAAGCTGTTGTCCGCAAGTGCCTCAATGATTGCTGCAGTAAGTTGTTGAAGCAGAACGACGTTTTTCTTACACCGCAATTTCCACCACAAAAACCGACCTATAACCGATCTATTTTCAGATCCCAAAACTCCCTCAAAGGAAGCCTTAATGATAGGACTTTTCATTGCAGCCTGTGTCTTTGTATTCCTCTTTTTCTCTTTTACCGTCGTCCGTTGGATTGTATTTCTGTGCTATGTAGCAGGATTGTTTCTGTATCCATCAATTGTTTTACCAATCACTGTGCTCCTTACCGGAGCATTTTTTTTGTTCACTCGTTTTCTATAGGAGAGCTGCAATGCAAATTGAAGACTTCATCTTTGAAGCAACCGAACGTGTTCTCGGTTGGGGTCTGTCTGACGATGTGCTTAGCCAGGCTATCGGCGCCCAAGCGGCATTGATGGCGAATCTCAGCCCAGAGCAACATCACTTTAACATTTCAACTGTTGTACTTCCTCTGCAGTAAAGAACCAATCACTTCCGCTTTACCCCGTCCTCACTGAACCCTCAACACACCTACTGCTTTGCCTAAACCCATCTGTGTTTTGCAGAGGTTTTGATATGTCTTGCGAAACAGTAGGTCGATTGTTCCGGACTGCTTCATTTGCTGTGCCAATCCAATCCCGAAAGACTTGAAAGGAACCACATTGCATACTGAGACTACTATTTATCGTGATGCTTTAGATCCATCGCGCCGAACGGCACATTTTTACAAGTTGTTTGGCGCTGCTCGTTCACTAAGGTTTGAATCAATTATTTTTGATGTTGGAAGAAGCTTGTCCGTCGATTATAGAGGCGGATTGTGGGAGTTTTATTCGTTGAGCAATCGTGGATTCTATTTAGCGCCACAACTGCTTGGAATGTTCGCAACAGCGTCTGAGAATGGATATCGAGGACAGATGTCGGCAGATGCATTGGGCATCACATCTACCCTTTATGCGTATAGTCATTTATCGATTTCTCACGACGAAAACCATGCGGCGACATATGCACGCCACTATCACCTGCTGTTGGATTACGCGTTCAAGCACGACGAAGGAAAAACAATCCTGAAGGCGATTGACTAGGCGCCTAAACTTGAAAAATCGTTGTACATGGGGTGAGCATTTGTATCCGTTTTCTGCTCGCCCCAGGCAATCAAAATGTAGTTTGAATCCGCAGCGACGCCATTAACGCCACTGCGTTTTCATCATTTTTTAAGCGTGTTTTCAAAATAAATCAATGACTTGCATTATTGAAATATCAGCACACACTATCATTTCCAGCGGACTTCAGGTTCACGGCACATTAACTCGAGATGTCGAACCTTCCACAACCGATTCATGTGTGCAATCTACTTTACCGCTTGAGCAATATTCGGTGCACGATATACGCGCATTTGGGTTGAAATCCACGATCGAGAGTTTTGTTCAGCTCGTCGGTCGTCGAGTCGTCGAGTGCGACATACCACTTTTAATTTATGCACGTTCTGCCAAGTTGCGCGTCAAAAATTCTTAGTCTTGTCAGTTTGCAAGATATAGACCGCAGCTGTATCGACGCACCCGACGCCTCGGCGCCAAAACATTTACCAATAGCAATATCGGGCAATTGTTTTGCAGAAGTATCGATAAATCGCTTGTCTCAACAGCGCCTTTTTCTTAAAATTATCGTTCTTCAAGGCCGTTCAGTCTTTGCATTCGGACGGTGAAGCACAATTCGATCGGAATTCGAGTCGAATTTGACCCAAGTGGGGAATTCTCAGATTGGTGCAATGCCCTTCTGTGTCCTGCTTTGAACTGATTTCAGTTTGGAGCGGTGTGTAGTCAGCGGTTCATACCGCAAGCGGTTCAAGACCGCCGACCATATTCACATCCACAATCTATTTTTTCATGAATACGAACGAATCTATTGGTACGTCTGTACCAGACGCAAAAGTTGCGCCCGCAACTTCACAAATCGCACGTCCGTTGACCGAAAAACGAAAGCGGTTTCCTGGCAACCTAGCCAACGACCTGGGCATCATTCTCGATCAAACAGGCAAAGCGTTTGCAGTGATGCAGGACAAAGGAAACCACTACGTGCTAGCAGTTGGCGGACGCCAACTCAACAATATCATCCGTGAATATGCGCTTGCGGAAGCTGCCTCAATAAGCAAGGCTGCAATTAACGACATCAATGATAATCTGCAAGCCTACGCAGAAATGAAGGGTACAGTTACAAGTGTATGGCGTCGTGTGGCGCCCGTGGACGGCGGCATCGAGATTGATGCAGGAGATGAAGCACATACGCGCTTCCGTATATCAAGAAACAATGTTCAGATTCTTACTCAAGGATCGACTACTCTCTTTCATCGTCCGCAGCATTCGAAGCCTATGGTTCATCCATCTGAAAGGGGCGACTATAAACTGCTGAAAAAGTACGTCAATCTAGATCCTATATCGTTCACTCTCTTCATCGCTTGGCTAACGTATACGCTCGCACATCCAAAAGTCCCCAGCTCAAAGTATGTGATCTTGGCAGTTTTAGGTGGACAAGGCACCGGAAAATCACTCCTATCACGAGTAATTAAAGACCTGATAGATCCGAGCACCACCGGCGTTCAAACGCTACCCACAAACACAAAAGACCTATCTATAGCAGCGCAGCAATCCCATGTGCTTTGCTATGACAACTTACGTCAGCTATCGCCCACAACTGCAGACGCTTTGTGCATAGCGGCTACTGGCGGATCGATGTCGAGTCGCCAGCTCTATACCGATGCTGATCAACAAGTTTTGCATCTGCATGTTGCGTTGGTATTAAACGGCATTCATTCGTTTATCGATCAACCGGATTTAGCCCAACGTTGTCTTCCATTGTATCTAGAGCCGCTTGATGCAAATAACAGACAGTCAGAGACGGAAATGCTCGAAGCACTGAAAACCGATATGCCAGCAATACAACGCGGCCTTTTCGATTTGATTGCAGCCGCACTTCCCTTTCTTTCCGATGTCAAGATTACCAATCCAGAGCGCATGATTGACTTTTGTAGATGGCTAGCGGCGATGGAAAAAGCCAATGGCGCCCCTTCTGGAGTTTATCAAGGTGTATATAGCGATGCACTGAATCGAGGACAGCGTGATGCGCTTCAGGACAGCGCACTCGGTGCGGCAATCCTCGATTTTAGCGAAAGAATAGACGGCATCTGGTCCGGCACCCCGGCTCAAATGCTCCATACACTAAACTCATTTGTACCGCGAACAACACATCGTTCAAGAGAATGGCCAGATAATCCTATTGCGCTCTCCAAGCGATTGCAGTCGCTTCAGGCTGGGCTTCTGACTCAAGGCATCAAGGTAGATTTTGCTCGCGGTAAAGAGCGAAGAATAACCATCGAGAATATTGGGGCCAGCAAATGACGCCAATTTCTACCCCCTCCTCCACGGACAACATACCCTTGATGCTCGTTCTAAATGACGGATATCCGTTAAGTAGAACGTTTTACGAGCACATTAAGCGTCATGTTGAAAGTCGGTTGTGCGCAGTATCTTCGGACACCATATTTTCGCTGAAACAGATTTGTTGCCCGAAATTCTGGGACGGGCTTTCGGATGGTGAACGTCGAACAGCTGGAATTTGTGTAGCGAACATGGCTGCAAAAAACGAGCTTCCTCTCATTCAAGTGCTGCACAAGCACGAGTATCCCAAGAAATACCGCCGTACCTGATCCGCCCTTTACCCTGCCACCGCTTTGCTTTGTGCATTGCGGTTGCTGAACTACGCCTATCACTTACATATGGAAGGTAATAATCCATGGCCGTAATCAAACTAACTGAAAACTTTATCTCCAATAACTTGCAATGCCCCGACGGTAAAAACAGGGTTGAGTACTGCGATTCTGAGGTTCCTGGTCTATACATTGAAGTCCGAGCTACCAGTATGGGACAAGGTACTTCCTATCTTCGCTATAAAAATTCAACCAACATCACAGCCCATCATAAAATTGCTCGCACATCAGAGATTACATTAGGTGAAGCGCGCAAAAAGGCCAGAATTCAGAAGGCCGAAATCGCACTGGGCAGCGATCCACGTGGCGAAGAAAAAGCGCGGAAGGCGGTCATTACCTTCACCGACTTCTTCGAACAGCATTACCTGCCGTATGTCACGCTTCGGAAGCGGTCATGGAAACGCGATGAAGAGCTGTTCCGGCTCCGAATCAAAGGCGCGCTTGGAGATAAGCGGCTCAATGAAATCACCCGCCAGCAGATCCAAGCATTTCATTCGTCGGTTCTTGCGGGGGGTCTTTCTCCTGCTAGTGCTGACCATCATCTAAAACTTATTCGCCATGCGCTGAACCTTGCGGTTGACTGGGACATGCTGGAAAAGAACCCCGGTGCAGGAATCCCGCAGTTCAATGTGGACAACAAGGTGGAGCATTACCTGAATGGAGAGGAGTTGCAAAGGCTGGTCGCAGTGCTTCGTGCAAACGAACCGCCAATGGTATGCAAGATTGCGCTCTTTCTGCTTTCAACCGGGGCCAGACTGTCGGAGGCACTACAAGCATCGTGGAGCCAGATAGACCGTCAATCAAAAGTATGGCGTATTCCAGCGTCAAACTCGAAATCAAAGCGCATTAGGTCTATTCCATTAAACGATAGTGCGATTGAAGTACTGGACCAACTAGACACTGAAGGGAAGTTCGAACACCTGTTTATTAACCAGCAAACGAAGGAGCCATTGACTTCTGTGAATCGGGTATGGGGACGGCTACGAAACAAGGCCGGCCTCCCGCACCTTCGGCTACATGACCTACGCCATCAATTTGCGTCATTCCTGGTCAACGACGGGCGCACTTTGTATGAAGTGCAAAAAATTCTGGGGCATTCGGACTCCAAAGTGACGGAGCGGTATGCGCATCTGTCGTTGCACACCTTACAGGATGCCGCGAATAGTGCATCAGTCGCACTCAAAGGTACGGTAAAGACAAAAGCAGTCGATGATCCATTGGCCGTTTAATGTAGTACGGCTCTATCCCTGAAAACAGTTCTGGCACGATGCTAACAACATGCGATGCCAGAACTCTGGAGTTTATCTGCACAGATGCGACTATATTTCTTCTGTTTCTTACTGCTTCTGAACTGGAACGCAGGATCTAGACTGAAAAGTGCTACCGATCGAACCGAAAACATCGCATTTGAGTCGTTGCAGATAATGCAGTTTCAAAGGCGCGTTGTGTTGAAGCGTTCACTTTCGCACAGTTATCTTGAATTTGGTTTTCATCATTTGGTTTCTACTCGCTGAAAACCAATTCATAGTCCAACCATATCCGGTCGCCAAACTCATGGAAAGTGAACAGAAAGCAACGTTTTATGCGGTCTAGACATTCAAAATTAACGCCAAGAGTTCTTGATGGCAAATAGTTGCTATTATGTAACGTTGGGTTAGGACTGTTCGTCGATGCCGTTACCAAGGCATCGGGTACCAAGCAGTCTTTTCCATTGATGTGGCGATGAAATCAATGGATTTTTAAAAGTAGCGACTTCATCACGTAAGCCATCAAAAACTGGCAATTACCTGAAAGGCAAGTTGGATGAGAGTAGTAACACTATCGCTTTTTATCGCCTTTGCTATGAGCGTATCCGGTAATGTGATTCTCATTAAAGATTACGTAGATGGGACACGACTGGGAGACGTTACCCTTGCTCCAGTGGACCGAATTGAGGTCATCAGAACTAAAGGAGGACTTTTACAGGTTAGTACGTTAAAAGCACCAGAGATGTTCCAGGCGACAAAAGACCATCGATTTTTTGGCGTTTCTATTGGCAAAACCACAACACATATCCAAGTACCAGCCTTTTACCACTATCACATTGAATTAGCGCCAGAGTGGAAAGTTACTGTTCGGGACAACATGTTTATTGTCGTGGCGCCGAAGGTTAAACCCACCCTTCCAATTGCAGTCGATATGGCGCGTCTTCAGGGGTTTTCTTCAGGAAGTTGGTCAATCCTGACTGGCCAGAAAGAGCTCGATATTCTTCAAAGATCAATAACTAAAACGCTCGAAACTAAGGCATCGACGCCGAGTTACATAAATATTCAACGCGAGGTGGCACGTAAGACGGTCGAGGAGTTTGTCGAGAAGTGGCTTATTAACCAAGGCAAATGGGAATCGAAAAAATCAAATAATGCCATCAAGGTTTTTTTTGAAGATGAATCGATCGGTTCAATGCAATCTGTCATACAAAGCAGATCGTCTATTTGACAGCAAGCTTAAAGATAACCATCCAACTTAAACAGGACACCGAGTGAATCCCGAACAAGTTAAAGCATACGTTCAGAGCGAATACCAACACCTTCACATTGAATCCAGAACAGACCCTGATGGATTTTCGTTTTACTTGACTCCACCTCGCAAGGGCGCGAATCCAAACCGAATATTCCGGGTTCTCGCTAACGTTACCCCTGACACGGCTGCGTTAAAACTCGCGGTTTCAAACAGGCTGAATCGAGCAAAAAGCGAGTTTGTGTTCAGTGGTACGAGAGACGAACTTCGAAAACTAATAGACACCGAAATTCAACTCTACAAAGAGCATTTTGATAGTTAAAGCACTACGAAATACTGTAGCGCACTATGAAATATTTGCTCCATGCTTACTCAGTATGGAGGTACGTAACGAAACCAGATACATATGCCTTGGAGACGATTTCTCGTTTCATTTTTTGAGGACAATTCGTTTGAAACCAACTTTTTTATACATCGCAGTTGCCTTCTTTCTGGTGGCTTGTAGCGAGCGCTCAGACGTTGAGGAAACGGTGAGAGCTCGGCTGAAAGATCCAGCATCTGCGCAATTCAAGGATTTCGTGGTTAGCGATTCCAGCAATTTTGCATGCATTGTTTGGAATGCCAGAAATAGCATGGGTGGTTACGGCGACTGGGATATCGCAGAATTAAAAAGGGAAAATTCGCAGTGGCAGATAACGAAGATGCGCGGTTCAGTCGAAAACTGCACAGCAGAGGGTCTCAAATCTAAAGAAAGCACCGCCCAATTCTGGGAAGACATCAAAGACGTTAATAAGAGCAATCAACCCAGTTAGTCGGTAAATACGAATATTGGCATTCTACAAAGCCGGTTAAATGCATCACTCTACGCCACTACTAAAAAATTAAAATGCTAGCCGTCCACCGTCATTTCATTGTCTTAACCATCTTTACTTGTATAGGCCTCGCATTAAACAAAGCAGATGCCGCATTGATTGACCGCGGCAGCGGACTTCTTTACGACGATGTGCTGAATATCACTTGGCTTCAAGACGCAAATTACACTAAGACGAGTGGATACGATCTTGATGGTCGGTTAAGTTCGGTTGAAGCTATAAATTGGGCTACAAATTTAAATTATTTTGACAGTGTGCGGGGGGTCACATATAGCGATTGGCGTCTTCCACGGAACTCCTCGGATGGACATCCCTTTCACTATGGTTGGTGGTTTGCGATCGGCGATGACCATCCAACTACTGGTCCTCATAGCGAATTGAGCTATATGTATTACATCAATCTTGGTCTTGCCGGGTACCAAACGAATTACGGAACCTGGCAAGACAATTTCGGCATTTTTGGCAACAATACATTTACTGGCCAAACCAACATAGGGCTGATAAAGAACCTCCAGGCGGGCGAATATTTTTCATATGCTGACCCATTCCCATATCCCTACGATCAACCTTGGACTTTCAATACGAATACCGGTAATCACCACGTCCGACTCAAGTACGAACCTCATTTCGCATGGGCGGTTCATGATGGCGATATTGCCGCACATGCCATTCCCGAGCCAAAAACCGCGACCATGACGTTGCTGGGCATAGGCATGATTGGTTTCTACGCTCTTCGCAGAAAATCAAACTTTATAACTACTAAGCTTAGTTTTCGCGCGTAAAAAATTTTATCAAGTTCGTTTCTTTTTCATCTGGCTTCGAGTTAAGAGTAAATTTTGTAAAGTCGGTCCGAGCCAGAACCCCTTCATTTGGTGGAATGAATGTCAGTTCATGTCATAGATACAGCAGATGCTGTAACCATTAAAAGATGTACTGTATTAGGTGGGGTAGGCTATCCATTTGCCTCAGGTGAAATGCTCGATCTCAGTTTTGGTCGACAGAATCTTGCAATTAAAGCAAACGGAACGCTTCCAATCGATGTTCCATACTTTGAGATCGTAGATATCTCCATCAGTGGGCCTGGCAGTGTCACCAGCGGCGGGGGCTTTGTAGGTGGCGGATTCGGTGTTGAAGGTGCGGTTGAAGGTATAGCCGCAGCAACAGTTTTGAATTTCCTCACGACCCGCACTAAGATTCACACGTTCATCACGATACTTTCCCATGTCGGCGAATTACATCTTCATTACAGCAGCATGGAACCAAGTGCGCTCAGAATTGCACTTTCAAGTGTTTTCACGACACTCCGTCGCTTGGATCCCACCTGGATCCGTAGTCGTTTAGAGAGACTTGAGCACCAGCATACGGCTGAGCTACTAGATAAGGAAGAATTCGAACGTTTAAAGCAGCGATTGTTGTCGCCGCCTGAAGTACCGACGCACAGTAAAGTAAGCTCAGCAAAGAAGGATGAGCCGCTGGAGCAAGAAAGGCTAGAAGGCCCGATCGGGGAATGCCCAAATTGCGAATCGATCATCCCACTACTTTCTCTGGAATGTCCCAAATGCACAGTATTATTTGGTAGTGGCTCGGCCTGGAAACCAAAACGGTTATAGCTTTTCAGCCTTCAAAACCGATGATGCTTCCGCGCGTCGTAAAAGAGCAAGGTTATGTACATTGAGGTATAGAGGGGATGTATATCGGCAATTGACTTTCTTTTTTTTACTAAGAAGATTGGCCAGATTTTTCTAACACACTAGAGTACCAAACACTTGCTGGATTTATTGTGTACTCGGAGTCGCGACCGTCGCAGGCATTAATGGGGCGAAACCGACAATCTCCCAGTTACTGATTGTCACGTCCGAAAGATTTGCTTCCTTCCAAATTAGATCATGTATGTTAATGCTTGCGACACCGTCGCGCATTACCACTACGTTAGTCTGCTTGTACCCATCTTCCTTTCGAGTGTAGGAGAAATATACGACGTGCGGTGCATTCCTGACGGCGTCATCCAACGCTACCAGTGTTCCCCGCCCCGTATAAGACCAAAACATTGGTATCTGCTTACTCTTCTCAAGCCTGAAGTCACGCACTTCAAATCGCGCTACATTCTTCACCTCAGCGCCGACCTGAGCGTTGTCTGCCACAACGACACCGGTCTTTAAGGGTATATATCCTAAGACGTGCCAGTCTCGGTAGCCTGCTTTTGCTTTCTCCTCAGTCGCGGCGAAGGTCGTTATGGTGCCGATGCCGTCATCAAGATAAACTTCTTCCTTTACGTCTTCGTCATTTTCATGTACTGCTTTCGCAGAAAGGAATACGCGGAATTTCCCTTTTTTTAGTCGCTCGTCTTTGGTTACAAGCGTTCCTCGGCCGAATGAGCCTTTCATGCCATTCTCATCCTTACCCACTGCAACGGAAAAATCGCGAAGCTCGAATAAAGGAACGTTTTTTCCGTTAGAAGTGGCCGGCTGACCCTCTTTAACAATGTCGGCTGGAATGAGGGGAGCATAACCAATTGCGGTCCAGTCACTATACTTAACCGTGACTTCCTTTTCGTTTCTTATACTTTCGTATGTTGTCACCGTGCCGATGCCATCCTTGAGCAAAACAACGCGTTTTTGGACCTCGCCACCAGCATAATCCTCCTTGACGGTCATCCAAAGCTCAGCATAGCCTGTTGATAGTTGCGGATCCCGACTAAGAATAGTTCCCCGCCCGTTGTAAGTAGTATGGGAGTTGTCCCGCTCCTTTGAAATCGTAAAATCACGCACTTCTAAGATAGCAGGCCCAGCTTTCGTCTGGACAACCGGTGCTGGCTGAGGTGCTTTCTCGCTTACCTTATTGCAGGCTGACAGTGCTACCACTGCGGCCAACGCGCTCATATACCGCTTCATGCTTCTATGCTTCCTTTTCGGCGTGACGAGGATAATGCCAGACTAACGAATCTGCATTTCAAGCGGATTTCGTGTAAGTACTCGCAACCTCTGGATTTTAATAGTTCTATTCGCAATGGTGTGATTGTACGTCTGCAATTGTGTTTTACGAAGAGCTGTAATCATAGAGTCGTCTGTGTACCGTTCACTGCTCATAATATCTCCCCGCAGCTAAATTATATGGCTCGGAAGTGTCTACGAAAGCGAGTGCGATTCATGGGCACATCTGGACCTAGTTGCAATAAAATCTGCCATATTGCTCTTATAAGCCCCGGTCTGATGCACACATGCGACGATTACCCTGAAGTAGGAGAGTAGATTTTATTCAGCACTGGCAAAAACCCTTCGTTTTCAAGATGAATGTTTAACCACGTTCTTTCCACCTTCTGCAGCTCGTCGGATTCCAGCCAATAGAAAAGAACCGCTCGGCCAAATGCAGTTGTGTTCGTTTTTTCTGAGCTGTTCAGATGCTCATGCATGCGCCGGCGAAGTGCTTTTGCTAATCCAATATATAAAATGACGCCTGCGAACGTAGTCAAAACGTAGCACCCCGAACGTTCGGGCACGAACTTCTCCCGACTCAGATGGAAAGCTTCTCTAGATAACGGGCAAGGCGTCAGCTTTTCAACATTCATATCTCAATCGATGACTTCATAGAAGTTGTGTGGAGCCCCTTCACCATCGACTGGAAGACATGATTAAGTGCGCCTGCATTGAGGCCACCGCCTTGGCCGCCCTTCTTCCACCAGTCTGGATGTCCAACGCCAGCATATTCACCCTCCACATTGTCAAGACAGCTTGTGAGGAGAGCCGTCATCGTTTGCTGCGTATAGCTAGATCCATCTTGAAGTTTTGAAAAGAATGGGATGGCGAACTTACAGAACAATTCGACGCCATTATATTTATATAGAGTGGTCGAGTTTCCGTCATCAAGTACGTTTGCGATGGCGATCCAGTAATTCAAAAAGATTCGTTTTTCTTTATCGAAGTCGTTCAATACCTGCAAAGGGTTATTTGCTGTGAGCAGATACTTAACTATCGCTTTTACAAATGAATGTTGATTGACACTCGATTTGTCGCCTTCAGCATTTGCCATGTGAATTTTTTTATACCAAGGCGAAGATTCGGTATCATTTAGGTAGTCGACAATTTTGATAGCTTTCTCCACCTCCCCCTTCTGAACGGTGTTCAGAATCCATTTTGGCAAGCTTGGTATATCTTCCTCTATGTCCAGTGCGTTGCTTAACCTGGCAAGAATCCTTTGCTCAACTGACTTGTCGACGCTCTTTTGAGTAGTATTGACGATCAAGAAGTGGCACATCTGTGCAATCTTTGGCAGACTCACTGCGATATTGACGGGCACTTCAAAATCAAGGACGCGCTCATCTTTTTCCATTGCCATTTTTAAGCCTTCTAACCGGTGCTGGCCGTCGACCACACTGAACGGCCCGATCATCGAACTATCTATTTCAAGCGTGTTGGTGTCCTCATCAAACGGCACATCCCTGTCGGTTGCCAGGAAAACGGAGGTTGGAAGGAAAGCGTCCCTATTTTCCTGTCCCTTGAGAACATAGTCAGCTAGCTTTCGGGCACGTGCTTTGTTCAACAAGCGCTGATAACCTTTGCTCTCCGTATCCTCGGGGTCCAATGTCTCAACGCTATAGAAACCTTCTGACATCAGCTCTGACACCTTCATAGAGGTCGTGTAAAGCAGTAGATCACCTTGTCGGACCCGAGCTGCGGGAATACTTAGCTTTGCCATTGGAATAATCCTTTGTTAAGTTGGTTTTTCCTCAGTGCGTAACCTTGAACTGGCAGGTACCACCTCCGCCTGATGATCAACGTTAGCCATGTGAACAATCATTGGTCTTGTAGTCCGGTCCAATATGAACGCACGAGAGCTTCGCGTCACCCCATAAATCTGGGCAAGCAGCGCATGGTCTAGATCGGTGAAGTTGCCACGCTCAACGTGCATCTTGTGGCGGTCTGTAGCATAGAACTCAGGGTAATAACTTTTAATTACCTCTCGGATTGCTGGTGGGGTAATGCCATTCTGGGCGGCTGAAACAATCTCTTTCACTACATCCATGAACACCATATCCGCCCTTTTTAAAATATTGCAATTATGCAAATTGTAGCGAATTACGTCCGTGGAAAATAGCGTGTGGAGCTTTATTTGAAAATTTCCCGGCTCACGACTTGAGAATAAGAAGACGGAGCGTCGTTAAGGCAGCCGGGGCACTTGATCAAAAATGACGGGGCGAACCAGATTTTCATTTTCCATTGCCGTGGAACCGTAATTTTCCAACTTTTGAGGAAGAATTCTGTGATGATCGGTCTCAGTTCGACAGAATATTGTTGTAAGCCGTTGATTAGCTTAATTTTTTCTGAAGATTGCCTGGTGTGTCGACCATAGCGGTTCGGCATATGTTCGGTTGTTCGCGGCTGCGGGAAGATTAGTAGGAAAAATGCTTAAAAATCTTTGCGCTACGGAGCAAAGATTTTGGGGTAGTTCGTTCTGTTAATCCGCAGGTCCCTGGTTCGAGTCCAGGTCGGGGAGCCACAGAATACAAGGGCCTACGTGAAAACGTAGGCCCTTTTTCTTTGGGCGATCTGGTTACGCTGAATTGCTTTTATTGGTAACGCGATACACAAGTTTGTTGAGCGCGACCGCTTGTGTACACCTCAAGAGGTCGGTCGACAGATATCATCAGCAGGCAAGCCTGTAATGGCTAAGATCGTTCCAGGATGTGTGATTAAGGCAGCAGCAGAGAAGATGACTTTGTTCAGTAACGTCAGCGCCAGGGCGCATCCTCGAGCTCCAGGAGCGCACTAATGACGACTCCGGCAATCCATGCGATTGCGACGACGCTGAGTACGTAAAGTATTGCTGTAATCACGATATGTCTCCGTTTTTGCAATTCCTTCCTGATCATTTCATCAGCTTTGCAAAAACGAATGTTGACAATAGTCACTGACTACACCCTATCGTTGTCTAGCGCTCCTACGGTAGGTAAAGAGTATCGCCCCCTCTGACCCAACAACCAAACATGCTGTTAGTGCGAATGTCAGGACTGGATACCCATTGTGCTGAAAATTGTTGGAGCCATCATTTTTTTTTCGACGAAAAATGACGCATTGAAAGTGTTTTGGTAGCAACGAAAATTTCCCGTAGCAGATAAACAAAACTGCCAATTAAGGAAAGCATACCCAGCACAAAGAAAAGGGCAATGATTTGCGCTAGAGCCAGATTGAGTGCATCGCCTACAAATAGCGTTGCAATTACCATGCAAATCAGCAACCCGCAGATAGTGCTGAGAGTCACTGCCCGGTTGATCAATTTTGCTCTTTGATACAGCGTTTCCAACTCGGCCAAGGCATCTGTCATATCAGCCATGCCGGCCGTATTGACCCTATCCTCCAAGACCCTAGACCGATCGATAATGCGCGCCAGGCGATTGGTCAATACGGTCAGTTTGGTCCCTACCCCTGTCAGCAGAAATACCGGCGCAATTGCCAATTGAATAATATGACTAATATCGCCGAGCTGTATTTCCATAGTAGGCAAGAATCCGCAGGTAGTAAGTAGTGGGCCTAGTCTATCAGTTGACACTGGGGACAAAAGAATTTGACACGCGTTTGATTTTTATCGATTCCGAAAATGCAAATGAGCGGACCCTAGCGCAATCGGACGCTGTCACATCAGCGGAGGATGCCAATTCAGGCTGGAGCCTTCCCTATCGTTGGCGTCCATGCTTCTGATTTGATGTTTGCCATAGCAGCTCATCTGTGACGTCTATTATGGCAAGCACATGAATGAACACAGCTTCGCCACGGCGGCGTAGCCAAAATAAGCGTTGATTGAGACAGATTTGACCAAATGCAACGCGTGAAACCTAGATCCGCGCTATACACATTACCTGGTCTGTTGGACATCGATTCCGGTCGTGAAAACGAATGCAGTTGGCTTATCCGAAGATCGAAACGAACGGCGAGGAATAGCTTGTCTCCGCCTTCCGATCCTCACAGGGCATGCCTGCGTATGTACGGCCACCCTTTGAAGGCATGCCTTCGGTAAGACACTCGCCCTTTCGATACCCGATCATTGTTACAACATGCCAGCAAGAGAGATCCGCAATGACGACTTATCTGGAACCCGAGTTTTCCGTACGTTTTCATAACGTTGCAACGACAAGTCCGCGCTTTCCTGCCATTGAAGCAGGCTCTTCGCTGTCGAACCTCGTCCATTCCACGACAGAAGGCGTGGTGGTGCTCGATGAGCGCTGCAAGATCGTTCTGATCAGCCAAACTGCCGAACGGATGTTTGGGTATCCCGCACAGGATCTGCTCAACAAATCGGTTGACGTACTGCTGCCGCCACATCTCGGGACGGAGCAGCGCCGCAGAATGGCGCGCCTGGCGTCGGTTCATGTGAATGGGCGCAAAATGAAGGTTGGATTGAAGGGATTGCATGTCAGCGGAGAAGAGATTCCCATCAATGCCAGCGCATCCCGCGCGACCGTACAGGGCGAGCCCTTCCTGATCCTCGTTCTGCAGGAGGACAAAGTACTGACCGTTTTCGAGACCAAGAAACGCCCTGTCCGGCGCGCCGACCTGCGCAAACTTGCGGTGTCGTCGCAACAGACGAACGAAGTGGAAAAGCGACGCTTCTCCAAAAAACTGTATGACGATATAGGGCAGCGATTAAGCGTCCTTAAACTGGACCTGGATTGGCTGGAGAACAGCCTTCCGGACACGGATGCCTGCGTACCGGCCAGAGTTGCACAGATGCAAGGAATGCTCGACAAGGTCATTACGATGACGAAAACGATGGCGTCAACCTTGCGACCACCCCTGCTTGATGACTTTGGCCTGATTCCCGCTGTGGAATGGATGACCGACAATTTTCAGAAAAGGACCGGCGTCGCCTGCCAGCTTGTCCTTGGAAGCGTTCAAAGCAAACTGGGCGATCCGATTGAATCTGCCGTTTTTCGGGTCATACAGGAAGCGCTTCTGAATATAGAAAGGCACGCCGAGGCAAGCCACGTCGAACTTATCCTGCTCCGCAATGGCAGCAAGCTTGAGTTGACAGTACGGGACAACGGCAAAGGCATTGCTGCCGGAAGCGAGAATAAACAGGGTTGCTATGGGCTGATGACGATGAGGGAAAGGATTTTCATATTAGGAGGTACAATTACGATCGGCAACATTAACCCGCATGGGGTGGAGATTTCCGTATCCATTCCGATCGATTCCTTTCCTATTCATTTAAAGAGCCTATGATTCGAATCGTTATCGCCGATGACCATACCATCATGCGAGAGGGACTCAAGCGTATTCTGGACGGTGCTGACGACATCGAAGTGGTTGGCGAAGCTGTAGATGGCTTTGAAGCGCTGGCCCATGTCCGCAAGGGTGGATTCGATCTTCTGATGTTGGACTTATCGATGCCAGGCCGCAGCGGCGTCGAATTGATCCGGCAGATCAAGGATGAGGTGCCGAAGCTGCCCATCCTCATCCTTACCATGCACGAGGAAGAGCAGTATGCGGTTCGCGCCATCCGGGCCGGCGCACGCGGGTATCTCACCAAGGAGAGTGCCGGCACGCAGCTGGTTAGCGCTATTCGCAAGGTGGCCGCAGGACGTCCTTACATTAGCCTCGAAGTCGCTGAGCAGTTGGCGATGGACGCGATGCCTACCAATGAGGAACTGCCACATAAGCAGCTTTCCAATCGTGAGTTCGAAGTATTCACCTTACTGGTCAGCGGCAAATCCATTACCGAGATCGCAGATTCGTTGCATTTGAGCGCGAAGACGGTGAGCACCCACAAAACCCGGATTCTCCAAAAAATGAGTATGAATTCGCTGGCAGAAATGGTGCAGTACGCCGTACAGCATCGTTTACTCGGTCCACTGAAAAACTAGCTTCATTTACATATTGCCAACAATTAAAAATACTACAAACCCTGGCCTTCGTTGTGAAATTCATACAAAGGTCAGGTTGAGGCGTCTTTTTTATTGACTTTCTTCGCCTGATCCTCCCCGTCAGCAAATTCCACATTCTCTTGTAAGAATATTCCTACAAGTCGCTCTCGCTTCCTACATTCGGATTCAGCCATGACCGATAGTAAATGAGCATGGTGCTTGCGATACTGAGCACTCGCAACAAGCATCCCGACAGGCAACTCACCTGCAGCTTCAAATATTCAAGCCCAAAGGCTTTTGGAGTTGATATCGGCCTGCACCCATTTACGAAGACATCTCCGGATGTCGTACCGCAGCTGAATTCAGCTCTATCTTGAAATAGGAGATGACTATGTTATCCACGCAAATGTCTGAAATCCGTTCCGATTCCCCGAATTCGGCTTTGCACTCATCTTCTGTTGACGCAGCTTGGCAACGCCAGGGCAAACTGTGGTCGAACCTGAAGGAATTGTGCGACGTATTGCGTATTCCGCATGCCGCAGCGCATACGGATGAAGAACTGCAGTTCCAGCATGTGCAGTTCAAGACAGGACAGCGTATTCATACGATTGGCCAGCCTTTCGACACCCTCTACATCGTGCATTCGGGATTCCTCAAGACCGTATTGATCGATGAGTTCGGGAACGAGCAAGTACTGAGCTTCCCGATGAAAGGCGACCTGTTTGGCGTCGATGGCATTCATACCAAACGTTATGCATCCGAGGCAGTCGCCCTTTCCAATTGCGACCTGATCCTTCTGCCGTTCAAGAAATTGACCGCTCTCGGCCGCGTGCATGTGGAATTTGAACATGCCATGTATAGCGTGATGAGCCGCGAACTCGTACGCGAGCAGGCAATGGTCAGCATGCTTGGTGCATTAAGCGCGGAGGCACGCGTGGCCCGGTTCCTGGTATCACTGTCCGAACGTTATGCCGAAATGGGCTATTCCAGCAAGTTGTTCAACCTGCGGATGACCCGTCATGAAATCGGCAGCTACCTTGGGCTGACACTGGAAACAGTGAGCCGCACCTTGTCGGCCTTCAATGAAATCGGCTTGATTACCGTCGACCAGCGGTCGATAGGCATCAAGGATGCGGATGCACTGAAGACGTTGCGCCGTTTGCCGCCGTCAAGCTCACGGGCAAAGCAGGTCGCCGCAAAGAAATCAAAACTGGCAGCATCGCCGAAACAGCCGCCTGAATCCGATATCTCCGGACTTGCTTCGGTCTAATCAATCACTTGGCAGTATCCGTCATAGTGTGAAATGCCCTGCCGACAAGCTCGACAGGGCATTTTTCTTAAGGCTACTGCATATGCTGGCCGCCATTGATCGCGATATTCGCGCCGGTAACGAAAGCAGCCTCGTCCGAGCATAAATAAGCAACCAAGGCAGCCACCTCTTCCGGTTCGCCAAGACGCCCGAGCGGAATTTGCGGGAGAATTTTATTTTCCAGCACATCCCGCGAAATCTGCATGACCATATTTGTCCGCAAGTAGCCGGGCGACACGGTATTCACCGTAATCCCCTTGGAAGCCACTTCCAGCGCCAGCGCCTTGGTAAAGCCATGCACCCCTGCTTTAGCGGCGGCATAGTTTGTTTGTCCGAAAGCGCCTTTCTGACCATTTACCGAAGAAATATTGATGATTCGGCCCCATTCGTTTTCCAGCATGCCATGCATGACCAGCTTGCTCATGTTGAAAACGCTATCGAGGTTGGTCTGCCTGACGATTAGCCAGTCGTCGTAGTCCATTTTTTTGAAGGTGGAATCGCGCGTGATACCTGCATTGTTGACCAGGATGTCGATGCGCCCCATATCGGAAAGAGTCTGCATGACACCGGCGCTGCAGGAATCGAAATCGGCAACATCTACCTGACAAGCCGAAAAGGTGAACCCTTCCTTCGCCTGGTTGCTTAACCAGGTCGTCGCTCGGTCGTTGTGCGGAGAATACGTTGTTGCAACGCGGTACCCTCGCCGAAATAGGCCCCGGCAGATCGCTTCGCCAAGTCCGCCCATCCCGCCTGTCACAAGTGCAACCTTCTGCGATGTCGTCCCAGATGCCATTTTGCGTCTCCTCATTATTCTCAAGACGGTCAGGTGCTTCCGGCAATAAACGGAATGCACGAGCACATGAACTCGCAAGCCAACCGAGGTTCGTTTTCGATTCAGGGAGTGAGGAATAGTTCGGCATCAGCGGACGGCTTTGCCGTCGCAACGCCTGGAATGTGAACCCGGCATGGCGGCAAAGGTCTACACGTAGACGCAAAGGTAAAGCAGCAAGCAAAGGGAAGCACCAAAACAATAACGGATGCGGCTCAATACTGGACGCTGTTCAGCATAGCCAGGTCTGACTGATTGGAGCAGAAACCAATGCAGCCCAAATTCACCATTTGCTATTCGCCCGAGCGGCCCGGTTATGTCACCGCGTCGCTCTATATTCCATCCGTTGCAGACATCCATGGCTGGCACATGGAAGCGAAGAAGGACTATTTTTCTGCGGCGTTTTTCACCGTCGAGAATTTCTACGCCGAACACGCCATGCATTTATATCGCAGCGTGCAGGATGATGTGTACAGCCCATGGACGATTGACTACCCGCCTGCGGGTGACCGTATCCGCTGCCCCATGCCGGAACCGGTATGCCATGAACTGGAGAGGCTTCAATCCAGATTCGTTCACGATTGGCTGTTCTTCAAGGAAGATCCGAATGCATCGGCAGAGGTCGATGCCTATGGCATGCTTGGCTTGCCCATCCAGGAAGTAAATGTCAGGTCAAGGCGCATGCACCGCTTCGAGCGAAATGGCCATGTCTGGACATGCATGTCCGCCGGCGCCGATCACCATGTCGATGAACTGCTGCGCAAGTATTGGCGATTGGGAGAGAAGATCTCTATGCGCTGAGACCGCACCTGTTCACCGCTACTGGCACCAGCATGCTGCCGGTAGCGGCCTATGAACTTTCCACCCTCCTGTCCAGATTTCCCCTTCGGTGGCTTCGCGTTCCATTAGGAGGCAGGCTGCCACACAGCGTTATAATTGCCGCCGATATGCGGGGACTAACTTTGCCTGCACCCACAGGGTCGATGTCAATCTGGCAGATGATGCCAACATGTCGTCCTGAATCGCGGGCGATTGTCCAATTGGATTGAAAATCCCATAATTTTCGATGTTTTTCGGGGCCGCATTTGTTGCGGCCCGTTTCATTTTGCGGTTATCGGTGCGTTTGCATTTACAATGCCGTCGCAGACTGCGCCGCATTGGCGGGCCGAAAGTGCATTCACCGATCGTTTTTATGTCAAAGAACCAAGCCAGCAAGCCGATAGAAATGAAGATCTCGACAGTGGTCGCGGTATCCGCACTGCTGCGGGAAACCGACCCTGCCCTTCTGGATGCCGCGTTACGGAGCATGACCGGCGGCGCGGCTGATTACTTCGATCATGAATTCACCGTGATCGACCTGGGCGCATGCGACCTGTCCGGGCATACCGTCGACTGGCCAGCGCTGATCAGCCTTTTCAAGTCATATAGCCTGAACCCGGTGGCCGTACGCCATGCGCCGGCTGCCATGGAAGCAGACATCGTGGCGCATGGATTAAGCATCGACGTGGTCGCCAAGCCGCGTCAGCAGATGGAAGAGGAAGTTGCGCCTGCGCCTGCGCCTGCGCCTGCGCCAGCCCCCATGCCGGCACCCGAGCCAGTCATTGCCGAACCCCCTTCCCCGCCCCCCGTGCCTCAACAGTCCGCCGCCGCGATGATTGTGGACACGCCGGTGCGTGCCGGCCAGCGCATCTATGCCCGCGGCGCGGATCTGATCGTGACCGCCGTTGTCAACAGCGGCGCCGAGCTGATCGCCGACGGCAGCATTCACATCTATGCGCCGTTGCGGGGACGAGCATTAGCCGGTGCCAGCGGTGATGCCGACGCGAGGATTTTTGCATTGAGCATGGAAGCCGAACTCGTATCGATTGCGGGCACGTATCGTACTTTTGAAAACGGCCTGCCTAAAGAATTTGCGATGAAGCCGGCGCAGGTTCGCCTCGACGGCGATCGCATCGACGTGCTGCCGATTCACACCCGGGCCTAGTTAATTCAATATCTGAAAGGAGTTTGTTTGTGGCAAAAATCATTGTTGTAACGTCCGGTAAAGGCGGAGTCGGCAAAACCACCTCCAGCGCCAGCTTCGCTTCCGGCCTGGCTCTGCGCGGACACAAGACGGCAGTGATCGACTTCGACGTCGGCCTGCGCAATCTCGATCTGATCATGGGCTGCGAACGCCGTGTGGTGTATGACCTGATCAACGTCATCAACAATGAAGCCACCCTGAATCAGGCGCTGATCAAGGACAAGCATTGCGAGAACCTGTTCGTGCTGCCAGCCTCGCAGACCCGTGACAAGGATGCGTTGTCGGAAGAAGGCGTGGAACGCGTGTTGAAGGACCTGGCGAAGATGGATTTCGAATACGTCGTCTGTGATTCTCCGGCGGGCATCGAGCATGGCGCGGTGATGGCGCTGACCTTCGCTGATGAAGCGGTCATTGTCACCAATCCCGAAGTCTCCTCAGTGCGGGACTCGGACCGTATTCTCGGCATCATTCAGGCGAAGTCGCGGCGCGCCAAGAGCGGCGGCGCTCCAGTGAAGGAGCATTTGCTGGTGACGCGCTATGTGCCGAAGCGCGTCGAAGCGGGTGAGATGCTGTCATACACCGACGTACAGGAAATCCTGCGCATTCCGCTGATCGGGATCATCCCGGAATCCGAGTCGGTTCTGCATGCCTCCAATCAGGGCAATCCGGCGATCCACATGACCGGCACCGATGTCGCGGAAGCGTATCAGGATGTCGTATCGCGTTTCCTTGGAAAGGACATTCCCCTTCGTTTCACGACCTACGAAAAACCCGGCCTGTTCCAGCGGCTTTTTAAGGGCAAGTAACATGGCGCTACTTTCATTCCTCTTTAATACCAAGCCGAAGACAGCGGTTGCTGCGAAGGAGCGGCTTCAGGTCATCATCGCCCGCGAGCGCAACGGATTGGACGGCCCGGATTTCCTGCCTGCGCTGCACAAGGAACTGATTGCCGTCATTTCGAAGTATGCGAAGGTCGATCCCGACGACATCAAGATATCCCTCGATCGCCAGGGTAATCTGGAAGTGCTGGATGTGAACGTGGTATTGCCGGACGTCGCGACGAAGTAATCGCATCTGCGCCAATGCGCACCGGCGTCATCCAGCCGGCGCAATACGGAAAAAAGGGCATGGCACCGTAACAGGTGCCATGCCCTTTTCTTTTTGCGTCAAGGCAGGAGATTAATGTATCTGATGCTTCAGGTCGGAGAGCTCACGGTGCGCCTGCATCACTGCATCCCTGATCTCGTCGTCCAGGGAAGGTGCGCGTTCGCATGCGTCCTTGGCCTTGTCGCCCAGTTGTTCGAGGTCGTCGATACACTGACGAATTTGCTGCTCATCCTGGGTCTGCTGCATTTTCATCTTGGCTTCGCCGGATTTCTCGTCCAGCTGCTGGATACAATCTTTCAGATCCATCGGAAGAAGAATGGCATTCTGGCAAGCCTGGGATGCGGTATGGATGGTTTGTTCGACTTGATTGAACCGCTGCTGAATTTCATTGATTTGCATCATGATGAAGCTCCTATTAGCCGGGTTACATAAACTGTAACGGGCCTGTTGGATGGCCATGCCTACATGAAGTTCCGGCTGTTGCCCTGATGCAGGAAACGCATCGACCCGTGGCGGCGCTGCCTTGTTCATGCTGAACTTGCACAATTTGCATGCTCCGAACAATCCCATGTGTGACGGCGCTCAAAAGGCGTTGTCGGCTGTAGCGACATCATGAACGATGCTACACGAGCATATACATGACCGACGATGCGAATGACGATAAGAAAGGACCACAATGCGTTGGATGCGATACCTGGCGGTGATGTTCACCGCTGTCTTGACATTTGGCTGCGATAACCAGGGGCGTCCTGTGCAGGAATTCGGTCTGGATAAACTCGCCAAGGGCGTTTCTTCCGAAGGCGACGTGCGCATGGTGATGGGCAAACCGGATACTGTGCGCGAAGAAGAGGATGGATCAAGAACGCTCGAGTATCCGAAGGGACCGGAAGGCGCACGAACCTGGATGTTCAGCATCAGCAAGGATGGCGTATTGCGGGACTATAAGCAGGTGCTGACGGAAGAAAATTTTGCGCGCATCAAGCAGGGGATGAGCCAGGACGAGATCCGTTGGATGCTTGGCAAGCCGCGCAGCGTCGTGCAGTACAAGCTGAAGAATGAAGAAGTATGGGATTGGAAGTACATGGCGGACAGCACGACAGCACGACTGTTCAATGTGCATTTCGATATCGGAACGCGCAAGGTTACAAGCACATCGACCTCCCCTGCGACTAATTACTAATGCACTGCCAAGTCACCTTGGCGGCTGGGGAAAGAACGGAACAAACAGGCTCAATACCTGCGTGAATCCCCAGTCAACGTGCTCCTTTTCCACCTTGGCGACGTTATGCCTGGAATGCAGGTAATCGAGCCAGTAGCATGACACGATCCACGCATTCACCACCAACCTGTCGATGTGCTCGGCCGGCGCTTCCAGCAACCCGGCTTCGATCAGCTTCTCAAGAACCCGCCTGATATCCGCCTGGGCACGATCCGCAAGCTCCACGTTGCGCAGGCGCAGCGTCGGTGCCAGTTTCCAGATTGCTGCACTGTCGCGATAAAAGAACCGCCATTCCCACATTAGATTGAACCATTGCCGAAGATAGGCAATGCCTGCCTCCTCGCTGGCACGGGCGCCGAGGGGGTTGGCCGCCACACCGAGCAGTGCCGATTCGAAGGCATCGAACAAGGCAACGAGAATCTGCTCCTTTTTCTTGAAGTAATAGTACAAATTGCCTTCATTGATGCCTACGGTACGCGCGATTTCAGCGGTCGTAACCGCATCCGGCCCGGATTCGTTGAAAAGCCGCTGGCAGACATCAAGGATGCGTGCACGGGTAGGGAGGGTGTCTTCTGTCATTTTTTGATTGTTTGACAAACTTAAGGTATTCACCTTAATATGGTTTGGCCAGTTCGCCAAGGGTTTGGCGCCGCGCCATTTTACGGGACGATATCCGCAGACGAACGGCACACAAGCGTCATTACTAATGCCGATAATCGCTGCCGTATCGCACGAAAGGATGCGTATGGGGTTCAAACTTGAAGGAAGTGTCGCCGTTGTGACTGGCGCCGCCCATGGAATCGGCGCAGCCTTGTCCCTCGAACTGGCACGCCGAAAGTGCCATCTCGCGCTGGTGGACCGGGATGCCGCAACCCTCGGCGCGACTGCCGATGCCGCCCAGGCACTTGGCGTGAACGTCAGCAGGCATCACCTGGACATTACGGACGCCGACGCGGTAGCGGGCTTGCCCGCGGCCGTCCTTGCGGCCCATGGCCGGGTCGAACTGGTGATCAACAATGCCGGCGTCGCGCTGATGGGCAATGTCGAACAGCTGACACTGGAAGACATCGAATGGCTGTTCAACATCAACTTCTGGGGCGTGGTACGGAGCTGCAAGGCATTTCTTCCTGTCCTGCGCGTGCAACCGCAGGCCCATATCGTCAACCTTTCCAGCGTCTTCGGCTTGATAGCGCCGGCTGGCCAATCGGCCTACTGCGCAAGCAAATTCGCAGTACGAGGCTTCTCCGACGCCCTCAGGCATGAACTGGAAGGCAGCAGCATCAGCGTATCCACCGTGCATCCCGGCGGCATCAAAACACGCATCGCCCACCATTCTCGCCGCGCCGCGCTCTTCGACGAACAACAGGCCGCACAACTGGCCGACAAGTTCTGGCGCGAAGTGCGGACCACGCCGGCCCAGGCGGCGGCCGGTATCGTGAAAGGCGTCGAACGTCGTTCGCCGCGCATCCTGATTGGCGGCGATGCGCGGGTGATCGACTGGTTGTCACGGCTCGCGCCGCTCGGCTACTGGCGGCTGCTGCAAAGATTCTTCGTCGTCGACGGAAAAAACGCTGTTGAACAGCCGGCGGGTTCATCAAGGAGTTCCACATGAGCAGCTGGCAGGCCCGATTATTCAGCTTCATACTCAAGCAGACGTTCAAGCGGAAGCTTGCACGAACCAACACGGCAGAGGAAGCGCGCAAACTGTTTAATTCCGGGGGCGGCAAACCGCTGTCCGGCGTGCGCCATACACCGGCGAACATGGGCGGCGTTCCCGGCGAATGGGTCGAAACGGCCCGCGGCAGCAGCCAAGCCACCCTCCTCTACCTGCATGGCGGCGGCTACTTCGCCTGTTCCGCGCGATCCCATCGTGCCATTACCGGCTTTTATGCGCGGCAGGGATTTAAAGTGTTTGCCCCCGATTACCGGCTGGCGCCGGAACATCCCTTTCCCGCGGCAATCGACGATGCAGAGAGCGTGTATCGCGCACTGCTGGATAGCGGTGCGTCACCGTCCAGCCTCGTCATTTCCGGCGACTCCGCTGGCGGCGGGCTATGCCTTTCTCTCCTGTTGCGTTTGCGATCACGTGGCATATCGTTACCTGCCGGCGCTGCACTGTTTTCACCGCTCACCGACCTCGCGATGAGCGGCGGGTCGATAGCGCGCAATGACAAGCGATGCGCCATGTTTTCCGGAAAGCGAATGGGTCTGGCGCCATCGCTCTATCTCGCCAACGCCGACCCCCGCGATCCGCTCGCCTCGCCCCTGTACGCCGACCTGGGAGGATTGCCCCCGCTCCTGATCCACGTCGGCGCGGACGAAGTTTTGCTGGACGATTCCACCCGCTTCGCGACGAAGGCACGGGACGCCGGCGTGCCGGTAGAGTTACGAATCTGGCCGGCCGTACCGCATGTGTGGCAGCTGTTTCACGGCCTCATTCCCGAAGGCGTCGAATCGCTGGCATCAGCCGCCGTATTTCTCAAGCAACGCATCCTGGATGGCAATGCGCTCCTGGGCAGACGCGATTCGGATCAACCCGATTTCGATACGATCATCATCGGCAGCGGGTTCTCCGGTCTGGGCATGGCGATACAACTCAAGAAGGCCGGCAGACACTCGTTCATCGTCCTGGAGAAAGCGAATGACATCGGCGGCACATGGCGCGACAACACCTATCCAGGCTGCGCATGCGACGTACCTTCGCACATGTACTCGTTCTCCTTCGAACGCAAGCACGACTGGAGCCGCATGTACTCCACACAGCCGGAAATCCTCGCTTATCTCATGCAATGTGCAAGCAAGCACCATCTTGCGCCCCACATTCGCCTGGGTGCGGAAATGCGCGAGGCTGTGTTTGATGAAGCAAAAAACATCTGGAAAGTGACCATGACGGATGGCCGTTCAATGACGGCACGCTTCCTCGTCTCCGCACTCGGCGCGCTGAGCCGGCCGTCTTACCCGCAATTGCCAGGCATGGAGCGCTTCAGGGGTAAAACCTTTCATTCCGCCGAGTGGGATCACGACTATGACCTGACAGGCAAGAGGGTTGCTGTCATCGGCACCGGCGCCAGTGCCGTCCAGTTCATTCCGCAGATTGCTCCCCAGGTGGCGCATCTCAAAGTATTCCAGCGAACACCGGCATGGGTATTGCCAAAGATGGACCGGCCGATCGGCAACCGTGAACGCGCCATTTACAAACGCGTGCCGGGAGCAATGCGGACATTCCGCAATGTTATCTACTGGCGGCAGGAGCTCACCGGGCTTGGCTTTCTGCATCCAAAGCTGATGAAGCGGGCAGAAGACCTGGCGTTGCGCCATGTGCGCCGCCACATCAGCGATCCTGCATTGAGAGAAAAGGTAACGCCGCATTACACGCTCGGCTGCAAGCGCGTACTGATCTCAAATGACTACTTTCCGGCTCTGGCACGCCCCAACGTGCAGCTCCTTACCGATGACGTTGCTGAAATCACGGAACACGGAATCACGGACCGCAGCGGCGTGGAACATCAGGTCGACGCGATCATCTATGGCACGGGCTTCCGCGTCACCGATCTCCTCTCGCCAGTACGCATCATCGGCCGAAACGGCGTCGACCTGAATGATGCATGGCGAAACGGCCCGGAGGCGTTCCTCGGCTTGATGGCGGCCGGCTACCCCAACCTGTTCATGCTGCTCGGGCCCAACACGGGACTCGGCCATAATTCCGTGGTCTTCATGGCCGAACAGCAAATCCGCCATGCGCTGCGTTGCATGAACCTGATGCGCAAACAGAAGAAACGCTCCATTGAAGTCAATGCCGGCGCACAGAGCCAGTTCAATCACGGATTGCAACGCAGATTGCAAACAACCGTCTGGGCTTCGGGATGCAAAAGCTGGTACCTGAATGAAAACGGCAAAAATGTGACGTTGTGGCCTGGATTTACGTTCGAGTACTGGCGACGAATGAAGAGAATCAATCTAAGGGACTATCGTCTTGCATAGCCAGAAATCGATCGCAGGCTTTTGATGCCAGCCTTCAAGCAGATAATTGTTCACCTCTGCAGCCTATTCTCTGCTTCACCGCAAGTGTGACAGCGATTTGGGATAGCCCCGAATAAAGTTCTGGGGGCTGAGCCGGAATCCCCGATATTCACTGTGTCAGCCGATCCCCGAATTTGACAATGTCATGAAGGCTATTAGGAGTACTTGGTGCCAATGGGTCGATCCAAAAACCAGCTTGGGCCAGCCTGTCAAGAAGATGCTTCTTTGCAATTACATTCTCGATTTCGATAATTCGGTAGATTTCGCCAAATTCATTCTCTACGCCAATTCGCATTGCCATATCTACGCCAGCCTTGGGAAGTTCGTCTGGGGACGGTAGATCTTCAAGCAACTCTTTGTCGAAGCGAGATCGTTTAGAGCCGCTAACCAGGTAAGTATTCATTGTTGATCTCCTCGTGAACAAAAGCTTGGAGCGTTTTCGTTAAGTTTAGTGCGATACCGAAAAGGAACAATATGGTGTTGAATACCTGAAATACCTGAACTAGGCGTGTTCAACTCGGAAGGTAAAGGTAGCCACTCAGCGGCATCAGCCGTTGTCGATCAATGATCTATTGAGCCGAAATCAGCAATTCGTTCGGCATGTTCACCATGTCTGCGGCCCATAACCAGTGTGAATACTCAATTCCGCTTGCATGTTAGTGACTTCGGTCCATACTGCACTGATAAAACAATAATTCATTGTCGTAGATGGCTCTTCCTGATCGGTGGACAATGAACATCCTGCGATGTATGAGCCCGCTATGCTGGCGGCCCTTTCAGTCAAATCAATTCAGCAAGGCATTTGACGCATTTGCAGACTACGGATTGATCGCCTGCCCGCACTGCGGCACGACTATCAAGGGCAATATCGATTCGATGTACCTGTCACATGCCCTGTCGACCCAGGAAGAAGCCGACTTCAACATTCAACATCCGGCTAGTCCTCTCAGATGAAACATCCGCATCCAAACGATCGCTGGGTTTTTGGTTCGTACCTGATCGTCGCGAGCAATCGATTCGTTGCGCGGGAGGTGTACGACCTGCTGTTCCGGCGAGGTGATCACTCCAAACCATTTGGTTTACTGTGCCTGCCGTCGGGTGATTGCGGGAAATGGTGTGATCTATTGCACGCGCGCCGAGCCGATTCACCTGCAACAGCCTCAGTCGTTCGTCGTGCCGACAGCACATGACCACCAGGCAGGAATGGTTAGCCCATTGATGGACGGACTGCTACACGCAGACGTCGGTTATTCAATGGCAGGATTAGAAACTTGTGTGTTCTTCGTTACAGAAGCGTTTGATACACGTGGTGGCCAGCAAGCGGCATACAACGATGACGTTGCCACATAATGCAAAAAGCCAGCGCGAAGGCTGGCTAATTTGACGAAATTATGACCGAACGAGCTGGTTGGCTCCCTGCAGTCAGGCGTATTCTTTGGTGGACGGTACTGGGATTGAACCAGTGACCCCTGCCGTGTGAAGGCAGTGCTCTACCCCTGAGCTAACCGTCCGAAGCGGCGCGAATTATCTCACAAATCATAATGCGAATCAATTTGCCGGGGCCGCACTGCGCCATACCGACGTGCCCTTGCAATCTTTGTCCAACTTGTCCAGAAGCGCCTCATGCTCGGCGAGTTCGTCCTCTACGGCTTGCAACACAATGATTTCACCCAACGGCGCATCGACGATTGCGCTGTCGCTGTCCATGCTGGTTTCCTCGGCGGCAAGGTCAATGGTCAGGCTGTTTTGACCACGTGTCATCGCCAGATAGACTTCGGCGAGCAGTTCGGCGTCGAGCAAGGCGCCGTGCAGGGCTCGATGTGCGTTGGAGATGCCGTAACGGTCGCAGAGTGCATCGAGGGAATTGCGTTTGCCGGGATGCATTTCCTTTGCCTGGACCAGGGTGTCGGTGATGCTGCCGACATGCTCCCTGAATGACGGGAACCCCATGCGGTCGAATTCGGCGTCGAGGAACCCAAGGTCGAACGGCGCGTTGTGGATGATGATCTCGGCATCCTTCACGTAGTCGCGCAATTCATTGGCGATCTCGGCGAACTTCGGCTTGTCGCTCAGGAATTCGGTGGTCAGGCCGTGCACCGCGAGCGCACCTTCTTCCGAATCACGCTCGGGATTGATGTAGCTGTGAAAGTTGTTTCCGGTCAGTCGCCGGTTGACCAGTTCGACGCAACCGATTTCAATAATGCGGTCGCCTGAGCGTGGATTGAGGCCTGTGGTTTCGGTATCGAGGACGATCTGTCGCATGAGGTTCTGTTTTGATGAGTGCTAAGGTTGGCGCCGGCGCGGCAAGGAAAGCCGGCTGGCGGACAAGGTAATGAGCAACGTAATTCTGGCCGAGCGCGAAGGCACCATCGGCTCTTGCAATGCTACAGCACGGAAGCCACGCCCATGTTGGCAAGCGCGTCCGCTCTTTCATTGCCGTCATGCCCGGCATGTCCTTTCACCCAACGCCACTGGATGGTATGTGTTGCCTGCGCCGCGTCGAGCGCCTGCCATAAGTCGACATTTTTTACCGGTTCCTTCGACGCGGTTTTCCAGCCGCGGGCTTTCCAGCCATGTATCCATTCACTGATGCCTTTTTGCACATACTGGCTGTCGGTATGGACGATGACTTCGCAAGGCCGTTTCAGCACGGACAATGCCTCGATTACTGCCTGCAACTCCATCCGGTTGTTGGTTGTATTCCGCTCGCCGCCAAATAATTCTTTCTTGTGCTCGCCTGCAATTAATAGTGCGCCCCAGCCGCCACGGCCTGGATTTCCCTTGCAGGCCCCGTCGGTATAAATCTCTATTTTGTCCATCTACTCGCTGTCTATGTGTTGATTGATTCGATTGGTGACCGCAACGCCCTGCTGTGCTTTGGCTCGCTTGTGTTTCCAGGCCGGACCGATGAGCCGCATTCCCCTTACCCGCTTGATGGCTTGCACGACGTAGATTGCGCCGAGGTAGGGCCACCAGCGGTCGCCGGCCTTTTCCATGAAGTTGAACCGGTTGAGCCATTTTTCAGTCATGCACGGTGGCGCATAGCAACCGAAATGGCCGCGATTGACTTCCATGTTGAGCAGCTTCAACCAATCCTTCAACCGAGGCAAACTGATGAATTCGCCGTTCTGCGGCAGAAAATGTGCGCCGGTCAACCGCCCCGTCGCCTGCCGCACACCCCAGAGGCTAGCTGGGTTGAATCCGCACACGATGACCTGGCCTTCCGGGATCAGCACACGCTCGACCTCGCGCAGAATCTGGTGCGGCTCTTCGGCGAACTCGAGTACGTGAGGCAGGATTATCAGGTCCAGGCTCTGGGACGCAAACGGCAGTTCGGCGAAATCGTGCACCACCACGATCGGTGTTCGGGTGCCGTCCTCCTCGGTCTTGGGCAAATGCGTGTCGGTCAGCCATTTGTTCGGCATGCGGCTGGCCTGAAGCGCATTCACTTCCGGCAAGCCGATCTGCATCGCATTGAAACCAAAAATGTCCGTGGTCAGCATGTCCAACCGAGCCTGCTGCCACGTGCGCACATAGCTGCCGGCCGGCGTTTCGAGCCAGCGGCCGAGCGATATAATGGCTTTTTGTGTAGACGGATTGGACATCGTATGTTGAGCGTGCTGGCAATTCCCGCATTTCAGGACAACTACCTGTGGCTGATTCACGACGGCGTGCATGCAGCCGTTGTGGACCCGGGCGACGCGGCCCCGGTCCTTGCTGCGCTGGCCAAACACAGGCTTTCTCTGGTTGCTATTCTACTGACTCATCACCATGCTGACCATGTCGGCGGCGTCCCGGAACTGCTCCGGAATTTCAAGGTTCCGGTGTTTGGCCCGCACAACGAATCGATCCCAGACATCACCAATCCTGTCGCCGAAGGCGATGAAGTGTCGCTGCCAAGACTGCCGCTGCAACTCGATGTGCTCGAAGTGCCAGGCCACACGCTTGATCATATCGCCTATTTCTCGCCGCAACAGCAATGGCTGTTCTGCGGTGACACCCTGTTTGCCGGTGGTTGCGGCCGTTTATTCGAAGGCACCCCGGCGCAAATGGTGACCTCGCTGGCGAAGCTGACCGCCCTGCCGGATTCCACCCAAGTGTATTGCGCGCATGAATACACGATGTCGAACTTGCGCTTCGCCCAGGCCGTGGACCCGAATAATGCTGATCTGGCTACACGTGTTCCCGTGGAACAAGCCAAACGGGACCAGGGCATACCGACGGTGCCGACGACCATCGCGACGGAGAAGGCGACCAACCCGTTTCTTCGCCACACCGAGGATGCCATTTTGTCGAGGCTTGCGGACAGCGGTTTTGTTGACTCAAGGGAACCAGTTGCCGCTTTTGCTGCCTTAAGGCAATGGAAAAACACCTTCCGTTGAACCACCGCAAACTAGTTTCCATTCCTGCATGGTCTACTTGTAACCCTGAGGTAATAAATATTGACGCAGGTAAACACCATTACGTACACTCCCAACACCTTAACGCCGGCACCAACGGCTCTGAAAACAAATAGCAAGTGAGGATCCATGCGTACGCTGAAAATAAAAGTTCTTCCATTTACAGCGCTACTTCTTCTCGGCGCCCCCCTTACTTCCAGCGCCGCCGATCTTTCCCTGCCACTCCATAACTGGTCGCAAGTCTCGGCAATCGAGGCGCCATATGATCCCAACGATCCGCTGGTGCAAGTGCTCGGCATGGAGGAAATCGATGTATGGGGACGCATCCGCAAAGGATTCGGCATTCCCGATCTCGATAATCCGCTGGTGGCGAGCCAGACCCAGTGGTACAGCTCCCGCCCGGACTATATTCAGCGCACCACGACCCGCGCGTCGCGTTACCTGTTCCACGTTGTCCAGGAGCTGGAGAAGCGCAACATGCCGATGGAGCTGGCGCTGCTGCCTTTTATCGAGTCTGCTTTCAATCCGCAGGCGTACTCAAGCGCCCATGCCGCGGGCATGTGGCAGTTCATTCCCTCCACCGGGCGGGATTTCAACCTTAAGCAGAATGTGTTCAAGGACGAGCGGCGGGATGTGCTTGCCTCGACCAATGCGGCGCTGACCTACCTGCAGAAGCTGTACGGCATGTTCGGCGACTGGCAGCTCGCGCTTGCCGCGTACAACTGGGGTGAAGGCTCCGTTCAGCGGGCAATCAACAAGAATCGCGCCGCCGGATTGCCGACCGATTTCAACGGCCTGTCTCCAATCATGCCGTTGGAAACGCGCAATTACGTCCCGAAGTTGCAGGCAGTGAAGAACATCATCGCTTCGCCCGCCCAATATGGAATCACGCTGCCGAAAGTCGACAATCAGCCTTATTTCGTCACGATCGGCAAGACCCGCGACATCGACATCAAGGTCGCTGCCCAGTTGGCGGAACTGTCCATCGATGAATTCAAGGCCTTGAACCCGCAGTTCAACCGGCCGGTAATCGTGGGCAGCCCGAGCACGCAGATTCTGCTCCCGCAAAGTAATGCAGAGAAATTCAAGGCCAATCTCGGAAAATGGGGACGCGCGCTCTCGTCATGGACTGCCCATCGCGTGACCAACGCCCGCGAACGCATCGAAACGATCGCATCGAAATTCGGCACGACACCCGAAGTCATCCGGGAGGTCAACAACATTCCGCCGAAAATGCGCCTGAAAGAAGGTTCCACCGTGCTGGTGCCGAGAACCGAAACGGCGGCCGGATCGGATATCTCCGCAGAGCTTGCCGATAAGGCCATCATCGCCGTCGAGCCGGACTTGCCGGATTCCCGCCGCGTCTACGTCAAGGTCGGCAAGCGCGATACCCTTGCATCGATCGCACAGCGTCACCAGGTAAGTGTCCAGCAGATCAAGACCTGGAACAATCTGGATAAAGAAAAGGTTGCAACCGGACAGCGCCTCCAGCTTAACGTGCCGTACAAGGCAACTGCGAAGACAGGCAAGCGCTATGCCGCAAGTCCTGTGCAGACACGCAAAGTTGCCACGGACTCAAAAAAAGTGAAGACAGCATCAAAGGCACCGCCCAAGAAGTCGCTGGCAAAGTCCGACAGCACCAAGGCGAAAAGTCGTAGCTGAGTTCTCTCGCCAGGACTTTGCCGGGAACACACATCGACAATCCCGGCAAACGATTCATTTCCACGCTCCAGTCATGTGGGTCGTCCGTGGGTTCGCCATGGACGACACCATCACCTCTAGCCGCCTCTGCTTCCAACCAACTACACCTCTTCGCTGACGGAATAGGTTGATGCCGCCAGCAGGCGCCTGGTATAGGGGTGAGAAGGATTGGATAGCACATCCTCCGTCGCCCCGCTTTCCACCACCTTGCCATCCTTCATCACCATCACCCTGTGTGCCATGGCGCGGATCACCGCGAGGTCATGGCTGATGAACAGATAGGCAATGCCGTGTTTGCGCTGCAGCTCCGCCAACAGCATCAATACCTGCTTCTGCACTGATACGTCGAGCGATGATGTGGGTTCGTCAAGCAGGATGAGGTCCGGCTTCAGCACCAGCGCCCGTGCGATGGCGATCCGCTGCCTTTGCCCGCCGGAGAACTCGTGCGGATAGCGGGACATCATGTCCGGTGCCAGTCCAACCTCCTGAAGTCCCTGGGCAACCGCGTCGCGCAATCCGGCCTTGCCAAGCTTGGGCTGGTGCAACGCGAGCCCTTCTCCGACGATTTGCTCAATGGTGCGGCGAGGCGACAGGGACGCGAACGGGTCCTGGAACACAACCTGCATCCTCGCCCGCAGCGGTCTCAGCGCATCCCGGCTCATATCGCTGGTCGACTGACCGTCAAAGCTGATCCGCCCATCGACCTTGGCAGGAGAAAGACGGAGCAATGCCATGCCGAGTGTCGACTTTCCGGAGCCTGATTCGCCGACGATACCGAGGGTTTCATGCGGCCGCAGTTGCAGGTCGACGTTGTCCACTGCAACGAATTCCTTCTTCTTAAACCAGCCCAATGGAATGGAAAAGGTACATCGCACGCGCTCCGCGCTCAGCAGGGGCGGCGACTCCTGCTTCACCGTATCGACAATCCGTTCCGGATGACTGCCGAGGAGCTTGCGGGTATAGGCCTCACGCGGATTGGAAAACAGTTCGGCTGTGTCCGCCGCTTCGATGAGCCGGCCTCGCTCCATCACGCCGACCCGGTCCGCAAAATGACGCACCAGGTTCAGGTCGTGGGTGATCATCAACACCGCCATATTCTCTTCGCGCTGCAACTGGTTCAGCAGTTCCAGGATCTGCACCTGAATGGTTACGTCGAGCGCCGTGGTGGGCTCGTCCGCAATGAGAAGCTTGGGTTTGCATGCCAGCGCCATGGCGATCATGGCGCGCTGCCGCTGTCCGCCGGATAACTGGTGCGGATAGGCCAGCGCCCGGCGCGCCGGCTCCGGAATTCCGGTCTTCTCCAGCAATCCGACCGCCCGCTGGGCCGCGGCACGGGCATTCATGCCCTCATGCAGCATCAGCACTTCGGCAATCTGGTTGCCGATGGTGAACAGCGGGTTCAGCGCGGTCATCGGCTCCTGGAAGATCATCGCCATGTCCTTGCCCCGCACGCCACGCATCGCCACTTCGGATTTCTTCAGGATGTCCTGTCCTTCGAAGAGGATCTGCCCTTCATATTGCGCATCCTGACTCAGTCGCATCATCGACAGCGAGGTGACGGTCTTACCAGATCCCGACTCGCCTACCAATGCGAACTTTTCACCGGCCGCGATGGAGAAACTGACATCATCGACCACGGTTGCCGTGCCGAATCGCACGCGCAGATGACGAACGTCCAGCAAACTCATGCTTTCCTCCTGACGTCGAGTGCGTTGCGCAATGCATCGCCGATATTGGTAAGCAAGAGAAGGGTCATCGTCAGCACGACAAAGGTCGACACGGCGATCCACCATGCGTCAAGATTGTTTTTTCCTTGTGCCAGCAACTCGCCGAGGCTGGGCGTGGTGGGCGGTACACCAAGCCCGAGAAAGTCGAGGCTCGTGAGGGCAAGGATCGCCCCGCTCATGCGGAACGGCAGGAAGGTCACCACCGGCGTCAGGCTATTCGGCAGGACGTGGCGCCAGATGATCTGGCCATTCGACAGGCCGAGTGCACGCGCCGCCTGCACGTATTCAAGATTGCGATTGCGCAGGAAGTCGGCACGGACGTAATCGGAAAGTCCCATCCATCCAAACAATGAAAGCAGGATCAGGAGCAAGCCGATGCTCGGCTCGAAGATGGACGCGAAAATGATCAGCAGATACAGCTCCGGCATGGAGCCCCATATTTCCATGAATCGCTGAAAGAACAGGTCCGTCCTGCCCGCGAAATACCCCTGGATTGCGCCGGTGATCAATCCGAGGATCACGCCGGTGATGGTCAATGCCATGCCGAACAGGACCGACACCCGGAAACCGTACAGCAGCCTGGCGACGACATCGCGTCCGCGGTCATCGGTACCCAGCCAGTTCTGCGACGATGGCGGCGCCGGATTGGGCAGCTGGGAAAAATAATTCAGCGTGTCGTAACGGTAGTTGACGAGGGGATAGATGGCCCAGTTGCCGTCCTTGCGAAACTGGTCGCGAATAAACGGGTCGAGGTAATCGGCCTGCGTATCGAAATCGCCGCCGAACATCTTTTCCGAGTAGGTTTGCACGATCGGAAAAACCAGCTGCCCGTTGTAACGCGCCACCAGCGGCTTGTCGTTCGCCAGCAGCTCCGCGAAGAGACTGAGGACGAAAAGCGTCAGGAAAATCAGCAGGCTCCAGTAGCCGCGACGGTTCTGGCGGAAGCGCAGCCAGATGCGCCTGCCCGGGGAGAGTGAAGGTGCGGTGCGGCTCATCGGGCGAGGCTTTCAAACTGGACGCGGGGATCGGCCCATACGTAACACAGGTCACCGAGCAGCTTGACCACCAGGCCGATCAGGGTGAAGAGGTACAGGGTGCCCATCACCACCGGGTAATCGCGGCGAACGACGGATTCATAGGACAGCAAACCCAGGCCATCGAGCGAAAACAGGGTTTCGATCAGCAGGCTGCCGGCGAAGAATGCGCCAATGAAGGCCGCCGGGAATCCGGTCACCAGCGGAATCAGGGCATTGCGGAACACATGCTTGTACAGCACGGTCCTTTCGTTTAGGCCCTTCGCCCGCGCGGTGAGAACATATTGTTTCCGGATTTCTTCAAGAAAGGTGTTCTTCGTCAGCATTGTCATGACCGCGAAGGCACTCGCCACAGAGGCAGTCACCGGCAGGGTGATATGCCAGAGGTAGTCAACCACCTTTCCGAACAGCGACATGTTTTCCCAGTCGTCGGAGGTCAGTCCCCGCAGCGGAAACCACTGGAAGAAACTCCCGCCTCCGAAAAGTACCAGCAGGAATACGCCAAGCACGAAGCCGGGAATCGAGTAGCCGATCAGCACGAGCATGCTGGTGACGACATCGAAGCGGCTGCCTTCGCGTACCGCTTTCGCAATACCAAGCGGCACGGAAATGAAATAGGTAAGAAAGAAGGTCCACAACCCGAGACTGATCGACACCGGCAGCTTTGACACCACGAGTGACCAGACATCCTTGTGGTGATAGAAGCTTTGACCGAGATCGAATGTGGCAAAGCCCTTGAGCATCTGCCAGAAGCGTTCGGCGGGCGGCTTGTCGAATCCGTAAAGCGCCTGGATTTCCTTCACCCGGTCCGCATCGATGCCCTGCCTTCCCCGGTATTCGGAAGCCAGCCTGCCCGGACCTTCGCCGGTGCCGGCCTGTCCTTTCAGTTCCAGCAGCGCCAGCTCTACCGGGCCGCCCGGCACGAACTGGATGACGACGAAGGTGATCAGGATGACGCCCAGCAGCGTCGGCACCATCAGCAGAACCCGCTTGCCTATGTAGGCCCAAATATTCATCCGGCGCTCCTTATTTCGGGTTCTTTACCCACCAGGTGGAGATGATGTAGGGAACCGCCTGGTAATACGGCGGCGGGTCCTCGGGCATGCCGAAGCGTGTCCGGTAGGCGACGCGATGGGTGGTTGAATACCATTGCGGCACCACGATGTGCTTGTGCAGCAGCACCCGGTCAAGCGCCCTGGTGGTATCGACCAGGTCTTTGCGACTTTTCGCCACGACGATCTTCTCAAGCAGATGGTCCACCGCCGGATCCTTCATCCCCCAGTAATTGCTGGTGCCTTTCACGTCGGCAGCTTCCGAACCGAAGATGTCGTAGAAATCCTTGCCGGGACTTTCGACTGCGGGGAAACGGATGACCGTCATATCAAAGTCGAATTCCTCCAGCCTCTTCTGGAGGAGAGCGAAATCGGCGACGCGCTCCCTGACCTGGATACCGAGCTTTTCCAACGCGCGGACATAGACGGCGATGATGCGGCCGGAAGGGCCCGGGTCTTCAAGTATCTCGAACGTGAACGGTTCGCCTTTTTGATTGCGCAATGCGCCGTCGCGGTAGGTCCAGCCGGCTTCGGCAAGCAATGCCTGCGCCTTGCGCAGATTGTCTCGCAACGATGCCGGCGCGTCGGTGGTCGGTGGCTCCGGTACTTCGCCGAAGACTGCCGGGTCCAGCTTATCGCGGATCGGCTCCAGCAAGGCCAATTCTTCAGGAGAAGGCTTTCCGTCGGCACCGAGATCGCTGTTATTGAAAAAGCTCTTGGTGCGCGTGTACTGGTTGTAGAACAACTGCCGCTTCATCCATTCAAAGTCGAATGCCAGTCCGAGCGCCTTGCGCACCCTTGGATCCGTAAATTGCGGTCGCCGCAAATTCATCACGAAACCCTGCATGCCTTCGGCGTTGGAGTGTTTCAGTTCGCGCTTGATGATTTCGCCGCTCCGAAACTTTGGTCCGTTGTAGCTGCGGGCCCAGTTCTTCGCACTGTACTCGACCACGATGTCGAACTCGCCGGACTTGAATGCTTCCAGCCGCGCCACGTCATCCTTGTAGAAACGGTAGTTGATACGGGCAAAGTTGAACATCCCGCGCCGGACCGGCAGATCGGCGCCCCAGTAATCCGGATTGCGCTTGTAGCTGATGCTGCGGCCGACGTCATACCGGTCGATGCGGTAAGGACCACTGGAAATCGGCTCGACCAGCTGAATATTATCGAACGATATCCCGGCCGCCCACTTGCGGGAAAACACCGGCACGCCACCGACAATCAGGGGAAGCTCCGGATTGTCGTTCTTGAACTCGAAACGGATGGTGCGGTTGTCCACCACGACGGCACGCTTCACATCCGAATACAGCGACTTGAACCCGGGGGCGCCTTTCGTCACGAGCGAATCGAACGAATGTTTGACGTCCGCCGCCTCGACCGGATCACCGTTGTTGAAGCGGGCTTTCGGATTCAGCCGGAAGGTCATCGACAGACCATCGGGCGCCAGCGCCATGTCTTCCGCCAACAAGCCGTACATCGACGCGATTTCATCGGCGGCGCCGGTGGCAAGCGTCTCGAACATCAGATCCAGGCCCGCGGCAGCGACGCCCTTCATCGAGAACGGGTTGAACTTGTCGAAACTGGTTCGCCTGTCCGGATTGGCGAGGAACAACTCCCCGCCTTTGGGCGCATCAGGATTGACGTAACTGAAGTGGGTAAATCCTTGGGGATATTTCGGCTTGTCGTAGCGGGAAAATGCGTAAGCGCCGAACGCGCTGCCGGCGTGGGCGAGACAACCTGCCAGCAGGAGTGAGGAAATGATTTTATGCATCTGCCTGTTAATTTGATCCGTCGACGGAACACCGGGGCACTGCAGGACACACAGCCTTGAACCGCGCCATTTTACTAAAGGAATCCTGCAGGATGCATATTCATGCCTGCTTGAACCAACTTGCGCGACCGCCTTGTTTCTAACATGAAATATGCGGCCCGCTTTTGACTTCCGGCATAGATACTGAATTCCGGCAAAAGTTGCCCGCAGTTGCCCTAAGTTCGCCGACATCCTACAATCTTGCCCAGTTTGAAAATATCGCTCGTCCCCTACGCCGTCCGGCATCGCTTTCAAAGCGCTCTGGCATTGATCATGCAGTATTGATGCTGCCGATGGGCGCTCACCAATCCTCTGGAGTCACCATGGCATTCTTGCAAGGCAAAAAAATCCTGATTACTGGCTTGTTGTCGAACCGTTCCATCGCGTATGGCATTGCCCAGGCATGCAAGCGCGAAGGTGCCGAACTGGCATTCACGTATGTCGGCGAACGGTTCAAGGACCGCATCAGCGAATTCGCCAAGGAATTTGATAGCAATCTGGTGTTTGATTGCGATGTCGGCAGCGATGAACAGATTGCCGCGGTATTCGCCGATCTGGGCAAATCGTGGAGCCAGCTCGACGGACTGGTGCATGCAATCGGTTTCGCACCCCGAGAAGCCATCGCCGGCGACTTTCTCGACGGGTTGTCACGCGAGGGTTTCAAGGTGGCGCACGATATCTCGGCCTATAGCTTTCCTGCGATGGCAAAGGCGGCATTGCCGCTTTTGAGACCGAACTCGGCGTTGCTGACTCTGACCTATCTGGGTGCTGTACGTGTCCTGCCCAACTACAACACCATGGGCCTGGCAAAAGCATCGCTCGAGGCCAGCGTACGTTATCTTGCCGAATCCCTCGGACCGAAAGGCGTTCGGGTGAACGGCATCTCGGCAGGCCCTATCAAGACCCTTGCCGCCAGTGGCATTAAGGATTTCGGCAAGATCCTGAATTTCGTCAAGGCCAATGCTCCTTTGCGCCGCAACGTGACGCAAGAAGACGTGGGCAATGCCGCCGCATTCCTGTTGTCTGACTTGGCAGGCGGCATTACCGGCGAAATCACCTACGTCGACGGCGGCTTCTCGCATATTGTCGGAGGCATGACCGCCGAAACCGAATAATGCATCCAGGGTGAGGATTGCCACGCGGAACTCACCCTACCTCCCTTCGTGAAAGTCTTAATTAATCGTGACACCGGGTTCGATTAGTCTGTATAATCGCCGTCTGTGCTTGAAGCAAAACATTGACGCTAGACAGCACAACTCGCAGCATCGCGAACCCTCAGCAATAACGACAAAGCCTCCCCGCCTTTTGGTGTTGATTTTTTAAAACACCCTCCCGGCGCAAAGCTTTTGTGCCGAAATCTCTCAGATTATTTTCTCAGCTGTTTCGTTGGTTGGCGTTGCATTTTTACGTACGTACGTTTCTCGGACGAGAAAACGCGCGTCGTTGATTCTACGGAAGAACACAATGACTTTTGAAGCACTAGGCTTACACACGTCCATTCTCAAAGCACTTACCGAAGCTGGCTACACCGCTCCAACCACGGTTCAGGCGCAGGCGATTCCCGCCGCGCTGCAAGGCCGTGATCTGCTGGTCTCCTCGCAGACCGGCTCGGGCAAGACAGCAGCATTCATGCTGCCCGCCCTGCACAAATTCGCATCCGCCGAGCAGCAGGCAGGCGGACGCACACCCAACCAGGAACGCCAGGGCGCACGTGCCCGCGGCGAGCGTCCACGCTTTCAGCCCGCACAACCGAAGATGCTGGTCCTGACACCGACACGCGAACTGGCATTACAAGTCACCACCGCGACGGACAAATACGGTTCGCAGCTGCGCCGGGTGCGCGCGGTTTCGATCCTTGGCGGCATGCCTTACCCGAAACAGATGCAATTGCTGGCGAAGAACCCGGAAATTCTGGTCGCTACGCCAGGCCGCCTGATCGACCATATGGAGTCGGGCAAGATCAATTTTGACCAACTGGAAACGCTGGTTCTGGACGAAGCGGACCGGATGCTCGATATGGGCTTCATCGACGACATCGAAAAGATTGTCGCCGCAACGCCGGAAAACCGCCAGACCATGCTGTTCTCCGCCACGCTTGACGGCGTCGTAGGCAACATGGCCAAGCGCATCACCCGCGATCCGATGGTCATCCAGATCGCAGGCTCGGCGACTAAGCATGAGAACATCGAGCAGCGCGTACACTTCGTCGACGATCTGTCGCACAAGAACCGCATCCTCGACCACCTGCTGCGCGATGCATCAATGGACCAGGCAGTCGTGTTCACCGCCACCAAGCGGGATGCCGACACGATCGCCGACCGCCTGAACATCGCCGGTTTTGCTGCAGCAGCACTGCATGGCGATATGCATCAAGGTGCACGTAACCGCACGCTTGACGCGCTGCGCCGTGGCCAGGTCCGGGTGCTGGTTGCGACCGACGTGGCAGCACGCGGCATCGATGTGCCAGGCATCACCCATGTGTTCAACTACGACCTGCCGAAATTCCCGGAAGATTATGTGCATCGCATCGGCCGTACCGGACGTGCAGGCCGTAACGGCCTGGCGATTTCCCTGGCCAATCATGCTGAAAACATGAACGTGAAACGCATCGAGCGCTTCACCAAGCAATTGATCCCGGTAAACATCATCGAAGGTTTCGAGCCGAAGAAATCCGCGTCGGCGGCACGCCCATCCTCCCGCAAGCCGGGTGGCTGGAAACCGGGCGACAACCGGGGGAACGCAGCCAAACCGGGCCAGCGCACCTTCAGCAAACCCGGCGCACCACGCAAGGAAGGCGGCTTTGGAAAGAGCACGCGTTCGGATGACGCTTATGGGGCTCGCCGCTCCTATGGCGATCGCTAATCCGGCTAGAGGCCGTACGCTGGACTAAAAAACGACCGCTTCGGCGGTCGTTTTTTTGCCCGAAGTTCCCGCCCCGTTTCGGTGTTTACCGGGTCGGCAGCGTCACAACGCGCAGGTGCGAAAGCCCGCAAACATCTCGTCCCGTTCAGGCAAGTGGAAGTTGCGGAATTTCGGCGAACGCATGCGCAATCTCGTCATGAACGACGCGCCGCGAAGCACTTGGTGCGAGCCGAAATGCGGCTCCGAATATTCAAGCCACGGCCCAGGCACAAATTCCGGATAAGGCTCGAATGGAGTACAAGTCCATTCCCATAAATCTCCCCAACGCAACGCCGGATGCGCCGACAAGGCGGCGAATTCCCATTCTGCCTCCATAGGCAAGCGGCGTCCTGCCCACATGCAGTAAGCCTGCGCCTCATAAAGGCTTACGTGACGCACTGGTTCGTTTGCCGCCAGTGCAGCCGGTACGCCAAACCGCTCGCAGCGCCAGCGCTTGCCATCGCGGACCCAATCGCGCGGCGCGGACCGTTCCTGGCTCATCAGCCACGATCTGCCGGCCAATGTCCAGAATTGCGGGTGTTCGTATCCGCCGTCGTCAATGAACTCACCGTACTGGGCGTTCGATACCAATGTGGAATCCATGGCGAATGCCGGCACATAGCAGGCGTGGGCCGCCATTTCGTTGTCGAACACGAATCCAGCCCCTTCTTTGCTCCCCAATTCGATGGTCCCACCGGGAAAACGGATTTCGCCCTGGGCCCAGGAAGGAATGGAACGACCGGCGATATCGGCTGGCAATCCGGCGCCAAGTACCTGCAACATCGCGGCCAAAGCTTCGCCGCGCATATCTTCATATGCCAGCACGAGCCGATAGGGGTACAGCGCCTCATCGTCATTACGGGAACGGCTTAGCTTGTCCAGCAGTCGATCGAGCACTTCATGGCAATACGTCTTCAATGCGCCGGCACTCGGCAGATCGAGGGTCCAGCGGGCGCGGTGCGGCACGGTGTTCGCGTCAAACCAATCGTCGCCCTTGGTGAGCATGGAAGTGCGCGCCGCCGCCATTGGCGTACTGGAACCGGATTCGCGGAGCACATACCATTCGGCGAACCAGCCTATTCGCCCGAATTCCCACAGCGGAGGGTTCAAGGTGGGCAGGACCGGAACGCGGCCGGCGACGTCGAGGCCCTCCTGGATAAAGCTATCCAGCAAGGCCAGCGTATGGCGCCGGGCATCCTGTAAAGCGCCCGCCAGTTCGCTGGCGGTAGCGGTTCGAAAGGAAAAAGTCATCAAAGAAGCCGAAACATGAAAAGAAATCATTCTTGGCTTTATTATCGGCCTCGCACCGTCGAAAGCCAATGACGGAAAGCCGCATCGTGCGGCACTTATCCATGGAGTTTCAAGATGGCCATCCAGATCCGGGCGGCGGAAATTGCCGACATTTTCCGCATTGCCCCATTGTTCAACGACTACCGCCAGTTCTACGGGCAAGCATCCAATCCGGACCTTGCCAGTGCTTTTATCGCCGAGCGACTGGCGGGTGGCGAATCAGTCATCTTGCTGGCGGAAGATGACGAAGGGGACGCAGTCGGCTTTACCCAACTCTATCCTTCCTTCTCATCGGTCAGCGCCTGCAGGATATGGATACTGAATGACCTGTTCGTCAAACCCTCTGCGCGTGGAGCGGGAATCGGAAAGGCATTGCTCGACGCGGCGAAAGCGTACGCGCGTACTTCCGGCGCGCGGCGCCTCGATTTGTCCACTGCCCGGACCAACCCTGCACAACGACTTTACGAAGCCAACGGATATGTCAGGGACGACGTATTTATTCACTACAGCTTGACGATCGGCTGAGTTTCGCAGCACTGTCTCGCGCTGTCGAAAAAATTTACATTCATCACTACTCAATTATCGAAAATAATTTAACTTTTTGATTCATATGATATTTTTTTTGGGGCATGGGTCTTGCTAAAGGGAATCACGATACCAATAATCAACCCAAAGGAAAACCCATGTCCCTGCTCAAAAGACTTTCGATCACGGCCGTTTTCGCGACAGCAAGCATCTTCGCCAGCTTCGCGCAAGCTGCTCCAACCGTTTTCTTCGGTGAAAATCTCACTCCGGGCGGCGGCGTTTCCGGCGACCCGTTAACTGCTCGCAACCTGTTCTTGTCCAACCTGTCCGGCGGCGTCGGAAATCAAACCTTTGAAACCTTTGCTTCCGGCACGCCTGCGCCATTGGCCCTCAGCTTTCCAGGCTCGACTGGCAGTATCACTGCGACATTGAACGGAAACGGCCAAGTCCTTAATTTCCCTGGCGCCGGCCGCTTCAACACCACTGCAGGCGGATCGAAATACTGGGAAATGTCAGGTAGCTTCAGCATCGATTTCAGCGATCCAATCGCCGCTTTCGGCTTCTACGGCACGGATATCGGCGATTTCAACGGGCAAGTCACCCTGGAACTCTCGGGTGGAGGTTCCACGAATCTGACCGTGAGCAATACAGTCAACGCAAATAATGGCTCACTCCTGTTTTTCGGTTTCATCGACCCGACGCAGACCTATACGAAGATCACCTTCGGCAATACTGCCTCAGGCACTGATTTCTTCGGCTTCGACGACATGGTGATCGGCGATCTTCAGCAGGTACGCCAAGTGCCGCTTCCTGGCACTGTCGCCCTGCTCGGCCTCGGCCTTGCCGGCCTGTTCGCCGCGCGCCGCCGCAAGCAGTAAGCGTTCGCGATGTAGAAAAACCCGCTGCGGCGGGTTTTTTTTATGGCGCTTTTGTCATGCGATACGGTCAGGATCTGGCTAGGCGGATGCCGGTAAATTGCCAGCACGCGCTTGTCGGGAAGAAGTTTCGGTAAGTAGCCCGCGTATGCCGGGAGGGCGTGGCGCAGGACGAGCCTCGCAGCACATACTGGTTCGCCATGAATTTTCCGTTGTATTCGCCGATTGCCCCCACTGCAGGCGAATAGCCCGGGTACGGTGCGTAGCTGCTGGATGTCCATTGCCATGCGCTGCCATACAACTGCTGCAGCTTGTCCTCGCCAGACGCAGCAACGGGGTGAAGACGGTGCGCATTCGTGAATCCGATCACCTCATCGGCTGTCGCAGCGGCACGCTCCCATTCTGCCTCGGTCGGCAACCGTGCACCGGCCCAACGGGCATAAGCATCAGCTTCGAAATACGAGAGATGGACAGCGGGCCGCGCAGCGTCGAGCGGCTGCAGCCCATATAACGTGAATTCCTGCCATCCCGAATCGGTATTTCGCCAATAGAACGGCTGCGTGAGCTGATTATTTCGCACCCAGTCCCAGCCCTCCGACAGCCAGAGCGAAGGATCGGTGTAACCGCCGGCTTCGATGAATCCCAGGTATTCCCCATTGCTGACCAGGCGTGACGCCAGCGAGAACGATTCGGTAAATACCCGATGGCGTGGCGTCTCATTGTCGAAGCAGAAGCCGCTGCCGGCATGGCCGATCTCTGTCACACCCGCCTCGAAGTCCTGCCATGACAGTGGCATGGTCATCGCGGTCGATGCAGCGAGGTCTGCAGTACGGTATGCCGGATAAAGCGGATTCATCGACAACAAGTGCTTGACGTCGGTCAGCATCAGTTCCTGATGCTGTTTTTCATGCTGCAACCCAAGCTCGATCAGGGCCGCCAGTTCGCCGGAAAGTTCGCCTTTTGACAGAAGCCGGACAATCCGTTCGTCCACATTGCGCCGGTAGGCAAGCACTTCCTGTACCGATGGCCGGGTCACCAGTCCCCGCTGCGCGCGCGGGTGTTTCTGGCCGACACCGTTGTAATAGGAATTGAAGAGCACACGAAAAGCAGGATGGTGCGGCTGAAAGTGCGGCCCGAAACGTTCGAGGATGAAAGTTTCGAAAAACCACGTCGTATGCGCCATATGCCATTTGACAGGGCTGGCATCCGGCATCGATTGCACACAGCAATCCTCGTCTGACAGCGGCTCGGCCAATGACAGGGTGTGCCTTCGCACTTCACCGAAGTCGGCAAGCAGGAGGTTGGGCGATTGGTTCATTTGTCGCTTCCAGGTTGCGTCACACGGCACGAGCATGGCATACCAGGAACCAGCCGCGTTCATCGGTCCAGGTGCGCACAGCGCCGAACCCTGCTCTCTCCAGCAGGTGCAGGAAAGCATCAGGAGTGTACTTGTACGAACACTCGGTATGAATGCGTTCGCCTTCGGCGAAGCGGCGCCATCCCTGTGGCCAGCGGACCTCGACGTCGCGGCATGCCTCGAGATGCATTTCGATGCGGCTTTCCTGCTGATTGAAAAATGCGCGATGCCGCCAGTCCCGCGGGTTGAAATCCGCGCCGAGCAGTGTATTCAGGTGCAACAGCAGGTTGAGGTTGAACGCACTGGTCACGCCGAGCGCGTCGTCATAAGCGGCGTCGAGGATGGCCTTGTCCTTCACCAGGTCGACGCCGATCAGCAGGCCGCCGTCATTGCGGCATGCATCCCGGATCCGTGCCAGAAAGCTGGCAGCTTCATCCGGGCTGAAATTCCCGATCGACGACCCGGGATAGAAAAACAGGCGCTTTTCCTTGCGTACCGCATCGGGCAACTCCAGCGACGCGGAAAAATCCATTCCGATGCCCGTCATCCGGATAGGTGGAAAACGTTGCCTCAAGGCATTGACCGCGTCGCGCAGAAACTCGATAGAAATGTCTACCGGAACATATTCGACAGGCTGCAATGCTGGAAACAATTGCGATGCCTTATGGCAATTTCCAGCGCCGAGATCGATCAGGGTGCTGCCGCGACCAATCGATCGGGCTATTTCAGGGAGAGATTGGTCGAAGATGGCCGCCTCGGTGCGTGTCGGGTAATACTCCGGCACCTTGCAAATCGCCTCGAATAGGGTGGAGCCCAGCTCGTCATAGAGATATTTGGGCGAGGTGCGGGCATGCTGCGCGAGCAAGCCCTCGCTCAATTCGGCACGAATGGCGTCTGCGTCCGGGAAGTAAAGCTGAATGAATCCGTTATGCAATGTCTGCGTTCCGGTGATTGTCTCGCTCCAGGCTTGCCTGATCCCTGCGGACGGTGGTTGGGAGGGATTTTCGTTATGATAGCCAGTGATAGATGCATTCAATTGATGCAACACAAGTATTACTGAGCAAGGCGTGTGTTTTGTCGTTTTGCCTAGGACAAATCTCATTCCTTTTCTATACGCTGCCAATATTACCTCAATCTCCAATCAAGACTCTGCGCCAAAGGTCAAGCACATGCTGGAATTACGGCACCTGAGCAAATCATATGCGAACGGACGGCAGGTTTTGCACAACCTGTCTTATACATTTCAAGCAGGCGAGTATGTCGCCATCATGGGGGATTCCGGCGTCGGCAAATCGACTTTGCTGAACCTGATTGCTGGACTCGACATGCCCGACAGCGGCGACATCGTGGTCGATGGCACGCGGATGGCATCGCTTGACGACGATGCGGCCACCCGGCTGCGGCGGGAGAAATTTGGCTTCATTTTCCAGGCATTCCATGTACTGCCGCACCTTACGCTGGAACAGAATGTTGCGCTCCCCTTGCTGCTGAACCGCAGTCCGATGAAACGCGCCGCACAGATGCTCGACGCCGTCGGGCTTGGCAACAGGCTTCGTGACTTTCCCCGCCAGCTATCCGGCGGTGAACTGCAGCGAGTGGCGATCGCACGCGCCCTCGTGCACCGCCCGAGGCTCATTCTTGCCGATGAACCCACGGGAAATCTCGACCCGGATACCGCCCATGAGGTCCTGACCTTGTTGCGCAGCGAGATCAAGGCGAACGGCGCCACCTGCCTGATCGTGACGCATTCTCACGCCGCTGCCGCGACCGCCGACCGGGTTCTGTCCCTGACCAAGTCCGGCCTGCATGCCGCAACCGCGAAGGCCGCATGAACGGCGATTTCCTCCCCGGCTGGCGAATCAGCAGATGGCTGCTTGGCGGCGAATGGCGCGCGCATCCGGTACGCGCCTTGGTGGCGGTTGCCGCCATCGCGCTCGGCATCGCGCTGGGATTCGCCATCCATTTGATCAACGCCGCCGCGTTCAACGAGTTTTCCGCGGCCGTAAAGAGCTTGTCGGGACAGGCGGACCTGCAGGTTCGTGGTGCGGCGCCCTATTTCGATGAATCGCTGTACGCCCGCCTGGCACAACGAAAGGAAATCGCGCTGGCCAGTCCGGTGCTGGAAGTCGATGCGGCAGTGCCGGGGCAAAACCAGGCTTTGAAAGTGGTCGGCATCGATGTTTTCCGGGCAGCGGCGATCGCTCCGGATTTGACCGGTGTGCCGGGCGAAGACCGGGTGTTCGACACGCTGGCGGACGATGCTGTCTTTCTTTCCCCTGCCGCGATGGAATGGCTGAAGCTGAAAGCCGGCGATACGTTGAATCTGCAATCCGGCACACGCACGATAAGCCTGCGGGTGGCGGGCGGCATTGTGCGGGCACAGGCTGGCCAGCGGATCGCGGTGATGGATATCGGCGCGCTGCAATGGCGGCTTGACCGTTTAGGCAGGCTGGCGCGCGTCGATCTGCGGCTGAAGGAAGGCGTCGACCGCGCCACCTTCAAGAATGCGCTGGCGCGTGAATTGGGCGGTGGCTTCGCCGTCACCGAGACCAGCGATCAGGAAGCACGTACCGCCAGCATGTCGCGCGCCTACCGTGTGAATCTCAATGTGCTGGCACTAGTCGCGCTGTTCACCGGCGCATTTCTCGTCTTTTCGACGCAGGCGCTGTCAGTAATACGCCGACGCAGCCAGCTTGCGCTGATGCGCGTGGTCGGTCTCGGCCGCCGCGCGTTGCTGGCCCAGATACTCCTGGAGGGCGCGGTGCTCGGCGTGATCGGATCGCTGCTCGGCCTGGCACTCGGCTATGCCATTGCCGCGGCGGCATTGCATTTTTTCGGCGGCGACCTGGGTGGCGGATACTTCCCCGGCGTTCGGCCATCGGTGCGATTCACGCGCGTGGCGGCGGGCCTCTTTTTCCTTCTCGGGATTGCCGTTGCGTTGCTCGGCTGTGCCGGCCCGGCGTGGGAAGCAGCACGCGCCAAGCCGGCACAGGCCCTCAAGTCGGGTAGCGAAGACGTAATGCTGTCGCGACTTTCTTCCCCCTGGCCTGCCCTCGCCTGCCTCGCAGCGGGCGCGTTGCTGACACAATTGCCGCCGGTTTTTGAATTACCGGTATTCGGCTATCTGGCGGTCATGCTGCTGCTGATCGGCGGCATCGCATTGATGCCCCGGCTGGCAGCATTGGTTTTTGCGGCGCTGTCGCGATTGGCACAGCGTGGCTCGAACGTGGTGGCGACACTGGCGCTGGCCCGTCTCGCAAACGCGCCCAACCAGGCGTCCATTGCGCTGGGCGGTGTGCTGTCGAGTTTCAGCCTGATGGTCGCCATGGCGATCATGGTGGCAAGCTTCCGGGTGTCGGTCGATGACTGGCTGACTCAGGTGCTGTCCGCCGACCTGTATGTGCGGTCGGCGACCAGTGGCAGCACCGGCGCACTGAACAGCGCGGAACAGCAGGCAATCGAACGGACGCCCGGCATTGCCCGCACGGACTTCCTGCGCATCCAGCAGTTAACGCTCGATCCCGCACGTCCCGGCGTCGCGCTGATTGCGCGTACGATCGATGTGCTGAATCCGGATCGAACCTTGCCCATCATGGGTGACCCTCTGACGACATCGCTGGCGTCGTCGGCGATGCCGGTATGGGTATCGGAAGCCATGGTCGACCTGTACGGCTACACGGTCGGGCGCGAGGTCAGACTGCCGCTGGGCGGCCGGGAACACACCTTCACCGTGGCCGGCATATGGCGCGACTATGCAAGGCAGTCCGGCGCGATACAGATGCGGCTGGCGGATTACCGCGCGCTGACCGGCGATACCGACATCAACGATGCCGGGCTCTGGCTGCGGCCAGATGTCAGTCCCGAAACGGCGATCGCCGCGCTGAAGCAATTGCCTTTTTCCGGCGCGCTGGAGTTTTCCGAGCCGGGAGAAATCCGTGCGATCAGCCTGAAAATTTTCGACCGCAGCTTTGCAGTGACCTACCTGCTTGAGATGGTAGCGATCGTCATCGGGCTTTTCGGCGTGGCGGCAACCTTCTCTGCGCAAACCCTGGCGCGCGCCAAGGAATTCGGCATGCTGCGCCATGTCGGCGTCACGCGGCGGCAGATCCTGGCCGTGCTGGCGTCGGAAGGCTGCCTGTTGACCGCGCTGGGAATAATTGTCGGCTTCGTGCTCGGCTGGAGCATCAGCCTGATCCTGGTATTCGTGGTGAATCCGCAATCCTTCCATTGGACGATGCAATTGCACATGCCGTGGGCAGGATTGTTATCCGTCGCGGCGGTACTGCTGGCAGCAGCGGGCGCGACTGCGCTGGCGTCCGGCCGCTATGCGGTATCGGGCGATGCAGTACGGGCAGTAAGAGAGGATTGGTGATGAATATCGTGAAGTCGTGCCGCCTGGCGGCGGTGATCATGTTGCTGTCCGCCTGGGCATTTGCCGCCCCGCCGCAGCTTTCCCCGGTCATCTCCGGCAAGCCGCTGGCGTTCCCGCAGGACTTCGGCGCCCACCCCGACTTTCGCACCGAATGGTGGTACGTGACCGGCTGGCTGGAAACACCGGACCGCAAGCCCCTTGGTTTCCAGGTGACCTTCTTTCGCTCCGCGACGGACCACGATGCAGCCAATCCAAGCAGCTTCGCCCCCAAGCAGCTCATCATCGCCCATGCGGCATTATCCGATCCGGCCGACGGCAAACTGGTGCATGACCAGAAAAGCGCCCGTGAGGGGTTCGGCCTTGCGCACGCCAAACAAGGCGATACCGACGTCAAGCTCGACGACTGGCGCTTTGTCCGCGCGGCCGACGGAAAGTACCGTGCCGAGATCAGGGCGCGTGAATTCACGTTCGAACTGACGCTGACGCCTACCCAGCCCATCATGCTGCAGGGGCAGAACGGTTATTCCCGCAAGGGACCAAAGCAGCAGCAGGCCAGCTATTACTACAGCGAGCCGCAATTGCAGGTCGGTGGCACCGTCGTCCGTGAAGGCCGGCCGGTCAATGTCAGTGGAACGGCGTGGCTCGATCATGAGTGGTCCACCAGCGTGCTCGATCCGGAGGCATCCGGCTGGGACTGGATCGGGGTCAATCTCGACGATGGCTCATCCCTGATGGCATTCCAGATTCGCAGCATGACAGGTGAGAAACTCTGGGCGCACGCCGCCTTGCGCAGCCGCTCGGGGCAGACCACCCACTTTTCACCTGAACAGGTTGCCTTCACCCCACTTCGCCGATGGCAGTCGCCGCGTACCAATGCTTCCTATCCGGTCGCAATGAAGATCGACACCGGCAGCCTTTCCTGGGAACTGGCGCCGTTGCAGGATGATCAGGAACTGGATTCGCGCCTGTCGACCGGGGCGGTCTACTGGGAAGGCGCGGTGACCGTCTCGCGGGAAGGCAAACCGGCGGGCCGTGGATATCTTGAACTGACCGGTTATGTGAAGCCGATGAAACTATGACAACGAACTCTTCCAGGCAGGCGGAGAAAGGCAGTCTCGCGGTGCTCAGGCGACTGCTGCCTTTTCTGCGGCCGTACAAGCGCCAATTCTTTCTTGCCGGTATTGCACTCGTGCTGGCTGCCGGCGCGACACTCGCCATTCCCTACGCATTCAAGCAAATGATCGATCTTGGCTTTGGCGCGGCAGGCGCCAGCAGCCGGGAACATATCGACCTGTATTTCGTCGCCCTGTTCGGTGTGGCCTGCGTCCTGGCACTCGCTACCGCGGCGCGCTTCTACATGGTTTCATGGCTCGGCGAGCGGGTAACCGCCGACCTGCGCAGCGCGGTGTACCGGCATGTGGTGATGCAAAGCCCGCAGTTCTTCGAAACTACGCAGACCGGCGAAGTGCTGTCGCGCCTGACCACCGACACCACGCTGATCCAGGCACTGGTCGGCACCTCGATCTCGATGGCGTTGCGCAATGCGCTGCTGTTCATCGGCGGACTCACGATGCTGTTCGTCACCAGCATCAAACTGTCATCGATCATCCTGGTCCTGCTTGCCGTCGTGGTGCTGCCGATTGTATTTTTCGGCCGCCGCGTGCGCAGGCTGTCGCGCGATTCCCAGGATCGGGTCGCCGATGCCTCGGCGATGGCCGGCGAAATACTGAATGCGATGCCGACGGTGCAGGCATTCACTCACGAAGCGGAAGAATCGCGGCGTTTCGCTGCATCGGTGGAGCGTGCGTTCAAGACGGCGATGCAGCGCATCCGGGCACGATCGCTGCTCACGGTCGTAGCGATCCTGCTGGTATTCGGCGCCATCGTGTTCGTGCTATGGCTTGGTGCGCATGCGGTAATCCAGGGCAGCATGAGCGGCGGGGAATTGGGACAGTTCATCCTCTACGCCGCAATCGTGGCTGGCGCAATCGGCGCGCTGTCCGAGGTATTGGGCGAGGCGCAGCGGGCGGCGGGTGCGGCGGAAAGGTTGCTGGAACTGCTGACGGTCGAATCGCCTATCCAGTCGCAGGACAATCCGCAATCATTGCCGCCGCAGGCAGCCAACGGCGCATCGGTCAGCCTGAAGAATGTGACATTCCACTACCCCTCACGCCCCCAATACCCGTCGCTGTCCGGCTTGTCGCTCGACATCCGGCCAGGCGAAACGGTGGCCATCGTCGGACCGTCCGGCGCGGGAAAGACCACGCTTTTCCAGCTCCTGCTGCGTTTCTACGATCCGCAGCAAGGCACCATCCTGCTCGATGGCGTCGACATCCGGCAGCTCGATCTCGGCACGCTGCGCAATGCCATCGGCGTGGTGCCGCAGGAAACGGTGATCTTTTCCGCCAACGCAATCGACAACATCCGCTATGGCCGTGCGGATGCGACCGATGTGGAAGTCATCGCCGCCGCAAAGATGGCAGCCGCGCACGAGTTCATCGAGCGCCTGCCGGAAGGCTACCGCTCCTTCCTCGGCGAACGGGGCGTCCGCTTGTCCGGCGGCCAGCGGCAGCGGATCGCCATCGCGCGGGCCTTGCTGAAAAATCCGCCGCTGCTGTTGCTCGACGAAGCCACAAGCGCGCTCGACGCGGAATCGGAGCGCCTCGTGCAGGGAGCACTGGAAGCGGCGATGGTGGGCCGGACCACGCTGGTCATCGCCCACCGCCTGGCGACGGTGCAAAGCGCCGACCGCATCATCGTCATGGAACACGGCCATATCGTCGAAACCGGCACCCACGCCTCGCTCGTGGCGCGGGGTGGGCTGTATGCCAGCCTCGCTGCCCTGCAATTCTCGCCCGGGATGGCCACGGGTTAAAATACCCCCGCGACGCGACCACAGGAAAACTCATGCGCCAATACCTCGACTTCATGCGCCATGTCTATGAACATGGCGTCGAAAAAACCGACCGCACCGGCACCGGCACCCGCTCGGTATTCGGATACCAGATGCGCTTCAACCTGCAGGAAGGTTTCCCGCTGCTTACGACAAAGAAGCTGCACACCAAGTCCATCATCCATGAACTGATCTGGTTCCTTGCCGGATCGACCAATACCAAGTATTTGAAAGACAATGGCGTCTCGATCTGGGACGAATGGGCCGACCCCGACGGCAATCTCGGCCCGATCTACGGCTATCAATGGCGATCCTGGCCGACGCCGGACGGCCGCCACATCGACCAGATCGCGCAGGTGCTGGAGCAGATCCGCACCAATCCCGATTCCCGCCGCATGATCGTCTCCGCATGGAACGTTGCCGACATCCCGCAGATGAAGCTGCCGCCCTGCCATGCATTTTTCCAGTTCTATGTGGCCGACGGCAAACTGTCCTGCCAGCTGTACCAGCGCAGCGCGGACATCTTCCTTGGCGTGCCCTTCAACATCGCGTCGTATGCGCTGCTGACGCACATGATGGCGCAGCAGGCCGGACTGGACGTCGGCGATTTCGTCTGGACCGGCGGCGATTGTCATTTGTATTCGAACCATATGGACCAGGTGCGGGAGCAGCTGTCACGGACGACTTTTCCGCTGCCGAAGCTGGTGATCAAGCGCAAGCCGGAATCCATCTTCGACTACCGGTTCGAGGATTTCGAGATCGAGGGGTATCAGTCGCATGCGCATATCAAGGCGCCGGTGGCGGTTTGATTTAAAGACATGCACTAACCGAATCGCGTTGAAGTGCAACCTTGCTGCCTCCGTATCACCTTAGTCGTAGGTTGTCGTTCCCGCGAAGGCGGGAACCCAGAGATGCCTCACCGCTGTAAATTGCCGTAGGTGCAGCATCCCTAGATTCTCGCCTTCGCGGGAATGACAAGGGTTGAAGGACAGTTGATTATTCGATTACGTGGGCTGAGCAATGCAATACTACGTCTACATCCTCGCCAGCCAAAGGAATGGAACGCTGTACATCGGCGTCACCCGCGACCTCGTTAAACGGACCTGGCAGCACAAGGCAGACGTAATCGAAAGCTTCACATCCAAATATTCAGTCCACCTGCTCGTATGGTACGAAATCCATGCCTCGATTGACGCCGCCATCAATCGTGAAAAACAACTCAAAAAATGGAACCGCGACTGGAAGCTGCGGCTGATCGAAGAGAGCAATCCAACATGGCAAGATTTATATCTTGAATTCACCGCGTAACCAAACCAACATGACCCGTCCCAACCTCACCATCGTCGTCGCCACCGACGCCCAACGCGGTATCGGCATCAACAACGCCTTGCCGTGGCGCCTGCCGGAAGATCTTGCCCATTTCAAACGCGTGACCATCGGCCATCCAATCATCATGGGCCGCAAGACTTTCGATTCCATCGGACGGCCTTTGCCAAACCGCCGCAATATCGTCATCACCCGCAATCCTGACTGGCGGCATGACGGCGTCGAAGCGGTCACCTCCCTGCAAGCGGCGCTCGAACTGGTGGGCGGCACCCTGGCCCATGTAATCGGCGGCGCGCAGATCTATGCGGAAGCGCTCCCCTACACCGACCGGCTGATCGTCACCGAGATCGACAGGAAGTTCGACTGCGACACCTTCTTTCCTGCAATCGATCCGGGCGAGTGGAGAGAAGTCGCTCGCGACGCACATCATTCGGCGGACCAAGGTTTCGGCTACGCATTTGTGACCTACGAGCGGGCGTAGAACCATCCGGCACATCCGCCATCAAACCGGCAGCATCTTGATGCAGCGACACCAGAGTTTGTGATTTGAACAATGCAACGACTTCTGATCATCGCCGGGTTTGCACTGCTGGTCATCGGACTGGCATGGCCATGGGTGTCGAAGATGCCTTTTGGCCGGTTGCCGGGCGACATCCACGTGGTCAGGGAAGGGTTCAGTTTCCACTTCCCGATCGTGACCTGCATCGTCATCGCGGTCGCCGTATCGCTTCTGCTCTGGATATTCCGGCGATAGACACCGGTTTTGGGTGAATTGCGCCGGCCTGCGCCTCCGGATGGCAGGTTTCACGCGAAAATCCCCTGTTTTTCCAGCACGGCAGCCGCATATCTGCGAAAATCCGCTTTTCTTTTTTTGACGCCCAAACGGATCGGCAACGATCTGCCCCAGCGCCTCTGCCTCCACAGGAAACCTGATGAAATTTCGCTTCCCTATTGTCATCATCGACGAAGATTTCCGCTCCGAGAATACCTCGGGCCTCGGCATCCGCGCACTCGCGGACGCAATCACCAAGGAAGGCATGGAAGTGCTCGGCGTCACCAGCTACGGCGATTTGTCCCAGTTCGCCCAGCAGCAGTCCCGCGCCTCCGCCTTCATCCTGTCGATTGACGACGAGGAATTCGGCGCCGGTTCCTTCGAGGAAACGGATCATGCGCTGAAAACGCTGCGGGCCTTCGTCGAGGAAATCCGTTACAAAAACGCCGACATCCCGATTTACATCTACGGCGAAACCCGCACATCGCGCCATATTCCGAACGATATCCTGCGCGAACTGCACGGCTTCATCCACATGTTCGAAGACACCCCGGAATTCGTCGCCCGCCATATCATCCGCGAAGCGAAGTCCTACCTCGACGGACTGGCCCCGCCCTTTTTCCGTGCGCTGGTGCATTACGCGCAGGACGGATCCTATTCCTGGCACTGCCCTGGGCATTCGGGCGGCGTGGCATTCCTGAAGTCCCCGGTGGGCCAGATGTTCCACCAGTTCTTTGGCGAGAACATGCTGCGCGCCGACGTCTGCAACGCGGTGGAGGAACTCGGCCAGTTGCTCGACCATACCGGCCCGGTTGCCGCGTCCGAACGCAACGCGGCACGTATCTTCAATGCCGACCATTGCTACTTCGTCACCAACGGCACCTCGACCTCAAACAAGATGGTGTGGCATTCGACCGTCGGCCCGGGTGACATCGTCGTTGTCGACCGCAACTGCCACAAGTCGATCCTGCATTCGATCATCATGACCGGCGCGATTCCCGTGTTTTTGATGCCGACGCGCAACCATCTCGGCATCATCGGCCCGATCCCGCTCGAAGAATTCAAGATGGAGAACATCCGCAAGAAGATCGAGGCCAACCCGTTCGCCCGCGAAGCCGTCAACAAGAAGCCGCGCATCCTGACCATCACGCAGTCCACCTATGACGGCGTGCTGTACAACGTCGAAACGCTGAAGGAAATGCTCGACGGCGAGATCGATACCCTGCATTTCGACGAAGCATGGCTGCCGCATGCCACCTTCCACGATTTTTACAAGAACATGCACGCCATCGGCAAGGACAGGCCGCGGGCGAAGCAATCGATGATTTTCTCGACGCAGTCGACCCACAAGCTGCTGGCCGGCCTGTCGCAGGCATCGCAGATCCTGGTGCGTGAATCGGAGACGGTCAAGCTCGACCAGGACATGTTCAACGAAGCCTACCTGATGCATACCTCCACGTCGCCCCAGTATGCGATCATGGCCTCGCTCGATGTGGCGGCGGCGATGATGGAGCCGCCGGGCGGCACGGCGCTGGTCGAGGAAAGCATCCTTGAAGCGCTCGATTTCCGTCGTGCCATGAAGAAGGTGGACGAGGAATATGGCCAGGACTGGTGGTTTAAGGTCTGGGGGCCGGACGTCGCCTCCGAAAATGGCATCGGGATTCAGGAAGACTGGATGATCCGCGCCGAGGATGACTGGCACGGTTTCGGCAATCTGTCCCCCGGCTTCAACATGCTGGACCCGATCAAGGCGACGGTTGTCACGCCCGGCCTGTCCCTCGACGGCAAGTTCGGCGACACCGGCATCCCGGCATCGATCGTCACCCGCTACCTCGCGGAGCACGGCGTCATCGTCGAAAAGGCGGGCTTGTATTCGTTCTTCATCATGTTCACCATCGGCATCACCAAGGGCCGCTGGAACACGCTGCTGACAGCGCTGCAGCAGTTCAAGGACGATTACGACAAGAACCAGCCAATATGGCGCATCCTGCCGGAGTTCGCCGCGTCCAATCCGCGCTACGAGCGGGTCGGCCTGCGCGATCTGTGCCAGCAAATCCATGACATGTACAAGTCATACGACGTGGCCCGCCTGACGACCGAAATGTACCTGTCCGATATGCAGCCGGCGATGAAGCCGTCGGATGCGTTCGCGAAAATGGCGCATCGGGAGATCGAGCGCGTGGCAATCGATGAACTGGAAGGCCGCGTCACCGCCATCCTGCTGACGCCTTATCCACCGGGCATCCCGCTGCTGATTCCGGGCGAGCGCTTCAACAGGACGATCGTCGATTACCTGAAGTTCGCCCGTGACTTCAACGAGAAATTCCCCGGCTTCCAGACCGACGTGCACGGCCTGGTCACCCAGGAAGTGAACGGACGGCGCGGGTACTACGTTGATTGCGTGAAGTAACAGCAGGAACATCACCGACGGAGCGCCGCCACATTACGGCGGCGCTGCTCTCCCCTCCAGCAGTTCCCCTCTACGCGACCGCCAGTTTCTTCGCCGTCGCCGCAAGATGATCCAGAAACACATTGGCGATCGGCGACAGGCGCTTGCCTCGCGGATAGACCACCCACCAGTTGGAATGTACAGGGAACTCTGCCACCCGCAATACGGCAAGTGTTCCGCCATCCGTCTTCGGATTGAGCGCATGCCGGGAAAGAACCGTCATGCCGAGGCCCACCGCAACCGCCTGCTTGATCGCTTCATTGCTTCCCAATTCAAGGCGGATCTTCGGCTTGAACCCGAGGCCGGCGAAGTGCGCATCTCCCGCCAAACGCGTACCTGATCCCGGCTCACGCAAAATGAAGGATTCTCCGGTCAGTTCGGACAGCGCGAGCTTGCGTTTCCTTGCCAGGCGATGCGTTGCCGGCGCAACCACGACCAGCGGATTGGCAACGAAAGCCTGTTTCACTAGGTCGATCTCGTCCGGCGGCATCGACATGATGTACAAGTCGTCGGCGTTCACGCTGAGGCGCTGAACAATCTGGTCCCGGTTCAGGATCTCCAGCGCGATATCGACTTCGGGATAACGACCGCAAAAGCTGCCCAGGATACGGGGCACGAAATACTTCGCTGTGCTCGCAACGGTGACCCGAAGCTTTCCCCTTGTATGTCCCTTCATCGCAGCAACGCCCTGTTCGAACCTCTCCCACTCGTCCGACATCGCGCGCGCCGTTTCGACTAGCGCTTCGCCGGCGGCGGTGAGATACAGGCGTTTGCCGATCTGTTCATAGAGCGGAAGTCCAACGGCGTCGGAGAGTTCTTTCATCTGCATCGACACCGTCGGCTGGGTGATGTGACAGGCATGCGCGGCGGCAGTGATGCTGCCATGCTCTGCGACAGCAAGAAAAACAGTCAATTGACGGAAGGTTGGAGTCATAGATAGAAATCGATGATTTGCATCAGGATTATTGATTTTACTTTATGTATGCCCGCGGCTACGATGGCGACCGTTCATGAAAGGTACGCTCATATGTCCAGCTTCTCCAGTTTCCTTGATCCCGCAATACTGTTCTTCTTTCTCGGCGCCCTTGCCGGCATGTTCAAATCCAATCTCGAAATCCCGCCGCAGATCTCACGCTTCCTGTCCTTGTATCTGCTGATGTCGCTCGGCTTGAAAGGCGGCTTTGCGCTGTCCGAATCCGGCCTCGGCGGCGAAGTGGCAACCAGCCTGGCGTGCGCCGTTGCGCTCGCAATCGTGCTGCCTCTCCTCGGCTACCGATTGCTCAAGCGATTTGCCGGTCCCTTCGACGCAGCCTCCATCGCCGCGGCTTATGGATCGGTGAGCGCGGTGACCTTCATCGCCGCGACCCAATTCCTGGAAACGCGAGGAGTTCCTTTCGGCGGCCACATGGCGGCGGCGATGGCATTGATGGAGTCACCCGCCATCATCATGGCCGTTATAACAGCGAGTTCGCTGCGCCATGCGCAAAGCCGGAATGTCGGCGTAAGCGGCGCAGGAACCCTCGCACTCGGATCAACGCCGCAAACCGGGTTCGGCAAGATCCTGCATGAGTCGCTTACCGATGGCGCCCAGATGCTTTTGCTTGGTGCACTGGCGATCGGCTACCTGACGGGCGATGAAGGCAAGGCGGCGATGCAACCCTTCTCGGGGGATCTGTTCAAGGGCATCCTTGCCTTCTTCCTGCTGGACATGGGCCTTGTCGCGGCGCGCAGCATGACCGGCCTGAAGCAGGCATCCAGATGGCTCCTGTCGTATGCATTGCTTGCGCCCGTTGTGCACGCCGGCGTCGCCCTGCTTCTTTGCATGGCATGTGGCATCAGCCCGGGGGACGGCGCGCTCCTGATGGCGCTGGCTGCAAGCGCGTCCTATATCGCCGTACCGGCGGCGCTGCGCTACGCCATTCCGGAAGCGAACCTCTCGCTGCTGATCGGCATGTCTCTCGGACTCACTTTCCCCTTCAACATCCTTGTGGGAATTCCCGCCTATACCCAGGTGGCGTTGTTTGTGCTGGGATGAAATGGGCGGCTGGATTAGGCGCGCCAACACGGCATGGAAGAAGAGAAACAAAGGTGTGAAAATAATTCATCTGTTTTTACGGAAGTTTAATTCAAATTTTCTCAGGTTTTTAAGGATGGAGATAAAGGCAACAATGCACCTGCTGTTTATCCACGAAAGGAGAATCACATGGAATTGCAATTGGTTGCCCAGGAGTTTTCTCTCAGCCCATCACTGCGCGAGCACCTCGAACGCCGTATTCGTTTCGCGTTTAGCAAGGCTCGCAGCAAGGCAGTCCGTATCGTTGTGCGCCTGCGTGATCTGAACGGCCCGCGAGGCGGACGCGACAAGGTTTGCCAGGTAAGCGTGACCATGCCTGGCCGGCCGGAGGTGGTGATCCGGGAAGTCCAGGAAAACATGTACAACGCCATCGACGGCGCGGTGAAGCGCGCCGCTTACCGGGCGATGCGCATGGTCATGCGGAAGCGCTCCGCATCCCGTCCACATTTTACGGACAGCCGCAATACTGATTTCGATAGTCTGAAAGAAGGCGATCATGGTTGAGAGCATTGGCTCGTGGTGGATGTGGGCGGGCTTTTTCGCCCTCGTGCTGACGATGATCGCAGCCGACCTTCTGCTGTTGGGCGGGAAAACCGCACATAAGGTGACATTTCGCGAAGCGGCGGGATGGTCGGTGGTGTGGGTGGCAATGGCGCTGCTCTTCAACGCCGCTTTGTGGTGGCACCTCGATGGCGCGGCCGGCCGGGAAATCGCCAACGAGAAATCATTGGAGTTTTTGACCGGCTACGTGATCGAGAAGTCCCTGGCGGTCGACAATATCTTTGTCTGGCTAGTAATTTTCAGCTACTTCGCGGTGCCGGCCGAATTCCAGCGCCGCGTTTTGCTGTACGGTGTGCTGGGCGCCATCGTGATGCGTACCGTGATGGTGTTCGCTGGCGCGTGGCTGATCAGCGAGTTCCACTGGATCCTGTACTTCTTCGGACTGCTGTTGCTGGCGACAGGCATCAAGATGCTGATCTTCGCGGACAAGCAACCTGACCTCGGCACGAATCCGGCTTTGCGCTGGATGCGCAAGCGCATGAAAGTGACCGACAATTTTCATGGCGAGCGTTTCTTCATCATCAGCAAGGGGGTACGGTATGCAACACCGCTGTTCCTGGTGCTGGTCCTGGTGGAAATCACGGACCTGATATTCGCCGTAGACAGCATCCCGGCGATCTTCGCGATCACCAGCGATCCGTTCATCGTGCTGACGTCGAACGTGTTTGCGATCCTCGGCCTGCGTGCGATGTACTTCCTGCTGAAAGACGTGGCGGATCGCTTCCATCTGTTGAAGTACGGCCTTGCGATGGTATTGATGTTCGTCGGCACCAAGATGCTGATCGTCGATGTCTACAAGATTCCGGTGCTGCTGTCGCTTGCCATTGTGGGCACGATCATCGGACTGTCGGTCGTCGCCAGCCTCATCTGGACCAAGCCCCGGTCGGCGCCGCCGCTCCAGTTATCCGCAGGCAAGGAGTAAGTATGGCCAGAACGATTCGCCAATGGCTGCAGTCTTCGGGAGCAATCAGGAATCATCCGCAGATCGTGCGCTTTCTCGGCGAAGGCAGGGCAGCGCTGTGGGTACCGCAGCGCCGTTCTGTCGCTCTCGGAGCCGGCATCGGAGCAGCAGTCAGCGTGCTGCCGTTACCAGCGCAGCCCGTGATCGCAGGGCTGGCGGCCATGCGGTTCGGAGCACATCTGCCGACAGCGGTTGTGCTGACTTTCCTGAGCAATCCGCTGACTACCCTGCCGCTATGGGGTGTGGCGTGGATGATTGGCGCCTTTTGCCTTGGGCAACCGATCGCATGGCCGGACGCTGCCGTCTGGCCGGGCACGGCGGAATGGGCTGCATGGGTGCAGGGCGCGGGCAAGCCGCTGTTGCTCGGCCTACCGCTGCTCGGTATCTGGCTGGGCCTGACGACGTTCGCGTTGGCGCATATCGGATGGCGGCTAGCCATCTTGCGGAAATGGCATTCCCGTCCGGCAACCGGCCGCAAGGAAGCCCGATAACCGGCTGAGAAAGGCTTCTTTAACATCGACATTGTTGCAATCTGCACATCTGAATCGACATATCTGTTGTAAAACCGCCTTGCGCCGGCCAGCAAGCCTCCAACCGGCCAAGGCGGTTCCTCCATAGGCTTGCCACTGGTTTTCGCCAGCCGATCACAAAACCGATTACATCTTGTAACGGTTTTCGCCACTCTGAAACATCCCTTCTAAAAGTTTCCTTTCATCATCACTGCACGCCGAGGCAAGGAAAACTTGCCATTCCAACAAGAAGGAGAACCGCATGCGGCAACCAGTATTACGTTCGGGGCTGGCCAGTGCCCTATTTGTGCTGCTCACCGCTTGTGGAGGCGGAGGCAGCGGCGGCAGTGACGGCGCCGGTACCGGAGGCCCTGGCAGCGGCACCGCAAATGGCGGTGGCAGCACACAGCCTCCCATCAACGACATTCCCACCCGCACCCAGGCGGCGCGCATGCTGGTGCAGGCATCCTTCGGCCCCACCAGCGCTGACATCGAGCGCCTGGCGTCCGACGGCTATGGCGCATGGCTGAATGAACAATTCGCCAAGCCCCAGATCCTGCATCGCGACTATATGAATAGCATCGCGGCCAGCACCGGGCAGAGTGCCAATCAAAACAACTTCTTCGAATCGTTCTGGCAGCAGGCCGCAACCGGTGAGGACCAGCTGCGCCAGCGTGTCACGTACGCGTTGTCCCAGATTTTTGTCGTCTCCTTCCAGGACAGCACGGTGGCCAACTATCCGCGCGGTGTGGCCTCCTATTACGACACGCTGGCGGCGCACGCATTCGGCAACTACCGCAACCTGCTGGAAGCGGTATCGCTGCATCCGATGATGGGCATTTACCTGACCTCAATGCGCAACCAGAAGGAAGCCGGCACCCGTGTGCCGGATGAAAACTACGCGCGCGAAGTGATGCAGTTGCTCACCATCGGCCTGCACGAGCTGAACCAGGATGGTTCGTTGAAGATGTCGGACAACCGTCCGATCGAGACCTACACCAATGCCGATATTACCGGCCTGGCCCGGGTCTTCACCGGCTGGAGCTGGGGTGGCCCGGACAAGAGCGACTCCCGCTTTTTCGGCGGCAATGCCGACCCGAACCGCGACTGGCTCCCGATGCAGTCGTATCCAAAGTTTCATTCGGTGTCGGATAAGCGTTTTCTCGGCGCGGTGGTCCCGTCCGGCGCCACGCCGGAAATCAGCCTGAAGATTGCGCTCGATACCCTGTTCAATCACCCGAACGTCGGCCCGTTCATCGGGCGTCAGCTCATCCAGCGGCTGGTGACCAGCAATCCGAGTCCGCAGTACGTCGCACGGGTTGCCGCGGCATTCGCCAATAACGGCGAAGGCGTGCGCGGCGATATGAAGGCGGTCGTCCGCGCCATTCTGCTCGATCCGGAAGCACGCTCCGACACCATTGCTGCCGGTTCAGGCAGCGGCAAGCTGCGCGAACCGGTGGTCCGGCTGGCGAACTGGATGCGCGCGTTCAATGCCAAGTCCGCATCGGGCCGTTTCCTGCTCGGCAATCTCGACGATCCGCTCAACTCGCTGGGACAGACGCCGATGCGCTCGCCCTCCGTGTTCAACTTCTATCGCCCCGGCTACGTGCCGCCAAACACCGGGATCGCCGGTGCCGGGCTAGTCGCACCGGAAATGCAGATCACTGGCGAGACATCGGTGGTCGGCTACCTGAACTTCATGCGCAACGTGATCCCCAACGGCACAGGCAATTCTCGCGATATCAAATCCGACTACACCGAAGAGCTTGCGCTGGCCGACACGCCGGACAAGCTGGTCGACCGCGTGAACCTCCTGCTGACGGCGAACCAGATGTCGCCCACTTTGCGCAGCCAGGTCCTCGCGGCAGTCAGCTCGGTTGCCATACCGACCAACAATGCCACCAACGCCGCCACCGCACGCAGGAATCGCGTCATGCTCGCAATCTTCCTGACCATGGCGTCGCCCGAATACATTGCGCAGAAATAGGAGCCACAGATGACCCGCACAATCAACGCATCACGCCGCCGGTTCCTGCGCGCCGCGTCCGCCATGTCGGTCGTCGGCACCGCCGGCGCGCCATTCGCGCTCAACTTGCTGACCATGGGCGCGGCGGCGGCGCAAACCGCCGACGACTACAAGGCGATCGTCTGCCTGTTCCTGTCAGGCGGCAACGACCATGCCAATACCGTACTCGCGACCGACCCGACATCGTGGAACGACTACCTCAGCGTGCGCACCACCACCGAAGCCGGATCGATTGCATTACCGTCAGTGGGTGCCGCCGGCGGTGTATTGCCGATCATTCCGGTGGCGGGCCACGCAGGCCGCAGCTTCGCCCTGCACCCCAGCCTCGGTCCGCTGAAAGATTTGTTCGATGCCGGCCGGGCGGCGATCGTCGCCAACGTCGGGCCGCTGATTGCGCCTACGACGAAAGACCAGTACAGGGCGAGAAGCGTGCCCCTCCCGCCGAAGCTGTTTTCGCATAACGACCAGCAGTCCCTCTGGCAGGCATACCAGCCGGAAGGCGCCCAATTCGGCTGGGGTGGGCGCATGGGCGACCTGCTGTCGTCAATGAATGCCAACACCACGTTCACGTCGATTTCCGCTTCCGGCAATGCGGTGTTCCTGGCAGGCCAGACCATCAACCAATATCAAGTCAATCCGTCCGGCGCGGTCCCGATCGGCGGACTGACCGGCTCGCTGTTCGGTACGCCGGCCGGCGCCAATCCGCTGCAGACGATCATTGGCGGTGGCGGCAACCATCTGCTGGAAAAGGATCATGCTGCCATCGTCAAGCGCTCCATCAGTGCGCAGGGCGCCCTCAGTGCCGCAATGCTGCCGGCCGGGACGACAGGCGTACCCAATCCGACGCAATACACCAATCCGAACAACGGCACGCTCGCCAACAACTCCCTGGCGACGCAGTTGCAGACCGTGGCACGGGTCATCGGCGGGCGCAGCGGACTCGGGGCGCGGCGGCAAGTCTTTTTCGTCAGCATGGGAGGCTTCGACACCCATGATTTCCAGCGCACCTCGCAAGCCGACCTGATGGCGAAGCTGGCGCATGCACTGTCCTACTTCGACACCACGCTGGCAACTCTCGGCGGCAGCGACCTGCGCAACCAGGTCACGCTGTTCACGGCGTCGGACTTCGGCCGCACCTTCACCAGCAATGGCGACGGCACCGACCACGGCTGGGGATCACATCACTTCGTGGTCGGCGGCGCGGTGAAGGGGAAGAACATCTACGGTGACTTCCCGGCCACCGCGCTGGGGCATGCGCTGGACGTGGGATCGGGAAGCTTGCTGCCGTCGATATCGGTGGATCAGTACGGCGGCACGCTGGCGAGTTGGTTCGGCTTGAGTCCGACCCAGATTGCGGAGGTGTTTCCGAATATTGCAAACTTTTCGAATCGGAACCTCGGCTTCATGACCTGATAAAGGGGAGTTATGCAGCCTGGATGCGGCTGTCAATCGCCGCCGCATCCGCCACCGTCCCCACCCCCTCCGTCGCTGCCATTGCCATCCACGTCCCCACCCCCGCCATCGTTACGGCGATCCGAGGATCTGCCCGAAAAACCGCCGCAGCCGATATCGGCTGCGCAATACTGGTTCGAACCTGGCGTGCAGTAAAGCGCATAGTTGTATCCACCGGGAATGGCGAGCATCGCATCGATTGCAAACAGGAGAGGAAGCCGCTGCGGTGCGGACGGGCTGATGTTCTCGCGCAGGCACGACAACTGCCACGCGCGCTTGATGCCGTCCTGCGCAACGGTCGGCGTAAGCATCGCTTCCGCCGGCGTGTGATGAAGGAACTTGCCGAGGACCTTGCGGCAGAAGTCCTGATAGCCACGGGTGAATACGATGAACTCATGCCACGCCGCATCCACCGCCTTGCTGGGCATGGAAACCATCCGGCCGTTCGCCATCAGTGCAATGGCAAAGTATTCACGCAGGCCCATCATGACCGTCGCGACCTGTTGATCGTTGAGATACGGGTAGGTCTCCTTCAGCCTGCGTGATATCCCGGCCGGAAAAATATACTGTTCGAGCCGCTTGCGGCGTCGCTTCCTTGCACCGCGCCGCCACACATCCCGCGCAATGAACAACGCAACGGCCAATGCGAAGATGCCAAATATGAGTTCCGACATTCAGTCCTCCTTTCGATCGCCGCGATACACGGAAAGGACAGCAAGCCGCACCATTTCCCGCGCCCTGACCGGAAGCGAGACCGCGGCATCTCAGGTCTTCGGCAGAGTCACGCCACGCTGCCCTTGATACTTACCGCCTCTGTCCTTGTAAGAGGTCTCGCAAATCTCGTCGCTTTCGAAGAACAGCACCTGCGCACACCCTTCCCCGGCATAAATCTTGGCCGGCAGCGGCGTGGTGTTGGAAAACTCCAGTGTCACATAGCCTTCCCATTCGGGTTCGAACGGCGTCACGTTGACGATGATGCCGCAGCGGGCATAGGTGGATTTGCCAAGGCAGATGGTCAGCACGCTGCGGGGAATGCGGAAATACTCGACGGTGCGGGCCAGCGCGAAGGAGTTCGGCGGGATGATGCAGACATCGCCCTTGAAATCGACGAAGGATTTTTCATCGAAATTCTTCGGGTCGACGATGGTGCTGTTGATGTTCGTGAAAATCTTGAATTCGTCGGCGCAGCGGATGTCGTAGCCGTAGGACGAGGTACCGTAGCTGACGATCTTGTGGCCGTTCGCGGTGCGCACCTGGCCCGGCTCGAACGGCTCGATCATGCCGGTTTCCTCTGCCATGCGGCGGATCCACTTGTCGGATTTGATGCTCATTGTTTTCACGCTTCCCGGGGTTGCTGGTCGCAGGATTTTACGCGAAAACAGGCGTGCGGCCACCATCGGCGGCCATCGCCGTGCTTGTCCAATTGTCTACATGCGCTCGGCGCAGGCGGTATATGCTTCCCGCAGGAGCGTCGGGTTCTGCAGCAGCCGGTCCTTCCATTCGCCGAGTTCGACCCGGTGGCGGATCAGGTCCCGCAGCACGCTGGCATGTTCGGTCAGGCCGATGGCATTGGAGCCGACCAGCACATCCTTGTTGAACTCCAGCCGGAGATAGCGGAAATTCCGGTCGTCGCTCATCTCCACCCACTCGCCGCCGGAAACGCCGCGCCACTGGCCGAAGGATGCCGACACCAGGCCGAGGGTGTCGAGCACGTCGATCTGGCGCACGCCATGCTGGAATGCTCGTTGGCCGGTCATGTTGAGCGCCGCACAATAAGCCTGGTCGGCGGCGTTCGGCTGCACGCCGGAAATCATCGTGCGGCCGGAATCGTTATCGAAAGACTCTGCGCAGTCGCCTGCGGCGTAGATGCCGTGCAGGTTCGTCTGCATCGACGCATCGACCAGGATGCCCTGCGAACATTTGATGCCGCTGCCGCCAAGGAAACCGACATTCGGCTTCACACCCGTGGCGCATACGATCAGGTCGGCATGCAGCTGGCGGCCGTCGGACAGGCGCGCCACCAGCGGCGTACCGGCGAGCGAACCATCCTGGCGGCGTACGGTATCGATTGCCTCCACCCGTGTGCCGGTATGGACGCGGATTCCCTTTTTCTCGCACCATTGCTTGATCATGCGGCCGGCACCCTCGCCCATCATGTTGGGCACCATGCGGTCGCGCTTTTCCACCACCGACAGCCGCACGCTGCGGGCGGCCAGGGCTTCCATCACGATGCAGCCGATGAAACCCGCGCCGATCAGCACCACGCGGGCGCCGGGGCGGGCAAGCTGGATGATCCTGCGGGCATCATGCATCGTCCAGCAGGAATGCACGCCGGGCGCGTCGATGCCCGGAATGAGCGGCATGACGGGACTGGCGCCCGTGGCGATGAGCAGGCGGTCGCAGTCGAACACCGAGCCGTCCTCGGTCGAGACTTTGTGCATCTGCGGATCGATGCGGCGCACTCTGCCGAGCCGCTGCTCGATGCGCAGCTCCTTGAAATGTTCCGGGTCCTTCCGCAGATGGGTGCCCTGCTCCTTGATGTCACCCATCAGCAGGTAAGGAAGCGCCATCCGTGAATAGGGCGGCTCCGGTTCGTTGCCGATGAGGAGAATGTCGTCTTCGGGCGCATTCTTGCGAATGGTTTCTGCGGCGATCACGCCTGCGGGGCCGTTGCCGATGATGAGATGCTTCATGCGGGCCTCCCGCACAGTGGACAGGCGCTCAATGGATACCGCTGATTCGCTGGATGTTTTTGCACGACCTCCTCCTTGTGGATCAGGTGTTACAAAAATCACTATATCGGCGAAATATCCATGGGAGTTGCATTTTGTCAAGGGCTGCCGATAAATCGCAGATAGCTTGCGCGATATCAATATTTAATCGGGAGCAATTGCTCGATTTCCTAGCCTCCGCCCCGGCGGGTGTAGTGGTCAAAATAGTCGAGGAAGGTTTTGCGCGATTCCTCGGGCATCTCAAGGAAATCGAAGGTAACCGACAGGACCGGCAGACTGATGCTGGCGATGCGCCGCGGGGGCTTTTCCTCCAGGCGGATCTCCAGCATGCCCTCTGCCGCATGCACCCGGTACAAGGCGCCAATGGATTCGATACGCGCATCCCGCGTCGCGCCCGGCAGCCATCGTTCGAATTCGGCCAGCGTGCAGCCCATGTCGCGCTGCAGGCGGACTGGTACCGTCATGGATACCTGTCAGCCGCCGGCAACGGGCGGCCAGATGGCGAGTACGTCACCATCCTGCAGCGCCATGGCAGGACGGTCTGGCGGGGCAATGTAGCGGCCGTTGACGAGGACGAGATGGACGAGCTTCTCCGGCAGGCGGAAGCGGACAATCAGGTCGCCGATCGTGGTGGCAGGCTCGACGTCGAGCTCAACGGCATTGTATTTGCGCTCGGCCGGGAGGTAGTCGGTAAGGGAGGCGAAGAGCTTGAAGGTAACTTTCATGGGTGCAAGTTTAGCTGGGGACATATTGGCAACTTGAAGAAACAGTCATTCAGGCCGAACTCGGCCTTTACGCTGCCCCTACGCCGCCACCTGCCACTGATGCTGCTTCTGCGAACAAGCCACATACGCCTCCATCACCCTCGTCGGGTCCGCCTTGAGCTTTTCCTTCCATTCTCCCAGCCTCACGCGCTGCTGGATCAGTCCCCGCAGCACGCCGACATGTTCCGTATGCCCGACTGAATTCGACCCCACCAGTACGTCGCCGTCGAATTCCAGCCGCAGGTACTTGAAGTTGACGAAGTCGGCCAGTTCCACCCGCTCGCCGCGCGGTACGCCCTCCCAGCGACCGAATGACGTGGAAATCAATCCCAGCGTGTCGAGCACGTTGATCATGGTGACATCGTCTTTCCGCACAGATCGTCCAGCCATGTTCATTGCGGCGCAATAGGCCTGGTCGGCAGCATTCGGCTGAACTGCCGACACCATCGATTTCCCGCTCGCCCGGTCGAACGCCTCGGCGCAGTCGCCGGCGGCATAGATGCCCGGAACATTGGTCTGCATGGTCGCATCCACCAGTACGCCCTGCTCGCACAGGATGCCGCTTCCGGCAAGGAAGCCGATATTCGGTTTCACGCCGGTTGCGGAAATGATCAGGTCGGCAGGCAGCGTTTCCCCGGTGGACAACCGGACCTGCAACGGCGCGTCCGGTCCGGCACCGGGCTCGATCGCGTCCACCCGCGCCGAGGTATGTACCTTGACGCCCTTGCGTTCGCACCATTGCTTGATCATCGACCCGGCCCCCTCGCCCATCATGCGAGGCACCATGCGGTTGCCCATTTCAATAACGGACAGGTCGACGCCGCGCTCCGCAAGCGCTTCCATGATGATGCAACCGATGAAGCCGGCGCCCATCTGGATCACCCTCGCACCCGGCTTCGCCAGCGCCATGATCCGGCGCGCGTCTTCCATGGTCCAGCAGGAGTGGACCAGTGGACTGTCCATGCCTTGAATCGGCGGGCGCACCGGGACCGAGCCGCTGGCGATCAGCAGCTTGTCGAAGTCGATCGTGCCGCCGTCTTCCAGCGTGACGCGGCGCGAGGCGGTGTCGATGCTGCGCGCCCTGCCGTTACGCTGCTCGATGCGCAATATCGTGAAATGATCTTTTTCCTTGCGCAGGTAGGTGCCACGCTCGTCGATATTGCCGATCAAGAGATAGGGAATCGCCATCCTGGAGTAGGACGGCTCCGGCTCATCGCCGAGCAGGATGATGTCGTCCGCCGGCGCATGCTTGCGAATGGTTTCCGCCGCGATGACGCCCGCCGGCCCATTGCCGATGATCAGATGCCTCATAGATTCTCCCTGGCCGATAGTCAAAATGTGCGGGCGCGAACCGGTCATCGGTTCGCGCCCTTCCCCAATCACAAGCCGAGGCGGCTCCTGGTCTCTTCGGTCAGTTGCCCTTCCGGTGTCCAGCCGCGGATGCGGTAGTACTCCGGCAGCATCTTGTCGAGACCGTTGACCATGCCTTTTGCCGGACCGGTCTTGGCCGGTTCGCTGGTCAATCGTTTCGGCAGGCTGTCGTCCTTCTCGGTGAAGCCGGCCTTGTTGTTGAAATCGCGTTCCAGGTTCCAGATCCGCTCGCCGATGAGGTTCAGCTGTTCGAGGCTGTAGGATTCGTCGCAGGCGGCATGCAGCTGCGGCTGCAGGTCGGCCATGGTCCAGGCGAAGGTTGTGAACACGCAGACACCTGCGGAATCAAACACCGCCGTCGCATCCTGAAACGCCTTGACGAGATCCGGCTTGCCTTCGGTGACCAGCGGATCGGTTTTGACCGGTATGCCGAGCACCTCGGACGCGACCGTATAGCCCCGCAGGTGGCAGGCGCCGCGATTGGATGTCGCATACGCCAGTCCCATGCCCTGGATACCGCGCGAGTCGTAGGCCGGGAATTCCTGACCCTTCACGCTCATGGACAGGTCAGGATGGCCGAACTTGGCTGTGAGCCGCTTCGATCCCTGGGCGATTTCCTTGCCGAAGCCTTCGCCCTTGGCGGTTACTTCCACGAAATAGGTCAGCGCCTTCGCATCACCGAACCGGGCGTCGATGCCGATTTGTTCGCGGGTCAGCACGCCCATTTCATACAGCTCCATGACCGCACCGACCGTCGCGCCGAAGGAAATCGGATCCATGCCCTGCTCGTTGCAGATGAAGTTGGCATAGGTCAGCGCTTCGAGGTCGTTGACGCCGTTGGCATTGCCCAGCGCCCACGCCGCCTCATACTCTAGCCCGCCGGATGCGCCCCAATACTGCGGCTTGTTCTGCACGGTAAAGTGCTGTTCGTCGATCTTGGATATGCGTCCGCAGGCGATGGTGCAGCCGAAGCAGGCCTGGTTGGTCACCAGGTTGGGTTTGCCATCGGTTGGACGCGGTTCATGCATCGCTTCGCCGGAAATATCCTTCGCACCTTCGAACTGGACGTCGCGATGGTTGCGCGTCGGCGAGGCGCCCATCTCGTTGATGACGTTCATCAGCACCTGGGTGCCGAATTTCGGCAGACCCTGCCCGGTGACCGCGTTATCCGCCAAAACCTTCTTGGCCGCAACGGTTGCCTTCATGAAGGCGCGCGGATCGCGGATGTTGCCAACGCCCTTGGTGCCCCGTACCGCGATCGCCTTCAGGTTCTTGCTGCCCATGACGGTGCCGACGCCCGAACGGCCGGCAGCACGGTGCAGGTCATTAACCACCGCCGCATAGAGGCAGCCGGTTTCGCCGGCACGGCCGATCGACGACACCCGCATCAGCGGGTCCTGGTGCTTGCCCTTGATGGCTGGCTCCGTGTCCCACACCGATTTGCCCCACAAGTCGGAGGCATCAATCAGCTCGGCATAATCGTTTTCGATATGGAGGTAGACCGGCTGGCTGGCCTTCCCCTCGACAATGATCATGTCCCAGCCGGCCATCTTCAGCTCCGCGCCGAAGTAGCCGCCGGAGTTGGAACAGGCAATCGCGCCGGTGAGCGCGCCCTTGGTGATGACCGAGTAACGGCCGCCGGTGGAGGCCATGGTGCCGGTCAGCGGGCCGGTGGCCCAGATGATCTTGTTCTCCGCCGACAGCGGATCGGCTTTCGGATCCACTTCCTCCACATAGTATTTTGTCGCCAGTCCCCGCTGGCCAACGTAGTCCCTGGCCCACTGCATGTTCAGCGGTTCGGCGGTACAGGTCGCGTTGGTCAGGTTGACCCGCAAAATTTTTCCAGTCCAAGCCATGATGGTGTCTCCTCGTTCTTTCGGATCGATGTGCCGGTTCGTTACGCAGTTTGTTTGGTCAGCCGGAAACGGTGTTGCCGAGCTTGTCGGCCCACTGGCGCATCTTGTCGAGGCCGGTCCAGTTGGCGTCGATATAGGTGATCGCGCCGGTTGGGCAGGCATCCACGCAGGCCGGGTCGCCGCCGCAGAGGTCGCACTTGTGCACCTTGCCGGTATCCTGGACGTAGTTCACCGTGCCGAACGGGCAGGCAATCGTGCAGACCTTGCAACCGACGCAGATGTCCTGGAACACCAGCTTGGCGCCGGTGACCGCATCGAGCTTGATCGCATCCACCGGGCAGGCGTGCAGGCACCACGCCTCCGCGCACTGGGTGCAGGTATAGGGGACTTTCTTGCCGGTGTGGTGGAACTCGAAAACCTTGATCACCGATTTCGAGGGATTAAACATTCCGTAATGCGTATAGCTGCATGCCATTTCGCACTGCAGGCAGCCGGTGCATTTGCTCGGCTCGATGTGAAGGGATTTTTGCATGGGGTCTCCTCCTTGGATGGAAGTGTTTGGTTTGCTTGCTGCGCCGGCGACATGCCGATTTTCTGTTGTGCTTCTTTTTTGATCCGTTCTACGGTGCAAAAAACAAGCCATGGGAGCGACATCGGATGCGGCGTGCGGGACTCGCATTTTTCCGAGTGAACAGAAGGAGATGTGCCGGACGGAAAGTACGCGGGTAGTGTTGGGGACTGTGTCAGTTTGGAGCAGTTGACCCATTTTGCGACAGCGTGGATGGCCCGTTGAACGAGGAGCCGTCGCTAGCCGGGATTGTGGAGAAGGAGTTTACTCCGCCAGGAAAGATATAAAGGCCACTGAAAATGCTGACTAAAGCGTATAAGCATCCGCCGGGTTCCCTCCCCCTCGTAGGGGGAGGGCTAGGGTGGGGGTGTGAAGGTCGAGCTGTTGCATGCGGTTGCCCGACCTCACTACCCCTACCCCTCCCCCTGTGAGGGGGAGGGAACCTGCCAGAGATAGTTTTAACTGCAGCATCCCTATTGCAGCAACTCTACCGCTGCATCGCTTCCCATACCTTCTGCAATCGCTTCGCCGATACCGGCATCGGCGTACGCAACTCCTGTGCAAACAACGATACTCGCAACTCCTCCAGCAGCCAGCGGTACTCCGCCATCTTGGGATCGGTGCTCTTCGGTCCCTGTTTCTGCGCCCGCTGCCAGGGAGCGGCCGCCTGCGTCCATTCCGCCATCAACCGGACATCGCGGGTTGGATCAGCACGCAGCTTCTCCAGCCGCACATTGATCGCTTTCAGGTAGCGCGGGAAATGCGCCAATTGCCCATAGTCGTTTTCAGCGATGAAGCGCTTGCCGATTAGCGCCTGCAGCTGCGACTGCATGTCAGCCACGCTCTGCGGATACGCCTTGGCGGCCCCCTGCAGCTTCTTCGGCAGCGACGCATACTCGGTGAGGATTGTGGAAGCAAGCCGTGCAATCTCGTTCACCAGCAGGTTGAGGCGCGACTTGCCCTCGTCCTTGCGGCGATTGAATTCGTCGGCGTTCGCCGGCAGGGGCTCCTGCATGCAGGCACGCTCCAGCCCGGCCTGGATGATCTGTTCGCGCAACTCCTCCTGCGAACCGAGCGACATGAATTGCATGCCCATCTGCTGCAAGCCAGGCACATTCTTTTCCAGGTACTTCAGCTGCTCTTTCAACTGGAGGGCAAACAACCGGCGCAGGCCGAGACGATGCACCCTTGCGGCTTCTGCCGGATCATCAAAGACTTCGATATCGCAATGCGTCGTCCGGTCCACCAGCGCCGGAAAGCCGATCAGCGTCTGTTTGCCCTGCTGAATTTCCAGCAATTCCGGCAGTACGCCGAAGGACCAGCCGGTCAGGTTCTGGTGTTCGCTGACTGCGCCGGACGCGCCCTGTTTCTGCTGCGGCTTCTGCTGTGATTGCTGCTTACCTCCCTCTTCGCCATCGACCGCCACCACCGCCGTGTTCTCGGCCAGTTTCTGGAACCGTTCACGCGCCTGGCCGCCCAGTTCCGCCTGCAGCGCCGAAAGATTGCGCCCCATGTCGAGCTGGCGGCCATGCTCGTCGATCACCTTAAAGTTCATGAAGTGATGCGCCGGCAGGGTTTCCAGCTTGAAGTCGGCGGTCTTGATGGCGATGCCGGTCCGCTCGCGCACATCGGCGATCAATGCATCCAGCAGGCTTCCCCTGCCAAAGGTCGCGCGTTCGACGAAGCCGGCAGCATAGTCCGGCAGCGGCACGCAATGCCTGCGCAGCTTCTGCGGCAGCGATTTCAGCAGCAGATGGGTTTTTTCCTTGAGCATGCCGGGCACCAGCCATTCACTGCGTTCGGCCGATACCTGGTTAAGGGCATACAGCGGAACGGTGAGCGTAACGCCGTCGCGCGCGCTGCCGGGCTCGAAATGATACGACAGCGTCATCGCGATGCCGGCCACCGTCATTGACTTCGGGAACAGGTCGGTGGTCACGCCCGCCGCTTCGTGGCGCATCAGGTCATCGCGGTTCAAATGCAGCAGTTTCGGATTTTTCGCCGTCGCATCCTTGTGCCACTTTTCGAATGCGGCGCCGTTCCAGATATTGTGCGGAACGATCTTGTCGTAAAACGCGGCGATCAATTCCTCGTCCACCAGCACGTCGAGGCGGCGCGACTTGTGCTCCAGGTTTTCAATTTCACGGATCAGCTTCTGATTATGGGCAAGGAATGGCGCACGGGTATCGAACTCGCCGGCCACAAGCGCCTCGCGAATGAAAATGTCACGCGCTTCCTTTGGATGAATGAGCCCGTAATTGATGCGCCGCTGGCTGTAGACAACCAGTCCGTAGAGCGTTGCCCGCTCGGATGCCACAACCTGCGCCGCACGTTTCTCCCAGCGCGGTTCGCCATAGGATTTCTTCAGCAGGTGACCGCCGACCCGTTCCAGCCACTCGGGCTGCAACTGCGCCACGGTACGTGCGTAGAGGCGCGTGGTATCCACCAGTTCCGCCGCCATCACCCATCGCCCGGCTTTCTTGCCGAGGTAGGAGCCGGGCCAGATATAGAACTTGATGCCGCGCGCGCCAAGGTAGACCGGCTCGTCCTCCGCCTTGAAACCGATATTGCCCAGCAAACCGGTGAGCAGCGCGGTATGCAGTTGCTCATACGTCGCCGCAGCGTCATTCAACCGCCAGCCCTGTTCCCGCACGATGGTCAGCAACTGTGAATGCACGTCCCGCCATTCGCGCAGCCGCAGCTGCGAGAGAAAATTGGCGCGGCAATTTTCCATCAGTTGACGGTTCGATTTCTTGTGCGCGATGGCATCCTCGAACCATTTCCAGATTTTCAGGTAGCTCAGGAATTCCGATTTCTCGTCGGCGAACTTTTTATGCGCCTGATCAGCGGCATTCTGCGCTTCCAGCGGCCGGTCGCGCGGGTCCTGCACCGACAGCGCCGCGGCGATGATGAGCACTTCGCTCAGGCAGGCATTGTCGCGGGCGGCGAGGATCATGCGCCCCACGCGGGGGTCGAGCGGCAGCTTGGCCAGTTGGCGGCCGAGCGGCGTGAGCTGGTTGTTGTCGTCAACCGCGCCGAGCTCCTGCAGCAGCTGGTAGCCGTCGGCAATCGCCCTGCCCGGCGGCGGTTCGATGAAAGGAAAGGTTTCCACATCCGTCAGCCGCAGCGATTTCATGCGCAGGATGACGGCCGCCAAAGAGGACCGCAGGATTTCCGGATCGGTAAACTTCGGCCGCTTCAGGAAATCGTCTTCATCGTACAAGCGGATGCAGACACCGGCCGCGACGCGACCGCAGCGGCCCGCACGCTGGTTGGCCGCCGACTGCGCCACCGGCTCGATCTGCAGCTGCTCGACCTTGTTTCGGTAGCTGTACCGCTTGACGCGCGCCATGCCGGCGTCGACTACGTAACGAATCCCGGGTACCGTCAGGGAGGTCTCCGCGACGTTGGTAGCCAGCACGATGCGGCGCGCATTGGAAATCTTGAATACCCGTTCCTGCTCCTCCACTGAAAGGCGGGCGAAGAGCGGCAGGATTTCGACATGCGGCGGATGGTGCTTGCGCAGCGCTTCCGCCGCGTCGCGGATTTCACGTTCGCCGGGAAGGAAAACCAGGACATCGCCGGAACCGATGCGGGCCAGTTCGTCGACGGCATCGACCACCGCGTCCATCATGTCGCGCTGTTCCTTTTGCGTGCCTCCCATGGGCTTGCCGTCGGCTTTCTCCGATGGCTCCACCGGCCGGTACCGCACCTCGACCGGATACAGCCGGCCCGACACTTCGATGACCGGCACCTCGTTTCCTTCGGAGCCGAAATGGCGGGCGAAGCGTTCGGCATCGATCGTCGCCGAAGTGATGATTACTTTCAGGTCGGGACGCTTTGGCAGCAGTTGCTTCAGGTAGCCGAGCAGGAAATCGATGTTCAGGCTGCGTTCATGCGCCTCGTCGATGATGATGGTGTCGTACTGCTTCAGCAGCGGATCAGTCTGCGTTTCCGCCAGAAGGATGCCGTCGGTCATCAGCTTCACCGACGCGCCTTTCGACAAAGTATCGGTAAAGCGCACCTTGAATCCGACATGCTCGCCCAGCGGCGAACCGAGCTCATGCGCGATCCGTTTCGCCGTGGCCGACGCGGCAATGCGGCGCGGCTGCGTATGGCCGATCAGGCCCTTTTGCCCGCGACCGAGCGCGAGGCAGATCTTCGGCAGCTGGGTCGTCTTGCCCGAGCCGGTCTCGCCGGACACGATCACCACCTGGTGCTTACGCAGGGCATCCGCGATCTCGTCGCGCCGGCCGGATACCGGCAATTCTTCGGGAAAGACAATGGCTGGCAGCGGATTGCGTACCAGCTCAAGGGCTGGCGCCTCCTTGGCCGGGCGGCGCTGGGGCGTTGATTTTTTGGTAGGTTGGGGTGCAGACATAGCGGGGCGAATTATAATGCCCTCCATGGAAAATTCAGTTCAATTCGTTCAGTGGCTGCGCTCGGTAGCGCCCTATATCCATGCGTTCCGTGGCAAGACCTTCGTGGTTGCCTTCCCCGGCGAGCTGGTGAAGGCAGGCGCACTTCCCGTACTGGCCCACGATCTGTCGCTCCTGCACGCGCTCGGCATCAAGGTCGTCATCGTGCATGGCTCCCGCCCGCAGGTAGAGGAGCAGTTGGCACTGCGCAATGTCGAGCCGCGCTACCACAACGGGCTGCGTATCACTGACGCGGCAGCGATGGAGTGCGCGAAGGAAGCCGCCGGCGAATTGCGCCTGGATATTGAAGCGGCCTTCAGCCAGGGCTTGCCGAATACGCCAATGGCCCATTCCGCGATCCGCATTATTTCCGGTAATTTTATTACCGCACGGCCGCTCGGCGTCATCGATGGCGTCGACCTGGAATTTACCGGGATCGCGCGCAGGATTGCTTATGAGACCATTCATCCGATATTAAGTGCCGGTGGATTGGTTCTGCTGTCGCCGCTCGGTTTCTCGCCGACCGGTGAGGCGTTCAACCTGACAATGGAAGATGTCGCAGTCGCCGCGGCGACCGCGTTGCGCGCGGACAAGCTTATTTTCATTACCGAAACGCCAATGATCACCGACGCGGCCGGCACGGAACTGCGCGAACTGTCGTCGCACCAGGCGCGCGCCATCCTGACCGCCGATTTCCTGCCGGCAGACGCCTCCTTCTACCTGCGCCACGCGGTTCAGGCGTGCAATAACGGCATCGCCCGTGCGCACATCGTGCCGTTTGCAACAGATGGTTCGGCATTGCTGGAGCTGTTCACGCACGACGGCATCGGCACCATGGTGACCTATCAGAACCTGGAAAGCCTGCGCGAAGCCACCATTGAAGATGTGGGCGGCATCCTGAAATTGATAGAGCCCCTGGAAGCGGACGGCACGCTGGTCAAGCGCGGACGGGAACTGATCGAGCGCGAAATCAACTATTTCTCGGTCATCGAGCACGACGGCGTGATCTTCGGCTGCGCGGCGCTGTATCCATTCCCCTCGGAAAAAATGGCGGAAATGGCATGCCTGACCGTCAGCCCGGATGCACAGACACAGGGCGACGGCGAACGCCTGCTGAAACATATCGAAAACCGGGCGCGTGCATCGGGCTACAACAAACTGTTTGTGCTCACCACACGTACTTCCCACTGGTTCCTCAAGCGCGGCTTCGTTCCGGCGACCGTCGACGACCTGCCCAAGGACCGGCAGCACATGTATAACTGGCAACGAAAATCCCAGGTACTGATCAAACAGCTTTAACCAATTTCATCAAGGAGCAACACTATGGCCCGCACGGTCCAATGCATCAAACTCAACAAGGAAGCCGAAGGACTGGATTTCCCTCCCTATCCCGGCGAACTCGGCAAGCGGATTTATGAAAACGTGTCGAAGGAAGCCTGGGCTGGCTGGCTGAAACACCAGACAATGCTGGTGAACGAGAACAGGCTGAATCTTGCGGACGTGCGTGCGCGCAAGTATTTGGCGACGCAGATGGAGCGGCATTTCTTCGGCGAGGGTGCCGATGCGGCTTCGGGGTATGTGCCGCCAACGGAGTGAGGTAAATTGTAAATATAGATGTTAATAACGACTTGACTACGCGGTTAGCATCACCGTCAGGCTCCTTCCCCCTTTTAGGGGGAAGGTTGGGATGGGGGTGTGAAGGCTGAGCCATCAAATGCAGTAGATCAACCTCACTACCCCCACCCTAGCCCTCCCCCTGAAAGGGGGAGGGAACTCTACGAAGAATTATCAGCCTACGATACCCGTCTTTTAAAAATTGGATATCCTTTCAAGCAAGGATGTTGCCGCTCTCACCGAAACACCATCCGTTTCACCCCCTCCGCAGTCCCCAGCAACGCAATATCCGCTCCCCGCAACGCAAACAACCCCACCGTCACCACACCGACGATATTGTTGATCTGTGCCTCCATCTTTTCCGGATCGGCGATCTGCAAGCCATTTACATCAATAATCACGCAGCCGTTATCCGTCATCAGCGGCTTGCCCTCCTTCATGCGCAGACGGGGCTCTCCGCCCAGCGCCGACAACTGCCGAGCAACGGCTGCATGCGCCATCGGGATGACTTCCACCGGCAGCGGAAACTTGCCAAGCATGTTCACCAGTTTCGACCCGTCGGCGATGCAGACGAATTGTTTCGCGACCGATGCCACAATCTTCTCGCGCGTCAGTGCCGCGCCGCCGCCCTTGATCATCGCGCCCTGGTCGGTGATCTCGTCCGCGCCATCGATGTACACCGGCATGCTGTCGACATCATTCAGGTCGAATACCGCGATGCCATGCGATTTCAGCCGCGCCGCCGTCGCTTCTGACGATGCCACTGCGCCCTTGATGCGGTGCTTGATCTTGCCGAGTTCGTCGATAAAGAAATTCGCGGTGGAACCGGTGCCGACGCCGATGATGGCACCGTCAACCACGTAATCGATGGCCGCGCGGGCAACCGCTTGCTTGAGTTCGTCTTGGGTCATGATGGTGTGAAAAAAAGGAAAGCGCCTATTTTAAGCGAGCAAGCAGACGCGGCCGACTTTTCTCAACCGGCCTTCAGGATGCAGAACGCAGGCCGGCCGCAGCGCTCGCCAGTGCAGTGATCCGCGCCCAGTCGCCTGCCTGCAGCGCGTCCTTCGGCGTCAGCCACGATCCACCGACACACGCAACGTTTTTGCACGCGAGGAACTGCGCCGCCATTTCCTGCGACACACCGCCCGTAGGACAGAAAACGACATCGGGCAACGGGCCGGCAATCGCATTCAGCATGCCGATGCCGCCCGCCGGAACGGCAGGAAACAGCTTCAACTGACGAAAGCCGGCTTCGCGCGCAGCCATCACTTCGGACGGGGTCATCACACCAGGGAGTAGCGGCAAACCACTCGCTTTCGCCGCAGAGATCAGGCTCGGTGTCAATCCGGGCGACACGCCGAAAACCGCGCCGGCCTCGCGCGCCGCAGCGAACTCCTCGCCCTGGGTCAGCGTGCCGACACCGATGATTGCCTCCGGCACCTGTTCGGCGATGAGTCCGATTGCCGGCAAACCGTGTTCGGTGCGCAGCGTCACCTCCAATACGCGGATGCCCCCTGCGACCAGCGCCCTTGCCAGCGGCACGGCATGATTGATGTTCTCGATGGCGATCACCGGGATCACCGGCGACGCATGCATGATGTCCAGCAGGCTGTTCGTGTTCATACCGTCACTTGCTCCTTGGATTCCTGGTTTTCACTGGCCGGCGCCATCGCCGGCGGCAGGCCGAATGTAGCTGCGCCCTCCTCCGCGGTACTGATCGTCGCGCGAAATACGCTGAACAGTTCGCGCCCCATGCCGGTATGGTTGCCGGACAGGTCAGCCGTTGCCGGCTTGCGCTGCGCCCACTCCGCCACCGGCACCAGCGCCTGCAACACGCCGGCTTCCGCATCGAGCCTGATGATGTCGCCGTCGCGCACAAGGCCGAGCGCGCCGCCTGCGAGCACTTCCGGCGATACATGGATCGCCGCCGGCACCTTGCCGGAGGCGCCAGACATGCGCCCGTCCGTCACCAGCGCCACATGTCGTCCCGCATCCTGCAGGCTGCCCAGCGCCGGCGTCAGGGAATGCAGCTCCGGCATGCCGTTGGCACGCGGTCCCTGAAACCGCACGACCGCGACGAAATCGCGGTTGAGCTCGCCGTTCTTGAAGGCCTGCATGAATGCATCCTGCGAGTCAAAGACGATGGCGGGCGCTTCCACCAGCCGGTGCTGCGGCTTGACCGCGGAGATCTTGATCACGGCGCGGCCAAGATTGCCGGACAGGAGCTTGAGGCCGCCGTCGGCGGCGAACGGTGCCGATGCCTTGCGCAGGACATCGTCGTCACCGCTGGTTTCCGGCGCCGGCTTCCATACCGCCCTTTCCTCTTCGAGGAACGGCTCCACGCAATGGGCCCGCAAGCCATGCCCGAGTATCGTCATTACATCGTCGTGCATCAATCCCGCATCGAGCAGTTCGCGCAGCACGAACGCCGGACCGCCGGCGGCATGGAAGTGGTTGACATCGGCGTCCCCGTTTGGATAGATGCGCGTCAGCAGCGGCACGACCGCGGAAAGCTGGTTGAAGTCATCCCAGTCGATGACGATGCCAGCGGCCCGCGCGATGGCAACGAGATGCAGGGTATGGTTGGTGGAGCCGCCGGTGGCAAGCAGGACGGCAAGCGCATTCACGATCGCTTTTTCATCGACCACGCGGCCGACCGGGATCGGGTTGCCGGCTTGCGCGCTGATTTCGACTGCCCGTCGTGCGGCGGCGCGGGTCAGCGCTTCGCGCAGCGGCGTGTTGGGGGTGATGAATGCGCTGCTCGGCATGTGCAGGCCCATTGCCTCCATCAGCATCTGGTTGCTGTTGGCCGTGCCGTAAAAAGTGCAGGTGCCGGCGCCGTGATAGGACTGGGATTCGGCTTCAAGCAATTCTTCGCGGCCGATCTTGCCCTGTGCATAGAGCTGTCGGATGCGGGACTTTTCGGAATTCGACATTCCGCTGGTCATCGGCCCGGCGGGGATGAACACTGCCGGAAGATGTCCGAAGTGCAGCGCACCGATCAGCAGGCCGGGGACGATCTTGTCGCATACGCCGAGATAGACGGCGGAGTCGAACATGTTATGCGACAGGGCAATGGCGGTCGCCATCGCGATGGCATCGCGCGAAAACAGCGATAGCTCCATGCCGGGCTGCCCCTGCGTGACGCCGTCGCACATAGCCGGGACACCGCCGGCGAACTGGGCGACGCCGCCGGCCTCGCGCACCGCCTCCTTGATGATTTTGGGAAAGCCTTCGAACGGTTGATGCGCCGACAGCATATCGTTATAGGAAGACACGATGGCAACCGACGGCTGCTTCTGTTGCCGCAGTATCAGCTTATCATTGGGCGGGAAGGCGGCGAAACCATGGGCAAGATTGGTGCAGGAAAGGACGCCGCGCTGGACGCCTTGGCGGCGGGCCGCGTCGAGACGGGCAAGATAGGCGAAACGGTATGGCTGGCTGCGGGAAATGATGCGCTCGGTGACTGCGGCGACGATGGGATGGACGGACATATGGGATCCTTGGCTTGAAATCTTCTGAAATTTTACTACATTGCGGGACTATGTCAGGAGGATTACGGTGCTATTCACGTACATCTTCCTATATCATCCGGGCATCTTTCTATTGCGCAATATCATACTGAAGCCAGCTTCTGTCTGACTTTCTGCGCTACCTCAAACTATGATTAAACCGTCTTGCGCAGTTTGTAGTGAAATTACCAAATACTGATGTATAGTGGTTTCCCGTTTCTTCAACCGACGTGGCCATGTCCAAATCAGCAAACCCATCGCTCCCAGCAATGCCTCCCCTCTCTACCCTTCCTTCGTTCGTCGCGCTGCAGTCGCACCATGCGGAAGCCATGAATTGGCGCTTGCGCGACCTGTTTGCAGCCGACCCTGGCCGCTTCGATCGCTTTTCGCTGGAAGCGGCTGGATTGTTGCTTGATTACTCGAAGAACAGGATCAGCGATCTGACGATGGACTTGCTCGTGCAACTTGCGCACGAGCGCAACGTCGAGGCAAGGCGAGACGCGATGTTTGCCGGCGACAAGATCAACATCACCGAAGGGCGCGCGGTTCTGCATACCGCATTGCGCACGCCGAAGGGCAATACCCTGACCGTGGATGGACAGGATGTGCTGCCAGAGGTTCATGCGGTACTGGAACACATGCGGGCGTTCACCGAGCGGGTCCGCAACGGCGAGTGGCTCGGCCGCACCGGCAAGCCCATCACCGATATCGTCAACATCGGCATCGGCGGCTCGGACCTCGGACCGGCGATGACATGCCGGGCGCTGCGCCCCTTTGTGCATCCGCGACTGTCGATGCATTTCGTCTCGAATGTCGACGGACATGACCTCGATGCGGTCTTGTCCCGCGTCAATCCGGACACCACCCTTTTTATCGTTGCATCGAAAACCTTCACTACCCGTGAAACCATGATGAACGCGCAATCCGCGCGCGCATGGTTTCTGGACGGCAGGCAGGAAAGCGACCTGCCGAAGCATTTCGTCGCCGTCTCGACCAATACAGCGGCGGTCCGGGATTTCGGCATCGACCCGGAAAACATGTTCCCGTTCTGGGACTGGGTGGGTGGGCGATATTCGATCTGGTCGGCGATTGGCCTGCCGGTCGCACTCGCCATCGGCTTCGACGGCTTCAGCGAATTCCTTGCCGGCGCTTACGCGATGGACCAGCATTTCCGCACTGCCCCGCTAAAACGCAACATGCCGGTGCTGATGGCGCTGCTCGGTGTCTGGTACCGCAATTTCTTCGGCTACGGCTCACTGTCGATTGCCCCTTATCACCAGGACCTTGGCCGCTTTCCGGCCTACCTGCAGCAGCTGGACATGGAGAGCAACGGCAAGCGGGTGATGGCGGACGGCAGCCCGGCCGATCTGGCCACCGGCCCGCTGATCTGGGGCGATGTAGGCACCAACGGTCAGCATGCCTATTTCCAGTTGCTGCACCAGGGCACTGACATCACGCCGGTCGACTTTATTACGGCGCTCAAGCCGGCGCACGGTTTGCCTGGCCATCACCAGGTGCTTCTGGCAAATTGCTTCGCTCAGTCCGAAGCCTTTATGAAGGGCAAGCCGGCCGAGGAGGTGCGTGCCGAAATGCAGGCGGCCAACGCGACGGACGAGCAGATCGAAGCCCTGCTCCCGCACCGCACCTTCCCTGGCAACCGCCCGAGCAACACCATCCTGATGGACACGCTTGCGCCCGCCACGCTGGGCGCATTGATCGCCCTGTATGAACACAAGGTGTTCGTGCAGGGTGTGCTGTGGGGCGTGAACAGCTTCGACCAGTGGGGCGTGGAATTGGGCAAGGTGCTGGCCAAGAACATTGAGGCGGAATTGGCCGGCGAGACGCGTCCGGATGCCCACGACGCGTCGACCAACGCGCTGATTGCCCGTGCCCGGGCGGCACAGTAAGCGGTAGTACGCCCCAGGACGCCATGCTTCTCGACGCCATACGCACCCGTTTCGATTCGCTGTCGAAATCGGAACAGAAAGTCGCGCAGGCGGTACTGAAAAGCCCCCAGCTTGCGCTTTCTGAAAACATTACCGCGCTGGCAAAATCTGCACAGGTATCGGAGCCGACCGTAGTGCGCTTCTGCCGGGCACTGGGCTACGATGGCTGGCAGGATTTCAAGCTCAAGCTGGCGCAGGGTCTTGCGGTCGCATTGCCGCGGACGGACGAACCGCCGCTGCACGGCGATCTCGCGGCCGACCTCGTCGGCAAGATCTGCAGCAGATCGATCAATACCCTTCTCGATTTGCGCAATCATCTGGACGCCGCCGTCATCGAGAATGCGCTCGACCTGTTATCGAAGGCAAACAAGATCGAGTTCTACGGCCAGGGCACGTCAGGCATCATCGCCGCCGATGCGCAACACAAGTTTTTCCGGTCGGGCGTGCCGACCGTCGCCTATTCCGATCCGCATATTCACAGCATCGCCGCATCGCTGCTGCGCAAGGGCGATGCTGTAGTCGCCATTTCCCAGCGCGGGAACAGCAATGCCTTACTGCGCAGCGCCGAACTGGCACGCAAGGCCGGAGCCGACGTAATCGCCCTCGCGCCAAGCGGCACGCCATTGGCAGACATCGCGACACTGGTCGTACCGATCGATCTCGGCGCCGATACCGATCCCTACACGCCGATCTCCGCACGCTTGGCGCACCTCGTCGTGATCGACATCCTTGCGGTGGGACTGGCGTTGAAACGCGGCCCGGAATTCCGCAAGAAAATGCAAAATGCACAAAAGTCGCTGCAAAAGTTCGACCTGCAATTCGATTCCTTTCTCAGGCAGACGCCGAAAAGCTGACCAATCCGGCTATCATTTGCACTCGTTTGCATTTTGATGCCCACACCGGGACCATTCCATGAACCAGCTCGAACAACTCAAGCAATACACCACCATCGTTGCCGATACCGGCGATTTCCAGGCGATCCAGGCATTTGCGCCACAGGACGCCACCACCAATCCTTCGCTGATCCTCAAGGCGGTACAGAAGGACGAATACAAGCCGTTGCTCGAGAAGACCGTGCGCGACCACGGCGGCAAGACCCGCGATGAAATCATTGACCGCCTGCTGGTAGCGTTCGGCGTCGAAATCCTGAAAATCATCCCGGGCCGCGTATCGACCGAGACCGATGCCCGGTTGTCCTTCGACACCAAGGCAACCATCGAGAAGGGCCGCAGCCTGATCGCGCTCTACGAAGCGGCAGGCATCGCCCGCGAACGCATCCTGATCAAGATTGCCTCCACCTGGGAAGGCATCCGCGCCGCCGAGGTGCTGGAGAAGGATGGCATCCGCTGCAACATGACGCTACTGTTTTCCTTGCCACAAGCGGTCGCCTGCGCCGAAGCGAACGTCCAGCTGATCTCGCCTTTTGTCGGCCGCATCTACGACTGGTACAAGAAATCGACCGGCCAGGATTACACCGGCGCCGACGACCCGGGCGTGCAATCGGTCAAGCGCATCTATGACTATTACCGCAAGTTCGGCTATGACACCGAAGTCATGGGCGCAAGCTTCCGCAATACCTCGCAGATCGTCGAACTTGCCGGCTGCGATTTGCTGACCATCAGCCCTGAACTTTTGCAGAAACTGGCGGAAAGCGATGCGCCGGTGACCAGGAAACTGAATGTCGAGGAAGCGCGCGCGACGGATCTGCAGAAACTGGCGCTGGATGAGAACCGGTTCAGGTTGATGCTGAATGATGATGCGATGGGAACGGAGAAGCTGGCGGAAGGAATACGGCAGTTCTGTGCGGATGCGGTGAAGCTGGAGAAGATTGTGGATGGGTTGCGGTGAGGGTACAGCGGCGAAGCCGTAACGTACTTATGAATGTAGCGGCGTTTGCGCTATGAGCAACGAGAACGACTTCCTCCGTAAGGCCCCTTCCCCCTCTTAGGGGGGTGCAGCAGGGGTTTCGAACGGCATGCCGTTCGCCTGCGGAACGGATTGCGCGTGAGCGCAATCCTCTTGGTTGGGATGGGGCGGCCCGCGCATGGGTGTAAAAGTTGATCAACTGTATGCGGTAGCTCAACGTCACTACCCTTCCTTGCAGAAAACATCAACGCTTGCAAGGCGTAGCGGGGAATTCAGGCAACATATCGCCCGCCTGCGAAACGGCATTGGCTTGCAAGCCAATGTGCGCCGTGCAAGGGAAGATTTTCTGCGGGCCTGCAGCATGCAGCACGAAACTCCTGCATCACCCCTTCCCCTGCGAGTGGGAAGAAACCTGCAGGAGTTTGATTAAATACAGCCTGCTATCTCTGCTTCCCCCACCCCGCAACCTCCTCAGCCATTCCCACCGCATCCTCGCCGCCAAGTGCCGCAAGCCCCTGCGCCACCCCCGCCCTGTCCGCCGCCGACCGGTTCTGGCTCACCTTCCACTTACCGGTTAACCCGGCCACCGGTATCTCCAGTCCCACAATCGCATCCAGCAACTTCGCAATGTAATCTGCCGGCGCATCACTAAGCTTCCACGGCACCTGATGGCCGGCCTCATGCCGGTCCGTCAACTGCGTTAGCAAGCCCTGCAACCACGCCGCATCCTCGATCACCCGCAACGGCCCCGAAGCCTGCACCACCATGTAATTCCATGTCGGCACCACCTTGCCATGCTCCTTCTTGCTTGCATACCATGACGGCGACACATAGGCCTGCGGCCCCTGGAACAACACCAGCGCATCGACGTCGCGCGAGAATGTCTTCCACACCGGATTGCTGCGAGCGACGTGGGCGCGCAGCGTCCCAAACGGCGCGGGCGCGGGATCGTACAGGAAGGGGATCGGATTGGCATTCAACCCGCCCGGATCGAGCGTGACCAGCATGCCGAGCGGATGCTCCCGCATGAGCTTTTGCAAGGCATCGGGGCGCTGCTCTTCAAAATACGGCGGCAGGTACATGCTTATCCTTCAGGTGGCTCGATAACGATGTCCGACTTGAGCGAGTTGGCGATGAAACAGTTTTCATGGGAATCATGATGCAATGCCTCCAGCTCCTGTGCAGTCGGCTTCCGTTCGCCGGCGAAGGCGATCTGCGGCCTCAGCGTGATGCGAGTGATCGCGACCTTGCCGTCGCCATTTTTTTCCATCACGCCGTCCGCATGGTCCACATAGGAGTCCACCACGAATCCGCGCTTCCCGGCGAAATGCAGCACGAACAGCATATGGCAGCTCGATGCCGACGCAATCAATGCCTCTTCCGGGTCGACTGCCGCAGCGTCCGACATCGGCAGCGGCACGATGGACGGCGACGACGATGCCGGTACGCGTGTGCCGCCATCAAACATCCATTCATGGGCACGGCTGTAGCGATTGTCGGTAAATGCCTGCTCACCGCGTCGCCATGTGATTGTCGCTTCGTATCGATGCATAGTTCCTCCGTAAAGAATTATTCCGACCGCTTGATGATCCAGCCGTTGGCAACCGGATCGAAACCTGTTTTCGGGTAGTAGTCCATCGCCTCCGGCGCAGCCAGCAACAGCAGCATCGATTGCGGCCCGATCGCTTCGCGCACGCAGTCGATCAGGCGCCGCCCGATGCCCCGGTGCTGGTCTTCCTTTCGTACGGCAAGGTCAGAGAGATAACAGGCGTAGCTGAAATCAGTCATTGCGCGTGCCACGCCGATCAGCCTGCCCTCCTGCCATGCGCTGACGATGAGATTGGCGTGCTTGAGCATGCATGCCATTCTCTCCAGATCATCCACGGGACGGCGGAGACCGGCATTGCGGTACAGGTCTGCCAGCTGCTGTGCGCTGATGGCCGCGTCTGTTTGATAGGTGATGGGGCTCATGAATCCTCCGCAGGTGACACAGGCAACAGAATAATCCGGGCTTTGGCTTTATTGAAGTACCAATAAATGGTAATTTCGAAATACCAATTTCTATCAGCCCCTTCCGGCAGGACGACCATGTACCTTACGCAATCCCTGCATGCCATCCGGCTCGATCCGGATCAGCCTGCCCCGCTCTTCCGGCAACTCTATGAAGCGCTTAAAGCCGCCGTGCTGGATGGACGCATCAGCCCCGGCATGCAATTGCCTCCGACGCGCGAATTCGCGGCGTCGCTGGGCGTGTCACGCCAGACGGTGCTGAATGCATTCGAGCAATTGACGGCGGAAGGATTTCTGTCCGGCACGGTCGGCAAAGGCACATTCGTGAGCAACAACCTGCCGATTGCCGGCAGGACGGCCACCGAACCGGCCAGCATGGGCAACTTGCATTTGCTGTCCGAGCGCGGCCTGCGCTACACAGGCGAGCAGGCACGGATGAACACACACCGCGGTGCGCCAGTCGCCTTTCGCATCGGCATGTCGGCCGTCGATGCGTTTCCATTTGATGTGTGGGCACGGCTGGAAGCAATGCAATGGCGACGGCCTTCCTTTCAGCTCGGCTACAACGACGCCGCCGGCTATCCGCCACTGCGCGAACTGCTGGCGGCATACCTGCGCGCATCGCGCGGCGTGAATTGCACTGCGGAACAAGTCATCGTGACTTCCGGTTCGCAGCAGGCGCTATACCTCATCGCCAACCTGCTGCTGGCACCCGGCGATACCGCCTGGGTCGAGGATCCCGGCTATCCCGGCACCCGTGCGGCGCTGCATGCCGCCGATGCACGGATCTGCCCTGTGCCGGTCGACGATCAAGGGCTGGTGGTCGGATACGGTGCCGCATTACATCCGCAGGCGAAGCTGGCCTATGTAACGCCATCTCACCAGTATCCGCTGGGTGTCACGATGAGCTTGCAGCGGCGGTTGCAATTGCTCGACTGGGCGGCGGATTCACGTGCATGGATCGTGGAAGACGAGTACGACAGCGAATACCGCTACAGCGGACGTCCGCTAGCATCCCTGCAAAGCCTGGACAAGACGGGCCGCGTGATCTACGTCGGCACCCTGTCGAAAGTCATGTTTGCCGGCTTGCGCCTCGGCTATCTCGTCGTGCCGCCGGATCTTGCGGACGCATTTGCACGCGCAAAATCGGTGATCGACCGCCATACCGCCATCGCGCCCCAGGCCGTGCTGGCGGACTTCATCGCCGAAGGACATTTTGCACGGCATATCCGTCGCACGCGGGTACTTTGCAACGAACGACGCGTCGCCTTGCTGAACGCGTTGGACCTGCATTTGCAGGACGAATTGCATCTCGGCCCCGCAGACGCGGGACTGCATCTGACCGCCGCATTCCGTTTGCCGCGCAACGACAAGGCGCTCGCCCGGGCGGCACAGGACGAGGGAATCGAATTGCGTGCCCTGTCTACCTTCTATGCCAGCCCGGAACGGTCTGCGTCCGGGCTTCTGCTCGGGTTTGCAGCAGTGGATAGCGCTGCGTTGAACACCGCCGTCGTTCAGCTACGCGATCTTCTCGCGCGGATGGACCGGCAGGTACTCCCAACCGGAAACGCTCAGGCTGCCGTCAGCAGGTAGGCGCCCGCCGCCGTCATGGCGGCACCGATGAACCGCACCGCGCGGTGGTGCATGCCCTTGCCGGCAGCGGTTGCAATGAGCAGGCCGGCGACATGCAGCAGCGCGGTGGCAAGCAGGAAACCTGCACCATAGGCAAACGGCGATACGCCGCCGGGAAGTTCGTTACCATGGGCCAGTCCGTGCATCGCCGCAAATCCCGATATCAGCGAAGCGCCTGCCCAGGCCGGCAAAGTCACCGCACCGGCGACCAGCAGCCCGAGCATCGCCACGGAACCTGCGATGCCGAATTCAAGGCCCGCCATCGTCCAGCCGGCAACACCTGCCGCGGCGCCGGCAGCCATCGCTATCGGAAACGCGACGGGCAGCAGCCATGTCGCGGGCCGACGATTCTGAGCGGCCCACAAGCCGACGGCGAGCATGGCGAGCAGATGATCAAAACCGGAAAAAGGATGCGCAAGACCGGCTGCGAAACCGCTTGCATGATGACCGGTATGCGCGATTGCCGGACCGGCTGCCGTAAAAGCGATGAGTGCAAGGACGCGGATGGTATTTTTATTGGACAGGCGGGACATGGTTTCCTCGGAAAGTGATTCAAAAAGATGCCGTTGACGAATCATCCTCACCATTCCAGGGCGCGCACGCACCATGTCGATGCAGGACGCACCAAGCCGTACATTGTGCGGAGAGATGAGATTACCCGTCGCGGCGCCGCTTCGGATCAACGCGGCACTTGCCGGCAAGCATATGCAAAACCCGAGCCTGACGAGGGGCGTTCCCAGGAAGTTGACAAGGGCGTGAGTGCACTGCGGGCCAGTCGGGAAGCCGATGCGCCGCCATTACGTCGGGCGGAAAATGCCGCGGAGCGGCCGTGCACCGGATCGCCAGCATGTTGTAACGCGTTCGGCCGGACGAGCTTCCTGGCTCTTACCAGAACAGGTTGCTATTGAAGGTGAAATAGCCGAGAAGGAATAGCGCCAGCGCGATGGCGAACTGCTTCCAGAAAGTCTTGTTCATGGTTTCTCCTATAAGACCTTGTCGCGCTTGAATTGCGCGATCTGCTCTGCATCATAGCCCAGCGCCTGCAGGACCTCGTCATTGTGCTCACCCAGCGCCGGTCCCAGCCAGCGGGTCTGTCCGGGCGTGGCCGACAACTTGGGCGTAATGGCCGGCAGCTTGATCGGCGTGCCGTCCGCGAAGGCATGCTGCTCGAACATCTGCCGCGCCAGGAATTGCGGATCACTCATCATGTCGCGCACCGAATAGATCTTGCCGACAGGGACGTCGGCCGCACGCAGTGTTTCCAGTGCGCTGTCGATGGTCTGTGTGGTGCACCAGCCTTGTATCGCGCCGTCGATGTCATCGGTACGCGGCACCCGTCCGTCATTGCGCGCCAGTTGCGGATCGTTCGCCATATCGTCCCGCCCAATGGCCAGCATCAGCCGCTTGAAAATCGCATCGCCGTTGCCGGCGATGACGATATTTTCGCCATCGCTCGTAGTGTAGGTATTCGACGGCACGATGCCGGGCAGCGCGCCGCCAGTCCGGGCACGGACCACGCCGGCAAAATCATACTCGGGCACCAGCGACTCCATCATGTTGAAGACCGCCTCGTAGAGCGCCACATCGACCATTTGGCCCTCCCCGGCGACACAGTCCGCGCCGGCTTTGCCATTCCAGCGGCCGCCGGTGGCATCGCGATGGCGCAAAGCCATCATCGCGCCGATCACGCCATGCAGCGCCGCCACCGAATCGCCGATCGAGATGCCGATGCGTACCGGCGGGCGGTCCGGGTGGCCGGACACATAGCGCATGCCGCCCATCGACTCGCCGATCGCGCCGAAGCCCGGCAGATCCTTCATCGGCCCGGTCTGGCCGTAGCCGGACAGGCGCACCATGATGACAGCAGGATTGATCTTCTTCAGGTCCTCGAACCCGATACCCCATTTTTCCAGCACACCCGGACGATAGTTTTCAATGATCACATCCGCGTCCAGCGCAAGCTTTCGGGCAATCTCCTGGCCGCGCGGATTCTTCATGTCGAGCGTAACGCTCTTCTTATTTCGCGATTGCACCGACCACCACAAGGACGTGCCGTCCTTCAGCACGCGCCACTGGCGAATCGGATCGCCGCCGTCGGGCGACTCGATCTTGATGATCTCGGCGCCGAATTCGGCCAGCATGCGGGAACAGAACGGCCCGGCAATCAATGTGCCGAGCTCAAGTACCTTGATGCCTGCAAGTGCGCCCGCAGGGGAAGTGTTATTGGTCATGTCGCCGTAGTAAGAACGTATTTTTATTGTTCGTTGCTTCCGGAGGCTCCTGCACCGGCAGGGCTTCGGAACTCAGGTCGAGCGGCGGTCGAGCATGGCCCGGGCGATCGTGCCGGCATCCACATACTCAAGCTCGCCGCCAACCGGAACGCCGCGTGCGAGCCGGCTGACCTTCAGGCCACGAACCTTCAGCGTCTCGCTGATGTAATGGGCGGTCGCTTCGCCTTCGTTGGTGAAATTGGTGGCCAGCACCACTTCATTGACGACACCATCGGTGGCACGGGAAATGAGTTTTTCCAGATGAATGTCCTTCGGGCCGATGCCGTCCAGCGGCGACAGATGTCCCATCAGGATGAAGTACAGCCCCTTGAAAGTCATCGTCTGTTCGATCATGAGCTGGTCGCCAGGCGTCTCCACCACGCACAGCAGCGACGCATCGCGATCTGCATCCATGCATGTTTCGCACACCTCATGCTCGGTGAAGGTGTTGCACATGCCGCAGTGACGAATTTTCTCCACCGCCTGCGACAATGCCCTGCCCAGCATGGCAGCCCCGTCGCGATCGTGCTGCATCAGGTGGTACGCCATGCGCTGGGCGGATTTCGGCCCGACGCCCGGAAGCCGGCGCAATGCCTCGGACAAAAAATCAAGACTGGATGGAGATTTCACGAATACCCGGGTCGAAAATTAGAAAGGCAGCTTGAATCCGGGCGGCAGCGGCAGGCCCGCGGTCATGCCGGCCATTTTTTCCTGCGACGTCGCTTCCGCCTTACGCACTGCATCGTTGAATGCGGCGGCAACCAGGTCTTCCAGCATGTCCTTGTCGTCGGCCAGCAGCGACGGATCGATCGAGACCCGCTTGACGTCGTTCTTGCAGGTCATCGTGACCTTGACCAGACCGGCGCCCGACTCGCCCTCGACCTCGATCTGGGCCAGCTGATCCTGCATTTTCTTCATGTTGTCCTGCATGGCTTGCGCCTGCTTCATCAAGCCTGCGAGCTGGTTTTTCATCATGGTTTTTCTCCTGAAAAGTGTCGGATCGGTCAGAGCCGCGTTCCACGTTACTCTAACCGTTAATTGTCAAATCGGCTTTATGGAACCGGGCACGATGGTTGCCCCGAACTCGCGCATCAATGTCTGTACGAAGGGGTCGCGCTGGACTGTCTCTTCGGCTTCCCGCTGGCGCGCCGCACGGTCGGCCATCGCATGGGCATTCGCGGTCTGTTCGACGGCGCCGATCTCGGTCACGACCTTCACCGTCTTGCCGAAATGCTGCGACAAGGCGGCAGAAAGCTTGTCCACGCTGCCGGCGGAACACAGGGTTTCGAGCGGAATGCGCAGGGTAAATTCATACACCTCGCCACTACCCTCGCAACGGATCAATTCACTCTGCTGCGCCAGTTGCTGGGCCACACCCCGCACCGCCAGCGTTGCCGCAAGTGCGGGCCAATTGCCATCCCAGCCCAATTCCGGAACTGCTTGCAGCTTGAGCGGCGGCAAAGTCACCAGGGGCGTCAGTTCAGGTTCGGCAGGCGGTTCGGATTCAGTTTTTTTTTGAGTGGCGTCGCCGGCCGTTTCGGCGTCACCTGGCAGCTCGATCGGCGTTTCATCCCAGGGAGCGGGCGATGCCGCTTTTGCCTGCGGTGCCGGCGGGCTAACCGGTGCCGGTGGATTGACTGGCGCCACGACAACGCCCGGAGGCAACTTGCCGCCGTTACGGGCCGCTTCAAGCGCTGCCCGGGCTGGACTGATGCCCGCTGGAGCACGCGCTGGTGCCGTGTTCGCTGGTGCGGCAACAGTCGATGCGGTCTCGACAGGCGGCGCGCTGGCCAGTCGCTGCGCCACGGCAGTGACTGGTCGCGTTGCGGGCGCCGCGGCAGCCATTGCAACCGCCACCGGCGATGATGCCGGTTTCGGTTTCGGTTCCGCTCCGCCGATGCCGGGCCGGAAAGCCAGCATGCGTAGCAGCGTCATCGAAAAACCCGCGTAATCATCGGGCGCGAGACTCAGCTCATTGCGTCCGTGTACGGCGATCTGGTAGAAGAGCTGGATTTCCTCGGCGTCAAACGCCTCGGCCAGCCGGAGAATATCCGCCCGTTCCGGCAAATCTTCGGGAAGTGCCGCCGGAACGGTTTGCGCCAGTGCGATCCGATGAAGCAGGCTGCCAAGATCCTGCAAGGCGGCGTTATAGGACAGGCTTCGCGTCGCCATGTCATCCGCTACGGCGAGCAGACCGGCGCCGTCCTTGGCGGCCAATGCATCGAGCACGCGGATCAGGCACGACTGGTCGAGCGCGCCGAGCATGCCCTGCACGGCTTCCAGCGTCACCTTGCCGGCGGCGTAGGCGATGGCCTGGTCGGTCAGCGACAAGGCATCGCGCATGGAGCCGTGCGCCGCCTGGGCAAGCAGGCGAAGCGCCGTGCCATCGAAGGCAATGCCTTCCTGGCCAAGAATATTGTCGAGGTGACTGACGATATGACCGGGCGGCATCTGCTTGAGATTGAACTGCAGGCAGCGCGACAGCACGGTCACGGGAATTTTTTGCGGATCGGTGGTGGCGAGAATGAACTTCACATGCTCGGGCGGTTCTTCGAGCGTCTTCAGCATCGAATTGAACGCATGATTGGTGAGCATGTGGACTTCGTCGATCATGTAGACCTTGAAGCGCGCGTTCGATGGCGCGTAGACCGCCTGCTCGAGCAACTGCGCCATTTCGTCCACGCCCCGGTTGGATGCGGCGTCCATCTCGATGTAATCGACGAATCGCCCGGCATCGATCGCGGTGCAGGCATCGCACTTGCCGCAGGGCTGCGCGGTGATTCCGCCATTTCCGTCCTCGCCCTGGCAATTGAAGGATTTGGCTAGGATGCGCGAGAGTGTCGTCTTGCCTACGCCCCGTGTGCCGGTGAAGAGATAGGCATGATGCAGCCGCTTCTGCTCCAGCGCATGCGTCAACGCCCGAACCACATGCTCCTGTCCGACGAGCGTATCGAAGCTCTTGGGACGATATTTGCGGGCAAGGACTTGATAGGACATAGAGGCGCTGGCGATTCGCTGAAGATGAAGTGAGCCTAATTTTACCCGACCCGGGCCATGCCGCCGCTCAGGAAAACACCGCGGGCATCAAAGTGCCACACCTGTCGGCATATGCGGGTACAACGATGGAAATCAACCGGATCGCCTGACGGCGAATAGACAAAAAGGAAAGAGGCGAGCCTTGTCTACGGCACTTGCGGGAAATAGCTGTGGCTGCTTCGTTCCCGACCTGACCAGGTTGGCCATGCCGCAATGCGTAGGGGCCCGCCGCTGCAAATTCTACCAGCAAAGCGAATGAAATGCCCCTACTTTCATCCTGCCGCGAGGAACCGGCTTTCCTTCCGGAACGGAACCACCCTCTGGTCAGACTTTGCGGATCAGGCCGCAGGCGATGCGCCCGCCGGCGTTGCCGGTTGGCTGGGTCGTGTAATCGTCCGGGTTGGTATGAACGATGACTGCACGATCCACGATGCCGTATTTCCCATTGTCGACGCGGATCGTATCCAGCTCGAACGTTGCCATGGCTTCGCCTTTAGCATCGGCGACCAGGTTTTCCATGTCCCCCGCATGCCGGGGCATTTTCTTGGCATGGCTATGCGGATGACCATCCGGATTAAAGTGGCCGCCAGTGCTCATGCCGTCGGGAGCGGAACAATCGCCTTTTTCATGGACGTGAAAGCCATGCTGGGCATTGGGCTTGAGACCGCTGACCTTGACCGAAACCAGGACCTTGTCGCCGCGTTCGGCAAAATCAACCTGACCCGCGACATTGGAGCCGCTTCTCGGCTCCAATGTCGCGCGGGCCTGTTTGCCTCCGGATTGCATCGGAGAAGATTGGCACGCCGCAAGCAGGGCAGCGCTGATGACTATTGGGAGTAATTTCATTGCATCAATCCTTTGGTTGTAATAATTAGTTAGAACGCTAGATTAACCATGGGAAACTTCTCTTTACAGACTCCACATCTCGAACCGCTACAGGAACCGCCAGACCTCATTCATTTCAACCCTAATTCATTCCAGATTGCATCCACCCGCTTCTTTACGTCTTCCGTCATCGTAATCGTACGCCCCCATTCACGGGTGGTTTCGCCGGGCCATTTATCGGTTGCATCAATACCCATCTTGCTGCCGAGTCCACTGACCGGGGACGCAAAATCAAGATAGTCGATCGGCGTATTATCCACCAGCGTTGTGTCTCGGCTCGGATCGACACGGGTCGTGATGGCCCAGATGACCTCTTTCCAATCGCGGATATTCACATCCTGGTCCACGACGACGATGAACTTGGTATACATGAACTGCCGCAGAAAGCTCCAAACCCCAAACATCACTCGCTTGGCATGTCCGGCATAGGCCTTCTTCATTTGCACCACCGCCATCCGGTAACTGCACCCTTCCGGAGGGAGGTAGAAGTCGGTGATCTCCGGGAACTGCTTCTGCAGCAGCGGGATGAATACCTCGTTGAGCGCCACGCCGAGGATCGCCGGTTCGTCGGGCGGCTTTCCGGTATAGGTGGAGTGATAAATCGGATCGCGCCGCATCGTGATGCGGTCGATGGTGAAGACAGGGAACCAGTCTTGCTCGTTGTAGTAGCCGGTATGGTCGCCATACGGCCCTTCCAGCGCATGCTCATACCCGCTCGGATGCGATTCATCCGGATAGATGTGCCCTTCCAGCACGATCTCCGCCGACGCCGGCACGCGCAATTCGCTGCCGATCGCCTTGACGAGCTCGGTGCGACTTCCTCGCAGCAGGCCGGCGAACTGGTATTCCGACAGACTGTCCGGCACCGGCGTCACCGCCCCGAGAATGGTGGCGGGGTCAGCACCGAGCGCCACGGCGATCGGGTACGGTTGGCCGCGGTTGACGATTGAATGCTCGCGAAAATCGAGAGCCCCGCCGCGATGCGCAAGCCAGCGCATGATCACCTTGTTGCGGCCCAAAACCTGCTGGCGGTAGATGCCGAGATTCTGGCGCTTCTTGTGCGGCCCCTTGGTAATGACGAGACCCCAGGTGATGAGCGGGGCAATGTCACCCGGCCAACAATGTTGGATCGGCAGGCGCGCCAGATCGACGTCATTGCCCTCCCAGACAATATCGTGGCACGGCGCAGATCGATGCTCCTTCGGCGCCATGTCCCATAAGGACTTGACCAGCGACCCGAGGCCGAGCACATCCCGGAATCCCTTCGGCGGCTCCGGCTCTTTCAGCAACGACAGCACCTGGCCGATCTTTCGGAGGTCGGCCAATTCCTCCGCACCCATGCCGAGTGCGACGCGGCGCGTGGTGCCGAACAGATTGCCGAGCACCGGCACGGTATGTCCTGCAGGCTTATCGAACAAAAGTGCCGGGCCGCCAGCCCGCAAGGTGCGATCACATAGTTCCGTCATCTCCAGATGGGGAGAGACTGGCACCGGAACATGTATAAGTTCGCCAATTTGTTGCAATTGGTTAATAAAATCCCGCAAATCCGAATATTTCATGATTTTCCGCAGTGTATTGTTCTTAGCTCTGCATTTAAATGCATGAACTCAAGTAATTGATTTTGTTCACTAATTGTTGCATTGCAACGAAACATTCAGATTTAAAAGTAATAAAAAAGCGTTTTGATAGTATTGACTTGATATAAACAGGCACCTAGAATTCGGCCAACTTGATGAAAGCACCAATCTTCAAGGCAACAGGTTAGGTGCAGGTTTTTCATCATTCACGGGATCGGGGTCCCACATGACATTTTAAGGAGTGTTTTCAAAAGGCGTCTGCCTTCCCCCCGAAAAAAGCTGTTTGCCACTGAAACGCCGCCTCACCGGCAGCCCTCAGCCTAAAGCAAGCAGTTCCGACGTTTGTCCGACGCGCCATGCGAAGACAGACGATGTTTCTGATTCACGGTATGCATGCATCGTCGCGAGATCTCTCGCCGAGGACGCTTGCCTGCCGCGATGATTCAGGAGGTTCAATGCCAAATCGTTTCATTAGCGGGACATCGCATTTCGCCCGCCATAAAGCCAGCCAATCGGCTGCGCTCGCCGTTTTCGTCCGCGACACCATCAGCGGCTTCGTCACAACCGCACATCACACCCTGATGTTCCTGGGTACCGCCGCGATCGTGGCATGGGGCATCCTGTTCATCAAGCCCGAACTGGCCGACAAGATCCAGGCACTGTCGCCATATGCCGCAGAACCAGAAGCATCCATGGAGCCTGTGCAGACAGCTGAACTGACTTCGATTCAGCAGGCCACTGCAACACATTCGTCGAATACCGCCGTGCCTGTGACTGGCACGAAAGCCAGCGAACGCAAGCTCACGGAAAGTGAACGTCAGCAGCAATGGGTGACCAACTGGCTGTCCAAGCGCTATCGGGTCGCTGCGGATGCGACTGACATGCTGGTCGCTGCAGCGTACGCGACTGCCAAGGAGATCAAGCTTGATCCCCTGCTGATCCTTTCGGTGATGGCGATCGAATCCCGCTTCAATCCCTTTGCCGAAAGCCCGGTGGGCGCGCAGGGTCTGATGCAGGTCATGTCAAAGGTGCACCGCGATAAATTCGAGGATCACGGCGGCGTGAAGGCGGCATTGAATCCGGTTGCAAATATCAAGGTCGGTTCGATGATCCTGAAGGACTATGTCACCCGTGGCGGCTCGGTGGAAGCTGGCCTGAAAATGTATGTAGGCGCTGCCGCAATGGAGACCGATTCCGGCTATGGCAGCAAGGTCCTGGCCGAGTACCGCCGTCTCAAGGACGTATCGATGGGCAAGCAGGTCCCGATCTACGCCACGACGGTCGTTGCCAAGCCGCGCGCTCCGGAAACCAAGGCTGGAGATGCTGCCGAATCCGCTTCGGTCGGCGCCACGACGGGCAAACCTGCTGCAAACGACACACCGGAACAGGAACCGTTGAAGAGCGAGCAGATCGCGGCGCTCTGATTGACGTACTGGCTGAAATAAAAGGGAGCTTGAACGCTCCCTTTTTCATTGTTGGCGCGTACCGAAGTACGCGGTCAGGCGCTCCACTGCCTGCCGCATGTTTTCCATCGAAGTGGCGTAAGAGACGCGGATATATTGACGGGCAGCGTGCACGCCGAAATCCAGGCCCGGCACCAGGACGACGCCAGCCTGGTGCAGCATGTCTCGCGTTAACCGATCCGCATCGTCCGACAGGCCGGAGCAGTCCGCATAAACATAAAAAGCGCCATCCGGCATGACCGGGATATTGAAACCCAGGCCTTCCAGAGCGGGAACGATGTAGTCGCGCCGCCGCTTGAATTCCGCCTTGCGTTGTTCGTAGATCGCAATCGACTCGGGCGTAAAGCAAGCCACCGCGGCATGTTGTGCAATGCTGGATGCGCAGATGAACAGGTTCTGCGCCAGCTTTTCGAACTGCGGCGCCAGCGAATCCGGCACGACCAGCCAGCCCAGCCGCCATCCGGTCATGTTGAAATACTTCGAGAAGCTGTTGATGACAATTATGTCGTCGCCGAGCGAAAGGGCGGAAAACGGCGACGTATCGTAGGTCAAACCCTGGTAGATCTCATCAACGATCGTGAAGCCGCCCTTCTCTCTCACGGCCCGGACGATTTTCGCCAATTCATCGTGCGCGATGGACGTTCCGGTCGGGTTCGACGGCGAAGCCAGCAATACGCCTCTCGTGCCCGCCTCCCAATGCGCCCGCACCATCTCCTCCGACAACTGGAAACGTTCCTGCGGGCCGCTCGGAATCATCTTGGCCCGCCCTTCGAACGCGGCGACGAAATGCCGGTTGCACGGATAGGACGGATCGGGCATCAGTACTTCCGATCCTTTTTCGACCAATGCTGCGCAGGCAAGCAACAAGGCTGCCGACGCGCCTGCGGTTATAACAATCCTGCCCGGGTGGATGTCGAGGCCGTACACCTGCTGGTAATGCCGCGAGATGGCCTCGCGTAAGGCGGGTATGCCGGTGGCTGCCGTGTATTGCAGCCGGCCATCGCTCATCGCACGGCCTGCGGCTTCGATCACTGGCGGCGGCGCGGTGAAGTCAGGCTCGCCGATACCCATATGTATGATATGGCGGCCTTGCCGCTCCAGATCCGCCGCCATCTTCGCCAGTTCCATGACGTGAAACGGCGCAATATTGGCCAGACGCGAGGCAAGCGGAAAGTCGGGAGGTGAAAAACGATCAGGAGTCATGCGCTAAAGGAGTAGCGTAGTGTGTCCGGTGCAAAGCAGGTAGTGCTCAGCGCTTCCTGGCATGGTCGACTTCGACATTGCGTGCCGTCGCAGCAAATTTGTCGAGTACGCCGTTGACATACTTGTGACCATCAATGCCGCCAAACGATTTGGTGAGTTCAACCGCTTCATTGATCACCACCTTGTAGGGAATCTCCAGATGATTGGTGAGTTCGAAAGCGCCGATCAGCAGCGCGGCATGCTCGACTGGAGACAGCTGGTCGATTGGCCGGTCTATCAACGGAGAGAGGCCGGCGCGCAAGGCGGATGCCTGCTTGATGATCCCGTGCAATAGCGTGTCGAAGTGCTCGGCGTCGGCTTTATCGAAACCATGGGCCTGGCGGATATGTGCATCGATCGCGCCGGCGTCTTCGTTATTCAACAACCATTGATAGAGACCCTGCAGCGCAAACTCCCGCGCACGGTGACGCGGCGTCCGGTTCTTGCTCGGGTTCGCATGAAGGCTTTTCTGGGTCATGGCGACAGGTGCCCGGCGCGTGCCGGGACGACGAAACAGTTAGAGGGCGTTAAGAACGCGGCATCAGACATGCCGCTGTATTCAACAAAGATAGTTAGAGCCTACTCTTCTTCGGTCGCTTCCGCGAGTTCCTCAAGGGCGATCGCCAGATTGGCCATTTCTATCGCTACCCGGGCTGCATCCGCACCCTTCTCCGCCATGCGCGCTTCCGCCTGCTCGTCGTTTTCGGTGGTCAATACGGCGTTGGCGATAGGAATACCAAAATCGAGGCCGACGCGGGTAATGCCGGCACCGGATTCGTTGGAAACCAGCTCGAAATGATAGGTTTCGCCGCGAATGACCGCACCCAGCGCCACCAGGGCGTCGAATTGCCGCGTCTGCGCCATTTTCTGCAAAGCCAGCGGAATCTCAAGCGCTCCGGGGACGGTCACGTGCAATACGTCCTCGTCTGCCACGCCCAGATGCTTGAACTCCGCCAGGCAGGCGGACAACAGTCCGTGGCAAACATCTTCATTGAAACGGGCCTGTACGATACCGATTCGCAGACCTTCTCCATCCAGATTGCGTTCGTAGGTTCCTACCGTCATAGCTCATCCTTCATGCGCAGTTGCGCGTTACTTGTTGTTGGTCGCTGGCTGTGAGCCTTTGCACGAATGCCATGTGTATGCCACGTGTAAGCGAAATGGTGCTGGCCGGCCGATGCGACCGGGCCGATGTTCAGTTCTGCGGTTTGTCCTGGTATCCGACCACTTCCAGGTCGAAGCCCGTCATTGACGGCATCTTGCGAGGACTCGCCAGCAATTTCATTTTGCCGACACCAAGGTCCTTCAGTATCTGGGCGCCGATGCCATAGGTCCGCAAATCCATGCGTGCGCCGCGCGGCAACGCTTTCTTCTCGGGACTGTTCAGGGCTGCGAATTGGGCGAACATCTGCTCTGCGGATTCCTCGCAGTTCAGCAGGATCATCGCTCCGCGTTCTGCGTTCTTGATCGCCGACATTGCCGAAGCCATGGTCCATGAATGGGTGGTCGCATCGGTTTCAAGCAAATCGAGTATGGACACCGGCTGATGCACACGCACCAGGGTCTCCCGATCGGGGACCAGTTCGCCGTGCACCAGCGCCAGGTGTGCACCCCCGCTTGGCTTGTCGCGGTAAGCGATGGCCTTGAAGCTGCCTTGCGCAGTCTGCATGGTGCGTTCGGCGATACGTTCGACAATACTTTCGTTCCGGCTCCGGTAGTGGATCAGGTCGGCGATCGTGCCGATTTTCAAGCCATGCTCGCGGGCAAATTCAATCAAGTCGGGAAGACGCGCCATCGTGCCGTCGTCCTTCATGATTTCGCAGATGACTGCCGCCGGTGTCAGTCCCGCCAGTTCGGCGAAATCGCAGCCTGCCTCGGTATGGCCTGCGCGCATCAGCACGCCACCTTTTTGTGCTTTCAAAGGAAAGATATGGCCAGGCTGCACAATGTCCGACGGCTTTGCATGCCGCGCTACCGCGACCTGGACGGTCCGGGCACGATCGGCCGCGGAAATGCCAGTGGTCACCCCCTCGGCGGCTTCAATCGACACCGTAAAATTGGTACCGTACGAAGTGCCGTTGCGTGTGGTCATCATCGGCAGGTTCAATTGTTCGCAACGCTCTTCGGTAAGGGTCAGGCAAATAAGTCCACGGCCGAACTTGGCCATGAAGTTGATCGCTTCCGGCGTGACGAATTCGGCCGCCAGTACGAGGTCGCCTTCGTTCTCCCGGTCTTCTTCGTCCACGAGAATGACCATGCGGCCGGCGCGAAGTTCGGCAATGATTTCTTGAGTGCTTGAGATAAACATGGCTTAAATCCTAAGTAGGCCGCTATTTTAAAGGATTTACCCAGAGTCCAAATTTTAAAATGTTGCTTTTGCCGAAGACCCGCAACGGGCGATCACTGGGAAAAGCGGATGGCGAAATGAGGGGTAGCGCTTGAAATGCTACCGAAAACGCCATCCTGAGCAATAAAAAAAGCGGCTTGCGCCGCTTTTCGATTGCACGGAAGAACACCAGATGCCGATGACTATTTGTACACAGTTACCGGCTCCACATGGGGTGCAGGTGCTGGTGCAGCGCTGCCCTTCAAGGATGCCGGCACAGCGGTCGCTCTTCCCGAACGGGCGACACCAAACTGCGCCATCAGCTCCCCGTACGCAGCTTCAGCCAGGCTTTTGGATGTCTCCGACATTACCTTGCCGCGATTGAATACCACCCGGTCGCCGGGCCGCGAGAGGATCTTCGTATCCTGGCCCGACCCGCTGGCACTGAATGCGGCTTTGACTTCATAGGTTTTGGTATTGATGAGGCTGAAATCGACCACCAGATCGAGACTCAGCACGCCCGTATGCGAAGAACTCATTGGCAGCTGCATCGATTCCTGGCGGAAGGCGATATTGCTGACCGTACCGAACAGCACGTAGTCAGCGCCCGGATAGAACCCCTTCTTGATCCGGTCGATGATATCGAAGATTTTTTCCGTCGGTTGACCGCTGTATGGGCGGGCCTGTACCAGGCGCACGCCGCCGCCCTTGAGCAACGCTCCCTTCAGGTCAGCGGTGTAAGTACGCAATTCGCCGCGATCGATATAGGTGTAATAACCTTCCGCCTCGTAATAGCTGCTTTCCTGCCGCGCATCCAGTCGGCCGCGGCTGGAATAGCTGTGATCGGTTTCACGCTCGCTGGCGCTGGCCTTGATGCTGCTCTTGCTCTGCGCGGAAACAACGCGGAAATATTCGCTGACTTTTTCCTCGTAGGTGAGGTCCGTCACAGCGATCTTTGGTTCGGCAGCATACGCGGCGCCAAACGCGGCAAACGCCGCAAGGCCCGCGAGTACGCGGGATGCATTGGATAGGATGGTCTGCATGGTGTGTTCCTGAGGAGACGTGGAAAGGCGGATCAGCGAGTGGAAGTCTTGCGGATTTCCTTCTCATCCTGCCACTCGATCGAACCCTCTTCGACGTCATATAACTTCAGGGTCATCTTGTAGAACACGTCCTTGGTCGTCGCGCTTTGCTTGACGATCGAGACAATTTCGCCTTCCAAGGAATATTTGGCTGCAGTCATGTTCCCCACTTTTGCGCGGCCCGCGCTCTTGTACAGTCCGCTCTGGTTCTGGCGCTGCAATTCGTCGACACCGGCCTGCATCTCGTCGGCGCTGCGGGTGAACCTGACCTTACGGCTTTTTACGAGCGCGGTCTGGATCGAATTCATGATCGACTTGGTGTCGATGTACTCGCTCGTCTTGTTCCGCACGGCGGAAAGCGTCACGGTCGGGCGATTCGCAAGCACCGGGTCTTCCAGCAGGGAGCCGACCATTTTTTCCGCGATCATTTGCAGATCCGTGGAGCCGAATTCGTTGGTTACTGTTTCAACTGCCTTGGCATCACCGTAGCTGACCTGGCGCGAGAATTTGACGGTTGGTTGGGAGAGCGTCGTGGGGCACCCGGCAAGCAGCATGCTTGATGCGATCAGCGCGCCGCACAGCGAGAGGGAAGAGAGAACGGATTTAGTCATTTTGGCACCTGCAATCAATAGTCTTGGATATCTGGATCAGCGTGGTTCAGCACTCATTTCGATCTTGAAATCAGTCGCCTGGGGACCATAGGCGGTACCCTTGATGAACTGACTTTGCTTACCCAGAAAGACCAGCGGCTTCCAGGTTTCTCCGTCCCCAACCTGCATTCCTCCTGCATCCAGCCAGCGGAAACGATAGTAAAGGCGAGTGTCGACGGTATCGGTGTTGAGCACCTCAGCCTGCACGACAAGAACGTCGTTGCGTCGCTGCGAGCGCAAGTCGATCATTTGCAGCCCGCGCAGTTCGCCACGGACCATCAACTTGGCCGCGATACCGGGCGATATCGCGGGGGGCACCGAATCCTGCGCCTGAACGGCTGCACATACGGCGGAGAAACTGCAAAGGACGAAGAGTTGTTTGAGACTGGCCATCATTGAGATTGTTGATAGGTTGAAAAGCGGCTTCGAAGAAACACGAACCCGGTCAGACAGCTTTTTCCGTTTTGCCTTTCGGCTTCGGCGGAGCAACAGGCTTGGCGCGACGTCCTGCCGGTACAGGCGGCTTGGCAGCTTTTTCTTCTACTGCGGGCGCTGCGGGAAGCACAGTTACAGCACCCAGCCGTACCGGTTCGCCGAAGTAGGTCTTGTTCCTGTACAGCCGCACCGGGACGACCATGTAACGGCCGTCTATCGTGAGCTTCTGATTTCCGTCTGGCTGATTCGGAATGCGCACATGGTATTCGCCGGGCGGCACAAAAGCGCGGGCGACGAACACCCGTTCCGGCAGGCCGCGCCACATCCGGTCGTCCGCCTCGCCTTCGGTTGCGACGGCAACGACGTTGGTCAGCAATCCGCCGAACGGCCCGAGCTTCTTGTTTGCCTGGTCCTGAAGCAGCCCTTTGCCGATTGCCCGCACTGCTGCACGGGTCTGCATTGCAGGCAACTCGTCATGCAGGGCCTTTCGTGCCATGACGTTGAAATCGGTGATCAGTGCGGCAGGCAAGGCAATGTTGCCGACGTTAAGCTGCTGGAGCTCGAACGAATTTTTTTCGGGATAAATGACCGGAAAGGTGAAAGATGCCGTGACGAGTCCGTTCGAAGTCGGGATCGGGAACGCGACTTTCTTCGATTTGCGTGCCGGCGCGTTGCCGGCTTCGATGATGAACAGCACGTCAGTGACGCCCTTTTGACGGCGGAAACTGGTGCGCTGGTCCAAACCGCGCAAGCCTTCTTCAAGCACAGGCAGGTCAGGACGCAGTTCGATTGCCTTTCGATAACCGGGAGCCGCCAGGCCGGGTTCGTTGAGCGCCTCATAGACAAATCCGGCAAGGTAATGGCTGAGTGCATTCTGGTAGCCGTTTTTCAGCTTCAGCACTTCCGGGTCATTCAGCGTTTCAACCGGGTAGCCATTCAATTCCTTGGCGCCTGTCTTTACGCCCTTTTCTTTTGCCTGCTGCTCGGCCTCCAGGGTTTCACGCGCCCGGAACTCGGCGATGACAGCCTCGCGCTCATGGGTGCGCTTGATGTCGACCCGGGCGGTGTCGAGGTCGCCCAGGTTCAGGCGATTCAAGGCCATGCGCGTGGTGAGCATGACCTTCTCATAATCCTGGCCTTCGTAGGGAATGGATGCATCGCCCATGAATATTGCGCCGATCTGTCCCGTCAGTTTGTCCGGTGCCGTTTTGGCAAGGTTTTCCCATTCCCGCACTTTGGCATCGGCAATCTCGAACGCGGTCTGGCTATCTTTGTATCGGGCGCCTACGCGCAGCAATTCGCCTTTTTCAAGATTCAGCAGCAAGTCGTTTTTGTTTTCGCCTGCAAGCTGGGCGTCGAGGGTCTTGATCGCGTCATCGATATCGCCACGCGTAGTCGCCGCAAGGGACGAAGAAAGTTTGCTGTCGTGCGTCGGCATTCCGGCACACGCGGTGAGTAGTAAAAGGGCCGCAGCCGGGAACAAGTAAGGGCGCATAGGGCAGGCAAGGACAAAGGAAAACATCGGTAAGCGTCAATTGCCGCTTGGAAACTGACGAAAAGACCGGCAGTATCGCGGAAACTTGGCAAATGCACAAGAAGAATATTCTTTTACTTATTTTTCCCGCTTGTTTCCTCATGCAGCCACTCTTCGAGCGCGCGCCACACCTCCGGCAACGCTGAGCCATCCGGTTTCCGAAAGCCGTGGTCGGCGCTGGGAACGGTAAGTACGCGAAGCGTCGTCCTGCCCGCTGCCGCAAACCGATCCCGGATATGCCAGGCCGATTCGATCGGAACCATGCGATCCGCCTCACCCATTGCAACGAACAACGGAATGTCGAGCCGGAGAAGATTGTCGGTATGCCGCAAGGACCGCATTTCCGACCAATAACGGCAACTTCGATCAGCGACCACCCTGTCAAAGGATGCCGGACTTCCGTTGCAGGTAATGTCGATGTGTCTGGCGGCATCGGTAAATCCGTACTTGGTTGCCTGCAGCTGCAAAGCGTCGTAGGGATCCATTCCGCCATTGCCGAGCAGGGCTGCATGAGTGACACCGCTGATCCGGCCTGCAAGTACCGGTACCACTTCAGCGCCTTCGGAAATGCCAACCAGAAGAAGTTTTGACGGACGTTGGAAATTCATTCCTGCAATCGACAATTGCGCCAGGATGAATTCGGCCTGATCCTCTACCCAACGGCTTGGATGGTCCATTTCGATGAACCGGCTTCCGCAATCTGACGTACCGATGAAGCGTTTGTGCAGGATGAAGATACGCATACCGCCTGATGCCCCTTCGAGCCCGTCGAAGTAGTGCGGCAGCAAGCCTTTCATATTGACGCAGTCCGACCCGCTGACGACAAATACAAAGGTTGCGGGATGAGTAACGGCTGATGCGGCATCCATGCCCTTGTCCAGCGTAAAAAAAATTGCGTTGCCGCCGTCATTGAAATCGAAGCTTCTTGCGGCGATTGTTCCTTCGGGTTGGGTGTTCGGTTGAAGGACACGATGCACACATCCTTGGGCGAGGAGAATGCATAGCGAGGCAAACAGGCGGATGGCAAATTGCATGGGTCAGTGAATTCGGACTGTCGCGATGGCGCAAGCGACATGCGCAATTGAACAGCCGATAGACTAACAGCGTTTGCTGGCAGACCAGCGGGAACGCATGCTGAAATGCAATGAAATTGTCGGAAATGGTCGCTGCCTCGGCAAGAGGTCAGATGTTGGTAATGCCGGATTTCCTGCTAGGGGTTTTGCTCCCGCTTCTGCGCTGGGTCCGCACTTCATCGAGCCTGAGTGCAATGTGGCTGACCATGGTCGCGGACAGTTCACTGATATACGAGTCCGCGAAAAGTTTCCCCTGTGCCTGCCCGGCATTCTCCGCGAGTAGCTTGGCGTATACCGCCCGCTTCTGCGGCTCGCACTCCTGCACCGCATTCCGTGCAATATCCAGTGCGGCAGCCGGCGCATCATAACGGGAATAGGCTTTCACCACGGCACAGTGAATGTAGGCTTTTCTTTCGGGCGAGATGGTTGCATCGGTATAGGACGGGTTGACCGCGCACCCGGCGAAGGCAGCCATGGTTGCGGCGAGCAGGTAAAGTTTCACGCGCAATCCTGTCATCCGTTAAAGGTCTAGGGGACCATCCGACAGATGCGGAAGTTATCCCGGTCCACCGGTCGGATTGCCGCGGAAGGACACAGGGAGCGGGTGCTTCGGAAATCTGTCAGATGCCCTTCAAGACTAGGCTGACAAGAGGCTCGCCGTAATGAGAAAAGGCAAATCGATCGCAGCTATGCGCATCGACACTGCCGCAGGGTAATGATTCCTGCTTATACGCAACCAACACGCGCTTAATTCGATGGCGCTTAACGGCAGAATTGCTTATTTGCAGCCGGCGGACATCGACAACATACGCTCGACATAACGCGCGATCAGGTCAATTTCGAGATTCACCGGGCTGCCCGCTTTCAAATGTTTGAGTGTCGTTGCTTCGATCGTATGCGGAATCAGATTGATCGAAAACTCACATCCGGTTTGTGTATCGCTTACCCTGTTGACCGTAAGCGATACGCCGTTGACGACAATCGATCCTTTGTAGGCAAGATATTTCGCCAGGTCGCGCGGCGCCTCGACGACCAGTTGCCATGATTCACCGACCGGTTCGAATTTTTGCACTGTTCCAAGTCCATCAACGTGGCCGGACACCAGGTGACCGCCAAGCCGATCCGACAGCGTCAATGCCTTTTCCAGGTTGACTTCGCCTGGCCTATCGAGCCCGGCAGTCTTGCTGAGGCTTTCGCGCGACACGTCGACGGTGAAAAGCTGCTCTCGCTTGGTGACCACCGTCATGCATGCGCCGTTGATCGCGATCGAGTCGCCGATGGCCACATCCGCCATCGGCAGTTTGCCGGCGTCGATGGTCAGCGTGACGCCGGCATCAGGATGGTTTCCGAGCGGAGAAATGGACATGATTTTGCCGATCGCGGCGACGATTCCGGTGAACATGGTGACGAGTCTGTTAAATGAAACGAGCAAGGATACGCAAATCCGCGCCGATCTGCTTGATCTCGTGGAACGCCAGTTCGTGCCTGCCTTTCAGGTCATTCAGCGCCTGCAACTCGAACATGCCCTGCGCATCGCCAAGCAGAGTCGGCGCGATATACAGCAGCAGCTCGTCGACGCACCCTTCGCGGATCAGGGATCCGTTAAGCTTGCTGCCGGCTTCGACATGCAACTCATTGATCTGGCGCCTGCCGAGTTCCTGCATCAGCGCCGGCAGATCCACCTTGCCTTTCGGGTTCGGAAGCAGGATGACTTCCGCTCCCGCGTCCTGCAGGCGGGCCTCCTTTTCCGGATCGGCTTGCGCCGCAATCACCCATGTACCTCCACCGGCCAGGACCTTTGCCTTGGGATCGATCTGGAGCAGGCTGTCGACGACGATGCGGCGCGGCTGGCGCGGTGTATCGACACCGCGCACGGTCAATTGCGGATCGTCCTGCATGACGGTGCCGATTCCCGTCAGAATTGCGCAGGCACGGGCGCGCCACCAATGTCCATCCTGTCGCGCGGTCTCGGATGTGATCCATTGGCTGAGGCCGTTGTGGAGCGCCGTCTTGCCGTCTAGGCTGGTGGCGGATTTCATGCGAACCCACGGTTTGCCGCGCTGCATGCGCGAAAAGAAGCCGATGTTCATCTCGCGCGCTTGCTGTTCCAGCAACCCGCAGACAACGTCGATGCCGGCAGCTTTCAGCTTTTCCATGCCCCGCCCTGCCACCAGCGGATTGGGATCGGGAATTGCCGCAACCACCCTGCAGACACCGGCGCGAATGAGCGCATCGGCACACGGGGGCGTGCGGCCGAAGTGGCTGCATGGTTCAAGGGTGACATAGACCGTCGCGCCACGCACATCCACGCCGCGGCTGGCCGCATCCTGCAATGCATGGACCTCGGCATGCGCCTGACCGGCTGGCTGGGTATGGCCTTCCGCGATGATTTTGCCGTCGCGGACAATGACGCAACCGACACGCGGGTTGGGCGAAGTGATGAACATGCCTTTGGCGGCCTGTTCGAGCGCAAGGGCAATGCCGTGCTGATCGCTGAAGGAATCCACAGTCTGGTCGCTTTAATCGATGGTTAGAAGCGGCACATTTTAGCGCGCCTCCAGTCGTTGCCGGTGGAGGACTTTTCCATCACTTCCAGACTTGCATTCAGCAGCTGGTTGAATGGGTTGCAGGATTACATATGCGCGGACGCCCGAGCAAATTGATCTTGATATGCCGCATATGCCCGTCAAGCGTGAATGAAAAGCTGCCCAGCTGCGGTGTGTGGTCGCTGGCGTTGATCCGGGTGCGGCCTGCGGCATTGTAGGCGAGATACGCCGGCGACGGATCGGTGAAGTCAGCGTCGATCGTCATTCCATCGGGTAAGGCATCATGCGAAAAGACGATCTGTTCGTCCTGATCAGGCTTGCGGTTTTCGTTGTCGTCGATGAAAACCACCCATCCCTTGGCCCAGTCATCGCTTCCCCCGGCAGGAACGAGGTCGACCCGGGCACCACGCTTGATTGCCTCGGATCGCGTCAGGTGTATCGAGGCCAGCAGGTCATTCGCGGCGATCGTTATTCTCTGGCTGTTTATCAGTGAGCGAAAACTCGGCAAGCCAATACCCAACAATATTGCAGCGATCGAAAGAACCACCATCAGTTCCACCAGGGTGAATCCCGTACGGCGGTTCCCCGCTTTTATCCGGTTCCGGTATGGAGCTGTCATGTCATTTCCAGCAATTCGTTGCCGTGCCGGATGACGACTTCAGCCCGGTGCTGTTGAGCATCAGCTTGTCGCAGGCAGGATCGCGAAAACCCTGATTGACCTTGATGGTGCCGGGGGTTGCGCTTAGAAGTACACAATCCTTGATTGACTCTCCCGGACATGCAGTGCCATCGATTTCATAAGCACTCCCCGCGGCTCCGTCACCCGAATACCACCGGAATCGTTTCTCGTTCGCATCAGTCGATGACGATGAGAACACAATGTAGGTATTGTGCTGGGAATAAAACCTTTCCTGTTGCTGCATCAGTTGCATCAACGCGGCGCGCCCTTCCGCCCGCTTCGTTTTGAGGATGGAGTTCTGGTAGGACGGATAAGCGACACCGGCGAGGATGGCAATCACGGCGCACACCACCATGACTTCAATGAGCGTGAATCCTCCGGCGCTTTTGCCGCGGCAACGAAGTCGCCTATTTTGCGAATGCATTGCGCAGCTCCTGCCAGTTGACCAGTTCCCGCCAACTGAAACGCCCTGCCGGGACGGCAGATTCAATCTTTTCCTTTTCGACGCCGGTCGTTGCGCCTTTCATGCCGCCGGTGCCGAAATTAACGACCGATTGCGTTTTCCGGACAGTCCGTCGGCCAATGGCATTGCGTTGGCTGATTGCCGATGCGGTTTCCACGACCATCGGCGAACTCATCATGCCGACCGCAGACAGGTTACCCGTCGTCGCACCGGCCGGCGGCATTCCGGTCAGGACGTCCAGCATATAAGAACGACCACCGCCCGCGTCGCAAGGATTGCCAGCCGGGATCAGACTGTTGAAAAACAGCTTGCCGTTGGATAGCAGCGAAGGGGTGACGCTGCGTTCGCCGGTCTTGTCGGACTGATCCAAATCGAAAAACCAGCCCTTCGTTTCCGCCTTGGAGCCGCCATAGGCAAACGTTTCTCCGCTTATTGCAAAGGCAGCGCCGGCTTTCGTCAGCACGCGCCTCGCCAATTGCTGACGTGTGACAGTCGTCGGCTGGGAAGGCATCGCATCATGGATTGCGTAGAAGGACTGCATCCTGAATTCCCCAGCCGCCGCATCCCGGTTTTCGACAAATTTGCCGGTACCAAACAGGATTACATAGCCGCCGCCGGGCGCGAACACGACCTTGGGCTGGGTGCTGACCGGCTGCCTGTTTCCTGCAGCGTCCCGGGCCACGAACAGCAAGGTCGGATTGGCTGCCGCGACGGACCGGAATGCCATTCCGCTTAAGTCGAAACGCCATAGATTCCCTTGCAAATCGCCGGCATAGGCGTATAGCCCGCCGCCCCCTTGATCAGCAACCACGGCCGGTGCGGACAACCCGGCTTGCAGCGCTGGATCGGCTGACGGTGTCCTCGATTTAAAGTAGTTGATGCCGAGCTGCCATTTTTCCGAGGGCGGTTTGTCAAGTGCAAGAAAGAAAAGCGCGCCGGCGGCATCCTGGTTGAAACTGCCATCATCCTTGTAGTTGTTCAACCCGCTGGGCGCCGCCACGAAATAGCGGTATTCCGAAGGCGCGGCCGAAGCGCCGGACGCAAACCTTACGATCACGGGTGCACCCGTGAGATTGCCCATGTCGGGATCGTCGGCGTCGGTGAACTCCCAAAGCGCTCCTGAACCGGCGCTGAATCGTTCGGGGTCTGTGACGTCCAGCGCAAACAGGCCTTGCCCACCGCCGCCCATGCCGGCAGCCAGCACGGTCTTCCAGCTACCGCCGACCCGGGCCTCGGCGACCGTGAGCATGCCATCGACATAAGGGCGATGCTGATAATCAGGCGACGTCAGCGGTGCAAGATTTCGGACCACGGCGTTCGGGACGTAGGCAAACAATTCGCTGCCGTCCTGGGCACTGAATCCATGCAGCATGCCGTCATTGGCACCGACATACACGGCTTTCGCCCGCCCTTTCAGCGCATCCTGGAATTGCGCATATCCGGTACCGAGGCCGTTTGAGGCAGGTGGGCCAGCGTAGACTACGTTGCTGTTGACGATGTCACCGAGCACCCTGGTTCGGGGACGGAAGATGCCGCCCGGCCTGCCGATTTCGAGGGTGCGCTGGCCGCGAAGGTAGGCAAGCCTGTTTTCGCCGAGTGCGTCGGGCTTGCCGCTGACCGGATCGACATTGAGCAATTCCCTTTGCGTACCGCTCAACTGGTCCCATTTGAATTGGATTGTCCGCAGTGCGCCGCCATTGACTTGCGCGGTGTATATGTTGCGCACATCATCGGCTGGCTGTACGAAGCCGGACAGTAATTCACCGGCATCCCAGTCCGGTGTGGCTGCGACATCGATGTTTCCGCTTGCATCCGGTTTCAGGGCCAGCTTCTTCAGGCTTCCTGACCATGTGGAGGATTCGAACCCCGGCTGGTAGACGAAAATGCCATCGGTTGACATCCGGTTGCCGGTCGCCGCCACGCCGGAAATATTGCCGCTCGCCTGACCAATTTGATTGAATACCCGTTTGATGGCGGCAATCATCTCCTTCGGCTGTCCGGCGAGGAAGTAAGTATCGGGAACGCCGTTGCCATCACTGTCCCACTCGGCGTTGCTTCCACTGACAACATTCCTGCTGTTCGGGGCGAAGGTGACGAAGGGGTTGCCATCACCGTTCTTGTCGTCGAACCCGCCGTACTTCGCCGCGAGATAGAGCTGACTGTCCCGTGGTTTCAGACTGCGCGTATTGCCGTCGATCTGGCCGTTCCCGCCTTCATCGACGTCGATAGCAAAAGTTTTTACCCTGACCGGTTTGTCCAGGCGAATATCATTTGTATTGGCCCAGTAGGCAAGCCCCGCCATGTAATAGGTGCCATGTTCCGCAGCACCCGTATCCCGGCTATCGAGATTCGTCAATGATGGGTTCGGCGCTGGATTGGACCCATGGTTCTCCAGTTCGCCGACCTGCCGTGTCCATGTCCTCACATCCAGCGCGGGCGTTTTCCCGGCGACCTCGCGTGCGGCTGGCCGGGCCGTGTCGAAGGCATTTTTGCTGCCTCCGTACGTCGAACGCTGATTGCCGGGAATGAACCGGTCCCAGTGGGTATTCACATCAGCAACGGTGAGCAGGTAGTTCTGCTTGCACGACGCGATCACAGGGTCGGGCGGGTTTTGGATCACCGGAAAACCATCCTTCATCGCACTGGTGATACCGACAGCGCTCTCGGCAGTGGGCTCCTTTCCTTGCAGGTAATGCAAACCTTCATAAAAGAGTTCGCCTACCGGGTCGAAGCTCTTGTATTTCCCCGACCTGCCGAACTTGTTTAAATAATTGATGACACCGCTATTCTCGACGGCACTGTGTCGGTTCGCCGGATCGTCCGGGTTGTTGTACAACACGCCGGTGACGTTATCCCATTCTGCCTTGTCGTTCGGCCGCTCCACAAAATCCGGCGCTTCCAGCTTTTTAGCGCCGACATACTTCATCGGCGCCCGCAACACGCCGCCATACCGTGTCTCCGCATCGTCGAGTACGTAGCCCATGGCTGCGAGCCGCAGCCGGTCGGCTTTGCGCTGTATCTCCCCGACGGGTTTGTAGTTAGCACCGAATCGCTGGCACAGGTCAGTCCGCGATGATCCTTCCCTGCCGTCGCATACCTTCACCCTGACGAGGAACTCTCCCAGTTTCTTATCGAGCGCTTCCTTGGGCGGCGTTCCGCTGCCGCTGTATGCCGATGTGCAATACCGGTTCGCGTCCGCACCACTGGCATTGATAAGGCCGCTGCTCACATCGCTGAACAGGACGCGATTGCCGCAGGAGACAACATGGAGTGTTCCGACATTGAATGGCGTAACCTTGCCAGGCGCGCTGACGTTGCCGCCTGCGACAACGGTCCGGCGCGGAAAGTACACCGGATGCGCATAGAAGATGTCTTTCAGAACGGCCCTCTGCAGGACGGTGGCATCCGGCGAGTCGATGATTCTGTCGCCGCCGGTGAGCGCATAGCGCAACATGTCGATCGCCGATGAAGTCGCCCAATTCATGAAATTGCCACTGAATGCATCGCCGCCACATTCACGGGTCGCGGGATCTGCATCTTTTGAAATGACAAAATATCCGTTGTCGGAAAGGTTGCGATTGCCGCCATTGTAGGTATAGCACTTCGCTGGATTGAAGTAGCCGACGTACTCGGTCGTGCGATTGTACGTGCCGCCATCGCTGCGATAGGCAACACCTGCCGTCGGGAACTCGACCGACAGGCTCAGTACCAGATTGGGATGGATATTTCCCCTGCCGCCAAACATCGGTTCCGTGGCGATTTGTACATCCGGGTTGCTGGCCGCCTGGACTGCATCCATCGTTTGCAGGAAAAGGAAGGCCAGTACAGCGACAAGGTAGTTTTTTTTCATCTGCCTTCTTTCCTATAAAAAGTCTGAAGCACGACCTGTGTGCTCTCGCGCATGCCAAAGCCGATTGCAGTCACCCGATAGAAATAATTCCTTCCGTCGAGCGTCGCATCCTCGCCCGCACGGTTATAGGCCATCAATTCAATGACATATCTGGGCGGCCGCGCCGGCATTGCACCGGCGCCGGTCTGGAACACTTGCCCGGTGAAGCGTCCGTAAGGCACGGTTATCGCGCCGGACGAGGAATCGAGCAGGTCGACTGTCTGCCAGGCTGGGATCTGGCTTCCCTCGGCGCGGATGCATAGTCCAAGGTAGAGCACCGGGTTTTCGATACCGCATCCCGGACTGAATCCTTCCGTGCGATCCGGCGCGAACAGGTGGCTGCGCGACCGGGCAGGGTCAGGTGCGCTTTCGATGTCCGTTTCTGCATCCATCAAGGCCGCTTCGGCTGCCTGCAGCGCTACTTGACGGTCACGATCGTTGCGGGACGCTTTCTCGGATTGGATTGCGGTCTGCGCGGCGGACATACCGAGCATCATTACAACGACGAGCATTAGAAGCGCAACGATCAGCGCGGCGCCTCGTTGCCGCGCTGTGTTGTCTCGACACGGTTGATCCGGCTTGCGTAACGTCATAGCGCGCTTCCCGATGACTGGTTGCGTATTTGAATCGTCGTGGCGGAAATTTTCCGGATCCGGTTACGCGCGCTTTCCGGAAGCTGCGCTTCGAGAATGCGCGTTCCGATATCGGTCGATCCGTTCAGGTCCGAATAGTCGCGGCCGAATAGATCATATTGGGAAGTCAACGCATCGGTGCGGCTCGGCTCCGTTCCACGCAATAAAAGCGCAGTGCGAATGACGACGACCTTTTTCCACCACGTCTTCCTGTTGCGGTCGGCGGCCTGCTCCTGCGCGGTGGCTCCGGTGATCACAAGCGCATCATCCAGTGCTTGCAGAGATGAGGCGTTCAGGTAGCGGTTTGGCAGACTATCGCCGTCCGTATCGATGCCATAGAGCACTTGAAAGGATTCGACGCCGCGGGCAAGCGCTTGTGCCACCCATCCATTCTTGCCATGGAATTTGCAGTAAAGTTGTGGCTCGCCGCCGGAATCCCTGGCGACGTAGAAAATGCTTGTTCCGCGCTCCTGATCTGCAGTGTCCTGCGACATCGCGGCTGCAATGCCGAAACCGGCGCAATTGATCATGCTGCCATCCCCGTGCTCGCCAGTGCCCGAGCCAAAGAAGCGCACTGACAGAACGTCGCTGCCGTTTACGCTGCTTGCAACCGGCGACATGATTCCCTCTGTCGTCGCCTTCAAGCTGCGCGCATCGAGACCGACAATATTTGCGCTGATGCCTGCAGCAGTGACGATCGGCGCATCATGCCGGTCCCAGTTTTCGTAGGCCGCCTGACGCACCGAGCGGCTGATGACTTCGGATGCATACCGACCCGTATCCTGGATGCGCGTACCGTCGTCCTGAGCGGTGTATGCGGACTTCGAGGACAACAGAAGAGCGGTGGCTGCAAGCACGACAAGCAGTCCGAGCGTGATGGAAATCATCAACTCGATCAGGGTCAGTCCGCCCTGACCGGATATGCGCTTGCATCGGCGAGCCGTCATGGTACGTAAGGCTGCACGGTGAGTGCCACGCTCGGCGCAAATTCCTTGCCGGCAGTGCGGACGAGTGTCCCGTCGGCGGCCTTTTCCTGCCAGCCCATTTTGACCACGATCGAACCGCCATCCACCGGACCAGCCTTGCAGGTCCACGTCAAGGTCTGCGTTCCGCCGTTCCATGGCTCGGCATCCTGGCAGATCATGACTCGTCCGCCGGGCAGGTCGGAATGGACCCGCTTCTGCCATTCATAAATGTCAAAAAGAGCGAGCTCCGCGCCGTTGCAGTTCTCGGCATAGCAACGCTTGCCCGGCGGCGGCGGTTCGCCGTGCGTCGTGGACCAATAATCGACATTCAGATACGGATTTTGCGCAGCGCCGGACTTCATCTGGTTTTCGTTCGCGCGCATTTTGTCCGCAATTTCCGCGGCAAGTTGCATGGCAGTGGTCTGGAATGTCGATTGCTGGGTGGTTCTTAGTGCGGTGAGCTGCATACCTGCGGTACCGATGACGCCAAGTGCAAGCACCAGTACCGCAACCAGCACTTCAACAAGCGAAAATCCATTTGCCCGATGTTTCATGAAACCTGATTCCCGTATATGGCGCCAGAGCACCCAACATGTTAATAATTATGCAACATTTTGCGCGCAACAATGCTGCTGTGATGCGGCCGTCATTTCAACGGCCATGCAAACAGCGCCTGATTAATTACTTGGGGTTTTCCGCTCCCGGCCGACTTCGGCTATCGCATCCTGGAATTCCGCTACGTCCTCAAAACTCTTGTAGACGGATGCAAAGCGGATATATGCGATTTTGTCGAGCCGCTTCAGTTCGCGCATGACCAGTTCGCCGACATGCGCCGAGATGACTTCCCTTGCGCCCGTCGACAGCAGCTTTTCCTCGATTTGGTGGATGGCGGCATCGACCGCCTGGGCGGACACCGGGCGCTTGCGCAGCGCCAGCATCAGGCTGGCACGCAGCTTTGCCGGGTCGAATTCGGTGCGGCTGCCGTTCTTCTTGACGATGACCGGCATGGTCAACTCGATGCGCTCATAGGTGGTGAAACGCTTGTCGCAGTGTGTGCAACGACGGCGACGGCGAATGGCGTCCCCTACTTCCGACACGCGGGTGTCGAGAACCTGTGTGTCCTCATGTTGGCAGAAGGGGCATTTCATAACAAAGCGATGAGCCGATGAAAAAGCGGATTAAATATCAGGAACGGAAAGTTAACCGTTAGTTAAAATTTTGTCAACACAAGGAGTAATAAAAATCGTCGGTCGAGCACGCGGAAAAACTCGACACTTTGAAGCAGTGTTTCAACGCACTGTACAACCCGCCTGTAGTTTCCGGCTTGTGCAAGTACTCCGTCAAGCAATTGATGGCGCTTCACGCAGGAACAGGATGAAGACACAAAAAAGGGAAGTCATCGCCTTCCCTTTTTCATTCCTGCCAACCGGCCTGTGTGCCGGTTCTTTTCCCGCACTATTTGTACTTATTTTCCATAAACCGGAAAGGCGTCGGTCAGTTTCTTGACTTCGGCCTTGACCCGTTCAATGGTCGTGGCGTCCTGCGGATTATCCAGCACGTCGGCGATCAGGTAACCGACTTTCGCCGATTCCGCTTCCTTGAATCCGCGGGTAGTCATCGCCGGACTGCCGAGACGAATGCCGGATGTCACGAACGGCTTTTCCGGATCATTGGGAATCGCATTCTTGTTGCAGGTGATATGTGCGGAGCCGAGAATCGCCTCGGCTTCCTTCCCGGTGATTTTCTTGGCGCGCAAATCGACCAGCATCACATGCGACTCGGTGCGACCCGACACGATTCGCAGGCCCCGCTCGATCAATGCCTTCGCCAGCGCGTCGGCATTCCTTACGACCTGTTCCTGGTACGCCTTGAACTCCGGGGTCAGCGCTTCCTTGAAAGCCACTGCCTTGCCGGCAATCACGTGCATCAGCGGGCCGCCCTGGATGCCAGGGAAGATGGCGGAATTGATTGCCTTTTCATGCTCCGCTTTCATCAGGATGATGCCGCCGCGCGGACCGCGCAGGCTCTTGTGGGTGGTCGAAGTAACGAAGTCGGCATGCGGCACAGGGTTTGGATACACGCCCGCAGCAATCAGGCCGGCATAGTGCGCCATGTCCACCATGAAATAGGCGCCCACTTCTTTTGCCACTTTCGCGAAGCGCTCGAAATCGATGCGCAATGCATAGGCGGAAGCGCCGGCAATGATCAGCTTCGGCTTGCGTTCCCGGGCCAGGCGTTCCATCGCGTCGTAGTCGATTTCTTCCTTGTCGTTCAGGCCATAGGAAACGACGTTGAACCACTTGCCTGACATGTTCAAAGGCATGCCATGGGTAAGGTGGCCGCCTTCTGCGAGCGACATGCCCATGATGGTATCGCCCGGCTTCAGCATCGCAAAGAACACGCCCTGGTTAGCCTGCGAACCGGAGTTCGCCTGGACGTTCGCTGCTTCAGCGCCGAACAATTCTTTCAACCGGTTGATCGCCAGCGTTTCGGCAATATCAACGAATTCGCAGCCACCGTAATAGCGCTTGCCCGGGTAACCTTCCGCGTATTTGTTGGTAAGTTGCGAGCCCTGCGCTTCCATGACCGCCGGCGACGTGTAGTTTTCGGAAGCGATCAATTCAATATGGTCTTGCTGACGGGTGTTTTCCTGCTGAATGGCGGACCAAAGCTCCGGGTCGACTTTGGCGAGGGTGTGATCTTTTGCGAACATGCGAAACTCCAATCGATTGAGAATGCAAACGGGTTTGCCTGAATCGAATGAGGGCCAACGGAATGGGAATAGGCAGCCTCAGACGTGCTTCCATTTGTGGCTGCCCAGGCGAACGGCTATGGTGAGATCTCACGTTCCCCGGTGGTTGCCCACCTTGTCGCCGAAACCGGGGGTTTCGACATTCGCCAGTCACGTGAGACGAAATGGACCTGAATTGTAAGTGAGCGGAGAATTTTCGGCAAGGCGGCCAGCCAGTCCAGGCAAATTGGCGGATCATGGGCGGAGCCTGAGCAGAAACGCTCTTTCGGATAAAATTTGGCACTCGGCAAACTTTGTAAAAAGGGAAATCCCATGCTAGTTCTTGTTACAGGCGCAACATCCGGTTTCGGCGCGGCCATGGCGCGCAAGTTTGTACAGAACGGCCACAAGGTCATTGCAACCGGCCGACGCAAGGACAGGTTAAATGCATTGGCCGCGGAACTCGGCGCCTCGCTGCTGGCGATTGAGATGGATGTCAGCAGCAAGACCTCAATCCAGCAGGCCCTCGATGCGCTTCCCGCTGATTGGCGGGACGTCGATGTGCTCATCAACAATGCAGGTCTGGCCCTGGGTATCGAACCGGCTCACAAGGCATCGCTGGAGGAATGGGACACAATGATCGACACCAACTGCAAGGGCTTGGTTACCATGACCCGTGCATTGCTGCCGTCCATGGTGGCACGCGGGAGCGGCATGATCATCAATCTCGGATCGGTTGCCGGTGCTTATCCTTACCCGGGCGGAAACGTATATGGCGCCACCAAGGCGTTCGTGGATCAGTTCACCTTGAATCTGCGCGCCGACCTCGTGGGAACCGGCGTTCGCGCCACCAATATCGCACCGGGTCTTTGCGGCGGCACCGAGTTTTCGAACGTTCGCCTTAAAGACGATGCAGCCGCGTCAAAAGTGTACGAAGGCACCGTACCTCTTACTGCTGAAGACATCGCCGAAACCGCATTCTGGATTGCGACCCTTCCCGTCCATGTGAACATCAATTACATCGAGATGATGCCAACTTGCCAGGGATTCTCGCCTTTCAACATCAAGCGCACGACATAATGCTTTGCGTCAATACAGCGAGCCGGCATGCGAGGGACAATGCCGGCTGACTTTACCTGGAACATCCGTGTGTATTACGAAGACACCGACACGGGCGGCGTCGTGTTCTATGCAAACTACCTGAAATTTTTTGAACGGGCGCGCACCGAATGGCTGCGCGCGGCCGGCATCGGCCAGCAGGCATTGACTGAATCGCATCATGCGATGTTTGTCGTCAAAAGTACTGCCGTCGATTATCATGCACCCGCGAAATTAGATGATGAACTGAAACTCACTGTCGTGGTCGAACGACTTGGACGTGCTTCAGTGCAATTTTTCCAGGAAGCATGGCGCATGACGGAAGGACAATGGCAGCTATTGTCCAGTGGTCGTATTAAGGTTGCCTGTGTCGATTCCCGCACCTTCCGTCCGCGTGCCATCCCGGATGACGTACTGGCAAGGATCAACGCCACCGAGTGATTTTTCCGCGCCATCCCATGGCCGGCACCGGTAGCATATCCGCCTGATGCGGATACAATTTGCTGTTAACCCCATTAAGACAACCGATGACTGTCACACAAGATCTATCTTTTATCGCCCTGATCAGTAACGCATCCTTGCTTGTGCAACTGGTGATGGCATTGCTATTGCTCGTATCGATCATGAGCTGGACATATATCTTCCGAAAAATGTTCGCGATCAAGAGCGCTCGTTCGCAGACCGAGGAATTTGAACGCGCCTTCTGGTCGGGAGGCAATCTCAATACGCTCTATGAAGATGCAACATCGAACCGCCGCAAGACTGGCGGCAATAGCGGCGCGCTCGAGCGCATCTTCGAATCAGGCATGAGCGAGTTCCAGAAAATCAAGGCGTCGCTGGCCAGCAGAAATACATCTGACGCCGCGTCGATGATCGATGGTGCGCGCCGGGCGATGCGCGCGGCCTATCAGCGCGAGATGGATGCGCTTGAATCCCACCTTGCATTCCTGGCGTCGGTAGGTTCCGTGTCTCCTTATGTCGGATTGTTCGGAACGGTGTGGGGCATCATGAACGCATTCCGCGGACTGGCGAACGTGCAGCAGGCGACGCTGGCATCCGTGGCGCCCGGCATTGCCGAGGCGCTGATCGCAACGGCAATCGGCTTGTTCGCAGCAATTCCTGCAGTGGTTGCCTATAACCGTTATTCGCACGATATCGACCGCCTCTCGATCCGCTTCGAAAGCTTCATCGAGGAGTTTTCCAACATCTTGCAACGGCAGGCGCGCTGATGTCGAACAGCTCATTGCGCGGCGGACGCAGCCGCAAATTCAAATCCGAAATCAACGTCGTGCCGTATATCGATGTGATGCTGGTGCTGCTCGTAATTTTCATGGTGGCCGCGCCTCTGACGAACCCCGGCGTGATCAACCTGCCGACGGCGGCCAAGTCGGCGTTGCCGCCGACGGAGTACATTCAGATCGCCCTGAAGCAGGACACGACCGCGACCATTTCAGTCAGCGGACAGACCGGCAGCCGGAACACCGGTGCACAAGCGGAAAAAATTGGAAGCCGCGTCGCGCTGGTGCAAAAGCTTCGCGCAATACATGAAGCCAATCCCGAATTGCCGGTCATGATTTCAGCCGAAAAAGACATCAAGTACGATGATGTAATCCAGGTCATATCGGAAGCAAAAAAGCTGGGCATCAACCGGGTTGGCCTCGCCACCAAGCAATAACCCATGACCGATTCGACGCCTTATACCGTACCCAAGGAACCTGGACGCTGGCGCGCCATCGCGTTTGCCACCCTCGTGCACCTGGCGTTGGTCGCGCTGCTGTGGATTGGCGTGCGCTGGCAAAGCGAAGCGCCGACGACCATTGAAGCGGAAGTGTGGAGCCCGCAGCCGAAGGAGTCCGCACCACCCCAACCGGTCAAGGAAGTGGTGAAGGAAATTCCTCGGGAACCTGAGAAGCAGCCGGAGCCGCCGCCGGTAGCCAAAGCCATGCCCAAACCGCCGGTCGAGGATGAACCGCCGGCGGTCAAGCCCGACATCGCACTGGAGCAGGAAAAGAAGCGCAAGCAGGAAGAGGCGAAGAAACGCCAGGCCGAAGAACGGGAACGGCTGGCTGAAGAACAGAAGCGCCTCGCCGAAGAGAAAGAACGCCAGGCGAAGATCAGGCAGGAAGCCGAACGCAAGGAAGAGCAGAAACGCATCGAACTTGCAAAGGCCGAAGAGGCGAAAAAGCGCGCCCAGGCCGAACAGGAAAAGATCGAACTCGCGAAGAAAGAAAAGGCAGCGGTTGAAAAGAAACGCAAGCAGGACGAGGAAAAGCGCAAGCAGGACGAAGCCGAGGCGCAGATGCTTGCAAAAATTCGCGATGATGAAATGCGCCGCATTACCGGTGCCGTACCAGGCAGCGGCGATGCAGCAAAATCGCAGGGCGGACGGGCGGACGGAGCATATGCACAACGTGTCGGAGCCAAGATTAAGTCGAACATCACGTTCAATGTCCCGGATGAATTGGCAAGCAATCCTGCGGTGGAATATGTTGTCGACCTGCTTCCGGACGGCTCGGTCGCCGGCATGCGCAAGACCAAGTCGTCGGGCGTACCCGGCTTCGACGAAGCCGTTCGCCGGGCCATCGAACGATCCCAGCCATACCCGAAGGACAAGTCGGGTGCGGTACCATCAAGCTTTATCGGCATACACAAACCGAAGGACCAGTAGGCAAAACATGATGAAAAATCTCTTCTTGCGCGGGCTGCTTCTGATCGGCCTCACATTCACCAGCCTGGCAGGGGCACAGCTCAGGGTGGAAACAGCCGGCGTCGGCGCCAACCAGATTCCGATTGCGATCGCCGGCTTCGCGGATGAAACCATCGCCCCGCAACAGGTGACGGCGATCATCAAGGCCGACTTGGCGCGTAGCGGCTTTTTCAAGATCATCGATACCGGCAATGCAATGTCAGAAACCTCGCCGGTCGACTTCAACCAGTGGAAAACACAAGGTGCGGATGCGCTGGTCGTTGGCAGCGTGCAGCGCCTTGCGGACGGCCGTTTCGATGTTCGTTACCGGTTGTACGACACCGTCAAGGCTGCCTCTCTTTCGGGTTTTGGACAGGCAGCGGGTGCGGACCGCATCCGAGTGGCGGCTCATCGCATTGCCGATGACATCTACGAAAAGCTGATCGGTGTGCGTGGTGCGTTCGCAACCCGCATCGCCTACGTGACCAAGGTAGGCAATGAATACCGTCTGGAGGTCTCGGACTCGGACGGCGAAGACCGGCAAGTCGCCCTGCGCTCCAACGAACCGATCATTTCGCCGTCATGGTCGCCTGACGGGACCAAGGTCGCTTATGTCTCCTTCGAAGCGAAGAAACCGGTGGTCTATGTGCAGAATTTGGTAACACGCCAGCGTACGGTCGTTGCCAATTACAAGGGCAGCAATTCCGCGCCGTCATGGTCGCCAGACGGGACCAAGCTGGCGCTTGCGTTGTCGCGTGATGGCCTCACCCAAGTGTATGTCGTGAACGCGGACGGTAACGGCCTGCGCCGTGTTTCAAGCAGCAGCGGCATCGACACCGAACCACAATTTTCCGCTGACGGCCAGAATATCTACTTCACGAGTGACCGTAGCGGCGGACCGCAGATCTACCGGATGCCGGCCAACGGCGGCGACGCGCAGCGCGTGACCTACAACGGCAGCTACAACATCAGCCCGCGCGTATCGCCGGATGGCAAATCACTTGCCTATATCTCACGTCGCGATGGGCGGTTCCAGCTATACATCCTCGACCTCGGCAACGGACAGGAATTGCGACTCTCCGATACCGCCAAGGACGAATCGCCCAGCTTTTCCCCGAACGGCAAGTACGTCATGTACGCAACCGAATCTGGCCGCCGAGGCACCCTCGCGGTAGTGTCGGTCGATGGACGCGTACGGCATTCACTCACCACGCAGGCAGGCGATATCCGCGAGCCGACGTGGGGACCGTTCATGAAATAATACGAATTCACAACAACACTGCATTACCTTCAGGAGAAATCTAATGCATCGCTTCACCACATCCGCCCTTCTCATTTCGAGCGCCCTGTTCCTTGCCGCCTGCAGCTCCGCGGTCAAACTGGACGATAACGTCAAGGTGGAAGAACGCACCGGCACGACACCAAGCCAATCGACAAGTGATTCGCGTAGTGTGAATTCAGTCACTGCCGCATCGACCGATCCGTTGAACGACCCGAAAGGCATCTTGGCCAAGCGCAGTGTCTATTTCGATTACGACAGCTATATCGTCAAGGACGAATTCATTCCGGTCGTCGAAGCGCATGCGAAGTACCTCAATGCAAACAAGGGCCGCAAGATCGTTATCCAGGGCAACACCGACGATCGCGGCGGGCGCGAGTACAATCTGGCATTAGGTCAGAAGCGCGCTGAAGCAGTCCGCAGAGCGCTTTCGCTCTTGGGTGTAGCCGATGCGCAGATGGAAGCGGTTTCTTTCGGGAAGGAAAAACCGAAGGCCACCGGCAGCGACGAGGCCGCATGGGCTGAGAACCGTCGTTCCGACATCGTTTACCAATAAACATGAAACCATCTCTCAAAACTTCGATTGCTGCGGCCTTTATGGCCGCATTTTCTTTTGCTCCGCTGACCGCACATGCCCAGCTTTTTTCTGATGACGAGGCGCGCCGCGCGATTCTCGATATCCGTGCGCGGCTCAACAACATGCAGAATGAAATCAATGCCAAGGCGGACAAAACCAACAACCTGGATCTGGATTCGCAAAATGCGCAGTTGCGCCAGGAGATCAGCAAATTGCGCGGACAGATCGAAGTACTGACCAACGAGCTTGCGAATACACAGCGCCGGCAGAAGGATTTCTACGTCGATCTCGATAATCGCTTGCGCAAGATCGAACCGCAACGCGTGACGGTGGACGGCAAGGAAGTCAGCATCCAGCAGGAGGAACAGCGTGCGTATGATGCGGCACTTGCCTTCTTCAAGGCAGGCGACTACAAGAATGCCGGCGCCGCATTCTATGAATTCACACGCCGTTTCCCGCAGTCCGGTTTCGCCCCATCGGCGCAATACTGGCTGGGGAGCACCTACTACGCGCAGCGCGACTATCGCAATGCGATTGCGGCCCAGCAGGTGGTGGTGAAAAATTACCCGGACAATCCCAAAGCAGCCGATGCCTTACTGAACATTGCCAGTGCCTATATGGAATTGAAGGATCGGGTTTCCGCGAAACGGACACTGGAAACACTGGTTGCACAGTATCCAGAAGCACCCGCGGCAGAGACCGCAAAGGAACGTTTATCAGCGCTCCGTTAGCCATATTTTCAGCAGTTGTTTTACACGATTGAGGGAACGCTTTTTTACATTCCTGATCGGAGCAATCAATAACTGTTTAAATGTTTATTGTTGCATTTGACAGAGTGCATTAGTTTTATCTATAATCTTGGTCTTCGGGTCGTTAGCTCAGCTGGTAGAGCAGCGGACTTTTAATCCGTTGGTCGCAGGTTCGAATCCCGCACGGCCTACCACGAATATGTAGCAAGAACAAAGGGTTACAAGCAAATTGCTTGTAACCCTTTTTCCATTGTGCGTGCGTTTTGTGTAGTTCTTGTGCAATTGTGCAAAAAAATAAAAGCTATGAAGCCAGTTTCATTCGAGCTTGCACTGCATTCATTACTGCATCGATCTACCTATCCTCATGATAGAAATACCACGTCTCCATCGCTGATTTCTCGTGCTCAATAATTGATTTGACCAACTATAATTTCACACCATCTTGAACCAAGTGGCTAATGTCGGTATGCCTCGAGGCTAGTGAAATGGTGGTATCGCATGGAGTTGGAGAAACCACCTTCGGAAGCTACGCCCATGGTGGTGCCCCTGAACGAGATGGAAGTGCTGCACTAGATGGCCAGTCTGGGCAACTTGCACAAAATCAAAGTGCAAGGCGAGCGCTTGGTCTTTCTGGAGGTGCGTTATCATCCCTTTGCGAGCCGATTGCGATCGCTGGCGCGGCAGTACCAATCTCAAGCCGTGCTGCGTCTGGTGGAGGAACACTATTGAGGGCACTAGCAGGCGGTTGCAATGTCGCAATCGGCTTGATGTTCATCCGGGGAGCGCCCGCCTGAGGCGGCACCCCGAGCACCGCAAGCCGAATGGCAGCTCGCACAGTTGTTTTTCAACGCCCGGTGAAATCACATCGGCAGTTTTCGCACCAAGTATCCGCGCAAGTCCGCGCAACCCATCCGGGAACAATGCCAGCGTGTGACAACGTGTGCGCAATACATTTGTCATAAGACGGATTGCGGATAAAGTTTCCGAGATGCTTGCCGACCGTCTACTGCAGCGGATGCGGGGCGACGCGCATGTGCATTACCCACCAAACGGGACAACCTTGGCTGTATTACCCGTTCAGGGTCTTGCAAACACGGGAGACGTTCCGGCTTCAGGCATTGTCACATGCATGCATAGCCTTCGGAACAATCGAGGGTGTCTGAAGTGATCAGACGGCCTCGCTAAGTCGCCGGCTTCGGAAGCGTAAATTTGAATACCGAACCTTCTCCTGGAACGGACTCGACCCAAACGCGCCCGCCATGCTGTTCGACGATGCGTTTGCACAGCGCCAAACCGATACCGGTACCGGGATAAGCGCTGCGTCCATGCAAGCGCTGGAACATCAAGAAGATTCGCTCATAGTATTCCGGTGCGATACCGATGCCGTCATCCTTTACGGAGAAGCACCAGAAGGCGCCAGCCTGCTGCGCATCGATATGAATATGCGGCGGGCTGCAACGACGAAACTTGATCGCATTGGAGATCAAATTCTGGAACAGCTGGGTAAGCTGCGCTGCATCACCCATCACTGTCGGCAGCGAACCGAACGTCAGTTCCGCGCCCGACTCCTCGATGCTGACGCGGAGCGACCGCATTGCATCGTCGACCAATTGCTTCGAGCTGGTCGGTTGCAGGGGTTTGGCTTCTGATCCAATGTGAGAATACGCCAGCAAATCGTCAATCAATCTCTGCATGCGTTTTGCCCCGTCCACGGCGTACTCGATGAAATCCGTGGCGTCGGCATCGATCTGGCCCTTGTAGCGCCGCTCCAGCAGTTGCAGATAACTGATGATCATGCGCAAGGGTTCTTGGAGGTCGTGGGATGCCACGTAAGCGAGCTGCTCCAGCTCCGCATTGGAGCGCGCCAATTCTGCGGTATTTTTTGCCAGGACTTCCTCGGCCGCCATGCGTACGGCAATCTCCTGCTGCAACTGGCGGTTCTGCGATTCCAGTTCACGTTGCATGATCCTCAATCCCAAATGCGCGTTGACCCGCGCGAATACCTCGTCAATGTGAAAAGGCTTGGTGACGTAATCGACTGCACCTGCTTCGTACGCCGTCACCTTTCCGGCAATGTCACTCAAAGCAGTCATGAAAATCACCGGGATGGCATGGGTTTGCGGACTCATTTTCAGGCGCCGGCAGGCCTCGAAGCCCCCTATTCCGGGCATCATGACGTCAAGCAGGATCAAGTCAGGCTGGGCAAATTGTGCCCGTTCGATCGCCTCTTCTCCATCCTGCGCAACCATGACGGCAAAGCCCCGTGAACCAAGATGCTCTGCCAGCATCGCGATATTGGCCGGTGTGTCATCGACGATCAGGACGGCTGGTTTGATTCCAGCCTTGAAACCAAGGCTATTCATGGCAATGCCCGCCTATTTGCAATGCTTTGCGCCAATTCCGCCGCGACGGGCGTGTGATGGATCAATATCGGCGACCGCATATCTTGCTGATCTACTGCTAAGCCGCTTTATCCAGGATTGCGATAAGACTACAGTCATAAACATGCACGGCCGGGTGGACTTGCAGGTTCTTGCCTTAGTGCCCGTCTCGCCGCGTCATTTCGGTGGCAGCGTCACGACAGTCAACCAAAAATCTTCGATGGTACGCACGATCATTGCAAACTGGGTGAAGTCGACGGGCTTGGCAATGTAACAGTTGGCATGAAGGCCATACGCGCATAACACATCCTCTTTTGCATGGGACGTCGTTAGAACGACTACGGGAATCATTCTGGTCCTGTTGTCCGCCTTGATTTCCGCCAGGACTTCGCGGCCGTTCTTGCGGGGGAGGTTCAGGTCAAGCAAAACCAGGTCCGGCTTGGGCGCGTTGGAAAAAGGCTGGCGCCGGTAAAGAAAATCAAGCGCCGATACACCATCTTCAACCACGTGCAAGGTGTTCGCCACCTTCGCATCCTTCAGCGCTTCCCTGGTCAGCCGCACGTCGCCGGGATTATCTTCCACCAGCAGTATCTCAATCGGGTAGACCGTGTTTGTTGCGGCCATGCTGTACCTCTTCTTCAGTATGGAAGATGCATCCCGTTGAAGGCGACACCCATTCAAAAGCAATTTCGCTTACCCTGCCTGAGAGTCGGACAGGGCATCCATGAACGCACTGTAAAAACCGATCGGACCGCAGACGAGATCCTGATGCTGTACGACCCAACGCTGCCGTACCTGCATCTAGAAGCGTCCCGACCTGCTTCTTTGGTTGGAAAGAAACTGCAGCAGTTGGTTTCCCGGCACCGCCTTACTATAAAAAAAACCTTGCGCATGCCGGCAGCCATGTGATCTCAGGAAGCGGATTTGCTCCTCGGTCTCTACTCCTTCCGCCAGCACTTTTAAATTCAGGCTGCGTGCCATGGAAATGATCGCGATAACCAGTGCAGTTGCGCCAGGATCGTGATTGATCGCACGAACAAACGACTGATCTATCTTTAGGCCGTCAACTGGAAAGCGCTGCAGGTAAGCCAGACTTGAATATCCCGTCCCGAAGTCGTCCACCGACAGCTGGATCCCCATTTCACTCAGCTGATGAAGCTTGGCGAGATTGTCTTCGTTGCGCTGGAGAAGGATACCCTCGGTAATTTCCAAGTCCACATTGGAAGGCAGCACGCCACAGGACACAACGATATCCCGAATATTTTGCTGAAATCCGTCCTGATAGAACTGACGGGGCGAAAGATTGACAGCAATGCGCATGAAAGCATGACCAGCATCATGCCACTGCTTGAGCTGGCGGCATGCCTGCCGCAGTGTCCATTCGCCCAATGAGAGGATCAGGCCCGTCTCTTCGGCAACAGCAATAAAAGTGCTACAGGAAGTCGGACTCTTTCCGGGCTGGCGCCAGCGCAGCAATGCTTCTGCCGAGAAGATGTCCCCGGTTTCAAGGTCAACCTGCGGCTGATAATGCAACTCCAACTCGTCGCGCAGCAGCGCCTGGCGCAGCAGCTGCTCCTGCTCGACGCGGTCCTGCACCGCCTTGTTCAGTGCCGGCGTGAAGAACTGATAGTTTCTGCGGCCTATTTCCTTTGCCTGGCACATCGCCGTGTCAGCGGCACTCATCAATGCTTCGGTTGTCCTGCCGTCATCCGGATAAAGGCTGATACCGATGCTGGCACTAACATGCATCAGATTTCCATCGATCGTAAAAGGTCGGTTCAGCTCTTCCTGCACTTTCTTCGCAACGGACGCCGCGTCAATGCTTCCCGCCAGCATCGTCAGGCAAAGCACGAATTCATCGCCACCCAAGCGGGAGATGCTATCTCCTTCACGCAGGACTTCCAGCAGACGGCCGGCCACTGCCTTGAGAAGCCGGTCGCCCATCTGATGACCGAGCGAGTCGTTGATGTGCTTAAAATAGTCGAGGTCCAGAAAAAGGACAGCAACCTGCGACTTCTTGCGGTATGCCTGAGCGATCGCCTGGGTCAGGCGATCCTGCAGAAGCGCACGATTCGGCAATCCGGTCAACGTATCGTAGTGCGCCATGTACTAGATATGCTCTTCGGCCGATTTGCGTTCGGCAATTTCCATCTTGAGTGCCGCGACGGCACTTGCCAGCTCGGCAGTGCGCTCCCGGACCCGATTCTCCAGCTCTGCGTGGGCCTGGCGCAGTGCCTCTTCTGTCTGGCTGCGCTCAAGCGCATAGCGGATCGAGCGAACAAGTAATGCGCTATCGAATTTTCCTTTGACCAGATAGTCTTGCGCTCCGGATTGCACAGCGCGAAGTGCAACATCCTCATCCAATAGACCGCTTAATACAACTAGCGCAGGGACTTTGGGAATTTGAGCCTGTACCGCTTCGAGCGTGTCGAGACCATTGCATTCTGGCAGCCCCAGATCGAGCAGCAGGATATCAATCGAATTCGTCGTCAGGCAGGCAAGACCGGAAGTGAGATCTGCACACCATATCAGCTGAAATCCCATTGCCGCAGAGTCGGCAAGCATGATCTCGATCAAGCGCGCATCGCTGGGATTATCCTCAATCAACAGGATGTTGATGCGGTTATCGTCCATCATCCCACCTTCACAGCGCGGTGCCGTAACGGCACGGTTTCAGGTGTTCTCGGATTGCACAGGACGGCACGTTCCGAGGTCCGTATTCGACGGCATCCAAATAGCTACTGTCGAATCAAGGAAATTCGCAAAAAATCAGGTGTCTGCAGCGGATAGCCCGGATAGCCCGGATAAACAGGCTTTCAACGCCTTGATGCAGTATAGATCAGACTAAGCGCCAAAACGCGGACTCAGCTTGACGTTATCGGCATGAAGCTTGACCTAGGTTTCAAAGCGATTGAATGGTGACGCACGACACATGCTCAGACACCTGTTTTCAGGAACGGAATGTCATGCCTGGTGCAAGAAGATTGATGCGATTTAGCTGCCTGTCCAAAAGGCATGCTTCACAACAGTTGATATTCCCGGCATACAACATGGCTTTACTGCAAAGATTGCCTTCGCATGAGAGGTATCTTGGTTGCAGTGTTGAAACGGAAGCGCGCGGATTGTAAGTGGCAAGTGTGATCGGGCTGTTTTGCAGTCTTCGATCAGTGGAATCCGGTTGGTATTTGTTTCATGCATCAGATAGCGGTTACTCAATCCGCTCGATGCGGTAGAAATCGTGTTCAACATTCGACGTCGATTTCTTGCGTACATCGACGTTGATAGTCCACGGCGGATAGTATGGGTTGACCACCTTGATCTGATGCTGTCCCTCCGGAAGGGTCAGTGACTTCAACGGAGGACTCGCGCCTTTCGCCGCTCCGTTCACGAAGACATTTCCCCACGGCTTGACGTTGATCCGGACGATTCCGGTCGGCTTTTCCAATTTGGGCTCCGCAGCCACAGCCGGCTCGGACGCCTTCGCGGCCTTAGCGCTCTCTTCCAGCCTGGTCAGGTCTGCCAGGCGAGCGCGTGCCTGCAGGGCAAATTTTCCGGAGGGGTATTTATCAACGAAGCCCGCAACATCGCCGGCTTTTGCATTGTCATTGGTTTGCAGAAGCTCCCAGGCCACCGTTTCTTCATCCAGGATTTGTTCTGGCGGCTGTGTCGCCGCATTTGCCCCGACCGCGGCAACTGGCTCGGGTGCTGCAGGCGATACAGGCGACGCAGGCTGCTTCGCAACCGTGGAAACATCCGTCGATCCGGGAATACTGCGCAGACCAAAGTAAGTACCGATTCCAATTACACCGATGACCCCTGCGGCCAATGCCGCATGCAGAGGCTTGATACGTTTCCGCGCCGCCTGGCTCTTCGCAGAACTGTCGACCTTGGGCGATTGGGTGTTCCTCGCCGGAATAGCGCTTCTCAGCGGCTCGACCGGCATCGGAAGCACAAGCTCCAGGTCCAGCATCCGGCGGAAAGCTTCGATGGATTGCGGCCTGTCCTCCGGCTTGACGGCAAGGCCTTCGTCGATCGCTGCCAGGAACGATTTGTCGAATCCGGGATACTTCCCGTCCTGAAGGCGTTCAATCGGATCCTTGATCATGCGCGCCACCGATGTCGGTGGCGGCTTTTTCACGATCGCCAGATAGACCACCGCCGACAGGGAGTAGATGTCGGTCCACGGACCCTGGCTCATGCTCGCATCATCGGCATATTGCTCGATCGGTGCATAACCCGGCTTCAAAATCACGGTGAGCGAACGCGACATGTCGCCAATGATCTGGCGGGCGGCGCCGAAGTCCAGCAATACTGCTTCGCCGCTCGCCTGGATCATAATGTTGTCCGGCGAAATGTCACGATGCAGGATATTGACCCGATAGAGCGCGTCCAGCGCTTCGAGCATCGGCTTGAGCAGACTTTTCAGCCAGTCCTGTGTCACGCGTGCAGGATTCTCGAGAACGACGCTCTTCAGGGTCTGGCCTTCGTAATACCGCATTGCCATGTAGGCGGTACCATTCTGTTCCCAGAAACGGTAAACCTTGATAAGCGCCGGATGATCGAACTGGGCGAGAAGCCGTGCTTCATTGATGAAGCTTTTCAGGCCGGTCGTGAAAGTCTCGCTGTCGCGCGCCGATCGAGGCGCGACACTGAAATCCGCACCGCGCAAAGCAAACGCGGCCGGCATGTATTCCTTGATGGCCACCGTACGTTGCAGCGAATGATCGAAGGCGAGATATACAACACCGAAGCCGCCTTCACCTATCACGCCGGCGATCTCAAAATCCGCCACGCGTGATCCGACCGGAAGACAGGTTCCCGTCCCGGCCTTCACGTCTGGCGTTTCAGCGTCGGCTTTAGCATTCAGCATGATGAACCAATGGAAAAACTGCTGCGTCCTGCGCAGTTGAAACGACGAAGCAGCGCAGGCATCCGAAACGGCCGATTACCGGACGTCCGGATGTCCCGAGAATCGTCTCAGACATGCTTTCCCTGATTCTCATGGCGCTCCACTTCTTCTTCGTAAGCTTTCAGGAAAGGCTTGCCGAAGATTGCATGAAAATCTTCCTGGGTTTTCACATGCAGCTTTTTGAAAGACTTGATGAAGGTATCCCACAGCTTTGCCTTGCGCCGTGTCGGCATCAGCGCGTCGATGACCGATCTGTTCGTAACCGCCTGCTCGAGTGCTTCCGGGTCGTAACGCTTCAGCGCATTATTGATCGCGGCACGCATGCCGGCCATGATTCCCGCCTGATGGGCGCGCAAGTCGTCATAGATATCCTGCAAGGCTTCCGCCGGGCTCATGAAACCGGGCATCTTCTTGCGGAACATTTGCGTCAGGACAGTCTCGCTGTCGGACAGGAATTTGAGCGGGTTGTTGTTACGCACGACGACCATTGTGACGTCGGCATTGACTTCGCGTTTGACGAACGCGCGTTGCGCATTCAGATCCATCGTGCCCTTGATGGAAATCGCGAGAAGTTTGCCCAGCGTTTCCATCATTTCGGGCGTCAGTCCCTGGGCGACCGTTACAGAAGGGATTCCGGCACCTTTCAGGAACGCATCCAGCAAGGCCTGATTACTTGCACTGACCGGCATCGCCTCGGGCGCCTCCTGCGCGGTGCTACGTGCCTGGTGAAGGGGCGTGCTGCTGGCAATACTTGCACTGCGAATGGCGTCTAGTGCGGCCTTGGCCTCGCTGCCGATGACGGCAGATGCTTCCATCGCAAGGGCGGGTTCGGCGATACCGCTTACTGGCAAGCCATTGGAAACAGCCAGTGACGGCCCTGTATGCCGATACGACTCCGCGCGGAGCACGTAGAGACCAATGCGGATTTCGTCGCCGATATGCAGATCGTATTCGCGGTCCGGTTCAATTTCGCAATTATTGACAAGAATCGGGTTGTGCTGACTCATGTTGACGATGTAGTGACGGAATCCGTCACTTTTAACTCGCGCATGAATCCTGGATACCAGGTTTTTTGGATCTTCCAGTACCAAATGATTGTCCTTGCCTCGTCCCAGCGTTTTGCCTTCAGGACCAAAGGCAAGTGACGCTGGGTGGGTCACGGCTTCATTGTTATACGAGACAACGGTGATATTGATCATCGGCATATTCCAGAAGGCTGCAAACAAGGAACTCAACTGTGCGTATTACCCGTTTCCCGAAGCGCAGAAACGTTTACGTGCGGAAAGCAGATGGATAATGTAACCCGCCTTCGACGATTTCGGAAACAGTCTTCAGACTTTATTTTTTAACAATAAATATTGAGGACTGCCATCCGATAGTGCTGCAGTGTCGAGATTGTAGCGAATCTGAAAAGCAAAAAGCTTGCCGAAAGGAATTACTCTGAATAGGAAGGTGAAAGCCACATCGAGGATGTGGTTTTATTGCATCGTTTGCAGCTTGGGATGCCTAACCTGACGTTATTGACGGTTTTGTTTCGAGAAAATATTACGGCCGCAGATGGATTTTGTCAGCAGGAACTCAAAAAGCACTCGCCTGCTTTTCATAAGACGGGCAGCCGTTTTTACCCCAGCTGCCGTCACATATTTCCCATTTGCAGTGTTCTCTCAGGATGAAGTTCGAACGACGCTCGCATTGAGCCAGAAGCGCTCGCTTGTTTGCTCCCCCAACAGGGGACTGGCGCTTTTCGGACGTAGAAGTCACGCTTGGCCGATTGGTTGCTCTGGCGCGGGGTTCCTCTGCTGCCCGCTGATTTTCATTCTTTTTTTTTAATTCTTCAGCAGCCTGCTGCCGTATCCGTTCAATTTCGCGGTTCTTTTCGGCTTGCACCGCATCAGTTTGATCCAGCGCTGCCTGGCGACGGATACGTTCGATTTCGGGATCCTTGACGGCGCGTTTAGGGGCAGCCGCTTTTTGCGGCATATCCTCTTCGATGGTGGCTGCTTTGCGGTCCGCCTCGCGCGCCAGTGCGACGTCCGATTCTCTGTCGGCGCTTTTCGGAGCGGCTGCTTTTTGCGGTATGTCCGCATCGATAGCAGCTGCCTTCTGATCCGCTTCCCGAACCTGTGCAGCAGATTGTTTGGTCGACACAATGGCAACCGGCGCGGGCGGAGAACGCTCCCCGACTTCTGCAGCCCTTGTCCTGGTGTCGGCCGTTTCGCCTCCGGCGGCACTTTCGCCAGTAGCAGCGCCTGATGCGCCGCTTGAAGTGGTGACGGAGTCTGACGATGCGTCAGCAACCGCGCCGTCGCCGCTCATCGGCGGCGGTTTTCCATCATAAGGCAACTCGCTGGCGCTAATCCCCTTGCGCGTGCCTGCAGTAGCCGGCAGGTTCGCCTCTTCCTTTTCCATTGGAATACTGACAACCGCCGGTGGACCGCTGCGCGCCGGTTCACTGGCAGGTTTTTTCACCCACCAGTTGGCGCTCAGGCCGACAACGGCACCCACCACAAAGATTGTCGGCATCAGCACAACACGTGTCCACCGTCGCTTGGGCTGCTGGACATTCTGATAGTCGATCCCGGCGTAGCCATGCACCTCGTTCCGGTTGTAGGTGTAGGCAGGATGTGAAAACAACGAGGCATCGACGCCGGAGGCGTGCGGCTGGGTGCCCGGCTCCTTGAAACCAGGCTCCTTGCGGGAGGACGCGCCCGGCGCGGCGTTCTGCGCCGCAGACGGCTGTCCTGGTCCCGGATTCCCTTTCCCCCTGTCTTGGTATCGGGGTTCGACTCCGGGACGCTGTGGCGGGATGGTTGAGTTGGTCAAACTTGCCTGCCTTCGAAAGTTTTCCGGCGATTCGTGAATTTACAGGGCCGGTTTGGATGCTGACAGTAATGATCATGAAACGGAAAACTGGCCAATTGCTTGTCGTCAAGCCCATGACGGACATGACATGTTGGCTTCTTGTAAATGACGTTGTCCGCCCGACTAAGTTCCGTAAGACCAGATACAGGCCAGGCATGCCCTGCCAATCACTTCGCACATCTGATTTTTTCATTGTAGGAATTGGCGCCATGCGGCGCTTGATGTCGATCACACCAACAATCGTCATCCTGCATATTGACCGGCGCTTTTTGTAACCGGATGTGTGATCGTGGCTCTATGGCCTCGACAGGACGCCGGACAACAAAAAAGGCCGCCGCAGCAGCCTTCTCGTTTTGTCCTGGGACAAACCCTTATCGCATCCAGTCAGAGATTGAGTTCATAGACGATCTTCCATTGCGCACCTTCCTTCGCCCAATATTGCCGCTTGCGCACGGTGCTTCGGCTTTTCCCGTTGAAGGCATCCTGCGTGAAGGTACTGACGATGAGGTCGTCACGGTCCGGGTAGAAAAAGTAGGTCATATCGCGCAATTTCAGCGAAAGCTTCTTTGCGTTCACTGGAAACTTTTGGTACTTCGCCCACCATTCGTTAAAGTCCTCGCCCTGGTCCGACTTGAATTGCCGCGAATAATTGGCGAAGAGGCGGTTCGGATTCAGGCTTTCGACATCCCGCCGCCAATCCTCCACCAGCTTGGCCGCGGTATTTCGGTAATTCTCCCACTTCGCCTGGCTGACAAATTCGACGCTTTCAGCGATGACCACCGGGGTCTTCCCGATTTCGACCGAGGCGGACAGCTTGTGCAAATCCGGATTGGTCAGTACAACGCAACCATCCGAGGAAAGTGGCGGCCGGCTGAAACTGTCGGATGGCGTACCGTGGAGCCAGATGCCGGAGCCGCTCCGACCGTTGAGTCGGTCCCATTCATTGGGGTAATTAATCGGCAATGCGCCGGAACCGTAGAAATCAGGAAGCCGTGCGGCGGACAGCCTGCCGGTGATGTAGTACACGCCCACCGGCGTTTTCTGATCACCTTCCTTCAGTTTGTTGACACCGAACTTGCCCTGGCTGATGTAGTAGTCAGTGACGTACTTCGGACGGCCACCGCGATTCTCGTACACATATAACCTCGATCGCTTTGCATCGACGAGCAGCACATGTTTTTGATCGTCGCGCATCTGCAGTATCGGACGCGGCATCAGGTCAGGATTCGGCCGTTCGCGCAGCCACTTCAGCCGCACCATCGCTTCGTCACGCAGGCTCTTGAGCTTATCCTCCGGGGCGCCAGCGACCGCACCGAGCGCGGTGACGGGACGGGTATGCATGAGAAGGAGGTCGCCTCGCACGAGATGCCCAAGGCGAAAATTCGGATAAGCCTCCACAAGTGCATCCGCTTTGGCCTGTGCATGGCGCAGGCGATTGGCGGACAGTTCCTTGTAGACCTCGATCAGCATGACTTCCGGATCGGGCTTGAGCTGTTCTGCTTGCGGCTTCGACTGCGCTGCAGCGGGCTTTGCCACAAGGACTGGTGACGTAACAACGCCGCCGGCGGCGAGCAACCAGCAGAGTCCTGAAAGAATAACGCGCCCGGGAGTCGATCCTGCCGGGCGCTTGGGTGTACAAAAGCGAAACATCAGCTGCCAGTCTGCTCCTGTTTGATCTGCCATTTTCCGGCCTGCTTCGTCAGCACCAGGGTCTTGCGGGTGTTGGCGGTCAGCCGGTCGGATTGATAAATTTGACGGAATTTTACCGTGGCGGTGTTTCCGTTCACGTTAACTTGCGGCGTCTCGATGCGGACATTGATGCGATTCTTGCCGACAATACGGGCACGGCGCTCTTCTTCCCAACTCTTGCGTGCCTGACCGCCCGGCGTCTGGAAGTCGCCGCTGTAAGCGCCAAGATAATTTTTCATATCCTGCTCGCTCCATGCGCGTGCCCATTCGGTCACCGCATCCAACACATCGTCTTTTTCACCGGCGCCGGCAGCAGCCTTGGCAGCCGGTTTTTCGGCTTCTGCCTTGGGCTTAGGCTCTACCTTGATCTCGGGCTTGGGGGGCACCGCCGCCTGCGGGGTAACCATCGCGACTTTCGGCGGTTCGGCGGCCGGCTTCTGTGCTGCCGCGACCGGCGGGACAGAAGCCGACGGTGCAGCGGGAGCGGCAGGTTTTGCGGCATTGCCTGCGGTAGCGGTGGACGCAGCGCCATTTCCACCGGCAACGAGGGTGCGGACCAATGTCAGTTTGGATTTGGCTGTGCTGTTGGCGGAGTCGAGCTGGAAGGCCTTGTCATAGGCCTGGCTGGCCAGTTTGGCATGCACGTCGCCGAGATTTTCATAAGCCGTTGCATACGACGGGTTGGTACGGATGGCCGAATCGAGCGCCGCACGCGCCTTGTCGTACTGGCCATTGGCGGCATACAGCACGGCGAGGTTGTTATAGGGCTCAGGTAGCGACGGAAAATCTTCAGTCAGCTTGGTGAACACCGTGATTGCCTCGGCCGACTTGTTCTGCTCGGTCAGGATCACACCTTTCATGAACCGCATTTGCGCGTCCCGCGGATTCTTGGCAAGTGAAGCCTCAACTTTGCTCATCGCCTCCGTGAACTGCCCGGAACGCATCAATCTGCCGACATCCGCGTTGTCGTCAGCCAGCGCGGGCCCGGATAGCGCGGCCGCAATCATCGACAGCGCAAGCGTCCGCTTGAATGCCGGATAAAGCGACGCATATCTCGGGTGATGTGTGAACGGGTTCATGAATTTCCTCTCGATGAGTGGGCGACAAAGAGAATGGTTTGAATGTAAATCCTGTGCGCCGTGCGTTCCAGGAGTGGCTCTTGCCTGGCCTGCCGATGCGTCGCAGGGCGACGCTACCACCGCACCGCAGGTACCTTGAAGCCGGGTTTTAATCCAGTGCATTCTAACCGCACTGGCCTAAATACGCCATTTCATCGACGCCACTTACCATTCCCGCAACGGCCTAAATTAAAGCAGTGTCAGTTCGGCTCATCATCATGCGCGGTGGATACCGCGGTCATGCGATACGACATTTGCAACTGGGCGAGACGCGCTGCGCTGTCTGCATCGGCGGCAGTCACAACCACGGCGGCGGACTGTACCGATGCGGGCTGCACCACTGCTGGCCGTACTGGCGCTGGCTGAATGGATGCATGTGCCGGAACCACGCCTCCACCTTGCGTATTCAACAGCAATGTCACAACCGTAATGCCGGCGATTGCAGCCGCGCTTCGCAGCAGCACTGCGCGTTTGAATCCACCGACCGGCTTGGGGATCGAATCCGGCGCGTCGGCCAGTACGGCGGCGGCACGATCACGCCACTCCTGCAGATCCTTACGCTGGCCGCGCATCCGCGTCATCAACTCCCTTGCTGTCATCCTTGCCTCTTCCTGTTCCTGCCTCAGCCTGGCTACAAGCGCCTTGGCATTCGCCGTGACTACCGCATGTTCGCGTGCCTGTTTGCGCGCGGCTTCGGCTGCACGGCGCTCTGCCGCCGCGCGTGCTTCCCCTGCACTACGTGCCTGCGCATCGGCCTGGCGGCGCTGTCGCGCCAGCTGCGCAGCTTCGCGATCAATTTCGGCACGCTGCTCCGCCTCGATGCGTGCCGCTTGTTCGGCTTGCATATTCTCCTGCAAGGCAACCAGCGCCTGCTTTTCGGCACTGGCGCGGGCGCTCTCCACGCGCGCAAGTTCGATTGCCTCGCGGGCACGGGCAGCGGCGGCATCGGCAGCCTCGCGCTGCAGCTGTGCCCGCTCGGCCGCTTTCTCGCATAGTTGCTGCTCCGCCAAACGGCGGACCTCGCTGGCGTCGCGGGCAATACGCTCGGCTTCGCTGCGCGCGGATGCGGCTGCGGCCAGCTCAGATTCAATACGCGCGCGTTCTTCTGCGTTTCTGCAGGCCGCCTGCTCGGCCAACAGCTTCTCCTGTGCAGCAGCCATTGCACGCTGCTCTGCTGCAAGGCGCTCACATTCGACGTAGTACTTCTGCTGCAGTGCTTCAAAAGCGAGCTGCTCTGCAAGGGCGCGCTGCTGTTCCGCATGGGCGAGCCGTGCGGCTTCACGTGCCTTGGCAACCGCGGTATCGGCGACGGCGCGCTGCAGTGCCGCCTGCTCGGCTGCCTTCTGCAATGACATCTGTTCCGCTGCGCTAGCCGCTTCGATCGCTTCGCGCGCGGCCCGCTCCTGCCGCTCCCTGGCCTGCATCGCATTCGCATGACGCATTTCCGCGGTGGCCCTGGCTTCGGCATGAAGCATCGCCCCCTTCTCCGCAGCCATCTTGTCTTCCAGCGCCAGCGCAGCCTGTTTTTCGACCTCGACACGCCGGCGTTCGGTTTCTGCAAGCTGCGCCGCATTGCGCGCCTTTTCTTCCGCCATGCGGGCGTGGCTGCTTTGCAGAGCTGCCTGTTCAGCTGCTTTTTCCAGGAGCAGCTGTTCCGCTGCACTGGCGGCCTCGGCGGCTTCACGCGCCGTGCGCTCCGCCACTTCTTTCTGCCGCATCGCTTCCGCATGGTGCTGCTCGGCTTGTGCGCGGGCTTCGGCGTGGGTCAGCGCGGCCTGTTCAGCCGCCAGCCTTTCTCCGATCGCTTCGGCAGTCTGTTTTTCGGCTGCGATGCGCTCCTGTTCCTTTCGCGCCAATTCCATCGCATCGCGCACCTTGCGCAGTGCAATGCTGGCAGCCTTGCGCTCCAGTTCGGCTTGTTCCGCCGCCTTTTGCATCTGCTGCTTTTCCGCTGCAAGCAAGGTATCGGCGAAGCGCCGGGCGTCCTGTTCCGCCTGCGCCCGCGACTGCTGCACCTGGGCATGCTCCTGCTCCACCTGGCTGCGTGCTTTCGCATCAGCGCAGGCAGCCTGCTCCGTCTGCAATCTGGCCTGGACCGCGTCGAGTGCCTGCTGTTCGGCATTGGCGCGCTCCTGTTCGAGCCGGGCGAGTTCAGCAGCTTTCATTGCCCGCGCCTCTGCTGCGGCGGCGGCCTGGCGAGCGGCTTCCGCCTGCCGGGAAGCCTGCTCCATCTGGCGCTGCGCGGATGCACGCTCTGTTTCGGCAGCGTCCAAGGCAGCTTTTTCCTGTTCCTCGCGCACCCGCGTCGAATGCGCGTGTTCGGTTTCCGCCATGGCGCGCGCTTGCGCGTAATCTCGGGCTGCCTGTTCGGCGGCGAGCTTCTTCTGGATGGCAAAGCGCGCCTTCTGCTCGGCTTCCGTGCGTTCTTCCATGGTAGTTGCCAGTTCGGCGGCTTCTTTTGCCTTCGCCTGTGCCGCCTCGGCCGCCATGCATTCCAGTGCTGCGTTGCGGGCGAGCTGATCGATATGCTGCTTCTCGGCCGCCAGTTTGGCCTCGGTTGCGATGCGCGCCTGCTGTTCGATGCTTTCTCGCTCACGCTCGGCAGCAGCCTGTTCCCTATCGGCCCGGGCACGCGCCAGGGCTTCCTCGCGCGCTGCCTGCTCGGCTTGGAGCTTTTCCTGGAGTGCCTGAACGGCGAGTTGTTCAGCGTCGGCACGCTCCCGTTCGGCACTTGCCGCTGCGGCGAGCTCGCGCGATTTTCGCATGGCTGCCTGCGCCGCCTTGTGCTGCATATCGGCTACCGCCTGATTTTGCAGAATGACGTGACGTGCTGCTGCTGCCTCTGCTTCGGTTGCCTGGCGGAGCTCGCGCTCGCTTCGCTCCCGTTCGCGCATCGTTTCCGCATGCACGCGGTCGACTTCCATGCGTGCCTCGACTTCAGCACAGGCAGCTTGTTCCGCGGCCGCCCTCTCCTGCGCGGCCTCCAGTGCCTGGCGCACCATGTCCAGCCGTTGCTGTTCCAGTTCAACGGTTTGCTGGATCGCGTCCAGCGCCGCCTGCTCATCCATCGCACGCTGGCGCTGCAGGCTGGCCAGTTCCACGGCCTTGCGCGCCTTGAGGATCGCGGCTTCGGCGGTCTTGCGTGTCATATCGGCCTGCTCGATCGCCTCCGCAAGCGCGAGCTTCGCAGCGGCGGCTTCGTCCTCCTTCGCCGCGCGTGCAGCTTCATGCGCGGCCTCCTCCATGCGCAGCAATGCAGCGTGTTCCCGTTCTGCCTGGGTACGGGCCTTCGCTGCCGCCTGGGCAGCTTCCTCGGCACGCACCTTGTCCTGCAGGGCAACGACCGCCTGCCGTTCTGCCTCGGCGCGGTCGTGTTCGGCGCGGGTCAGTTCTTCCGCCTGTTGCGCTTTCAGCATCGCGGCCTCCGCTGCCACACGCTGCGCACGTGCATGCTCTTCGGCCAGCGCATGTGCCTGTTGCTCGGCTTGCGCCTTGCGCGCCGCCATGTCTGCGGCGATCTCTTCCTGTTCACGGCGCTGCTGCGCGAGTTGGCGGGCGCGCTCTTCATCGGCAATGCGGGCCTGCGCCGCGGCGGCGGCATGCTGCTCGGTTTCGGCGCGTTGCCGCGCTTCCTCGATCGCACGGTTTTCGGCCAGCAGGCGCGCACGCGACTCCACATCCGCATCATGCTCGGCTTTCACGCGCGACAATGCCGCAGCCTGCAATTGCTTTTCGGTTTCGATCCGCGCTTCAGTCGCGGCACGGATACGCTCCTCGGCATCGCGCCTTGCCTGCGCCGCAACGGCAGCCAGCGCTTCGACGCGTTCACGCCGCTCCGCCGCCTCGCGCAGTTCCAGTTCCGCCTGCAAGCGTCGCTGCAGCGCCTCGGCCGCCATACGATCGGATTCGGCACGCGCCCGGGCGACTGTTTCATGTTCCTGTTCCGCCGCTGCGAGTGCACGTGCTTCTTCACGCGCCTGCACCTCGGCCGGCGCACGCTCAAGGATCGACCGCAGCGCGAGTGCTTCCGCATGTTCCCGTTCGCGCGCGATCTCGATCGCTTCGCTGCGTGCCTTCACCAGCATTTCGCCGGTCTGCCGGGATTCCTTTTCGACCCGTTCGCGTTCCCGTGCGAGTTCGGCCATGCGGGCATCGATTCGGGCGCGTGCCTCGGCTTCATGTATCGCGGCCTGGGAAGCGGCGATCCGCTGGGCAGCCTGCCAGCGTGCCAACTCGGCTTCGTGCGCCATCTCTTCCGCCACCGTGGCGGCCCGGGAAGCGATTTCCGTTTCGACGGCGATTTGTTCGGCAGCGCGGCGGCGTGCCTCCTGCTCTGCCTGTGCCCGCTGTTCGGCCGCCTCCCTTGCCTGGGAATCGACTTCGGCACGGGCCCGAAGCTCCGCAATTTCCCTGTTCACCGCTGCTGCCCGTGCTTCACTGGCGAGGCGCGCATCCCGCTCGGCCTCTAGCCTGGTCTTGGCGGCAGCGAGTGCTTCCTCGTCCGCCTTGGCATTCCTGTGGGCTTCCGCCGCGGCAGCCGCTTCGGTGCTGGCGCGCTCCTCGGCCAGTGCGCGGGCGCGGGCTTCGGCGTGCGCCCGGTTTTCCGCGGCAACAGTCGCTTTCGCCTCGGACTCGACGCGGGCAATAGCCTCGCGAATGGCTTTGAGATCGATGCCTGCCTGGGGTGATCTGGCGGGCGCGGCAAGGTGGCTGCCCTCATCCCGAACGGGGGCAACGGCCTGTGCTTTATCGTTTTCGGACATCGACTGTCTCGTTTCCATAAGGACTCCTGCGGATATGCAAGTCCGGCTGATGGCTGGTGCAGCCTGCATGCCGGAGTTTCGTACTGGACATTATCAGTGCCGGCTGCAGCGCCCAGAATACGAACAGAAGGGGAAATCCGGGTCATTTCCGACTTATGGAGGGCATGGCAACAGGATGCGTGAGCAAACAGCGGCCTTTGATGCACAATATGCCGAGCGCACCGAATACTGACGACCCCAATGGATTTCCACGAACGAGCCGCCCGGCCGGAGCCGGTATTTGCCGGATACCGCATCCTGGTAGCAGATGACAACCTGGTGAATCAGCAACTCGCGGTGTACATCCTGGAAAGTTTCGGCTGCCGGGTCGAGGTGGCGAACAACGGAAGGGAAGCAGTGCGCATGCATGGCGCCCGCCCCTGCGATCTTCTGTTCATGGATTGCCGCATGCCGCAGATGGACGGCTATGAGGCGACAGTGCAAATCCGAGCCCGGGAATTACCGCCGCGCCGCACCCCCATCGTGGCACTGACCGCCTCGCTGACGGACGAAACCCGCCGTGCCTGTGCGGCAGCCGGCATGGATGACTTCCTGCCCAAGCCGATCCGGCAAGCCCCGTTGATGACCATGCTGAGCCGGTGGCTGCGTCCGGCTGCCCCGCTGTTGCATGAAGTACAACAATCACGTACGGTCTACGGCGCTGCTGATGCGTATTCCTCCGGTTCCGGCGATGAGCTGGAAGCAGTGCAGGAACTCTTCGGCAACGATTTCAACGAATTGGCTGTGCTCTACCGCCGGGACGGCTCGAAACGGATAGCAATATTGATGAAAACCGCCGCCGAGGGCGACCGCCAGCAGCTTGCCCGGATCGCGCACCTGCTGTGCGGCAGCAGCGCATCCATCGGCGCGATGCGGCTGTCGGCCATGTGCAAGCAACTCGAAGTCTGCGTAAAGGCTGGCCAGGATAGCGAAGCCGGTCAGCTATTGCAGGCCATCGTGGCAGAGTACGCACACATCGATGCACGGCTGCAATCGATGACCGGGCGCTAAGCTGTCCTTGATAGGCTTCCGCGCGGCTCGGCATGGCGCCTGCGTCGCTTCGCGTACTTCCAACCGCTGCCGACGTTGATGAAGAAGTCCTGGCATCGGACTAGATATCGAAACGAATACCCTGCGCGAGCGGCAAGGCATCGCTGTAGTTGACGGTATTGGTAGCGCGGCGCATATAGGACTTCCAGGCATCCGATCCGGATTCCCGTCCTCCGCCGGAGTCCTTCTCGCCGCCGAACGCACCGCCGATCTCCGCGCCGCTGGGCCCGATGTTGACGTTGGCAATGCCGCAGTCGCTGCCGCTGGCGGACATGAAACGTTCCGCTTCCCGAATATCGGTGGTGAAAATGCTCGACGATAGCCCCTGCGACACCGCATTATTCATCGCAATCGCCTCATCCAGCGTCCGGTAACGGACCACATAAAGAATCGGTGCGAAGGTTTCATGATGCATGATGTCCGTCTGCGACGGCATCTCTACCAGCGCCGGACGGGCGTAATACCTGCCCTTCCCTACTGGCACCGGTTCGCCGCCATGCACCTTGCCGCCTTCGGCACGCGCCCGCTCCAGCGCCGCCTGCATGCCCTGCAATGCAGCCTCATCGATCAGTGGTCCGACCAGCGTGCCATTTTCCAGCGGATTGCCCACCGGCAGCGATGCATACACCGCCTTGAGTCTCGGCAGAAGCTTGTCGGCGATATCGTTGTGGACGAACAACCGGCGCAACGACGTGCAGCGCTGGCCTGCCGTGCCCACCGCCGAGAAAACAATTGCCCGGGCCGACAACTCGATATCCGCACTGGGCGCCACGATCATGGCGTTGTTGCCGCCCAGTTCGAAAAGCGTCCGGGCCAGCCGCCTGGCACATTGCTCGGCGACCGCTTTGCCCATGCGCGTGCTGCCGGTGGCGCTGACCAGGGGAACCCGTGGGTCGTCAACCAATACGGCCCCGCATTCCTGCCCGCCAATCACGAGCTGGGACAAGCCGGCCGGCGCGTCGGATCCAAAACGCGCCATCGCCTTCTCGAACAGGGCCTGTACCGCGATTGCAGTCAGCGGTGCCTTTTCCGATGGCTTCCATACCACGCTGTCGCCGCAAGCAAACGCCAGTGCGGCATTCCACGACCAGACCGCGACTGGGAAGTTGAATGCGGAGATCACTGCGACCACGCCGAGCGGATGCCAGGTTTCCATCATCCTGTGGCCGGGCCGCTCCGAAGCGATCGTCAAGCCGTACAGCTGGCGCGACAGACCGACGGCAAAGTCGCAAATATCGATCATCTCCTGCACTTCGCCCATCCCCTCCTGCAGGATCTTGCCGGTCTCGATCGTTACCAGCCTGCCGAGTGTTTCCTTGTTGGAGCGCAACTCGTCGCCGAACAGGCGCACCAGTTCGCCGCGACGGGGTGCCGGCACCATCCGCCATTGCTGGAATGCCGCATGCGCCGCGGCGACCTTTTCCCGGACCTGCTCCGGTCCATCGGTCCGGAGCACGGCGAGCGATTCGCCATCGATCGGTGAGATGCAGGCAAGATCGGTTCCCTGATAGCGGCGGATATCGGCCTGCATTGCGGACAGTAATTGAGCAATTGATTGCATGAAGAACTCCTCTAGGCGGGATACGTCAGCTTACCGTGAAAAAACGGTTCGGGACCCGCGCACTGAATGCGCCGCGTTCGAAATTTCGCAACGGGGTCGGGGATGCGCCTCGGGTATGATTTACCCAATTCCACCAAGGAAAGCCGATATGCATTCCCTACCCGAATCGAAGAAAAACCATCTCTGGCGCAAACTCGTCTGGCACACCGACACCGACCTGCATCCTCTCGGTCCGTTCCATCTGGCCGAGGTGTATTGCTGCGATGAGTCGAACGGCTATGCGATCTGGTACGTGCGGCGTCTCGCCAAGGATGATGTGCGCGGCGTGGCCGGCGTAGAAAACGCGGATTACCTGCTGCAGTATTTTTCAAAGAATAATCGCGATGCAGCAATCGAACGAGCGGTCATGCTTGCCAATGCCGATCCGTCCGCCGACAAGGTGATCGAGGCGCTGGACCGCCTGGCCGGCGGAGCACAGAAAGTTTCCGCCGACCGCTGACTTTCAACCACTGACTTTCAACCGCTTACCGCCAAGCGCTTACTGCTTGCCACCGGCGTACTGCACTGAAACCCCGGACGGTGCCGCCGCGCTGTCGGCAGGCCGGGCCCGGGCCTGTTTATCGCTTGGCCGGATCGAATTGTTTTCTGATGGTTTGCCAGCATTCGAAATACGCGTTTTGAAGCTGCGAGGTCTCGAGCGCGAACTGTGTGGGCTTGATCACCGTGCGGGTTTCGAACATGAAGGCCATGGTGTCGCCGACCTTGTTCGGTTTCGAAGTGTCTGCCTTTGAGGCCTTCTCGTAGGTTTCACCGTCCGGGCCATGTCCCGCCATGCAGTTATGAAGGCTCGCTCCGCCAGGCACAAAGCCTTCTGCCTTGGCATCGTACTCGCCATGGATCAGTCCCATGAATTCGCTGGCAACGTTGCGATGGAACCAGGGTGGGCGGAAGGTGTTCTCGGCTGCCAGCCAGCGCGGCGGAAAGATGACGAAGTCGATTGCATCCACCCCGGGCGTATCGCTCGGTGACTGCAGCACCAGAAAGATCGACGGGTCGGGATGGTCGTAGCTGATCGACCCGATGGTGTTGAAGCGGCGCAGGTCGTATTTGCAAGGCGCGTAGTTACCGTGCCAGGCGACCACGTCCAGCGGTGAATGACCGATCCTTGCGCTCCAGAGGCGGCCACCAAATTTTGCGACGAGTTCAAAGTCGCCTTCCACATCCTCGTAGGCGGCATGGGGCGTAAGGAAGTCGCGCGGATTGGCGAGGCCGTTGGAGCCGATGACGCCGAGATCCGGCAGCTGGAACAGCGCACCGAAATTCTCGCAGATATAACCGCGCGCTTCGCCATCGGGCAGCGACACCGCGAACCGCACGCCGCGCGGGATCACCGCAATTTCCTGCGGTTCGATATCGAGTACACCCAGTTCTGTCGCGATGCGCAGCCTGCCCAGTTGCGGCACGACGAGCAGTTCGCCGTCGGCATTATAGAAATAGCGGCCCTGCATTTCTTTGTTTGCCGAATACAGGTGGATGGCGCAACCCGACATGGATTCGGCCGATCCGTTACCTGCCATGGTGACCCAGCCGTCTATGAAGTCGGTCGGTTTGGTTGGAAGCGGCAGTGGATCCCAGCGCAGCTGGTTGGGAGGCGTCGGCGGCACATTCGCGAAGTCGGCGACGATGGCCGATGCAGGCAACAGCTTGAACGGCATGTGCACCGCCGCCGGACGGATGCGATACAGCCAGGACCGGCGGTTGTGGCTGCGCGGGGCGGTGAAGGCAGTGCCGGAAATCTGCTCGGCATACAGGCCATACGGCGCCTGCTGCGGCGAGTTTTGTCCCACCGGCAATGCGCCAGGTAGCGCTTCGGTAGCGAATTCGTTGCCGAAGCCGGATTGATACAAGGCCGCATGCGAAGAATCAGCCAGGCTGGGCGTCCTGGATAGTTCGGTGATCTTGTTCATCGAGATCTCCTGTAAAGGGATGGAGCCTGTTTGCAGAAAGTAGATCGAAGTGACTATAAACGGGAGCGGCGCAAGTTAAAATCCAAATACAAAAATAGAATGTATTTAGAATATCAATAATGCGCAATCCTCTCGATATCGACATGAACCTGCTGGTAGTGTTTCACGAGTTGTACCGGCAACGGCATGTTTCGCTTGTTGCCGATCGGCTTCAACTCTCCCAGCCGACCGTGAGCAACGCACTTGCGCGCCTGCGCAAGACTTTCGGCGATCCCTTGTTCGTCCGGACCGCGCAGGGCATGCAGCCGACGCCCCATGCCCAGGAAATTGCGGAACCGATCGCCGCCGCGCTTTCCCAGGTAACGAGAGCATTGAATCGGCAGCAGGTTTTCGACCCGCTGACGAGCAGCCGTCAATTCGTGCTCGCCATGACCGACGTCGGCGAGATCCACTTCATGCCTGCCCTCATCAAACGATGCGCCGAGGTCGCACCCCATGTGCGCATCGGCACGGTGCGCATCAGCGCCGTGAACTGGCAGGAAGGCATCGAGACCGGCCAGATCGATCTGGTGATCGGGGCGTTTACCGAGGTATCCGAAAGCCTCTTTCACCTGAAACTGTTCAGCCAGAAGTATGTATCCATGTTCCGTCAAGGTCATCCCTTCTGCTCGGGCAAGGTTTCCCTAAATGATTTTCTGGCAGCGCAGCATCTCATCGTATCGTCGCGTGAAAATCCATATGACCTCATCAACGACAGGCTGGAAAAAGCCGGAGTGACCCAGGCGGCGCGGTTCCGGGTTCCGCATTTCACCTCTGTTCCCTATATCGTCAGCAGCACCGACCTGGTGGTCACGGTGCCCGAAAAGCTCGCGCGACGGGCCGGTGAACCATTCGGCCTGGTTTGCATGGCGCCGCCGCTGCGTCTGCCGCTCCTGCATACGCATATTTACTGGCACCGGCGCTTCAATGACGATGAAGGCAACCGGTGGATGCGGGGATTGATCGCAGCCCAATTCAGGGAATAGTTGGCGCGGCGCGGCAAATCGGGTTGAGGCCTCGCCGCACCGCTTGGCCGGATTACGCGATGGCCAATATGCGGCAACGTTCTAGATCGGAAGTGGCGCTTCCTGCATCAGCGGAATCTGCTCGCGCAATTCAAGCACCCTGTCCTGCCAGTAACGCTGGGTGTTGAACCATGGGAAGGCCAAGGGGAAAGCCGGATCGTCCCAGCGCCGTGCCAGCCAGGACGCGTAGTACATCAGCCGCAAGGTACGCAGGGCCTCCACCAGGTGCAGCTCGCGCGGATCAAAGTCGAAAAAATCTTCATACCCGGCAAGCAAGTCGCACATCTGGCGCACCATGTCGGCACGTTCGCCCGAGAGCATCATCCAGAGATCCTGTACCGCCGGTCCCATGCGGCTATCGTCGAAATCCACGAAATGCGGGCCGTCATCAGTCCATAGCACATTGCCACCATGACAATCGCCATGCAGCCGCAGTATGCGGGATTCGCCTGCGCGGTCGAAACAGCGGCGGATGCCGTCGAGTGCCTGTTCTGCCACGCTGCGATAAGCATCCTTCAAATCCGCGGGCAGGAATCCGTTCGACAACAGGTAGTCCACCGGTTCTTCGCCAAAACTTGCCACATCAACCGACGGACGTGCCTGGTAAGGACGCACCGCACCAACTGCATGGATGCGTCCGATAAAGCGTCCCATCCATTCCAGCGTCGACCTGTCCTCCAGTTCGGGGGCGCGGCCGCCGTGGCGGGCAAATACGGAAAAACGAAAGCCTTTGTAGTGAAGCAGCGTGCCGGCTTGCGGGAAGGCGAGCGCCGGTACGACGGGAATTTCCTGATCGACCAGTTCCTGGACGAATCCATGCTCTTCGAGGATGGCGGTATCCGTCCAGCGCTGCGGACGATAAAACTTCACCACCAGCGGCGGCCCCTCCTCCATGCCGACCTGGTAGACGCGGTTTTCATAACTGTTGAGCGCAAGCAAGCGTCCATCGCTGTAGAGACCGAGTGACTCGAGCGCATCGAGGACAAGATCCGGCGTCAGGCCGGCGAAGCTTGAGACGGCATTTTCATTCATGCTGCCCATTGTACGGGCATTGCCGAATGGCGGGCGGGCGGCGCACGCGCTACACTACCGGTCCCGCCCTCACTTGACGCCCCGCCACCATGCATCTCGACGAACCGCTTTCGGACAAGGAATTCAACGAACTGGACCAGTTCCTGCTGTCGGACCGCTGCGCCGACGATGGCATGACCATGGATTCGCTGCACGGCTACCTGACGGCGCTGGCCATCGGCCCGCAGGAAGTCCTGATGGCGGAATGGCTGCCGCGTGTCTGGGGTTCATCGGGTGACAGCCCCAAATTCAAGAATGAGAAAGAGGAGCAGCGCGTCGTCGGCCTGATCGCCCGCTTCATGAATGAGATCGCCATCACCTTCGAAGTCGCGCCGAAAGAGTTCGAACCGCTGTACTGCGAACATGAATGGGAAGGCAAATCGCTGGTCGACGGCGAAGCATGGGCATGGGGATTCTGGGAAGGCATGAACCTGCGCGCCGATGCATGGGAGCCGATCTGGAATTCGAATATCGCCGCCATGGTGGAGTCCATCTATCTGCTCGGCGCCGAAGAGATCGAGGAAAGCGAAATGGAACTCGCGGATGATCCGGTCAAACGGCACAAGCTGGCGATCGAAGTCGAGGCTGCGATTCCGCATATCCACAAATACTGGCTGCCGCAGCGGAAATCGGCAGTCGCCCAGGTGCAGCGCACGGCACCGAAGGTCGGCCGCAACGACGAGTGTACCTGCGGCAGCGGCAAGAAGTTCAAGAAGTGCTGCGGCGCCGAACAGCAATAGCGCCGCATTCGCACATTATCAAGCTATACGCCGTATCGCTTCTTCGCATTCGGCTTGATGTTCAGCGTTGCCGCATAAATCTGCTCCAGCGGCAGCTTGGGTGACCGATCCGCCGTCAGCAAACCGTTCGCTTCCTGGTAGGTGTCGGCGAACTGGGTGTAGCAGAAGCCGCTGAACATTGGCGTCTCGTTCACCACCTCCAGCAGCTTCCGATAGGCCTCATGGAACTGGCCGTCGCTGCCCGCTTCCGAGTAGCCCCAGATTTCCGATACACCCGCCTCCGGTTTCTTGCGATACGCAATGCCGCCGAATTCGGTGAGGATGATCGGCTGGCCGCGGTGCGGATAGCCGTCGAGCGTCAGGATGCGTCCACCGGGACGCCGCCGATCGAACAACTCCTGGGTATTGGCCGAGCCGCCGTAACGCGCCTGCAGGCGTTCCGGATCGGGCTCGTAATCGTGAATGCCGAGCAGGTCGGTTGCCGACGCTTCCCAGCCATCGTTGCCGATCACCGGGCGGGTGGAGTCCAGCGTGCGTGTCAGGTGGTATAGCGCTTCCACCGCGTTCCGGTGCGCCTGGGTGGAGGTGAGATTGGGCACGCCCCAGGACTCGTTGAATGGCACCCACACGATGACACAGGGATGGCTGTAATCACGTTCGATGACTTCGGTCCATTCCTTCACCATGCGGCGGATCGCCAGCGGTGAAAAGCGATAGGAAGAAGGCATCTCCTCCCATACCAGCAGGCCGAGACGATCGGCCCAGTACAGATAGCGCGGGTCCTCGATCTTCTGATGCTTGCGGACGCCGTTGAAGCCCATGGCTTTTGCCAGCTCGACATCGCGCCGCAGTGCATCGTCCGACGGCGCGGTCAGCAAGGTCTCCGGCCAGTAGCCCTGGTCGAGCACCAGCCGCAGCTGGTACGGACGGCCGTTGAGCATGAAGCGGTCGCGATTGATGTTCACCGCCCGCAGCGCGGTGTAGGACTTCACCTTGTCCAACACCTGCCCCTTGTGCCATAGCAGGATTTCCGCATCGAGCAGCGTCGGATGCTCCGGGCTCCACAACAGTTCATTGCGCGAGTCGTCGATGCCGGGATCGGACAGGCCGATCTTGCGGTGCGCTTCGCCGCCGATGATTTTGTAGCGGTCATCCGCCAGCTTCTTGTTGCTGTGCCGGATCTTCACTTCGATCGTCAGATCCTCTTCCACTGCGCCCGCAATGAAGGTTTCGCATCCGATTTCGAATCCCTCGAAGTGCGGCGTCCAGCGCAGTTTCTGGATATAGGTGTGCGGCACCCGTTCCAGCCAGACGGTTTGCCAGATGCCGGTCGTACGTGGATACCAGATCGAGTGCGGCTCCAGCTGCCAGTCCTGCTTGCCGCGCGGCTTGGCGAGGTCGTGGGGATCATCCTCCACATAGACCGTTACCGTATGATGGCTTCCTTCGCCAAGCGCATGCGTGATATCGGCATGGAAGGAAATATGGCCGCCTTCATGTTCGGTAACGAGAAAGCCATTCACCCATACCCTGGCACTGTAATCCACTGCGCCGAAATGCAGCAGCACCCGTCCGCCTTCGGGCTTGATGTCAAATTCTCTTTGATACCAGCATGCGCGATGGAAACCCCGGTCACATATGCCGCTCGCCGCTGCCTCCGGCGCATAGGGCACTTCGATATTCTGTGTCCACTCGATCGGGTCCGACGGATGAAGGTATTTTTTCTCGTTGTCGAAGGTAAATTTCCACTGGCCATTAAGTGATTGCCAGTGCTCGCGCACCAGCTGCGGGCGCGGATATGCGGTGTCGGCCATTCTTGTTCCTTTTCGGATAAATTCCCCGGTTTGAGTGATTCCAGCCTAGGCTGTTCCCAAATTGACGGAAAATGGCGCAGCTTATGCTGCCTCGCGGGCCGAAGCGCTTGCGTCCCAAGCCACCGTGTTCTCACGCACATATCGCTGCAGGGCATCATCGAAGCGGGGCAGGAGCAAGCCGCGCTCGCTTGACAACGACGTCGTGACGGCTGCCGATTCCTCCCGGAAAATCATTCCGGTATCGAGCCCTGCTTCACAGGCCGCACGCACCGCCAGTTCATGCCAGGACAGGCTGCCCTGATTGGCCAGATGCCAGATGCCGTTGGCATGGTCGATGGTGAGGTCCAGCGTGGCATGCACAAGGTCCGGCACATACGTCGGCGATACGATGACCGCGTCGCTTGCCTGCACCGGCCTGCCGGCGGCAAGCTCGCGAAGCACCGCATGCACGAAGTTGTAGCTGTCCCATGGACCGAAGAATGCGCTGGTGCGGATGATCAACGCATCCGGAGCGACCTGGCGCACCCGCTTCTCGGCCTCGGCTTTGCTTTTCCCGTACATGCATTGCGGTGCCACCGGGTCGCTCTCGACATACGGCCTGCCCAGGCTGCCATCGAAAACAAGGTCCGATGAAAACGTAACGAATGGAATACCGAGGTGCGCGCAGGCCCGTGCCAGCAGTTCGGCGCCGTCCGCATTTTCGCGGAAGCAGCGCTCCGGTTCGTGCTCCGCGTCGGCTACCCGCACATAGCCGGCGGTGTTGATGACCGCCCACGGCCGGTGACGCGCGATGGCAGCCTCCACCGATGCCTGGTCGGCGATATCCATGTCGGCGCGCGTGAGCAAATCGTATTGCAGATGGCGCGCACTGCAGATACGTGCGAACGCGCGTCCGAGCGTGCCAGTACCGCCGGTGATGAGCAGCTTGCGTTGGGTGCTGATGACCGTCGGCGCTTCCAGGCGCCTGATCTGCGCGAAGTAGCGGTCGTCGCGCTGCCACCAGCCGAGTCCGTCAAGCGCCGGATGGTCGAATTCGCCGGTGCGCGACAATGCTTCGGCAGCTTTCGCGATCGCTGTCGGGCGCGGTGGATTGGATCGCACATCGAACGCGCCGCTTTCATAAAAGCCGTTCTTCTCCAGCAGCAGCGAATTCCAATCGATGCAGCCAAGCAGCGACCAGATCGTCACGGCGCGGATATCGACGCCCTCTCCCTGCAGCTTGCGCGCGGCGTTCCATACCTGCATCAGCCAGCGCAGCTGATCGTCGCGCGCGCCGCCATGATGCGCCTCCGTCACCGCCATCGGCAACCGATATCGTTCCCATGCTTCACGCAGGCGCAGTTCCGGTCCGGTCAGTCCATCGGCATACGGCACCCGCACAGCCTGCACATCCGCGTACCGCGGCTGGTCGGCGGACCGACGAAAATCCGGATAGTCCCGCAGGCGGCGATCTAAAAAGCGTTCGCTGGTCAGGTAGTGGTTGATACCGACGATATCGGGCGCGCATTGCGCTTCGATAAAGAACTCCATTTGCCGCCGATCGATTCCGGCTTGCAGGAACGCGGGATACCACGCATGGCTGCTGTCGATACGGCCGCACAGGAGATCGAGGCTCAGCCATCGCCGCTCGTTCTCATAATCGGCCTGATGCTTCAGGTCCGGCATGCTGAACGCCTTGCCGAGATCTTCGGTCTGCACCAGCTTCGCGGCGGGTGTAACCCGCCGTATCGCCTGCATCGAAAGGACCACCGCCCGGCATTGGGTGACGAGGCATCGCAGCATCGTCCGCACATCGCGCCCATGCGGATACCAATGTCCGTACAGGCCGCTGAAACGTGCGGTGGTCAGCGGCTCGTTCACCGGCGTGAATTGCTCTATCCATGGGTAACGTTGCGCAACCCGTTCCGCATGTCGTGCCAGCATTTCTGGAAAAGCGGGATGGAGCAGATGGGTGTAATGCGGTCCGCTCCCATGATGCACCAGTCCCGCGATCGGCGACACGCCTGCTGCGCCAAGGCGGGCCAGTCGTTCGTCATGCCAGCGCCAGTCGCATTCATCAGGATGGTCGGGCGCGACGGTTTCCCACAATACGGGATAGCGAAGCGTCCGGATTCCCAGCGCGGCAATGGCGTCGATGTCATCAATGCGCCCGTGATGGCCGGTCTCGACAATCTGGTTTCGATAATTGTCGCGAATGCGGGCGACGGTGCATTCAATGCCACCCCATAGTTCAAGCGATGAACAATTCCGCATGGTTGATTTTTGGCTGGTCGATGAAGGCACCGCCAATGCGATGCCACCGGAGCTTGAGCCGGCGCAAGCCGGCAGATGCTACGGCGTCGCAACACGCATCGCCCGCCTGTCTTCCGGCGGCATGGCGGCTGAGACGGCAGGAAAAAGCTGGTTCGCGGCTAGACGCCCGACTTGTTTGTGCGGGCACCAGCGCTTTTGGAAAGCTGCACGAGCAGCGTGCCCTTGACCATCGACAGCGCAACGTTGCTGCCGAGGCGAAATCCCTGCATCGCTGCGGCATCCATCAAGGCCAAAACCTGTTCATGCGTCAGGTGCTGAAAGTCCTTTCGAACGTATAAAAGTTCGCGGTTCTTGCTGTTCAAATCCGAGACGATTTCTTCCGGCGTCATTGTGTGCTCCCGACAGTGCGACTGACTGATTGGTTAGTGTGAAATTGATGTCAGTTGATTATCAATCAGGCAGCGGTCACTCGATGCTGCAGGGGGTGCTCGTCTATTGTTGACGCTCAATCTTTGGTTTTAATTTATTGCGTGACGGAAGTTTACGCTGCGCGATGGAAACCCTTGGGAAGAAAATCGATGCGCAATGGAGGAATGCAGAGCGTTACTGCTATGTGCAAATACGCTCTGCCGTGCAGATTTACAGGAAGCGTCGCAGGCTATTCCGCGACGTCCCGGAACACCTCTTCTTCGGTGCGGTAATCATCAGCGCAGGTCTTGCTGCAAAACTTTCGGACGTTGTCGAGCGGTTGATTGCAATACCAGCAAGCACCTTTCGGCTTGAGTGCCGCAATGCCGAGTAGCGGTGCTGCCTGTCGGACGGTGTCCGCAAAATTGTCGATAGGAGTTGCTTCGCTCATGATGTCGTTACCTTGATCTCTGCCGACTGCATGTGAGGTGACCACCGTGACAAAGTATAGTCTGATCGGCGGCCTCGAAATAAAAGGATTCCAATCAACATCCTTCGCGTGATACTACGCCTCAATCGACCAGTATTTGCATTGATGCAAATCATCATGACGGAAGTTATCCACGGCAATCTTGCCTTGTGTATAGCCCGTCAACTTTCCGCCACGCTTTCGGTTCCTCACAGTCCCACACACGGCGTGAATCGATTTGCAGGAACCACGCATTCCCTTATTCGCCGTTTTCATCCTGCCGTACAGTCAAAACAAAATGTTTCCACAGTGAACTTTTCCGTGCCGCACTCATCCAACAGGCCGCTTGAACAGGCAGGACCAGCAGCGTGCACGGAAGGCCTTTCGCCGGGCACATCCGCCGACAGATGCGCGCGATGTTCGCCAGGGTTGATCAGCGGCCATGCCGCTTGTTCGGGCGTCGGAACTCGTAGTCAGAATTCATAACCAGGCGCAACTTTAGGGAGGTAGTGTGTCAGCAATGCTTGAGTCGGAAGGAATGGCTGTCAGCAGCGCATCCAAGTCGGGATCGATCGATATCCGCGAGGGTGATTGGAAATCGTACATGCAGCATCTAGCAAAATACAAAGGCAATCAGGCGCTCGCCGATCGGTATGGCGACCGCAATGCCTATCAGCGCGCCTGCGCAATGGCCTATCTCGGCCGCCGTGCGCAGGTCCATGGCGGCGTGTACAGCACCAGGCATCCGCACATCATGACGCCGCAATACCTGGCCGATCTGGAAGCCAGCAACAAGGCCACCCGCTATACCCGCTATCCCTGGCTACGTGCATTGATGACGCTGCTCGGGGAAATCGAGCAGATACAGGACCAGCTCTCGGGCACGAATGTCCTTCCGTTCAATATCGCGGGGAAGTGAGGGAACAGCGGATGTGAAGGAGCGGTCATGCAATCGGGCGCGCCACGTCCCTTCTCCTCAGGCGGGCGTCTGCTCCACCTGGTGCTCGACGTTGACGGTCTCGTCGCCGATCTTGCTTTGCCATGCGCGCACGAAGAATCCTTTTTCCTGCTCGGTCGGTGGGTTGAACCAGACCACCATCAGCCTGCCCTTGTGATCATGGATGTGTGACAGCTTGCCGAGAAATTCCGCGTTACCGGCGGCGTCCGCCAGTCCGAGTGCATAGCCGTAGACGCGGTTGAGACGTTCGATACGGTCCGCTTCGGTGCTGCTGTTGGTTGCGGTGATTTTCGGGTGATCGAGATACATGGCTTTCTCCAAATCGGCCGGACCGGCGATGTCGCCATTCTTGGGGACAATGCCATTTTCCGCAAGTGCCTCCTACATGGGGCACTGCACGCCACGATGTCGGAACATGGTCCTTGAATGATTTACACTTCCCCTGCCTTTTGCCATACGGGCGCAGGTATTTGCATTTCATTCAACAGGCACCGACATGAGTCCAATTCTTTCCAAACTCCTCGCCGCGGTAGCGGCCAGCATGATCGCCACTTTCGCGGCTGCCCAGTCTTTCCCCGCTAAGCCGCTTCGCTTTATCGTGCCATACCCGCCCGGCGGTCCGCTGGACACCGTAGCGCGCACGCTCGCCGACAAGATGAAGGATGGTCTGGGCCAGCCGGTCATCGTGGAAAACAAGCCCGGTGCAGGCGGGAACATCGGCGCCGACATGGTCGCGAAGTCGCCGCCCGATGGCTATACGATGGTGATGGGCGCGGTAGCGACCCACGCGATCAATCCGTCGCTCTTTCCGAAGATGCCGTATGACGCCGTCAGGGATTTTGCGCCGGTATCGCTGGTGGCAAGCGTGCCGAACGTTCTGGTGATGAACCCGGAGGCGGCCCGCAACCTCGGCATCGCATCGGTCAATGACCTGGTGGCCTATGCAAAAGCCAATCCGGGCAAGCTGAACTATGCGTCGGGAGGTAACGGCAGCGCCGGCCATCTTGCCGGCGAAATGTTCAAGATGATGGCAAAGGTCAGCATGCTGCATATTCCGTATGCGGGTGCGGCGCCGGCCCAGCTTGGCCTGCTCACCGGCCAGACTGACCTGATGTTCGACAACCTTGCATCGGCATCCCAGAACATTCGCATCGGCAAATTAAAACCGCTTGCGGTGACTACCGCCTCGCGCGCAGCCGCATTGCCAGAATTGCCCGCCATGGCAGAGGCAGGCGCCGGCAAAGGATTGCAGGGATTCGACATCAACACCTGGTTCGGCGTGCTCGTGCCGGCCACTACGCCGGACGCCGTTGTGATGCGTTTAAACACAGAGATTCACACTGCATTACGCGCCCCGGATGTACGGGAACGTTTGGCGCGTCTCGGTGCCGAACCGACACCGACGACTCCAGGACAATTTGCGGCACTGATTCAAAATGATTTGAAGAAGTACGCAGCCATCGTCAAGGCATCCGGCGCCAAGGTCGACTGATACGTCGACCGGCAAGCGTCGCGCCGTTCGACGTCCGGAGAACGACGGTATGCAACCAGATACTCGCCCTGCGAGATGCGACAAGCCGCGGTAAAGCGACGCCATTGGCAACGTCATTGCGGCAACGTCGTTTTGCCGGGCATTTCGGAGACGAACCGCTGCAATGATTCTGCAAGTGGAACACGGTGTCGGACCATATGGCGATGTGGAGCCGCGTGCATTCACGCTGGGCGAACAGCGTCTCGACGTCGTACAGATCATCGATCGCTGGCTCTCGCCCGCATACGATTATTTCAAAGTGGCGGCCAGCGACAACGCCCGCTACATCCTGCGTCATGACACTGCGTCCGATCAGTGGGAAATGACGCTGTTTCAATCGCCCGGCACACCGCCGTGAGCCGATCAAACCACTCCTTGTTCTCTTGATTGCAGTCGGTTGACACCTGTCAAAGCAGCAAGCTGTCGTGTCTTTACTATCGGCTATGCATTTTGCATCGGCAATATGTTGTGCTTGAGAGATGGAGACCGAAATGAATAAAGCAGTCGCAGAACCCCGGTTGGCAGATGAAGGTGTGACTTTCACGGTTGAGGTCGGCTTCACCGATCGAGAGTGCCTCGTGTCGAAAAACGCGTTGGCTCACTTGCGTCGTTTGAAAGGCGGCCAGCTCGACTTCATGGAAACCTATCATGCATTCGAGGACCAGATTCATGGTGTGGCGCGCAGGCTTGTTGTTGCCGGCGTGAGTGGTACGCCGCTGGTACTGGGCGCGGCTTATTTTGTTTGAGTCTCCTGGTTTGATTCTCTTTTGATTTGCATGAGCAATGTCTGTCGGTTGACACAGCTCATATGGCGCTCAGTAACGAAGAAGGTGACGCCAAAGAAATAAGGACTGCTGAGAATTATCAAAAATGCATGGTGCGGTTTAGTCACAATGGAATCGGATCGAAACATTTCGAAACAACTAAAGGTAAAGAGCAGATGGAAAACACTAAAAACACAGAGCGCTATCAATACGATCCCAACCACCTGTTGGAGACGCTGATTCAGAAACTTAATCTCAAGAACGATGCGGCTTTGTCGCGTGCACTTGAGGTTGCGCCTCCGCTGATCAGCAAGATCCGCCATCGCCGTCTGCCGGTCGGTGCATCGCTATTGATTCGCATGCATGAGGTGTCCGACCTCAGTATCAAGGACCTGCGCGAACTGATGGGCGACCGTCGTACCAAGTTCCGCATCAGCGACAAGCAGTTCAAGCCGAAGGAAGGCCAGAACGGCGCTGCGCAGAACGGCGCGTCGCAGACCGGCACCTGAACGCTCGCTCGCCGACATTACCTGCCGATCCGTCATTGCCGATGCCGTCCCTGACGGTATCGGCATGCAGTCCGGTTGCAGAGATTGCGGCGACATGCGAGAACATTGCGGCGCCCGTCTGGTCATACCGTTATCCAATTGTTATTGTGGGGACGGGCATGGCAAGCAAGGAAGAATACGACCGTTATGCGGCCGAATTGACGCGGCGGTTCGATGAGTACGCCCAATGGGCGATTGCGAACTGGCCGAACGGCGATTTTCCGCTGCTGGATTCGGACTTCACGGAGTCCCGCAGGGAACTGTCCGCGATCATCGGGCCCAAGCTCGGCGAACCCGACCAGGTTCTGCCATCAGGCGCCGAAGGCCGCAACAATTCGCACGACAACAGCGATCGCAATGAAGAAGGCGCTGCCAGCCGCAGGCCCGGTGACCCGGCTGCCGCTCCTTTTTTGCCGGTTTCTCCCTCGCCATGGCCCTAACGAGATGAGGAGAGACGATATGACGACCAATCACCAGGTGCCGCCCGAGCCTGTGCCGGAGGACGATCCGATGCCGGACAAGAATCCATCTCCGGACAAGGATCCGGTGCCCGATCCGCACCCTGTCAGCGCGGTAGGCCTGACCGCCATTTCCTGACCGGCCACCGCCACAGCGGAACATTCCTGCCTTGCATTGCCTCCAATCTTATTTGGAGGTCATCATGCAAAACGAACGATCGCTACCAAAACATCCGGTTCCCGCGAATCCTGAAAATGTGAAAGAAGGCGATGGCACGCTGGAACGGCTCGCGAAGGTAATTGACCCGCCAGGCAATGAGGTGGATGGACAGGACTTGAATGATCCAGGCCGTATGACGCCTGGCGCTCCCCCTGTCGACAACCGGTCCTGAGTGCTCCCCTGTCCTGAGGCTTTCCTTCGGATAGCATTCCTGCGTGCATCCCCAGGCTCGATGCGACAGACGTAAAAAAGCCCGCAGACCTTTCGGTTGCGGGCGAATCCAATTCAAGGAGAGTTGGAGGAGACAGGAGCACTATAGCGCTGCTACTGAACTAATTCCGCTTTATATTCCGAATAACTGTTATGGCGTATTGCAATAACAGCTACAGTCACTTCTAAAAGCACTGCATCCAGGCGCCATTCCGGTGACAAGGCCTGCCGCCATTGTTCATATAGGTCGTACCGGTACCGCCCTGATAGGTCTGCGCATCCATTCCGGTACAACCACCCGGACCGCAGATCCCTTTCAAGGCCGGCGCGGAGGGGAGCGCGCTCGCATTGGGTACCGCTGGCGCCGTCTGCGGGCGATTAACCGGTGGAACAACGCTCACTGGGTTCGCTGGCCGTGGCGCTATCTGCCCAGCCTCTGATGCCGGAGCGGAAGGCGACCGACAGTCGCCGGTCACGCAATTGTTGCCATACGCCGAAGCACATCCCGCGATCACGAGTGACAGCATTCCGAAATAGATAATGCGCGGGAGGTCCATGCTTTCAGCCCAAGAAAAAATCTTTCGCGAAGCGAAGATACCCTGAAATTTCAATAAGCTTTCGTGGTCGGATACTTACCCACATTTGCTGTGGATAAACACGTGCATAACCGCAAGTGGTTTAGCGCAAGCCAATGATCTTCAAGGAAATTTTCTCTTTGATAAAAATCAAGGCAAATAATTCCTCAGACCGTGTGGCACAAAAGTCAACGTATGCTTGCCTAACAACTTTCCCGGTTGCCGCCGCGGGCGACTTGATCAGGCTCATAAGAAATTTAATTCTCAATAATTTATGTCGTATCGGGAAACTTAACGCTGATCAAGGAGTCATTTGTAACATCTGCTTACTCACTAGCAGCTCAACTGATGAGGACATCATGACCCAGCACGAACTGATCGACCAAACCACTTACGATCCGAACCGTCTGCTCGACACACTTCTCGAGAAAATGAACCTGAAGAACGACGCTGCACTTTCGCGCATGCTGGAAGTGGCTCCGCCGGTCATCAGCAAGATCCGTCATCGGCGCCTGCCGATCGGCGCGTCGCTGCTGATCCGGATGCATGAGACTACCGGCATGAGCATTCGTGATCTGCGCGATCTGATGGGCGACAGGCGCACTAAATATCGCCTCAGCGATGCACAAGGCAAGCCCAAGCCTGTCGAAGGGGCGCAGCCGGCCCCGAACCAGCAGCCGGCATCCTTTCACTAGGCGGAAACAGCGACAACAAGGGTATGTATCCCGGCGGCGGATGGTTGCCGCCGCGCGTTTTCCCTGTTCGGGCGTATTGACGGGCAAACGTGCTGCGGCATGCCGGATCAGTGCGGCGCCTTGTCGGGCATGGCGACAAGCAAAAATACCTATACATCTCCAGAACTTAATAGCGCCGCGATTGCCTATCCTTTTTTGCCGAAAGGAAAGAGGAATGACGGATCGAGAAATGCAGGACTTGATCGCAAAGTGCAGGCTCAAGAGCAGCGCGCCCTGGAATGTGCTGGTGTCCCAGTTCTCGACACGCCTGATGGCTGTATCCGACCGATTGACCGAAGATGAACTGTACTCCCTGATGGACATTGCATTGTCCTGCTATCAGAAGGGATACGAGGAGCTTTCGGCCCGGGAGGAAACCGGGGTACTGATCGACCGGGCCCGGCGCATGTCCGGACAGTCACGACAACAATAATTTGTCGCTACCCGCGCACGCCGCATCAAGGCACTTCCATTCAGCACCGTTGTACAGGCGCCGTGCATGCTCGCCTATTCCGGTCGAATCGGCAGGCAACACGGGCTTTGATACGTATCAAGCTGCGAATGAAAGCCGGGATCCAAGGTACCGGCGCGATTTCTAGTATCTTTTACTGTCTTCGAAGGTGAATCAACAATGGAAAGAATGCGTCTCCAGGATACCGATGATGCCGTTTCCGGCGTACTGGCGCTGCGCCAGTTATTAACGAGCGAACTCGGCACCGTTGAGCGGCTGATCCGCCGCGTCGACAAGAATCCGGAACCCGGAAACGTCGAAACCCGCGAATTAATGGACACTTACGACCGGGTTCGCACCAGTCTCCTGAGCGGATTGGCGAGCGTGGACGAGGTCCTGGGCTGGGTACATATGCTGGCTGAGAAGGACTCGGACGGAAACGAACCCGAATGTGTTCGTTCGCTTCCCTATGTGAATGTTCTGCCGCGGAATTAAGAAACCGGACGATCGATGCGCTACGTCGGACCGGCAAGCACTTCCTGGACGTGGCGTCGGAAGCGGACGGTTGTTTATGTAAAGATTTATTGATTTACAGCAGTAGCTTATCTCTCTACTATCCTTAAGCTATCGGAAAGCGGTACTTTGTTCCGATTCTTCGTTTGCCTGCGCAAACGTTCACTTGCTCTAGACGCACGGGTTGATTACGCAAGCTTGCATCGCCCAAAAATATCACTTCCGGGTTACCTATGGCGCGAATCCATACGCATTATGACAATCTGAAGGTTGCGCGCAACGCACCGCCGGAGGTCATTCGCGCGGCATACAAGACGTTGTCGCAAAAATATCATCCGGACAGAAATCCGGACAGTCCGAATGCCATCCGCATTATCCAGATGATCAATCTGGCCTATGAAACCCTTTCGGACCCTGTGAAGCGTCAGGAGCACGACGAGTGGATCAGCCGAGCGGAATCCGAAGGTACAGGAACCAAGGAAAGCAAGCCGGTCCATTCTTCAGGCCCAGCCCAAGCTCCTGCGGGCCAGGTTCGCCGCCGCCGGCGCTCCCATGGTCACGGCTCCCGTTATTTATCGATCATCAACACGCCGAAACTGATGGAAAAAGCGCGCATGATGTTCGATCGGTTTTCCCGCTACCTGTTTAAAAAGGTATAGTCCTCCGGGGTTCGTGCCGGCTGCGCCGGCATATATCGACTTGGAGCGCCGGGCCAAGAGGCCCGAAGCACACCCTAGCAGCACAACTTATTTGCCAACCTGGCGCAACAAAGCCTGGGTGACTTCGACGATCGACCTTTGCCCGATCTCGGGGCGCACGACCCAAGTGTCTTCGCCATCCTGCACAACCGCAACGGGTTGCCCGGACAATATCTTGACCAGTCGCGCCACATGATTGGCTTCTTCAAGTGTTCTGAATTTACGTTCGCTCATACCGTCTTCCCCCAAAACCACTTAGTTTCCTCAGCTCAACATAAGTTCTGTGACGCAACGAAATTATTTATGTCTGCGTTCTGTTTTGGCAGTCGCTGATAAAACTGATGTACGTCGCCAAGGCTGCACCATGTGCGATATCGCAATAATGGGGCCATGGTCATAGAAAACATGACAACGCCACTCGGCGCGGTGCCTGTATCGAAAGCAGCGCACGCTGCAGCCGACGGCAAGACCCATATCCGCCCTTGTTTTCTCGACGAGACCGGGAAGCCACAGACACGAAATGTCAGGCCCATCGACGAAAACGCATCGCCGGCAATGTGCGCCATGCCGCGGTCCCTGCATAAGACCATGTAATAACGGCACACTCCGGCAAATTCGACAACATTGAGTCGGCCGCCCGAGCCCACCTGTAAACATCGTAGCGCAATCATTCGAATGCGCCAGATGGCAAAAAGCCCGCACCGAACAAGTCGGTGCGGGCTTTCAGTCGGAAGGGATGCCTGTTACTTGAAGATCTGAATCGCCAGCATCAGCAGACTGAGACTAACCGTCGCGCCGACGCAGGCCGCAGTCTGTGCCCGGCGTGCATTGAACAGCGCGTAGCGGTTCCCGCCGAGCCGGATTTTGGTATGCAGTGTTTTTGGCATGATTGCCTCCCTTGATGCTGTATCTATGATGGTTCGATTATAAAAATACCGGCTGGATGCAAATGTGACGATCAACACAAAACCAATCGATTCGTCGCATATTTCTTACACTTGCGCCGTAATAAAGCCGGGCCCGCCGGCCGGATGCGTTCAGCGCCGTTATGGAAGGTTGTTTACACTCTCCCTCACCAAAAATTCGAAGAAAGAAAGTCTGTGGCAGCCCGCGCAGCGGTTCGACCGCCTCCGTGTCCAAGCTGCTTCACGCGCCCTATGGATAACCTAAGTCATTCGGTGGTCGGCCTTGCGGCCGGCGAACTCATACATCGAAGCCTTCCTGCCGAACCGGATTCTGTCCGCCAAAACCTGCGCCGCACCCTGTTGCTGGTGTCCTGCTGGCTAGCGAGTAATTTTCCCGATCTTGACCTGGTCCTGACGCCGCTGCTGCCGGAGCCGCTGGGCTATCTGCTGCATCATCGTGGGCATACGCATACGCTGCTGTATGCCATTCCTCAGGCATTGCTGTTATGGGGGTTGCTGTGGCTGCTGTGGCCGGCCGCACGGCGGCTGCTGCAAACCAGCCCGACTGCGCGCACCGGACTTGCGATCGGCCTCGCAGCAGGCTTTCTGTTGCATATGTCGATGGACTACCTGAATTCCTATGGTATTCATCCGTTTCATCCGTTCGATTCGCGATGGCTCTATGGCGACATGGTGTTCATACTGGAGCCGCTTTTCTGGGTTGCATTCGGCATCCCGATGGCGATGATGCTTCGCAAGGCATGGATGCAAGCGGTGCTGGTGCTCGGATTGCTCGCCATACCCCTGTATTTCACTGCGAAAGGATTTCTGCCCTGGGCATCGGTGGCGATGCTCGGAGCGATTGCCGCGCCGCTTATGCTGCTGCAACGCAAGGCAGGCGCGCAGGGTATCGCCGCGCTGGTATTGGCCGCCATCATCGGCGCTGGTTTCATCGGCGTGCAGGGTGTTGCGTCCAACCGGGCTAGGCAACTCGTCGCCGATGCACTGCACACGCGCGACCCTGCCAGCCGTCTGCTGGATGTATCGATGACATCCTTCCCCACCAATCCGGCTTGCTGGAGCTTCGTGTCAATAGAGAGCAATGAAAGCGCCGGCACTTACCGGTTGCGGCGCGGACTGGTAAGTGCCCTGCCCGGCATCGTTCCGGTCACCCGGTGCCCGGAAGCATTATCGGACCGGAAATCGCAAAAGGAGATGACGGCGTCGCTCGCCCTGTTCTCGGAACAGGGCGGACAATTGGCGGTGCTGCGCGAGCTGCGAAAAGACAATTGCCATTTCGAAGCGTGGCTGCGTTTTGCGCGCGCCCCAGGGTTAAGCGATACCGAGGCGATGGACTTGCGGTATTCGACGTCCCCGCAGGGCAATTTCACAACCATGCGCTTCGAGGATTTCAAACGCAGTGCATGCCCCTCCCACGTACCGCAATGGAGTTTTCCGCGCTCGGATCTATTGTCGCCAGTCGCGCCCTAAGCGCTGAACTGCGGCCTGCCTGCCTATCCCGATCTTGCAAAGATGCAGGCTTGGATTTTGCTCCTGTCATGAACAGTACATTCTATTCAATGATGAATTCAAGGAGCAGAACAATGCAATTCAAGCGGAAAAACAGCTTGCTGAGCGCCGTACTGGTGCCGGTCGCATTCGCGGTATGCATTCCCGTGCTGGCGCAGAATGTCGATACAGCCGGCAAATCAACGCAGCAAATCCAGGCGCAGGCAATGGCGCCCGATATGCGCGCAAGTAAAGTGATCGGAAAACAGGTAAAAAATCCACAGGGCGAGAACCTCGGGAAAATAGAAGACCTGGTGATCAATCTCGGCACCGAGAAGCTGCAATACGCAGTCATTTCCTCTGGCGGCGTCCTCGGAATGGGAGACAAATTGTTTGCCTATCCTGCCGAACTGTTCAAAACCACGGGTGGCGCGGAAGGCAAGGAGGAATTCATCCTTGCTGTCGACAAGGAGCAATTGAAAAAAGCACCGGGCTTCGAACGCAATCGAAAGCCGAACTGGTCCCTCAATACCTACCGCAGTCAGGTCGACAGCTTTTTCTTCAAGGAAGATACGGCAAAACGCACTACAACCGGCCGGCTGATGAGCGCCAGCGACCTGCTGGGCAAGGATGTCAATGACCGGGCGGCCCATAGCGCCGGAGAGATCGAGGAGCTGGTTGTCAATTTTGGGAATGGCCGTACCTATGCAATCCTGGATTTCGACAAGGCCTGGAACCCGGACGACAAGCTGCTGGCATTGCCGCTCAGCGCATTTACCTTCCCGGCACGTCCGGACATCGACATATTTCTGAATATCCAGCGCGACAAGATCGACATGGCCCGGTCATTTGATGAAAACAACTGGCCGAACCTGAACGATGCGAAATACCGCAACGATCTCAGCGGATATTTATCCAGCATGCAGCAGCAAAGCGACAACACCGGCCGCTCGTCGGGCGGGTCCAAGTAGCGATTGGAGAAGATGTTCTAACGACATGGCGGCACCTATCGCGTCGCCATGCCGTGGCCGGCGTCAGCGTGATGTACGGAAACGGGCTTAAGGCCGCTTTAAATTACCGCAAGACTTTCAATCTCGGACTGGTCAAGATTCTTGCGAACGCAGGCACTGTCGTAGACCAGCGTCAGCTTGATGATTTTTTTGAGATGCGGGGAAAATTCAAAGATGCTGATGCAATCGAAGTCGATGGACTTGCCGTTGCGCAGCACCCATGTATGCCGAAGCTGCAGTGCCACGGCAGGTTTTTCGGTCAGTCCTTCGAACATATTCATCAATCGGACAACCGAATCCTGCGTATTGCGGAACAGTTTTTCATGAAAGGCGCGGACACCCAGTTCGCCGGACAAGGGCGTGACGACGGTCGCCTCTGGCTCAAACAAGGCAAGGACGTCACTGAGACTGCCCTTTCTCAGCGCCTGCTGATATTGCCGGCATAATTCGAATGTGTACATGTGTGGGGTAATCTCGGCGAACGTACATCAGCCCTTGCAGGGCGAATGCAGAGGATTCTAAGTGAAGTTGCTGCCGAATGCGAGCGCCACGACCCGACCTTGCCGGAGCCCTGCCACGGATTCTGCCAGCCGCGCTTTCAATGGCCGACGGACTTGGAAAACACGTTCAGAATGACGACACCGATGATGATGAATCCAAGCCCGATGATGGCAGGCAAATCGAGCTTCTGACCGAACATGATCCATCCGATCAGACAAATCAGCGAGATACCCACACCAGACCATACCGCGTAGGCAATACCCATCGGAATCGTACGCAAGGTCAATGACAGAAAGTAAAAGGAGATGGCGTAACCCGCCAGCAACGCAAGTGTCGGCAAAGGCCGTGTGAAGCCTTCCGATGCGCGCAGAGCCGAGGATGCGATGACTTCGCTCACAATTGCCATGCCGAGGTAAAACCATTTCGTTTCAATCATTTTGTCCTGGGAATCGCCCATCCTGAATAAACACCCAAAAGATCAAAAATAGGTGCCGGAGTTCATTTATTCAGCAAAAAGTCCCTGAAAAGAATGCTGCCGAATGACATGAAACAAAAACGTTCTCCAGGTGTATCGTCCAAAGCGGCACGTGAATCGATGCCTCTGGTTACCGCATGGATAGATGCGCTTCGGTTGGCATTCGGGAGAGAGGGCATTGATCAGGCAGTGAAGAACGGACTCAAGGACGGGACGTTCTGGGCAATGGAAAACGGCATGGTGATCGGTTCTCCGCCAGAGAACGAAAGGAGCCGGATCGAAGGCGAATGGTGCAACCATGTTGCGATCAAAATTACACTGAAGACCAGCTTCGAATAACGGACCGCATTTCATGCGATTGCCCGATCGCCGGAATCTTCCCTGCCGCCTGGCTGTCTACCATGACCATAGCAACTTATCAATTGAGGTCATACCATGGCGAATACGAATCCCACGCAACATCAAGCTGACGATACATCGAAGTTGCCTGGCCAGCTCGATGGTCAGAGCGACGCGGCAGAGCAAGATGATCAGGTCGCACGCAGAAAGGCGAATGCCCGTACCGAGGCCGAAGCGCAATCAGTCGACGGCACGGCTGGACAAAGTGGCAAGAGCAGCCATGACGCCATGAGTCACAACAAGGCAAACAGCCATGAAGGCGCAGGCGGAGGTAAAAAGCAGGAACGCCATCACTGATTATTCATCAAGCTCTCTTAAGCGCACGTTTGGCACGATCCACGTTTGGCGTGCCGGACGTGCCAATTTACCAACTGCGTTTTCCCGCCGGTTTCTTATCCATTGAGTTGCATTTATGACAGTTACCCACAGTTTCTGTGTTTAACCCTGTGCATAACTTTGAAAATTTCTTCCAAGTAATTGATTTTAATCAGACAAATCCCTTTGATTAAAATCAAAGCTTTCTCCTGGTTGCAAGACCGTGAAATCAAAATACCCGTGCTTCCGAAAAACCGGAACAAGCGAATTAACAGCCAATTAAATCTATCTAAAAGATTCGTCACTGAAATCATTCCATTAGGAACCTTTTTTCGATTCAACAGACTATATAACTTGCCGCTGGTCAAGTGATCACCGCCTGTTGCTGAATCGTTTAAAAAGGCTTTCCAATGAATGTAAATACCCTGCTGCTGACCTTCTCCATCATTGCGGCACTCTCGGCATGCGGCGGCGGTAGCTCCTCCACTCCCACTGCAATGACGAACGCAATTGTTCCGGTAGCAGGCAGCTATCTGGCGTTCAGTTCGCCCAACATCGTGCCGCCATCAACTGGCACCGCATCTGTATCCGGTAACGGCGCAGCAACGGTGGTTGTCGGTGGAAAAACAGCGACCATGAGCGGATTTGACAATGCCGGTAATGCAACAGGGGTTACCGGCGATTTCACCAAGGTGATTGCCTTTGGCGGGAACACGGCATATCAGCTCTGCCGCAATGCAGACAACAGCATGGATGGAACAGCCGGCTTCAAGTCAGCATATTCGATGGCATTGGCAAACGCACAACCGGTCGGCTTGAACGAAATACTGGGAAAGTCTTTCAAGGTTTATGAAGATTGTGCGTTTTCTTATGATGCAAAGTTCAACATCGACGGTACCCTGACAACGGCTGAGGATACCGAGACCGCTGCAACCGTGGCGGCGGCATTCAGTCAAGGTGGCCATACATTCACGGATGCCGGGGTGACCGCCAACATCAAAGCCGCCGCATATCGCATTACGGTGAACGGGACGACATTCTATGCGGTCATCGACCGCGGAAACGTCGTTCCCTATAACGGCACCGTCGCCTATAACGCGCTCTGGATCTCGAATCCGGTGTCACCGTAAGCGCAAGGGCCGTGCCGCATCCTCAGCCGCGATGGCTGTACCGCTGCAAGGCTTCCAGGGGTGTGTGGTCGAGTGCGCTGAAATTGGTGCTTTCGAGCACGACTTGCGGAGCGGCGCCGGCAAGGTAGGCTTCGTTCCAGCGCACGGCGCATAGGCACCATTGATCGCCCGGCTTGAGGCCGGGAAAACCCCACTCGGGCACCGGCGTGCTCAGGTCATTACCGCGGCTGGCGCTGAATGCCAAAAATTCTGCGGTCATGATTGCGCACACGACATGTGTTCCGATGTCTTCCTGGCTGGTTTTGCAACACCCATCGCGGAAGAATCCGGTAAGCGGATCAAAGGAACAGGGAACCAGCGGCTCGCCCAGCACGTTTCTGGCAGGAGGTAGATTGGCAGTCATGACAGGTCAATATGGTTGCAGGGCAAAAATTATTGGCGGTTTTGGCGCGTTGCATCTTCTCAATACAAGTACTTGCATTCTCTCAAGCAAAGCAAAACGCCAACCTTGGGATGTTGAAATTGATAAGGCGATTATGCCCTTTGTCGTCGAAAAAAAACAAAATAGGGAATGCGAATCTTCTTATTGGAATTCGGTCTGACGTGGCACGCTCGGATGATTTATACTGTGTTTTTATACAGTGCAGGGAACAGGACTTGGAAACAATGGACGGCTTCAACGGAAGTGAATTTTTTGCAGTAAAACACCGCTTGTCGTTCGCGGTGAGTCAGATCGTCGACCGGTATCGTACCGCGGGCCATGTGCTTACATGGCGGCTCGTACATGAAATCGAAAAAGAGGCAATCGACGCACTCAAGAAAGCCGGCGATCTGGATGCCCGCTATATACGCATGATGCGCTCATCACGCTGGGGATATGTACCCAAGGTGGATGAACCGGCGGACCTCGAGGCGCAGGAGGAGCTGCCGGAAGTAGTCAGCATGATCCAGGACGCATACCACACGCTCCATTGATCAATCAGCCATGGCAGGCGTGCCTGTGGATATGGCTGTGGACTACTATGTGGACAAGCACTTGAAAGTCATTAGATAACTCTACGCGGCAAATCGCAACGCGGTTTGCCGCACTCGTGCGCAAGCGCATGCAACCAAGTGCAATTTCGCCACGGCAGGCGGTAGCCTGCATTGATCGGATAAGCTAGCTACAGGGTAGCTGCCCCCAGCAGCACGGCCATCAGAAAAGCGCCGGCGACACCGGCACACATTCGCACCACCTCTCTGACGTCGTCGGATGCCGTGAAATACCTGCGGCCCAATGCAATTTTGTTATGGAGCGTTTTCTGCATGATCGCCTCCTGAGTGGTGTGAATCCAGTGTAGAAGATATGCAACTGCAAAACGTGATTTTGCGCAAATATGCAGCTGGGTTAACAACACGACCACACTGTCCGACGGTCCGCACAACATCGTCGCAGCCACCATCTACGTCATGACGTTTTCGACTTCAGTGAGCCAATCCAAAGGCTTGAATAATGCTGAAACTGTCACCATGGCCCGCCTGGATCGTGACCTGTTTCGGCTCTATCGCTACAAATCCACATGGCTTCCTTATTCAGCATTCAGGCACGCGACGCAAGCTGGCCTGGCGCGTCGATAATGCGTTGTTACCGCAGGATCGTCGCAATGGAAAAACGGTTGATTTTCGCCGCAATCGATCCACTGCCATCATCCCGCTTGAGTATGGCGAAGCGCAGGCGAAGCGCAGGCGATCCTTCGCGACTCCTGAAACGACCTGCCAACACAATCGCCTGTAAGGCCTTGCCCACGTCAGTCATGCATTGAGCGTTTTCAGCATCGCGGCAATCCGCTTGATTCCATCGAGCGCACCTAGCGGAACAGCGATGTCGCGATGCAGTCCGACCTGCGGCTCCGCCGGGTTGATGCGTATCAGGGGACAACCAGCCTGCTCACCGAACAGGCGCACCGTGGGAATGGCCGTACCCGCGCCGAGCTCGATCACAACCGGCCGCTGGACTCGCATGAACCAGGCATTCAATCCCGCCTCTTGATGGGCGGATCGCTCGCCATCCCAGCCCCAGTCGCCGAACATCAGGATATTGGGCCGCGCCAAGCAACCGCATTTGGCGCACCGCGGCAAATCCGACAGCAGCCGGCAATGTACCGCATCGACCTCGGGAACAAATCCTTCCGCAGACCAGACAGCCTGACCGCATCCGGCGAAGCACTGCAAGTGATGAATCGATCCATGGCATTCCACTACCCGATCCGTTGCGAAGCCGGCCTTCTGAAAATGGCCATCGACATTACTGGTAAAGACGAAGGCACCGTTGGGCATACGGCGGGCCATGGCGAGCAGCATCGCGAATCCGTCATGCGGCGTCGTGGCGCGGTACAGATTCAGCCGGTGCCCATAGAATCCCCACGCAACGGACGGCATCGCCTCGAATGCCTTCGGGTTCGCGACTTCATAAAAGCGCATCCCCAGATCTCCCAAGGCCGGATAAGCCTTCCAGAACCCGTGATCACCGCGAAAATCCGGCAGCCCTGAATCAATACCCATTCCGGCGCCTGCAGTGATCAGCAAGCCGTCGGCCTGTGATATCAGATCTGCTGCGGCAAGGCAGGCGTCATCAACGGAAGACAAATTTTTCATATGTGTTCGCAGCTTGAATGAAGGAGTCATTTCACCGGACGATACGCATGGCCACACCCTCTCTCAACATAACAGGAAGATGCACTTAAGGTGGCACAAAACGCCGGACGCGCCGCAGCGCCAGGATCTGCAATGACAATCCCGAAGTCGAAAAAAATCCCGCTCACCGTTTCCGGTGGCGGGAAAAGGATACTCCCTAGGAGAGAGTAGCGGAGACAACCAATTCGGCCCAGGTTTTGTTTCAACACCGGCTTCCGGCGCATCGCAGCATCCTGGTAACTGCGTATTGCTCTTACTTGCCGCGCACCTGATTTCTTATTGCCCGGCGATCGTCCTGTACCATGCATCGAACTGTTCTAAGCTGGTGAAGTACATCAGCGCGTCATCCAGGTCGGCTCGCTGCCGCGATGTTTCTATGCGCTGCTTGAGCGGCGCGTCAACGCACGCGTCGCAGCCCGCATAGGCAAGTTCGACGCCGAGTTCCCTTCGTGTTCTGTCACTCCCGGCGCTCATGACGTCATGCTCCCGGATGCTGATTCCAGCGACTGGAGAGCGATCGAATCTGCCTGCTGCCGATGCCAGCACGGCAGAATCATCAGCGTTCGGATCGCGCGGTAACGGGCATGCGTGCTCTTGCTTGTATCGCGAGACATATCAGCCTCCGCATAACAAAACGTGTAAACAAGCCTGTCGATTTGCGTGATCAATCGTCGACGATGGGCTTACGGACTTACTGATATGTGGCAACCGGGAAACATTAGTTCCATGCTGCATTTTCTTGGAGCCTGCAGCCCACGCCATACCGGCTTCGTTTTCATTCCGCAGGATGTTGAACAATTGCCGCAGGGTGCAATCGAAACGCCTTATTGCACTTGTCGAATAAAATGTGATGGCAAGCCTGTTGGTTATTTTCCGTGGCGCTGATTGCACACATGGTGCCAGCGCCTTTGTTCATTTTTAGAAAGCACATTAACTTGGTCACAACACGAAGCAAACGCTGGAGCGGCAACATAGAGGCACTTCCTTCCGACTACTTGAAAAGCGTGATGGAAAAGATGGTCGATTACGGCGATCGGGTGCAGTTTTCCTTGCTTAGTCCGGGAGCACAACCCAGCTATCAGGTTATGAATACGCTCGGCAAGAAAATGGCATTCGATAAGAATCATCATTTGCTGCAACCGCAGGAGGCGGAATTCGTCGGCACCAATGCCACTCAGGTCCTCACCCTGGATCAGATAAAGTCGTTGATTGCCGGCGTGGGCAGCAAATCCGGTTCGGGTACGCGCACGGCCCGGGTGGTTCGCGCTGCAAGCGGCGGCGGCAAAACGGCCACGGTACGCTTGCACGATCAGTTTGCCAGCCAGAGATATGAGTACTTCAAGAATAACCGGCAGTCGCTGCCGCCGACGATTTCAGAGCATTCCGATGAGATTACGGAGTTGATGAAGAATGGCAAATCCGTAGAGGACGCGTTTGATGAAGTGGTAAAAAAATATTATTGAAAATAATAGCCACAGATTGGGATTTGGGGAGGATCCCAATGTAGTTATTGAGTAGCACTTATGCGCAGTGTTGAAGACAAGAAACAATTTGCATTTGGCCGATGATGACTTTCGTTCGTTTCCCTATGTATGCAAACGAAGGCTTATTACTCAACTCCTGCTGATCAATAAATTACGGCGCGTCAGACGATTCCGAACATGTCGATGTTCAAAATCAGAAAAATCCTACTATTATCAATGTGCAATTTTCCTCATAATGTCAGCTACGTGACATAAGGCTCGAAGCCTAATGTTAATTCGCTGACTGTATTGATCCAGACACTGATTGATGCTGCTGATCCCGCAGCATTTAGTAATTCTGGGTTGCCACTTGGATATACATGGTTTCATCGCTTCGTATTCTTGTCGTTGAAGACAATCCTGAATCCCGAGAACTGCTGCTTGAAATGATCGCAATTGCAGGCCACGATGCCAGTGCTGTCGTTACGGCGGAAGAGGCAATCGTTGCAATGCAGAACGAGCACTTCGATGTATTGCTCACCGACATCAATTTGCCGAAAATGTCGGGCCTGGAATTAGCGCAGAACGCAGTATTAGCTTGGCCGCAGTTGAAAATTATTTTTGCGTCAGGTTACGGTTTTCTTGTAATCGACAATGACCGGATCAATTTTCAGTTTAGCCTTTTGTCCAAACCCTATAGCCTCGTGCAGCTGGAAGACGCTTTGGCAAGCATCGCCGCGCAGGTAAAGCCTCGTAGCCGCTTGTCTGCTGCGTGAACTGGCAAGCGCTGTTTCGATTCCCTCCCCTTTCTCTTGCAGAACAAATTCAGCCCGACTGCCCGCACCTCGTGAGCCCGGCAGGCATTGCAGACCACGGCCAATGCCAAGGTTAGTCATTCATTCAGTCAGACCATGCGGTAAACATCTTCTGCCCCGGATGTCATGGTGCGCGCCGAATTGCACAACGTCGCTTGCATAGGCATCTTCAAGACTACGAACGACTCTTTTTCCAGACTAACCAAAGTATCTCTAACTTTTCCTTGACGCTTGATCAATCACTGCATATTATCCATACCAACCAGTTGGTATGGATAATGATATGAAACCCAGAGATGGAAACGCGACCCGTACAAAACTGCTCGAAGCCGCACGCGATGTGATCCGCATGAAGGGTTACACGGCAACAACCGTGGACGATATATGCGGGACGGCCGGTGTCACGAAGGGCAGCTTTTTTCATCACTTCGCCAGCAAGGAGCAATTGGGCATCGCAGCCATCGAACAATTCGGTGAGATGGCCGCGCAAATCTTCAGCTCTGCCCCCTATACCGCCCTGCCCGACCCCCTTGATCGTCTGCTGGGTTATGTCGATTTTCGCGCAGCCATGCTTGAGGGTGACATTGCGTCGTACACCTGCCTGATGGGCACATCGGTACAGGAGATCTATGCGACGCACCCGGATATCCGTGCGGCCTGCGACCAGGGCATGTCTGCTCATGTGGCCGAGCTGGCGCGGGATATCGAGGCGGCGAAACTGCTTTACGCGCCTGATGCGTCATGGACTGCACAAAGCGTCGGATATTTCATGCAATCGGTGCTGCAAGGCGCGTTTATTTTTACAAAGGCAAAACAGAGCCCCGAGACCGCGATTGCATCCCTCGATCATCTGAAACGCTATCTCGTCACCCTTTTCAAGAAGTCCTGATTCACCCAAACAGCAGGCGAGCAATACACATCTTGTTATTTAAAGGAGGAGTTACCACGATGAGCAACCAGGAAACCACAACAAATGCGCCCGGCAACGAGCTTGTACTGACCCGTATCATCGATGCGCCGCGCGAAAAGCTGTTCCGCGCATGGACCGAGCCGGAACTCATAAAGCAATGGTTTGCGCCGGCGCCCTGGAGCGTGCCATTCGCCGAAACCGATGTCCGTCCTGGAGGACACAATCTCATCGTCATGCGTGGACCGGACGGCACCGAGTTTCCGAGCAAAGGCGTCTATCTCGAGGTAATTAAAAACGAAAAGCTGGTCTTTACCGACGCTTACACATCGGACTGGCAGCCATCGGAAAAGCCGTTCATGACAGCCATCATCACGTTCGAAGATGAAGGAGGAAAAACACGGTACACCGCTCGTGTCCGGCACTGGACCAGCGCGGACCGGGAAGCGCATGAACAGATGGGATTCCATGAAGGTTGGGGGAAATGCGCTGACCAGCTAGCCGCACTGGCAGCGAAAATATAAAAGACCATTCCTGAGGACCTGCCTGCCTGCGAATGAAACGTCAGGCGGGCAAACCGGAGTTCAACCAGCGCAGGAGACATCGCATGCAAAAAATAACCCCCTTTCTTTGGTTCGACGGCAAGGCCGAAGAGGCAGCTAATTTTTATACGTCCGTCTTTAAAAATTCAAAGGTCCTCAGCATCAACCGGTATGCCGAAGGCGCACCGATGCCGAAAGGTTCGGTCATGACTGCGCAGTTCGTACTCGACGGACAGGAATTTGTCGCACTGAACGGTGGGCCGGAATACACCTTCACCCCAGCCATCTCATTTGTCGTGAATTGCGAGACGCAGGAGGAAGTCGACCATTTTTGGGAAAAACTGACTGCCGATGGCGGAAAGGAGATTCAATGCGGATGGCTGCAGGATAAATACGGCGTGTCGTGGCAGATCGTTCCGACGGTATTGCTCAAATTGGTGAATGACCCAGACCCCGAGCGCGCACGAAAGGCGATGACGGCCATGCTGCAAATGAAAAAGATCGATATCGCTGCCTTGCATCGGGCGGTTGAAAGCGCTTGATCACGCAGGCCGTCACTTCAACGATTCATATCCAGAAACTCCGGAACGATCCCGAGAGCCCACGCAATGCTCTCCAAGTCCGAACGGCTTATGTGGGTGAGCGCTTCGCGCGCTGCATACTCGATCTGCGACAAACCGATGCGCGCCGCGACAACGGATTGGGTCAAGCCGAGATGCTCCCGCCACGCGCGTGCCGGGGTCCAGTTGTTGCCTACCACACCGGCGATGACTTCCTGCGGCACGCCAAGCCTTTTGCCTTTCTCTACCCAATCGCTGAGATGCTCTTCCCTTTTGTCGGATTCGTGAAGCCAGGAAATCGCTTCTTTGACATCGGAGAACAACATCACACCCTGGGTTTCGCCCTGCATCATCGATAGCGTGGTGTCAGTGGAAATCTGAGAGAAACGCGTCGGGCTGTACACCCACGCGAAGCGACGCATTCCTGCCTTGCGCATGCGCGGGAACCATTCCTTGGCAACCCATTCGGACGCGCCTGACCAAATACCGACGACGTGCTCATTGTCATTCAAAATTCTGTACGCCTGATGCTCAACCATCAATGCAAGGATTTGATTGCAGCCTTCCTGTACCGAACTTACCGTTTGATACCCGAGCCAATCGACATATAACCAGCTTCGGTCCATGTCACAGGAGATGGAAATGAAGCTCGATGTGAAAAGGCTGGTGAGATTTTTTGTTGGCATTATTCAGGTCCGGAATGTACAGCATCGGCGGCCTGCGCAATGCGTTACAGCATTTCCAGGGAGCACGGCATTGTAATGGAATGGCTTCGGCAAATTCCTTTGCCCTCCTTTAACCACTTGCGATTTATCAACCTCCGTTCATTCAACGCTCACATCCAAAATAGCCGACCTTCCGCACATCGCTTTCTACGAATGTTTGGATTTCAGGCCTCAACGACGTATCGACATATAAAGGGAAAAATAGGTAAGATTCATCGCATACCGGTAAAGCCAAGAATGCACCCGCCCTAAAACACTCATCAAATGCAAGCAGCGTAAGCAAGGGACAAGCTGCACTCATTAGAATAATGAAAATCAGACCCAACGACGCTGCAGAAACCAACTCCCCTCTTCTGAACATCAATCCCACCGCTGTCGGCCCGGAAAGTGGATATCGTCTTCTACTGGAGTCGATGGAACAAGGATTCTGCTTGTTGGAAATGTTGTTTGATGATGCCGGCAATCCGTCTGACTATCGATTCATCGATATGAACAGCGCGTTCTCCCGGCATACTGGACTGGTCAACGCCATCGGAAAGACGGCGCGTGAATTGGTCCCCGATCTCGATCCATACTGGTTCGAAACATATGGACGGGTAGCACTGACAGGCGAGCCAATCCATTTTGAAAACGAGGCGCCGGCAATGCATCGCTGGTTCGATGTATATGCCAGCCGGCTCGGCGATGCCGACAGCCGAAAAGTGGTGCTGTTCTTTAACGACATTACCTCCCGCAAGCTGGTCGAAACCGAGCGCGAACAGTTGCTGAAGCAATTGACGGTTGCCAGCAACAGATTGACCGACGTATTCAAAAATGCGCCTTCCTACATGTGCGTGCTGCGTGGCCCCAAGCATGTTTTTGAAATGAGCAACGAACGGTACCGGCAGTTGATCGGCAACCGGGACCATATTGGCAGACCGATCAGGGAAGCGTTGCCCGAAGTGGAAGGCCAAGGATTCTTCGAACTTCTCGACCAGGTGTACCACACCGGCGAAACATTCACGAGCAACGACATGCGGTTGCTGCTTCAGCAGCACCCTGACGGTCCGCCAGAGGTTCGCTACTTCGATTTCATCTATATGCCATTGCGGGATGCGAACGGCGATGTGACAGGAATCGTCGCCCAGGGCGTCGACCTGACCGACCGCAAGATCGCCGAAGAACGTCTCCGTCTGCTTGATGCAGTCAGCATGGCCACCCGCGACGCGTTGGATCCCCAGACGGTCATGGTTGCCACGACCAGGCTGCTTGGAGAATATCTATCGGTTGCGCGCTGCGCATATGCTGACCTCCAGCCGGACAACGACCGCTTCACCATCCGTCACGACTGGACAGCAAACGGCGTACCGACGACAGTCGGCACTTACTCGCTAGACCTTTTCGGAACGCGCGCGGCATCGGCGATGCGCAACGGGAATGTGCTCGTGATCCGCAATGTTGACCGGGAATTATCGCGCTCCGATGGCGCAGATACGTTCAATGCGATCGGCGTCAAGGCAATCATTTGCTGCCCGCTCGTGAAAGGCGACCAGCTGGTCGCCATGATGGCGGTCCATAATGTAGCGCCCCGTGACTGGTCATCGGAAGATGTCGCTCTGGTGCAGGAAGTCGCCGAACGGTCATGGGCTCACGTGGAGCGGGTGCGCAGCATGGAAGCGCTGCGCGAAGCGGACCAGCGGAAGACAGAATTTCTTGCCGCACTTGCCCATGAACTGCGGAATCCGCTGGCGCCCATCCAGACTGGACTCGACATACTGCGGATCGCCGCTGCTGATCAGGCCGCACTTGAAAAGACACGCAGCATGATGGAACGCCAGCTCAGGCACCTGGTGCATCTGGTTGATGATTTGCTGGACGTGGCGCGCATATCCCGCGGAAAAATCGAGCTAAGAAAAGAAAATGTCGAATTGAGGCACATCGTCACGAGTGCAATCGAAGCAAGCCTGCCGTTTATTGAAGCCGGCCGGCACGATTTTTCAGTGCGCATTCCCGACGACCCGGTCCTGCTCAACGTCGACCCGACCCGCATTTCTCAGGTGATCAGCAATCTGCTCAACAATGCCGCCAAGTACACGCCTGCAGGCGGAAAAGTCTCACTCACGGCTCAGCAAAATGCACAGGAAGTCGAAATCACCGTAAAGGACACGGGCGTCGGCATTCCTCAAAGCAGGCTCAGTGACGTGTTCGAAATGTTCTCGCAGGTTGGTGAATCGACCGGTCGCGCCCAGGGTGGGCTAGGTATCGGGCTTACCATCGTCAGTACCCTGGTTCAACTCCATGGCGGCACGATCACCGTGGCAAGCGACGGCCCTGGCAAGGGCAGCGACTTCATTGTTCGTTTACCCATTCATATTGAAGATACGCCGTCGCAATCGCTGATGTCAGACTCGGCACCTGATCGGCCAACCGAAACGACGCACCACAAGATACTCGTGATCGACGACAACGAGGATGCAGCAGAAACCCTTTCAACCCTGCTCTCGATGGATGGCTACGAGACGCGCGTGGTGAATGATGGACGCACTGCGCTTGAAATGGCTGCCACGTTCATGCCCAGCATTATTTTTCTCGACATCGGCATGCCGGGCATGAACGGATATGAAATCATCGCTGCCCTGCGACAAATGGATGCCGCGAAAAACGCGGTGATCGTCGCCGTTACCGGCTGGGGCACTGAAAGCGACCGGCAGCAAACACGGCAGGCAGGATTTGACTACCACCTCACCAAGCCGGCAAGTTATGAGGACGTGCAGGGCCTGATCCTGCAGGCGACATCGCAGCGTTGAGAACACCATACGCATCGCCGGCCAATTACAACGATTTGTCCATAGGCTAGTGTCTCCAGTGTGCCGCCAGCGACATGACGCGTGCAAATGCATCTGCAAGAGTTCATTAGAACGTCTTGACCTGCCGTAGGCAAGCCTCTGCCAAGATGAAATTCCTGCAATGCCTGCTCGTTGCAAACAACGGACAAGACTTTTTCCTTAGCGCATCAATGAGAGCGTCACGTCCTCCATGGTGGACGTGCACCGGCTATGCAGCAATGACCTTACCAATACGAATAACGTGCCAAGGCCGATTACAAGCGGTCAGTGACATTTGCAATAGAAAAGTGCTAGATGGTTTGCGGGCGAGTTGACAGGTTCTGAGACTAGAAGCGCTGAGCAATTTGTTCCACCCAACAAAAAAGCCCGCATCAGCAGAAGCATGATGCGGGTTTTTATCTCGTCGCATTGAGGCTACATTTTGGCGGAGAGAGGGGGATTCGAACCCCCGATAGGCTATGAACCTATACACGCTTTCCAGGCGTGCGACTTAAACCACTCATCCATCTCTCCTGAATTCGGGTCTCGCTTTCGCGAAGCCGCAGATTATAGCAAAACTTCGGCGGGGAATTGCACTATTTAAACTCGCAAATTTGACGAAGCGCAGAAAAAAGCCGGCGCGACTTGTAGTCGCGCCGGCAATCTTACCGGTTTCATTGGCAGGGTTGCCTGTCTGGCTAGCTTGGCAGCCCTGCTTATTGGGCCTGCTTCAGTTGATCCAGAATTGCCGGATTTTCGAGGGTAGATATGTCTTGCGTGATCTCTTCGCCCTTGGCGAGTACGCGCAGCAGGCGACGCATGATCTTGCCGGAGCGGGTCTTGGGCAGGTTGTCGCCGAAACGGATTTCCTTCGGCTTGGCAATCGGACCGATCTCCTTGCCGACCCATTCGCGCAGTTCCTTGGCGATCTGCTTTGCCTCGTCGCCGGTTGGCCGCGGACGTTTGAGAACGACGAAGGCGCAAATGGATTCGCCGGTGGTTTCGTCAGGCTTGCCCACGACTGCCGCCTCGGCGACGATCGGGTTGGCAACCAGCGCCGATTCAATCTCCATCGTACCCATCCGATGGCCCGAGACGTTGAGCACGTCATCGATGCGGCCAGTGATGGTGAAGTAACCGGTTTGCTCATTGCGGATGGCGCCATCCCCGGCGAGGTAGGTTTTACCGCCGAGTTCTTCGGGGAAATAACTCTTCTTGAACCGCTCGGGGTCATTCCAGATGGTGCGGATCATCGATGGCCATGGCCGCTTGACGACAAGGATACCGCCCTGCCCGTTCGGCAAATCATGACCGGTTTCATCGACCACCGCTGCCATGATGCCCGGCAATGGCAATGTGCATGATCCCGGCACCATGGGTGTTGCGCCCGGCAACGGCGTGATCATGTGGCCGCCGGTTTCGGTTTGCCAGAAGGTGTCGGCGATCGGGCAGCGCTCGTTGCCGACATTGCGGTAGTACCACATCCATGCTTCCGGGTTGATCGGTTCGCCGACGGAACCAAGAAGGCGCAGGCTGGACAGGTCGTATCCCTTCGGGTGCACTTTCTCGTCCGCATCCGCAGCCTTGATAAGCGAACGGATGGCGGTTGGCGCAGTGTAGAAAATGGTGGCCTTGTGCCGCTGAATCATTTCCCAGAACCGTCCTGCATTCGGGTAGGTGGGAACGCCTTCGAACACGATCTGCGTGGCGCCGACCGCCAACGGACCATAGGCGATGTAGCTGTGGCCAGTGACCCAGCCGATGTCGGCAGTACACCAGAAGATGTCAGTGGGCTTGATGTCGAAGGTCCACTTCATCGTGAGCGCGGCCCACAGCAGGTAGCCTGCGGAGGAATGCTGCACGCCCTTGGGCTTACCGGTGGAACCCGACGTGTAGAGAATGAAGAGCGGATGTTCGGCATCGACCCATTCCGGCTCGCAGGTATCGGACTGGTTGGCGACCACATCCTGCATCGGCCGGTCACGGCCCTGCTGCATTGCAATGTCGGCGCCGGTGCGTTGATAGACAACCACATTTTTGATGCCATCACAAGCGCCCATGCCGAGAGCCTCGTCAACGATGGCCTTGAGGGGCAATTGCTTGCCGCCACGCACCTGCTGGTCGGCAGTGATGACAGCGACCGCGCCGGCGTCAATGATGCGTTCCTGCAGCGACTTGGCGGAGAAGCCGCCGAAGACCACGGAGTGTGTCGCGCCGATCCTGGCGCACGCTTGCATGGCAACGATGCCTTCGACCGACATCGGCATATAAATGATGACGCGGTCGCCCTTTTTGATGCCGAGCGATTTCAGGCCGTTGGCGAAGCGGCATACACGGCCATGCAGATCGCGGTAAGTGACCGGCGTGACCTTGCCATCATCGGTTTCGAACAGAATGGCGGTCTTGTCGGCGTTGCCGTTATGCAGGTTGCGGTCGAGGCAGTTGTAGGAGACGTTGAGCTGACCATCCTCGAACCATTTGTAGAATGGCGCCTCGGCTTCGTTAAGCGTCTTGCTGAAGGGCTGATGCCATTCGAGGTTCTCTCGCGCAAGGCGAGCCCAGAATCCCTCGTAGTCACGCTCCGCTTCGGCGCACATGGCCTTGTATGCGTCCATGCCCGAAATAGCGGCACTGCTCACCAACGCCGGTGGCGGCTGAAAAATGCGGTTTTCCTGCTTGAGTGTTTCTATCTCGGCCATGGGAGTCTCCTGCTAGGGATTTAACTTGACGCAAAGATAAGCTTTTACACTTACTCGGGCCTTACACCCGTCGCGGCAGCCGTGTGTCACGCATTCATTTCATGTTGGTGGCGCTTCAATTAGCCCCGCTTGGGCTTTTGGAAAATAATGACATGGTGCACAGTCGTTATCGGTAGCTCAACATCATCTCGCGTCCCTCGGTTGAGATGCGCGGCATCGCTATATGTTTATTTACCTGAGTTTCATTTATAGCCGTTACTTCGTGAAGTTGTTTGCGGATTATCATGCCGGTCGTGGCTGGCCGTAGCTGGTCATGGCAGCTATTTCTGCGGCCAATGACGCAGCGCGGAAAAATGTCCCAGCAAGTGTAAAATGCCGAGGTTCCATTTCCCTTCCGCATTACTCATTCCCAATGAAGCTAAACGACACCTCCACACCCGATATCAAGAAGCCAATCAGGCCGCTGCCGAATTTGATCTTCATGAGCCGCTGGCTGCAGTTGCCGCTATACCTGGGATTGATTCTTGCCCAGTGCGTCTATGTTTATAACTTCTGGGTCGAGCTGTATTACCTGATCGGCGCGGCATTAGGCCATCAGGACTCACTCAAGCACATTCTCGATGCCGTTGCGATACCCGGCGCCATACAGCCAACCAAGCTGAATGAAACAACCATCATGCTGGTAGTGCTGGGCCTGATCGACGTTGTCATGATTTCCAATTTGCTGATCATGGTCATCGTCGGCGGTTATGAGACCTTCGTTTCTCGCATGAATCTGGAAAGCCATCCCGATCAGCCGGAGTGGTTGTCACATGTCAATGCCTCGGTACTGAAAGTAAAACTTGCGACGGCGATCATCGGCATCTCATCCATTCATTTGCTGAAGACGTTTATCAATGCCGCGTCATATGACGAGAAGACCTTGATCGCGCAGACTGGCATCCACGTCGTTTTCCTGCTTTCGGCTATCGCGATCGCTTATAGCGACAGGATCATGGCTGGCACGCACAGTCACGCAAGCAACATCAAAAATCCGCACTAACACTGAACATGAACGTCAGCCTGTTCTCTACTCCTGGAGAACAGGCTAACGTTTGACAGATATCGGCTTTGTACTTTCCATGCGGATCGGTTTCACAAAGGCATACCGCCAACGTTAATTCGTTTGCATCTGTCGCCTGTCGCGCCTTGAACTTTTACTCAGAATAAATCTCCTACATTGGTAATTTAACAATTCATTACCATCAGGAGGAATCATATGGGCATGCTAGGCAATATTTTCAGCAAGATTTTCCCGTCCCGCGCAGGATCAAATTCAACCGCAGCCACCACACCAGAGGCGACGACGGCATCCACTCCTGCGGCAGCTGCAACTGAGCCGCAAGTAACATCTTCTGGAGCCTCAGGCGCCGAAGTGGATGTGGAAGCCGTATTGAATGATCTGGCTAAAAGCAATCCGCAAAAACTCAATTGGCGGACGTCGATTGTTGACTTGCTGAAGTTGCTGGATCTGGATAGCAGTCTGGCAGCCCGTAAAGAACTGGCCCAGGAACTGCAATATAGCGGTGACACGAATGACTCCGCAGCGATGAACATCTGGTTGCACAAGCAGGTGATGAACAAACTGGCGGCGAACGGCGGCAAGGTACCAGCCGATCTGAAAGATTGAGTTTATTCGTTACCAGGAATTCTGATCTCGGCTCTTGAACCGAGATCAGAACCGGCGATTAGTTGCAGCCCACTGAAGCAAGTCGCCTCGGCAATGCGCCAAGATAGCAAACCTCATTATGGTCCTGCCGCACACGACCAAAGACCCCTCGTTTTTGCCGGCAGCTTTACCGCAAAACGCCGAAGCGACAACTTCGTGCCTTACCTAAAGTGGCTTCCCTTTCCAAGGGCTCGGGCAATCTTCAGGCCTTTTCAATCAGGCAATCTTTACCCATGCACTGCACCATCCCGGACCAGCAACCTTCTTACCGGCAAAAATTGCGCAAGGCGCAAGCGGATCGGTGGCCTTTCCTTGATATAGCTGGCAGTTCGAGCAAACCTGCCCCTCTGCGTAATTCGGATACTTTTTCTTATCGACGGTTTTAGCGTTGTCTTTGTATCCGAGGGATTGCGCCTGCGGTTCTGTCTCGGACAATTTCGGTGCATCTGCCGCATTGGCAAGCTTGCCGATTGCCAAGCCGGAAACCAGCGTGGCGCTGGTGATCATGAAGGTTCGTCTGTTCGCTTTCATTTTTTCCTCTACCGTAAGAATGAAGTTTGCGACAGGAATTTGTCGCGTACACGTAACCTGAAGCGCTTATATGATGATTTTCAATGCACTTAAGTTCTACAGCAGCGGCGAAAATTCTTATTTTGTCTTGGACATAATGATTGATAGAACCTGCAAGCGTAGCGATGCACTTTACATACTGGAAGCAATTTGGTTCTTGTTAACGTCCGGGATGAAGCAACCGTTGGGAGTCTTAGGCAAAAACAGAGTTATAGATTGTGTCGAAAGAAATCATTCATGGCTGCTTTGAACAACAAGCACAGGGATCACGTCTTCGACAACAGAGGTTGTCGGGCTGGCACCTCCCCTCTTCGGCGTCAGGCTCCAAATGCTTTCTGGCACTAGATGTGGCCCCAAACGCAATGAATTCCCATTGGGCTCCCCATGGGAGCCCTTATGCCCTGTGCAAGGTCGTTTAAATCGGGCGCGCAAAAGGTGAAATGACGGCAGTCACTTCATTACCATGCTTAACCTGCGGCACGGGTTCCCGATGCCTATTCGATGCACCTTACCGGCCGGGGCGCTTCATCTGGCATGACGTCGGCTGGGTGGCGACGTAGGCATCGATCTTCTTGTCTGTGCGCCAGCCATAGCCGGTATTCTCCTGGTCATACTTTACATCGGTGCCGTTGGTCTTGACCCACGTATTGATGTAAATGGGCTGCTGCAACTGATGATCCGCCTTGCGCATCTCGACCTCGCCGTTGAGCGACTTTATCTTCATCCCTTCCATGGCGAATGCGACTTTCACCGGATCGGCGGACCCGGTATCCTTGACGGCCTTGGCCAACATCGACAGCGCGCTGTGGCTCGACATCAGCCAGTAATCATCGTTGTACTTTTTCTTCATCAGCTCGACGACTTCCTTGCCTGCCGGATCACTATTCACATTCCAATAGCTGACGTTCTTGACGCGATCAGCGCCTGCCGCCCCCATCGCCTGCGGCACGCCCGACGTATAGGCAGTGTAGGTGTAAAACGTTGTCTCCAGCCCCGCATCCTTGGCTGCCTTCACCATTAACGCAAGGTCGGCCCCCCAATTTCCGGTAATGACCGCGTCGGCCGCAGCTGCCTTGATCTTGGCCACATAGGGCGAAAAATCCTTGACCGTGGCAATCGGATGAAGGTCATCACCGACGATCTGGATATCCGGGCGCTTCCGCTTCAGGTATTCCTTTGCAGCGCGCGATACCTGATGGCCGAGCGCATAGTTTTGCCCGATGATGTAGACCTTCTTGATGTTCGGATTGTCGGCGATATAGGTCGTCAATGCTTCCATTCGCATATCGGAATTCGGTTCGAAACGGAAGTGCCAAAAGCTGCACTTGCTGTTTGTCATGTCCGGGTCGAGCGCCGCGTAATCGAGATAGACGATTTCTTTTCCCGGATTACGCTCATTGTGTTTATTGATTGCATCAAGCAGAGCCAGGCCGACGCCAGAACCGGCGCCTTGCGCGATATAGCGAAAGCCCTGATCGACGACCGTTTTGAATGCGATCAGCGATTCCTGCGGACTGGCCTTGTTGTCGAAGCCAACAACTTCCATGGTATTGCCGGGACCGGCCCATTTTTGCTCGGTGGCGATGCCTGCAATCAGCTGAAGGCTGTTCAGCGCATTCCGGCCCGGCGGCGCGAACGGGCCCGACAGCGGGTCGATGAATGCAATGCGGATATTTTCCGCCTGCACTGCGGGGGCGAACATGGTAGCGGCGATAGAGATGGAAAGCGCGATGCGGCGCAGCGTGGTTTTCATGTCGTTACTCCTTGCGTGATGATTGATTCGGACGGTCAAGGGCGTGCGCGCGCACGTTTGGCCGTTTCCTCGTCCAGCAGGTCTTTCTTGGAAAGCTTGCCAACCGCAGTCTTGGGCAAGGCGTCGCGGAATTCCATCGCCTGAATCATTTCGTGCTTGCCGAGATGGGGCTTCAGGAAAGCACGCAGTTCGTCGAGCGTGAATGCTGACGCGCCTTCATTGAGGCGAATGAACGCCTTCGGGCACTGGCCGCGGTATTCATCCGGGACGCCAATTACCATGACTTCTGCCACCGAAGGATGCTTGTAAATGGCTTCCTCGATCAATCGGGGATACACGTTGTATCCGCTGCAGAGAATCATGTCCTTGATACGGTCCACGATCCATAGGAATCCGTCTTCGTCCATGTAACCGACATCGCCGGTCCGAAGAAAGCCGTCGGTCGTCATGCTCGCCGACGTTGCATCGGGATTCTTCCAGTAGCCCTTCATTACGTTCGGACCGGCGATGCAGACCTCGCCTTGTTCGCCGTAGCTGACAGTGCGCGCCGGATCATCGACGCCAGCGAATCGGAGTGTCACGCCGCACATCGGCACACCGCAGGATCCGATCTTATGCGGGCGCAATTTCGGCGTATTGGTTCCGACGCCGCATACCTCAGTCATGCCCCATCCCTCCCGAAGCGCACAACCGGTCAACTTTTCGAAGCGCTCATGCACCTCGACAGGAAGCGGCGCACCGCCCGAGTTGCTGAACTTCAAAGAAGAAAAGTCGTACGTATCCACGTCCGGCACACCATTGATTGCCGTGAACATCGTCGGCACACCGAAGAAAACCGTTACGTGGCGCTGTGCGATATCCTGAACGGCTGCGACCGGGTCGAAGCGCGTACGCAGCAGCAGTGTCGCACCAAGCCGGATGCCGAGCAGCAAGTTGAATGTCAATGCATAGATATGAAATAGCGGGAGAACGAGAAGAAACGTTTCCCTGCCAAATGCCAACCCGTTGTCGCCGCTTAGATTGAGCATCGCCTGGCTGCATCCGGCCGACAGGTTCGCATGCGTCAGCATGGCGCCCTTCGGCAGGCCGGTGGTGCCACCGGTGTACTGCAGCACCGCGATGGACTCATGCAAATCGGCTGGCTCCATGGCCACGTCGTGCCCGTCATTCGCGAGCAGCTGTGCAAATGGAATGCGTTGCGCATCCCACACCACATCACTCGGTTGTTCAGTTTGCCGGAGTGCGGATGGCGTTGCTTCCGGCACATCCGATACTTCTCCCATGTTGCCGACAACCAGCGCTTTGAGACGGGTGCGGGCCATGAGCCTGTTCATCAACGGGTAAAGTGATTCAAGGTCCAGCGTTACGACAATATCGGTTTCGCTGTCGCCAATCTTATGTTCAACCACGTTCTCTGCATCCAGCGGGGAGTAGTTGACGACCGTGCCGCCGGCCTTGAGTATTGCCAAGAACGAGATGATGAAATGCGGGGTATTCGGCAGATACAATCCAACCTGCACGCCTGGCCGAACGCCTAGTTGTTGAAAACCCCGCGCCGCACGGTTGACGGCGTCAAGCAGCTGCGCATAGGTCGTGGTCTTTCCCTGGAATTTTATTGCGGGGCGGTCGGGAGCAGCGGCTGCCGCGATGTCCAGTAGACGATATATGGGCATCACCTCGATTGCGGCGTCCCATGGAAGGCTTGGCGGATACGACTTAATCCAAGGATAGTCCGGGAATATCACTTTGCCTGTCTCCGTCACCACCTGATCGCACAAGCCGGCAGCATTCTGCAGCGGCCATGCGTCATCGCTTGTCGTTGGACTTCTGTACAAAGCTTAAGTGCAGAATTCGAATGAATCCAATGATTTTATTGGATGATGGGATATGCACAGGATTCATGTGCCGCCTACCCGTATCGAAAAATGGCAATACACTGCGGCATCCCTGCCAGCATGGAGAATGTGCAGTTAAGGTATGACGGATGTATCGGTGGCTAGACGGACGGCGCGGCGTGAAGGATTTGTCCGTTCTTCTCGGACAAAGGAACCGAAGTGGTATTCGTTTGCGGATTCATCGTCGATAGAATCTGGTGACGTAGCCATCGGGCCGCCGCATCATTTTCACTGCGGGCATGCCAGTAAAGAAACAATTCCAGACGCAAAGACGAAAACGGCGCAGGCAGGATTTGATTATGCACCGCATCGTTGGTCATCAACGCGAAGCTGCGAGGCATCGTCATCAGCATATCCGTCTGGCGTACGATGCGGCAGGCAGCCGAATAATGCTGGCACCGCACTTTTACCTGCCGCGTCAATCCTGCGCGGCGAAGACTGATGTCCTCCAGGCTCAAGCCGCGCCGCCGGGATGACACTTGTATGTGGTCCTGCTTGAGATATGTCGCCAGGTCGATGCTCCCTTCTATCGCGGGATGCCCTTTGCGTGCCAGCACCACGAGTGGCTCCGACAGAACAGGCGCGTTGTCAATATCCGGCGTAGTCGGGATGAGTACGTCGATCGCCATGTCCAGCGATCCGTCGAGCAATGCCGCCTCCACCCTGCGCCTGTCGCTGTAGATGGCGTCGATCTCGATGCCTGGCGCAAGTGGCGCGATATGCTGCATCAGGGTCGGCAACATCAACGCATCGAAGGGATCGCCCATTGCAATGGTAAAGCGCCGCCGCGTAGTGGAGAGGTCAAAGTGCACGGTTTTCTGCAACGTGCACTCCATGCTTTGCAAAGCACTCCGGATATCGGCAATGACCGTCCTGGCAAGCGGAGTCGGCGTCATGCCCTTGCTCGTCCGCTCGAACAAGGGATCGTCGAACAATGCACGCAACCGTGACAGTGCATGGCTGACTGCAGATTGCGAGAGATTGAGCTTTCGACCGGCGGAGGTAATGCTTCCGAGCGTGTATATCGCGTCGAAAACGAGAAAGAGATTGAGGTCGACACGCGACAGGTTCATTGGGACTTGCCTACGAAGGAACGGTATCCAAGTGGCATGCGAATGTGAAATATCGGACCAAGTGCCAAATCGCCTTCATTGCAGCATATTCTCACAATGGTCTCCTTGCCCAGGGACAGCATCCGCGTAGTGTGCCGACAGGTCAACACCGAATGTTCGCTTCAGTGGAATTGTTGCTTTGCCCTGCAGTTATACACCGAAGCAAACATGTGCCAACCGCCCACCGCCCGGCCTGGAACTGCACCAGTGTTTGGCGAAGTAGCGTGCGCCGGGCAATCGCAGCAAACGTCTCTATGCCACCGTTCGGACAGGGCAAGGCCATTACCAGTCAATGCAGTTACAGCGTCGAAAGTGCGTCGGGCTTGAATGCGGCGAGTTCGTCGAACTGCCCCTTTTGCACCTTCATTGGCCATGCCGGATCGGTGATCAGCGCGCGCCCCACGGCAACAAGATCGAACTCGTCCTTTGCAAGCCGCTCCTCCAGCTCTCCAATATCGCCGACCTCGGCACTCTCCCCCTTGAAGGCATGGATGAAGTCGCTCCCTTTGAGTCCGACGGAACCCACCGTTATCGTTGGGTGGCCGGTGATCTTTCTTGTCCAGCCAGCAAGGTTGAGCGAGGATCCATCGAATTCAGGCTCCCAGAAGCGACGCGTCGAGCAATGAAAGATATCAACCCCCGCCTCAACCAGCGGCTCCAGGAACATTGCCAATTCCGCTGGAGAATTCGCAAGCCGTGCGCCATAATCCTGCTGCTTCCACTGCGAATATCGAAGGATGACAACAAGGTCCGGCCCGACACGCTTCCGGACTGCCTTGACGATATCTTGAACGAAACGCGTGCGCTTGATGATGTCTCCGCCAAACGCATCGGTGCGCCGGTTGGATTGCTCCCAGAAGAACTGGTCCAGCAAATAGCCATGTGCGCCGTGCAGCTCGATCGCATCGAATCCGATGTCCTTCGCTGCTGCTGCCGCGTTGGCGAAAGCATCGATGGTGTCAGCGATGTCGGCATCGTTCATAGGGTCCGTTACCTGTTTCCCGGATGCTGTCAAACCCGATGGTCCATCTGATTTTCCGTCAGGACAAGGACCGGTTCCCGGTTTCCTTACCATGCCCATGTGCCAGAGTTGCGGTGCAATTTTTCCGCCGGCGGCGTGCACTTCCTGTACGACGCGTCTCCATCCTTCAAGGCTTTTCGGGTCGTGGAAGTTGGGTATGTTCGCGTCGTTGGATGCACCGGGGCGGTCGATCGTTGTGCCTTCCGTGATGAGCAGGCCGACGCCTCCCTCTGCGCGCTTGCGGTAGTAGGCTGCAACGTCTGGCCCGGGAATTCCATCGGGGCTCTTGGATCGAGTCATTGGCGCCATCACGACGCGGTTGGACAGGGAGAGTGACTTGTAATTGAAGGGTGAAAAAAGGCGGCTGGGAATAGAACTCAAGAAATCCTCCTATGGGTCTAGCTATTTCGTCTGAATGCAAATCATGTATCGCACGATCGTTCTATTTTATGCCATCGACGGAATGTGTGATCGAGCTGACTCTTGGAAAGTCGGCCACTCTGAAGCACATTCCTTGAAGCGTTCCCAATGTGCAGCGGACTGCTCTGCAAGCCTTCTGTCTCTAATTAAGGTGCCAATATTTTTCGATGCTCGTTTTACACCAAGGTCATATGAGACCTCTTTTGTGAAGCGTCATTTTGATTTCTTTGGCGTTATCAATGTACCAATAGTTAATCGAAACAGATGACCACAGCCTTGCAGAAAGACTGACGTTGCTCAACAGCCAGCTAGGCTGCTACAGGGGTAAAATAAAGGGTTACGTGGAAATGTGTGCCGGCTAATAAGAGACAACTTGTACAGATGATGTACAGACGTGCAAAAAAATTAGGCATCCTTGGCACGTTTTACAGAATTCTTGGCATGGTAAACGCGCTTGATCCATACCATCCAAAAACGCTAACTCATTGTTTTTACTGGAAACTTCATGACCATCATCAAGCAGGAAGATCTCATTGAATCGGTTGCGGCCGCGCTGCAGTACATCAGCTACTACCATCCGGTCGATTACATCCAGCATCTCGCACGTGCCTACGAGACGGAGCAGAGCCCGGCCGCGAAGGACGCGATTGCGCAGATTTTGACCAACTCGCGCATGTGCGCGGAAGGCCGCCGGCCGCTGTGCCAGGACACTGGCATCGTCAACGTGTTTCTGAAGATCGGCATGGAGGTACGCTTCGAAGGTTTCAAGGGCTCGATCACCGATGCCGTCAATGAAGGCGTACGGCGCGGCTACAACCATCCGGACAACATCCTGCGCGCATCGGTTGTCGCCGATCCGCAGTTCGAGCGCAAGAACACCAAGGACAATACGCCTGCGGTGGTGCACATGGAGCTGGTGCCGGGCAACACGGTGGATGTGCAGGTCGCGGCCAAGGGCGGCGGCTCGGAAAACAAGTCCAAGTTCGTGATGCTCAACCCGTCCGACTCCATCGTCGACTGGGTGCTGAAAACCGTGCCGACCATGGGCGCCGGATGGTGCCCGCCGGGCATGCTCGGGATCGGTATCGGCGGCACTGCAGAACGCGCCATGCTGATGGCGAAGCAGGTGCTGATGGAAGACATCGACATGTATGAACTGAAGCAGCGCGGCCCGCAAAACAAGACCGAGGAACTGCGCCTCGAACTGCACGAAAAAATCAATGCACTCGGCATCGGCGCGCAAGGTCTCGGCGGACTGACTACGGTGCTGGATGTGAAGATCATGATGCATCCGACGCATGCGGCATCAAAGCCGGTGGCAATGATCCCGAACTGCGCGGCAACGCGCCATGCGCACTTCGTACTCGACGGCTCCGGCCCTGCCTACATCGAACCGCCATCACTGTCGAACTGGCCGGATGTGCAATGGCTGCCGGACACCGAGAAGTCCAAGCGCGTCGACCTCGATACGCTGACGAAAGAAGAGGTCGCATCATGGAAGCCGGGCCAGACGCTGCTCCTGAACGGCAAGATGCTGACCGGTCGAGATGCCGCGCACAAGCGTATCCAGGACATGCTGGCCAAAGGTGAACAATTACCGGTGGATTTCACCAACCGCGTGATTTATTACGTCGGCCCGGTCGATCCGGTGCGCGATGAAGTGGTCGGCCCCGCAGGTCCGACCACGGCAACGCGGATGGACAAGTTCACCGACATGATGCTGGAACAGACCGGCCTGATTTCGATGGTGGGCAAGGCGGAACGCGGCCCGGTTGCAATCGAATCGATCAAGAAGCACAAGTCGGCCTACCTGATGGCGGTCGGCGGCGCGGCTTACTTGGTATCGAAGGCAATCAAGGGCGCCAAGGTAGTCGGCTTCGCTGATCTGGGCATGGAAGCGATCTACGAGTTCGACGTCAAGGATATGCCGGTAACGGTGGCGGTCGACTCCAACGGCATCTCGGTGCACAACACCGGCCCGAAGGAATGGCAGGAAAAGATTGCCACTACCATCGGGAAGATTCCGGTTGCCGTAGCCTGATTTGACGCGCCCCGCAATCACGCCAACGCCGATGGATGCCATCGGCGTTTTTGATTCCGGCATCGGCGGTTTGTCGGTGCTGCGGCATATCCATGCCAGCTTGCCATATGAACGCCTGCTCTACTTCGCCGATTCCGGATTTGCGCCTTATGGCGACAAGACAGAGGATGTGATCGTCGCTCGCTCGCTGGCAATTGCGGCATTTCTTGTGGAGCAGCGCATCAAGGCACTGGTGGTGGCATGCAATACCGCCACTGCCGCGGCGATAGATGCGTTGCGTAAGCGATATCCTGCGCTCGCACTGGTTGGCGTCGAGCCCGGCCTGAAGCCGGCTGCGGCGAGTAGTACATCCGGTATCGTCGGAGTTCTTGGTACGGCACGCACCTTATCCAGCGTAAAGTTTGCGGCGTTGCATGCACAGATATCGGCAACGACGGGCGTGCGTTTCATCGCGCAGCCTTGTGTCGGCCTTGCAGACCAGATCGAAAAAGGCGAGCTGCACTCGGCGGCTACCACGCTGCGTGTGCGACGCTATGTGGAACCCCTGCTTGCGCAGGGCGCCGACACGCTGGTGCTTGGTTGCACGCATTATGCCTTCGTGCAGCCCTTGATCGAAGAGGTCGTCCGTCGCATGACGTCGCGCCCGGTAACGATTGTCGATACCGGCGAACCGGTGACCCGCCAGCTGGCGCGCCTGCTGGATGCACGAGGACTTTTGTGTACGGATAGCGGCGGATCCTCGATTGCTGCTTTCACGACCGGCCGTGAGAATTCGCTTATGCACGCTTTCTCGACATTGCTGCAATTGCAGCCGGCAATCACCCGGATTGATGCACAAAAATAATACGCGGACGAATTTGCCAGCACGCCATGGATTTTGTATAATGCTCGGCTTGCTCGGTAAGCATCCGAGCAATCAATGTTTCAATGGTGGCCGTAGCTCAGTTGGTAGAGTCCAGGATTGTGATTCCTGTTGTCGCGGGTTCGAGTCCCGTCGGCCACCCCAAATAATTCAAAGCGTTAGCCCAGTTCTCCAACTGGGCTTTTTGCTTTCTGGACAGCTTGAAGAGAAACCGACGGCTTTACCACCCAATCGCTTGTCGATTCCGAAGTTGCCCACTGATCAGCGATCACCGCTGCTACGGAAAATCGCAGTGGGCACCACTTCCGCATTCCAATCTCGACACCATACATTCGCTGCAGAGACAAAAAAATCCCGCAGCGTTGACGCGCTGCGGGATCCGTACTGCTGGAGAACTACATATGAGCACCTGGGAGGGATAGCTCGGATATCATCCTAACACTTATGCCTTACATTGAGCTAACCGGAAATCCGGAGCAACTTCAAGGCTACTTCCTTTGTTCCCCTCGAATGCGTCGGTGACCGGGCTTGCCGCGGGCACAGCCTCTACGGTCGCTCAATCCAAAGCGCTTCGTTGTTTAATGATGATTCGACGAAGACCTTTCCAACGTCATTTATCCACCTGGTTCTAGTCTCCGCAAAACTTGGATCAACCCGGCACAATTAATGAGGTGCGATCTTTTACTTTAGCTATACGGAATTTCTACTGGATTCGCCGTTGAATTTGTTCAGGATGTAGTCGAGCCTGTCCTTGGATACAACCGATTTCGTTCCGAAACGCTTTTCCAGGACATGCCGCTGCGATTTGACCTGGGCGGCCCATGCATACACCAGGGCCATCGATTTCTCGCTCTTCAGCCGCGCTTCTTTCAGGTCTTTTATGGCAACGTCGGCGTGTGCCCGCGTAAGATTCATTTCACGGTGATTGCGCGAGGTGTGAAGCTTGGCAACCGAATTATCTGCCGATTCCTTGGCCGATTCATGGTCCAGGCGATGACGGGCGAATGCGGAAAATTCACGAATGGATTGTTGTGAAGTTTCAATATGTACGGCAACAAGCGAATAAAGCTCATCGTGCTCCGCTCCTGACCGGGTTTTCAATTCAAGGAGCTTCTTCTCCAGGTCCTCAAGCGCAGCATCCGCTCTTTCTCCGTATTCGGCCAAGGGAACACCGTCCGAATTCTTTTCGAGTGCATAAAATTCGTCGAGATACGCCGAGGCGAGTTGCACCGTCGGTCTAAGGGTACTCACTACCTCGAAAGATCGATACTGCTCAACTCCAAAGTAGGCACTCGCCGCGAGGATTACGGTGAAAAGGAGCCTCATCATTCCTGTCTTCATATACGTGCGAATAAAATTTCCCATATGGCTGGAATTGCAGCCGCCATCCTGAGGGTTTTAGTTGATGAAGGCGCTGCTAGCGCCGCCGTGCCGATTTTTGTCTGGCCATCCCATTTGGCCTGACAGCAACTTACAAAAGTGACAATTAAACCGTAAATTCTAACGGTAGTCATCTTGTTTCAAAACAAACAGTATTCGCTGGCAGAAAGCGGCCGAAACGTCATCCCGGTAAAATCCGCCCATGTGCTCCAACTACCGCCCGTCCAGTCGCGAGCAGCTTCAGCAGCATTTTGGCGTCGCGCCACCTGATTCCGAATACAAAGCCGAGTCTTATCCCGGCCACATGGCGCCAATCATCCGCCTTCCGCAGGCGGACGCCTTGCCTGGCGATCGGGCTTGCGCGCTGGGGATGTTCGGCATCGTTCCCCATTGGGCCGATACAAAACTCGCCCGGCAGACCTATAACGCCCGCACAGAAACGGTAGCCGCAAAACCGAGCTTCAGGAATGCATACAAGCACCGGCAATTCTGTGTGATTCCGGCGGCGTCGTTCTATGAGCCGTCATACGAAACCGGCAAGGCGGAGAGATGGGAGATTGCCGACGCTGATGGGGCGCCGCTTGGTATTGCGGGCATCTGGGAGTACAAGCAGGATGGCCCGAATGGTTTGTCGCTGCTGTCGTTCTCCATGCTGACGATCAACGCGGATGAGCATCCGCTGATGCGGCGGTTTCACAAGCCCGAGGACGAGAAACGCATGCTGGTCATCCTGCGGCCGGAGCAGTACGACGAATGGCTGACGTGCCCGGCCGAAGAAGCGACGAGACTATTTGAACCCTATCCTGCAGAAAAATTGATTGCCCGTGCAGCGCCCAAAACGAGCGCGAAGGTTGGTCAGCAAACACTTTTCGATATCTAGAACGCGTTTTAACTCAAGCGGGACAACGATGAAACTGTGTCGATGACAGCCCGACGGCCCGATCGCCAGCGCGTCAGGTCAGACAAAGGTCGGCATCCGCCAATTGGTCGAACACTCATCGAAGAATCGGCATGCCGGCTGCTACTTGCATCACCCGCCAAGCCCCCTCCTGCGCCGCAGTCCTGCCTGTCAATTCCGTTCTCTTATGTGCCATCGACAAAGACCGCAGCCGAAGCGGTGCACTCGAATGCTATTGCACTTCCGGCTGCGACAGTGCCTGACTCAGCACTTAGGTCCTCTCCCACCACCACGACCTTGTCCCCACCCCTCGCCATTGCCGCCTCTGGCAGACTGAAGCCGCATGGCGTTATAGGTAACGAAGCTTTCCGGCACTGCTTGAAGAACGCTTTGCGGCAGCGTGGAAAGAACGATGCTGGCAACGAATTCGATGTCACCGCTCTTGATTAATGAAACCGCCTTTTCAATACTGGCGGGACCGGCAGAAAACGCTAGAGGCGGCATCGCCATTAACGGAATGGCGCATAACGCAACAATCGTCTTTTTGCTCATGATGACTCCTTAGAAAGCGCTAGCGGACACAGCCTAGCGTCATCATGGTAGACCCGGCGCGCGCGGTAAAGTACACCGATTAAAAGATCGAAGCAGGACCCCGGTTTCAACAGGCGTGGTATCGAAAAACTTGATTTGACTAGTGGTCCCGTCGACAAGGCAACTGGCATGCGCAGATCGCTTTTATGCAATCTCGGGCCAAGAGAAGTAGCTCAATTTGACCACAAAAAGGGCCGACCGCCCTTATCGGCGGCAGGCCCTTTTCTCCATCCTTTTCGGTTCCGCATCGGTTTAAGGCTGGATGAATATTCGTTGATGCCAGCTGAAGGACTCGAACCCCCTACCTGTCCATTACATTTGGAATGCTCTACCCGTTGAGCTAAGCCGGCGTCGTCATGAACCATCGTATTCGAGCGGTCGAGCGTGAATTGGAGAGAACTCAAACAAATAGGACATAGTGAATTAATTCTATCTATCCAGTCGCAGCAGCAAATAGCCCTCGCCGGCCTGCAAGCATTTATTGGAGGTCAACAAAAATTGACCAAACGCAAGCTTGTATTTCGTTCTGAATTTTGCATGCTGGTGAATCCGACTTATACTGTACGAACGTACAGTATGGATGAGGACGGCGAATCTTGATACAACTGTACGACCGGCCATGTGTACAGAGGATCAAAATCCGTTACCTGATCACTTTCCAACGCTTTACAGACGCTTATTCACATGCAAAGAGAAAAGTCCGCGCTGTCCCTGCTCAAGGATGGCGAACTCTGCGAAGTCATTACCAAGGATGGTCAACGTCTTGCGCGCTGGAACGCGCTCAACTGGTGCTTCTACTTCATTGATGCCGGCAATGTCAGCATATGCCGGATGTCGGACATTGAAGAATGGATGCCGGCTGTCACGAAGACACAATGACGCGGATTTTATGGAAGAGAATCGGGCTGGCCGCAATCAGCTCGCGGACGGTTTTGCATTCTTGGTGCAGAGAGAAGAAGATGGGTCGCTTTCGCAGCGCTTGTCGATCAATGCATTGACCAGAAACGATCCGGCGAGGCCGGCGATCAACAAGACGATCATCAACTGAATGATGGTGAAACCCAATTTTTTTGTCATTTTTCTCTCCCTTTGACCGGAGGCTTGGGAACAAGCCTCCGAAGGCGCAACAGGATAGCAGAATGACAGGCGGAACGGAGAAAGCCTGAATTACCGTTTGCCGAACCTTCCGTAACGATCCGACCGGCTGCGCTCGGCAACCACGTGGCGCGGCATACCGGTGTTCTGACGGGGTGATGAGGTGGCTAGATCTTGGGAATGCAGGCCGGCGCGCTGTGGCATTGGGCCGGATGTCGGAGCTTTTGAGTACATGGCGGATCTCCTGTGAATGGACAACACGATGTTCACACAAGAAACTTAGAGCAGACTTAAACAGATGGAACAATGGTGCATTCAAGGTGAATCGTCGGTGAACCCGTTCGAAGAATGTCGATCCAATGTTCAATTATCAACAACATGCCAGGCCGCTATGAACGCCTTATCTGCATTGGCTGCAGCCGTCTTTCTCCTTGCCGGTTGCGCTATCTCGACCGGTGGAGAAGTAACGCCCGCGCGTCCGGTCGCCGCACAGGGATCGAATGATGTGCAGGGCAACCCGATATCAGTGCCGGGTTCCGGTATGGGAGTGGGATCAGGCGTGCCTGGCGCCGCAAGCGGCCCGGGAACAGGAATCCGCTGACGGCGGCGGCAACAAAAAAATGACCCGTGCACCTTTCGGCGACGGGCCGCAATCTTTGGAGAATATTACGTCTACAGCGCCTTCACTGTATTCCTAAACACACTCCAATAATGTGACTGCCATCACAAAATATTACATGCCAGTAATAATTTGTGATGGCAGTTTGCGATTCTTTACCCGCGTATTCCGAGTACTGGCACAACCATCATCGGCGACATGCGCGACGCATCGATGCGAATATGGCCATGCTCTTCCCTTTTCTTAAGCCGGTATTCGCTGACCACTAGCGTCGTGGCGACCAATATGAGAACGATCACAGATTTATGCACCGGAGTAGACATGCTCTTGAATCACTCATTTGAGATGTAGAGATGCCTAGACCGAGTTCTATTTCCTTAGTTCAATACAATCGGTGCAAAGCTGAAACAAAGGTCATTTAGAACGATTTTGTTGGTGAAGGTGCATGCTCAAACGGCAAACATGACTCAATTGAATGACAAAGAAAAAAGCCTGCCATCGTTGAACGAGTGGCAGGCTCAAACAACGCCTTTTAAGGGAAAATCAAAATCATGATATCGCGCATCTACCTGTTGCGATTGACCTTCGTCAAATAGTAAAGCGCATTTGCGTTTTTAGTCGATCGACCAGCGATATGCGTATGGCAATGTGTCACTTGTTCAATCAATATGCAATCTTGTATGTGAACAATGAATGTCTCGATAAGCGTTCGCATGAAAATTCGTTAGTGGTTTCGCCTTCGCCTATCCCATGGATACGATTGGGAGTATTAGTTTTGCAGCAAAGAATTTCCAGCACGAAGTGCATGCGAATGCTGTAATAAACGCCCGGACTTACAATTTTGATGCGCCCCGCGAATCACGCCATGGAACACATTCTCACCGGGGACTTCTGCGGCATCGCTTCTGCAAAAACATGGCGCGAGCAAGTCCACTGCACGCGCCACAACGCCGATACCGTCGAATAGCGACCAGGCCTTATCCGCTTTTCTTAGCATCGGTGACATCCGCAACGGGTGTCGCAGAAGCGCCATGCTTTTCAATCATCAAAAAGAAGTGTGCCTTGAGCCCGAATACGCGCTTATGGCCGACATCATGTTTGGGTTTGGCCGGAAGCAGACTGGCCAGCTTATAGAGCGCCCTGGCATCGAGCAGGTTGAGCGAAGCTGCCGACACAGGTTTGCCGGTCAAGGCAAGAAAACGTCGCCACCATGCTTGCGGTAGCCAGTGGAAGAACGGTATGCCGGTATGGAACTCGATCGGGTGTCGCCGGTTGGAGGTGGTTACAAAGACGCCTTTCCGGGCGACCCTGTTCAGTTCCATCAACAACTGGAACTGGCGCTCGAAATTTCCGGCATGCTCGATGACCTCGCCGCAAAATACCCAATCGAACTCACCATCTGCGAATGGAAGATGCGGATTGTCGAGCTGCCGTGTCCACGATTCGGCAAGTGTAGGACGGCGGGACGAGCCCGCATCGGGCGTAGGGAGCTTGAAGATCGTTACGCGAGAGCGGGTCTGCTGGTCGCTCGAACCTGCTAGCGGGCCTATCGTGTCCGGCAATACGGCGCCCGTGAGACCGACGTTGAGCACCGAGCCGTCGGGATCGTTACGCCGGAATTCGATAAATGCGTCGAGCAGCTTCCGGCGTTGCGACTCCAGCAGCCGTTCAAACATGCCCCCGGCCGGTCCTGCACCGTATTCCGCATTGATGGTGTGCTTCAATTCTTTTCTCCTGCGCTTGCGAATGGGATGCGGTCACCCGGGCTTCACTGCCATGGTGATGTCGCTTTTGCATATTATTCGCTGCAATGGGTCAAACGCGGCTTGTGAAAGCACAAGAAAACGCGAAGCGCCGGAACGGAAAATCAAACGTTGCCGGATTCGGGAACAAGAGGCGCTGCGGCGCCGATTGCATTGCCCTGCGCAAAGTCGACGCCGATGGCGCGGAGCTTGTCCAGGATCAAATCATTTTCCACGAACTCGGCGATGGTGCGGATCCCCATCAAATGGCCGATGTGATGAATGGAAGCAACCATCGCATGGTCGATCGGGTCATCGACGATGTCGCGGACGAAGCATCCGTCGATCTTGAGGAAGTCCACGGGCAGATGTTTCAGGTAAGCGAATGACGACATGCCGCTGCCGAAATCGTCAAGTGCAAAGCTGCAACCAAGGGCCTTGAGTTCGCCCATCAGTGTCGCGGCGTTCACGAGATTGGCGATGGCGATCGTTTCCGTGATTTCGAAACAAATCTGCGACGGCGCTATCCCGGATTCGGAAAATTCTCTGCGCACGAAATCCAGAAAATTTTCATCGGCCAGCGACGCGCCGGAAAGATTGATCGCATAGCACGCCCGCACTGCCTCTGGCTGCGCACCAACGCTCGCGGCAACATGCGAAAACACGGAGCGGATCACCCAGCGGTCCAGCGCAGGCATGAGGTTGTAACGCTCTGCGGCAGGGATGAAGGCCATCGGCAGCACCATGCGCCCGTCCCGGTCGCGCATGCGCAGCAACACTTCGCTGTGCGACGGCGATGGGAACGGTCCCGTGGCCGGGTATTGCAGATTCATGATGGGCTGCACGTACAAGCAGAAGCGATTCTCGTCCAGTGCGCTGGTGATGCGCCCGATCCACTCCATTTCACCGTGGCGCGTCGCCAGCGCCTGGTCTTCCGGCAGATAGGTATAGATTCGGTTTCGTCCACGCTCCTTGGCCACATAGCAGGCCGCATCGGCATTGCTCAATATTTCGGCAAGGGTGAGCGTATGGTCGTCAAAGCTCACCTGGCCGATGCTGACGCCGACGGTGAATCGCTTTTCCTCCCACGCGAAGATGTGCTCGGCCACCGCCTGGCGCAGTTTCTCCGCAATGCGCAGCGCAGCGTCAGGGGGACAGCTTTCCAGCAGCACGCCGAATTCGTCGCCGCCCAGCCGGGCCAGCGTATCGCTGTCACGCAGATTCAACCTCAGCACGGCGGATAGCTGACGCAGCAATTCATCGCCGGCGACATGACCGCAGGTGTCATTGACCACCTTGAACTGGTCAAGGTCGAGATAGAGCAGGCAGTGGCCGTTGCCGTTGACTTCCATCTTGTCGAGCGCCAGCCGCAGGCGGCGTTCGAACTCCATGCGATTGACCAGACCGGTCAGCGGATCGTGCCTGGCCTGGTGCGACAACTGCGCCGCCAGCTTGCGCGCAAGCGATACATCGCGAAACGCGATGACGCAGCCGGTCGACTGCCGGTCCCGGTCAAGCAGACGGGCAATCGACCCTTCGACAGAAAATTGCTCTCCGTCACGGCGCACCAGCAAGGTCCTGCCGCCGATGCCCGCCGGCCTGCCCGACGCGGTGATATCCGGCGACAGACAGGAAACCGGCATGCCGGTTTCCTCGTCGATCAGGTTGAGTACCTGCGATAAGGTACGCCCTGCTGCTTCTTCGTTGCGCCAGCCCGTCAACTGCTCGGCGATCGGATTGAGGAAGGTGATTTTTCCATCGACATCGGCACTGACCACTGCGTCGCCGATTGATTTGAGCGTGGTCTGCGCTCGCTCCTTCTCCTCGAAGAGGGCAGCCTCGGCCTTCTTCCTTTCCGTGATATCGCGGAAGAATCCGACGAACAGCCGCCGTCCGTTCAGATCCATGTCCGAGAAGGAAATCTCGACTGGCAGTTCGGTGCCGTCGCGCAGCAGCGCACGTGCTTCGGTAGAGCGCCAGTCGAGCTTTTTCAAGCCGCTTTGCAGGTAGCGTTGCTTGCCCCGCCGATGCGCTTCCCGGTAGCGTTCCGGTTGTATCGTTGCAAGGTCCTTGCCGATCAATTCTTCCGGCGTGTACCCGAGCACACGCAATGTGCTTGGATTCGCATAGCGGATGACGTCATCCATATCGAGTATCAACACCGCGTCGGTGGTGGTTTCCCATAATGTGCGATACAGCAGCTCCGCATTCTTGTGGGCGGCGGTGGCTTGTGCAAGTTCGCGCGTGCGCGCATGCACGCGCGCTTCCAGTTCATCGTGCATGCGTTGCAAAGCGGATTGCGCCTGATCGCGTTCCATCATCAGCCGGTTCAGTTCCACGATGCTGCGCCTTGATTCCAATTGCGTAAGCGCCTGATGGGCCAGAACGCGCAAGGCGAACAGCTGATCGTCGCTGATCCTGCGGGGCCTGTGGTCCATCACGGTAAGGGTACCGACCGCATGGCCATCGATGTTGATCAGCGGTATGCCGACATAGAAGCGAATATGCGGTGCGCCCGTCACCAATGGGTTGTCGGCGAAACGCGGATCGGTGAGCGCGTCATGGACGATGAATGGGCCCGGCCCGCCAATGGTGTGGGAACAAAAGGCGATATGGCGGGGGGTTTCCGAGACAGTGAGACCACGCCGCGATTTGAACCACTGGCGGTTTTCATCGACAAGAGTCACGGTCGACATCGGCGTGTCGCAGATCGACGCGGCGAGATGCACGATATCGTCGAACACGCCTTCCCGGTCCGTATCCAGAATATTGTATTGGCGCAGCGCATCAAGACGCGCTTCCTCACCAATCGCAATGTTGTTATCGCGAGTCACTGTCATCGATGAACCTTGCGCTGCGTACAATCACCTACCGAAGCGTCGTGCCGGGAGATCCCATGTTCTTGGGACCGGCATGGACATGGCGGTCAACCATGCGATTTCGACATGTTTTAATGGCCAGAAAATTTCCTTGCGAACACAAATATATCAGGGGTTCAGCCGTCTCTGCCATCACCGCCGAAAATATTGACCATTGTCAATAAAGCTTTACATCTTTTGTCGGCAACGGATTGTTTTTGACCATTTGGATGTCAGGAACAAATGACTCCCTTACGCATCGCATGGCGTGGAATTTGCATTTCGCTTTCTCAGACCGCCCAGGAGTTTGCTGCAATAAATGCTATCCATCTTTTATGCGGGCAGTGCCATGCCGGTATGCACCTACGTCCATTCGCCACTTCAGCATTTCAACTTTTCTTCTCTTTCCCCCAGTTTTGAATTTCACAAGGCTTGAATGCTCTTAATGGGATTAATGTTATGAAAAATATATTGAACGAAGAAACACCACCGCTTGAGCTATGGGGCGGCCTCGAATGCACCGTCAATCGCGTGCTTGATGAATATTTCAGCCAGATGGAACGCAATGGCCATGCGACACGGACCGCCGACCTGGAACGCTTTGCATCGCTTGGCATCCGTGCCATCCGATACCCTGTACTGTGGGAGCGCACGGCACCCAACGGCATTGCCGATGCCGATTGGTCGTGGCCAGATGAACGGCTGCCGGAGTTGCAGCGCCTCGGTGTCACACCTATCGTCGGACTAGTGCATCACGGCAGCGGTCCGCAACATACCAGCCTGGTTGACCCGGATTTTGCGGTCAAGCTGGCAGAATTTGCCGGTGCCGTCGCGCAGCGTTACCCATGGGTGGAGTACTACACACCTGTCAACGAACCCCTTACTACTGCCCGCTTCAGCGGCTTGTACGGCGTCTGGTACCCGCATGGACGGGACGAGCGCACCTTCATCCAGGCACTGATCAATCAGTGCCGCGCGGTCGTTCTGTCCATGCGGGAAATCCGCAAGATCAATCCATCCGCAAAACTGGTCCAGACCGATGATCTCGGTAAGTCTTACAGCACGCCGGAAATGTCTTCGCTCGCGAACTTCTACAACGAGCGGCGCTGGCTGGGGTGGGATCTTCTTTGCGGCAAGGTCGGGCCTGGGCACGCGCTGTGGCAGTACCTTATCGATACCGGCATCGATGCATCGGAGTTCCTCTGGTTCGCAGAAAATACCTGCCCGCCGGACATTATTGGCGTCAACTATTACATCACGAGCGAACGGTGGCTGGACCACCGTGCAGATCGCTTTCCAGAACGCTTTTGCAGTGGCGGCTTTGCCGACATCGAAACGGCACGCGCACTCGCGACGCCAACCGAAGGCATCGGTCCGTTGCTCCAGGAGGTCTGGGAGCGCTATCGCTTGCCGCTGGCGGTAACCGAAGCCCACATCGATGCGAATCGTGAAGACCAGTTGCGCTGGCTGCTTGAAATATGGGATGCCTGCAAGGAAGTACGCCAGAACGGCGTCGACATGCGGGCGGTGACGGTTTGGGCACTGCTTGGTTCGTATGACTGGAATTGCCTTGTCACGGAATGCAGGGGCTACTACGAATCGGGACCCTACGATGTGCGCTCTCCGGAACCGCGCCCCACCGCCGTCGCCACGCTGATGCGGGAGTTGGCCGCCGGCAGCATGTTGTCTCACCCGGTGCTGCAGGGACTGGGCTGGTGGCGGCGTCCGGGCCGGTTCTTCTGCGATCCGGTGGACATTGCGGCGACGCCAACGCCGATCCGTTCCAGCGTCAAGAAAAAGGAGCATGGACTTGTGCAACCTATTTTGATTACCGGGGCTACCGGCACGCTCGGCAGCGCGTTCGCGCGCATTTGTGAACAGCGCAATCTTGCATTCCGCTTACTGAGCAGGCAGGAGATGGATATTGCCGATGCGCAATCGGTAGAAAAAGCCATCGCGAAGTACCAGCCCTGGGCCATCATCAACACCGGCGGCTATGTGCGGGTGGACGAGGCGGAGAACGATGTGGACCGATGCATGCGTGAAAATGCGCTCGGCCCCGAAGTCCTTGCCCGTGCTTGTGCGACAGGTGGCATCCAGTTGCTGACGTTCTCGAGCGATCTGGTGTTCGACGGCCTGAAAGGCACACCGTATGTTGAAAGCGATCTGGTCGCGCCGCTGAATGTCTACGGCCTGAGCAAGGCGGACGCGGAACGCAGGCTGCAGGAAATGTATCCGGATGCGCTGATGGTGCGCACCAGTTCATTTTTCGGCCCCTGGGACAACTTCAATTTCCTGACGCAGGCGCTGCGCACCCTGAAGGCAGGAGAGCAATTCAAGGCCGCCGGCGACATCACCATATCGCCCACCTATGTGCCCGACCTCGTGCATACCTGCCTGGATCTGCTGATCGACAAGGAAAGCGGCATCTGGCACCTGACGAACGACAAGGAGATCACCTGGGCGGAACTCGCAGTGAAAGCAGCGGAAATGGCCGGGCTTGATCCAGCGCTGGTCGTGCCGGTATCCGGAAACGACATCGGCTACATTGCGGCACGCCCTTCCTACACCGCCATGACCAGCGAACGCGGCAACCTGCTGCCATCGCTGGATGATGCGCTGGCCCGCTTCATCGATTCGCAGCGCCAGACCGTGCTCGCGCCAAGCAAGGAGGCAGGCGAGGAAGCAGTGGGTTGATCGATGCAACCCAGCGCCGTTCCCGCTGGCCCTATAGCGGAAACGGCGCCAGCGGCTCCACCGAAGTACCCGGTTCGGCCGGCGTGCGGGCGACATTCATGATCAGCGACACGGTCGTGAAATAACCGACCAGCCCGACCATGTCGATCACGCCACGCTCGCCGAACGACTCCATCGCGCGGCGATAGGTCGTGTCGCAGACACCATGGGTGCGAAACAGCTCATCACATACGTCATAGGCGATTTCCTCGTCGGCGGCCATGCCCGACGGCCTGCGGCCTTCCGCCAGCGCATCAAGCACTTCGGCCTTCACGCCGGCTTTCAGTGCCAGCGGATAATGGACCCGCCACTCGAACTGGTTGGTCAAATGGCGCGCGGTGATCAGCATGACGAATTCATTCAGGCGGGTGTCCAGCGAACTTTGAAAACGCAGGTATTCGCCGACCTTTTGCAGCCGGTTCATCAGCTCGGGGCTGCGCAGCATCGGAATGAACGGGCCTTTCACCGCACCGCGCGGACCGGTGATCATTTCCTGCGCCGCGGCTTTCTGCGCGTCGTCCATGCCTTCCGGGTCCATCGGCGGCATGCGTTCGGGGCCATTGCCCTGCAGGGCGGATCGGGAATCGTTGCTCATGAAATGTCCTTTCTCAATTAACTATAAACTCAGGCGGTCGCGCGTGCCCTGCCGACCGCGAGCAGCGCCGCGCTGATCAACAGCAAGGCGGCAGCCAGATACAGGGCGCGGCTGAAATCGCCGTCCTTGCCGGCGACGATGCCGATGCTGAGTGGCCCGGCGATCTGGCCGGCGGCGAATGCGGAAGTCATCGCGGCGATCAGCCCCGTCGCATCCTTGCCGGCCACCTGCTTCGCTTCCTGCATCGCGCACAACGTGATCACCATGAAGGTGCCGCCGACGAACAGCGCCGCGATCAGGATGGCCGGAAACTGCGGCCATTGCGGCTTCCACAGGACCGGCAGTGCGACACCGATTGCCATCACCACATGGCAGGCAATCCATAGCCAACGGTTGCCGAAGCGGCGCACCAGCATCGCGACTGCCAGTGTCGATAACGCGGCTGCTGCGCCGAACACCGGCCACGACCAGGCAAACAATGTCGGATCCTGCAACGCCCTCTTCGCCATCACCGGCAGGAAGGTGGCGGGAATGATGTAGCCGAAACCGAACAGTCCGTAGCAGGCGACGAGGCGCACCGAGTCGGCTGTCCAGCGATAACGTGCCCTGCCCTGCGATGCCGTCGCGGTCACGGCGGAGCGACTGGGAAAGAAACGCCAGATGACGGTCGTCACGATGGCGGAAAACAAACCGAGCACCAGCCATGCCTTGGCGGATCCGGCGTCCTGAGCGATCAACGCGATACAGAGCATCCCGGCGATGGCGATGCCGCTGCCGACACCGGCGAACACGATGCTGTTGAGCGCCGGCCGCTGATAGCGGGCCAGCGTTTCGAGGCACCATGCGGAGACCGATATCAGGACCCAGGCGCTGGCAACGCCGGCTGCCATGCGCAGCAGCAGCCATCCGGCGAGCGGCAGCGTGAGCGCCATCGCGAGCGTGGTGACAGCAATCGCGCTCAATCCCATGCGAATGGCGCGCGGCGGATCGATGCGCACGAACATCGCGGAGATCGCACCGAGCAGATAGCCAAGATAGTTGGCCGAAGCAAGAAGGCCGCCGCCGGCGATCGACAGGCCGGCATCATCGAGCATCATCGGCAACACCGGGGTAAAGGCGAAGCGGCCGATGCCCATGGCGACCGCCAGTGCGAACAACCCGGCAAGCGCGGCGGGAACGGGTGAAGCGGATGTATCGGCGGCGAGTTCGTTTACAGGCATACGGTTTTGGCGGCAAGGTTTCGCTAACAGGGATTCTTTCCGACTTTCATCACGTTGTCATTGAAGCGGCAGGATGCAGCAAGTGTACCTTGACCTATCCATATCGAAAAATGAATAATAGAGATGGGAGGTTCTCGAAATGAGAAACATTGATCTGGATTCATTGCAGATATTCAAGGCGGTGGTCGATTTCGGCGGCATCACCAAGGCGGCCGCCCAACTCAACCGCGTACAGTCCAACGTCACCACAAGGGTAAAGCAGCTGGAAGACCGGCTGGAAGTACAACTGTTCCAGCGGCAGAACGGCAAACTGCTGCTGTCATCGGAAGGCAAGATCCTGCTTGCCTACGCGGAACGGCTGCTGCAACTGTCGTCCGAGGCGGAGGCTGCCATCAGGACGGGCACGCCGCGCGGCACGCTGCGCCTCGGCACAATGGAAAGCACGGCGGCTGCGCGCCTGCCGTCGGTGCTGGCGCGCTTCCACCGGCACTATCCAGAGGTGCAGATCGAACTTGTGACCGGCACGTCCGGGGCCTTGCTTGGCAAGGTGCGCAACTACGATGTGGAGGCCGCCCTGGTCGCAGAACCTTTCACCGCGCCGGACCTCGACGCCACGGAAGTGTTCGTGGAGGAACTGGTGCTGATCACGTCGAAAAACACGCCGCAGATTCGCACGCCAAAGGACCTCAAAAAACACACGGTCATCGCCTTCGCCGCCGGTTGCTCGTATCGGCGGACCCTCGAAGAATGGCTCGGCCAAGCCGCCGTGGTGCCCGACCGCGTACTCGAACTCGGTTCGTATCACGCGATCGTCGCCTGTGTCGCAGCGGGTTCGGGCATGGCGATCGTTCCGCGTTCGGTGCTGCGGGTGGTCCATGCGGACAATGACGTTGCCGCTTATCCCCTGCCCGAAAAATTTGCGAAGGCTCGTACGTTTCTGGTTTGCCGCCAGGGGCATCAATCAGGGGCGCTGGATGCGATGCGCAAGGAACTCGCGCGCGGAAAACGGCAAGTGGCAGGCTAAAGCTGGCGAGTCCTGCAATATGGGGAGGTCAGAAAATCGAGACGCCGCGCATCCCTGAAAAAATGAACATGCCACCGGCCAGGATGGGTATCACCACGTAGGTGCCGAGATGGATGCGGTTACCCATTTCGTCCCCGAACAATTCCTGCAGAGCCTGCCGTTTGCCGACTGCCTGCGGTCGCCGCTTTCTCGCGATCGCCATGTAGATGCCGAAAAAGACAAGGGCAATGCCAATGGCGATGGTGACGATGTTCATGGTACTCCCCTGCGTGACGGTGTGCCGCTATTCTAGTTCCCTGCAGGAGAACGTGACAAGCGGATGACCGTTCCTCCGCCGGACACGACAGGCACGGCTCATCACATTCTATTCATTGAATGCCGTCAATCGTTCTTGGGAATGGTCTTGTCCATCCAGGCCAGCACGTCGCGCTGCACTTCGTCGCGATTGGTTTCATTGAGGACTTCGTGCCGCGCGCCGGGGTAGAACTTGTGGCTGATGTCCGTCATGCCCAAGGCCTTGTAGCGGTCGAGAAGTGCCTGCGTGGCCTTGAGGTTGGCGCCGACCGGATCGAGCTCGCCCTGGATGACCAGCACCGGAAGGTTCTTGATGATGCGCTCCTCCCGTGCCGGATCGCGCAAATCGGCGATGCCCTGGAAGAAGTCGCGCACGAGTTCATTGCTGAACGCGAACCCGGCCAGCGGGTCCTGCTGGTATTTCGCGACCTCCGCCGCGTCGCGGCTGAGCCATTCGAAACCGGGCTTGCCCGTGAACGGCTGATTGAAATCCTTGAACAGGTTGGCCCAGATTTCCGAGGGTCCGAGCGGCGACGACTTGGCTGCGTCTTCGAGCGCACCCAGCAATTCCTTCGGCGGTGGCGGACCGTAAGCAGTGCCGCTCAGGATCACCGCATCGATCAGCCTCGGCCGCTGGGTCATGTAATCCTGTGCGATGAATGAACCCATGCTGTGGCCGAACAGCACGATATGCGAACCGGGATGTTCGGTGCGCAACAATTGCGTCAGGTGGGTTTCGTCGGTGACGAAGCGGTTCCAAGCGTCCGGGCCCGCATCGCCGAGCTGGCCGGACCGTATCCGCGTGCGGCCGTGGCCGCGATGATCGGTGGCCGCGACCGCGTAGCCCTGCGCGACCAGCGCCCTGGCGAAACGGTCGTAGCGGCCGCTGTGCTCGGCGGCGCCGTGGACAACCTGCACCAGCGCGCGCGGCCTCTTGCGTGTCGCCGCCCAGTAGCGGTAATGAATATCGGTGCCGTCGGTGGCACGGAAGGTGCGCCAGACGCTGCTGCCGTCCGCAGTGGTGTTGGCATTGGACGTGCCGGCACATCCGGCCAAGGTCCCGGTCAGCGCGGAACCGGCCCATGCCAGCATGATCAAGCGTCGCATTCTGTTCATCGGGATCTCCTTTATTGGTTTTATCGATGGTGTCGGATGATTTCTAGGTTTGCCGGCAATCAAGCATGACGACGGCCGAATTTTCCGACCATACGCCATCGATGCGGGCATCGCTTTGACAGGCTGCAAGAAAGTCGGCTTTGCCGCCCGTCAGTCCACAATGAACAGCCTGGCGCCCACCTCCGTCCAGGAACGGTGCGGTTCGGCATTGTCGGCGACCTGGTAACTCATGCCCGGCCTGAGGATGAATTTCCGTCCGTCTTCCAGTTCGGTGTGCAACTCCCCGTCCAGGCAAAGCAGGACATGACCCTTGGAACACCAATGATCGGCAAGATAGCCCGGCGTGTATTCGACCATGCGCACCCGGATGCCGCCGAAGGTTTGCGTACGCCACCACGCGGTACCGGTTTCACCCTTGTGTTCGGTCGGCGGGATGCTGCTCCAGTCGGTTGTTCCGAAGGGAATATCGGTCATGCGCATGGCGAATCCTTATTTGGTTGTTGCGGTATTGGAACCGGAGGCGGCGGTGAATACGCCGAGACCGATGAATACCGACGCTGTCGCATAGCGACCCACGGCACCGATTCCTTTCAGGTTGGCGAACGCGGGGGCGGCGGCGTTCGCGGCCAGCACATACACCATGTCGGTGAGTGCGGCGATCAGGACGAAGGCAGCGCCGAACAGGATGCTTTGCATGACGGCCGATGCCGCCGGGTCGATGAATTGCGGCAGGAAGGCGGCGAAGAAGATCGCCGTTTTCGGATTCAGCAATGCGACCAGGAAGCCGTCGCGAAAGATTCTGCCGAGCTGCGGCGCTTGCCTTTCCATCCCGGTGCCGGACGCCGGCGATGATGGCGATGATGGCGACGCATCCGGCGCGCGCAAGGCCTTGATGCCGAGATAGATGAGGTAGGCGGCGCCAGCGTATTTCACGACGCTGAATGCCAGCGACGAGACGGCGAACAAGGCAGCCAGCCCCACCGACGCGCCGATGGCATTGCCGAGATTGCCCAGCGCGACGCCTGCAACGGACGCCAGCCCGGCGCGCCGCCCTTGGGCGATAGTCCGGGTGACGATGTAGACCACCGCGGGTCCGGGCGTGACCGCGAGCACGAGGCTGGCGACGAGGAAGGCGGCCACCATTGGCCAGGCGATTAAGGCTTCCGGCATGATGCGCCTCCTTGAACGGCGTTGACGGGATTAATGATGATGGTGATGTGACCAGTTACCATCCGGGGAAGCGAGGAAGGACTCGACGGCATCCTTCTGCCCGGTTGCATGGCGCATCACCTCGCCGCATTTGCAGATCCCCTGGTAAGGCTGGATATGGGAACAGGCGGATACCTTCTGCAGGAACAGGGTGACGGGTTTGGAACAGGTCTTGCACTTGAATGTCAGCGTGCGGGCGGGTTTGTTGCTCATGTATATGCAATCGGAAGTATTGAAAACGGCCCTATTGTCCCCGACCGTTCAGCGCGCCGCAAGCCGCCAGAGCGATGTGATCTCGGCGGCGCGGGCGGCGTGCAGCGGATCGCCGGGGTCGGCAGTCTTCGGATGATGCGGGCGCACGTCGATCCGCCCTGCAACCGTCAGGCCAGCACCGTCGATCAGCGCCAGCAACTCGGCGCGCGAACGCAGGCCGAGATGCTCCGCAATGTCCGACAGGATCAGCCAGCCCTCGCCTCCCGGCTCCAGGTGCGCCGCCAGGCCGGCCAGGAAGCCGCGCAGCATCCGGCTGTCCGGGTCGTAGACCGCATATTCGATGGCCGAAATGGGCCGCGCGGGAATCCATGGCGGATTGCAGATGATCAGCGGCGCCTTGCCGGAGGGGAAAAGATCCGCCTCCACGATGTCTACCTGCGAGGCATAGCCGAGCCGTTCGATATTCTCTTGCGCGCAAGCCAGCGCCCGCTGGTCCTGGTCGGTTGCAATCACCCGCCTTACGCCGCGACGGGCCAATATCGCCGACAGCACGCCGGTGCCGGTGCCGATATCGAACGCCAGCGCGGTTGACGGCAGCGGCGCCTCAGCCACCATGCCCACATACTCGCCGCGGACCGGGGAAAACACGCCATAGTGCGGATGGATGCGGGCGCCGAGCGCGGGAATTTCGACCCCTTTCTTGCGCCATTCATGCGCGCCGATCAGACCCAGCAACTCGCGCAGGGAAGTTGCGAAAGGCCCGTCGTCGGGGCCGTAGGCTTCCAGGCAGGCCTGCCGGACATCGGGCGCGCGCCGCAGCGGGATCGTATAGCCCGCGTCGAAGGGAATCAGCAGCATCCCGAGGATGCGCGCGCGGTGCGCCTGTGCCTGGCGGTGCAGGTGGAAATTTTCGGCCGGCGTGGCGCCGGTTTTGCGCGGCTTTCGATCGATGCGGCGCGCCAGCGCCTGCAATAACTGGCGGGCATTCTGGAAATCGCCCCGCCATAGCAGTGCGCTTCCTTCACTTGCCAGGCGCAGGGCGGTATCGGCGGTCATCCGGTCATCCGCCACCCGTACCCATTTCGGCGCAGTCGCTGCGCTTTCCGATCGCCATGGCAGCGTGCCGGGTCCGTCCGGCGAATTCTCATCCGTCCACTGCAGGAGCGATTGCGTAATCATTTGATCAACTTTCTTGTTTTAAAGGCCACCACAAAGGTGGCGCGTAGCCATCAGTTCAGAAAAATCCTGCATATGACATTTCCGTAGAGCATTACAAACCGGTATCCTCTCGGAATCGAACGACGGCAGGGATGCCAGATCCGATCCCAGCAGTGCCTTCACCGTTATGCAGGCTATTCAATGAATATAAAAAAGATCATTTACGACCGCGGCGTGGGAGTCTACCTTGCGCTGGTGTTCTCCGCATTATCCCTGCTGCTGACGGTCGTTCTGGTGGAAATCATCGGTGTGACCGCGACCGAACAGCTCAAATCCAATATCGGCAACAGCCTCGGCGAACTTGCCGTACAAACCTCGGACAAGCTTGATCGCGGCATGTTCGAACGCTACCGGGAAGTGCAACTGATGGCGCAACGCGCAGAACTCAGCGCACTGGACAGCACCCCGGCAACCAAGCGGGCCATTCTCGAATCACTGCAGCAGGACTATCCCTATTACGCATGGATCGGCCTGACGGATATGGACGGCAAGGTAACGGTAGCGGCCAGGGGATTGCTGGAAGGCGTGGACGTCTCGAAGCGGCCATGGCACAGCAACGCGCTCAAGGGTATCTATCTCGCCGACGTGCATGAGGCCAAGCTGCTGGCGAAGCTCCTTCCCAGCGATGCCGGCAAGGAACCGATGCGTTTCGTCGACGTGGCCTTTCCCTACGGTGGCATGGACAATGCCGCCAAGGGCGTGCTCGGCGTGCATCTGTCATGGCAATGGGCAAAGGAGGTCGAGCAGTCGGTGATGCGGCCGATCGAAGTGCGGCGCAAGGCCGAAGCAATGATCGTGGCCGCAGACGGGAAGATCCTTCTTGGGCCGCCCGCCATGCAGGGAAAGACGATATCGCTCGCGAACTACCGGCGCGATCGCGACCATCCGGAAAACTTCCGTACCGAGACGTGGCCGGACGGCCGGGAATATCTTGTCGGTTTCAGCAAGAGCAAAGGCTATGCGACCTACCCAGGCCTCGGCTGGACAGTGCTGGTGCGGCAAAGTGCGGACGATGCCTTCCTGCCGGTCAAGCGCATCCAGAACCAGGTGCTGGCAAGCGGCATCGGACTTGCATTGCTGTTTTCCCTGCTCGGCCTGATAGCCGCCCGCCGCATCACCAAGCCGCTGTGGTCGCTCGCCCGGTCGGCGCAACGCATCCAGAACGGCGAAGCGGAGAAGATTGCGCCCAACACCGGCAGTTATTTCGAAGTCAATGCCCTGACGAGTTCGCTGAACCTGCTGGTGGCCAATCTCCTCTACAAGGAAGCCGCCTTCAAGGAGCTCAACCAGACGCTTGAAAAGCGGGTGCAGCAGCGCACGGCTGAACTTGCGCAAGCCCTGGCCGGCGTCACCGCCAATGAAATTCGCGTTCAGACGATCATCGATACTGCCCAGGATGCCTTCATCGGTGTCGATTTGCATGGACAGATCACCGACTGGAACCGCAGCGCCATCAGCATGTTCGGCTGGCGCAGCGAGGAAGCCATCGGCCGTTCGCTGACCCAACTGGTGGTTCCGCAGCGTTACTGGTCGGACTATGAAACGGCAATGCGCGATTTCCATGGGAGCGGTAAGGCCAACTTCTTCAATCGTCGCCTGGAACGCACCCTCGTCAATCGCCGCGGCGAGGAAATTCCGGTCGAGATGACCATCGGTTTAGCAGGCACGCATGAAACCTATTTCTTCAGCATCTTCGTCGAAGATATTTCAGAGCGCAAAAAGATCCAGCAGATGAAGAACGAATTCATCTCGACGGTCTCGCACGAATTGCGTACGCCGCTGACCTCGATACGCGGCTCGCTCGGCCTGCTTGCCGGCGGCGCGCTCGGCGCCTGTCCGCCGCAAGCGAAGAAGCTCGTCGATATCGCCAACGCGAATTGCGAACGGCTGGTGCGCATGATCAACGACATCCTCGATATCGAAAAGATGGAGTCGGGCAACATGGAATTTGATCTCGCACCGCGCGCACTGCGTCCGCTGGTGCAGCAGGCGATCGACGCCACCTGTGGCTACGCCGAGCAGTTCAATGTCGCACTGGTCTTCCATGATGCGCCGGCGGCGGACCCTGGCATCGTCGTGAACGCCGACCGCGACCGCATGATCCAGGTGGTGGTCAACCTGCTATCCAACGCGGTGAAATTCACGCCATCCGGCCAGGCTGTCGAAGTCCGGGTCGCAACGGAGGAAGGACGGGCGCGCCTGTCCGTGATCGACCATGGCACGGGCATCCCCGAAGAATTCCGGTCAAAGATTTTCCAGAAGTTCGCCCAAGCGGACACCGGCAATTCGATGCACAAGGGCGGGACAGGACTGGGGCTGAGCATCTGCCGCAGCATCGTCGAACAGCATGGCGGCCGGATCGATTTCATCACGCCGCCGGGCGGCGGCACCGAGTTTTTCGTCGAACTGCCCCTGTACACGCAAGATCTCAGCCGGCATGACGTTGCCGGCATCAGGAAGGAAATGGCATGACGGCGCGTGAATTGACGAGCATTCTGTATGTCGAGGATGATCCCGACATCCGTACCGTCGCCCAGATGGCACTGGAAGTCGTCGGCGGTTTTTCCGTCACCGCCTGCGCCTCCGGCGCCGAAGCGCTGGCGGCTATCGAGCGCAACCTGGTTCCGGACCTTTTCCTGCTCGATGTGATGATGCCGGAGATGGACGGCCCCGCAACCCTTTCCGCGCTCCGGCGCCTGCCCTCGGTAGTGCAGGTGCCGGCGATCTTCATGACGGCGAAAGTGCAGGAGAACGAAGTCGCGCTGTATAAATGGCTGGGCGCAACCGGGGTCATTGCCAAGCCGTTTGATCCGATGCAACTTCCGCAACAATTACGGCAGTTGTGGGAAGCAGGGAAGAACTGAGCATGGCGGCCGACGACAGCCTGCAGGAACAAATGCGCCTGCTACAGCAAGGCTTCCTTGCCAGGCTGCCGGCACGCATCGACGCGATGGAGCAGGCGATGCATCAATGGACCGCCGGTGGGGAAGAAGCCGATCTCAGGGTGCTGCACCGACTGCTGCATTCGCTCGCCGGAACAGCCGGCACCTTCGGCTTGCGAGACACCGGCGAGGAATCGCGGCGGTTGGAAAACATGGTCGCGTCATGGCTGGGTAACGCCAAGCCTACGAAGGCCGACATCGACATATTGACGTTATCCCTGCGACGGCTGCGCGGTGTATCTGACACCATATCGATGCAATAGATTCATTCAATAACCTGCCTGTTCGTTTACGGCTAAAATCGTGCGCTTTTGCCGGCAATCAACATTTTAAGAAGCGGGTTTTCCGGTCGGCTTTCATGAACTTGGCATTCCGACATGCATTTGCTTTCTGCTGCACTGCTCCATAGCGCGCCATCCTTTGTCCGTTTGTCCTCCGGACCGCGTAGCGATGTGACTCCAGCATCGACACCAGGAACATTTTCAATCCCTACAGAACTCTTTTCGCAAAGCAATGTCCATTCCGCGGTCGGCCTGCGGTGGCTGATTCAAACCAGGGCGACGACATGAAGATATGGCAATGGATGTGGCGGATTGCAGGGTGGGCGCTCCTGACGTGGGCCGCAACCTCACAGTCGCACGCTGCCGCGTCCCTGCCGTCGGTTGCCTTTTACTACGGCGACAATCCTCCGCTATCCGATCTGCAGGCATTCGATATTGCCGTCGTCGAACCGGCCCATGTGCGCAATCCGCGCGCCACAGCACGCGCCGCTGCCGATGGCGGACACGAGCTGTTCGCCTATGTATCGCTGGGCGAGGTCCAGCCTTCGCGGCCCTATTATTCCCAACTTCCCAAGGACGCTCTGCGCGGGGACAACGCGGCCTGGGGAAGCCGCGTGATCGACCAGGCCGCGCCGGGCTGGCGCGAATTCTTCCTGAACACCATCATTGCGCCGCTCTGGGAGCAAGGATGGCGCGGCTTCTTCCTCGACACGCTCGATTCCTATCAGTTATTCGCCACCACCGATGCGGAACGCGCAAGGCAGACAGCGGCGATGGTCGCCACCCTGCGCGAGTTCAAGCGCCGCTATCCGGAAGCCCGCCTGATGTTCAATCGCGGCTTCGAGCTGCTGCCGGAAGTGTCGCCGCTGGTCTATGCCGTGGCAGCCGAATCGCTTTACCAGGGCTATGACGCCGGGCGAAACGCCTACCGGCCCGTACCGGAACAGGACCGCGAATGGCTGATGGGACAAATGAAGACGGCACGCGACCGCTACAAGCTGCCGGTCATCTCGATTGATTACGTGGCGCCGGACAGTCCTGCATCGAGGGAGCTGGCGCGCAGCACCGCCGCGCGCATCATGGCCGACGGCTTCATTCCCTGGGTGGCCGACGGCGGCCTGGTGTCGCTCGGAACAGGTAGCATTGAAGTCGTTCCGCGCACCGTGCTGGTACTGGTCGATACCGGCAACAAGCTGGATCTGTATTACACCGCCGCTCAGCGCATTCTCGGCATCCAACTTAATCATCTCGGCCTGAAATATGAAATCCTCGACCTTGCCTCTGCCCCGCTGCCGACCGGTCGGATGGCCGGCCGCTATGCCGGCATCGTGACGTGGTTCGAGGATGACGTGAGCAACACCGCGCTTGCGCCTTGGCTTGCCGCGCGCGTGCGCGAAGGGGTGCGGCTGGTGGTTTTCGAGCGGTTCGGCTTTGCGCTGGACGGCGCGACCGCAGCGACGCTGGATATCACGCCATTTCGCGCCGCGCGGCCGGATCGCCTGACGGTGCACGGGATGGACAAGGACTTCGTCGGCTTCGAGTCGGCACCCTTCCCCAACCGGGACACCGCCGTTCCGATCCGGCTGGCGGCAAACAAGGGGAAAAGCCTGCTGAGCCTGACCGACAACCGGGGCAACCTTTACGACACCGCGGCGCTGACCTCCTGGGGGGGCTTCGCGCTGACGCCATTTGCGGTTAGCAAATGGCAGTTGTCGGAATACGCTTCCTGGGTGGTGCATCCGCTGAAATTCCTGAAGGAGGCACTCGCCCTGCCGGACCTGCCGGTGCCGGATGTAACGACCGAAGGCGGCCGGCGCATGCTGCTCGCCCACATCGATGGGGATGGCTTCGCATCGCGGGCGGAACTGCCCGGCTCGCCGTTTTCTGCGGAGGTGATCAAGAAAGACGTCTTGGAGCGATACCGCATTCCGACCACGGTCTCCATCATCGAAGGCGAGCTTTCCGGCAACGGTTTGTATCGCAACCTCACCGACAAGCTGGAGCCCATCGCCCGGGACATCTTCGCGCTTCCCTATGTGGAAGGAGCGAGCCATTCCTATTCGCATCCGTTCAACTGGGCCGAGGCAGTCGCCAACCAGCGCGACCGCATTGCAGGTCGGGACCAGACACCGAAGAAAGCCTTCAACCTCAGGTTGCCCGGATACGATTTCGACCTTACGCGGGAAACCAGGGGGTCGATGGATTACGTCAACAGCCGCCTCATGCCGAAAGGGAAAACCGCCAGCGTGTTCCTGTGGTCGGGAGACTGCATACCGCCACCGCAGGCAATCGAGGAAACCTACCGGCATGGTTTGCTGAACATGAACGGCGGCGACGCGGCGGTCAATCCGAACTCCACCACCTGGACCACGCTCGCCGCACAGGGACTGCGAAAGAACGGCTGGTATCAGGTATTCGCGCCGAACCAGAACGAGAACGTCTACACCAATAACTGGACCGGCCCCTTCTACGGGTACGAGCGGGTGATCGCGGCCTTCAAGGTGGCGGAATCGCCGGTGCGCTTCAAGCCGGTAAATATTTATTACCACTTCTACTCCGGCACCAAGCCTGCCTCCATCGAAGCATTGCACAAGGTGTACCGCTGGGCCGCATCGCAGCCGCTGACCCATGTCTATGCTTCCGAGTACATCCGCAAGGTGCTGGACTTTGAAAACACCAGCATTGCCCGCGACATCGCCAGCAGCGACATCCTCGTGCGTACCGGACCGGCCCTGCGGACATTGCGCTCACCCGCGGCAACAGCTGCACCTTCGCTGTCGGCAAGCACCGGCGTGGCCGGCTTCACTCCTGGCCCGTCCGGCACCTACCTGACGTTGGCCGCGTCGCAGGTACGACTGTCCGCAAAGCCGGAATCAACGCGCCCCGCCTACCTGCACGAAGCCAGCGGTCCGGTGAGCGACATGACCCGCAGCCGCACTGCGAAGGGGTCGGAACTGCGCTTCACGCTGACGACTCACGGCAATGCGCTGTTCGCGCTCGGCAGCGCAGGCGGATGCGCGGTGCAGGTCAACGGCAAGCCGATGCAGGGGTCCGGCGCAGCGCAGGCTGGTGGCACGGCCATCCGGCATTTCGATTTGGGCGCGCCGCCGCCGGGCTCGAGCACGACGTGGCAGCACCGGATCACGGTTTCCTGCAATGCCTGAGCGTCTTCAGCTATTTTCCGGCATCGAGGTCGCCGGATTCTTCGTTGCCGTCAGCGTGGTGATGGTGCTCGTCTTTCCGCACAAGACGCTCGAACAGCGGCTTGCGGAAGGCAATGACGACAGCGACCTGCTGACGCTGGAATACCTGAAAGTATCGATGAAGGCGGAGCCGGGCAATATCGCGCTGGTGCTTCCGCTGGCAGACCAGCTGGCGCGGATGGGCTCCTATGGCGACGCGATTGTTGCACTGGAACCGCTGTACAAGCGCAATGAGCCACGCTGGCATTTGGAAGCCGACTGGCTGAAGCTGTCGATACTGGAGCAGCAGGCCTATGCGGAACCGGTGGACGCTCCGGGGCGCGAGGTGATGCGCGGCCTTTTGCGGCAGCAACTGCAGGCGATGCAGCGCTGGCCGCTGACTGGACAGCGGCTGCTGGAACTCGGGCGCAAGGCCATGCGCAGCGGCGAGACGACGGTTGCATCCACTGTCTACCGACGCATCGCCACCTCCGCGGATGAGATGCCGGCGGCATTCTATGACGACGCGGCGCGTGAAATGCTCGGCATCGGCGATTACCGCACCAGCGCGCTTCTTTACCTGCGCGCCATGAAGCAAAGCACAGGCATCGACCGCCAGCGACGGCTGTTCATGGATGCGATCGGCACCCTGCAGGCAGGCGGCTTCGCCGACGAAGCGCTGGCCGCCGCCGAACGACACATCGGCCCCCTCGGCGACGACACCGAGACCCTGCGCTTTCTGGTGCGCGTGGCGCAGGCGAACAACCGGCTCGACATCGCCGAGCGCTACGTCAAGCGCATGCTTCGCATGTCGCTCCTTGACCGCGAACCGGGCATACGCAGCGTTCGCTATCAGACGCCTTATGAATGGCTGGCATCGCTGGGGAATCAGGACGCCGGCCCGGCAAGGATGGTGCGCGTGGCAGGACCGGCGGCAACAGTCCCGGCCGCCGGCACGGATGCATTCCCGGCGGCGCCCTTCGACGAAGAATCGTACCGGCTGGGATTCGACGTCTTTCTGGCCAACCGCAACCTCGATGCGGCGCGCCGCCTAGCGGTGGCCGCCGTCCGGCAACGGCCGGACGCGGCGGAATGGCGCAAGCGCCTGGCGCAGACAAGCGAGTGGAGCGGCGCGCCACAGGACGCGCTGCCACAGTGGCTGGCGTATGCGCGCATGACCGGCAGCGAGGAAGGATGGGATGCGGTGCTGCGCCTGTCGGAAAGCCTGTTCGACCAGGCCGCGCTGGAGAGCGCGCTTCGCCACAAGGTGGTGTCCGAACCGCGGAAGCGGGTTTGGATGGAACGCCTGCTTGCCCTGTATGAAAACGCGGGACAGGCCGACAAGGCGATGCAGGCGCTGCGCGACCGTCTGGGCGTGAATGACCGAGGTGACGTTGTCGGCAGGAGCACTGTCTCCGGCGCCGAGCGGGAAAGCGACCTCGAACTGCTGGCCGGCCTTGCCAGCCGCGGCGGAAAGGAAGCGGAACTGATCGCCGCACTGCGCCGCCTGCAATCCGAGTTCAGGCCCAACGCCGCGCGCGCATTGCGCATCGCCACCCTGCTCTATCAGCGCGGCCAGGTGGACAAGGCGTTCGACGAGCTGGCGCGCTCGGCGCCGCAAGCCACGCTGGCGGACGCCGCCTTCTGGCGCGCTTACGCGCAGGTCGCCGCGCAGTTGCAGAACGACGCGGTGGCGCAGGAGGCTTACCGGAAACTGGTCGAGGGCAACGCCCACGACGGCAACGATGCGAGCAACCTCTTCACCCTTCTGTCCACCGGGCATCCGCGGGCGGCGGCGCTGCTGGCCGAAGCGGAATTTGCCCGCTCCGGCAATCCGGACTTCGCCAAGGGCGTGCTCAACACCAGGCTGGCGGCCGCCGACTACGACGGCGCGCATCGCTTCCTGCTAGGTCTCGGCCGCGATGCGCTGGCGACGCTGGAACAGGATGCAGACTTCCTCGCCGGACGCGCCGCGGTGAAGCAGGCCCGCAACAACCTGCCTGACGCAATGCGTGACCTGCGCGCGGCGTTGAAGCTGGCGCCGGACAGCGCCGATTTCCGTGCAGGCCTGTTGTGGGCCATGATCGCCGCCCGCGATACCGCGCCTTTGAAAGAGGCTCTCGCCGCCTGGGCGCACGATGCAGAGACGACGCCGACCTTGTGGGGGCCGTTCGCTGCCGCCAACATGGCGATCAATCGCCAGGCGACCGCCCTGCACTGGTTCCGCAAGGAAGGTTTCCCCAAGGATGATTACCTGTGGCTGATGAGCTATGCCGAATGCCTCGATGCCAACAGCCAGCCGGATCTCGCCTGGCGCATCCGACGCCGCGCCTGGCTCGACCTGCGCAAACCCGAGGTATTGCGCAACGCGCCGCCGGACCAGTTGCGTGCCCTGCGGGACCGCCTTGCCGCCACCGCGCCGCTGTTCATGGGTGGCGATGGCGCCCAGCAGGTGGTGCAGGCGCTGCTGCGTGCCGACGTGACGCAGCTCGTCGAGTCCGGTTCCGCCGCAGCCGCTCCGCTTCCAAAGGACGGCAAGAGCCTGCTGGAGACAATGGACCGCGCCGACCGTGAACCGATTGCACGCGCAGCGGCGGTTCCCGCAGACCCTGCGCGCATGTTTGGCCCGGGCAGTGGACAGAGGCCGCGCGACGATGCCCGCCTGACAGCCAGCGTACGCGAACTGGCGCTGGCGTATGCATTGAACCGCCAGGCCAATGACCTCGCCGCCGCCTGGCTGGCCACGCGTTTTGCCGGACAGTTATCGAAGCCGCTCTGGGGCGACCTCGCGGTGGTGCTGAACAAGGGCGACCGCCATCAACTCGACGACATGCTGGAAAAGCTGCCCGACTGGTTGCCGATGTACGACCGCGTCGAAGCGGCCGAACGCGCGGGCCGTCCGGCGCTGGCGCAGACACTGGCCTTCGACCAGCTGGCCCTGCTCGACGCCGATGAACAACTGCATCTGCGCCTGACGAACCTCACCGTCAACGAGCCGGCGGCATTTCAATTCAGTCGCTCGCGCCTGGACGATCCGGCGCTGCACGTCGACCGTACCGAAGCGACCGCCGGCATGCAGCTCACGAACGGTATGAAACTGTCGATGACGCTTTCGCATCGCAATCCGCAGAGCACCGACCCGGCAGTGCTGCGCGGGACGCCGCGGCGCGACAACGAAGCCGAACTGACGCTTCGCAAGCGCACCCCGACCGGCTACGCCGCCCTCAGCGTGCAGGCGCGGCAGGCGGCAGCGAACGTCACCGGCCTGCGTCTTGATTACGACCTGTCGCCGGCCTCGCCACTGCGATTGACCGGCAATATCGGCATCCACCAGCGGGCGGTGGAAACGCCGCTGTTGCGCATCGGCGGCATGCGCAGCGGCGTCGACGCCAACCTGACCTACCAGCTGAGCCGTGCGGAATATCTGCGCCTCGGCCTCGGCTGGCAGCGCTACGCATCGCAGGAAGGCACCTCGCTCGGCACCGGCCGGAGCTGGACGGCGGAAGCCGGTAGCCACCTGCGGCTGGAATACCCGAATCTGACCGTGCGCACCTTCGCGACCGGCAGCCGGTTCGACGATGACGGCCGCATCGATGCGTCGCTGATGCGATATCTTCCCGAGGGACGAACCGACCTCGGCAACCTGCCGACGGACAGCGTGTCGTATGGCGTCAGCGTCGGTGTCGGCACGGTGGTCGACGGGCGTTACACGCGTGCGCTGCGTCCTTTTCTCGAAGCGGGTCTTTTATACAACCGCGACTCCGGTCGCAACTACAACCTGTCGGGTGGCGTGGCCGGCAGCGTGCTCGGCCAGGATGTGCTGACCCTGCGCTTTCAGCGCAGCAGCGGCACACCGACTATTCCACGCGGCTTCCAAGAATTGGGGATCAATTACAAATGGCTCTACTGACTACTGCATCGACAGGCGCCTCGGCTTCCCGCTCGCGCGCATTGCTATCCCTGGCATTCGCGGGCTGCCTTGCCTTGCTGGGCGCCTGCACCACGATGGATGCCGGACCGCCGCCCAAACTTGAATCCAATGCGCGCTGGACGGTGCTGCCGTTCGTCAACCATACCGAAACGCCGCAGGCCGGCCTGCGCGCCGAATCGATCGCGGAAAACCTCCTGCGTGCCGGCGGCGTGTCGAAGCTAACCCGCTATCCGGCCAGCCTGAATACCGAAACCCTGTTCGAGCCGATGGATCGCAAGCAGCGCGATGCGGCACTGGAATGGGCCCGGCGGGAAAATATCCGCTACGCGCTTGCCGGCGGTGTCGATGAATGGCGGTACAAGGTTGGCATCGACGGCGAACCGGCCGTCGGCCTGACGCTGCAAGTCATCGACGTTAGCAGCGGCGACGTGCTGTGGGCATCCGCTGCCGGCGGCACAGGCTGGAGCCGCGAGGCCTTGTCGGCGCTGGCACAGAAACTCCTGCGCGGCCAGCTCGCTCCGGTCATCAACGCGGCCCGCTAATGATCGCCATGTTTCGCCGCCTGGCAGCGATTCGCCTGCGGCGTTCTCGGGCAGATGCCCGGATGAACGACAGCGCGGACGATGGTGCATTGGCCATCGGCGACATGCTGCGCCGTTTTTCGGTTCTCGAACCGGATGAGATGCAGGCCGCTCGCCGTTCCCCGATGGCGCTGGTGGACGTGCTGGTATTTTGCGGCGGCGCGCTGGCGATCGGCAGCCGGGTATGGCCGAACGACATGTTCGGCGTGCAGGCGGAATTTCCCTGGCTCTGGATTGCGCCTTTGCTGATCGCGCTGCGTCACGGCTCGTCCATCGGATTGCTGGCGGTGGGACTCTATGTCGGCTGGTGGCTGATGATGGCTCGCTACGGCTGGCCGGGCATCGGGGACAATCCCGTGTTTCCCCGTAATTTCTTCGTCGGCGGTTTCGGCGTAGTGCTGATCGCCGGCCAGTTTTCCGACACCTGGAAGGAGCGCACCCGGCGCATGCTGGCGACCAGCGCCTATCTGGAAGAGCGTCTCAAGACGCTGACCAAATATCATTTCCTGCTGCGCCTGTCGCATGAACGTCTCGAACAGGACCTGCTGGTCAAGCCGGTGACCCTGCGTGAAACGCTTAGCCGCCTGCGCGACATCAGCATGAACCGCAGCAAGACCGGCGAGGGCTTGCCAGGCGCACAGGAACTCATCCAGCTTCTCGGCCAGAGCTGCCAGCTCGAACGCGCGGCACTCTATGCGCTCGATGAAGACGGCATGCCGATCCTGCCGGCGGCGGCGGTGCTTGGCAGTCCGTCCGAGCTATCGATGCAGGACCCGCTGCTGCGCCACAGCCTCGATGAAGACATTCTCACGCACGTGCAGTCCGATGGCATGCCGGCCGACGCACGCGACACCAGCCGCTACCTGATCTGCGCGCCGTTGCTGCCCTCGACCGGGCGCCCGATCGGCGTGCTCGCGGTGGAAAAGCTGCCCTTCCTCGCGCTCAACGCCGAGACGCTGCAGCTCTTGTCCGTCCTTACCGACTACTACGCCGACGGCGTCAACCTCGATATGACCACGCGCCGCGTGCTGGCCAAGGTACCTGCCTGTCCGCCCGAACTGGCGCTCGATATCGTGCGCCTTCATCGCATCCGGCTATCGTCCGGCATCGATTCATCGCTGGTGGCGCTGGTGTTCGAAAACGACGAGGTGTCGCTCGATATCCTGGAGCAGGTCAAGCGCCTCAAGCGCGGCGTCGATATTTCCTGGGAACTGGCCGGGCCGAAGCACCATGCCCTCATCACGTTGCTGCCGCTGGCCGGCTCAGCGGCGGTGGAAGGCTACCTGCTGCGCATCGAAGGCGCGATACGCAACCAGTTCGGCACCGGCTTCATCGGCAGCCGGGTCGTCATGCACACCGCCCGCATCGGCTTTTCGCCGCCTGCGTCCACGCTCTCCCACCTGGTGACGCGCTGTGCTGTATAAGCTGACACTTTCTTCGCTGACCCTCGAAACCGCTGCCCTCTGGCTGCTGTTCTCGGAAAGCCGCAGTGTCGCCCTGATGCTGCAGTACTTTCTGCTGCACGGCATCGCCAGCGCATTGATGGCGGTTGCCGTCGGCATGCTGGCGCCGAAAAAATACCGGAGTCAGAAAACCCTGCTGTTCGCGCTGCTGTTTTCCTTTCATTTCTTCATCCCGGTGTTGAGCATGGTCGCCGAAGCGCTCGCCGTGGTGCTCTACCGCATCCTGCCGACGCTGAAAAAGAAAGCGACCTTCGGCACCATGCAACCGCCGGAATTCAACACCTACCGCAATCATGAAGGCACCGGTTTCCGCAGCGGACAGGCACGCTCGCAGCTTGCCAATACCGACGCGCCGGTGGAGCAGCGCCTGAAGGCGCTGATCGCGGTGCAGGACACGCCGGTGCGTGCGATCGGCCCGCTGCTGCGCAATCTGCTGGCCGACCCTGCCGACGACGTGCGGCTGCTGGCATACGGCATCCTGGACAGCAAGGAAAAACACATCACCCGCCAGATCGTCGAAAAGCGCCAGCTGCTGGAAGCCGGATCGAACGCATCGCACGGCGAGCCACCCGGTCCGGCCGAACGCTTTCATTTGTGCAAGCGGATCGCGGAACTGTACTGGGAACTGATCTACCAGAACCTGGTGCAGGGTGATATGCGGCTGTTCTCCGCCGAACAGGCGCAGCAGCATGCGCTACAGGCGCTCGATATCAATGCCGACGACGGCGGGCTCTGGTTCATCATTGCCCGCCTGAAGCTGGCACGCGGCGACGTGGCCGGTGCCAGACATGCGCTGGAACAATCGCGCCTGAACCATTTCGCCTACGAACGACTGCTGCCCTACTACGCCGAGATGGCGTTCCTGGAGCGGCGTTTCGATACCCTGCATGGCCTGCTCGCCGAACTGGAACACAGCGGCGGCGGTCCGGCGCTGGAAAACGTCAAGCGCTACTGGCTCGGCGGCCGCGCCGGTGCGCCTGCGAGCAACCCATCCCTGTCCCGGAGCCCCGCATCATGAATGCGCCGATATCCGCATCGCAGGCCACGCCTGCGGCCCTGCCCACCGCCAGCGACTGCGACGTGATGCTGCTGCTGGAAGGCACCTTTCCGTATGTGAGCGGGGGCGTATCGAGCTGGGTCAACCAGATCATTCGCGGCTTTCCCGAGATCCGCTTCGGCATCTGCTTCATCGGTAGCCGGCGCGAGGATTACGGACCGCCGAAATATGCATTGCCGCCGAACGTCGTCCATGTCGAAGTGCACTACATGCACGAACGGCACAATGTCCCGATGGTCAAGCCGCGGCGCGGCGACCGCAAGGCGTTCGCGCAGATGGAAGCCTTCCATGAACTATTCCGCTCGCCAGGCAGCCAAGGCGGCGGCCAGTTGTCGGCCTCCCTGGAAGCGCTGGTGCCACTGATGCAGGATGGCAAGGCAATGGACGAATCGGCCTTCCTCTACAGCGAGGGCGCATGGGAATACATCACCCGGCAGTACCGGGCGTTCTGCACCGATCCCTCGTTCGTCGATTATTTCTGGACGGTGCGCATCATGCACGCGCCGGTATGGCTGCTGGCGCGCATTGCAAACCGGCTGATACCTGCGCGTTGCTACCACAGCATTTCCACCGGCTATGCCGGCCTGCTCGGCGCCCTGCTGAAACAACAAACCGGGCGGCCGCTGCTGCTGTCGGAACACGGCATTTATACCAAGGAACGCAAGATCGACCTGTTCCAGAGCCAGTGGATCCGCGATAACCGCAGCGTGTTCGAAAAGGACGCCTCGCAGATCTCCTATTTCCGCGATTTGTGGATCCGGTTTTTCGAAGCGCTCGGCCGCATCTGCTACGAGGCGTCGGACGACATCGTCGCGCTGTACGAGACCAACCGGCTCCGGCAAATCAAGGACGGCGCACCCGCCGCCCGCACCCGCAATATTCCCAACGGCATCGACCTGCCGCGCCTGTCGGCGCTGCGCCCGCTGCGGCCTGCGACCCCTCCGCCGGTGCTGTGCCTGATCGGCCGCGTGGTGCCGATCAAGGACGTAAAAACCTTCATCCGCGCCATGCGCACCGTCGTCAACCTGTTGCCGGACGCCGAAGGCTGGATCGCCGGACCGGAGGACGAAGACCAGGGCTACGCGCAGGAATGCCGCAACATCGCCGAAGGACTCGGGCTGCAGGACAAGGTGAAGTTTCTCGGTTTCCAGAAAATCGATGAGCTGATGCCGAAGATCGGCCTGGTGGTCCTCTCCAGCATCAGCGAGGCGCTGCCGCTGGTACTGCTGGAGGGGTTTGCCGCCGGCGTACCGGCGGTCACCACCGATGTGGGTTCCTGCCGCCAGCTTGTCTACGGTCTTGACGAGGCCGACCAGGCGCTGGGCGCCGCCGGAGAAGTCGTCGGCATCGCCGAGCCGGTGTTGCTTGCGCAGGCCGCAGTCAACCTGCTGGGCGACCTGCCGCGCTGGCATGCGGCCCAGGCGGCCGGCATCGTGCGGGTGGAACGTTACTATACGCAGGAGCGGATGTTCGGCGAGTACCGCAGCCTCTATCAGCAATCGCTGCATCAGCCCGGCGCACCCGCGCAGGCGCTTCGCTGCCCGATGCATCCACAGCGCTGACGGATAGCCATGGCCGGTATCGGATTCGAACTGCGGAAAATCCTGAAGCGCGACAACCTCGTCTCGTTGGTGCAGGCGTACGGTTTCGCCGCCGTCATCAGCTCCGGCCCCTGGCTGCTGTCGATCTTCGGCATCCTCGTCATCGGCATGCTGAACTATTCGCTCGCGGTGCCCAACCGCTTCATCGAGGAGTTCCAGGTCAGCGTCACTTACCTGATCGCCTTCTCGCTGATCCTCAGCGGCGTCTTTCAGCTCGCCTTCACCCGCTTCACCGCCGACCGCCTGTTCGAGAAACGGCGGCATCTCATCGGCCCTGCCTTCTACGGCGTCACCCTGGTGCTCACCGTTGTCAGCGGCGTCTGCGGGATGCTGGCGACGCTGTTTCTCTTCCCGGAACAAAGCGTCCTGTTCCGGCTGCTCTTCCTTGCCGCGTTCGTCGTGCTCTGCAACATCTGGATCGCGACGATTTTCCTTTCCGGCATGAAGCGGTACAAGCAGATCGTCTGGTTGTACTTCCTCGGCTACACGGTCACGGTCCTGGGAGCACAGTTGCTGCGCGGGTGGCAACTCGAAGGCTTGATGGCCGGTTTCCTCATCGGCCAGTCCTTCCTGCTCTTCGGCATGATGGTACTGATCGCCCGCGACTTCCCGGCGCAAACGCTGATGTCCTTCGACTTCTTCAGCGGCAAGTACCTGTACCCGTCGCTGATGCTGATCGGCGTGCTCTACAACCTTGCGGTATGGGTGGACAAGTTCATCTTCTGGTTCACCACGGAGACCAGCCAAGCCATCATCGGCCCGCTGCGTGCCTCGGTCATCTACGACATGCCGGTATTCCTCGCCTATGTCTCCATCATCCCCGGCATGGCGATCTTCCTGCTGCGGCTGGAAACCGACTTCGTCGAGGAATACGACGGCTTCTACTACGCGGTACGCACCGGCGGCTCGCTGGAAACCATCGAACGCTACCGCAACGGCATGGTCGCCACCGTCCGGCTCGGCATCTTCGAGATCGTGAAGGTGCAGGCGATGGCATCACTGATCCTGCTGATTGCCGGCGAACAGCTGCTGACGTGGATGGGGATTTCGACCCTTTACCTGCCGCTTTTGTATGTCGACGTGATCGGGGCGGGCTTGCAGGTGGTACTGCTGGGTATTTTGAATGTGTTCTTTTATCTGGATAAGCGGCGCATTGTGTTGTGGCTTTGCTTTGCGTTTGTGGTGCTGAATCTGCTGTTTACGTGGATATCGATTTTGCTGGGGCCGGCGTTTTATGGGTATGGATTTGCGGTGAGTGTGCTGGTGGTGGTGGTGGGGAGTTTTGTGTTGTTGTCGAGGAAGCTGGCGGTGTTGGAGTATGAGACGTTTATGTTGCAGTGAGCTTGTGTGTTATTTCTCCGGTGATGCAATACTTTCTTCTCTTCGAAGAGACTAGCCGGGACTGGCCCCGGCGGGCCACTCCCTTTCTTTGCTTCGCCAAAGAAAGGAAGCAAAGAAAGGCGACCCCGTTATCGCCGCCCGCTTCGCGGGTGCCCAAAAGTGACGCGATCAAAACGGGAAGCGAAATAAACTCGCCTGCGGCTCAGACAAATTTCGCTTCTGTATCCGTTTTGATCGCGTCACTTTTGGCGTCGCTAAAAGGGGATCAACTGCCACCCCCTCCCCACCCTGGCCCTCCCCTTCCGGGAGGGAATTACTTTTTCTTTACCTTGCAAACGCAGGCAAGAGTGAATCACGAAGCCAGCTGCAAAGTCTCAAATTCGGCCAGCAAGGTAATGAACAGGACAGTTCCCTCCCGAAGGGGAGGGTCAGGGTGGGGAGGGGTTTTGGAAGTTCCCCCTTCTGGCGGCGCCAAAAGGGGCAGTGCTGAAACGGATAAAGAAGCGAAATTTGTCTGAGCCGCAGGCGAGTTTATTTCGCTTCCCGTTTTAGCACTGCCCCTTTTGGGAACCCCGAAGGGGCGTCGACTGCGGGGTCGCCTTTCTTTGCTTCCTTTCTTTGGCGAAGCAAAGAAAGGAAGTGGCCCGCCGGGGCCAGTCCCGGCTTGTCTCTTCGAAGAGAAGAAAGAGTTGAATCACCGAAGAAAATCCCTTATCTACCCCCCACCCACATCCCGAATACAAGCATAAAGCGTCTCCCACCGAAACGGCTTGAAGATATACCCATCCGCCCCCTCCTTCAGCCCCCGCTGCAAATCCTCATCCTCGACCCGCGACGTCACCATCACCACCGGCACGTCCGACAAATCGCTATACCTTCGGATGTGCTTGAGTACATAAAACCCGTCACGAGTCGGCAAAACCACGTCAAGCAGCACGATGTCCGGCCGATAGCCGTCCTTGAACAGTTGCAGCGCATCCGGTGTGTCGCCTGCATGTGTCACCGCAAAGCCTTTCTCTCCCAGCAACGTGCCCATGAGTTGCACCATGTCGTCATCGTCTTCCACCACCAGCACCTTCAAACCGTTCGCCGCCGGAAGCTCGCCAGTCGTTTCAGGACTGACATGCGTATAAAACCCTTTTTCATGGAGCAACCGGGCCGCCCGCCGCGCCTCAGACCACATCTGGCCGTCATCGCCAGCACCGGCACCAGCACCTTTTGTTTGTACGGATGGCACATCGTCCGCGCTTTCAATCCAGCCAAGCCGTTGCAGATCGCCGGCAACATACATGAAATCACCCGTTATCCGGTCGCCTGCACGGGCGGCAAGATGCGCGATGGAGGACTTGCCGTCGATCATTCGTAACAGGAATAGCGCATCGGCGGAAACATCCGGGCCGCCTTTTTTCATGGCGCTCCTGCCGTCAGCAGTGACTCTCAAAATCGTGTTTGCATACATTACTGATCGTAATCCTTCTTTGAATTCTCAAGAATACGGTTAGCTTACCGCTGATGTCCCCAAGAATGAAATACGCGGAAATTCGAGCTGTGGATGCAAAAATTACCTGCTGCACGTATAAAACGCCGTATAGACATACCTGAAAGCAACAACCTGCAACGATACAAGGCACGCCGTCCTGCTGTGTCGCGCTGACTCCCCTCCATGGCACATCCTTTGCTGCACTTAAAAGGAGATGCGCATGAAAAAGATCCGAACTTGCGGTATGTCGTCATGCCAATTGCTAAATCCATCATGATTGTCCTTACCGATTGACCGGTTGACAGAGACAGATCGCAAGCGGCATGCAGCAGGCTTCGTTGTATCGCAAAGACCGCCATCCGCTTCCAGACGGATTTCGAGGTGTTGACCGCTGACAAGTCCCTCCCAGTCCGCTTTGGCTGATCAAACTGCGTCAAGGAGTGACCTATGGATACGAACACACCTGCAACACCGGGTGGTAACGGCTCGGAAATCACGGTAAAGACCGGATCGAGCAACTATGACAAAACATTGGGGACGGCGTCGGGCACGAAGCCGCCAGGCACATCGGCCGGGATGCGCAGCCAGCTTACCGGCCTCAAGGCGGATCTGGACGCGCTGGTCAATCGCGCGCCCGGCATGTCGGACGACGAACTCGCCGCGGAGCATGCGAAGCTGATGGCGAAGTACGGCTCCCTGCGTTTCGCGGCAAAAGGACTGGCAACCCAAGCCACACAGCAGTTCAACGTCGGGGTCGAAAACGCCAGCCGCCAGTTCAATCGCGGCGTCGAAACGACAACCGGTTATGTGAAGGAAAAACCGATGCAGTCGGTGGCAGTGGCGGCAGGTGCAGGATTGCTGCTCGCTATGCTGTTCAAGCGTCGCTGATCGACAAGCAACGAACGACAACGGAGAAAGCTTATGGACAATTCCGACGCGCACGCACCACGCCATTCCTCGGGAAATGGCGCGTCCGGCAGCGCCTATGTATCAGGAGGCAATGCCGGTGATGCGGCCGGTCAGTACAGCCAGTATCAGACACAGGCCACTCCGGTGGAGGCGGCTCTTGGCTGGGCAAAAGAGCACCCGCTGTTATGTGCAGCGGCTGTAGGAGCAGTGATTGCCATCGGTCCGCGCCGGGTGGTGCGTACCTTGGCAACCAGTGGTGGAGCATTGACGGCATTGACGCTCCGCAATCCGTCGAACATTGACGCCCTTGCAAGACTCATAAGTAAAGTGGGCGCCTATTTGCAGCAAAAGAGTGCGCAGAAGTAAGGCGACCGCGCACGTTACCGACCCTAACGCCGAGGTGGCGGATTGACGATGGGGCTGACGTAAACAAGAGCACCATCGTTGCAGTTAGGAGAGGAAAGTCCGTTTAACTCGTTAACCAGAAAGGAAAGTAAATCATGAAAAAAATCATTTCCGTATTCGGCATCTTGGCATTTGCCGTCGGCCTGTCAGCATGCAACACCATGCGTGGTTTCGGTACCGATATCGAGCGTGGCGGCGAGAAAGTCCAGGGCGCTGCGACAAACGTACAGAAGGGCGGTACCACTTCCGGTTCGTCACGGTAATAGCATTACCTGACTTGCCGTCATAAGAATGGGCTGCGTCCGCAAGGGCGCGGCCTGCTTTTCATCCCCGTTTTCTTCCCGCAGTGCGTCGGCGAAGTTGCAGGGTGGCACTCGCCCTATCCTTCGCGCAGCGATAAATTGCCCTTCCAGTCTGATGTAGTATCCACAGTCAACACCCGCTAGCCGCAACCTGCGTCCCGGCGCGCAATGTTCGTCACCTATTCTTCCGTCCCGCCCTTCCGGCCCGGTCCCGAGGGACTCCACCCGGAGCCATTAATCCGTTAGACTGATACCCGCCGACAACAAGAACCGCGCCATGATCTGACGAGGATGTTCACCCCTGCAGGCGCCCTGATAACGACGAGACAGCATTTCAGAATGACACCATTCGACAGTAATCCCGAAGGCCTTCGACATCTGGCCAGCATTTATGCTGTGTTAAGCGCAACAAATGAAGCAATCCTGCGTTCGGAAACCCCTTCCGGGCTTTACCAGGCCGTTTGCGACGCAGCGATCGACAGCGGCAAATTCACGACGGCGGCGGTGCTGGTCCCGGATACCAGGACCGGCTGGCTGAAAACGGTGGCCGCCGCCGGGATGCGCCCCGAGCAGATCGGCGGTGAAAGCGGCATTTCGGTCGACGAAACGACCGCCGAAGGCCGAGGGCTTGCCGGCACCGCGTACCGCAGCGGAATACCGTGCATCAGCAACGATTTTGTCGACGACCCCCGATCGCTGCCCTGGCGAGCAGTGGTGCGCGCCTCCCGCATCGCTGCCGGTGCGGCGGTTCCGGTGGCGCTTGAGAACGGCGCGCGCGGCGTGCTGATGTTTTACTCCAGCGAAAAAGGCGCGTTCGACGACGAAGCTGTTTCCCTTATCGAACGCCTGGCCCGCAACATTACCTTCGCCCTCGGCGCCTTTGCCCGCGACGAGCTGCGCCGGCAGGCCGAAGAAGCACTGAGGACCAGCGAAGAACGCTACAGGGCAATCCTGGAAAACATGGACGACGCCTACTATGAAGTCGACACCACAGGGCGCCACACGTTTTTCAACAACGCTTTCCCGCGCCTGTTCGGCTATACCAGCGAGGAAATCCGCGCCACCAGCAACCGTGATTACCAGACGCCTGAAATGGCGGCCGAAGTGGCGAAGACATTCAAGGAAGTGTTTCGCACCGGCATTTCGCAAAAGAGCCAGTACTGGCGTTACGTGCACAAGAACGGCAGCATCATCCACGTCGAGGGATCGGTACAACTGACACGCGACAAGAATGGCGTTGCCACCGGTTTTCGCGGCATCCTCCGCGATGTCACCGCGCGCCGCCAGACAGAGCAGGCGCTGCGCGAGAGCGAGAAAAAATACCGCAGCATTCTCGAGAGCATCCAGGATGCTTATTACGAAGTCGACCTGCAGGGCAAGATCGTGATGTGCAACGGCGCGTTCTGCCGGATGCTGGGATATGCGGAAAGCGAACTGGTCGATCGCCACTATCGGCAATACCAGACGCCGGAAGTTGCCGAAAGGGTCTTCAAGACCTTCAACACCGTCTACCGCACCGGCGTGGCCGCCCCGAATTTCGATTGGGAAATGATCGCCAAGGATGGCCGTACCGTCGTCGGGGAAGGATCAGTGCAAATCTTTCACGCGCCGGACGGCAAGCCGGCGGGCTTCCGCGGCATCCTGCGCGACGTCACGGAGCGGCGCAAGGTCGAACGCGCACTGCGCGAAAGCGAGGCGCGCTTCCGTGCGCTGACCAATCTTTCTTCCGACTGGTACTGGGAACAGGATGCGGAGTTTCGTTACATCCTCATGGAAAGCCGGCGCAAGACGTCGGAATCGACCCAGGGCACATTCGTCGGAAAGCGCCCATGGGAAACCGAACTCGAGATTGAAAATGGCGGCGGATGGGAGACGCACCGCGATCTCCTCGCAGCGAAGCAACCCTTCCGCGATGTCATCATGCACCGCCTTCTGCCAAATGGGAAACCGTACTACATCAGCGTCAGCGGCGAACCGGTGTTTGACGGGGAAAATCGTTTTAACGGCTATCGCGGCGTATCCCGTGAAATCACCGACCAGAAGGTTGCCGAAGAACGCATCCAGCACCTGGCTACCCACGATGGCCTGACAGGACTGCCGAACCGCATCATGTTCAGCCATCTGCTGAGCCACGCCATACCAACCGCACAACGCTATAACCGGAGTTTCGCGGTGCTGTTTATCGACCTCGATCGCTTCAAGTTCATCAACGACTCACTCGGTCATGAAGCCGGCGACAAGCTGCTCAAGGAAATCTCCAGCCGCTTCAAGAAGGCGCTGCGTGCCAGCGACGTCGTTGCCCGTCTCGGCGGCGATGAGTTCGTGGTGCTGGTGCAGGAAATGAACGACATGGATCAGGCGGCAGCGGTCGCGCGCAAGCTGCTGACGGCGGCAATCAAGCCGATGATGCTGCTCGGCCGGGAATGCCGCGTTACTGCCAGCGTCGGCATCGCCATGTACCCGAACGACGGTGACGACGAGCAGACGCTGATGAAGAACGCCGACATCGCGATGTACTTTGCGAAGGAGGAAGGAAAGAACAACTTCCAGTTTTATTCCAAAGACATCAAGTCGCAATCGCTGGAGCGCCTGGCCCTCGAGGCCAACCTGCGCCATGCATTGGAACGCAACGAATTTACGCTGCACTACCAGGCCAAGCGCGACCTCACCAGTGGTGCAATTACCGGCGTGGAAGCCCTGCTCCGATGGGATAACACGGAGCTGGGTTCGGTGTCGCCAGTGCAGTTCATCCCGGTGGCGGAGGAAACGGGATTGATCGTACCGATCGGCAAGTGGGTGCTTGAAACCGCCTGCGCCCAGAACGTCGAATGGCAACACCAGGGCTTGCCGCCGGTCTGCATGGCGGTCAATCTGTCCGTGCGCCAGTTTGCCGACGAACATCTGCTGGAAGATCTCGCCACCATCCTGCGCGAGACCGGCATGCAGCCGCATCTGCTGGAGCTGGAGATTACCGAAGGCATGGTGATCCACAATCCCGCGACGGCAATCAAGCTGCTGACCGCCATCAAGAACATGGGCATCCGGCTGGCGATTGACGATTTCGGCACCGGCTATTCATCACTCGGCCAATTGAAGAATTTTCCAATCGATACACTCAAGGTGGACCGCTCCTTCATCCGTGATATCGGCAGCAATTCCGATGACCGGGCCATTACCGAAGCCATCATTGCAATGGGAAAGACGCTCAGCCTGACCGTGGTGGCGGAAGGGGTCGAAACCATGGAACAGGAAGCCTTTCTACGCATGCACGCATGCGACGAAATGCAGGGCTACTATTTCAGCAAACCGATTGCTCCCAACGAATTTGCGACGCTTCTGCGGGACCATGTGGCAAACGCAAAATAACGTTTCCAGATTCAGCTATTTACGAAGAAACCAATCCCATTTCATCGCTTTTTCGGGCACATTCTTATCCGTATGATTGGGCTTTCCGAAGCGCCTGATCAGGCGCTGATTATTTCAGGAGAGAAAGATGTCCAATAAAGTTGAATGGGAACTGGTTGATGCACCCGCATCCCGCTCATCGCAATCCGCAACGCATTTTCTGAAAGCGCTGCTCGGTCCATGGTGGAAATGGAAAGTGGGTGGTGCGGCCATCGTGACCGGGGCGGTCCTATTGCTGCTGGCCACGGTTGCCGGCATTGTCATATTGGGTCTCCTTGCCGTCGCCTTGCTGTCACTCGCGGTTCATCACGTCCGTGCATGGCTCGGCAACGGTCGCCACGCAGCTTCATCCGGCGGTTCGTCCCTGCAACGACGGTAAAGCCCTGTCGAATTTGCATCGCTTGACGAACTTGCAGGATGCACCATTGTCACTACGGCTTCACGGCATCGAATACTGCCTGCCTCACCGGCATGCGATTCCGGCCGTTCCCGCGAACCGACATCCTTGGAGAACTCAATGACAATCGTACGAAACAAACTGGCCGCGGTCGTGCTGCCACTCATTCTCGCGGCTGGGCTGACCGCTTGCCAGAAACAGGAAAGCGCGTCCGGACAAGGTCCCGCGGAACAGGCAGGCAAAGTGATTGACAGCGCCGCGTCCAAGGCTGGCACGGAATTGAGCAAGGCAGGCGAAGTCATCGGCCAGACGATGGAAAAAGCGGCTGAAAAAGGCGGCCAGGCGATGGAGAAGGCAGGCGAGAAAATGCAGAGCACCGCGCAGGAGTCGAAATCCGAGGTCGAGCAGAAAAAAGAGTAGCGTCCGCTGACAGTCAGGCGCTTTGCGCAAGCAGGAGGCCCCGGAAATCCTCCGCATTCATCGGCTGCGCGAGAAAATAACCTTGCAGCACATCGCAGCCGAGATTTTCCAGCAGCCGGGTGGTGTGCTCGTCTTCCACGCCTTCGGCCACCACCAGCATTCCGAGCGCATGGCCCATGGCGACGATCGCCTTGACAAGTTCCAGTGCTTGCCGGTTGGTCGAGATGTCGCGCACGAAAGCCCGGTCGATCTTGATTTCCGCCGCGGGAAAATCGCGCAGGTAAGCGAGGCTTGAATAGCCGGTACCGAAATCGTCGATCGAGATCGACACGCCGCAATGGCGCAACGACTTGAATACCTGCATCGCCTTTGCCGGATCCTCGATGGCAACCGACTCGGTGATCTCCAGGGTCAGCGACTGCGCCTCCACATCATGTTTCGAGAGCGCCGCCCGCACCTTGGCCGTCATTTCGTGACCGCGCACCTGCAATGCCGACACATTGATCGATACCGGAACCACCCACCCCTGCTGGTGCCAGCTGCGAATCTGCCGACATGCCTCATTCAACACCCAATCGCCGAGCGCGGCAATCATGCCGGTGCGCTCGGCGACGGTAATGAATTCCGCCGGCAGCCGCATGCCGCGCTGCGGATCAATCCAGCGCACCAGCGCTTCCACGCCGACAATCTGGCGCGATCCCGCCGCATATTTCGGCTGATAAAAGAGCCGGAACTCGCTGCGCTCGAATGCCCGCCGCAGTCTCTTATGGGTTTCCGCCGTTGCCACCCGTTCTGCATCCATGTGCGGTGAAAATCGCTTCCACATATTCCGGCCCTGGCGCTTCGCGTGATACATCGCGGTATCGGCGCGCAGCAGCAGCGGCTCGGCATCCTGCCCGGTCAAATGTCGCGCGACGCCGATCGACGCGGAGATATTGACACTGTCCGACCCCACACGCATCGGCGCTTTCAGCGACAAAACGACACGCTGCATGATGTGCTCGACGCGTGCTTCATCGGCATCGACCAGGATGATGACGAACTCGTCCCCACCGACACGGATCACGATATCGCCTTCACGCAGGCATTCATGGATGCGGCGCGATGCAATCACCAGCACCGCGTCGCCGACGTCATGACCCATCGTATCGTTCACCAGCTTGAAGCCGTCCAGGTCAACGAACGCCAGGTGCAGAGAAGTGCGTCCTGCCTGCGCCTTGTGTATCAGTGCCGGCAGTTGTTTTTGAAGGAAATGCCGATTCTTCAACCCGGTCAAGGCGTCGGTTTCGGCAATTTGCTGATGCTCCAGCCGGCGCCGGTCGTAATAGGCAACCAGCGTTGCGCCGACCAGCAGGATGACCGCCGTGGCGAATACCACGCCCGGCAGCCAATCGCTGTCCAAACGATCGGCAGCAAGGCTGACCGCCCCGACCGGAAATTCCGCAGCAGCGATGCCAATGTAATGCATGGCGGCGATCGCCGCGCCAAGCAGAAATGCCGCCAGCACTTTTTTGAGCGGCATCAGTGCTTCGCCGCCCTGCGAAAGATGACGCATTGCCCAGATCGCAGCGCCGCTCAGGCCGATGGCAATGGCGATCGACAGGACGACCAATGGCCATTCATAACGAATCGATGGCGACATGCGCATTGCGGCCATGCCGATGTAATGCATGCCGGCGATTGCCGTCCCCGCCAGCGTGGATGTGGCGGCGTAATGCCAGGGCTTGAGCGATTCCCGCTGTGCCATGAACAGCGCTGCAGCGGATGTGGCAACCGGCGCAGCCCATGACAACAACGTAAGGCCGGGGTCGTAACCGACAGGCGTCCCGAGCGTGAATGCCTGCATGCCGATGAAGTGCATGGACCAGATGCCGGTTCCCGCTGCGAGGGCGCTGCCGGCAAGCCAGAACCATCGTTGCGGCGACATGGCCGATCGTGTGCGAGCGGCGAGCTCGAGGGTTGCATAGCCGGCCAGCATGGCCACTAAAAGGGAAAGCCCGACAAGCGGGGCGTCATGGGTGCCAGTCAATTTTATGTTTCCGTCATTGATTGAAACCGTATAAGAATGCAAAGCCGGAAAGTAAAAGACGGCCATGTTGTCGAGGAAAGACAGCGCAGAGGCATTGAATGTTCCTGAACAACCTTTTGTCGCCAAAGAAAACGTGGGAAATCGGAAACCGCCAGAGCTTGCTTGATGAGCGTCGGAAGCGGTTTGGCGTTGACCAGGGAGCGTAGACGCACGAACTGCGCAGCAGCTTATTGAATCTGTCTAGGAGGAGCGCAGCGGAAGGAAAGGGACGGCGCGAGCGGAAGGCCGCCGACCGGGCGGTCGACGGCGAATGCAGAAAAGAAAATGCAATTGAACGATCAGGAACCGATACGCGCGAAATCCGGCGTGAGAACCACTGCCGAACCGCCTTGCGCGCTATCCGGTTGCGCCGGCATCTTGCGCGGCGATAGTTTCTGGCTGCGTACCCGTCGTGCAAACGCGGTGAGGAATGCGGCGTAGCCGTTGCAGCCCGGGCGGATGCCTTCCCTGGCGGCCTTGATCGGACCCATCTCCAGCGTATCGCCAAGATCGTATGCCAGATCGCCTTTGTCCCAGGCAGATTCGTCTTTGTGTGCCAACTTCACTTGCATGATTATTCCTAAAAATGGTGATGTCCAAAATTTTGCCGCTGCAGAAATGCGCGTGCGAATGACGCTAACTTTAGCGCTAGCGCCCATGCGCATTCAAGGTTTTAATGAACATAAAAGTAAAAATAATTTTCTCAACGCAACAAGATTGCCATTCATAGATGTTGTTCATTCAAGTTCATGCAGAACATGCATTTTTCATGGCGTCGATCATGACAATCAGACACCCGGCGCTCGTCTTGCCGGGAGTTATGCTGGCCGATTTGCTATCATGCGCGGCTGTGCTGCGGTTCCGTATACGCACCGCCCGCTTCCCTACCTTGAACCCCGTTGCAAAAACAAAAAGGCTGCCAAATGCATCGTCTATCCTTCCGCTCATCCCTTTCCTCCCTTTTCAGCCGCTGCGTGCTTTCGATCATGCTATCGGCTGCAAGCGTGGCGCATGCACAGCAGGTACTGCGCGTTTCCGCCATTCCCGATGAAGCGCCAACCGAGTTGCAGCGCAAATTCAAGCCGCTCGGTGCGTATCTCGAGCAGAAAACGGGTATGAAGGTGGAATTCATCCCCGTGACCGATTACGCCGCGTCGGTTGAAGGCTTGGTGAGCAACAAGCTGGACATGGTCTGGTTCGGCGGCTTTACGTTCGTGCAGGCAAAGATGCGCAGCAACGGCAAGGTGATACCGCTGGTGCAAAGGGAAGAAGATGAACGATTCAAGTCGGTGTTCATCACCAGCGACAAATCGATCACCCGCCTCGACGACCTGAAGGGAAAAACCTTCACCTTCGGGTCGGAGTCGTCGACATCCGGTCACCTGATGCCGCGCTTTTATCTGCTCGCAGCCAAAATCAATCCGGATACCGACATGAAACGCGTTGCGTTTTCCGGCGCACACGACGCAACGGCGGCGGCAGTCGCAGGCGGCAAGGTCGATGCCGGCGCGCTGAACGCATCGGTATGGGAAAAGCTGGTGGGCGAGCGCAAGGTCGACCCGACCACGGTCAACGTCTTCTACACCACGCCAGGTTATTTTGATTACAACTGGACCGTGCGCTCGGACATGGATCCGGCATTGCGGAAGAAGATTACCGATGCCTTCCTCTCGCTCGATAAAGCCGATCCGAAGGGCAAGGAAATCCTGGAGCTTCAGCGGGCAACCCGCTTCATTCCCACCAAGGCAGAAAATTACGAGGCGATTGAGAAAGCGGCCCGCCAGGCCGGATTGCTCAAGTAATGAGCTTTTGCCTTGAAGGCGTCTCGGTGCGCCATCATGCCACCGCGGCAGCGCCTGTCGCGCTGTCGGACATGACGCTGTCGATCGCGGCGGGTGAACACGTTGCGCTGGTCGGCCCGTCCGGCGCAGGCAAAACGACGCTGCTGCATACGCTGGCCTGTGCGCATCGGCCGCACGGGGGCCGCTTTACCGTGTTCGGTCAAAACCCCTGGGCGCTCGGTGAACGGCAACGACATGCAATGCGCGCCCGCCTTTTCCTCGCGCCGCAAACGCCGCCGCTGCCGCCACGCCAGCGCGTGGTCACGGCGGTGCTTGCCGGACGCCTGCCGCGGTGGAATCTCTGGCAAGCGCTGTCGTCGCTGGTTCGTCCCGCGGATGCCGGGGTGGCGTTTGATGCGCTGGCACGCTTCAACCTGCAGGACAAACTGTATGAACGTGTGGACCGGCTGTCCGGCGGCGAGCGCCAGCGCTGTAGCCTGGCGCGGCTGCTGGTATCCGGGGCGGAAGCATTCCTGGTGGATGAACCGTTATCCGCTCTTGACCCGGCGCTGGCCGTGCAGACGCTCGGCACCTTGCGTCAGGAAGCGACCACGCGAGGCGCAACGCTCGTGTGCAGCTTGCACCAGATCGAACTGGCCCTGGCGCACTTTCCCCGCATCATCGGTCTGCGCAATGGCCGCGTGACGTTTGACCTGCCGCGCGATGCAGTGACGGAGGCAGTGGTGGAGGCGTTGTACCGGAATGCGGATGCACATGCGTCGCCGGAACAGATGGTGGCGCCGGTTGCGCCTTCGTCGATTGCAGGGTGTTTTTAAAGTAAGGCGAGTTAAAGCTTTTAATGCGCAGGCAGGCGATTTGCCGGCGCAAGGCCCTTCCCCTGCGAAGCGGGAAAGAGCAGTCATTTCATGTGCTACCGATATCCATGTCTTCCACGCTTGACCGACTCCATCCCGACCCCGCATGGCGCAACCGCGTAACAGCCGTCGCGGTGACGCTCATCGTGCTGTGGCCGCTGCTGGTATGGAGCGAATTCAAGCCCTGGCTGCTATTCGACCGGCAGAGCCTGAATGCCACCGGCCGTTTTCTTTCAGCATTCTTCCCGCCGGCGCATTCGCCGGACTTCCTGCTGCTGATGCTGGAAGCGACGTGGCAGACGATTGCGATCGCTACCGCCGGCATGACGCTCGCGCTGCTGGGCGCAGTACCGCTTTCCATACTGGCCAACGAACGCCTCTCGGTATCCCGTCTCGGCACCGGCCGCATGAGCTGGTTCGGCAGCACACTCCGACGCATGGTGCGATGGCTTTTAATTTTGTTGCGCAGCGTGCCGGAGTTGGTGTGGGCGCTGTTGTTCGTTCGAATTGCCGGCCTCGGCCCGACTGCCGGCGTGGCCGCGATCGCGCTCACCTATTGCGGCATGCTCGGCAAGGTGTATGCAGAGATACTCGAATCCTCTGACGTACATGCGACCGACGCATTGCTGAAGAACGGCAGTGGCCGTCTCGCGGCACTCTGCTACGGTGCCCTGCCGGTGTCGGCATCGGAACTGGTCTCATATACCGTCTATCGCTGGGAATGCGCGATTCGCGGCTCGGTCGTGATGGGCTTCGTCGGCGCCGGCGGCCTCGGGCAGCGGATGGATGAATCGATGAAGATGCTGGCCGGCGGCGAGGTGGCGACCATGCTGATTATCTTCGTGCTGCTGGTCGCCTGCGCTGACGGCGTCAGCAAACTCCTGCGCAGGAGGCTGGCATGAGCATGCATCCAATGCCGGCGCCGCCCCGCCGGAGCATTGCCACACGCTTGCTGCTGCTTGGGATGGCGGCGCTGGTGATCGCCAGTTTTGCCAGTTTGTCCTTGCAATGGCGGGAGTTCTTCTCCGACCGAGCGATGCAAACGACCGCCGAGTTCCTGCGTGGCTTTGTGCCGCCGGATGTGTCGCCCGCGTTCATGCGCAAGGTAGGTATTGGCGCTGCCGAGACCATATCGATGTCGGCGCTCGGCACCCTGCTTGCCGCGATTGCCGGCATCGCGCTTGCATTGCCGGCAGCGGGCCGTCTTGGCCGTCCGGCGCGCGCCTGCACGCGGATGATACTGAACGTTTCGCGCTCGATTCCGGAGCTGGTCTGGGCGGCCATCATCCTGGTGGCAGCTGGACTCGGCCCCTTCGCCGGCACACTGGCGCTCGCTTTTCATACCACCGGCGTACTCGGGCGGCTGTTTGCAGATGCACTGGAAAACAGCTCGCCACTGCCTGAAGCCAGTCTGCGCGTCAATGGCGCGGGTGCGCTTGCGGCCTTCCTGTATGCGACCCTGCCGCAGACCGTGCCGCAGATGATGTCGTACACCTTGTATCGATGGGAGAACAATATCCGAGCGGCGGCCATTCTCGGGATGGTAGGTGCAGGCGGGCTGGGACAGATGCTGAAATATCACCTCTCCCTGTTCCAGATGCATCAGGCAGCGACGGTGATCCTGTCCATGCTGGCCCTGGTGGCGCTGGTGGATGCGCTCAGCTTCGCACTGCGCCGCATGATGACGCGGTAGCGATACAGTGCCGCGACGGCCTGCGTTGCCACATCCTTAACGGCATCGTGCTTGCTATTCGTCGCCCGACACCTTGTCGAGCAACTGGCTGAGCTTATCGCTGACAACGACCAGTGTATCCGTCAGCTGGGCGAGCCGGAGTTCCAGTTGAAGGACACGGTTTTCGAGCGCTTCGATAGCCGACTGTTCACTTGGTGCCGCCTGCGCTGCCAGGGCCCCATCGGTCAACGCCGTGCCGTCCTGTGCGGCCTGTTCGGCATTTGCGTCCGGCCTTGCGCCCTCACCTTCATTGCGCTGGGCGAGGATGCGCTTCAGGATCGTCAGGGCGAGCTCATAGTCGCCGTTCGTCTGTGTCAGTAAATAGTTACAGTTCGCAACCGGTTCGCCAGAAATCTTGTGCAATTTCAATACCATCTGGGCATCGATTTCCTTCATCGTCGTCTCCATTCCGCCGTTTTTAGACCGGCAATCACTATACGCGTTTGCTGCAACATGCGTTACCTGCAGGCATGCAACTTCCCGCATACGAACTTTTTCACGTTGATATGCATCGAATCTTTGCCGGTTTTGCAAGGCAGCCTCCCATGCGATGCAGGGAGGAATCTTTTTCAGCCTTGAGCTACGGCATCCACCGCAAGACACAGTGCAACGCAATCACCCTGATTGCGACAACCGGAGAATGCAATGGACTCGAAAATGCGAATAAGTCTGGCGGCGCTGCTCGCCGCTTTGATCAGCACTCCTGCAATGGCCCAGTCGGAAGCCACCACGAAGGAAGACGACAAGAAACGCCCCAAACGATTGAAAGTCATCAAGAATCCGGAGCTCGACCGTTCTGGCAAAACACAGCATGGCGAAGCGTCCTATTACGGCAAGGAATTTTTTGGAAGGAAGATGGCCGACGGGACACCGATGGACCCGGAATCAAATATCGCAGCCAGCAGGACATTGCCAATTGGCACCAAGGCCAAGGTAACCAACCTGGAAAATGGCAAGAGCGCGGTCGTGGAGATTCGTGACCGCGGCCCGTACATCGATGGCCGGATCGTCGACCTGACCCCCAAGACTGCCGAGCAGCTCGACATGAAGCACGAAGGCGTGGCTCCGGTCGCGGTAACGCCGATCGAGCTGCCGGGATCGACGACTGCGCAGTCCAGCGGAAACTGAGGCGGGAACCGCGTGCCGGCAACGGACAGATGCGACTGCATCAGAAGCGTTCCGCATTACTCCCCTTCGTACGGGGAGGGAGTAATGCAGTGATGCCCGATGCTACAGCAGTACCATCGGGCTGATATCGCAATCACACGATCAGGTTGAAAAGCGTCCTGCCACGTCAATCCCAAATACCGTGCCGGGCCCAGTGGCCGGTCATCGCGTTGCAGCCGCCACCTGGAGCGTCACGTCGGAACCCGGACGGGCATCGACGAGCAACATTCCGTTGACGATGGAGACTGGTACGGCAGTGCCTGCAGCGTCTCGTGCGGTGACCTGTCCCCTGAGCGCATCCCTGACCGGGATCGCGACCGTGAGCGGCTCGGTGCAGAATGCGGGATTGAAGCTGCCGCCCAACCGGATGGTTGCCTGGCTCGATGATGCTGTCGTGATGACGGGCCTGACCTGGGTGCGGCACTGCCGATATCTCGCGACGTTGACATAGGTGTCCGTCCAGAGCCTCGATGAGAACGTCTGTGCGTAGGTCAGGTGATCGACCAGGAACTGTGACGTCACCGGACTCCAGCCGTCGCCATCGACCCCATGGCCGCCTGCAACGAACCAGCCGCCGAGAGTGACTGCCTCTGCAAGCTGGCGGTTGACCAATTGCAGCGACTCGGCCTGGGTCCTGCCATGCTCCTGGTCGAAGTAAGCAAATCGGTACGTGCTGTCGTCGATATCGAGCTTGCGCACGGAAAAATGGTTCTGCATGGCGATCGCCATCGCGCGATCGGTGTATTGATGCCATGGAAAGGCGAAGGTAAGCGGCTTTCGCCCGATTCTCTGTTCGATCAGGCGCTGCGATGCATTGATCTCGGTATCAAGAACCTGATTGCTCAGATTGGGATCGGACATGACGACCCGGTGGGTCATCGAATGATTGCCTATTTCATGCCCCTTGCCCGCCAGCCCTCGCCAGAACGCCCAATTTGCCTCGGGAACCTCGCCGGCGATGAGGTAAAACGTGGCGCGCAACCCCTTGTTCTCGAAGATGGTGGCAATCCTTGCACTTGAACTGTAGCCGTCATCGAAGGTGTACGACGCGGCGGCTTGCTTCCCATCCTTGTACCTCGTTACTTGCGGATTCGTGAGGTCGAAGCAGCGATCGATGATTGCACGGCAGTCGCCGGTTGGCGTTGGCGTTGGCGTTGGCGTTGGCGTTGGCGTTGGTGCTGGAGTTGGAGCTGGTACTGGTGCAGGAGTTGGCGCTGGTGCTGGTGCTGGTGCTGGTGCTGGTGCTGGTGCCGGTGCTGGTGCCTGAATCCCGCCGCCGCTATTGGCTTGCGTTGCTGACGAACCTCCGCCACCGCATGCGCTCAGGCTGCTGATGAGAGTGAAGATCAGTGCGCCTGTCGTTGAAGCACGTTTCACTAACATGTTCGTTCTCCCTCACAATGTTCATTCTGATAATTTCAGAATAGGCAATTGTTCACACAGTCAATTGCGTGCAATCAATCTGAACACCGCGTGGTTTGCGAACCAGCAAGCGTGATGCACAATGCTTTACATTCTCTTTTTCACTGCACCTTTCCGACGACATGACACCCTGGCCAGCAGCACAACCCGGCGACACGATCGACCGGATCGATACCCCTGCGCTCATCCTTGATCTCGACATTTTTGAGCGAAATCTCCAGCGCCTGGCCAATGCGGTGAAGGGCCGCGATGTACGACTGCGTCCCCATGCAAAAAGCCACAAATGCCCCGAGATTGCGTTACGTCAGATTGCGCTCGGCGCAGCCGGAATCTGCTGCCAGAAAGTAAGCGAGGCGGCACCGTTCATCGACGCCGGCATCACCGATATCCTGATTACCAATCAGGTTGTCGGAACGCAAAAGATCGACAGACTGATGCACCTTGCCTCCACCGCAAAAATCGGCGTGCTGGTGGACCATGTACGTCAGGTAGATGACATGGCGGCGGCTGCAATGAGTGTCGGCGTCGCGCTGGATATATATATTGAGGTCGACGTCGGTGCGGGGCGCAGCGGCGTTCCGCCGGGACGCGATGCCGTTGCGCTTGCCGCCCTGATCGCGTCGCGTCCACCGCTGCGTTTTGCGGGCCTGCATTGCTACCAGGGAAGTGCGCAGCACATGCGCTCGCCGCAGGATCGGCAACAGGCGATCGCGAGGGCGGCGGCGATGGCGCAGGCGACGAAGGACGAGATCGAGTCGGCTGGCATGAAGGTGGAAATCATCACCGGCGCGGGCACCGGCACACTGGTGCATGAACGTGATTCAGGTGTTTACAACGAACTGCAGCCAGGTTCCTATATCTTCATGGACCGGGACTACGCCGACAACCAGCGCGGTGATGGCGACGTTGCCTTCGAGCACGCATTATTTGTCAAGACCACGGTGATGAGCCGCCCTGCGCCTGGCCGTGCCGTGGTGGATGCCGGGCTGAAGGCATCGAGCGTCGATTCGGGAATGCCGGTCGTTTGGGGACGAAACGATGTCCGTTACCTGAAGGCATCCGATGAACACGGCGTGTTGGCGACGGACGATGCCATGACGCCTGCATTGGGAGACCAGTTGATGCTGGTGCCCGGCCACTGCGATCCGACGGTCAATCTTTACGACCATCTTGTCTGCGTACGTCGCGGTATCGTGGAAGCACTGTGGCCGATTGCGGCCAGGGGCGCGGTGTTGTGACGGCATTCCTTGCAGGCCCGCGGCGCTGACATTTCCCGTCCACCGATCCGGTTATTTCGCCACTCGCATCAATTGGAAAATTTTGCGTTCTTCCGGATGACTGTCATGTCGACATACTCCGAACCGTTGTGATCGTTCGGTGAAAAGTTGACCGGAAAGCCAATGTCGTAGTTGGCCGTACTGATCGATTCGAGGGCGCCGATCAGCTTGTCACGTGTCAGGTCGGCGCCCGCCCGTCGCAAACCCTCAACGAATACCTTCGCGGCGATATAACCCTCCAGGCTGGAAAAGTTTGCATCTTCGATTCCGGCTTTCTTCAAGGCCTTGTTGTACTCCGCCACGAGCGGGTTGGCCTGCCGCCATGGGAACGGCACGACCTGCGAAACGACAACGCCCGGGCCGTCCTCGCCGAGCGCATTCGCCAGTGCCTGGCTGCCGACGAAGGATACGTTGTAGAACTGTCCGGTATATCCGCCAGCCTTCATCTGCTTGATCAATGCTGCGCAGGAGGCGTAGGCGCTGATCTGGATGATCGCGTCCGGCCGCTTGGGCATCAGTACGCTCACTGCCGTGCCGACATCGGTGCTGTTGCGCTCGACGGTCGACGTCGCGGCAACAGGCATGCCCCGTTTTCTCAACGCACGCTCCACGCCTTCGAGACCGGTTTTCCCATAAGCGTCGTTCTGGTAGAAAACCGCGATGTTCTTGATGCCGAGCTTGACCAGCTGGTCGACGAGATGCTCGGTCTCCTCGTAGTAACTGGCGCGGATGTTGAAGATCTGGCGATTGAAGGGCTCGCGCAGCGACTGTGCCCCGGTGAAGGGAGCGAAGAACGGCACTTTTTCTTTTGTAAAGATCGGCAGGGCCGCATTGCTTGTCGGCGTGCCCACATAACCGAATAGTGCGAACACGCGCTCGTCCTGGATCAGGCGCCTCGTGTTTTCAGCCGCAAGCGTGGGTTCATATTTATCGTCGGCGGTGACGAGATCGATCTTCCGCCCGTGCACACCGCCCTGCGCGTTGACATTGTCGAAGTACACCTTTGCCCCGGCATACATCTGGATGCCGAGCTGCGCAGCAGGACCGGTAAACGGGGCCGATTGCCCGAGCTTGATTTTCTGCGGCGTGACACCGACTTCCGCAAAACATGCCGACGCGGACAATGCAAACAAAAGAAGCGCCCTGGCCGCGTGCCGGCCTGCCTGAAACGGTCGTCGGATCAACGTTGTCTCCTCGAATAGTGATGTCATCGCAACCAAGCGCATCGGACCACGGCCCTGCCAACACGGTACGATCATCATCGATATGCTGTGTGACGAAAGGAGGATACCGATGGTTGCCGAATTTTTTGCGATTAACGGTCGTTCTTTTCCAACTGATTCTAGCGTGAGCTATTCGTGCAAAGGAATAAAACATCCATTTGGAACGCCATAAATCAGATACGCTGTGCGCTTGGTAGGTTGTTAAACCGCTTCACCTGTAGGTGTTGCACTGTCGAAGCGGCGGAAGAACGATGCCGCCCTGCCGCAACCACGTTGGAACTATGGAGAGACCGTTATGCCGCGAAGCCAGATCGATCACATCACCATCACGTCGCCGACATTGGCGGACGGCGCTGCATTGGTGAAGGAGGCGCTGGGCGTCGCCCCGCAGGCCGGTGGCGAGCATCCGCGCATGGGAACACATAACCTTTTATTGCGCTTGGGAGATGCGGTTTTTCTGGAAGTCATTTCGCCAAACCCGTCCGTACCCGCGCCGCAGCGGCCGCGATGGTTTGCACTCGACAGCCTGGAATCCAATGCCCGCCCGAGGTTGTCCACCTGGGTAGTGCGTACCGGTGACATCCACGAAACAGTTGCCGCCGGATCGGAAGCGCTGGGGCGCATCGAACCGATGCAGCGCGGCGCGCTCGACTGGCTGATCACCATCCCTGAGGATGGGTCGCTGCCTGTTGACGGCGTTGGGCCGGCGCTCATCGAATGGAAAACCGGTACGCACCCTGCTGCAGGATTGCAGGATCACGGGCTCAAGCTCGTCAGGATGGAAATCTTCCATGCCGAACCAGAACGCATTACCCGCCTGCTGCAGTCGCTCGTCCTTGAAGGCGACGTGGCGGTGCGGCCGCTTGACAATGCCGCTCCTCCATATCTGGTCGCTCACATCAGTACGCCGCAGGGGATGCGTGTCCTGTCCGGCGCACGCGGTCAGGCGGCGATATCTTCCTGACCATCCGCCTGCGAAGCAGCGGTCTCGTCACGTAACGCACGAGCCGCTTTCACCATGTTTTCCAGCGCGGCACAGGTTTCCGGCCAACTCCGGGTTTTCAGGCCGCAATCCGGATTGACCCACAGTCGCCGGTCCGGGATGACGCTGCGCGCCTTGCGCAGCAGGCGCACCATCTCGGCCACCCTTGGTACCCGCGGCGAGTGAATGTCGTACACGCCGGGGCCGATATCGTTCGGATACGCATACTCGCCGAAGCCGTCGAGCAGTTCCATATCGGAACGCGAGGTTTCGATGGTGATGACATCCGCGTCCATCGCCGCGATCCACGGCAGGATGTCGTTGAACTCTGAATAGCACATGTGGGTATGGATCTGCGTTTCATCAGCCACGCCCGCGGCGCTGATCCTGAATGCACTCACCGCCCAGTCCAGGTAATTGTCCCAATCGCGGCGCTTCAGCGGCAAACCTTCACGGAACGCAGGTTCGTCGATCTGTATCATGCCGATGCCCGCCTTTTCCAGGTCGCACACCTCCTCCCGCAGAGCCAGTGCAATCTGCAACGCGGTGGTTTCGCGCGGTTGATCGTCCCGCACGAACGACCATTGCAGCATGGTGACTGGTCCGGTCAGCATGCCCTTCATCGGCTTGTCGGTGAGGCCCTGCGCAAAGCGGCTCCAGCCTACCGTCATCGGCTCCGGGCGATACACGTCTCCATAAATAACGGGTGGCTTCACGCAACGCGAGCCATAGCTTTGCACCCAGCCGTTGGCGGTGAAGCCATATCCCCATAGCTGCTCTCCGAAGTACTCGACCATGTCGTTACGTTCGGGTTCGCCGTGCACCAGCACATCCAGACCGAGTTCTTCCTGCGTACGGACGGCGAGGCGGATCTCATCGCGCATTTTCTCCAGGTAATCAAGATGGGGGATGTCCCCGCGCTTCCAGGCAGCCCGCGCCTGCCGGATGGCGGGCGTCTGCGGGAAGGAGCCGATGGTGGTGGTCGGAAACGCGGGCAGCTTCCATTTCGCCTGCTGTTTCGCAATGCGTTCACTGAATGCGGAATCCCTCTGCGTATCGCTGTCCTGGATAGCCGCCAGCCGTTTCTGCACCAATGCGTTATGGATGCGCGCAGAGTTGCGCCTGCCGGCATGCGCGGCACGCGCGCCATCGAACGCCGGATGCACCTTGTCAGTCTCACCCGCAAGCGCCCGTTTCAGCGCCACGATTTCGTCCAGCTTTTGCGTGGCGAATGCCAGCCAGCCTTTCAGTTCCTCGTCGAGCCTGATTTCACAGTCGAGATCCACCGGAACATGAAGCAGCGAGCAGCTTGCACTGACCCACAAACGGTCACCAAGCGCTTCCTTCAGGGGCAGCAAGCGCGCATACGCGGCATCGAGATCGGTACGCCAGATATTGCGACCGTCGATGATACCCAGCGACAGCACCCGGTCGTGCGGCCAATCTGCGGTGAAGGCGTCGAGCTGCTCACTGCCGCGCACCAGGTCGAGATGCACACCATCGACCGGAAGCGACTTCAACAGCGCGGCATGTTCGCCGACCTCCCCAAAATAGGTTGCAAGCAGGATTCGCGGCGCGTGTTTTGCCAATGCGGCATAGGCCGGCGCAAAGGCTTCTCGCCACTCGACATCGAGGTCGAGGGCCAGGATCGGCTCGTCGACCTGCACCCATTCTACGCCGGCATCACGCAGACGCGCGAGCAGGCGAGCGTAACCGTCCAGCGCCGCCGGCAGCAGGTCGAGCTTATGCTCCAGGCCGGATTTGATCTTGCCGAGATACAGCAATGTCAGCGGACCCACCAGCACCGCTTTTGTCCGGTGCCCGGCCGCGTGTGCCTCGGCGACTTCATCAAGCAGCCAGTCGATACCACCGTCGAAGCGAATGCCGGCCGTCCATTCCGGCACGAGATAGTGGTAATTGGTATCGAACCATTTGGTCATTTCCATGGCGAAGCAATTGTCTTCGCCGCGCGCCATCCTGAAATAGTCCTGCAGTGTCAGCCCGGCCGATTCGGCTCCGAACCGTTCCGGCGTTGCGCCCAGCAACGCCAGCGTCGTCAGCACCTGGTCGTACCAGGCGAAGTCGCCCACCGTGACCAGGTCCAGTCCGGCCTTTGACTGCAGGGCCCAGTGCCGTTCGCGCAGGCGGCGTCCCGTTTCCCGCAGCGCGTCTTCAGTGGATTCGCCGCGCCAGAAAGACTCCAGCGCGAATTTCAACTCCCGTTGCGCGCCGATGCGGGGAAACCCAAGTATGTGTGCAATTGCCATGACAACTCCAGATCGATGAACCGGTTGCCAGTGTCTGCCAACATCCACTATGATTCAAACGATATATTTTTCTAATCATCTTGAATTTTATTCATATGCAGTCACTGCTTGAACTTCGGCACCTGAGAACCCTGGTTGCACTGCGCGAAGCCGGCAACCTGCTGCGCGCCGCCACGCTGCTCAATCTCACCCAGTCCGCCCTCTCCCACCAGATCAAGCAGCTGGAAGACCATCACGGCACGCCGCTGTTCGAGCGTAAATCGGTGCCGATCCGTTTTACGCCCGCCGGAGAACGTCTTTTGAAGCTGGCGGATACGGTGCTGCCGCAGGTCGATGGCGCCGAGCGTGACCTGGTGCGCATGGCGCAGGGCGTGGCCGGGCAATTGCGCATCGCCGTCGAATGCCACACCTGCTTCGACTGGCTGATGCCAGCAATGGATGTATTCCGCAGCCGCTGGCCGGAGGTCGAACTGGATATCGTATCCGGCTTCCAGGCCGATCCGGTCGGGCTGCTGTACGGCCATCGCGCCGATGTGGCGATCGTGTCGGACATCGATGCGGACGAAACGGTCGACTACCATCCGCTGTTCCGCTTCGAGATCGTCGCCTTGCTGGCCAAGGATCATCCGCTGGCAGCGCGCGACTACCTGCGCGCCAAGGATTTCGCGACCGACACGCTGATCACCTATCCGGTGCCGGATGACATGCTGGATGTGGTCAGGCAGGTTTTGCAGCCGGCCGGCATCGATACCGAACGCCGGACAACCGAACTGACGGTCGCGATGTTGCAGCTGGTGGCCAGCCGGCGCGGCATCGCCACGCTGCCGTTGTGGGCTGCACAGAATTACCTTAATCGCGACTACGTGCTGGCACGGCGCATTACCCGTAATGGCCTGACGGGAAGCTTGCATGCAGCATGCCTGCCCGAGTTGTCATCACGTCCCTATCTGGCGGATTTCGTCGCGACGACACGGGAGAGCTGCTTCCTGAGCCTGAGCAACATCGAGCTGCTTTGAAGGAGAAATGACCATTCAGTAGAGAGAAATTCGGAAGGGATTGCGTTTCCCATAAATTTGCATATACAATTCTTGCACCTACAATTGAATCAAGGTGCCGTATATGCCTGCCGACAACCCCACCCAGCCGCAAGGCTGCACCAACTTCAAGATCCGCCAGATGATGCGTCTTGTCTCGCAGCAATACGATGCGGAACTCGGCAAGACCGGCCTGAAGACCACCCAGTATTCGCTGCTGGCGCATGTGGAGCGGCTGGGTCCCATCCGCCCAGGAGAACTGGCGCAGGCAATGCGCCTCGACGCCTCCACCCTCACCCGCAACCTCAAGCCGCTGGTCGATGCCGGCTGGCTCCGGATCGAGGCCGGAACGGACGACCGCAGCCGCAGCGTCATCATCACCGATGCCGGCCGTGCCAAGCGCGAGGAAGCGAAACGCTACTGGAAAGCGGCACAGGACAAGATCAACCGGACACTCGGCGTTGAACGGGTGCTGGCCCTGCATGCGCTGATCGACGATTCGCTCGCGCTGCTCTCCACCAACGACCAGGGAGCGGAAGATGAATAGCGCAAGCAATCCGGCCAACCGGCAGGTCGCCGTCTGGCTGGTCCTCCTGGCTGCCGCCGGCACCTTCGCCCTGACCATGGGCACCCGGCAAACCATGGGGCTTTTCCTGAGCCCGCTCAACACCGCCACCGGCCTGGGCATCGGCAGCATCAGCCTCGCATTCGCCTTCGGCCAGCTGTGGTGGGGTCTGACCCAGCCGTTCGCCGGTGCGTTCGCCGACAAGTTCGGTGCCGGTCGCGTGCTCTTCGCCGGTGCGCTGCTGGTCGCGCTGGGCACCTTCATCACGCCCTACATGCAGAGCACGCTGGGGCTTGTCATTGCCATCGGCGTGCTGTCCGCCGGCGGCGCGGGCATGGCCGGGCCGGCGGTGCTGATGGCGACCGCCAGCCGGATGATTCCGGCCGAGAAGCGCGGCATGGCGACAGGCATCATCAATGCCGGCGGCTCCTTCGGGCAGTTCATCATGGCGCCGATCGCCGGCGCATTGATGGTGGCCGCAGGCTGGATGAATGCAATGCAGATCCTCGGACTCATCGTGCTGCTGGCGCTGCCGGCCGCCTTCCTGCTCAGCGGCGCACCTGCCGCAGGTCCGGCGACGGCGGCCGCACAAAAGCCGGTCGGCACCGGTGAAGCCATCCGTATCGCACTGCGCACGCCGAGCTACCTGATGCTCGCCGCCGGTTTCTTCGTCTGCGGCTTCCATGTCGCCTTCCTTGCCACTCACCTGCCCGGTGTAATCGCGAGCTGCGGGCTGCCCTTGCAGTTCGGCGCCTGGTCGCTGGCAATGATCGGCCTGTTCAACATCATCGGTAGCATCGCGATGGGATGGGCGGTCGGACGCTGGCGCATGAAGTCGCTGCTGTCGCTGGTCTATGCGGCGCGCGCGCTGGCAGTAATCGCCTTCCTGTTGGCACCGAAGACCGGTACGGTGATGCTGCTGTTCGCCGCCGTCATGGGCCTGACGTTCCTGTCGACCGTTCCGCCTACCGCCGGGCTGGTCGCCAAGCTGTTCGGCGTCGGCAACATGGCGACCCTGTTCGGCATCGTGATGCTGGCCCACCAGGTCGGCGGCTTCCTCGGCGCGTGGATGGGCGGCAAGGTGTTCGAGGCGACGGGCAGTTATGACTGGATGTGGTACATCGACATCATGCTTGCGGTCGGTGCGGCATTGGTGCACTTGCCGATCCGCGAAGCGAAGCTGGTCCGTCCCGCGATGGTGCCGGCATGAGCGCCCGTCTAACGGAGAGCAACGCTCTCGACCCGCGCACCCGGATGCTGCTGGAAGCACCCATCGTCTCCACCCTGCTGAAGCTCGGCACGCCCAACGTGCTGGTGATGCTGGCGCAGGCCGGCGTCGGCCTGATCGAAACTTATTTCGTCGGCAAGCTGGGCACCGATGCGCTGGCAGGCATGGCGCTGGTGTTCCCGGTGGTGATGTTCATGCAAATGACATCGGCCGGCGCAATGGGCGGCGGCATCGCATCGTCCATCGCACGGGCGCTCGGCGCCCGGCGGCGCGAGGATGCGGACGCGCTGGTGCTGCATGCGCTGCTCATCGCCGTGGTGTTCGGCGTGCTATTCATGGGCGCGGTCCTGCTCGGCGGCCGCTGGCTCTATACCAGCATGGGCGGCGCGGGCGGCGCGCTGGAAGCGGCGCTGACCTACTCCAACTGGGTGTTCGCCGGCGCCATCATCGTCTGGATTTTCAATTCGCTGTCGGCGATATTGCGCGGCACCGGCAACATGGCGGTACCGGCCTACGTCACCGTCGGCGGCATGGTGGTGCTGATCCCGCTGTCGCCGCTGCTGATCTTCGGATGGGGTCCGGTGCCCGGTATGGGCATCGCCGGCGGCGCGGCGGCGCTGCTGTCCTATTACCTCCTCGGCAGCATCATGCTGGCCGCGTACCTGGCGTCCAGCAAAAGCCTGCTGCGACCTTCCCTGAAAGAAGTCCGCTTCCGCTGGCCGCTGTTCCGCGACATCCTGCGCATCGGGCTGATCGGCACGGTATCGACCGTCGCCACCAATCTCGCCATCGGCATCACCACCGCGCTGGTGGGCGGCTTCGGCACGGCAGCCATCGCCGGCTACGGTACCGCGTCACGCCTGGAATATCTGCTCGTGCCGCTGGTATTCGGCCTTGGCGCGCCGCTGGTCGCCATGGTCGGCACCTGCATCGGCGCGGGACAGCGCGAACGCGCATTGCAGGCCACCTGGATGGGCGCGGCGCTGGCATTCGGGATGGCGGAGACCATCGGCCTGCTGGCCGCCGCGTTTCCGCATGCTTGGCTGTCCCTGTTCAACAGCGACCCGGCGATGCTCGAGGCAGGCAGCCGTTACCTCCGCACGGTTTCCCCGCTGTACGGTTTCTTCGGCGTGGGACTGGTGCTGTACTTCGCCTCGCAAGGCGCGGGGAGGCTGCTGTGGCCAGTGCTGGGCAATCTTCTACGCCTAGTGGTTGCGGCAGCAGGCGGCTGGCTGGCCTTGCGCTGGGGCGGTGACCTGACCCATGTGTTCATCGCGCAGGGCGTGGCGCTGGTGGTGTATGGCGTGGTGATTGCTGGATCGATCGCTGGCGGTGCCTGGTTCGGCCCGGTCGGCTGGCCGCGCAGGACATCGGCAATGCTGGAACGCGTGCGGGGAACGGCAGTGTAAGGCAACTGCGGACGGCGCGGATTAGGACAGGGTGTCGGCCCAGATATTCCGCGCCCATTGCGCCGCATATGCGCCCTCCAGCTCGCCGGGTGCGGCTGACACGCCACCGGAGCCGGGCACGCTGAGCAAGGTCTTTTTTTGCGCGTCGTAGGCATGCACCGACGTCACATGGATCACATCCTTGTCCGAGACGTAGCTGTAGCAGGTGTTGGTCAGCATCGGATTTTGCGGTGGCGGTTTCCCGTCCAGCATGTCGATGATGGCGGCGGCGCAGATTTTCGCGTGCTGGTTGGCCATATGCGCGGACTTCGGCATCAGCGGCGCCACCTGGATCGCATCGCCCAGCACATGGATGTGGCGCGCCTGGGTGAATTCGAAGGTAAGGAAGTCGACTTCGCACCAGCGCTTGTTCACGTTGGCGAGCCCGGTCTGGACGGCAATGCTTCCCGCCGACTGTGGCGGGATCACATTCAATACCGCGCCGCGCACCTCATCGCCCAGTTCCGTGATCACCGTGCCGGATCTCGCATCCACATCGGTGGCCTTGAAGCTCGGACGGTAATCGATGATGTCCTTGTAGCGTTCCGCCCAAACCTTCTTGAACAATGCGCCTTTCGATACCACGTCTTCATTCGCATCCAGCAGGATGATTTTCGATTTCGGTTTCGACTTGCTGAAATAATGGGCAACCTGGCAGGCCCGCTCGTAAGGTCCCGGCGGACAACGATAAGGCGCCGGCGGAATGGACATGAGGAAGGTGTCGCCGTCGGCCATCGCTTCAAGCTGACGCCGCAGCGCCACGGTTTGTTCACCGGCTTTCCATGCGTGCAACACCTTGTCTCGTGCGCCGGGTTGCATCATGCCCGGCAGGCTGTTCCAGAGGAAGTCCACACCAGGCGACAGCACCAGCCTGTCATAGGAAAGGGATTTTCCGCCTGCCAGCCTCACGATGCGCTTGTCCGGGTCGATGGCCTGTGCGGCATCGCGCACCATGCGTATGCCGTGGCGGCGAACAAGTTGCTGATAGCCGACGGTGATGTCGGCCATCTGCTTCGATCCACCCAGCACCAGGTTGGACACCGGGCAGGAAATGAATGCGGCATTCGGCTCCACCAGCGTGACATCGATCCTGCCTTCGCTCCACATGCGCAGGTAACGCGCCGCAGTGGCACCGCCGTAGCCCGCGCCGACCACCACGACGTGCGGCTTCGCCGGTGCAGCGAAGGTGGCGACGCTCGTGGAGGACAGTGCGACGCCGATGGCTTGCAAGAACTGGCGGCGCTTCATTTTGCCCCCGGTTTCCTGAGGCTTGCGAGATAGCCAGCGATCAGTTCGATCTGTTCGTCGGTGTAACCTTTGGCGATCTGATGCATGATCGTTGCCTCGCGTGTGCCGGTCTTGAATGCCTGCATGCTGGCGATCAGTGATTCTTTCGGTGCACCGGCCAGGGCCGGCAAGCTTCCGCCGCGTTCCGGCTGGCCGTCGGTGCCGTGGCAGGCGGCGCAGGTGGCGTAGAGGCGGCGGCCGGTGGGGTCGGGTTCGGCGGCGTGCACTGGTGGCGCGGCCTGGACGAAGATGAGCCATGCGACAGCAGCGCATTTGGGCAGGATCTCGGGTGTTTTAATAAGCTTCACCATTCGCGGTTTTCTAAAAGTATCGCTGAACGGTCCCCTCCCCCCTTTCAGGGGGAGGGCTAGGGTGGGGGTAGTGAGGTTGAGCTACTGCATGCAGGTGATCAACATTCACACCCCCATCCCAACCTTCCCCCTACAAGGGGGAAGGAGCCGTCATGTGATTACTAACACAGCAAGAGAACGGATCTCCGTCCCTCTGTCCTTGGATAAATGCTTGAGTGGTGCATGCATCTACGGTCTCACCCCCGGCGCCTCCATCGCCATCCCCTTCGCCCTCTTCGCCAGGTACAACTCCAATTCCACCAACTCCTGCGACCCGAGCGCGAACGGCTCCGCCCTCACGCCTGTCATGCAATTACGCAAGCGCCTTTGCAACGATCCCATCGCCTGCCATTCCAGCCGATAGATCGGATATCCGCTTGCATGGCCCTGCGGGATGATGCTGCCCCCAAGTCGCTTGCCCCAATTATCATCATGGCATTGCGCGCAGGAGAGATTGAGCTGCCCCATGCGCTGCAGCCAACGTTGTTCGCCTCGCGCATAAAATGCCTGCAGCGCCGCATCGCCCGGCGGCGTCACAGGCATCCCGCGCGACTGCAGGGCGACGTAACTCTCCAGCCCGAGCAAGGCTTCGCTTTCTGCCGCGAAGGCCGGCGCCTGCTGGCGCTCCTGCCGGCACTGGTTGATGCGCTGGCCGAGATTCAGCAGGCGCTTGCTCTTCGCATCGAACGCGGGATAGCGGGCCGCCACGCCGCGCATCGATGTCTTTGCGTCGCCATGACAGCTTGCACAGGACCGGTCGCTCTTGCCCGCACTGCGCTGCCACAGCGCCTCACCCTCCTGCACCCACAGCATGCCGGGATTGAGGCTGTCGTCGCGCTGCATCTCCTGCGTCGATGTACCCATGAACGCGGAACCGGGCAGGCGGCCATCGCCCGTCGGCTGCGCATGTGCCGTCGCGCCGCAAGCGGCAAGGACCATCAGCATCGCGGCCATCCGCATCGCGTCTAGCCGGTGACGGTGATCGCCACCGACTCTGTCTGCGTGAATCCCTTGTCGCCCTCCCAGGTGAACGTCAGCGTGCCGCTGTCGGTTGCAACGGTATGGAAGTTGATGCTGGGATTGGCCGCGATGGCCGGGAACAATTCGGCGCTGAACACCACCTCGCCGTTGTAGCGGCAGATGAAGCGCCGCAGGATGTCGCGCGGCATGACCTGGCCGTCGGCGCCGGGGCGGTAGCCGGTTTCCATCGAGTGGGCAATGAGGGTGCGGATTTCGATGATCTCGCCGCGCTTTGCGGTGGGCGGTACCTTGATGAGTGTGCGTGCCATGTCAGGTCTCGCCTTCGATGCAGGCAGCCAGGGTCACCACCACGTCGATGGTGTGTGACCAGTAGCTGCCGTCGCTCAGTTTCGCCACTGCCGTCAGTTTCTGCGAAGTTGCCAGCCGCATGCGGGTGGATACGCTCGCCCTGCCGGCGCGTGGCCCGAGGGTAAAGCGGGCGACATCGGTTTGCGGATTGCGCTCGTTGAAGATCGCAATGGCGGCGACATGGTCGGCGGCGGTCATGGGATTGTCGACGGCAACCGTGACCGGCACGGCGTTGCCGTTATCGACCAGCGCCGCCACATCGAGCTTCACCTTGCCGGCGGTCACTTTCGCGCCGCCGGTATAGGACCTGATGGCGGCGGCCATCTCGTCCGGCGTCGCGCTTGCGGGCCGGACGATCAGCCAGGCCCCGAGGCCGGCCCCTGCCGCCAATAGCCTGCGGCGCTTGCGGTCAGTTTCCGAAAAAATTTCATGTGGATCGGACATCACTCAGCTTTCTGTTGTGGCGGCTCGCGCAATGTGCGCAGGTAGGCAACGACATCTTCGATCTGCCTTGCATCCAGTATGGGCTTTCCCTGCACCGCGGGATTGACCCGGACCAAGGCATCGGTACGGTAATACGACGGCATGATGGTCGCCGGATTGAAGCGGCCGGCATCGACGATGCGCAGGCGCAACTGCCCTTCGCTCCAGCGCGCGCCGGTCCCGGCGAGGTCGGGGGCGAGGTTGCCCTGGAAGCGCTCCTCCGGCAACGGCCCGGCATGGCACAACAGGCACAGGCCGACCTGCCGGTTTGCAACGATCGCACGGCCCCGCGCCGCATCACCGGGCGCGCCGGTCAGGGAATCGGGTATTGCATTGCCGACGATTCGGTAAGGCAAGGCCGTCTCGCCGGCGGCCCATGCGGTGCCGCTTGATGCGAGTAAAAGCACGGTGACGAATAACCACATGGCTCGGGTCCGGCAGTATGGCGGAGACGCATGCGCGCCTCCGCATGCTTCATGCCCTACGCTTTCTTCAGGCTATGGTTCTTCAAAGGCAAGTCACGGATGCGCTTGCCGGTGGCGGCGAAGATGGCATTGAGCACTGCAGGTGCGGCCACCGCGATGGTGGGCTCGCCCACCCCGCCCCAGAATCCGCCCGAAGGAACGAGCACGGTTTCCACCGGCGGCATTTCATCCATCCGCATGACCTGGTAACTGGTGAAATTATCCTGCTCCATGCGGCCGTCCTTGACCGTGCATTCGCCATACAACGCCGCTGACAGGCCGTACACGAACGACCCTTCCACCTGGGCTTCGATCTGCTGCGGATTCAAGGCATGGCCCGGGTCGGTGGCCGCCACGATGCGATGGATCTTCAGGCCGCCGTCGTCGCTGACCGACACTTCCGCCACTGCCGCCACGTAGCTGCCGAAGCCCATCGTCTGCGCCAGCCCGCGGAACACGCCCTTGGACGGCGGCTTGTCCCAGCCGGCGCGCTCGGCGGCGGCATTCAGTACCGCGAGATGCTTCGGATGATTGGCCATCAGTTTGCGGCGCAGGGCCAGCGGATCCTGCTTCGTCGCATGGGCGATCTCGTCAAGAAAGCATTCGAGATAGATGGCGTTCTGGTTCAGGTTCACGCCGCGCCAGAAGCCGGGCGGCACCGGCGGATTGCGCATCGCGTGGTCGATCAGGAGGTTGGGAAAACTGTAGCCGATCGACGCTTCCGGGCCGGGCGGATTCAAACCCTGGAACACGACCGGATCCTTGCCGTCCTTGATGTTCTGGGGGAACACGCCTGCAAGGATGGACTGACCGGAAATGCGCATATGCAGTCCGGTGATATTGCCCTGCCCATCGAGGCCGGCCGTCAGCTTGCATTGCGTGACCGGGTGGTAGCGGCCATGCAGCATGTCCTCTTCGCGCGACCAGATCAGCTTGATCGGCGTGCCGGGCATTTCCTTCGCGATCGCCACCGTCTGCCGCACCCAGTCGTGTACCGCGCCGCGCCGGCCGAAGCCGCCGCCGAGGTGAATCTTGTACACCTCGCATTTCGACGGTGGCAGTTCCGCCGCCTCGGCTGCGGCGGCCAATGCCGCTTCGCCGTTCTGCGTCGGCGTCCAGACCTCGCATCGCTCCGGTGTCCATTTCGCCGTCGCGTTCATGGTCTCCATCGTTGCGTGGTTCTGGTATGGATAGGAGTAGACCGCTTCGATCTTGCGTGCCGCGGAATTCAGCGCGGCACGCACGTCGCCGTTCTGGTTGCCGACCGCCGCGTCGTTCGCATCGAGTCCCGCCTTCAGCGTCTCGGCAATGCTGGCGCTCGATACCTTGGCATTCGGGCCGTTGTCCCATTCGATCGTCAGCGCATCCAGTGCCGTCTTCGCATGCCACCATGTGTCCGCCACCACGGCGACGGCGCTGTCGCCGACTTGCACCACTTTCTTCACGCCGGGGCGGCCTTGTATTTCGGCGGCCTTGAAGCTTTTTACCTTGCCGCCGAATACCGGGCAATCCTTGATCGCCGCGTTCAGCATCCCAGGCATTGTCAGGTCCATTCCGTAGATCTGCGCACCGGTGGTTTTTTCCACCGTATCGAGGCGGGCCAGGCGCTTGCCGGCGACCTTCCACTCTTTCGGGTCCTTCAACACCACATCCGTCGGCGGCGTCAGCTTCGCAGCGGCAGCGGCGACCTTGCCGTAGGTGGTGGTGCGGTTCGACGGGCCATGGGTGATGACGCTGTTGGCGGCGCGGCATTCAGCGGCCGGCACCTTCCATTCGTCCGCGGCTGCCTGCACGAGCATCATGCGGGCCGCCGCGCCGCCCTTGCGCACGTAGTCATGCGATTCGCGTATGCCGCGGCTGCCGCCGGTCGAAAAATTGCCCCAGGCACGGTTGCGCGCAAGATTTTGTCCCGGCGTCGGATATTCGGTGGTGACTTTCGCCCAATCGCAGTCCAGCTCTTCCGCGACGAGCTGAGCCAGCCCGGTAAGCGAACCCTGTCCCATCTCGGAGCGGGCGATGCGGATGACCACGGTGTCGTCCGGCTTCACCACTACCCAGGCATTGACCTCCGGCACCGCGCCGGCCGCCGCATTCTGCGCGGCGGCAGTCAACGGTACGTGAAAGCCGACCATCAGTCCGCCGAACGCGGCGGCCGAGGTACCGAGAAAGCGGCGCCGCGACGGGCTGGCCACGGCAGTATCGGTGACGGCGCGGCTCATGTCGTGCTCCCGTCAACATGCTTGATCGACAGGCCGGCGGTGCGCGCATCCCCGCCTTTGGCGACGACCTTGATCGCGGCGCGCACCCGGTTGTAGGTGCCGCAGCGGCAGATATTGGTGATGGATTCGTTGATGTCGGCGTCGGTGGGATTGGGCTTCTGCTTGAGCAGCGCGGCGGCCGCCATGATCATTCCGCTCTGGCAGAACCCGCACTGCGGCACGTCGAGCGCCACCCATGCTTTTTGCACCGGATGGGAGCCGTCCTTGGACAGACCCTCAATCGTCACGACCTTCTGCTCCGCATTGACCGACGAAACCGGGCGCACGCAACTGCGGGTCGGTTCACCGTCGATATGCACGGTACAGGCGCCGCACATCGCAACGCCGCAGCCATACTTCGTTCCCGTCAGGCCGAGCTGCTCTCGCAGCACCCAAAGCAGCGGCGTATCACCCTCCGCCTCAAATTCACGCAATGTTCCGTTCACGTTCAGTTTCGCCATGTCTCTCAACTCCAGTTGTGGTTATGGTGCGGGCGGGGTGCGTCGGACGCACGGATATATTACGGCTTCTGCTTTTGCCTTGCTTACTTCAACCCGATTTCCCGAAGGTACTTCAGGGTTCCGGGATGCAGCATGCGTTCTTCCGGCGCCGCCGAAACGGTATTGGCGGCCCTGGTTTCTTTTGCCTGCGGCAGGAGGCCGGCAATGGTGTCCTCGCCCTTGTGCAGTGCCCGCGTCAATCGGTATGCGGTCTCGTCCGGCAGATTCTGGCGCGCCATGATGAAGCTCCATGAGCCCACCGACGACAGCGGCGCGGTTTGCCCTTTGAAACTGTTGGCCGGCAGGGTGAGCTGTTTCAGGAAACCATGCCGTTCACGAATTTTTCTGATCTCCGCTTCGCTCGGCACGATAAACCGCCCGCCCGATGGTGCATCGGTGACGGCGACGAATCCCGGCCAGCTGCTGCCGCCACCCCATAGCGCCGCGACGCGACCATCCGCCACCATTGCCGGGCCGTCGCCCGCACGCTCCAGATATACCGCCTGGAAATCCTTGTCCATGTCCAGGCCGAGGCCATTCAGCACATAACGGGCGAGGATCACGAGGCCGGAGCCCTTGGCACCGAAGGCCACCGGCTTGCCGCGCAAGTCGTCGATGTTGCGATAGGGACTGTCGCCGCGCACGACGAACATGCCGGGCGTGGAATACATGGCGGCAATGATTTTCACGTTCGATGGCGGCCGGCCCACACCCTGCAGCGCCTCATAGGCGGCTTCGCCCTGCACCAGCGCGATATCGAGCTTGCCGGCTTCGAGCAGGGGGATGTTTTCGGTGCTGCCCTTGGTGTTCTTTGCTTCAATCTGCAGCGTGGCATCCGTCTTGGCTACCGTGCGCAGGACGGCGTCGCCGAATACGGGAAAGCCGCCTCCGGGTGTGGCGGTTCCCATCACGACTGGCATGGGGTCGCTTGCTAAAGCTGGCATGCAGAGCACCAGCCCGGCAACAAGCCAGGCTGAAAGAATCTTGAAACGCGAAAAACGAATCATCGACATCTCCCATTTGGATAGGCAACCGCTTTCAAAAGCACATTTGTATAGGCCAAATCAACAATACAACATCTTTACCGATGATATAGGAAACATCGGTTTATTTTATTGCCTATCGATAATCCCCAATGAAAATAAGAAACTCATTGGTGAAAACGGATAGCGAATCATGGACATCTGAGCTTGATATTACACATTTTGTCTAATACAAACTTGACTCAAGGAAACGAAGCTGCCAGAATAAACCATGTTGCTGTATGGAAATATTTCATTCAAAGCCTATTCATAGGCGTTAAACCCTTGAGGATCCAGCATGAAAGAACTTGAGCTGATCGGTTTCGGCAAAACCGATATCGAAAACGTAATGAACCGCATGTCGGCAAAAGAGATCGACAAGCTTGCCTTCGGCGCAATCGAACTCGACAAGAACGGCACCGTCCTGAAATACAACGCTGCCGAAGGCGCGATCACCGGACGCGATCCGGCATCGGTGATTGGCAAGAATTTTTTCCGTGACGTTGCGCCCTGTACTGCAACCACCCGCTTCAAGGGCGTATTCGATGCTGGCGTGAAAGCGGACAATCTCAATACCATGTTCGAGTACCTGTTCGATCACGAGATGAAGCCGACCAAGGTGAAAGTGCACATGAAAAAAGCCCTGAGCGGCGGCTCCTACTGGATTTTCGTCAAGCGAATCTGAATCATGGCCGACATGGCATGGTGGCAGGACGAGGAAGTCCTGCGGCGCTTCATCAGCGACCTCGTCGTCGCCGAAGTGGCACTGCTGCGGCCGACCGGCGCGTCGCTTCCGCAGCGGCCATGGAGCGATGACAAGCACATCGTCGAGGATCTTGGCGTTGACTCGCTCGAACTCCTGGCGGTTGCCAGTGCGCTTGCAGAAGCCATGCATCTGCAGGAATCCGGCATCGAAGACTATCTGCTGGCCCGGCCGACGATGGCAGACTGGATCGCGGTTGCGCATGCGGGACTGCAGCGTTTTTCGGAGCGGCTCACCTTCAGGACGTCGGGCAGCACCGGCACGCCCAAGCCGTGCACCCATCCGGCAGCCGTACTCATGCAGGAGGCACGGGAGCTGGCGGCGCTGTTTCCGGCGCGCCGGCGCATCTTGTCCGCCGTGCCCAGCCACCACATCTACGGATTCATTTTCACCATCCTGCTGCCCCGTGTGCTCGGGCTGTCCGGCGTACCTGTCATCGATTTGCGCGGCAGTTCGCCTGCTGCGCTGGCACGCGAACTGCGGGACGGCGACCTCGTGATCGGGCATCCGGAATTCTGGCGCGCGGCCGTACGGCTGTTGCCGTCCATGCCCGCCGGTGTCATGGGGGTCACCTCGACCGCGCCCTGCCCGGATGATGTCAGCGTCGCGCTTGTCCATGCCGGCATGGAGACACTGGTGCAAATCTATGGCAGTTCGGAAACCGCCGGCGTGGGCTGGCGGGTGCGGGCAACGGACCCTTACCGCCTCCTTTCCCATTGGGCCCGGATCGACGGAAGACAGGATGCGCTGGAGCGCCGCTATGCCGACGGACGACGGGAAATGTTTGCCTGCCGAGATGCATTGGTCTGGGAAGATGCACGTTCTTTTCTTCCCGCCGGCCGCATCGACGACGCGGTACAGGTCGGCGGCATCAATGTCTTTCCGGCCAAAGTGAGGCTTGCCTTGATACAGCATCCTGACGTGCTCGACGCATCGGTGCGGCTGATGCGCGCGGAAGAAGGCAACCGGCTCAAGGCATTTATTGTTCCCCGCAATCCCGATGCTGATCATGTTGCATTGCACACCCGCCTCGACGACTGGACGCGCACGCACCTGGCGACACCGGAGCGTCCGAAGGCCTTCACGTTCGGCACCCGGCTGCCGACGAGCGCTGCCGGAAAGCACGCCGACTGGACGCTGCTGCCGGATACGCGGCACATGGCCGAATCCTGACGGCCGAGGCCGGCACACTGAAGCAAGATCAGTCACCGACGCACGCTCGCACCGCATCACCGGCGGGCGACGACGCATGCCCGGCCGCATGTGCAACTGCCTCTCGCGTCTCCGGTACACTACCTCCATGCCTTCCCACGACCTACCGGAGATGATTGCGCTCGAACGCATCATAGACGAACATCACACGGCGATTTCCGTCGGCCGCCACGGCAAAGTGGATGCCGATGGCCGGCGCTTTCCCCTTTATTCCATCACGATCGGCAACCCTGATCCGGCCATACCGGCGGTCGGCTTCTTCGGCGGCATCCACGGGCTCGAACGGATCGGCACCCAGGTCATCCTCGCATTCCTGCACAGCCTCACGGCGCGCTTGCGCTGGGACCATTTGCTGCACGATCAGCTGCAATCTGTCAGGCTGGTATTCATGCCGCTCATCAATCCGGCGGGCATGTCGCGCAGCACCCGATGCAACGGACGCGGCGTCGACCTGATGCGCAACGCGCCGGTCGAATCGACCGAACGCGTCCCGTTCATGCTCGGCGGCCAGCGCATCAGCCGCCATCTGCCCTGGTTTCGCGGCAAGGCGGGCCAGCCGATGGAGATGGAGAGCGAGGCCGTCTGCCGGTTGGTACAGGATGAATTGCTGGCCCGCGATTTCAGCATCGCCCTTGATTGCCATTCGGGCTTCGGCCTGCGCGACCGCATCTGGTTTCCGTACGCCTGCAGCACCACGCCGATCAGGCATCTTCCCGAAGTCTGCGCGCTGCATGATCTGTTCAGTGAGACCTATCCCAACCATAACTACCTGTTCGAGCCGCAGAGCCGGCAATACCTGACGCATGGCGACCTGTGGGATCACCTGTACCTGATGGCGAATGAGGATGAGCGGCGGATTTTCCTGCCGCTCACTCTGGAGATGGGATCGTGGCTGTGGATCAAAAAGAATCCCATGCAGATCTTCTCGCGCAACGGCTACTTCAATCCGCTTCCGATGCACCGTCTGCAACGGGTGTTGCGCCGCCATCTAGTCTGGCTGGAATTTCTCGTGCTGGCGGCATCCGGGCACCGTCGCTGGCTGCCGGAAGGACCGGCGCGTTCGGAAAGCGCCGAGCGCGCGGTCGAGCGCTGGTATCGCGGAGCGGCTGCTTGAGCCGATCCGGCAACTGGATCTTCCTGCGCGGCCTGATGCGCGAGAGCCGCCATTGGGGCAACTTTCCGGTGCTATTCCGCGCCCATGTCGACGTGACGGACGTGCATCTGCCCAACCTTCCCGGCAATGGCCCGCTGCACATGCAGGACAGCCCGGCGCGGGTGAGCGAGATGGTCGAATGCTATCGTCGCACGCTGGCGGCGCAGTACGTGTCGCCGCCCTATCATCTGCTCGCACTATCGCTGGGCGCCATGGCGGCGGTGGAATGGGCGCACCGGTATCCGCATGAAGTGCGATGCTGCGTGCTCATCAATACCAGCATGCGGCCGTTCAGCCCGTTTTACCGCCGGCTGCACTGGCGCGTTTATCCAGAGGTGGCGCGGCTGGCGATGGCGCATGCAGATGCGGAAGCGCGGGAACGCCTCGTGCTGCAGCTCACCTCGCGCAGTGCCGCGGCGGCAGGCCCGACCCTCGCCGCGTGGACCTCGTATCAGAATGAATACCCGGTGTCGCGCAACAATGCCTTGCGCCAGTTGCTGGCGGCGGCCCGCTATCGCGCGCCGGCACGCAAACCGCCGGTGCCAATGCTGGTGCTCTCCAGCGCCGCCGACCGGCTGGTCGACCCGGCCTGTTCGCGGCACCTGGCCGATGCGTGGGAGACGGATTTCGCCCTTCATCCCGAAGCCGGCCACGACCTGCCGCTGGACGACGGGCCCTGGGTGGCGCGACGGATCGCTGCTTGGATTGATGCAGGTCAGGGCCCAGGCTGATTGTTCGGCCGCGGCGGGTTTTGACATCCTCCGGTCATCGGCAGCGACGATACTTCCCGCAGCAACGTGATCGTCCGGCCGCGCGGGATTTGTCTTTATCAGGAGGATGCACATGGAACCGACCAATGCGATGGTCCGCGCCGCAGTCAGGAAAGCGGTGGAGTCTGGGCTGCTGGCGAGGAATGCAGCGCAGAATGAGTATGACTGGGATGTGATGCGGGGGATTCTGCGTGCGGCGCTGGAGGCGGACGTCTCACGGCAGAAAGTGCCGAGGCCGGCCAGGCACCCCGGATTGAATAGATGGTGACTTCAACGATCTGCCGATGCAAAAAATTGCCGGCCGCGAGCGACAAGTTCGTTGCGGCGTGGCGGAAAGTGGCGCAGAGTGCGCTAGGGGTAGAGTGATGGTTCGGACGCATGCTATTTCTGCGCCTCGGGCAATTTTCCATATTTCCGCTCTATGTCGCGCAGTTGGCTTTCGATCGTACGGTTCGCCACATCCCGATTGGCCTTCGCATCGGCTTGAACTTGCTCAACGAGCGCCGCATACCGGGCATGACGCTGATCCAGACGTTGCTGCACTCCGGCGACGACGTCTGGGCTGGCGGGGTTCTTTCTGAAAAAGCGCGTGACACCGACTTTCTCACGGGTGGTTGCTCCGGAAACGCAGGTGGACAACCGGGAGAGTGCTCCAGCGGTGCGCGTGCTGTTGCGTGCGGCCTGGCCATGGGCCGCAACCCGCGCCCGGGACAGTTCTCCAGTGTTGCGGACCCGTTTGCCAAAGTCGCGCAGTTCCTGCGCCGATGTGACTTCGATGAGCGTCCCGCCCCCGGCTTCGGCCACCCGGCGCAGTTCAGCCCGATCTCCGGCTTCCAGATCGAAGCCGATGACATTCACGACGGCCAGCGTTGAACCCTTGTGCAGCGTCCGCGCCGCCGCTACCGGGTCACCGCCACACGTCTCCTTCCCATCGGAGACGACATAAACCACCTGTTCCCCTGCGGTCCCGGATGCCTGCAGCATGGTTCCCGACCGCTCCAGAGCCGCCGCCAGGGGCGTCCAGCCTGTGGCCTTGAAACGGCCCAGGCGCTCCCGGATCCGCGACTCGTCGGCTACGCCGATGTCGTAGATCGTCTCGACGCCGGAGCAGCTGACCTTCTTGCCTGACGGTTCATTCGTTCCGAGGTGCCCGAAGGCGACGAGCCCGACCTCGACGTTCTTCGCGACCCCACCCAGGAAGTCCGAGGCAGCTTCCTTGGCCGCTTCCATTTTGGTCTGTCCTCCGGCATCGCCAGCCATTGAGCCCGATGCATCGACGGCGACCACGAGGCGCCGGAGTGGCGAAGCGGCACTGCCGACTCCGTTGAAATCGGCCGCCACACCGCTTTCGATCCTGATATCGCTTCCAAAGCAAGCCGCAATATCGTTCCCTTGCTCCGCTATGTAGGCGGTATACGCAAGATCGGTGTCGGAGGAGGCGGTTTTGGTACGGGGAATGGCGCCTGCAGGCTCGACCTGCCCCCTGGCGCTTCCCCCTTCGACGCCAAGCAATACGGCGCAAAGGAGAGCAGGAAAGCAGTATCGTCGGGAGAATGTCATTGGATTGGACCCGGGACGGGAAGCGGTGGAAAGTGATGGTTCACCCGCGCAGGCTGCACGGGTGAATGACGGTAACAACTGATCAATGCACGACCCTCACCAGCCGCGCGGGCGTATCAGCCGCGCCCATCGCCCGCGCCGCATCCAGCGCCGACATGCCCTTCGCGTCGCGCGCCGCGATGTTCGCGCCTTCCGCCACCAGCACGTCCACCACATCGACGCGGTTGAACATCGCCGCCAGCATCAATGCGGTCTTGCCGTCCGGGGCAGCACCTTCCACATCCGCCCCGTGTTCCAACAGCAGTCTCACCATCGCCACATCACCTTTATAGGCAGCGCCGGCGATCGGTGTTTGTCCGTGGTCGTTGCGGATTTCCGTGTCGGCCCCGTATTCGAGAAGGAGCCGTGCGGCATCGACATGCCCATGGTAGCTGGCCAGCATCAGCAGGCTGTCGCCCTTGTGGTTGCATAGGTTCGGCGGCAAGCCCTGTTCCAGCAGCGCGGCCAGTATGACGGCGTCGCCGCTCCGGACAAGGTGAAAGACCTTCTGCGCAAATGCAATGGTTTCTTCGTCCGGTATCCTGGCGGCCGCCGGTTGTGCTTCGTTCGATGGTGATTCGTTGGCAGGTTCCTGCATGTTCACTCCTCAAGGGAGATGCACGGCCAACCCATGCCGCGCATCTCCGGTAGCGTTGCAGTGCCTGTTGCTACTTGGCGCCGCTCGTTTCTTCCGAACGTGTCTCCACGCCGGCGGCTTCCTCTTTTTGGCCGCTGGTGTAGGTCGGTGCCTGGCGTGCCTGGTGCGGCGCCGGTTTCCCCGGCAGCGGCGGCAGGTCCTTCGCCCGGGACAGATCGATGCCGGCGATCTTTGCCACCCGGGTGCCATAATCCGGATCGCAATGCCACAGATGCCAGACCATGCGCAACTGGATCGGCTCCGGGCATTGCTTCAAATCGTTGCCGATATTGTTGACCAGGTCCTCGCGTTCCCATTCCTCGAACGTCCGGTAACGCTCGCCCGCCTGCTTGTAGTCATCGGTGGTGCGGGTGGTCTGGTAGCGCCCGAGATGCCCCTCCACCCACTGGTGATAATCCTGTTCCGGCTTGGGCGCTTCCTGCAGGCCGCCCATGAGGCTGGGCTCGTAGTTGATGTGACGATTGCCACCGTTCGGGTCGACGTAATACGCCATGGCGCCCCCCTGCTGATTGGTATGCGCACGGGCTTTTTCCTGCGGCGCATTGATCGGCAGTTGCAGGTAGTTGGGACCGACGCGGTAACGCTGGGTATCGGAGTAGGACAGCGTGCGTCCCTGCAGCATCTTGTCGTCGGAAAAATCGATGCCGTCGACCAGCACGCCGGTACCGAATGCGGACTGCTCCGTTTCGGCGAACACATTGTCGGGATTGCGGTCAAGCACGATGCGGCCGAGCGGCAGGAGCGGAAATTTGTCTTCCGGCCAGCGCTTGGTGTCATCGAGCGGATCGAAGTCCAGTTCGGGATGCTCGTCGTCGGTCATCAGTTGCACGCAGAATTCCCATTCCGGGAAATCGCCGCGCTCGATTGCCTCGTACAAATCCTTTGTCGCATGACCGACTTCCTGCGCCTGGATCTCGGCGGCTTGCGCGCTGGTGAGATTGCGCACGCCCTGCTTCGGCTGGAAGTGAAATTTGACGAGATGGGCAACGCCCTGGTCATTGACGAGCTTGTAGGTGTTCACGCCCGAGCCTTCCATCTCCCGGTAGTTGGCGGGAATACCCCATGGGCTCTTGACCCAGGTAACCATGTGCAGCGCCTCCGGCGATTGCGAGACGAAATCATAGAAGCGCCAGGGCTCCTGCCGGTTCGTTGCCGGGTCAGGCTTGAAGGCGTGGATCATGTCCGGAAACTTGATCGCATCGCGGATGAAAAACACCTTCAGGTTATTGCCGACGAGATCCCAATTGCCTTCGACGGTCTTGAACTTGATCGCGAAGCCGCGCGGATCGCGCGCCGTCTCCGGCGAATCCTTGGAACCGATCACGGTGGAGAAGCGCAGGAAGATCGGCGTGCGCACGCCCGTTTCATTGAGCACCCTTGCGCGAGTGTATTTGGAAACGGGCTCATTGCCGATCTTGCCGTAGGGTTCGAAATAACCATGGGCGCCGGTGCCACGCGCATGGACGACGCGCTCGGGAATGCGTTCGCGGTCGAAGTGGGTGATCTTTTCAATGAACTGATAGTTTTCCAGCGTTGCCGGGCCGCGCTCGCCGATGGAGCGCAATGCCTGGTTGTCGCTGACGGGATGCCCCTGGCGGGTGGTGAGCGTCGGGCGCTCGGGTCGATCGGTATTCATGGCTTTCCTCTCTCTGGTCGGAAATGGCGTGCGAATGATCTGATGAGACAGACAAGATACGCGGCGATGCGCCGGTCCTCAAATTTGATCATTTGATACGTTCGATAGCTTTCTACTGCGCAATGCAGACTGCGACCGACACTGTAGGCATATAGAGAAAATCGCTATCGATCAGTTCCTTCGATCGGGTCTGTCCATTCCGGGCAGCAGTGTCATACCGGTTTTGCGAAAAGACGAAGGCGCTGCGGCAGAAATACCGCAGCGCCTTCATCACGTTACGTCGGCCCAAGGAAAAGAAATCAGGCGGCGAGCTTGCTCCTCACCGCCGCGCCGTATGCCGGATCCGCCTTGTCGAAATGAGCCAGCTGGCGTTGCTGGATCTTGACGGCAACACCGCGCATTGCATTGGCGATATTGGTGGTGAGACGGTCCCGCTCGCCACTGGTCATCAGCCGGAAGAGGTTGCCAGCCTGGGTCGTGTCGTCGTCCTCACCGCGCGGATCGTAGCGGCCGGCTTCGCCGACGAGCGCCCAGCCAGCATCGCCGTGCCCGAATCCGCGGGACGGTACGCCTTTGCTGTGGACATTCGCGTAGTTGGATTGCGAGCCGAAGTTGTCGATCGCCATCGCACCGTCGCGCTGCTGGTGATTCACCGGGCAGCGGGGACGATTGACCGGCAACTGCTGGTGATTGGTTCCGACGCGGTAAAGCTGCGCGTCGTGATAGGCGAACAAACGGCCCTGCAGCATCTTGTCCGGCGAATAGCCCATGCCCGGAACGATGTTGGCAGGCGAGAACGCGACCTGCTCCACTTCGGCGTGATAGTTCTCCGGATTGCGGTTCAGTTCCAGCGTGCCGACGGGAATGCGCGGAAAGTCCTTGTGCGGCCAGATCTTTGTCAGGTCGAATGGATTCCAGCCTGTCTTTGCCGCCCAGGCGGCTGCCTCTTCCTCGCGCATCACCTGGATGAACACATCCCACTTCGGGAAATCACCATTGGCAATCGCATTGAACAGATCGCGCTGCGCGTAGTCCGGGTCTTCACCGGCAAGACGGACCGCGTCGGCGGTCGACAGGTTCCTGATTCCCTGGCGGGTCTTCAGGTGCCACTTGACCCAGACGCGCTGGCCGTCGCGATTGATGAGACTGAAGGTATGGCTGCCGAAGCCGTCCATATGCCGGTAACCGTCCGGCGTGCCGCGATCGGAAAAAAGCATCGTTACCTGATGCAGCGACTCCGGCGCATTGCTCCAGAAGTCCCACATCATCGTCGCGGATTTCAGGTTCGTCATCGGGCAGCGCTTCTGCGTATGCACGAAATCCGGAAACTTGATCGGGTCCTTGATGAAGAACATCGGCGTGTTGTTGCCGGCCAGATCCCAGTTGCCTTCCTCTGTATAGAAACGCACCGCGAAACCGCGCGGATCGCGCTCGGTATCGGCCGAGCCGCGCTCGCCGCCGACGGTCGAGAAACGCACGAAGGTTTCGGTCTGCTTGCCGATCTGCTCAAAGAGCTTTGCCTTGGTGTAATGACTGATGTCGTGCGTCACGGTAAAGGTGCCGTAGGCGCCCGAGCCCTTCGCATGCACCACACGTTCCGGAATCCGCTCGCGATTGAAATGCTGCAGTTTCTCGATCAAATGAAAATCCTGCAGCAGCAGCGGGCCACGCGGACCGGCGGTCAGACTGTTTTGGTTATCGTCGACCGGAATGCCGGAAGCCGTCGTCAATGTGGTTGTCTCGTTCATGCGTGCCTCGTGAAGGTGAAAAATCAGTAAGCCAACGCGATGGCTGCCAATATGGCGAGCCAGCTTTCAACCATGGATTCTCTGGTACGTGCCGGGATGTGCATCAGGCCGCCTCGCATGGATGGGTTGGTGAGAGGCAAGCTTATTGAAATCTATTAACCACCACAAATTAATTGATTTTATTTATTGAATAGTGAACCGCTATATCCCTGTGGATTCGTCAAAGCACCGCTTCCATGCACGGTTAAGGTTATAGTGTTGTTCGTTTTTTATCGTCCCAGGAAAATGCTCGCGTCTCCGCTCCATGCATTTCCTCACCCATAGCCAGGCCAAAAGATCGCATAACCGGATCAACAATGAATTCTCCCGAACTCCAACACAAAACCTTCCTGCTTTTGCTCGCCGTCGTATCAGTTGCCTTTATCTGGATACTTCTGCCCTATTACGGCGCAATATTCTGGGGAACGGCGCTGGCAATCCTGTTCGCTCCGCTCTACCGCCGGCTCGTCGCCAATCTGAATCACCGGCGCAACCTGGCCGCCGTGATCACGCTTCTGCTATCGCTGGTCATCGTGATCTTTCCGCTGTCGGTCATCACCGCGTCCCTTCTGCGACAGGGTGCGGCGGTCTATGAACAGATACGGTCGGGGGAACTGAATTTCGGTCTGTATTTCCAGCAGGTGATCGATGCGCTGCCGGACTGGATCGTGACCCTGCTTGACCGTTTCGGCATCACCAGCATTGCCACCCTGCAGGAAAGACTGACGAGCGGCGCCATGCAGGGCAGCCAGCTGGTTGCCAAGCAGGCGGTCTACATTGGCCAGAACACCTTCGACTTCCTGATCGGTTTCGGCCTGATGCTCTACCTGCTGTTTTTTCTGCTGCGTGATGGCTCCGTCCTGTCGGTACGGATCAAGCATGCGATCCCGCTGAGCGCCGAACAGAAGCGGAATCTGTTCGGCAAATTCACGACCGTCATCCGCGCCACCGTCAAAGGCAATATCGTCGTCGCCGGTACGCAAGGCGTGCTGGGAGGCCTGATGTTCTGGTTCCTCGGCATCCAGGGTGCGCTGCTATGGGGCACGCTGATGGCTTTCCTGTCGCTGTTGCCGGCAATCGGCGCAGCGATCATCTGGGCGCCGGTCGCGATCTACTTCCTGGTGACCGGCGCGATCTGGCAGGGCGTGGCGCTCATTGTCTTCGGGGTCTTCGTCATCGGCCTTGTCGACAATATCCTGCGCCCGATCCTGGTCGGCAAGGACACCCAGATGCCCGACTATGTGGTGCTGATCTCGACGCTTGGCGGCATCGCGTTGTTCGGCCTCAATGGCTTTGTCATCGGGCCGGTCATCGCGGCCTTGTTCATCGCATCATGGGATTTGTTTTCGTCGGAAAACGAGACTCCGAAAAGCTGATCGGGTTTACGACATGACAGGACTGACATCGGTCCTGTCATCAAGAAGCGGAACGGTCGTATTCCTTAGAAAAATCACGGATGTTTCACGGGGCGCTTGATCAAAACAGCAGTCCCGTCGCCTTGCGAAACAAGGCGATATCGAGGTACGGCGACAGGTGCCCGGTCGACGCGGAAGAGACAAGATACAGTCCGCCGAGATCGACCTCCCCTTTTCTCGCCATTAATTCCTGCAAGGCATTGCGACTGCCCGGCCTGGCCAGTTCGATCGCCTTCGCCAGGCCCTTCGCAACGGCGAACCCTTCCAGCGTCAGCGACGATACTGACTCATCGCGGAATTTGCGCATCATCTTCAAATGTTCAGACTGGATCATCGAGCCGGTTCCGGCGGGGTTCGGCACCACCTGCGAGAACACGGTCCACTCGATGGCCTTCTGACCGGCGACTTCGCGCAGTGTAGCGAGATTGATGAGCGAAGTACTGGCGACGAAAGTCTGGCTTTCGTGCTTGCGGAATTCCTTCAGGAACAGTCCGGTGGCGATGGTGTCGGCAATGACAATGACGAATCCGGGTCGTGAGCCGCTCAGCCTTCTGATTTCCGTTTCGTTGGGACGTCCGTCGGCAGCCAGCCGGGCCGTGCCGGTGACGGCAATGCCGCGTTCGCGGATTACTGCCAGCAGGCCGTTGTACGCCTCACGGTTCGCCGGAGATTCCTGGTAGGCGATACCCATGGTTTTTGCGCCAAGGCGGTCGAAATGCGACAGCAGATAGCGGATTTCCTGCTGGTAGCTCGGGCGCCAGAACAGCACACGCGGCGATGGCTGTCCATTGGCGGCGGCAAGCGGCGCGAACAAGGTGAGATTGCTGCGCCCGAAAGCGGGCGCATTGATGATTGCCTGCATCGACGATTCGCCGACGCCGCCGATCAGGTAATCGATACGGTCGCGTTCAATCAGCTCGCTCACTTCCTTCGCCGCCACCTCCGGCTTGCCCTGGTCATCGCGGGCAATGTATCGCACCTGGCGGCCGCCGATGCCGCCTGCCGCATTGAGCGCGTCGAAATAGGTTTTTATTCCAGCCACATAGTCACGGCCAATATCGGCATTGGCGCTGGAAAGGTCGATGGCCTGTCCGATCACGATGGGATCGGCTGAAGCGCTGGAAAGGAGAGGAGCAAAAAGTGCGGCTGCAAGGAGCAGGCGTCGTGCCGTGCGACGAAATCCGGATGCCATGATGTTGCCTGTATGAAATTAAATTGCCGCAATCATACGAAAGCTTTATGACCGCTTGATGAATTGCCGGAGGGTAGATGACCATCTCGAACCTGTGGTATCAGACCCCGCAGTATGGCTGGGCAGCACGGGGAGACAATTGTCGACGCGATGGTCCTTCAGCGTTCCGCGAACGCAATAGCAGGTTGGATGCAGCACCGCGCTGGCGCGGAAAGCGTACGACGCTCAGGAGCGCGTCATGAGTTTTGAGAAATTTGCCGGCGATACAGCAGCGCCGTAATAGTATCCCTGCGCCGCCGGACAGCCTTGCTCCAGGAGAAACCGTGCCTGCTCATCGGTTTCGACGCCTTCGGCGAGCACCTTCAGGCGCAGGCTTTTTGCCATTGCGATGATTGCCGTTACCAGTGTCGTGTTGTTCAGGTCGTGACCGATGCCGCGGACGAACGAACGGTCGACTTTGAGCGCATGCACCGGAAAACGCTGCAGGTAGGACAAGCTGGAATACCCGGTGCCGAAATCGTCAACCGAAAGCTGTACGCCCATCGTGCTAAGGCTGATCAGTGTCGCAAGTGTGAACTCGTTACGCTGCATCATCACACCTTCGGTGATTTCAAGATCCAGCGCATTGGCAGGCAATCCTGTCTCCTGGAGAATCCGGGCAACCACCGCAGGAAAGCCGGGCCGGCCTATTTGGAGCGGCGACAGGTTGACCGCGATCCGCAGATCGGCATGTCCCTGATTGCGCCATAGCTTCAACTGCATGCATGCCTGCCGCAATACCCAATCACCGAGCGGCAGGATCAAGCCCGTGTCCTCGGCGCTTGCAATGAATGCTTCACAGGAGACCGGCTCCTTGCCCGGCTGGCGCCAGCGCAGCAGCGCCTCCGCGCTGAAGATGGCGCCGCTTTCGATATCGACCTGCGGTTGGTAATGCAGGACGAATTCATGGTTCGCAAGCGCATTGCGCAAGCGGTTCTCGATGTCCAGGCGCTCATGGGCGGCGCGATCAAGCGCCGGTGTGAAGAACTGGAAATTACCGCGCCCTCTTCCCTTCGCGTGATACATCGCGGTATCGGCGGCGCGCATCAGCATGTCCACATCATTGCCATCATCCGGATATATGCTGATGCCGATGCTGGCGCCCATATGCAGCATGTGGCCATCGACGGAGAACGGGTGCGCCAGCGCGTCGAGCACCCCTTGCGTGATCACGCCGGGATCGTCCCCCTCGTCGACGAGGGGGAGAATCAATACGAATTCGTCGCCGCCAAGACGAGCGCCGCTATCGCCATTGCGCAGGCATTGACGCACCCGCCCGGCGACGGCCTGCAGCAGGCGGTCGCCGATCTGATGGCCTAGAGAATCGTTGACATGCTTGAAATTATCCAGATCGATGAACACGATTGCGACGCGCGTGTTGCAGCATTGCGCCTGCTCGATGGCCTGCGTGATCCTGTCGCGCAGCAACACGCGATTCGGCAGACCGGTCAACTCATCGTAATGCGCCATGTAGCGAATGCGTCGTTCCGCGAGTTCGCGATTGGCGATGCCCTCATGGAGTTCCTCGATGACTTTCGCCAGCTGCGTCGTGCGTTCGCGGACCCGATTCTCCAGCTCGTCGTTGGCCTGTTGCAGCGCAATTTTCGCCTGGCTGCGCTCCAATGCATAGCGGATCGACCGGATCAGCAAGGAGCTGTTCACCTCGCCTTTGATCAGGTAGTCTTGCGCGCCGCACTGCACCGCCTGCACGGCGATGTCCTCGTCCGCGAGTTCGCTCATCACCACCACGGCAGGTGTCGTCGATACTTTCCTGTACAGATTTTTCACCGTATCCAACCCAATGCTTTCCGGCAGGCCCAGATCTAGCAACACCAGGTCGGCGCTGCCCGCATTCAAGAGTTCGATGCCCGAACTCAGGTTGCTTGCCCAACTGATTTCCATCGGCGGCGTTCTTACCTGCGCCAGCATACGTTCGATCAGGATTGCATCGCCGGGATTATCGTCAATCAAGAGGATTCTGACCGATGCGTTGTCCATGATGTTCTTCCTTATAGCGTGCGTGACGGATAGAGAAGCAAGATGCCGCAAGCCTGTAGCGGCACGGTGATATCAAATTTGGAGCATGGCCCGGAACCGATCCGGGCCAGTTACGGCATCCATGAGGCTCCACATTTGGCGGCCAGCAACGACACCTGCGTCCTTCGCGCGCTGCGGGTAGCGACGCAGGAATGCGACATCGATCGCCATAGCGGTATCACGAACGACGCGATGAACGATAAGGGCCGGGTGCCGGATAATGAAGCCATCCGTTAAATGGTTTGCAAGGTCCAGACTGGTGAGCAGATCAGGCGGATGCTGCCGAAGGAAAGCGTTCAGGGATTCACCGGAAAATTCTCCGGAATGTCTTGTGGACAGATCGATTCCGGTAGCGTCCCTTGCGGCACGGAATACGAATGAAGCCGGACTCTCCAGAGGCTGGTCATTGCCGATTGCATGCAACAAGCCGGACAATCTTTGCCTTGATGACTTGCGAGTCTCATTTGGCGCCGGCCACCGTGGCAACCGAATATCGCCGCGTCCCGCTGCAGGTAGGATGTGATACCGCTTCTTGGTTCGAGCAACCATGGCGAATAAGCGGACCTCGACGTTCGTGAACATTGCCCCGTCTCGCTTCGGAAATGCGGTGCGCACAAGATGGGTGCGTTTGATGATAGCAGCTATTCCCGGCGAAAATCACGGCTAGCGGACAAAAAGGTCATCGGCATTTCCTGCGTTGTCAGCCCCTCTATCTTGAATAACAATTCGACTTATGGTTACTTTCAAATTACTACCATTAGGATTTATTTGTTTTATTTTTCTGGGGTGTGAACTCGATCGCCGGAGCAGCTGGGCGAGACACAAAAGCTGCATGGCAAACAAGGCATCGGATATTCCGTCGCCGCTCATCTGACAACATGCACCAAGCGCAGGCGCAGAAGACCGTAGTCAAATAAGCCAATACAGACGGTAGGATGTGTACCTGGACAGTTTAGTACAGCAACTGAGGTCTGCTGAACGCGTCAAGTCTTCATTCATTAGAAATGTTCGAACATCGGTTTGGAAATCGAACCTTTAAAGCAAGGGGAGCGATGTGTCCTACAGCTTAAACAATCGGTCAATCTTGAACAACGCACATTCGCATATCCATATCGGCTGAAAGGCAATCAATTGAATATCGGCATCCGTATCGATATAAGTACCCTGCTTCATGTTGTCGAAGCGCTCGGCATCCTGTCGTTCGCCTGCTCCGGTTTCATCGAGGCCCGGCGCAAGGACATGGATATCGTCGGCGTATTCACCGTCGCTTTCATTACAGCCTTCGGTGGCGGGACTCTGCGTGACCTTTTGCTCGACCGCAGACCGTTGTTCTGGGTAGAGCATCATGAATATACGCTGATGGTTTTCATCGTTGCGCTGGTGGCGACCCCGATCCTGCCGCATCTCCGGTCGGGGTTATCGGAAAAGATCATCATCGTCGCCGACACACTGGGTCTGGGAGTATTCAGCGTTGCCGGCACATCGCTGGCCGTGAACGCCGGAATGCCGGTGTTCGTTTGCGTGATGATGGGGGTAATCACCGGTATCTTCGGCGGCGTGCTGCGCGACGTCATCTGCAACGAAATACCGCTGGTGTTCCGGCGCGGGCACCTGTATGCGACCTGCTCGTTCGCCGGATGCTGGACCTTTCTCGTGCTTGACTGGCTGCCCCTCTCGCAGGCTGCCGCGGTCGGAGCAGGCGTGTTCGTGACGTGCGCGTTGCGTTACCTGTCGATACGCTTCGACCTCAAGCTGCCGGGATAGACACGTTCAACAATCAAGCCGTACGCAACTTGCGCAGGATCTGCGGTGCATGAAAATGATTCAACGGTCCATGGCCGCCGCCGGTATGCACATCGGCACCCTGCGCGATCGATTCACGGATATAGCCATGCGCGAACGTCACCGCATCCGCAAGCGAATCGCCGAGGGCAAGACGGCAGGCAATCGCCGTTGACAGCGTGCAGCCGGTGCCATGCGTGTTGCGGCTTTCGATGCGCGCCCCTTCCAGGCGCAGCGGTTGTGCATCCACCTGCAGCAGCAGGTCGACCAGCTGCTCGCCGGCGAGATGACCGCCCTTCAGCAATACCGCGGGCGTGCCAAGCCGCAGCAATTCGTCGGCGGCATCCGCCAGTTGCGCCTCGTCACGCACCGGCCTCCTCAGCAGCAGTGACGCTTCATCGAGGTTGGGGGTAATCACCGTCGCCAGCGGAAACAGCTCCCTGACCAGGACCCCAATGGTCTCCTCCGCAATCAGGCGGTCGCCGCTGGTAGCTACCATCACAGGGTCCAGCACGACGTTCTGCCAACGGTAGCGACGGATGGCGCGCGCCACCACATGCACCACTTCCGGATCGTGCAGCATCCCAAGCTTGACGGCATCGACGCCGATGTCATTCATCACCGCATCGATCTGTTGCTCCAGCATGGCTGCCGGTACAGCATGGATGCCGGTGACACCGAGGGTATTCTGCGCGGTGATCGCCGTGATGGCGGTCATGCCATAGCAGCCCAGCGCGGAACAGGTTTTCAGGTCGGCCTGGATGCCGGCACCACCACCGCTGTCGGAACCGGCGATGCTAAGCACGCGAGGATAGCGAAACGGCAGGCCGGATGCATTACTGATGCTAGTCTGGCTCATTGTGCTTCCTGCGATTTCCTAGTCAGGCTTGCGGAATTCATTTTCCACCCATTTTGCCGCGCTGCCCGGGTTGAGCTTGAAGTTCGGCGCGACGGTCACCTCGGCAAGCTGTTCGCCGGATTCATCGCGTGCGCTCAGCAACGCATACGGATTGTCCTCGTCCGGCACGATGTCGAGCATGACCGTAATCCTTGCGGAGCCGGTATCGACATCGACGCTCTTGTGCAGCATCGCATGCAACTGCTGCTCATGCCGGCGCAGCACCTCCGACGCCGTCTTCACCAAAGTATGGAAAGCGGACGTATCGAGCGGCTTTGGATTTTTCTTGTCGCGGCCCATGGTCCAGGGGCCGACCAGCGCCGGCTCCGCTTCGCCATCCTTGATCATTTCCACCGCCCAGCCATCGTCGTCTTCATTCTTGATGACACGGGCGGTCCAGCCATCGTCCCGCCAAAGGCGCGGTTCATGGACGACGCCATCGTCGGCCGCTGTTTCATCGGCTGGCAGGTCGTCCGGGGATGCGGATTCTTGATTCATCGTATCGTCGCTCATTGCAGAAATTCGGCTTGCCATCATAGACGAATTCTATTGCAGCCACAGCTTTCCGAAAGGAATCACATTTTGGTCGCAAACCGTTATCGGAACAACTTCCATATGGCCGTCCAGTATGTAAATTCGTCGTATCGATGGTAAAGCCGCGCAGTTTCCTAACGTCAACGTAAATCCATCCCGGCTGGCAAGCCGCATGGCGCCTTGTCTTAAACAAATCGCCTCTTGTTTAGATGAATTATCCCTTTGCCGGAACGTTCGGGCACGGGGAATGCATAGTGGTACGGATCGTGAGTGCATCAGGCATGCATCAGAAAAGAAAAGGATAAGGTTATGTATCAGGATTTCAAGGTAGACACCGCACTTGAAGAAACGCAACCGGACATAGACAGAAGTGCTGTCCGTTCGATGTATTTTTCGCTGCTCGACACCGAGGCGGACAACGATGCAATGGAACAGGCGCGTGTTTTCCTGCGTGCAAAGCTGCAAGAAACACAAAGTCTGGACTGTGACCTGCCGGACGATATGCGCATGCTGGCGTCCTGGATCGAAGCCAACACCGAGGACGTTGGACGGCAATATCACGAGTATCTTGAAGCGCGCAAGGCCGGCGGCGCACGGCGCTACTTCCGCAACAAATCACACGCGCTGTATTTCCTGAAATGCGTGGCGCCGACCAAGCTGGTCGACGGCGCCTGGCTCTATGGCGTGCTGTCGCGGTGGAACGATGCCCGCTTCGCACCGCTGATCCGGATCTACCTCGAGGAACTCGGAGAGGGACTGCCGACCAAGAACCACGTGGTGCTCTATCGTGAATTGCTGGCGTCGAACGGCTGCGAGCAATGGGACAAGCTGTCCGATCAGCATTTTGTGCAAGGTGCGATACAACTCGCGCTGGCGCATCATGCGGACGAGTTCCTGCCGGAAGTGATCGGATTCAACCTCGGCTACGAACAACTCCCACTGCATCTGCTGATCACGGCCTACGAACTGAACGAACTGGGCATTGATCCCTATTACTTCACCCTGCATGTCACCGTCGACAACGCCGATACCGGCCATGCGCAGAAATCGCTGCAGGGATTGATGGATGCACGTCCGCGCATCGGCGACACGGCGGACTTCTACCGCCGCGTGAAGGAAGGTTACATGCTTAACATGCTGGGTGCCGGCACCACGTCGGTGATCGCTTCCTTTGACCTGGAGAAGGAACTGATCGGCATCTTCGAACGCAAGAGCGTGGTCGGCAAACACCTGCATTCCGACTATTGCCGGGTGGCGGGACGTACCGTCAACGACTGGCTGTCCGACCCGGCACGGATCCCGGACTTTCTTGCAAGCCTTGAACACGCAGGCTGGATCAAGCGCAACCAGGACCCGACCCATAGCCGCTTCTGGAAGCTGATCCAGGGCGACCGGGCCGAGATGTTCGGTGTGTTCACCGCCTACGAGCAGCAGATCATCGCCGACTGGATTGCGGGGGACATGTCGGCAGAGCCTGTGCCGCAAGCAAAGCCGCGCCAGCTCACGTTCAAGGCCAAGCAAAGGTTGCTGGATACGCTCGGCCAGCAAACGCCTGGCAGGCAGCACGGCACGATGGCGCGCGGCGTCATCCGGCAGCACTACGCGCGCGATGGCGCCGATGATGGCGGCAACGAATTCAATGCCGACCTGCGCCGCCTGGAGGACCAGCTTGCGTCGCTGTCCGACAAGGCGGAAACAATGGCGCTATTGACGCGCCTGATGTCGCCGGCAAGCCACCACACCGCACCAGGCCTGATGGCGACACGCATTTTCACGCGACTGCTCGGCTAGTCGGTGTTTACCACCCTGCTGCGCGGTTCGGTGTTGCGCCTGAGCTGCTCTGCGTACCAGCGTACGCACGCGCTCCCCGGTACAACGCCGAGCCGCTTGCGGCGCTCGTCAAACAATCCCTAGGACGTCACCGAGGCCAACCGCAATGGGCGGGTTTTCGATGCCACCGTGTCCTCCTGCTCCAGGCGTGCCCGATAGAGCGCAGCAACCAGGTCCGATTGCGTGATCATGCCGACCAGTCGGCCATTGCGGTCGACGATCGGCAGATGGTGCAGGCCACTATCGGCGAACAGGGCCACGAGGCTGGCGATGGGCTGGTCCGCAAAGGCCGTCTGCACGTCGGCGGTCATGATCTGCCCGACCACTTCCGGCTTTTCGGAGTGCGTACGAAGCGTGCGCGTCAGTAGCGCACGCAACGAAGCCGCCAATCCCTCCACGGTATTGGTGTCGCACTGCTTGATGAAATCATGCTGGGTGATGATGCCGATGATGCGCTGAAAACGATTCACCACCGGCAGCGCCTTGATATCGTGCTCAATCATTAGATTCCAGGCGGATTGCAAGTCGGTGCCGAACTCGACCTTGACGATATCGCGGGACATGATGTCCTCGCAGGTAATGTCGCCGAAGCGCCGTTGATATACCTGCATCTCGGTGCGCAGCAGGATTTCCTCCAGGTCGTCCCGGCTGATATCCAGCAACTGGTTGTACTGCTTGAGCGCCGCATCGAGGTCGGCGGGCGTGATGCCGAGCCGTTCGGTAGGAAGCAGATCGTCGGTGCGGTGCTGGTTCGCATGGTCAGGCGCGAAATGCGGGTAACGGCGGCCGCACAGGTTGTTATAGGCAACGGCGGCAGCCAGCAGCAGCATCGCGTTCAGCACGACAGGCAGGATGGCATGGCCGACATATTGTCCGAACTCGTGTTGCGCTATTGCCGGTGCGGCGAGCGCCGTTCCCACTGCCAATGCGCCACCCGGCGGATGGAGGCAGCGCAGCAGGAACATCGCCGCTATGGCAAGTCCGGCGGCAATGCATGCCGACGCAAGCGGATATGGGATCAGTCCCGCGCAACAGATGCCGATCAGCGCCGAAATCATGTTCCCGCCCAGCATCGGCCATGGTTGCGCAAGCGGGCTCGCCGGCACGGCGAAAAGCAATACGGCGGACGCACCCATTGGCGCAACCAGCCATGTGCTGCCGGGAGTTGCGCCGAGCAGCCACTGACTGGCGGCACCGGTGACGAACAAGCCGACCAGCATACCTATGATCGACCGCGTGCGTTCGCGCGCATCAATCTTGACGGGTTCGGGGAGATACCGGCGCAGCCGGTTGAACAAGGATTTCATCAGCGTAGTGGGGTCAAAACGAACGGACTCTTGCCTGCGAGCCCTGCAGCTTGCGCGATGTCGTTGGCAGAAAGTCACATGGAAATTGGATTAGCGTCGAGAAGGTTGCGCTGCAGGGCCGGGCATTCTGCCGGGAACCTGCGGCGGTCCGTTCTTGTCGTTCGCCGGAAGAAAGTGTACAGCCTTGTGCGCGTGCAAGCAAAGCCGGACAATGCTCGACTTTATGCCCGCCGGCGTATTTCCCTGTGCAGGCCGTCGGTCATGCTGCGGAGTTTATTTGCGAACGCCTCCATCGCGAACGGCTTGGTCATCACTTCCATGCCGGGCGCAAGTTCGCCATTGCGGACGGTCGAATTTTCCGCATAGCCCGTGATAAGCAGCACCCGCAGGTCGGGCCGCAGCGAGCGGGCCGCATCGGCAAGATGTCGTCCGCTCATGCCGCCCGGCAGCCCGACATCGGTCACCAGCAGGTCGATATCGACGGACGATTCCATCAGCGAAAGTGCTTCCGCAGCGTCCGCAGCCGCCAAGGGCGCATAACCCCACTCGCGCAGCATCTCCACCAGGACCTCACGCAGATCGGCTTCATCATCGACGACCAGCACGTTCAGCGCGGCGGGCGCCGGCTGCGGCTGGACGACTTCCCTTGTCTCATCGTCCGCTTCGGTAGAGTCATGCCTGGGCAGGTACAGGGAAACCGTCGTTCCCCGGCCGGGCTGGGACGTGATCCGTATGTGTCCGCCCGACTGCGTAACGAAACCATAGATCATCGACAGGCCGAGGCCGGTTCCTTGCCCCAGCGGCTTGGTGGTGAAGAACGGATCGAACACGCGTGCGGCGACTTCGGGCGTCATGCCCGTTCCGGTATCGGTGACGCTGAGAAGTACATACGCTCCGGGCGGAATATCCATCGGAACCGGCATGCCGGGCGCCTCCGCATTGCCGGTCCTGATTGTGAGCCGTCCTCCGTCAGGCATCGCATCCCGGGCATTGATGACCAGATTGAGCAACGCATTTTCAAGCTGGTTCTGGTCGCACAATGTACCCCACAGTGTTTCTGCAAGCACCATGTCGGTCACGATGGACGGGCCCACCGTGCGCTTGATGAGATCCGCCATCGATCCCGCGAGGCGATTCAGGGAGGTGGGCTTCGGGTCCAGCGTCTGCTGGCGAGAGAAGGCGAGCAGGCGGTGGGTCAGCGCCGCAGCACGATCGGCGGCGGCAGTGGCCCCGTTGATATAGCGGTCAAGGCCGTCGGTCTTTCCCTGCCCGATACGCATTTGCATCACTTCGAGATTGCCGATCATGCCGGCCAGCAGGTTGTTGAAGTCATGCGCGATACCCCCGGTCAGCTGACCGACCGCTTCCATCTTCTGCGCCTGGCGCAGCGCCTGTTCCGCATGCAGCAGCGCCTCCGCCTGTTTCTTCTCGGCGGTGACGTCGCGCGCGACCGCATGGATGAATTCCGAATCCGGAACCGCAATCCACGACAGCCAACGCCAGGAACCATCCTTGTGCCTGTAGCGGTTCTCGAAGCGCAGCGTCCGAATGCCCAGCGCCAGATTTCCTGCTTCGGCCAGCGTCCTCTCCAAGTCGTCCGGATGGACAAAATCGAGAAATTGCTTGCCGAGCAGTTCCCTGTCGCTCCATCCCAGCACCGTCGACCAGGCGGGATTCACCGCAGTGATGGTGGCATCGAAGCGCGCAACCAGCATGATGTCCGTGGAAAGCCGCCACATGCGGTCGCGGTCGGCGGTACGGCTTGCCACTTCTTCTTCCAGGCTGACGTTGATCTGGGCCAGGCGCTCGGTCCCCACCGTCTGTTCATGGACGTCGGTATTGGTGCCTACCCAGCGGGTTACGTTGCCGCTTTCATCATGTACCGGCAGGGCACGCGCGATGTACCACCGGTATTCGCCGTCACCTCGGCGCAGGCGGAACTTGTTCTCATACTGAACGCCCTGTGCGACCGATTGCGACCACGCTGCCATCGTGCTGCCGACATCGTCCGGGTGCACTACCCTGATCCACTCATTGGTATTCAGTTCTCCCGACCCGGCGCCGGTGTACTCATACACCCGCTGGTTGAACCAGAAGATCTTGCCGTCGCGGTGTGCCATCCATGCATGGTTTGGCATGGCCTCCGCCAGCGTCCTGAACTCCTGCTCCCGCTTCGAAAGCGCTTCATTGATGAGCTTGGTGTCGTTGATATCCTGTGTCGTGCCATACCATTTGACGATATTGCCCGCACTGTCGGCGCGGCGATAGGCGCGCGAGTGCATCCAATGATAGACGCCGTCGCGCATGCGCACGCGATGCTCGATGTCGTAGTTGCTGCCGGTCGTGATCGACGCAAACCATGTATCCATCGACCTTGCTCGATCCTCCGGATGAATGGCATCGACCCACGAGCCGCCCAGGCCGGAAGTGCCGGTCCATTCGGACCAGCGATGCGATACACGGTCCAGCTGCCCATCGGGCCCGGCGGTCCATTGCACATGCGGGTTGAGTTCGACCGTATGCCGGTAATGATCTTCGCTATCGCGCAGCGCCTGCTCGGCGCGCACTCGTTCAAGCGCCTCCCAGGTGCGCTCGGCGACGTCGTCCGCCAGCGATGCATCGTCGTCAGACCAGCGACGCGGCTTGGGCTCATGCAGATAAAACACCGCGCTGAAACGGCCGGCCTTTATCAGCGGAACGACCAGCAGGGAACGGGTTCCGATGCTTTCATATCCTTCGGCATAGGGTGCGGAACGCGGATCGGCGGCGATGTCCTGTAGCCGCAGTAATCGGCCCGCCCTCAGCGCGTCGATGATCATCGGTCCGAAGCTGTTCAGCGGGCGAGTTTCACCGGCAAGACTCGGAATCCGGCCATTTGTCCAGTCCCGCTCGACCGAGACCGTTTCATCCCGGGGGTCGATCTCGCCGTAACCGACACGCGCGACATTCAGGTAAGTACCCAGCAGTTCGCTGGCGGCGGACATGATATCGATCGGGTCGGCGAGGTTGCGCAGCCTGTCGGCCAGGCCAAGACGGAAGCGCTGGCGCTGCTCGATGACGACCTGCTTCGTCGTTTCGGCGAAGGTAACCAGTACACCCGCCACGTTGCCGGCATCATCCGGAACCGGGCTGTAGGAGAAGTTGAAGTAGCAATCTTCCGGATAGCCAAAGCGTTCGATGGTCAGCTTGAAATCATCGAAGCCGATCGATTCGCCTTTCCAGACCTGCTCCCACATCGGACCGATGGTGGGCCATATTTCGGACCAGGTGTCCGGCGCCGCGCGGCCGATCGCCCCCGGGTGCTTGTCGCCCAGGATCGAACTGTAGGCATCGTTGTAGAACTGGGTGAAATTCCGGCCCCATGCCATATACATGGGCAGCCGGCATTGCAGCAAAATGCGAACCGCGGTCCGCAGGCTGAGCGGCCATCCCTCCACCGGGCCTACCGGCGTCCGGCTCCAGTCGAAGGCGCGCATCGCGGCGGCCATCTCGCCGTCGCCGGCAAATATGTCCTCATCATCCGGTCGTATATTAATCAGCATGGCTGGCGCCGCTTCACGTCGATATTGATTCTATTGCTCATGCATTCTCCACTCAGGGCATGGCCAGGACAATGAACGGCGGCCTGCCGCGCTTTTTGTCCCGGAACCAATTCGGCCAGGCATTTTCGCAGTATATCGAAGCACTTGCCGGGAACGGGCTTGTCTATAACGGACGAGGCGGTATTTTTGCGGAAATGAAGTAAAGACCTTGCAGAAACAGCCACGAATCGCCCTCAATCGTTCCATCAGGCAATCTTCACGGGAATTGCAATGAACAAATCCTTTGTTACCCTCACGTTGTGTGTATGCCTGACCATCGCCTCGCCATCTGGCCTCGCACGGCAACCTGCAACCGGTTCCGATGCAACTGCGGCGACATACGGCCAGACCGCACGCAGCCGCGATGGCATCGGCAAGACCTATCTTGGACGGGAAATCTCCGAGGTGATGGGCTGGCAAGGCGCGGACTGGCTGGATCGCACGGACCGGGTGAAGGAGGAGCGGCCCGATCTGCTGCTGGAAGGCCTTGCGCTGAAGCCGGGAATGACAGTGGCCGATGTCGGCGCCGGCACCGGTTACTACACCTGGCTGATTTCACCACGTGTCGGCGATGCCGGAAAGGTGTATGCGGTGGATGTGCAACCGGAAATGGTCCGCATGATTAAGGAACGGATGCAGAAGCGGGGGGCTGGAAATGTATTGCCCGTCCTTGCAAGCGCAACCGACACGCGACTGCCTGCTGCAACGGTCGATCTGGCGTTGATGGTCGATGTCTATCACGAACTCGAATATCCGGCCGAAGTGCTTGACAGCATTGTCCGGTCGCTGAAACCGGGCGGCCGGGTGGTGTTCGTCGAATATCGCGCGGAAGATCCGGCTGTTCCCATCAAGCCGCTGCATAAGATGAGCGAGGCACAGATACGCAGAGAGGCCACCCGCCATGGCCTGTCGTGGGAAAAGACCATCAACAACTTGCCCTGGCAGCACATGGTGATATTCCGCCGGAATTGAACGACCCCTGTACGCTGCTACACTGGCGTTTTCTTCAGCACTGATCTCCTTCCATGATTCGCCATGCTGTATAGATTTCTTGCCGACATCGTCCTCGTCACGCATTTCGCGTTCGCCGTATTCACGCTGATCGGCGGACTGCTGCTGCTGCGCTTCCCGAAGCTGATGCCTTTCCATCTTGCGGCGCTGTGCTGGGCCGTCATCGTGCAATGGGCCAACCTCATTTGCCCGCTCACGCCGCTGGAAAATCATTTGCGCGTGCTCGGCCACCAGGACGGCTATGCGGCCGGGTTCGTGGAGCATTTCGTACTCAAGGTGATGTACCCGGACGACCTGACGTTAGAACTGCGCTACCTGATCGGGATGGTATTGGTGGCGGTGAATGCCGCTGTTTATATGCTTGTCATCTGGCGCAGGCGCGCCGCATCAGGCCGGGCCACATAGTCCCGGCGCAACCCCGTACCGGCGGAACGGGTCTCAGACGAAGCACAGGTCGGGGCGAAGCGCCGTAACGAACACCACTTCCCTTCCACGCGGATCGAGTTCGATATCGATAAAGTTGCGCGTCGCCTCATCGACGAGAGCGGTGATGCACGTGCCCGCAGCCGACCGCACATTCGCGATTCGCACCGGCAACCCGGCATAGACGGCAATACCCGGATTCGAGGTCAGGCAAAAATCGATGTTTTCGCGTCCGGTACGGACGTTGTACAGGCACCCCGAATCGGAATAAAAGGCAAACGGATCGTTATTCGCATCCACTACCTGATCTCCGCTGCTGTTGCCTCCCCAGAACAGGAAAGGCTCATCGTCGTAGTAGTCGAAGCCGCTGCTCACCCCGACCGATACATATCCACCACCGCAACCGGTCAATGTTGCCAGCATCAGCGCTGCCAACTGCATCCTTGGTTTCATGACATCTCCTTCGCTCTCAAGCGTTGCTGTCGATGACAGCCTGTATCAGAAACACTGACAGCAATCCACACCGTCTTGCTGAGAAAAATCAGTAAATGATTGACGTAGCGGGCAATACCTCTCTGCTGTTTTTCAAAGCTGCATGGATCTGCGCATGAATCAAGATGTGCCCTGCACCTCTGTCATTTGGAAAAATTTTTTCATTGGAAACGTATCAGCCGCAACCCTACCCATGCTGCTTTTTTAAGCAGATGATTCATATATATGAACAACATCGTTGAAAACATTTCTTGATGTGCATGACCATCTGCATTTCAAGATTGAGGCAGATCACTTGGTTGGCATAGATCAAACCACAAGCACTTTAAAGGCATATGTTTAATAACAGACAAGAGACCACCTTGCAGAAAAGGAGACCTGACTGACCCTCGCTGTGCCTCAACCGCAGCATCCGCATTTCCAGCAATACCCCACGGAAATGCATGGTGTGCAGCAATGGCGAACGGCAATGAAGTCCGCCCCAACCCAAGCATCCGAAAACCAGCGTCCTTAACAATACCAATCATGGAGACATTCTGATGAGCAAAAAAAATATTGTGATGAGTGTGTGCATCGCTGCTGCAGTAATGGGAGTAACCGGATGTTCCACGCCGGGGAAGATGTCGAAGGAAGTGCTGTCGACCGACAAGATTTATCCGGCGATCGGTCCCTATTCCCAGATGACTTCGTATGGCGGACTGGTTTTTCTCTCGGGGGTCATTCCGCTGAATACGGCGGGAAATGCAGTTCAGGGAACAACAATCGAAGAGCAGACAAGGCTGGTCCTCGACTACATCGGCGTCAAGCTGCGTTCCCAGGGCTTGTCCTATGAAGATGTATTGATGAGTACGGTTTACATGAAGAATCTTAACGACTTTGCCGTGATGAACAAGATATACGGCGAATACTTTAAGACCAATGCCCCGGCCCGCGCCACGGTCGAGGTTGCACGACTTCCACGGGATGTGCAAATCGAAATAGCGGTCGTCGCCGGCCGCCGTTGAAACACATAAGTCTACTTAAGGAGACAGCACCATGAGCAAGGCAGTCGATCAAGACAATCACCAGAACACAGCGCTTTCCTTTTCCGAAGACGAAGTAAAGCGCTGGACGCCGAGCAGGCGGGACTTCCTGCGCGTACTCGGCGCAGGCGCGTCCGTTGCCGCGCTCAGTCCCCTGAGTGCATTTGCCAATAACGCCGGACCCGGCGTCGGCAGTTTGAGAAGTCAGCTGGTTCAGGATGAGCGCTTCTGGGAAAGCGTCAATCGGATGTTCATACTGAACCCGAACAAGACCTTCATGAACATCGGTACGGCAGGCTCCATGCCGAAACTGACGCTGGACCTGTTTGACGAGGAAAACCGTGAAAGGGCCAGGGAATCCCTCAGCGGATATAGCAATCTTCTGACTCAGCGCACCAGGGTCGCCCCCGGCTTCGGCGTGGATCCGGACGAACTGGCATTCTCCGCCAATACGTCGTCCGGCATGTGCCACGCGATTCTCGGCCTGGACTGGAAAGCAGGCGATGTGGTCGTGACCACGAACCACGAGCATCCGGGCGGAGACACGCCTTTGGCGATTGCAGTTGCGCGCTACGGGATCGAGGTTTCGCGCATCGCACTGCCGGTCGGGAATAACCAGACCGCGGAGACCTACGCCGATCTGTTCACGCAGCGCATCTCCCAGCTCAGAGCCAGCGGCAAGCGCGTCCGTGCAATGATGTGGTCCTCGCCGACCTACAAGACCGGCACGATGCTGCCGCTCGTCGAACTGATGAATGTCGCCAAGGCGAATGAACTGATCAGTATCTGCGACGGTGCTCACCTGCCGGGCATGATGGCCCTCAACTACGCCAACCTCGGCATGGATTTCATGTCCGGTGCAGGACACAAATGGCAATGCGGCCCGGGCTCGACCGGCATCCTCGTCATCCGTAACAAGATCCGCGCATCAAATCCCCTGCCGTTGCCGAAGTGGTTCCCGATCCATACCAGCAGTTTCCCGACCGCGGCGCAGTCCGGCGTTCGCACCGCCACGTCGACGTTCGATGTCGGAAGCGTGGTCACCAGTTGCGGAAGCCTGCATACGCCGATGTTCAATGCGCTGGTGAAGGCATGCGACATCTGGGATGAGATCGGACGCAAGAAAATCGAGACCTATGACCTGACCCTTTCGGCATATCTGAAAGAGCGGATCACCGAGCGCTGGGGCGTCACGCGGCTGTATTCGCCGAAGGACGATCCGCGCCTGGTCTCGGCACTCACTTCGTTCAATCCGTTCCACAATCCGGCCGACGTGCTCGACTCCGTCAAGTCGACCGCCTTCGTGACACGTATGCTGAATGACTATCCGAAGGGCTTCGTGATCCGCAATGTCAACGTTCCGGTCATCGGCTCGGAACGCGATCACTATGTCATCCGGATCTCGACCCACCTGTGGCATAGCGTAGCGGACGTCGACCGCCTGGTCGATGCGATGTGGGATCTGTCGAAGAAAATGGCCTGATGTCGCTGATCTAATGTCTATCGCATGAAGTAGCGCGTGCCTGCATTGGTCAAAAATGCAGGCACGCCATCTCCTCCTACATTCCGCCCCAAAGCGACAACCCCGACGAAAAGCGCGCCCGCGAATGCGTGTGTCGCATGAACCAGCCGCGCGCAAGGCGTGCCACCACCTCAAGATTCCCGGGTTCTTCGAACGAAGAGGTTGCGCCAGGAACGATCTCAAGCCGCTTCTGGCATCGCAATGCCGCATACACTGCGCGATTGGTACGGATTGCCGGTTCGTCGAGTCCGCCGGCGATCAGCAGTGTCGGTGCATTGATGCGGGTCAGCAAGCTGCGTGCCGCAGGTTCGGCGCGCGCCCCGCGTGTGACAATGGCGGCGACGCCATCGCATTCGGCGGCGAACCGCAGCGCCACAGTTGCACTATGATCGGCGCCATACAGTCCTACGGGAAGATCGCGCGTGACTGTGTTCTGCTGCAGCCAGTCGTAGGCCGCGACGAGCCGCGTGCTTTGCAGCAGCATGTCCCCGCACGCCTGCTGTGACGAAAATTCCGCTTCGGTGAGCGGTTTAAACCAGAAAATGCCGAGGCGCGCATTGCGCAGGATGCATGCAACGTGGTCATTCGGCAGCGTCAGGCCGTGGCCGCTTCCCGGGGCGAACAATATGACGCCGATATGGTCTGCAGGAAGCCAGAGCGTGGCTTCCATTCCAGCCTGCCCTGCGAGTATGCGAACCTGTTCACTTTGAGGTGGCAGAATCATTCTCCGCCTCCGCCGGGACGCATTGCGGGCAATGAGGACATGGAGGGCGAATCGATGCGCAGGCAACGATCCGATCCATCAAGATATTGAAAGCGAGCGGCCGGATAATGTCGGCGCATCCCGGAATTACATCGTGCAGCGATCATCATGCGAATGTCAGAATCCGAGTCCGGTCGTCCTGCCGCAAACGCCTTGCCATATGCCTGCCCCGTTCTTACCTCACATCATGCCCGGCGATGTCCTTGCCGGCGGCGTGGGCACGTCCATGTGCGTGGTGGTGTAGTAACCCATGTCGATGCCGGTTTTCGGCGTCTTGGGTGTGTTCGGCGAATCGCCGTTCGTACAGCCTGACAACAGGCCGATTACGGTCAATGCCGCTGCGGTGGTCGCGACACGAAGGCATTGATGAAACCGCGCATGGTATGAAGTCATTGTCGTACCTCTTATCGAGATGGTTGAACCATGGCGGTGCCATGGACCGCATTGTGTGCATGCAAACTGCGTTCCTGCATTGCCGGTTCGTCGTCGCGCGACTGCGCACCCTCTCCGGTCGATTCGATGAGCTGGCGAAAGTACGCGATGGTACGGTCCAGCCCCTCGGACAGACCGACCCTCGGCTCCCACTGCAGGGCAGCCCGCGCCTGCGTGATATCCGGCCGGCGCCGCACCGGATCGTCGCTCGGCAATGGCTTGAAGACGATGGAGGACCGCGAGCCGGAAAGCGCAATGATGCGTTCGGCCAGTTCCAGCATCGTATGCTCGACCGGATTGCCAAGGTTGACCGGCCCGCAGAATCCCGCCGGACTGTTCATCAACCGGTCGAACGCGCCGATCATGTCATCCACATAGCAGAATGACCGTGTCTGCGAGCCGTCGCCATAGATGGTGAGAGGTTCGCCTGCCAGCGCCTGGATGATGAAATTCGACACGACGCGGCCATCGTTCGGGTGCATGCGCGGTCCGTATGTATTGAAGATGCGCGCAATTTTTACCTCCAGTTTGTGCTGGCGGCGGTAATCCATGAACAGGGTCTCGGCGCAGCGCTTTCCTTCATCGTAGCAGGAGCGGATGCCGATCGGATTGACATGGCCCCAATAGTCTTCCGTTTGCGGATGCACCTGCGGGTCGCCATAGACCTCGCTGGTCGATGCCTGCAGGATACGGGCCTTCACCCGCTTGGCAAGTCCGAGCATGTTGATCGCGCCGTGCACGCTGGTCTTGGTTGTCTGCACCGGATCGTTCTGGTAATGCACCGGCGAGGCCGGGCAGGCGAGGTTGTAGATCTCGTCCACCTCCACGTACAGCGGGAAGGTCACATCATGACGCAGCAGTTCGAAGCGGGTGTTGCTGAGCAGATGTGCAATATTGCGCTTGCTGCCGGTGTAAAAATTATCCACGCACAGCACATCATGTCCTTGCGCCAGCAGGTATTCGCAGAGATGCGAACCGAGGAAGCCGGCGCCGCCGGTGACGAGGATGCGTTTGCTGTGGGTTTCTTTCATGGGTGACTCCGGGGGATGATGATTTGAATTTCTGAACAAACCAAAAAAACTCCTCACTTCTTAGAGGGAGGGCCAGGATGGGATGAAGGTTGAACAAATGCATGCGGTAGCTTGACCTCGCTACCAGTGTGCGTGCCATCCCATCCCGACCTTCCCACTGACACAGGGAAGGAGCCTGCCCGCTTACAACCTTTTCACGCAGCCGTCTGCAGGAGGATGCAATTCAACCGGCCCAATGGATGCGTTTCGAATTCCCAACCTCATTTCCCTGATAGGGGAAGAAGCCATCGGGATACAAAGTTCGATTGGCGTAGGCTGCCAACACTTCACCCGCAACCTCCATCACGGCACCCACGCTCACTCCCACCGCGCAATCATGTCCAATCGGGCAAACCACATGCATGCAGGGCCGGCAGGAGACCGCCGCGCCAATCACGCGGTGGCGTTGCGCATCCAGCGGCGCCCAGCGTACCGGGTCCGAGCCGCAGCAGATGATCACGCTTGGCGTCGCCACCGCGGCGGCAACATGCGAAATGCCGGTGTCGTTACAAACGACCAGCCGTGCCTGCGCAATCAACGCGGCAAGTCCGCCGAGGCTGGTCCTGCCGCACAGGTTGATCGCCTGCGCCTGCATCGCATCCGCCACCGCCTGCACCACATCCTTTTCGTCATTCGATCCGGTCAGAACCACCTGGAAGCCATTCCCGGCCAGCCGGTCCGCCACTTCGGCGAAGCGCTGCGGCAGCCAGCGGCGCGACGGCAGGCGCGCGCCCGGATGGATGCAGACATAGCTGCCGGGTTCCGGCAGGTCGTCATGACTGGCGCGGAGCGACGCGTGATCGGCGTCGTACAACGGAAATTCCAGAGCATTGCCACTGGAGGCAATGCCGAGAAAATTCATCAGGTGAATGAATCGCAATACTTCATGTTCCTTTTCATCCCACAAGAGAAACCGCGCCAAATCCGGGCAACGCTGCCCCGCCTGGTAGAAGCCGGCCACGTGGCGGGCTCCCAGCAACTCGGTGATCGGATTGCTCAGGTTGCCGCTGCCGTGAAGCTGAATTGCCAGATCGAATTTCCGGGCCTGCGCGTCCTGCAGGAAGCGCGGCAGTCCGGCGATGTCCGCCGGCTGCTCCGGAAACCCCGGGAAGCCGGGAAAGACCAGCAGTTCGTCGAGATACATATGAAAGCGTTCGACGAAGCTCGACGCCCACGGCATGCCGATGAGGGTGATGTGCGACTGCGGCGCGGCGGCGCGCAACGCGCGCAAGGCCGGCACCACGCACAACATGTCGCCGAGCTGCAGGGCGCGGAACACGGCGATGCGCGGCGGCGCCTCGAAACGCGTCGCAGGTACGCCGGACCGTTGCAGGATGCGCGCCGTCGTCATTTTTCGACGATGAAGGAACCGATTGCCAGCACATCCAGCGGCGTGCTGCAGAAGGATTCGACCGCATCCCTCGGCGAGCACACCACCGGTTCGCCGCGCGTATTGAACGAGGTGTTGATCAGCACCGGCACGCCGGTGCGTTCGGCAAAGGCCTGGATCAGGTCGTAGTAGGCGGCATTCTGCGTGCGGTTAATGGTCTGGATGCGGGCGGTGCCATCGACGTGCCGTACCGCCGGGATCTTGTCCGCCTTGTCCGGCCGCACGTCGTAAACGAACACCATGTAGGGCGATACCCCGCCGTTGACGAACCAGTTGGCGGCCTCCTCTTCCAGTACCACCGGCGCCACTGGCCGGAAATCCTCACGGTCCTTGATGTTGTTCAGGATTGCCTGCATATCGGGATCGACCGGGGATGCCAGGATGGAGCGCGCGCCGAGCGCACGCGGACCGAATTCCATGCGTCCCTGGAACCAGCCGACAACCTTGTTCTGCGTCAGCAGGTCCGCCACCTCGGCGGCAAGATTGCCGGCACGGCGATAACGCAGCTTTGCCTGCTTGAGAAAGGCTTCGATCTCGTCGTCGCCATAGGCCGGTCCGTAGAAGGCATGCTCCATGCGCCAGCTGCGCTTCGACATGCCGCGCTGCTGCGCATCGACCCAGAGCGCGGCGCCCATCGAGGTGCCGGAGTCGCCGGCCGCCGGCTGCACCCACACACTGTCAAATCCGCATTCGTCCCGTACCCGTGCGTTGAGCACGCAGTTCAGGGCGACGCCGCCGGCCATGCACAAATTCCTTGCACCGGTCTCCGTGCGCAGCCAGTCCACCATCTGCAGCACCGTTTCTTCCAGCACCTTTTGCAGCGAGGAAGCGACATTCCGATGCGCCTGCGTGAATTCGCTGCCCCGCGCACGCGCCGGCCCGAAGATCTGCGTCCAGTCGGCAGGGTGGATTTCATAGTCGCCGCCGCCCTTGTACTGCACCACCTCGCGCAGGGCATCCGCATGTTCCGGCTTGCCGAAGGATGCCAGCGCCATCACCTTGTACTCGTCGGAGGAATGCAGGAAGCCGAGGTGGCTGGTGACGGACTCGTAGAGCAGCCCGAGCGAATGCGGCAGGTTGACCTGCTTGAGACGGCGATAACGCCGGTCTTCATACACGCCATAGCTGGTGGTGGCCAGTTCGCCGCGGCCATCCATCGTCAGCACGGCACAGTCGTCATAGGGCGCGGCAAGGAAGGCACTTGCTTCATGCGCCAGGTGATGCTCGATGAAGTGCCACTTGAACGGGCCGTCGTGGCGCACGCCGCGAAAACGTTCCTTGATGTGATGCGGCGCGCCGGCGGCGAGCTGCCGCGGCGCGTTGACAATGGACGACAGGAACAGGGGATCCCAGGGGGACAGCCATTCGGTCGTTTTTTGCGCCGACGGTTCCAGCGGCAGCTCGATGGTCGCATTGCCCTTGTGCTTGCCAAGCAGCAGCGAAGGATCATACGAATAACCGATATGGTCGACGTCGGCCAGCGTGATGCCGGCCTCCTTGAGGCAATAGTCGATCGCGTGGAAGGGTAACTGCCAGGTGGTGAACGGCACCGGCCGCTTGCCATGCTTGACGCGGGTGAAACGCTCTTCCTCGGCCGCGGCAATGACGACGCCGTCCTGCACCAGCGTCGCGGAACAATCATGATAGGCGGCGTTGATGCCAAGGGTATACACATTGACCTCCTGTTGCTTTTTTTGGTGTTGACGTCGAAGCAAGCGATGTACCCGGTCCAGCGATGCCCGCTGAACGCTTTTTATTGTCCATGCATGCCTGTTCCGCGGATGTAAGAACTACAGGGTCATGAAAATTCGTCAGGCCCGCTTGCCTGCCGGAATGGAGTCGGACGCGCTGTTTCCATCCGCCAGGCGCTTGTTGCGCATGTAGACGAATTGCCCCGTCACTGCGGTGAGGAAAATGAAAAAGTTGGCGAAGACGAAGACCCAGTTATCCACCAGGTAGCTGTACAGCGTGAAGCCTGCCGAAGCGGTCAGCTGACCGATGAACAGCCACTTCGACACGCCGGCGATGCTGCGGCTCTTCCATTGGCTGTACACCTGGCGGGAAATGGTCATTACGAGAATGGCTGCGCTTATCCAGCCGATCAAGTCTTCCAGCATGTGGTCCTCTTTCAAAATGAGATGGTGGTATTGGTGCTGACGGAATCCGCTTGCACGAGCCGTACCTGCCGACGCAGGCGACATGCGATGTTGCACAAACGGAAGGCATGCGCTTCTACGAACGCCAGAACCGTTCCATCAGCGGCTTCACGCTGAAGCCGTGAATGAAAATCGACAGCATCACTACCGTGAGCGTAATTTGTGTCATCTCGCGCGCGATGTCTTCCGGAAGACCATGCTGTATGGCATACATCAGGTAATACACCGAACCGATGCCGCGCACGCCGAACCAGCCTGTGATCCACTTCATGCGGCGGGTGGTGCTGGTACCCGCCAGGCCGATCCAGACGCTTGCCGGGCGGGCGACGAAGAACAGGAACAGCGCCATGCCTGCTGCTCTCCAGCTCCAGGAACCGAGGACAATCATGCCGCCCAGGAGCAGAACCAGCATGAGCTCCGACAGCCGTTCCAGGTGTTCCTTGAAAACCAGCGCTTCGGCACTCACGGTCAGCGGCACCTGGTGCTCCGGGTTGGCTGCCGCGGCAGCGGATTTGGTGGTGTCCGCTTCCAGCATCCCCTGCCGGTCACGCGGCGCACCGGCCAGGACCAGTTCGGTGTGGCGCAGCGCGACACCGGCAAAAAATACTGCGAGGAACCCCCAGGCCTTGAGCCACAGGCACAGTCCATAGACAACGGCGATCAGCCCGAGTCCGACAAGGTCGTCCAGCACTTCATGCTTTGAATTTCCGCCGCGCAGTTTCCAGCCGATACGGGCCAATCCGGCGCCGACGCCGGCACCAATCGCGATGGCACCCAGCGTCGCCCAGAGCACGTCCACCAGTAGCCACTTCGATCCGAGGGATCCGATCTCGTGCAAGCCGAGCAGGCCCAGCCCCAGCATGACGAACGGAAAAGCGCTGCCGTCGTTCATGCCTGCTTCGCAGGTAAGCAGGAAGCGCAGATTGTCCTTGTCTCCGGCATGCCGCACCTGTACATCGGTGGCAAGCACAGGATCGGTCGGCGCCAGCACCGCACCGAGCAGGATGGCGGCGCCGATCGGCAGCTCCAGTACGAAATAGGCAAATACCGCCACCATGCCAACAGTGATCGTCATCGATACCCATGCCAGCCGGATAGGCGGTCCCCATCGCTTGAGCGTTACCGGCACCGGCATCTTCACGCCTGCGGAGAACAGCGAGATGAGTACCGCGATTTCAGTCACCACTTCCAGCACGGCGGACTGCTGGAGCGGATCGAAATTGAAGATGCCGAGAAACGTCGGGCCGAGTATCAATCCAACGGAGAGATAAAAGATCGCCGAGGTGACCGGCAAGCGCATGATGGTTGTCGCGGCCAGGCCACGGGCAAGCATCAGGCAGCCGATGAGGAGAAACCACTGTGCATTCGTCATGGGTGAACAAGCTTCCTAAAACAGCAACTGGTTACGATTCGGCAGTGCGGCGCTGACAGCGCGGCGGCACAGCTCAACGGAAGCTCGCGCGAACGGGCGCCTCGCTATAAGGAAGCAGGGAGCCATCAATTCGAGACGGCCGGCGCCCGCAACGGGTACACGGGCGCAGGCTGGAATGGCAAAGGTCGCTGTCGGACTTCAGCGGATATCCAGACGCTTGCCCGACTGCCCCACAGGCTGCAGCGGCACCGTTACCTGCAGCACCCCGTCCTGCATCGATGCCGACGCGCCATCGGCATCGGCGCCGTCCGGCAGCGCGATGACCCTGTAGAAGTGGCCATAGGAACGCTCGGTGCGGCGGAAGCCGCCCTGATCGCGCTGCACCGCCTGGTGCCTGTCGCCTTCGATGATCAGCTTGTCGTTGCGGATCTCCACATGGACATCCTCGCGCTTGACTCCCGGCAGTTCGGCCGACACCACCACCTGCCCCTTGTCCTGCGCGATCTCCAGTGCCGGTGTCCAGGCGCTGGCCGGCGTATCGTCGCCCTGGCGCAGCCGCGTGACGCCCTGCCGACCCGCGAAGCGATCGAAGACCTGTTCCACCTCCTCGCGCATGCGGCGCATCCGCACCAGCGGCTCTTCCCAGGCCTGGAGCAGATTGGGAAACCATGACATCTGGCTGCCTTGCCTGTCAGCGGAGAGTTCAGCGCCTTGCCGGGGCGGCTGGCGCGACGTGGAAGAATCTGCGCCTCCGGACTGCCTGCCGAACTCCTGGGCGAATTGCTCGGCGGATTGCGGCCGCGCCTGCTGTGGCGGCGGTTCATCCGCCAGCGGCACCGCCTGGTCGAGGGATTGCTCGAGCTGCGTACGACTACCGTGCGCGCTGCCCTGCAGGCTGCCGGACTGATTGTCCGCGTGTGCACCCGGCATCATCGATTGGGCCATCGCACTGGCCGGGTCCTGCCCTGTCACAATGCCAATCCCGGCATCCGCTTCCGGCACGCGGCCAACGCGCCGCGCCTGACCAGTCTGCATGTCGAGGCTGACTTCCTCGGCGACGGTAAAAGGCGAATTCCTGCCGCTGTCGCCGGACGATTGCGAGAGCAGTCCTTCCGACTGGGTGCTGGCTTCCTGCTGGAGCCCGAATGGCTGAACACCGTAGTCCGCAGCGGCGGCGGCATTCTCGGCATCTTCCGCATCGGTTCCGACCTGCGTGGCCGTCACCCGTTCTGCCTCGCCCTGCGCGCGGGCACCGACGTTGAGCGCCGATGACACGACGGGCATGCCCGGGTCCTCGTTGCCGTCCCAGCCCTCCGAGCCGGCGGCATAACTCGATGTTTTCGCCGGCTGCCCGTCGGAGCCATCCGGACCGGAGTAACCGGAGCGTTGTCCGGAAGCGGTGCCCTCGCCGCCGACTGCGCCGCCATGCACTTCGCCGCGCCACTCGCCGGTTTCCTCGCCGCGGCTTTCGATGAATTCCTTGAATCGTGCGAGATCCTGCTCGACGCGCAAGCCCAGCTCGGGTTCCGGCTCGCCCAATTGCGGCATCGTCTGTCCGGGTTCAATCTCCATGGTCAGCGTGACGCGGGTTTTCCGCTGGTCGACCGGCTGCACGTCAACTCGTCCGGCGTTCAGGGAACCGGTGGTGTTACGCCAGGCAATGCAGCTATCCGGAACTTGTTCGGTGATTTCCGCATCCCATTCGAGGTCCTGTCCGCCCATGCGGGCATGCCAATGCAAATGCGTGTCATCGAGCTGGCGTACCTGTTCCACATCCTGCATGAACCGTGGATAGTCTTCGAACTGCGTCAGCTGGTTGTAAGCGGTATGCAATGGAACGGCGACTTCGATCGACTGCTGAATTCTTGCCATGGTGAATCTCCTGTTTGCTTGTCTACCACCGCAGCGCAAATGCGCCGGCAGGCGGTACTTCCCTTGATCTACATTTCGGCTTCGGTGTTTCTGCTGTTACGTTCATTTCAAGCATGGGGTTATCCATTAACGTTTGCTGATACGTCACCTGCAAACGAACTCCAGGAGGAATTGCAAATTCCATACCATTGCCGGAAGGTGCATTAAAAATAATTGGAAGCAATCGGCATATGCCTTGCACTACTACACGGAAGAACAATTTTGCAGGCGCTTGTAACTCTTACCGCCGCAACCGTTGCACCATGGACTTGCCAAAACAGTATGTACGCCTGGAGTCAGCATCCGGCGGATGTACAGTACAGCCTCGTTTTCCTGCCATTACCAATTCGAAAGAGTGAATCACTTCATGTCGTCCTCCGAAAGCAGCCTACAGGGCAACAGTTCGGTATTTCGCGATCTATGGCGGGTCATCTCCCGTTTTCGCGGGCGCATACTGCTTGCGCTGATGTTCCTGATCATCGCCAAGCTGGCCGTGGTCTCGGTGCCGCTGGCGCTGAAACGCATTGTCGATGAGCTGTCGCGGCCGGAACAGCTGGCGAACCTGCCGATTGTGTTTCTGGTTGGCTATGCCTTGTTGCGGTTTGCGAGCACCCTGTTCAACGAACTGCGCGACCTCGCCTTTTCGCGTGTGACGCAATACACCGTCGCAACCTACGCGCTGAATACCTTCTCGCATCTGCATGCCCTGGGCGCACGCTTCCACGCCAGCAGGCGTCTCGGCGGCCTGCTGCCGGACATCGACCGCGGCACCAGCGGCATCGCTTTCCTGCTTGGCGTCGGCCTGTTCACCATCGTGCCGACGCTGCTCGAAATCGGCATGGTGACGGCCATCATCAGCGCCCGTTATAGCGGATGGTTCACCGCCGTCCTGGCGGTGACGTTCATGCTCTACTGCGGTTTCACACTCGTCTTCACCGCCCGGCGGGCGATCTTCCAGCGGCGCGTGAACCGCCTCGATTCCAATGCGAAGAGCATCATGGCCGACAGCCTGATCAATCATGACACGGTGAAATACTTCACCAACGAAAAACTGGAAGCGAGCCGCTTCCAGCACATCATGGACAACTGGGCCGAAGCCGTGGTGGGCAACCAGAAGGCGCTGTTCATATTGCATATCGGGCAAAGCGGCATCATCGCGATGGGAGTGGCCTCCGTCATGCTGCTCGCCGGCCAGAACGTGATGACCGGCGCAATGACGGTCGGCGATCTGATCCTGGTAAATGCCTATGTCATCCAGATCTGCCTGCCGCTCAATGCGCTGGGGTTCGTGTACCGCGAGGCCAAGGATGCAATCGTCAACGCAGAAAAGCTGTTCCAGCTGCTGCGCGAACGACCGGAGATCGACGAGTCGCCCGGCATGCCGTCACTGCGGGTAAGCCGCGGCGAAGTGGTATTCAACGACGTCAGCTTCGGCTATACGCCGGAGCGGCCGATCCTGAAAAACGTCAGTTTTCGCATTCCTGCAGGCGGCACGGTGGCAGTCGTGGGCGGCAGCGGTTCGGGCAAGTCCACGCTGGCACGCCTGCTGCTGCGCCTGTACGACGTGACTTCCGGACATATCGACATCGATCACCAGGATATCCGTGGTGTCACGACACGCAGCCTGCGCGAGGCGATCGGCGTGGTGCCGCAGGAAACCCTGCTGTTCAACGACACAATCGCCTACAACATCGCCTATGGGCGCAGCGGCGCTACCCATGAGCAGATCGCTGCCGCCGCGCGCGCCGCCCATATCCATGACCTGATCGAATCCCTGCCGCAGAAGTACGATACACCGGTCGGCGAGCGCGGCGTGATGTTGTCGGGCGGCGAGAAACAACGCATCGCTCTCGCGCGTGCCATCCTGAAGAATCCGCCGTTGCTGATTTTCGATGAGGCCACTTCCGCGCTCGATACCCAATCGGAGCGGGCAATCCAGTCCGAGCTGGACCGCCTTTCCGAAAACCGGACCACGCTTGTGATCGCGCACCGCCTGTCGACGGTCGTCGATGCCGACGAAATCCTGGTGATGGAACGCGGTCGCATTGTCGAGCGCGGCACCCATGCGCGTCTGCTGGCACAAGGCGGAATGTATGCACGTCTATGGCAACTGCAGGAACGCAGCGCCCAGGTGGAAGATGCGGAGAAGAAACTGCAAGCGGTGAATTAAACGGGTTTCATCAGAAACATTGCGAAGATCGAGACATGTAAAAGGCAGCGGTGGAAAACAAAAGATTCATGCGGGAACGTGGAACGGGACTTGCATCCTTTTCCCGGTCTATCTGCGGATGACGCGGCATGTTTCATGCCTGCCGCGCGCAACGTCCGCATCATCAAGATTCTGCAGGACAACAGCCATGTCGAAAGTACTTGCATTTACAAGGAACCGTAAGCGTCTCGTCGTGTACAACGAAGGCGAAAGCTTGCATGCCGGAACCGCCGAAGCCGGCATGCGCATGCATGCCCTGGCAGCCGGAAGCCGTGTCCTCCGTGGGCACGGCGGTGCACCGACGCCCGTCGAGCTGATGGTGTCGGTCGTAGTACCTACCTGCGGCAGGCCCGAACTGCTGAATCGCTGCGTCGCGAGCCTGGTGCTGCAAAAGTTTGACCCGGACCGTTTTGAAATTGTCGTCGTCGACGACCGCCCGAGCGACGCCAATCGTGCAGTCGTCGAACGCTGGGCGCAGCATGCGGCCGACAGCGGGCCTGAAGTCATCTATATCCCGTCACCCGGGCCGCATGGACCCGCAGCCGCCCGCAATCGTGGCTGGCGCGCTGCCCGTGGCGACATCATTGCCTTTACCGACGACGACACGATCGCATCTCCCGACTGGCTGGAAAATGGACTGCGCGCCTTTCGCGGCGACGTGCAGGCGGTATGGGGCCGCATCGTCATGCCCTTGTCCGGCACGCCAACCGACTATGAAAAGGATGCCAAGAATCTCGAAACCGCCGAATTCGTCACCGCCAACTGCTTCTGCCGCAGGAAGATGCTGGAGAACATAGACGGCTTCGACGAACGTTTTCGGTTTGCATGGCGCGAAGACTCCGACCTGTATTTCCGGCTGCTGGATTTCCAGGCGCATATCGTGCACGAACCGAAGGCCGTCATCACCCACCCTATCCGTCCGGCCGGTTGGGGCGTCAGTCTCTCGCAAGTGAAAAAAATCCAGTTCGACGCCCTGCTGTTCAAAAAACACCCGGGCCGCTACCGTGAAAAAATTCGCGCCACGCCGCGCTGGGACTTTTACCTGATCGTGGCCAGCATCATCGCCGCCATTGCAGGCATCGCCACGGGCGCAACAAACGTGGCAATGATCGCCGGCGCGATATGGCTGATCATGACAGGACGCTTCTGCTGGCAGCGGCTGAAGAACACGTCGAAATCGTTTTCACATGTCGTGGAGATGATTGTCACGTCAATACTGATTCCACCGATGGCGGTGTACTGGCGAGCGGTGGGGGCGTTCAAGTTCCGAGTTGGGTTTGTTTGATGGTGGGTTTGTTTGATGGTGGGTTTGTTTGATGGTGGGTTTTTTTGATGGTGGGTTTGTTTGATGAATGCATTTAATCGACCTCACTACCCCCACCCTAGCCCTCCCCCTGGAAGGGGGAGGGGACCTTACGGATTTTGTTAATACGGGTGAACACTTAGCAAACAGATGGTTTTTGGTTTTTGGTTTTTGGTTTTTGGTTTTTGGTTTTTGGTTTTTGGTTTTTGGTTTTTGGTTTTTGGTTTTTGGTTTTTGGTTTTTGGTTTTTGGTTTTTGGTTTTTGGTTTTTGGTTTTTGGTTTTT